>Ga0190275_10000066_pt1 | contig 129983 bp, 137 predicted proteins | sample Popmic550T_FD_133745 | JGI IMG/M metagenome (GOLD analysis project Ga0190275, IMG submission 133745) | Populus adjacent soil microbial communities from riparian zone of Yellowstone River, Montana, USA - 550 T | ecosystem: Environmental > Terrestrial > Soil > Riparian zone > Trees stand... | reverse complement strand
CGAAGGCGCCACGGCAACCCCACCCGAAACCCCACGGCCACGACCGGCAAACGACAGCCGGCAAACCGACTGCAGGAACTGGCTCCAAACACGCCTCATCTGTGCGATTCCTCTCCTCGTTGCTTCGACGGTGCGGCGAACTTCGAGTTCTCTGGCGATCTGGCTCTGCAGCGCCATAAATTGGGCTGGAGCGATAGACAGGAAACTTGAAGTTTCTGAGAAGGGTAACGTAAACCCCAAGGTATCTGGATGTCAAGAGACATCCGTCGGGATGGCTGTTTGACGCTCTGGAAAGCCGTTCGACCAGGTACCGTGACGGTGTGCGACTGCCCCGAGACCCGGTTCGGCGGCGACGCCTGCTGGCGCTGGGGGTAGTTGCGGCGGTCGCCGTGGCGACGGGCATCGTGCTCGGCGGGGGCGACGACGAGACCACGGACGAACGTGAGCGGGGCTCAGCGCCTCCCTCGACCGCACCCCGCCTGCCCCTCCCCGAAGCGGTTGGACAAACCCTCGTGATGAGCTTTGACGGAACCTCGGCGCCCGGCTACATCCGCCGTCGCCTCCGCGATGGCGAGGGGTCCGGAGTGATCCTGTTCGGCGGCAACGTGGGCGACGCAGCACAGCTGCGGCGGCTGACGCGAGCGGTCCAGCGAGCCGCGCGTGGCGGTGCGCTGATCGCGACCGATCAGGAGGGCGGCGAGATCCGCAACGTGCCATTCGCCGGGCCGGTCGCGACGCAGAGTGCGCTCGACTCGCCGGAGGCGGCCTACGTCGCGGCGACCGAGGCGGCGCGGGGGCTGCGACGGGTCGGGGTCAACGTGAACCTCGCCCCGGTCGCCGATGTCGATCCGCCGACCGGCGGCGGCGCGCTGGCCGGGCGCCTCTACCCCGGCTTGGCCGATCGGGTCGCCGACCTGACGACTGCCGCCCTTCGCGCGCACGCGCGTGCGGGAGTCGCCGCCACGGCAAAGCACTTCCCGGGCCTCGGCCGCGCCACCGTCAACACCGACGACGGCTCGGCAACGATCGAGGCCACGCGGGCTCAGCTCGAGACCTCCGACGTCGAGCCCTTCCGCGCCGCCGTCGCGGCCGACGTACCACTGATCATGGCCGGCCACGCCGTCTACACCGGGGTGGATTCCGAGAACATCGCCTCCCAGTCCCCCACCCTCCTCACCGACGTCCTGCGCGACCAGCTCGGCTTCCGCGGCGTCACGATCACCGACTCGATCGAGGCCCAGGCGGTGCTGGACCGCTCCGACATCGCGACCGCGGCAGCGCGCTCGATCGCCGCGGGCGCCGACATCGTCCTCATGACCGGCTCCGGCAGCTGGAACCTCGTCTATCCGCGCCTGCTGCGGCGCGCTCGCCGCGACCCCGCGTTTGCCGCGCGAGTGCGGGCGAGCGCGCGCCGGGTGCTGGCGTTGAAGCGGCGACTCGGGCTGCGCGCAACGACCGGTGGATAGCTTCTGGGCAACAGGCCGCGGGCGGTCTAGATTCAGAGGCGGTGTTCGAGCAGGTCGTCATCAAGGCCTCCGACCGCGAGGCGTCCGAGCGCTTCTATGCGACCGTGCTCGGCGCGCTGAGCGACGAGCTGACGGAGCGCGACGAGGACGTGGCCGAGTGGAGCGACTTCTGCGTCGCTCAGGCTGACGACCCCGCGGGTGTGACACGCGGGCTGCACATCGGGTTCAGCGCGGCGTCGCGCAACGAGGTCGACGCGTTCTGGCGCGCCGGGCTCGAGGCCGGCTACCGCGACGACGGGCCGCCCAGCCCGCGCCCCCGGTACAGCGCCGACTACTACGGCGCGTTCCTGCTCGACCCCGACGGCAACAGCGCCGAGGCCGTCCACCACGGGGGACTGCGGCGCGGCGGCACGATCGACCACCTCTGGGTGCGAGTTGCGGACGTCGCCGCGGCGCGGCGCTCCTACGAGGCCGTCGCCGCCCGCGCCGGCCTCGAGCTCGTCCACGACCAGCCGGACAACATCCGCCTCTCGAACGGCAACGGCTCGTTCACGATCGTCGCGGGCACCCCGACCGAGAACGCCGACGTGACGTTCCTCTAGCGAAAGGGAGCAAGTCATGAAGATCCTGGTAGCGGGCGCCACCGGAGCACTCGGGAGGGTGTTGGTGCCGAAGCTCGTCGAGCGCGGTCATGAGGTTGCGGGCATGACGCGGAGCGAGTCGAAGCGCGAGCTGGTCCGAGGGCTTGGCGCCCAGCCGGTCGTGGCCGACGCGCTCGACCCACGCGCCGTCGCACAAGCCGTGGCCGAGGCCGGGCCGGAGGCGATCGTGCATCAGATGACGGCGCTGGCGGGCAAGCTCGACGTCCGCAAGATCGAGCAGTCGTTCGAGCAGACGAACCGGCTGCGCACCGAGGGGACCGACCATCTGCTGGCGGCCGGGCGCGCGATCGGAACACGCCGCTTCGTCGCCCAGAGCTTCGCCGGCTGGCCGTTCGCGCGCGCGGGCGGGCCAGTCAAGACGGAGGACGACCCGCTCGACACCGATCCGCCGCGACAGATGCGCACGCTGCTCGCCGCGATCAAGCATCTCGAGGATGCGGTGACGGGGGCCGGCGATGTCGAAGGCATCGTGCTGCGCTACGGCGGCTTCTACGGACCGGGCACCTCGATGGCCCTCGACCCGGACGGCGAGCAGGTCGCAATGCTGCGCAAGCGCAAGCTGCCGATCGTCGGCGACGGGGGCGGAGTGTGGTCGTTCGTCCACGTCGAGGACGCGGCGGAGGCAACGGCGCTGGCGGTCGAGCGCGGGGCACCCGGCATCTACAACGTCGTCGACGACTCGCCCGCTCCCGTGAACGAGTGGGCGCCGGCGGCGGCGCACGCGCTCGGGGCCAAGCCGCCGCGCCGGGTGCCTAGGTGGCTCGGAAAGCTCGCGGCGGGCGAGGCGGCGGTCGTGATGATGACCGAGATCCGCGGCGCCTCGAACGCCAAGGCGAAGCGCGAGCTGGGCTGGCAGCCGAGCCACGCGAGCCTGTGGGAGAGCCTGGCTGGGTAGTCGTCTCACATGGCATTCCGCGCACGAGTCGCGATCACCGCGGTCTTCGCGCTCAACGGGACGCTTTTCGCCTCGATCTTCTCGCGCCTGCCGACGATCCAGGACCGGACCGAGCTGAGCGACGGAGCGCTCGGGCTCGCGCTGCTCTGCTCGATGCTCGGCCTGGTGCTGTCGCAGTTCGCCGCCGGGGCGCTGGTCGCGCGGATCGGCAGCCGGCGGCTGGTCGTGGTCGGCGCGCTCGGGTATGCGGCGGGGCTGATTCCCGTCGCGTTGTCGGAGTCGTTCGCCGCGCTCGCCGCGTCGCTCGCGTTCATCGGGGTCGCCAACGGCGTGCTCGACGTCTCGATGAACATCCACGGCCTGACCGTCGAGCGCAAGTTGGGGCGACCGATCCTGAGCACGCTGCATGCGGCCTTCTCGTTCGGGGCGCTTGCGGGCGCGGGAGTCGGCGCGCTCCTTGCCGCCGCGGGCGTGGCCGTCGTAGCCCACCTCACGGGCATGGCGCTGCTGGGCGCGATCGCGGCGCTGACCGCCGGCCACTTCCTGCTCCCCTCCGCCGCCGACGCCGCGCCCGAGGGACCGCTGATCGCGCGGCCGACCCGCGCGCTGCTGACGATCGGAGTCTTCGCGTTCTGCGTGCTGCTCGCCGAGGGCGCGGTCAACGACTGGGCGGCGATCTACCTCGACGACGAGATCGGTACCGGCGAGGCCCTCGCGGCGTCGGGTCTGGCTGCGTTCTCGCTGACGATGGGCATCGGACGGCTGTTCGGCGACCGGCTGGTAGAGCAGGCCGGACCAACCCGGCTGGCGCGCGGCGGCGCGACACTGTCACTCGCGGGAATGACGGTTGCGCTATCCGCGTCCGGGCCGCTACTCGCAGTCCCCGGCTTCGCCGCGATGGGCCTCGGCCTTGCCGCGCTGTTCCCGCTCGCCCTGCGCGCCGCGTCGACACGCGGAGAAGTGGCCGGACCCTCGGTCGCCGCCGTCTCGGCGCTCGGCTACCTCGGCCTGCTCACCGGCCCTCCGGCGGTCGGCGGCCTGAGCGAGCTGGTCGGCCTACGCGCCGCGCTGGCTCTCATCGCGGCGCTGCTCGCGACCGCCGCGCTGCTCGCCGGCTCGCTGCGCGCGCCGAGTACGACGACCACGGCTCGTGTCGCGGACCGCGCCGGCTAGACCGCTCCGGTGCGGTCGGGCCCGGATCGACCGCCCACCACCATCCGGTAGACGAGCAGCAACAGCAGCGAGCCGGCGATCGCGATCAGCCAGGTGCCGATGTCGAAGAACTCGTCGAGGTCGCCGATGTCGAGCGCGCTGGCGATCAGCCCGCCGATGATCGCGCCCGCGATGCCGATCAGCATCGTGATGAAGATTCCGCCCGGATCGTCGCCGGGCAGGATCGCCTTCGCGATCGCGCCGGCCAACAGCCCCAAGATGATCCAGCCAAGGATGCCCATCGCTCGCTCCTCCGTCGTTGGTGCGGCCTGCTTACCCAGGAAAGCCGCCGCTAATCGGCGGGATACGCCGTTTGCGGCTGCATGCCGAGGGGAACAGGAGCGCAATGGGGGCGAAACGCAACCTGACCCTTGTCGTCATCGCGGGGGTCGGGGTCGGCTTCCCCCTGGCCGGCTGCGGCGCGACCGACTCCGAGGGCGCCCGCGATGCCGCCCAGCGGCTCTACGTGGCCTACTCCGACGACGACGGCGCCGCCGCCTGCGCCACCCTGAGCGACGACACCCGCAAGCAGCTCGTCGAGGACGAGCAGAAGCCGTGCCCCGAGGCGGTGCTCGAGCTCGACCTCTCCGGGACAGCGACAGTCGGGGCCGAGGCCTACGTCACCGAGGCGAAGGTCGAGACCGACGGCGGCGACAGCGTGTTCCTCGAGGAGACCGGCGACGGGTGGCGCGTCACGGCCGCCGGCTGCCGGCCGGCGCCCGGCCGCGAGGCGCCGTACGACTGCGAGGTCGAGTCCTGATGAGGGTCATGTTCTGGACCTACACCGCGATCATCGCGGTCGGGCTGACGCTCTACATCGTGATCGGGCTGATCGGCCAATGAAGCGCTTCCTGCGCGACAACAGCCTGGCGATCTTCTTCCTGGCGATCTTCCTGCTCGCGCTCGGCTTCCAGTCGCTCGCCGGCTGGCAGGACTTCAACAACAGCCAGCTGCGCCACGACGGCGAGTCGATCGGCTACGGCCGCTACCTGCTGTCGTCGGAGTTCGGGGTGGCGATGCTGGAGAACTGGCAGTCGGAGTACCTCCAGTTCGCGCTCTACATCACCGCGACCGTCTGGTTCCTGCAGCGTGGCTCGCCCGAGTCCAAGGAGCTCGACCAGGCCGGCAGCGAGTCGAACAAGGAGCAGAAGATCGGCCGCCACGCCGACGACGACTCACCGCTCTGGGCGCGCGTCGGCGGCCTGCGGACACGCGTCTATTCGAACTCCCTGCTGATCGTCATGGGAACGATCTGGCTGCTGTCCTGGCTCGGGCAGTCGATCACCGGGCGCGTCGCCTACAACGCGGAGCGCTTGGAGCACCACCAGGCCGGACTGGACTACGTCCAGTACCTCGGCAGCGCCGACTTCTGGGAGCGGACACTGCAGAACTGGCAGTCCGAGTTTCTCGCCGTCGGGTCGATGGCGATCCTGGCGGTCTACCTCCGTCAGCGCGGCTCGCCGGAGTCCAAGCCCGTCGGCGAGGGACACGGACACACCGGCGTGACCGGCTGACGCGGCGACGAAGCCATACGGTTCGCCGCATGGCGCTAGATGCAGACGCAATCGTGGTGGGCGGCGGGCTGGCGGGGCTGGTCGCGACCGCGGAGCTGGCCGACGCCGGCAAGAAGGTGATCCTGCTCGACCAGGAGAACGAGGCGAACCTCGGCGGGCAGGCGTTCTGGTCGCTCGGCGGGCTGATGTTCGTCGACAGTCCCGAGCAGCGGCGGATGCGCGTCAAGGACTCCTACGAGCTGGCGTTGCAGGACTGGCTGGGCACCGCGGCGTTCGACCGCCCCGAGGACGAGTGGCCCCGCAAGTGGGCCGAGGCCTACGTGGCGTTCTGCGCGGGCGAGAAGCGGCCATGGCTGCACAAGATGGGGATGCGCTGGCTGCCGAACCCCGGCTGGCCGGAGCGTGGCGGCTACCTCGCCGACGGTCACGGCAACTCGGTGCCGCGCTTCCATGTCACCTGGGGAACCGGGCCGGGCGTCGTGGCGCCGTTCGAGCGGCGGGTGCGCGCAGCCGTCGCGAAGGGACTCGTCGAGCTGCGCTTCCGTCACCGCGTCGACGAGCTCGCCGTTGGCGGGGGCACGGTCCACGGGGTGCGCGGCAGCGTGCTCGCGCCGAGCGCCACCGCGCGCGGAGTCGCCTCGAACCGCGACACGGCTGACGACTTCGAGCTGTACGCGCAGGCCGTGATCGTCACCTCGGGTGGCATCGGCGGCAACCACGACCTCGTGCGCCAGAAGTGGCCGCGCGACCGGCTCGGCGAGCCGCCGGAGAACATGATCTCGGGGGTCCCCGCCCACGTCGACGGCCGGATGCTGGAGATCGCCCGCGACGCCGGCGCGAACGAGATCAACGCCGACCGGATGTGGCACTACGTCGAGGGAATCCACAACTGGGACCCGATCTGGCCGAAGCACGCGATCCGGATCATCCCCGGACCGTCGTCGCTGTGGTTCGACGCGCGCGGGCGGCGGCTACCCGGCCCGCTCTACCCCGGCTTCGACACGCTCGGCACGCTGCACCACATCCAGCGCACCGGCCACGACTACACCTGGTTCGTGCTGAGCCAGAAGATCATCGAGAAGGAGTTCGCGCTGTCGGGCTCCGAGCAGAACCCGGACACGACCTCGAAGAGCGTGCGCGCGGTGATCAAGGAGCGGCTCGCTCATGGGCCGCCTAGCCCGGTCCAGGCGTTCATGGACAACGGCAAGGACTTCATCGTCGAGCGCGACCTGGCGAGCCTGGTGCGGCGGATGAACGAGCTGACCGGCGACGACCTGATCGACCACGACGACCTGCGCGACCAGATCGTCGCGCGCGACCGCGAGATTGCTAACCCCTACGCCAAGGACGGCCAGGTGACCGCGATCCACGGCGCACGCGCGTACTTCGCCGACAAGGTGACGCGGGTGGCGTCCCCGCACGAGATCCTCGACCCGAAGGCCGGGCCGCTGATCGCGGTGAAGCTGTCGATCCTCACGCGCAAGTCGCTCGGCGGCCTGCAGACCGACCTCGAGTCGCGCGCGCTGCGCCCGGACGGGGAGCCGCTGCCGGGCCTCTACGCGGCCGGCGAGGTCGCCGGCTTCGGCGGCGGCGGCGTGCACGGCTACCGCTCGCTCGAGGGCACGTTCCTCGGCGGCTGCCTGTTCTCGGGTAGGACGGCCGGACGCGCCGCGGCCGCCGCGATCGCCTGATGCCGGCCGAAGCTTTGTTGGGGCTGTAGCCCCAACGATCCTTCGCGCGGGCCTAGCCATCAGTACTAGACGGATATACCTGTGGCGGTATATGCCAAAAGGACCCATCCTGTTGCGGCTGGATCAAATCGACGGGAGGTCGGAGTGAATAGACGTTTGCGAAACACGTTGCTGGCGGCCATGGTTGGGATCGCCGCGGCGCTGGGGGGGACTCCGACGGCGCAGGCCGGATTGTTGGTGGCCTCAGCTTCGGACTGTGAGGAGCAGACGCTCGAGCGTCCGTTCGCCCGCTGGCTCGATCCACTGAGCTACCACCTGGTCCCCGACGGCGGGTTCGAGCAGGGCGCAGCCGGCTGGACCCTCTCGAAGGCGAAGGTCGTCGACGGCAACGAGCCGTTCTACGTGCATGGAGCCGGCGAGCGGAAGTCGCTGTCGCTGCCCCCCGGCAGCGTGGCCACGAGTCCCGTCATGTGCGCCGGGATCCACAAGCCGTTCATGCGCTTCTTCGCCAAGAGCTCGGGCGGACTGCTGTCGCTGTCGACGCTGTCGGTCGAGGTGCTGTTCGAGACCGCCGGCGGTCAGGTGCTCTCGCTACCGGTCGGCCTGGTGCTGCCGAACACGAAGTGGCAACCAAGCCTGCCGCTACCGGTCCTGGCGAGCCTGCTGCCGCTGCTCCCCGGCGAGCAGACCCCGATCGCGTTCCGCTTCCGCCCGTTGGGTGGCGCGACCTGGACGATCGACGACGTCTACCTGGATCCGTCGCGACGCTGATCGCCGCGTTCGCTCCCGGTCAGCTGCCGTAGGCGGCTGACCGGGGCTACCGGCCGAGGGAGTCGTGTGGCTACGTACGCGACTCGCTGACGAGGGCGGTGAGCTGGCAGGCGCTGCCGGGGATGGCGCGGACTCGCGCCTCGACCTCGGTGACCCTGTCGCCGATCGCGATCGTGAACCTGAGCAGGTTCTGACCGCTGTCGACCACGGGACCCGAGACCGCGATCGTCGCTGTCCCTCCGTTGACGACGGCGCTGTAGTTGAGAGTCGTGCCGGGCGCGAAGCCGTCCTGGGTCCTGTCGGTCCAGACGTCCGCCGGCGTGCCGCTCGTGTTCACGAAGGTCACATCCGAGCCGACCGACGCCGGGTTCCTGCACTCGAGCACGAGGTTGCCGCCGACATCGAGAGTGGCCAGCGTCGCGGTCGGACCGCCGAACGGGTCGCTTCCACGAATCGCGTAGGAGCGCCCCTTGCCGCGCACGAAGTCGAGCGAGTCGAGGCCGTCGAGCCGGTCGGCGTTCGGGACCGGGCCGAGGGTCGACTCGTCGACCTTGGGTCCCGTCACGGCGCCATCGGCGAGCTTCGTGGTCGTGACGGCCCCGGTGGCGAGCTTGCTTGCGCTGACGGCCCCGGTCGCGATCTTGGCGCCGGTGACCGCGCGCTTCTTCAGGTGCTTGGTCGCGATCTGGTTCTTCTTGATGTGCTTCGCGCGCACCGCGTTCTTCTTGATGTCCTTGGCGCCGATCTTCTGGGCCGCGTAGGCCCCGCCGCCGAGCACGGAGAAGACGGCGATCGTCGACATGACGTTGGCGTAGCTGAGAGCGCTCCTTAATCGGTCGATCATCGCTCCACCATAACCGCGCTCCGGTCAGCTGTCGCGCGGCGCGTAGCGGTGGTGGAAGGCGAGCGTGTTGCCGGCCGGGTCCTCGAAGAAGGTCTGGTGGCAGACGCCGCTGTCGACGATCTCGCCCTTGAACTCGACGCCGCGCGACTCGAGCTCGGCGCGGGCGGCCGCGACGTCGTCGACGCGGAACTCGATCGGGCTGTTGTTGGCCTGGAACTCGATCCCGAGCGCCGCGCAGTTGAGCAGCGCCAACGTCACGGTGCCGGTCTCGAACTCGGCGCCGACGGCCTCGGTGCCCGGACGCCCCCAGACGCTCGACGCCTCGAGGCCGAGCACGTCCGAGTAGAAGTCGCGCGACTCCTGCAGATCCTTGGCCGGGATCGAGACGAAGTCGACGCCGGTGACGAGTGATGTGGTGGCGGGCATGGCTGCTCCTTGGTCGTCTTTCGCGCTACCCCAGCTCGAGCAGTAGCGGCGCGTGGTCGGAGGGCTTGGCGCCCTTGCGGAAGTCGCGGTCGATGCCGCAGCTCTCGATCTTGGCGGCGAGCGGGGCCGAGACGAGGTGGGCGTCGATGCGCAGGCCCATCTTGCGGTGGAAGTGGCCCTGTCGGTAGTCCCACCAGGTGAAGCCGGGCTCGTCGGGGTGCAGCTCGCGGAAGGCGTCGACGGTGCCGGCGTCGAGCAGGGCCTGGAAGCGCTCGCGCTCCGGCGCCGTGACGTGGGTGGCGCCGACGAAGGCCACCGGGTCGTAGACGTCGAGGTCGGCCGGGCAGACGTTGAAGTCGCCGGCGACGACCAGCGGCTCGCCGGACAGCGCCGCGATCCGCGCCGCCATCGCGTCGAGGAAGCGGAGCTTGTCGTCGTAGGTGGGCGTGTCGGGCGCGCGGCCGTTCGGGACGTAGACCGACACCACGCGCACGCCGGCGAGGGTCGCCTCGATCCAGCGCGCCTCGTCGACCGCGGGCTCGTCGGGCAGGCCGACCGCGACGTCGGCCGGCTCCTCCCCGCGCGCGAGGATCGCGACGCCCGCCCAGCGGCCGCCACTGTGATGGACGGCGCGGTAGCCGGCCGCGTCGAGCTCGAGCGCCGGGAACGCATCGGGCGCGCACTTCGTCTCCTGCAGGAGAACGACGTCGGGGGTGTGCGCCTCCAAGAGCTCGAGCAGGCGCGGCAGCCGCACCTTGAGCGAGTTGACGTTCCAGGTGGCGAGCTTCACTTCGCCGTCCCGCGCACGGCCGTCGCGTGGGCCTGGGTGAACATCGCGCGCAGCAGCCGCACGACGACGCGCGGGGCGCGCTGTTCGAGCTCGAGCAGCCCGGCGGGCGTCAGCACGAGCAGCTCGACGTCGCTGTCGGCGGCGACGTCGGTGGCGTGCGGGTCGCCGGCGAGCGTGGCGCGCTTGCCGAAGCTGGTGCCCGGGGCAAGCTGGGCGACGCGGCGCGAGCCGCCGTTGCCATCGGACACGCAGGCGCTCGCCTCGCCGGAGACGACGAGGAAGACGCCGGCCGGCGGATCGCCGCTCGCGACGATCAGCTCGCCCGCGGCGACGTGGCGCTGCTCGAGGACCTCGCGCAGCACCTCCCGCTCGCTCGCCCCGAGCTCGTCGATCAGGCCATGGCGCTCGAAGCCCGCGCGTTCGGCGTGAGCGACCTCGCCGCCGTGGCGGACGATCAGGTGGTCCTCGGCCCACGCGACCGCGTCGTCAGCGTGGGCGAAGACCGGCCTGCCGGCCTCCGCGGCGCGCGGCAAGTCGCCGTCAGGGTCGACCAGCGCGATCGCGCAGTCCGCCTGCACGAGCCGGTCCGCCGCGTCGCGCAGCATTCCGCGCGCGATGTCGGCGATCTCGCCGACGCGGGTTACGTCGAGGACGATCGCGTCGAGCTCTGGCGCCGCGCCCGAGACCTCGCGCAGCACCGACTCGACCCCGGCGAAGAGCAGGTCGCCGTGGAGCTCGAAGATCCGCGCGCGCTGGCCGTACTCCCCGAGGATCGCCTGCTCGGCCGGCGTCCGCCGCCGGCTCGAAGGCGTCGCCAGCACGTCGTAGGCGGCACGGATCGCCGTCGTGCGCCCGCGCGTGACGTGCAGGAAGTGCAGCTCCAGCTCACGCGAGATCTGGCGGCAGGCGTTGACGCCGCGGACGCTGTTGCCGTGCTCGTCCAGCCGCGGCGAGAAGACGGCGATCCCGATCTGGCCCGGCAGCACCGCGAGCACGCCGCCGCCGACGCCGCTCTTCGCCGGCAGGCCGACGTCGGCGACCCAGGCGCCGGCCCCGTCGTACATGCCGCAGGTCGTCATCACGCTCATCACGCGCTCGACGAGCTCGCTGTCGAGCACCCGCTTGCGCGTGCGGGGGTTCAGGCCGCCGTTGGCGAGCGTCGCCGCCATCAGCGCCAGGTCGCGGCAGTCGACGTTGAGCGAGCACTGGCGGAAGTAGAGGTCGACCGCATGCCGGGGGTCGTCCTCGATGACGCCCGAGCCGCGCAGCAGATGGCCGATCGCGCGGTGACGGTGGGCCGCCGCGAGGTCGGCGGTGAAGATGCGCTCGTTCAGCGACAGCTCGCGGCCCGCCCAGTCCGAGAACGTGCCGCGCAGACGGTCGTAGCGCTCCTCGGGGGTGTCGCCCGCTACCAGCGAAGCGGCCGCGATCGCGCCCGCGTTGATCATCGGGTTGCGCGGCCGGCCGGTGACCGGATGGAGGCTGATCTCGTTGAACGCGTCGCCCGACGGCTCGACGTCGATCTTGCTCGCGACCGCCGCCAGGCCGCGGTCGGCGAGCGCCAGGCCGTAGGTGAACGGCTTCGAGATCGACTGGATCGTGAACTCTGTGCGCGTGTCGCCGACCTCGTAGAGATGCCCGTCGCCAGTCGCGATGCAGATGCCGAAGGCCTCGTGGTCGACCTCGCCCATCTCCGGGATGTTGTCCGCGACCGCGCCGCCGCGGTCGTCGAGATGGGCGCTGTGGACGGACGCGAGGTAGTCCTCGACCAAGGATCCCATCGGCGGCGTCAGGCCCCGAACCAGCGGGCGCGGCGGCTGGAGCCGAAGTGGTCCTTCTCCGCGACGAGGTCGGCGGAGGGGGCGTTGACGCGCTTGCTCATGCGGCGATGCTAGACGGCGGCGACCGCGATGGACAGCGACCGCATGGCATGGGAGCCTTCGTGGACTTTGGAGCTCCTACCGGCGACACGCGATGCGAAGAACGACCCGCGGGGCCGCCGCTCGGGCTTGTTCGGCATCGGTGAGGCGCTGGTGGGCGTCGCCGTGCGTCCGCTCGCCGCCGGTGTCGAGCTAGGGCGCCGCACCGAGCGCGAGCTGCGCGCCGCGGTGGTCGGCGGGATCGACGCCGCGACGCTCGCGACCGTCGACGCGCTGCTCGCCTCGCCGCTCGCCGGCGAGGTCGTCGACCGCGTGCTGGCGAGCCCGCTGACGCGGATGACCGTTGAGCGCGCGCTGTCAGGGCCGCTGGTCGAGGCCGCCGCGCGCAACGTCGTCCAGTACGCCGTCCTGGAGCGGGTGGCCGACGAGCTGCTGCCCGGCGACACCGTCGACGGGCTGCTCGAGCGGGCCCAGACCGCTGACGTCCCGCGCCGGGTCGCCGACCGGCTGCTTGCCGACGGCGTGCTCGACCAGACCGTCGCGCGCGTGCTCGACGGGCCGGAGTTGGAACGCGTCGTCGAATCGGCGCTCGACAGCGCGGCGATGGAGAAGCTCGTCGTCCGCGTGATCGAGAGCCGGCTGCTCGAGGAGGCCGTCGAGCGGCTGCTGCTGACCGACGAGCTGTGGCTGATGGTCGACGAGATCGCGCGCAGCCCGGCCGTCGCCGAGGCGATCCAGCGCCAGAGCGCCGGCTTCGCCGACGAGGTCGCCGGCGGGGTGCGCGCCCGCTCGCGCAAGATCGACGACCGGCTGGAGACGCGGGCGCGGCGGGTGCTCCGCCGCAAGCCGCGTGGCCCGAGCAAGGCTCCCGGGAGCGGCGCGTGAACGAGGTCGCGGGCCGGGTCCGCACCGCGGCCCGGGCGCACCACGCCGCCGAGGCCGAGGCCGCGCCCTTGCCGCGCACGCCGGAGTACGAGGGCCTCGTCACGCGGGCGATCGCCTTCGCGCTCGACGCGGCGATCATCAGCGGCGTCTCCGTCGTCGTCGGCGCCGCGGCGGGCCTGACCCTGTCGGTGCTGTCGGTGCCCAGTGACGTCGAGGCCGCGGTGTTCGGCTTCGCGGGCGGGATCTGCCTGCTCTGGACGACCGCCTACTTCGTCACCTTCTGGTCCGCCACCGGCCAGACGCCCGGCAACCGCCTGCTCGGCATCCGCGTCTGCGTCGCCGCGGACGGCTCGACGCTCCGCCCGGCCCGCGCGCTGCTGCGACTGATCGCGCTGACCCTCTGCGCGATCCCCCTCTTCGCCGGCTTCCTGCCGATCCTCGTCAACGACCGCCGGCGCGGAGCCCACGACATGCTGGCCGGGACGGTCGTCGTGGGCGCGGCAGACCAGGTTGCGGTCGACGAGGCCTCCGCGCCCGCCATTCGGAACCGCTAGTACGCGGCGGATACCTCAGTGAGCTCGTCGCGAGCCAAGAGGGCTCGGAGAGCCACTTGCCGACGCCTGTGCGGCCTTGATCTGCTCGAGGCGATCGTCAAGCTTCAGCCGGGCCTTGTTGGTGAGGCCGGAGAAGGTGGTGATGCCCTGAGCCGAGTCGACCCTGAGACTCGGAGGGCGCTCACCCTTGCCGACAACTGGGTCGGCGCCGGCCGCGCGCAGATACGCGACTCTGAAGGCGTGCACCGATGCAATCCTGATCGCATGAAGCCTCATGCCGTCGTTGTCAACCACGCGGTCCCTCCGTTCGCGCGCACCGAGGCGCGACACCTGCACTAACACCGTGCCGCTCCACAGGCCCAAATGCTATCAGTGGACACGGAATCAGCAAGGTGCTGACCTAGTTGTCGATCTCGTCGCCATCATCTAGGTCCTCCAATCGGCGTGTTACCCATATTGCCTTGAGCCAAGCAGCAGCAGCCGTCGCGGCACAAGCGAACGCGAACCACGAGAGTCCTCGCAACGCCGTGGCCAGCCAGGCATCGACGTCTTGGGGAACGAGCCGGTCATGCTTCAACTGCCAGTCGCGAGCGAGCAGGACGAGCATGGCGCCTGCCACTCCAGCCACGCCCGCAGCCACGGCGAGCACGCGCATGGCCCCCGCCAGCATCGACGTCATCCCGTGCTCGAGCGGCCGTCCGAGATAGGCCGAGAGTGGGCCGGTGACAAATAGAAGCACCGTCGCGAGTGACCCCCCATTCGGTCCTACGTCCTCGACACTGCTTGCCACGACGCCGAGCAAGACGGCAGTCAGCGCGGCCACGAGACACGCCGGAGCCGCGATGGTCGAGGATCGCGGCAGCAGGCGAAGCGTCAGCTTGGGCTTGTCGTCCTTGTCGACGTTCGAGATGTGCAAATGGGTGCGTTGCAGCCCTGTACGCTCCGACACCTCTCGGGACCTGACGTAGCGCGGTTGGCCGTTCTCCGACTCGATCCTGCTCGTCACCAGCTGGGCGTCGGTGACGATCACGCCATCCGGACACTGAGCGTCCATATGCCAGGTATCCGCCTGTTTGACCGCGCTAGTGGAAAGCAAGACGACGTGACGACTCAGACCGAGGTTGCGAGCCAGAGTGAGCAGCAACCTCATGAGCATGCCGCTGCCCTCTGGCGTCGACTCCGGAGCGATCTCGAGGTAGACGATGTCGACCGGCTCGCTGGCGCCCGTGGCAGCGACTACGACCTGCGGCCCGGATGTCCCCATCGCCCCTGTCGGCCGCGCCGCCTCGATCACACACCGCTTCCCGGCCGGCACACGCACTTGGAGCTTTCCTTTCCCGTCAGTCCACCCCTCGTGATCTCCGATGTCGGCGATTCGCACGCGCACGCGCACGTTTGGCATCGGGTGACGTACCGCGGCCTCACGAATCGACTGCGCCCGAGACACCGTGATCAGTAGATAGGCGACGCCACCGCCCTTGGCCGCCAGCGCGGACACCGCCTCCTGTGTCTCACGTGCGTCGGTCTTGACCGCGGCCCGCGCCCGTCGCTTTCTGCGCCTGGACGCCGCACCTTGCCTCACCTGGGTCAGGAGCGGCGGCCTGAAAGGATTCAAGCGCTCCTCGTAGCCCAACTTGATCACTCGACGCTCGCCCGGCGTCATCGCGATCGGCGTCAGCACGAGAAAGTGGCGTGCACAGTCGTAGGCGAACGCCTGGAGGGGCGGCTTCCGGTACATAGCCTCGCGCCAGGCGAGCTCTCCGGGCTCCTCCGTGCGGGCGAGCCCCAACCTGGACCAGACGGCCTCGGCCGCCTTGCTCTGACCGCGCGCTATCAACCAGAAGTCCCTCGCCACCGAGTCGGGAATCGCGACATCACGGAGGTGAGGCGCCTCGACACGTGCCATCTCACACAGGATCGCCATCGCGACGCGAGCGTTCTCGTCAGCTACGAGCATCGGCAGCGCGCCGTCGTTGTCGACGAGGCTGAAGTTCCGCAGCGGCTCCTTGCGCATCACAGCGAGCGGCAGCACGTGTAACGGCACATCCGATCCCGCGGGAGCCCGACGCACGGTCATCTGGGACTCCGGCAGCGTCAAGTCGATGCTCACGTTGCGAATCAGCGACTGGTGATCTCCGAACTCGATCGACTCGACCCGGCGATTCACCCACCTGGACCAGCCGCGGTCCAGGAGGTCGAGCAATATCGCGCCCTCGGCGAGCTGCCAATCCTCCAGTGGCTCATACCTACTCGCGAGATCGTGCGCAAGCGTTGCTGAATTCCCCCCCGTCCCCTCCATTCGCGGGGTAAGCTAGCGTATTCAAGTCAGGAGACGGGGCGGCAGCTAGCTTCGTCACCGCACCCCCGAGGGCCGGGCACCCGTCGATCGAAAGCGCGCCCGGTAGTCGGATGGGCCGACGCCGAGGACGCGCAGGAAGGCGCGGCGCATCGTCTCGGGGCTGCCGAAGCCGCAGGCGGCAGCGACGGTCTCGATGGGCGCCGTGTCGCGCTCGAGCCGCTCGCGCGCGGCCTCGACGCGGACCCGCTCGACGAAGCGAGCGGGAGTGGTCGCGGTCTGGTCGGCGAACAGGCGGCGCAGGTGGCGCTCCGAGACAGCCGCGCGCCGGGCGAGCTCGGCGGAGCCGTGGTCGGCCGCGGGCTCGGCGACGACTGCATCGAGCACCTGGCGGATCGGCGACGCGACGGTGGCCGGAAGCGCCAGCCGCTCGGAGAACTGCGACTGGCCTCCGGGCCGCTGGAGGAACATGACCGTCCAGCGCGCGACCGCGCGGGCGACGTCCGGGCCGTGGTCCTCCTCGATCAGCGCGAGGGTGAGGTCCATGCCGGCGGTCGATCCGGCGGAGGTCGCGGTCGCTCCGTCGCGGACGAAGATCCGGTCGGGCTCGACGGCGACACGCGGGTGGCGGCGGGCGAGCTCTCCGCAGAACGCCCAGTGGGTCGTCGCCGACCTGCCGTCGAGCAGCCCGGCGCCGGCGAGCAGGAACGCCCCCGTGCAGACCGAGCAGGTGCGGCGGGCGCCGGCTGAGACGCGCTGCAGCCCGGCGACCAGCCGCTGGTCTCCGACGACCTCGCCGACATGCATGCCGCCGCCGACGATCAGCGTGTCGACGGTGCGCGGGCGGACGTGACCGAGCGCCGTGTCCGCGGCGATCCGCATGCCCGCCGACCCGCGCACCGGCGCGCCGTCGGGCGTGGCGACCGTCACCCGGTAGCCGCGCTCGCCACCGCCGAGCAGCTGCGTGGCCGCGTCGAGCATCTCCGCCGGGCCGACGAGGTTGAGCAGCTGCATGCCGTCGAAGCCGACGAGCACGACCTGACGCTTGGACGGGGCCACGCCGAGGATCGTGACCGGTGCGGCCGATGTCCGCAAGGCCGTATGTCCCTCGTATCCGGACATCGCGCGGCGAGCGTCGACCGAGCCGTGGTTGCATCGCCGCCATGAGAGTCGAGATGCTCCAGGTCGGCTGGCTGACCGTGGCGGCCGGCTTGGTCCGATCGGGCGCCAGCATGGAGGAGACGGTCCGCATGCCGGTCCCGGCGTACCTGATCGAGACGGCGACCGAGCGGATCCTGATCGACACCGGCCTCCACCCCGCGGCCGTCGCCGATCCCGTCGGCTTCTACGACAACTCGGACGCGGTCGCGCTGTTCGGACTCGAGCAGGAGCTGAGCGTCGCCGACCAGGTCGACCTGAACACGGTCACCAAGGTCGTGCTCACCCACCTGCACTTCGACCACGCCGGCGCGCTGGCGCTCGTCCCTGCTGACGTCCCGGTCGTCGTCCAGCGCGCCGAGTGGGACGCGGGACACGACGGCGCGGCGGTCCAGCGCAACTTCTTCCTCCCGCGCGCCTACAGCGACGTCGAGCGCCCGGTCGAGCTGGTCGACGGCGACCACGACCTGCTCGGCGACGGTTCGGTCCGCCTGCTGCTCACCCCGGGCCACACGCCCGGCCACCAGTCGGTCCAGGTCGGCGACCTGGTGATCGGCGGCGACGTCGTCCACTTCGCGGCCACCCTCGACGACCACCGCTTCCCGGTCTTCGGCGACGACCTCGCCGCTCAGCGCCGCTCGGCCGATCGCCTCGTGGCGCTCCGCGACGCCGGCCTCGCCGTCCTACCCGGCCACGACCCGACGACTCGCCTCCCAACGCTGCCCGGCCGCGAACGCCACCGCCGCGAGCAGTCCGCAGACCAGGATCAGCAGGCCTGACGCAAGGCCGGACGTCGCCCCTCCCAGTCCCGCCAGCGGCGCTGCCAGACCGCCGAGCCCGTACTGGAACACGCCCAGCATCGCGGATGCCGCGCCGGCGATCTCGGGATGCGCGGCCATTCCGAGCGCGATCGCGTTGGGCGGGATCAGACCCCAGGCGGTCATCGTCAACAGGTACGCCAGGGCAGTCGGCACGAGGCCCAGACCGGCAACCTCGACGACCGTCAGCAGCGCGCCCGAGGCGACCAGGAGTACGACCCCGATCGCCAGCATGCGACCCGTCCCGACCCGCTCGACGATCTGTGCGTTCACCTGGGCGGCGACGATCATCGCGACGGCGTTGACGCCAAACAGGGCGCCGTACACCCCGGGCGACACACCGTGGACCTCCTGCAGCAGGAACGGCGCGCCGGCGATGTAGCCGACGATAGCCGCCGTCGCCAGGCCCAGCGCGGACGCGTAGGCGACGAACGAGCGGTCCGCGATCAGCGCCCTCAGCGACCCCGCGGTGGCACGTACCCCTCCTGGGCGGCGCTGACCGCGCGGGAGCGTCTCGGGCAGCCAGGCAGCGACCGCCGCCAGCAGCGCAAGCGCGGCGACGCCGAGCAGCCCGAAGAGGCCGCGCCATGACGTCACGGTGAGCATGGCGGCGCCGAGCGACGGCGCGAGCACCGGCGCCAGCCCGAAGATCAGGATCAGGCGCGATAGGTAGCGGGCGGCCTCGGCGCCCGAGTAGAAGTCGCGCACGACGGCCCTCGCGATCACGACCCCCGCGGCCGCGCTCACGCCCTGGAGCAGCCGGCTGACGACGAGCACCTCGATCCCCGGAGCCGCCGCGCAGAGCGCCGTCGCGAATACGTAGACGAGGATCGAGACGAGCAGCGGACGCCGCCGCCCGAGGACGTCGCTCATCGGACCGGCAACGAGCTGCCCCACCCCGAGCCCGACCAGGAACGACCCGATCGTCAGCTGGGTGACCGAGACCGAGACGCCGAGCTCGTCGGCGATCGTCGGCAACGCCGGCAGGTAGAGATCCATCGACGCCGGGCCGAGCGCCGCCATCAGGCCGAGCAGCACGAGCAGTCGCAGCGGTCGCTCCGGCGGCTGCCGGACGTCGGGATGCCGCGTCTCCGACGCGGGCGGGACCTCGACGACCCCGGCGAGATCGATCGCCGCCGATTCTCGCTTGTCCGTCATCGCTCCCGAGTCTCCCAGCCGAGCGCAACTCGGGCGAGGTCGTCGTTTTACGACGAGGAACGCAATTCCGACGACTACAAGAGGAGCGTGAGATGTTCAGACAGCTCAATCGATTCAAGGTCGGACAAGGCGGCAGGGTCAGGACGGTGCTGGGGACGGCGTTCGTGCTCACCCTCGTGATCTCGCCGTTCGCCGTGGCCCAGTCGGCCGGACTGATCGGGGGCAAGCGCAACCCGAAGTCCGGCGCGTTCGCCGCCGAGACCAAGGTGATCGCCAGCAACAACGGCTGGGGCATGCGCTATTCCAACCGTGCGGTCGGCGGTGGTGGCGGCCTGCTCTTCGGATGCCGCTCCGATCCCGGCGGCACGCCGGCGAGGAACTACCCGTGCGCTCGCTCGCGCAACGTCGCCAACGGCCTCGCCTTCGAGTTCCTCACCGCGGGCTCGCTGGTCGGCACGATCAACGCCGGCAAGGGCGGCGACAACACCAAGCCGTTCACCACGAACGCGACCGGCGTGGCGACCGGCCTGAACGCCGAGCGGGTCGGCTCGAAGACCCCCGCCCAGCTGACCAGCGACGCGGTGTCCGCGACGCAGGAGAAGCTGAGCTTCGCTCGGGTGTCGGTGGCGGGAACGAGCATCGCCGCGCGTGGCGTCAGCGCCGTGACGCATCCGTCGCTCGGGACCTACACGGTCACGTTCGCGCAGCCGGTCAACGCCTGCGCGGTCACCGCGACCCAGTCGGCGACCGGGACCGACGTCGGCACGATCGGCACGCAGGTAGGCGAGGACAACAAGACCGTGACGGTCACGACGCTCAGTGTGTTCCCCGGACCGCCGGAGCTGGCCGACCGGGCGTTCGCCGTGTCGGCCGTCTGCTGACCGATCCGCACGTCTCGCCCCGCGGCGGCCACGGGCCGCCGCGGGGACGGGCCATGATGCGCCGGTAGGGTCCGCCGCCGATGGAATCTCGGCGCTGGCGGCTGTTCAATCCGATCCTGGCCGGCGCGACCGGTCGCGACCGCGCGTTCGCGAGCCTGGGCGCTGGCCTGGCGATCTCGGCGGTCGGCCTGCTGGGCCTGGCGCTGCACGGCGACGACCTGGCCTCGCCGTGGATCGCGCTGCCGGTCGCGGCGTCGGCGGTGCTGGTGTTCGCGGTGCCGTCGAGCCCGATGGCCCAGCCGTGGCCGGTGATCGGCGGGAACGGCCTGTCGGCGCTGGTCGGCGTCTGCGTCGCGCAGGTGCTCGGCGGCGGGGCGCCCGCCGGCGGCCTGGCGGTCATGCTCGCCATCGGCGTGATGTCGGTCGGGCGCTGCCTCCATCCGCCCGGCGCGGCGGCGGCATTGACGGCGACCGTCGGCGGCTCCGCGGTCGACTCGGCCGGCTGGCTGTTCCCGCTCGACCCGGTCGCGGCGAGCGCGCTGATGCTGGTCGCCGCCGGTTGGGCGTTCCACAGGCTGTCGGGCCACGCCTATCCGCACGTCAAGGCGAACCCGGTCGCGACCGACGACCCGCTGCCGTCGCAACGCGCCGGGCTGCGCTCCGAGGACGTCGACGCGGTGCTGGCGAAGATGGGCGAGACGTTCGACATCGGCCGCGACGACCTCGGTCTGCTGCTGACCGAGCTCGAGGCCCGGATGCTGACCCGCGAGCGGGCCGACCTGACCTGTGCCGAGATCATGTCGCGGGATGTGATCTCGGTCGCTCGCGATGCCGATCCAGACGTCGCGCGCCGGCTGCTGCTCGACTCGGGAGTCCGCCTGCTGCCGGTGCTCGACGACGACGGCCGGCCCGTCGGCGGCGTCGGCCTGCGCGAGCTGGCGCAGCCGGGTTGCGCCGTCGGCGACGTCATGTCGCCCGCCTGACCACCGGCCCGTCCGACCCCGCGACCGCGCTGGTCGGCGCGCTGACCGACGGCCATCGCCACGCCGCGATGGTCATCGACGGCAGCGGCCGGCTGGTCGGCCTGGTCGCCCAGGCCGACCTGCTCGCGGCGTTGGCGCGGCCGGCGGAGGTTGAGGCGGCGGGCGCCGCGGGTAGGTGGGGCCCATGAGGGAACTACGCATCGCCCTGTTCGCCGCGATCGCCCTGGCGGTCGCGCTGCCCGCGCCGGCACACGCGGCTCGCACCAAGAGCTGCGAGGGCATCGGCGACACCATCACCAGGCTGCGTTCGAAGGGACCCCCCTGCGACACCGCGCGGACGCTGTCGGCCAAGTGGGCCGAGACGGCGGCCACCGGTGGCGGGCGCGTCGTCCGGATCGACGGCTTCCGCTGCGTCCGCCGCGACCCGCCCGGACCTGGCCGCGCCGTCCGCTGCGGCAAGCGCAAGGGCGCCGTCGTCGTGTCGTTCCGGTACCGGGCGCCCTAAGGGGCGGAAGACCCAGGGGCCCGCCCTAGCCGGTCCACCAGTCGCGCTTGCCCTCCACGTCGTCGCGGGGGTCATCGCCGAGATTGGGCGCGCCGAAGACGAGGATCTCGAGGCCCTCCGGCCCAGCCTCGTAACCTCGCCAAGTGCCGGGAGGTACGCGCACCACGTCCCACTCCTCGAGCTCGACGATCTCGTCGTCGAGCTTCATCCGCCCATTCCCGCGCACGACGACGTACAGCTCCTCCTGCTCCTCGTGCGTGTGCCCGTACGGGAAGCGATAGCCGGGCGGGATGCGCTGATAGCTGAGGCCGGACCGCTCCAGCCCGAGCGCCTTGGTCGCGAGTCGGAACTCCAAGTCCGGCGCGCCCTCGAAGTTGGACCCGAGATCCTCCAGATCCCCCTTTAGGTTCCTGCGCGTGAACGGCACGGCGCGATTCTACGACGCTACGGGCCTTCCGCAACGGTCACGGGAGTCAGACTCTCCGGCGATCCGCGGGCCCGAAACGATGAACCGCGGAGGCGAGTTCGTTGGGGATCGTTGGAGTTCTGTGGGGGCTGTTGCCCTTTTGTTGCCCACCGGGCCACTATCCCCTACGAGCCCGGACCACCGTCAGCCCGTGCATCAATCGCTCCGCCATAGCCAGTCTGCGCCCGTTGACGCCACCTGGCCGAGTTGATACCTTCGCCTTCCGGAGGCTAGGAGGGTGAATGGGTTCATTAGGACGGGCGGTCCTTGCTGGCTGCCTCATGGTGTTCGTGGGTCTCGCCAGCAGCGGCGCCGCTCCAGTGGAGGACCACGTCTTCTCTACTCCGGCGAGCCAGATCGACTCTTGGATCAGTCAGCAGGATCCGGATGATCCGAACGAGACCGCTCCAGTAATCCCGAGGCCGGAAGGGTATGAGGAGGCTGTTGGTCCGGCTGTGGCTCCGGACGGGCAAAACGTGTTCTTTGAGGCGACCTACCGCGATGCGCAGCAGTTCGCATATGGCGAGATTGTTTCCGCGAACACGAACGGCACGGACTTCCACAAGGTCATGCCCGCAGACTACGACGATGCTTACTGGCGCTTCATGCGCTTCGCCCCGGACGGCCGCCAGGTGCTCATCAATCGGATGGACGGCGAAACCTTCGAGGACGATATTTACCTGCTCAGCCGTGACAGCCGCTGGCCACACGCCCCCGATGTGACGCCACTCATCGAGTGGCCAGGCGACCAGTACGACGCCTCGTTCACGCCCGACGGGACAAGGCTCGTGTTCACCTCGAACACCGGCTCCGGCGGCACGCCACTCGACGATTTCGGCCTTTTCATCGCTGATGCCGACGGGAGTAACGCGCAACGGCTGACTGCCGCGGACGACCTCGTCGACATCTGGTGGGTGCGGATGTCTCCCGCCGGCGATGAGGTGGCGTTCCTAGGGCTCGCCGAGAACGAGTCCGACTACTCGGTTTACACGATCGATCTTGATAACACCGACCTGGAAGAGGTTGCCGACGACGCCGAGGAGCTCACCTGGTCGGTTGACGGCACCCGAATCTATTTCAATAGCACTGGGTCGGGCTGGCGCTCAATTGAACCCGACGGCACCGATGAGGAAACGTTCCTTGCCGGCGGGCCGTACGCGACGGTGCGCCAACCGAGCACGATCATCGGGCCCGAGGACATACAAGCCGCCCGGTTCCGCCCAATGCTCCAGTTCGACACCACCGAGACGTGGCGTCCTCTCGAGATCGAGAGGTTCCTCGCCGAGTACGATCCGAATTCTCCTTCTACGGCGTTCCACCGGATCTGCGACACCTCGGGCTGCGACACGGATCCGATCGAGGGAAGCTCCGCGCTGCAAAGCATGCCGAGCGGAGGCTGGATCGACATTGGGTCGCTCGGCGGAAGCTCGCCCTCTAACTACCATGCGCCGGACGCGGGCTGCGACGACAATGGTCTTCGCGACTGCGATGGTGGCGACAAGAGCACTTCTAATTTCAACAAGGCGGCGTTCTATTACCACGCGGTCGAGTCGCCCGGTACGTACACATACATCGACTACTGGACCTTCTACCGCTACAACGACCTCTCGGTAGACGAGCACGAGGGAGATTGGGAGGGCTTCACCGTCGTGCCGTCGTTAGTTGACGGCGAGGCGTTCGAGGCGGTAGCGCTTGCTCAGCACAACACCACAATCTGGTACCTGCCTGGATCGCTGGAGTGCGATGCTGGCGGGGAAGACTCCTGCGACGAGGGAAAGCGTCCCTGGGTGTACGTCGCGAGCGGCAGCCATGCTTCCTACTCATCGGAGTGCGAGAACGACCTAATCGCGATTCCGCCGCAGATCTGCCTGACTCCAAGCAGCCTCCCGGAGGCCGATCACGACGGCGATTCATCCTGGGGCCGCAACGACGACGACCCCTTTTCGGGTGCGCTCCTGGAGTTCCCGCCCGCCACGGGTTGGGGGTTTGGAGGCGACCAGAACTGGGTCGACTGGCCGGGGCACTGGGGAGACACCTGTGCACCGGACTTCGACTGCGTACCGGTCGACCCGTTCCCCAGCCCTTCTAGCCCAGGAAGCCAGCCGCGCTTCCAGTGTCCGTGGGATGGCCGCGAGAGTTGCGGCCCCGGACTGCTACGAGCGACGGGCGAGCAACGCGAGCAGAGCGCCTCTCAGTGCCGCAACTGGTTCGGTTCAGACATCCTGGCCGTCGCCTGCTCTCCCACCACGTTGCGAAGATCATTGGAGCATGGTCATCTGGGACGCCGCGGGGGATTGGTGATGAGCGTCAAGGGGAGCCCCCGCCGGGGGGATACCGCCAATGGCGTGTCCCAGCTCGCAGGAGCGCCGCTGCTGGACGGCGACCGGCTGACCATCAGCGGTCGGTCGCCGGCCGATACCGAGGTTCTCGTCCGAGCCCAGCACGACCGCCGGTTCTACGAGGTGCGCTTCTCTACCGCGATACGGGGAAACATCCGAGTCCGGCCGATTCGCGCCGGGCGAGGGCTTCGCTTCGAGGTGCGGCTACCCAACGGCGAGCTGCTTCCGCCCAGCGCGATCGAAGTCCGCGAGACGAAGCTCCCAAGCACTCTCCTGACGAGCGCCGTTCCTCGCGATTGACGTCGGAAGTGAGGGCCGCCTCAACCGCAAGGGGCTTGAGCGACAGGGCCTTCGTGTCGATGGCTCTGTAGATGCAACGAGGTTCGCAAGTTGCTTAGCGTGACGAGAGTCGGCGCGGCCCTAGTGCTACTCGGGTTGATCTTGCTCTCGGTGCTCGTCGTCGGGCGCGATGGCGGCGAGGCGAGCTGGACCCTTGGAGCGGTCGAGGCCGTCGTCGCGTGCGTCGGGTTGGCGTTGACGTTGGCAGTCGCGAGCGGCCGAACGGGTGGGTACTGGCTGATCTTCTCCCTGGTGGTCGCCGCGACGGTCGCGCAGCCGTTCGGGGTGGTGGCTGAACCAGCGCCACCGACAGCCCCGAGCCGTGAGGCTGGCGAGGACCCGGGCCGCGTGGAATCGATCGGCGTTCTCGGGGTTCCCCTGGCGCGCTTCAGGCTCGAGAGCGCCGACAAACCACCAGCCTACGCCGAGAGCGGCTACCCGACACACGAGCTGAAAGCAAGATCGTGGATAGTGCCCCTGCTGTTGGTAAACGCGACGCCCATCGTAGATATGTGCGGGGTTGTCACCGATCCCTGCTGGGAGCCGGACTCGGCTGAGGGCACGTCCTCCGATTCGAATAGCGTGGCACTGTTCGAACGAGCTGGCCGCTGGCACGTGCGAACGACATCGGTTGGCGACGACCCGTCTACGGGCAGACCCGTCGTCAGGGAGTGGCGGCTCTCCTACGGCGTGGCCTCGTGGACCGGCGTCGCATACTGGGCGTTGCTGGTCCTCGCATTGCCGGTAGCCGCGCTGCGGCGCCGACCTGCCTGAAGACACCAGCTAGCGGAAGTCCTAAGACCTTCGGTGTCGTACGCCTCCGGTCGAGACGCGGAGCAGTTCCGTAGTCCAGGTCTGGGGGGCGTTTGAGTGCGTTGGGGCGCGTTCTAGAGCGGTTTGTGGGGAGGCGAGTTCGTTGGGAATCGTTGGGGATCTGTGGGGGCTGTTGCCCTTTTGTTGCCCACCGGGCCGGCTCCGGCTCGGTAGACCGTCGGCGAAGTTCCGCGAAACCCCCATGTTCCGCTGACAGCGGAACAGTCAGATTTCGAAGAAGACCGCGCTTGGTGAAGGCGTGTATCGCGTATCGATACGCGATACAGACCGCCGGCTGACCACCCCAGCGCGCCGCGCGCGCCGATGGCGGTTGGAGGTGTTCGAGATAGCGCGTTCTGCTCTATTTCGAGCGCAGGTGGTCGCGCAGGAGACCAGCCTCGATATCGATGCGTTCCTTCAGGAGCCCGGCCAGCCCCTTGACGCGCGCGCCCTCCCGACTCCGCAGCGCGTCGACCAGCGCCAGGCGCTCTGCCAACTCCGGGTCTGACTTGGCCGCATCGGGAACCATGGGATGCAACGGCTCGAGCACGAGTCCACGCACCTTGCCCAGAGCGTGCGGCCACACAGGCGGCAAATCGGTCGTGGCCGCCAGCTCACCCCTCAAGGGCTCCGCGGCCCACGAGGTCGGGATCCCCCGCGCCTCGCCTCCGCGCCTAGCCGGGAAGCAGAACTTCACCGCGTTGATGAGGAACTCCTCGGCGTGCGGGATATGAACTCCCCGGCGCACCCCCCAACGCAGCCAGGCGTCGTCGAGGCGGCGCAAGGCACGCTGTGTACCGGCGACATTGAAGCCCAACTCGGCCGCGAGCTGGCGCGCACCCACCGGCTCGGTCCGGCCGAGGAGCTTCAACAGCACGACGACATCCTGGCCCTTGAGCATTTCGCCTACGTTCCACGTTTCGGAACATGAAACGGAGGCGGAGCCCAGCAGAGGCGGCTACCGAACTTCGACATCGTAGACAGCGTATATGCTAGCTGCTGCGCCGTGTCCACCTCAGCCGCTCCAGACGACGACCTCGCCTACGCACACTCCTCTTGCGGAAAGCCCATCCTGATCCCGAGATGACCGAGCATCCCGAGATCACGTTCCGCGATGGACCAACCGGACCTCGAGCCGCATTGGTAGGCGGCCCAGATGTCTGGGAGGTAATCCAAACCATCGACAGCCACCCAGGAGGCACGGCCACAGTTCCCGCGACCGCTGAACTGCTCAACCTCACCGAACGGCAAGTCCGAGCGGCGATTGACTACCGGACAACCAACCCCGAAGAGATCGACACGCGGATCAAGCTCAACGCCCAGGCCCGACAGTCATGGGGCGACCTGTCGAAGCTTGTCGCAGCCACCACAGCAGAACACCAGATGCTTCGCCTCACGTCAACGGACGAGCTGTTCGGCGAGACGTTCCGGAAGATGCTGGCCACCCAGGCGGAAGTACCCCACGAGATCTTGGCTGCCCTTCCCGAAGACCAGCCCCTGCACGTAGGTGTCCGCGCTGCCGGTTATCCCGAAGTGGCCGACCGGCTAGAGAAATTGAGCAAACTGATCGCCCAAGAACGCGAAGCCGACGTCGCTTAGCCCTCCCTGGCTGGAGGGCGTTCCAGGCTCGGTGGCCAGTTAATACCTCGCTGGTCGGCCCACTGGCAGAGACCGGTCAGTTGATCAACCAGGCGCCGCCTCGCGACGTCGTCGATGGCAGATGCAACTGCGGTCGCTTCAGCCCGCGCGAGCTTGTCGCGGAGGTTGTTCAGTGCCCGCCGCTTGTGCGGAGAGGTGGCAATGAACTCCCGCAGATGCGCCAGGCGGCGTCGTATGACCTCAAGCGCCGACGGACCAACGGCCTCTGCAAGAACCTGCATGCCGGTCACAGCGACGACCTTGGCCTCAAGCGTCGCTATCTCCTCGATTGCGTCCGTCTGATCCCACCCCGCAGCGATCATCGCGCTCACTGTGGTCTCGACAATCGCGAGGTCCTGTACCTCGGCGTCGGCGTTCAGTGCCTGCCACAGGGCTGTGGCGGCGACCTCCAACAGAACCGTGTGGTCATCAGCACTCTTGACGCGGTATCTGGCTGCCTTAGGGGCGTTAACGGCCATGCCACCAAGCCCAGGGATAAGCCGCGATGGGTCAATCGTGTCTGGTGGTTCGATCACTACCGTGGCACCGTCGTCTTCCACACCGCGAACATGAAACCCTCGTGAGCTGAAGCCAAGAGCAGCGAGCAAAAGGGTTGCCTCTGGCGCGCTGCCGTCAGTCGCCCATGACGGCGACAGCTCAAGGTCGCTCGCCACGACAAAGCACGCCCAACTAGCGTCGGCACCGGTTACCGCGCCGATCAGAGCGTGCATCGACTGTTGAAGCGTGTCGGCGTCCCATGTTTCGCCGGTCTTCAGGTCATGGACTGACTCGGCTTGAGGATCCCAGCGGTACTGAGAGTGCGCGATGGCGTTGCGAAGCGCGCTGTCGCAAGCAGCACCCAGCTCTCGCGCCGCCGGGTCATCAGACGCCGTGAGTTCCTGTGTCAATGAACCGATCATCGGCGCATCCGCAGTCGCCGGAGACGGAGAGCCACCCCGCGCGACGCGATCGAGGTCGAGCACCATATGGCCAAGCATCCGATAGGCGGACTCTGCGACCTCTTGGTAAGCGTTCAAGCCAGTCGTGACAGCCGCGACGTCATCCACCTCGTCACCGCGCTCGTCATACGCAAGAAGCCGGAAGCTTTGTTGAATGCGCGAACTCGCCGCAAGGAGGCGCGGTGCCTCGTCGGTTGCGCGGCTGACGATCATGCGAACGGCGGCCGAATCGCTACCCCAAGCCCGTAGCAAGAGGTCATAGGTCAGGCGCGCCGCGCGATACGCCAAAAGCGGCCGGTCGAGCGTCGCCAACATCACCGCCGGAAGCACAAGAAGTGCATACGCACCGTCGTCACGAGCCTCGGCAGGGGCGAATATCGCCTCCAGGTAGCGCGATGCGTCACGGGCGAGATGGTCAAGCGGAGCGTCCTGGTCAGCGTAGGCACCGAGCACCGCCTGCACGTCCAACGTCCCGAACTCGTCCACGTAGTTTCCGGTCCTGCCAACTACCCGTGCAATGCGCGCATTGTCGTCCAACTCGGCGGATTCGTTGGCTTCATCTGCCAGCGCGTCCAACCGATCGAAGAACCAAAACCTGTCGAGCAGCTCCTGTAAGGCGACCGCCGCCTGCTCGGCTTCACTCGGACTGCCAGCTACTAGCGCTCGCAGAAGAACATCGACGATCTCAGCGCCCCACCGACCCGCCGCGATCGCCTCGTCGCGCAACTGTGCACCCGGTCCCGACACTTCGAAGAGAGCTAACTCCCACGAATCCTCGAGTAACTCACGGATCCTCTCCAGGTACTCGGCCACAGTGCGCCTAAGCGGGCCGCCGACCTCCTGGGAGTCGTCGTAGTCAAAGGCGGCGAGGCACGTCCACATGCCTGCAATTTCAGCCGCTCTCGAAACCACGCCAAGGTCCTCGACGCACGCCACGAACTGGTCAGCGCCTACTACAACCCGCGGCTGCGGTGGAGCCGCAAATGCCGCCACCAACGCTGAGGCCTCTTGCGCTAGCTCCCCAAGCGCGGACTGGCGTGCGGCCAGCGCAGCATCGACCTCATCGACGCCCGGGACTTCGACGCCGCACTCGGGACACGGGCCGGGCAACCTCGGTTCGTTGCAATTCGGGCAGGCCGCCGCGGGGAACGGCAGTCTGATCGCGACTCGCGATTGTGGAGTTCCCGCGCTCGTCACCCGACGTAAAGCTTACGTCCCCGCCCGGCCACGTTTCGACTAGCTCGCGCTCGCCCCGTCGTCGGCGAGGAGCACGTCCCGGATGCCCTGTAGACGCGCCCGAACCTCATCGAAGGCCAAGATATGAACCGACTGCGCTCCGCGGAAGAGCTCGAAACTGCGCTTCGCATCTCCGTCAGGGAGAGAAGCGATACGTCCAACTACGACATAGCACTGCGGGTTGTAGGCCTGATAGGTATCGGAGCCCTGCCGAAGACTTCCAATCTCGTTCAGGAAGGTGTCGCGGTATCCGAGTACCTGCACAACCCCGCCAACGAGGTCCTTGCCAAGGACGTACGATCCGCTCGACCGATACTGAGCGTGGCAGAGACTTGCACCAGGAGTTTTGATCTCGACCAGCGAGACGTTCTCGGTAAGGGTGTTCGCGAGAAGGTAGTCGACCATCCCTCCACCGGTGTTCGAGATTCCCTTTCCCCCAACGTACGCTCGCTCTTGGAGCAAGACGACCGGTGATCCAGTGAGCTGGGAGAAGACCCACGCGTTTCGTGCGAGAAGGTCTTGCCAGTAACCCTCATCATCGTTCTCCCCATTGGCGTCCCACTCATCCAAGAACGCATCTAACTTGGAGACATCGACCGAACGACCGAGGCTTACGCGACTCTCCGGATCCAAGGCGCGTAGCGCCTTGGCGAGCTCCGAATCAGGCTCCTCGAGAATCCTCTGCACCACGTCAGGTAACTCTGCTCCGGCGTAGAAATCCTGCGCCCCGAACTGAATGCCGTATTGCTCGTATATCTCCTTCCGAGCCTGAACGCCATTCAGCAAAGTGTTCACCTCGTCGGAATGGAGCTCCAGACTGTAACCCTCTCCAGCCTTCATGGTGGTAAGCGACTCCCCAGTGAGGTCGCCCCACGTGCCCGCCTTCAACTTACGCTGCCAGACGAACACGCCTCTCACTGGCGCCTCGGACTTGTCAACGATCATCGGCTTGAACACAAGCCTGCGAGTATCCGATTCGCGAAGGACTATGGGATCCGTGTCCACGGCGTTGGCCGCCACGGACTCGGTGGTTATCCGGGTGTTAACCACTTGTGAGCAAACCTAGATCGCATCACGACTAGAACTCGAGCGCAGGCTACGCCTGCGCCTTGACAGCCTCCTCGACCCACTCCTTCTCGCGACCGTCGGAGTACCGGACACGGACCAGATACACCGTACTTACGCTGCCGTCGGACGGGTCACGCACGGACCTCTGTCTACGGCCCACAATTGCGACCGAGACGCGCTCGTTGCTCATCAGGCTCCCGTCCCACAGGGGCGCCTGGGCTGTCGCTGGAACGTTCACGAGCACAAGGCTACAACCCTGCGTAAGCCCGTGTCTGGGACCTGGGTCGGCCCTCCAACATCCAACGATCCAAGCTTTGGTGTTTGCTAACGATTCCGTGTGCGCCGCACAGCGCGCTCGACGCGATCCGCCGCGCCGCCAGTCGGCTCGTGCTCCCAAATGCGAATGACTTTCCATCCTTCGTCTTGAAGCTTCGAGTCTGTCGCCGCATCACGTCGGCGCACCCGGTCGATCTTCTCGCGCCACCAGTCAGTGTTGGATTTGGGAATCGAGCCGTGCTCTGGACATCCGTGCCAGAAGCATCCATCGACGTAGACAGCAACCTTCGCCGGACCGAAGAGGACATCGATGCGATGGCGGGGCAAGAACGGCAGCGGAGCGTCAACTCGGAAGCGGAGACCGCGCCGGTGTAGCTCGGAGCGCAGCCGTAGCTCCGGGCCGGTGTCTCGTCGAGGGACCTGCTGCATCCGCCGAGTGACTTCTGGCGAGGAGGGCCGAGGAAGTCCGTGAGATGCCATCGACCAGCCTGTATAGCGTCTCGCCATGGCAGCGATCAGCAACACGGAGTCGGGAGAACGAGCGGAGCAGTTCGTGATCGACCACGTCCGCTGCCCTTCTTGCGAAGCCCGATTGGAGCGATATGGGGCGAACAGGCCCCTCCGGGACGTGCTCTGTAGCCGTTGCGACTTTCAGGCGCAGGTCAAGAGCATCCGCGTGCCGGCGCGAAACCGCATCCGTGGCGCCGGCCCGCGCATGAAGGGCTTGAAGGACTCGGGAGGAATGGTCCCACCCCATTTCTTCGTCTGGGAGTGGGACGCGGTCGCTCGCACAGCTGCGGCAGTTGACTTCGTGCCGTTCTTGCCCTGGAGCGCGCTTGACTTCCGGGTCCTACCCCAGACGATGGCGCGGATCGCCGATCGTGGTCGAATCCGGGTTGAGTACCGAGGCGTGCTCGGCCTGCCACGGGTTCCCGTCTATAGACGGGGCTAGGGCGTGTGGTGGTTCACGAAGTCGACCAGTCGCTGGGGGTCATGGCCCCAGAAGATGAAGTAGCCCTCGTCTTGGAACCGGGCGAGGGTGCCTAGGTCGTAGTTGCCGTCGAGCATGATCGCGATCACGACGCTCGCAGAGCCGAATTTCTCTCGCCAGCGCGCGGCTTTGCCCTCGACCTCGCGCGAGACACGCTTCCAGCCGTTCTTCTGGCCGCTGTTGACTTTGCACTCGATCGGCATGAGCAGCCCGTCGGGAAGGCGAACCGGGACGTCGCATTTCATGCCGTGGAGGACGCACTCCGACGTGAAGGTTCCCTTGTCGAGGTGGTCGATCATCTCGATGTGGCCGGTCTTCCGCTTCGGGGGCCGCTCGACCTCTGTGAGATCGGCTTCGGCGGCGAGAACTCGCCGCACCTCGGCCTCCTGCTCCTTGGACGCTCCTCCACGGCGCTCTGTCCGGAAGCGCTCGACGGCGAGCAGTTTGGCGGTGCCGTTGATGGCGGCCTGTCGCTCCTTTGGGGTGGGCCCCCGGTTCTCGTCTAGCCAGGGGAAGAGGAGCCGGTCGGCTAGTTCTCGGGCCGTGTCGCATACAGCAGGGGCCACCGCTCTGACGACCTTGGCGTTGGGCGTCGGCGTGAACGGCCAGCCGGTGACGGTCCGGAAGTCCTCCTCGGAGATCGGCGGGCCTGCCGCATAGCGCAAGGCACGCACGATGCCCGGGTTGGCGGCGATGATTTCGGGCCGAAGATCGGTCAGGTCGCTGGTCAGACGTAGCGCTTCGGCAAGCTCCTTCTGTGCCTCGGCGAGCTTGGGCCCGTAGGCCGCCGGGACGTCCTTCCGGACTCGTTTGACGAAGAGCGCTGTCGCTCGCGCGATGTCCGCCTTGAGCTCCTCGTCGCTGAACCTGAACTCTCGTATGGGGTCCACGAAGCCGGAGTGTTACAGAACACGCCCCACTTTGTCCGTCAACGGAGCTTGCTCAGGCGGCGACGGGCTGCGGCGACTTTCGACGTCGGAGCGAGCCGTTGACTCGGTGCTCGGCCTTCGTGTAGCGGATGCGGCGGGTAAAGCTCGCCGGCCAGGGCCGAGATTCGGGTCGCGTGCCTCGCGCGAGCGGCCCTTCTTGAAGGCTCGTGGCGATCTCGGCACCGAGCGCGGACGCAAGATGCAGAGGCACGGCGTTGCCGACTTGGCGAAAGCGGCTGGTGGCGGCGCCGGTAAACCCCCAGCCGGGTGGAAAGCCCTGCAGCCGAGCGCACTCCTGCCAGGTCAGGCGACGATGCCGCCCGTCTGGCATGCGCAGCCAGTCGGGAGTCGATGCGGCCCGGATCGTCCGGGCTGGCTGGTCCCAGTCGGCGATGAAGCCGTCCTGGCGATAGCCCCAATGCCCACCGGGACGGTTGTTCTCAACAGAACCGCCGACCCGGATTCCGCTGCCCGGAGAGACCTGCGCGAGCTTTTCCTCCATGGCGTCGGTCGCCCAGACGACGTCCCCCTCCCCCTTGACCGGAAGGCCCTGGAGCGCCTCTCGGATGGAAATCCAAGGCTGAAGCAGACTCTCTTGTCCGGCTCCGTCCTTCGAGTGGGTCGGCGCGGGAGGGAAGTTAGGCAGGGCGTGCCGCCGGGAACCCACCATCACCAGACGAACGCGGCGCTGAGGCGCTCCGTAGTCGGCGGCGTTGACGAGCGCGAAGCTGCACGCATAGCCCGCGCGCTCGAACTCGTCCTGCACGAGCGCCAGGACACCTCCGACGCGTCCGTCGATGTCTCGCGCGGTGACGAGGCCTTGCACGTTCTCGAACAGCACGAACTCCGGTCGCAAAGCGCGAGCTGTCCGGACGAAGTCCTTGAAGAGGCGTCCGCGTGCGTCCTCGACTCCGCGCTGCTTCCCCGCACTGCTGAAGCTCTGACACGGAGGGCCGCCCGCAAGGAGGGCGGGCCGCTCGTCCGACCCCCAGAGCTGACTAAGGTCAGCTTTGGTCAATCTCGTGAGGTCCGCCTCGCAGATCGTCGCGTGCTGAAGGAATCGACGACCACGCGTGCCCTTGACCGGCACCTTCGCCGCCTGAGTCGCCTTGAGCGTCGCGATGGCGTCGGCGTCGTTGTCTATCGCCAAGCGGGTCTTAAAGCCGGCTTGCTCGAGTCCTGCGTCGAGTCCGCCCGCACCCGCAAACAGGCTTACCAAAGTCATCGGGGGCTTCATGGGACGAGACTGTCGATACGTGCGCGGCGGAACCGCGTTCTCCGTCAACGGACGCGGGTCTCGATCCCGCGACGCCCATCCATCGTCGGAGTGCTTGACGGACGCTCGTCTAGGCAGCGCACACGGTCCGGACTGCATGAATTCACACCTCCAAGTGTCACACCCCGACGGCCCGGTGCCGCACGAGAGCGCCTAGCAGATATGCTATCAGCTGCCCAGCCCCCGGGCGTTGGCGCGTCGCCCGGGGCCACCTATGTGCGCTTGCCGCCAGCGACGCTAGGTGGACTGCAGACCCATTTAAAGGGGCAGTTCCCCGCAAGCTGTTGCCCTCTTGGTTGCCCACTCGCCCGATCTTCGCCAACGGGCATACCCCCAGAAAGACGAAAACCCCGCGATTTGCAGGGTCTTCGTGAGGTGCGCCCGAGAGGATTCGAACCTCTGACCTTCGGTTCCGTAGACCGACGCTCTATCCAGCTGAGCTACGGGCGCAAGCGGCCCTGGAGGGGCCGGCAGGCCATTCTAGGCGGATCGGGCGGGAGGCGTGGATGGGCCTAACCTGGGGGTCCCCTAGGAAAGGCATGAGATGAAGTGGAATCAGCTGGCGGACAAGGCGAAGAAGGTGGTCGACGGACGTGGCGGCACCGACGGGCTGAAGCGCGACGCGGAGAAGCTGCGTGAGATCGCGACGGGCCATGGCACCGCCAAGGAGAAGGCGCAGCGGGCGGCCGACCATCTGAAGCAGCAGCCCGGCGATCGGCCCGAGACGCCGACGGCCGACCGGCCCGAGCAGCAGGACCGCCCGGCGGGCTAGATCTCGAGGTCGTCGCGGGCGGAGCGGACGCGGGCAATCGCCTCGTCCGGCGACAGCCCGAGGCCCAGCAGCAGATCGGTGGCGGTCGCCCGGACCTGGCCGACGATCATGTTGACCGAGAGGTTGCCGGTCTGCTCGAGCGCGGCGGTCGCCTGGGCCGCCGCACGCAGCGCCGCCCCCACCGCCGGCGAGTCGGGCTTGGGATCGGCGAGGTGGCGATCGAGCGCGCGCGTGGCGGCGGCGAGGTCGCGGATCGCGTCGGTGATCAGCTCGGGGACGTGCTCGTGGAGGTCGATCGCCCGGACCGCGGTACGCGCGAGCGAGCGGGTGTTGCGGACCGCGAGGTCGATCGAGTTCGAGGCGGCGGCAAGGCGCTCGACCTGCCCGCGCGAGCCGCGGCGCGTCGGCGCGATCTGGGTCGTCTCGCGGCCGGCGCCCACAGCCGTCTGAAGCTCGCGCACCGCGGGATCGAGCGCGCGGGCGCGATCGAGCGCCTCGCGCGCCGCCTCGATGTCGGCCGCCGCCAGCGCGTCGGCGATGTCGACCAGCGTTCCGGACAGCCGGCGCAGCAGCGGCTCGATCCGCCTCAGCACCAGCCGCACGGGATGGACCGGCACGATCGCGTTGGCCACGAGCGCGACGCCGCAGCCGATCAGCGCGTCGATGAACCGCTCGCCGGAGAACGACCCCTGCGGCATCTGCAGCGTCGTGACGAGCACGGCCGAGATCGCCGCCTGGTTGACGAGCAGCACACCCCCGCCGGCCAGCACGGCGACGGCCATCGCGAGCGAGATCACCACGACGAGCTGCCACGTTCCCGTCCCGGTCGCGATCACGATCAGGTCCGCCACGCCGATTCCGAGCGCGACCCCCAGCGCCAGCTCCCAGGCCCGCGCGCCACGCCGGTCGACCGCAAGCCCCAGCGTCAGGACCGCCGCGATCGGAGCGAAGAACGGCTGCTCGCCGTCGAGCAGCTCGGCCGCAATGAACCATGCGACGCCCGCCGCGACCGCCGCCAGCAGGATGCGCGGCGCAGCCGCGCGCAGGGCGCCGGCTCGTGCCCGCAGGATCGGCTGGAGGTCAGAGCGCTTCAGGGCGCTGATTCTGACCTGAGGTCCGGCTAGTGGCCGCGGTGCTTCTGAATCTCGCGCCAGCCGCGCCGGGCTGCCGCCGCGCCGATCCGCCGGCTACGCGGGTGCAGCGCCGCGAGGGTGATCCAGCCACCGGGGAGCATCCGCGCCCCGCGCTTGGCCGCACGGGCTTTGAGCATCGATTTCAACATGACTCTCGGGCTACCCGGCGAACGACCCATCGAACCACGAACGGCGCCAGGATCACCAGCGACAGCAGCCGCAGTGTCTGGACCGCGACCACGAACGTCGTGTCCGCCCCCGCTCCGAACGCCACCGCGAGCACCGCGTAGAGCCCGCCCGGCGTCGTGGCCAGGTAGGACTCGAGCAGGCTCGCCGACGTCGTCGCGGTCAGCCCGAGCGCGAACAGGAACGAGCCCGCCATCAGCGCCAGGATCGCGACGATCACCGGACCCAGCAGCCGGCCCATCGAGCGCAGCGTGTCGGCCGTGAAGCGCAGGCCGACCTCCAGCCCGATCAGCGCGAACGCGAGCTCGCGCGCGAGCGGCGGCACGTCGAGCGCATCGGGCTCGGCGAGCGTGATCGCGCCCGCCAGCAGCAGCGGGCCGAGCAGCGTCGCCGCCGGCAGCTTGGTCAGCCGTCCCGCCCAGGCACCGACGACAGCCACCCCGATCGTCAGCAGCCAGTCGCTCGCCCCCGCGAGCAGCGGCCCGTCGTCGGGTCCACCACCGCTCCCCGCCGCCGGGAACCCCGGCCCCACGACGACCGGGATCGACAGCACCACCACCAGCACGCGCAGGTACTGCATGAACGCCACGAGTCGCGCGTCGGCGCCGAGCTCGTCGGCCATCGCCACGATCCCCGATGCCCCGCCGGCGACCATCCCCAGCGCGCCGGTCGGCGCATCCAGCTCGGTCGACCGCGTCAGCACCAGCCCGGCGCCGATGCTCAGCACCAGCGTCCCGACGCTCACCACCGCGACCGGCAGCCAGTCGTCGGCGAGCGCCGACAGCGACGACGACTCGACATAGGTGCCGAGCATCACGCCGAGCACCGCCTGCGCGGAGATGAACGCCGGCCGCGGTATCGCCGCACGGCTGCTCGGCCGCAGCAGCGCCACCGCCAGGCCCACCAGCAGGGCGATGAATATCGTCACCGCGCCGGCAGCAGCTCCGGCCGGCGCAGCCGCAACAGCCCGAAGGCCGCCACGGTCGCGGAGTCGGCGATCGTCCCGTCGACGATCATCTCCTCCACGCGCGCGAGCGGGAACCGCCCGACGCGCAATCCCTCCTCCTCCGGCTCGAGCGCCTGCTCGCCCTGGGTCAAGTCGGTCGCGAGCCAGACGTCGAACGGCTGGCCGGTGATCCCGTAGGCGAAGAACAGCCGGCCCAGCTTCTCCATCGACCCGGCGCGCATGCCCGTCTCCTCGGCCAGCTCGCCGCGCGCGAGCTGCTCAGGATCGGGCGCGTCCTTGCCCTCCCACGCCCCCTGCGGCAGCTCCCAGAAGCGGGCGCCGACCGGGTGGCGAAACTGCTCGACGAGCACCGCCTCGTCGCCGTCGATCGCGATCACCGCCGTCGCCGGCGCCTTGTCGACGACCGCGTACAGCCCCTCCGACCCGTCCGCCCGCACGAACACGTCCTCGCGCAACCGCATCCACTTGTTCTCGTAGACGGTGCGCGAGAACGTCACGCGTGGTGCGGGCGGAACGTCCCCCACCCGATCAGGCGCTCACCACGCGATAGCGCCGCACCGCGAGCGGGGCGAAGATCGCGATCAGGACGACGCACCAGACGAACGACATCCAGACGTCGGAGTGCGCGGGGGTCGAGAGCCAGAGGTGACGGACCGCGTCGACGACCGTGGTGATCGGGTTGACCTCGGCGAACTGCTTCAGCCCGTCCGGCATCGAGTCCACCGGCACGAACGCCGACGAGGCGAACGTCAGCGGGAAGATCGCCGTGAAGCCGATCGAGTTCGCGGTCTCCGGGGAGGACGAGAACAGCCCGACCAGCGCGAAGATCCACGAAAACGCGTAGCCGAAGAACAGCAGCAGCGCGATGCCGAGCAGGATCTTCCCGATGTCGGAGTCGAAGCTGAAGCCGGAGACGAAGCCGACGGCCAGCAGCACGACGAGCGACAGCAGGTTGAGCGGGATGTCGGAGAGCGTCCGCCCGGCGAGCACCGCGGAGCGCGCCATCGGCAGCGACCGGAAGCGGTCGATCAGCCCCTTCTGCACATCCTCCGACAGCCCCAGCGCGGTCACGAACCCGCCGAAGGCGATCGACTGGACGATGATCCCCGGCATCAGGAAGTCGACGTAGTCGAAGCCGGGCGTGACGATCGCCCCGCCGAAGACGAACACGAACAGCAGCACGAACATCACCGGCTGGACCGTGTAGGCGATCAGCAGGTCCGGCTGACGCGGGATCCGCTTCAGGTTGCGGGTGGCCAGGACCATCGTGTCCGAAGCCGCCATCGCGAGCGCGCTCATGCGCCTACCTCCTCGGCCGCCGCGGCGGCCGTCTCGTCACTCTCGGAGCCGTCCTCGGCGCTGTGGCCGGTGAGGGAGATGAACACGTCGTCGAGCGTCGGACGCCGCAGGGCGATGTCCTGGATGCCGACGTTCTCCTCGTCGAGCCGCCGCACCGCCTCGGCGATCGAGCGGCCGCCGCGCTTGCGGACCGACGCGCGGACCCAGCCGTCGTCGGCGACCGGCGGATCGTCGGAGACGAAGGCGAGCGCGGAGATCGCCCGCTGGACGTCGGCGCCCTGCTCGAGCTGGACCTCGAGTCGCTCGCCGCCGACGCGGTCCTTGAGCTCGTCGGCCGTCCCCTCGGCGATCACGTGGCCGTGGTCGATGACGACGATCCGGTCGGCGAGCCGGTCGGCCTCGTCGAGGTACTGGGTCGTCAGCAGCACGGTCGTCCCGGCGGCGGTCATCCCCTCGATCGTCTCCCACATCGAGAGCCGGCCACGCGGGTCGAGGCCGGTCGTCGGCTCGTCGAGGAACAGCACCGGCGGACGGGCGACCAGCGCCGCCGCGAGGTCGAGCCGGCGCCGCATGCCACCCGAATAGGTCTTCGCCGGGCGCTTCGCGGCATCGACGAGGTCGAACTGCTCCAGCAGCTCGTCGGCGCGCGTGCGCGAGGCCTCGCGGCCGAGGTGGTAGAGCCGCCCGACCATCTCCAGGTTCTCCCTGCCGGTCAGGTTCTCGTCGACCGCCGCGTACTGGCCGGCGAGGCCGATCCGCGAGCGCAGCTGCACCGCGTCGTCGACGACGTCGAGACCGGCGACCGTCGCACGGCCGGAGTCGGGGCGCAGCAGCGTGGTGAGGATGCGCACCGCGGTGGTCTTGCCGGCGCCGTTGGGGCCCAGAACGCCGAGCACCGTGCCCTCCTCGGCGGCGAAGTTCAGGCCACCCAGCGCCTGCGTCTCACCGAATGACTTGTGTAGATCCTCAGCAAGGATCGCGGGGGTACTCAATCCAATCCCATCTACTCGAATGCGAACCGAACACCGTATAGACCGGCCCGGAGAGCAGAACTGATCGGTCGGGAAGATCAGGCGGCGAGCTGGCCCACGCCGGGCGCGGCGACGATCGGCTCCGGCACGATCGGCCAGGCCCCCTCGATCCGCTCGACGCTGCCGTTGCTGCGCAGGTACTCCTGGAACGACGCGGCCTGCTCGGCCGCCCAGGCGACCTGATGGCCGTGCAGCTGGCGCAGCTCGAGCGCGCTCAGCTCGACGCTCGCCTGCCCGAGTCGCCAGGCGACGCGCGCGGCGGCGAGCGCGTCGGCGTTCGCGGCATGCGCCTCCTCGGCGGTCAGCGGCACGCGGTAGTGCGCGCAGACCGCGGTCAGCGTCCGCTTGCCCTTGCGGAAGCGGTCGAACTGCTTGTCGAGCACGTGCGGGTCGACGACCAGCATCCCGTCCTCGCCACCGACGCGGTCGACGAGCGGGACGACGCCGTGGCGGCGCGCCTCGCGGTCCAGCATCGTCAGGTCGAAGCGGGCGTTGAACGCGATCACCGGCACGCCGCCGAGGATCTGCTCGGCCAGCAGCGTCGTGATCTCCTCGACCGCCTCGGCCGGCGGCCGGCCCTCGGCGCGCGCCTGCTCGGTGGCGATCCCGTGCACGGCGGTCGCGCCGGCCGGGATCTCGACGCCGGGGTCGATCAGCCAGTCGTGGCTGACCGTCGCCAGTCCGCCGCCGACGAGGCTCACGGCCGCGGTCACGATCCGATCCGACGCCGGGTGAACCCCTGTCGTCTCGACGTCGAACGCGGCCAGACGGCCCTCGTGCCAACCCATGCGCCGGAAGGTAGGGCCGCCCTCGGACGGCAAAACCCCCGCAAATCGCAGGAGACTGAGACAAATGCCGCAAGAGGCCTACAATCTGGCCCCCTGGAGAGGTGGCCGAGTGGCTGAAGGCACTCGCCTGCTAAGCGAGTAGGGGGCGAAAGCTCTCTCGCGGGTTCGAATCCCGCCCTCTCCGCTCCTGAGCAGCGCGTCTCGCGAGCGGAAGCGACAGAATGGCCGCGATGAAGATCTTCGTAGCGGTCGTGATCGGCGTGGTCGTGCTCGGCGCGGTGACGCAGCTGGTTATCCCGGGCTTCGTCGAGCGCAAGATCGAGTCGAACCTCGAGGAGCGCAGCGACGGCGGCGAGGCCGTCGCCGACGTGAAGGCGTTCCCGGCGGTGCGGCTGCTCTGGGGCTCCGGCGACAAGCTGGAGGTCCGCGGCCGTGGGCTCGAGATCGACCTCGCGAAGCGGACCGACGACCCGCTCGGCCAGATCGACGGCTTCGACGAGGTCGACATCGACCTGACCGACCTGACCGCCGGGCCGGTCGACGTCCAGGCGTTCTCGCTGGTCAAGAACGAGGACGACACCTCCTACTACCTGCGCATGGACGCCGAGACCACGCCGACCTCGCTCGCGGAGTCGGTCGGCGGCACGCTCGGCGGCGATCTCGGCAGCGCGATCGCCGCCGCGGCGTCGGACGTGCTGCTCGGCGAGGGGGCGGTCAACGTGCCGATCGCCGTCGAGGCCCAGGTCAGCCGCGGCGACGGCGGGACGCTCGACGTCGACGCCGCCGAGGCCTCGGTCGCCGGCGTTCCGACTGGACCGTTCGCCGAGGCGATGGTCCAGGCCGTGCTCGAGAACCTCTAGCTCAGGCCGCCAGGGCACCCTCCCCAGCGGAGGCGCGCAGCCGGGTCGGTCGTACGGCGACGCGCCGGGGCTAGCTGGAGCGAGATCCGGCGAGCACCGCAGCCTCAGCATCGAGCAGCCTCTGCTTGCGCTCGACGCCCCCGGTGTAGCCGCCCAGCCCGCCGCCGGTGGCGACCACGCGGTGGCACGGGACGACGATCGGGACCGGGTTCGACCCGAGCCCGTTGCCTGCGGCGCGGACCGCCTTGACGTTGCCGGCCCGCTCGGCGATCTCGCGGTAGCTGACCGTCTGGCCGTAGCCGACCTCGGCGGTGGCGCGCAGGATCGCCTCGAAGAAGCCGCCGTGGACGAGCCGCCAGTCGACCGGCTGGTCGAAGTCGCGCCGCCGTCCCTCGAAGTACTCGTCGAGCTCCCGGCGGATCGGGTCGATCCGCGCCGGCAGCTCGAGCACGCGCGGGGAGACCTCCCGCGCGAGGCGGTCGAGGACGTCCTCCACCATCAGCTCGGGGTAGGCGAGCAACACCAGCCCCCGGTCGGTCGCCGCGACGGTCAGCGGGCCGAACGGCGAGTCGGCCTGCCCGTAGGCGACGTCGGCCAGCCCCTCGCGCGCGGCACGCGCGGCGAGCTCGTCGAGCGCGCTCTGGGACGGCCCGCCATGACGCGCCTCGCGGACGGCGTCGCGCAGCTGCCGGTCGACCTCGTTCATCGCGCCAGCTCCTCTCTGAGTCGCTTGAGCCCCTCGTGGACGTTGCGGCGCGCCGCGTCCTGGGAGCAGTCGAGCGCCGTACCGACCTCGGCATATTCGAGGTCGGCGACGCTGCGCAGGAAGACCGCCATCCGCTGCTTCTCCGGCAGGGCGCGGACCCTCGCCCAGAGCCGCGGCTCGCCGTCGAACGGCTCGCCGGCCGGGACGGGGATCTCCGGCAGGCTCTCCGCCGGCGCCGGCCGGCGGCCGGCGGCCCGGTGGGAGTCGATCGCCTTGCGCTGGGCGATCTTCAGCAGCCAGCCGCGCAGGTTGGAGCCGTCGCGCAGCTCGGGATAGGCGCGCAGCGCGGCGATCCACACCTCCTGGAAGCAGTCGTCGGCGTCGACCGGTCCGACGGAGGCCACCAGGAAGCGGTGGACGACCGCGCCATGGCTATCGATCAGGACCTGGAACGGCGGCAGGCTCACGCCTATTCAACGCTTGGCGGGCTTGCTCTGTGAGGTCGGCTTCGGCGCCGGCGGCGCCGACTCCTCGATGAAGACGGGCGTGCCGAGCGGGATGCTGTCCATCAGCCAGCGCGCATCCTCGGGGTCGGTCCGCATGCAGCCGAGGCTGACGGCCTGGCCGAGGCCGCTGGTGTCGTTGGTCGCGTGGATCGCGAGTCGGTCGCCGCCCGGCCAACCCTCGGGAAGCTTGGTCTGGTGGCCGGTCAGCGCGACGACGCAGCAGCCGTAGGGCGAGCCGGGGTCGGTGACGCTGAGCTTGTCGGTGACGGCGAACCGCCCGGTCGGGGTCGGGTGGTCCTCGCGGCCGATCCCGATCTGGAACGTCTTGACCGTCTCGCCGTCGCGCTCGACCTCGAGCTTGCGAGTGCGAAGGTCCGCCTTGATCGCCCAGCCGACGCTGCTGAGCCGGTCGACGTCGCTGTCCTGAACCCAGCCCACCTCGCCGTTCTCGAGCTCCGGCGCGAGCACCGCTAGCCAGTCGCCCCGGCGCTCGACGATGCTGAGCACCCGCGGCGAGCTCCACTCGGTGCGCGCCGCGATCTTCGCCACCGGCTCGCCGAGCGGCGCGTCGAACAGCGTGACGGGCTGTTCGACGATTGCGATCGGGTAGCGGTAGGAGAGCTCCGGAGGCTCCGGCTCGGACGGGAAGGGCTCGCCGAGCTCCTCCTCCTTGGGCTCGAACGGACGGGTCCCGGTGGCCTCGCTGCTGGCCGAGCTCGAACCGCCGCCGTCGCCGAGCACGATCACCGAGCCGAGCCCGATCGCGATCAATGCTCCGATCAGGGCCGCGATCGCAAAGGACCAGCGGCGCCCATCGGCGCCGGACGGCGGCGGCGCCGCGGCGCCTGCCGCAACGGGCCGCCCGCGACGGTCGAGCATCCCGAGCACGGGCTCCTTGCGCTCGGCGTCGCCGTCGACCGGCGGGACTGACGCCGCCGGCCGGGCCGGCGCGGCGGGCACGGGATCGGACTGAGCAGGGGGGGACGGTGCGGCAGGAGACGCGGAAGGCGCGACACCGCGGTCGTGAAGCGGCTCCGCGCCGGGAACGTCGGTCCAGGTCGCGTGGTCGAGCAGCGCCGTCAGCACCTGGCCGAGGTCGGTTCCGCGCTGGACGCCGAGATCGTCGGCGAGCCGCTCGACCGCCGCGGCACGCATCCGGGCGACCTCACTCGGCCCGCAGTCGAAGACGGCGGCGAGGTCACTGTCCGGGACGTGTCGGCGCAGCGAGTAGTCGAGGACCTCGCGGTCGCGCGGATCGAGGCGCGCGAGCGCCTCGGAGAGCTGTCTACGGTCGATCATCGGTCTGGGGCCGGCGCCGGCCCGGCAATGGGACGGGCCACGGACCCGCGCCCCAGAGTAACCATGGATTCAGCGGAATCGCCAATCCCGGTCAGGTTGGCGCCCTCAATGGAGCTGGCGGTCCGCGAGAAACAGCAGCGCGGCCTTGACGCGCTTGCTGACGTCCTGCTCGTAGGCGAGGTTGAGCTTCATGAAGATCGAGTGGATGTGCTTCTCGACGGCGCGCTTGGTCAGGACCAGCGACTCGGCGATCGCCGTGTTGCTCTTGCCCTGAGCGATCTCGGCGAGCACCTCCGCCTCGCGCGCGGTCAGCTCCGCGAGCGGCGACTGCGCCGCCTGGGTGCGCGCCGCGACCAGCACCTCGACGACCTTCGGGTCGATCACCGATCCGCCGGCCGCGACCGCGTCGACCGCGGCGACCAGCTGGAGGCGGTCGTGGATGCGCTCCTTGAGCAGGTAGGCGCGGCCGGCCGAGCCGGACTCGAGCAGCGCGAGCACGTAGCCGGGATCGTCGTGCGCGCTGAGCACCACGACGCCGACGCCAGGATGCGTCTCGCGCAGCTTCGCGGCGGCGCGAATGCCCTCGTCGGTGCAGGTCGGCGGCATCCTGATGTCGGTGACCACGGCGTCGGGCCGCTCGGACTCGACCGCGGCGAGCAGCCCGTCGAGGTCCTCGCAGGCCGCGACGATCTCGATCCGCTCATGCGCCGCGAGAATCTCGCGCAATCCCTCGCGCACTATGTAGTTGTCCTCCGCGAGCACGACGCGAATCACCGGCAAAGCATATTCGGGGCTAAGTTCCCCTTGTGACAAACCGCATCGCCCGCGGAGACGCGTGGACCATCGCTGCCTTCGGCTGCCTGTTCACCGCCGGCGCCGTGCTGATCTCGCTGACCGGCGGAATGCCGGACTCGGCCGGGCTCGCCGAGCGCTACGCGCTGATCGTCGGCGTGCCGATCGCCGTCGGCCTCTATGCCTGGCGCGACGGCCGCCACGCGCGCTTCGGCCGGCTGCTGGTGCTCACCGGGTTCGGCTGGTTCCTGCCGTCGCTCTCGGCGTCGAGCAACGACGTGCTCTACAGCGTCGGCCGGATCGCCGGATGGACGGTCGAGGTCGCGTTGATCTACCTCGTTCTGGCGTTCCCGTCGGGACGCTTGCAGAACCGGATCGACCGCGGCCTCCTCCTGGCCATCGTCGCGATCGTCGGCCTCCTCTACATGCCGACGGTCCTGATCGACCAGGCGTTCCCGCAGCCGTCGCCGTGGGCGAGCTGCGTCCCGCCGGACTGTCCGGGCAACGCGTTCATGGTCGCGAGCAGCGAGCCGGGGATCCTCGAGGACGCGATCGTCCCGCTGCGCGAGCTGCTGGTGATCCTGCTGATGGCGGCGGTCGCCGTCCGGCTCGGACAGCGCGTGGCGCGCGCGACGCCGCTGATGCGCCGCACGCTGAGCCCGGTGCTGGCGATGGCGATGGTCCGCGTCGGGACCTTCGGCGCGGCGATCGCCGCGCGGCGCGCCGACGCGGACGAGACCGTCACCGACGTCCTGATCTGGGTGATCCTGCTCGGACTGCCGGCGATGTCGATCGCGTTCCTGATCGGGCTCGTGCGGTGGCGGCTGTTCACGGCCGACGCGCTGCTGCGACTGGCGGTGGGAATCCGCCACGACCCGCATCCCGCGGAGCTGCGCGAGCTGATCGCCAAGGCGCTGGGCGATCCCTCGGTCGAGCTGGCCTACCGCGACCCAGGCGTGCCGACCGGCTGGGTCGACGGCGACGGCGAGCCGATCCCCGCGCCGCGCGACGCGCCGGGGCGCTGCTGCACGGCGATCGTCGCCGACGGACGGCCCGTCGCGGCCATCCTCCACGACGACGTGCTGGCCGATCAGCGCTCGTTCGTCCAGACGGTCGGCGCCTACGCGCTGACCTGGGAGGACAACCACCGCCTCGCGGCGCGCGTCGACGAGTCGCTGCGCGAGCTGCGCGAGTCTCGCGCGCGGATCCTCGCCGCCGCCGACGACGAGCGGCGGAGGATCGAGCGCGACCTCCACGACGGCGGCCAGCAGCGGCTCGTCGCGCTGCGCATCCGGCTCGAGCTGGCCGACGAGACGATGCGCGAGAGCCCGGCGCGCGCCCGCCGCATGCTCCAGCAGCTCGGGACCGAAGTCGACGCGGCGCTCGACGAGCTGCGCTCGCTGGCCGCCGGCGTCTACCCGTCGCTGCTCGCCGACCGCGGCCTGACCGACGCGCTGCGCAGCGCCGCGTTGCGCTCGCCGGTCCCCGTCTCCGTCGCGGTCAACGGCGACGACCGCTACGGCCAGGACGTCGAGGCCGCGGTCTACTTCTGCTGCCTGGAGGCGCTCCAGAACGTCGCCAAGCACGCGCCCGAAGCGCGCGCGGTGGCGATCTCACTGGAGCGCAACGGCGATCTGCGCTTCTCCGTGAGCGACGACGGGCCCGGCTTCGATGCCGAGATCGCCGGCAACGGCCTGGTCAACATGCGCGACCGCGTCGCCGCCGTCGGCGGCACGCTCGAGATCAGGACGGCCCCGGGCGACGGCACCGAGATCGTCGGCCACGTGCCGGTCCCCGAGTAGCTACGCCGCGGTTCCGTGGCGAGCCCACAGCTCGCGCAGCATCGCTGGGCCGAAGCGCTGCTTGCCGATCAGCTCCGCCGCGCCCGAGGTCTCGGCGGCCTCGCCGATGCTCTCGCGGTCGTCGACCGAGATCAGCACGACGACGACCTCAGGGTGCTCGCCGGCGATCCGGCGGGCGGCCTCGATCCCGCCGATCCCCGGCATCCGCACGTCGAGCAGGACGAGGTCGGGGTGGACGCGATCGACCGCCTCGATCGCCTCCTCCCCCGACTGCGCCTCCCCGGCCCAGCGAAAGCCGGGCGTCGCCCGCACCACGTCACGGGCGACGCCGAGGAAGAACGGCTGGTCGTCGACCGCGATCACGGCGACGGCGCTCACCTCATGCCGTCGTCGTCTGCCGGCCTCCGTAGGCGACGAGGCCGTAGATGATCAGGATGTCGATCGCGAAGATCGCCAGCGACCAGAACGGGTAGCCGGGAATCGTCAACAGCGCGCCGATCGCGCTGACGCTCGCGGTGATGATCCCGATCCAGCGCCCGTACTCGCCACCGGCCCAGATCGAGAACCCGGCGAACAGCTGCAGCACGCCGATCACCAGGATGATCCAACCCCAGGTGTTGAGGTCGCTGAGGATGAACTTCTCGTCCTCGATGAAGAACTTCGAGCCGTCGATCGCGGCGATGCCGTAGATGATGTTCAGCGTCGCGACGATCAACACCATGATCCCGGCGAACATCAGCCAGCCGGCGCCCCGAATGTCATTGTCCATCGTGTAGCTCCTCTCGTAGTCGGAGGTCAAGCTAGACCCGCCGCCGAGACGCGGCGATGGTGTGCGCACTAGTCCTCGGGGGGCGGTTGCACGCCTGGATGACGCGGGCGCATGCGATTGAAGCCGTCCCCGGCGGACTGTTGAATGACCGAGTGGAGTCCTCCTCGCCGCAACCCCCCGCTGACGAGCCCACGTCGAGCGGACGCGGTCACCGCGGCATCGCGCTCGCGCTGATCTTCGTCGCGTCGCTGCTCACGTTCCTGGCACTGCCGGCGATCTGGCTCGACCGCCAAGCGCTGAACACCGACAACTGGACCGAGACGAGCAGCGAGCTGCTCGAGAACGAGGCCGTCCGCGCCCAGATCGCCGACTACCTCGTCGACCAGATCTACGCGAACGTAGACGTCCAAGCCGAGCTGGCGAAGGTGCTGCCGCCACGCGCCGAGCCGCTCGCCGGGTTCGCCGCCGGCGGTCTTCAGCAGGTCGCCGACGACGGCGTTCGCAACCTGCTCGGCCGGCCCGTCCCCCAGCAGGCGTGGGAGAACGCCAACCGTCGTGCGCATGAGCTGCTGATGCGGGTCATCGACGGCGACGGCGAGGTGGTCTCGACCACCGGCGGCGTCGTCACGCTCGACCTCAAGTCGCTGCTGACCCAGACCGCCGACCGCTTCGGCGTCGGCGGGCGGGTCGCCGATAAGCTGCCGGCGTCGGCCGGCGAGATCGTGCTCCTCGAGTCCGACCAGCTCGCGACGGCACAGGACGTCGCCAACGTGCTCGACGCCGCGGGGGCGGTGCTTGTGGTGCTGGCCCTGTTGCTGTTCGCGCTTGCGATCTTCCTCGCCAAGGGCTGGCGACGCGAGGCCCTGCGCGCTTGCGGCTTCGGGCTGCTCGCAGCCGGCGTCGCCGGGCTGGTGGCGCGCTCGGTCGCGGGCGACTACGTCGTCGACGCGCTCGCGACGACCGAGGCCGTCCGCCCGGCCGTCGAGGCGACCTGGACGATCGGGACCTCGCTGCTGGTCGAGGTCGCGACGGCAACCGTCTTCTACGGCGTGGCGATCGTCCTCGTCGCCTGGCTCGCCGGCCCGACGCGGCTGGCGACCGGCGTCCGCCGGCTGAAGGCCCCCTTCCTGCGCGAGCCGCGCTACGCCTGGGGCGGCCTCGCGGTGATCGTCCTGCTGCTGATCGCCTGGGGCCCGACACCCGCGACCCGCAGCCTAGTGCCGATGCTCTTCCTGATCGCCCTGCTCGCGCTCGGCGTCGAGGCGCTCCGCCGCCAGACCGCCCGCGAGTTCCCCAATGTGACGATCGACGACTCGGTCAACACGGTGCGCGGCTGGTGGGGCTCCGCCCGCGGCCAGCTCGGTCGCGACTCGTCGTAGCTGACAAGCTGCGGCGCATGCGCGAGGTCGAGATCCGGGGCGAGATGATCCGGTTGGGGCAGTTCCTGAAGTTCTCGGGGATCGCCGACTCGGGCGCCGAGGCGCGAGCGCTGCTCGACGAGCAGACCGTGACAGTCAACGGCGAGCCGGAGGCGCGCCGTGGCCGCCAGCTGCACCGCGGCGACCTGATCGAAGTCGGCGAGCACGCAGTGCGCGTCGCCTGACTGCCGCTGCGGCTACGGAGCTTCGACCGCGGTCTTGATCCGGTTGGCGAAGGCGTCGGCGTCCTTGCGCGCGGCGCGCAAAGCCAGCGGCGCGATCAGCTTGCCTAGGCCATGGCCGCGGTCGTTCTCGCCGTTGGCTACGAAACCGAACACCGCCTCGATCGGCCGGTCGATAACGACGGTCGCCTCAAATCGTCCAGCCATGATTCCTCCTCGTCAGTGGCCGTGCACGACGATCATGGCACGGCGGCTTCGGCGGCGGGCGATCCCGCCTCGGCCGCTCTGGCCCGCGCGACATCGGCGCTGATCCGGACGATCGCCGACGTCATCGGGGCGGCGAGAATCAGTCCGACAGCGCCGAACACCGCGCCACCGGCGATCGTCACGACGAGCACCGCCAGCGGGTGGATGCCGAGCGCGGCGCCGTAGGCGAACGGCTGGACGAGCTGCTGCAGGATGCCGTTGGCGAGCAGCTGGACGATCGCCATCGCGGCGGCCTCCTCGGGACCACCGCCGCCGAGGGCGATCAGGACCGCGAAGATCCCCGCGCTCCAGGCCCCGATGTACGGGATGAAGCCGCCGATGAACGTCACCGCGACGATCGTCCCGATCAGCGGAACGCCGATGATCAGCGCACCGATCGCCACCACCACCGAGCTGTATGCGGCGACGATCGTAACCCCGACGAAGTAGCCGCGCAGCGACTGGACGATCCGCCGGGTGGCGGTCTCGGCGACGGGCAACGGGAGCGGCAGGTGGTGCTCGACCCAGCCGCGAATCCTCGGGCCGTCCATCAGCAGGAAGAACAGGCTGAGCGTCGTCAGGGCGAGGAAGAAGACCAGCGACGTCAGGCCCTCGATCCCCTTCGCCACGCCGTCCAACAGCCCCCTGAAGACGTCGCTGCCGCTCGCGCCAGCCTCCTGGGTGCTCTGCGAGGCTTGGCTCGGATCGATGCCGAGGTCGTTGAGCCAGCCGGCGATCGTGCTCTGGGCGTCCTTGAGGTGGCTGCCGACCGAGCCCGCCTCGCCTGCGATGCCGCCGATGATCAGCACCGTCATGAAGATCCCGATCGCGACGATCGTCAGGAGCAGCAGCACGGCGCCGATGGCGCGCGGGACGCCGTGGCCGTTCAGCCAGCGCACGATTGGTGAGCCGACCGCGGCGACGATCCCGGCCGTGATCAGCGGCATCACGATCGTGCTCGCCAGCGACAGCAGCCAGACGAGCCCGAGCAGGAGGACGATCACCCCTGTGATCAGCCAAGACATCATGCCGATGCTGCGCAGCCAATCCGGCAGCGCGAAGACTCCGGAGAGCTGGGCGGCGTCGAACTCGACCACCTGCTCGTCGGGCTGGCCCTCCTTGCCCTCCCTGCGGTGCATCCGCCCGCGGATCACAGCGCCACCGCCGCGTCGAGCGCGGTCGGCTCGTTGAGCTCGCGTCGCCAGCGCTTCAGGACGTGGTGGACCGCGGCCGCCCCGATCAGCGGCTCCTCAGGCACGCGCAACCGCCCGGGGTGCAGGATGAACGGCTGCGTCTGGGGCCCGCCCAGTCCGCCGTGGAAGGAGATCAGCTCCTCGAAGGCGCAGCCTTCCTCGAGGTCGGGGTCGTAGAAGCTGCCGACCGCGATGTCCGGAACGTGGGCGAAGCCGTCGGTCCGCCGCAGGTGGTCGGCGGCGTGGGGCGAGAAGTCCATCAGCGGATCATCGCCTTCGACCCGGTCGCCATCGAGGTAGCGGGTGCCGTGCCCACCGAGGACGAGGGCGCCGTCGCTCTCGGAGCGCACCAATAGCCAGCCGACGTGCGGGTGCTCGCACAGCGCCGGGATCAGCTGCGGGTGGCGCGCTTCGATCTCCTCGAGCGTCAGTCGTCGCTGCTCCTCCATCAGGTAGATCAAGCCGAGGTTGCCAGAGCCGAGGACGACCGCTTGGCGGCCGGATACGTCATGGCGGTCCGGCTTCTTCTTCCGCCGACCGGTGGCCTCCTCGACCGCACGGCCGACCGCGCCGGCCTGCTCGTCGCCGTCGGCTATCGCAGTCACGCCCGCGCCCGACGACAGCGACCGCTCGACGAGATCCTCGAGCCCGTAGCCGTTGCGCTGCAGGAAGGTGGCGCCCTGGGTCTGGCCGTGGTCGGAGAGGACGACGATCTCGTAGGGGCGCGGCGCGTGGCGACGCGCCCGTTCGATCCGCGCGAACTGCTGGTCGAGCTTGCGCAGCGCCTCGAGCGTGTCGGCGCGCTCGAGGCCGGAGTGGTGGGCGACCTCGTCGTAGCTGGCGAAGGTCGCGTAGATCGCGGGGCGACCGCGCATCATGTCGGTCAGCACACCGAAGACGACCAGGTCGCGCACCATCACGCACATCGCCGCGCGCATCAGCGGGTAGATGCCGCCGCGGTGGCCGCGCGGGCGGACGTCGCGCCGCCGGGCGCGGGCGGCGGCACTCAGCTCGAGCACGATCTCCCAGACGAACAGCACGAGCGCGCGCGTGACGTTGAAGCCGTTGGCGAGGAAGGCGCGGTAGCCGGGGTTGGCGCGCTTCTCGGCGTCGGTGCGGCTGACGGTGAGGATGGTCTCCTCGGCGTCGCCGGAGAGCAGGTTGCCGCGGCTCGCGCCGCCGTTGGCCAGCAGCCCGTCCCCGGTCGAGTGGCGCGCCTCGATCTCCGCGCAGTCCGAAGGCGAGGAGCACTCGATCAGCCGGCCGTTCTCCTTCTCGACCCAGCGGAAGGCCGGGATGTCGTCGTTCGAGCCGAGCAGCAGCGCCGCCTGGCTGGCGCCGGTCTGCGACGAGAGGTCGGTCTCCCACTCGGCCAGCCGGTAGCCGTGGTCGGCGATCCAGGTCGCCATCGTCGGCGCGCTGCCGTCGCTGAGCGCGCGCCGCAGCACCGGCAGCGCCAGCCCGTCGATCTCGAGGAAGACGATCCCCGCGGCGTCGGTCGTCTCGACCGGGCCGAGCCGGCGGGCGATCCGCCGCGTGACGCGCAGCGCGTACTCGTCGTCGTCGTTGGTGCCGAGCACGACCTGCAGGACGATGCTCGCGACCGCCATCACCAGCGCGGCCAGCAGGGCGTCGCCGAACGAGTCGACGCGGATGTCGCCGGACAGCAGGTCGGCGGCGAGCAGCAGCGCCGCGGCGTCGGCGAACAGGACCAGCAGGAAGCCGAGCAGCAGCGTGAACGGCAGCCGCAGCGCGGCCAGCAGCGGCGGCAGGACCGCGTTGACGATCCCGATCACGAGCACCACCAGCAGCGCCGCCAGCGCCCCGTTCAACTCGACCCCTGGGACCACCCAGGCGGCGAAGCCGAGCGCGAGCGCGCCGACGATCCAGGCGAGCAGCAGCCGCCCCGGCCGCAGCTTCGGCGCGACCGGCTCCCAGCGCAGCTGCTGTCCGTAGGTCACCGAGCGCACGCTCAGATGCCCTGCTCGGCGACGACGGTCCCGGCCGCGACGGCGTCGGCCAGCGCCTGGTGGTCGCGTTCGTTCTGGTCCGCATAAGTGGTCGCAAAGCGGACGAGCGCCTTGTCGAACGAGCGGCCGGAGCCGAGGTAGGCGGCGATCGCGAGACGGTCCCCGCTGCGCGCGTGGGCGCGCGCGAGCGACCAGCCGCAGCTGCGCCCGTAGGCGGCGAAGCCGCTGTCGGTCATCGCCATCAGGTCTCCGGACAGCTTGCCGTCCCAGAGCTGGCGGATGTAGTAGTCGTGCGGCTTGCCGTCGAGACTCGTGACGGTGTCCCAGCCGAGGAAGATGTCGCTGGCGGCCTGCATCAGCCGCTGGCCCTCGACGACGCGCTGGCCGTGGCGCGCGTAGGCGCTCTCGCCGACGTATGGCTCGAGCACCGAGGCGACCGCCTCCTTCGCCTGGAGCACGAGCGGGTCGTTGCCGTCGCGACCCTCCAGCAGGATCACCCAGGCGCGCGTGCCGACGCTGCCGACCCCGACGACCTTGCGCGCGAGGTGGACGTAGCGGTAGCTCTCGAGCAGGTGGCGACGGTCGTCCGCCAGGCTGTTGGCGTAGCTGTGGACCAGCTCGCCGATGCGCTCGGTCTCGTCGTGGGCCGCGTCGGGCGGCAACAGCTCCTCGATCGGCACCAGCAGCGGCGGCTCGCTGACGAAGCGCAGCCGACCGCCGACGCGGCGGGTCAACTTGGTCAGCGCACGCAGGCTGTTCTTGCGCTCGGCCTTGGCGACCTTGCGCTGGACGCGTGCCGCGTCGGCCTGCTCGACGTCGGCGCCGTAGCGGTCCTGGAGACCCTGCAGGTCCATCCGGGCGTACCAGACCTCGAGGTTGCCCTCCTCGGCGAACATCCGCATCGCGGTGCGGTACTCCTGCACGGTCGCCTGGACCGCCGCCGCCCGCCGCTCGGGCGACTGGCCTCGGTCGCGGCCGGCGATCTCGACGCTGGCGGCCAGCCGCTTGACGTCCCACTCCCACGGCCCGGGCAGCGTCTCGTCGAAGTCGTTGAGGTCGAACACCATCCGCCGGTCGGGCGCCGCGAAGCCGCCGAAGTTGGCGATGTGGGCGTCGCCGCAGAGTTGCACCGTCAGCCCGGTCGTCGCGGTCGCGGCGAGGTCAGCGGCCATCACCGCCGCGGCGCCGCGGAAGAAGGCGAACGGCGAGGCGAGCATCCGGCCGTAACGGATCGGCACCAGTTCGGGCACGCGCGTGGCCGCCTGCCCGACGAGCACCTCGACCGCGTCCGGGCGGTCGGCCGCCGCCTGCCAGTCGCCGTGGCCGGAGCGCGGCGTCTCCGCGCGCGCGGCGCGCCCCTTGTCCGCCGGTGCAACGGTGTCGCGCTCCGCCATAGGCGTACTCAACCGCATCGGGTGGGGACGAACCGCGGCGGCCATCCCTCCACGAGCCCGATCGCCGCAGCCCGCTCGACCGCGCCGGCGCGCGAAGAGACGCCGAGCTTGCGGTAGACGGCGTGGGCCTGCGTCTTGACCGTGTTGGTCGAGACGTGCAGCCGCGCGGCGATCTGGCCGAGCGTGAGGTAGCTGGGGAGGAAGCGCAGCACGCGCAGCTCGGCGAGCGTCAGCTCGTCGGCGTCGTCGAGGGCGCTGGCGGCAAAGTCGTCGGCCTGGCCCCAGGCGGCATCGATCGCCTCGCGCAGCGCCAGTGCGTCGGGCAGCGCGTTCGCCGCCTCCCCCGCGCCGTCGAGCAGATCGCGCGCGGCCGCGGTCTGGCCGCGGGTCAGCAGCGCGCCGGCCAGCTCGACCGCCGTCTCGGCGACGCGCCGCAGGAGCACGTCGTCGTGGGTCACCAGGCGCAGGCTGGGCGGACCTTGTTGCGTGGCGGCGAGCACTACGCCCACAGACTTCCGTCGCGCCCCCTTGGATTCAAGGGGGCGAGCCTGTGTAAGCGGTGGTGTGCGCACCACCTCGAGCGTGCGCCGCCTCGCTGCGCTGCGGCGCGCGTTACTGCGCTCCAGACGCCTCGCGCTCTCGCGCCCGCTCGCGAGCGTTCGCCTTCTCGTCGAGCGTCATCGTCCCGGGATGCCCGTCGCCGGGCCAGGGCGCGAGCACGAGCAGCAACCGCGCGTCAGCGGTCGCCCGCACCTCGTGCCGCTCGTGGGGCCCGAACTCCGCGACGAGTCCCGAGCCGCCGCTGGCGCTGTCCGCGCCGGCATCGATCTCCACCTCGCCCTCGAGCACGATCAGCCACGCCCGCTCGTGCACCTCGTGATCGCTCAGGCTCTCTCCGGCGGGCAGGACGAGCGCGATCACCCGCGCCGCCTCCTCCGAGGACAGTATCTCCGGCTTGTGCGAATCGACCCCCAGCTCCCGCGTGTCCCAAGTCTTCATGGTCGGTCCCTACCCGGGTCGCCGATCTCACAATCCCGAGCCGGGGGGCGTTGTCGGGGGATGGACCGCCAAGAGCTTCACTTCCCGTCGGGCGCCGACTCCTGCGCCGCATGGCTGTACCCGCCTAGCGGCGCTGACGCCGCGACTCCGGTCGTCGTCATGGCCCACGGCCTGTCCGGCACCCGCCGCGACCGGCTCGGCCCGTTCGCCGAGCGCTTCGCGGCGGCGGGCTTCGCCGCGCTCGTCTTCGACCACCGCGGCTTCGGCGACAGCGGCGGCGAGCCGGACCTGTTCGTCCCGCGCCGCCAGCTCGAGGACTGGCGCGCCGCGATCGCCTGCGCCCGCTCGCTGCCGGGCGTCGACCCGGCCCGAGTCGTCACGTTCGGCTCGTCGATGGGCGGCGGCAACGCGCTCGCCGCTGCCGCCGAGGACCCGGGCGTCGCCGCCGCGATCAGCCAGGTCCCGTTCCTCGACCTCCCGCGCCAGTCGCACCGCTCCTCCCCGCGAGTCAAGGCCCGGATGCTGCTCGCCGCCGTCCTCGGCAGGCACCTGCCCGCCGTCGGCCAGCCCGACGAGCCCGCCTTCATCAACGCCCCCGACAGCGAGACCGGCTGGCGCCAGGTCGTGGCCGCCGGCGAGGACTCCCGCTGGCGCAACCGCGTCTCCGCCCGCTGGCTGCTCGGCCGCCCCTACCGCCCGGCCCGCCACGCGGCGACCCTCCACTGCCCCTGGCTCGTCTGCGTCGGCGAGGCAGACCAAGTCGCCGCCCCCGGCCCAGCCATCAAAGCCGCCCGGGCCGCGCCCCGAGGCGAGCTCCACACCTACCCCGGCGTCGACCACTTCGACATCTACGACGGCCCAACCCAGGACACCATCGTCACCGACCAGATCGCCTTCCTCCACCGCCACCTCGGCGGCGACTAGGCCGACTCGTGGGACCGCAGCAGCGAGAGAGGATCGACGTCGATCCTGGCGGCGATCTTCTCGACCGACTTCAGCGTCAGATTGCGCTCGCCGCGCTCCAGACCACCCATGTACGTGCGGTGAACGCCGACGATATCGGCGAATGCCTCCTGACTCAGGCCCTTGGAGGCGCGATAGGCGCGCAGATTGCGGCCCACGACACGCTGGAGATCGCCTTCCACGACCCGGCACGCTGCCGGTTCGCTACTTGACGGTCTACAGACTTATAAGTAGCATCCTGTTCCTATCTTGCCGGGGCGGGCATGCGCCGGCATGCGATCACGCGGGGCGCTTCTCCCTCCACTTCCCTCCCCGGAGCGGAAGAAGCGCCCCGATCACCTATGACCGAGCGGGGTTGAAGACCATCGGATCGAAGCTGCACAGAAGGAGCCGGCGGCTAACCGGATCGGTCGGAGTCGGATTGGTCGCCGCGATTGCCTTGGTGCTTGCGGGCGCTGGAGCGACTGCCGAGCGTTCGCTTACGCGCTCACACCACCAGCCCCCGAGGACGTGCCGCCGCTTGAAGCAGGTGCCCAGGAGTGCGTCCGGAGCAGTCTGGTCGAGAACTACGCCTCGGTGGACCTGACGTCGAGAAACGCGGACGCCTGGACCTCGAAAGGGCCGGGGGCCAGTAAGCGGCGCCCGGGCCGGAAGCTGTGGCTGACCCTCAGCGATCACGCCGGCAACCCTGGTCATTGGGATATGAGCTGCGTTGGCTACCTCGATGCCTCGCCGACCACCACGATTTGGCTGGAGCGGCGTAAGAAGGGATCGAAGAAGCCTCGCAAGATTCGCTCCGACGTCAAGACGGTTGAAACACCGATCGACTTGCTGCGGACAGACATCTTCAATCGGAGCGTCACACTCAAGCTCAACTACCAGCCGGTCCTGAGCCGCGACGATTGGGTCCTGAAGACCAAGGAGTGCGCAGACCCGATCGGCGGCGAGATCAAATGCCGAACTAGGACTTGGAAGTTCAGGCGGATCATGTCGCTGGGGCCGGTCACCTAAGCGTGATCTTCCAGCGGAGGGGGCGGGATTCGAACCCGCGGTGGACTTGCGCCCACTCCGGTTTTCAAGACCGGTGCATTCAACCGCTCTGCCACCCCTCCTGGGGTGGTGCATCCTAACTCCAGACAAGGTGGTACCCGGTGGTACACTGCAAGCGTGCCGACCCGTCATCACCGTATCCAGGTCACCGAGGATCCCGAGTTGACCAGCGCGCTACGCACCGCCGCACCGCACCTCCCGAGCGGGCTACCCCGCTCCCAGCAAATTCGTGAGCTGGCGATCGTCGGGGCACAGAGCCTCGCCAGCGCCCCGCACGGCGAGCCCGAGCGGCGCGCACTGCTCGACTCGTTGGCCGAGACCTTCGACGATCCGGCCGCCGCAGGCGTCGACTGGGACGTCCTGCGCGAGAGCAAGCAGCTTGCCTGGCCCGCCCCCTAGCGAGACCGCCTGGGGCGACCTTCCGCTGGTCGTCGACACCTCGGCCTTCTCCCGCGCCCATCACCCCGACGTCCGCGAGGACTGGAAGCGCGCGCTGCGTGCCGACCGCCTTCGGATCTCGCCCGCCGTGCGACTGGAGATCCTCTTCAGCGCACGCGACGGCGACAGCTTCGACACCCTCGCCGAGCAGCTCTCCGCCCTCCGCCCCGCCCCGCTGTCGATCTCGGTCCTGCACGCCGCCGAGGAAGCCATGGGCACACTCGCCCATCGCTCCGCCGGCACGCACCGCATCCCGATCGTCGACTACCTGCTCGCAGCCGCCGCCCAAGAGGCCGGCGCCGCGGTCATCCACTACGACCACGACTACGACACTCTCGCCCAAGTCATGGCCTTCGAATCAGTCTGGCTCGCCCCGCCCGGCACGCTTCCCTGATCGCCGGTGATGTCGGTTAGGCTCGTCCGATGCCCAATGCGAACGATGAGCTGATCCAGCGGTTCTACGCGGCGTTCGACCGCAAGGACGGCGACGCGATGGCCGCCTGCTACACGGCGGACGCGCGCTTCGACGACCCGGTCTTCCCCGGCCTCACCGGCAACGAGCCGGGCGACATGTGGCGGATGCTCACCTCGCGCGCGGCCGACCTGAAGATCGAGCTACGCGAGCATGAGGCCGACGACTCGACCGGCAGCGCGCACTGGATCGCGACCTACACGTTCACCCAGACCGGGCGGAAGGTGGTCAACGACGTTCGGGCGACGTTCCGTTTCCGCGACGGGCTGATCGCCGAGCACAAGGACGACTTCGACTTCCACAAGTGGTCGAAGCAGGCGCTCGGCACGCCGGGCCTACTGCTCGGCTGGACGCCGATCCTGCGCAACGCGACGCGCAAGAAGGCGCGCGCCGGGCTCGACGAGTTCGCCGCCGCCTGAGGCGATTCGGAAGCTTGGCCCCACCTGAGTGGGGTCAACCTTCCATTCTCAGGTCGGCATCTTGCCGCGGCCCTTGCGGCCCGCGGCGGCGCTCTTGTTCGTCGCCTTGCGCGACGACGAGAACGGCTTGCGCGCCCACTCGCCCAGCTTGCCGGGCAGTGAGCCGCCGGCCCGCTCGCCGACGCCGAGCGTCTTGCTGACGCCGCGCTGCGGGTGCTGAGACAGGCGCGGGGCCAGGAAGGCCAGGACCAGCAGGATTACGCAGACGACAGCAACTGCGGCAATGAGCATTCGAGTCCTCCTTCGGGGGGTGCGCTCCCTCTGAGCTACCCGCCGAAGGAGCGCCGCAAACTGGGCCGGGCGACTAGGAGATGGCCGGCTCGAGCCGCGACGGGGCGCCGAACCGGCCCAGGACCGCCGGCAGCTCGATGCTGCCGTCGGCCTGCTGGCCGTTCTCGACCAGGGCGATGATCGTGCGTCCGACCGCGACGGCGGTGCCGTTGAGCGTGTGGAGATGGCGCGGGCCCTCGTGGCTCCGATAGCGCGCGTCGAGACGGCGGGCCTGGTAGTCGGTCGTGTTCGAGCACGAGGTCAGCTCGCGGTAGCGCTCCTGCCCCGGCAGCCAAGCCTCGATGTCGAACTTCTTCGCGGCCGAGGCGCCGAGATCGTCGACGGCGATGTTCACGACGCGGTACGGGATCCCCAGCGCGACCATGATCTCCTCCTCGATCGCCAGCAGCCGCTCGTGCTCGTCGGCGGACTCCTCCGGCCGCACGAACGCGAACATCTCGACCTTGTCGAACTGGTGGACGCGGAAGATCCCGCGCGTGTCGCGGCCGGCGGCGCCGGCCTCGCGGCGGAAGCAGGTCGAGAAGCCGGCGTAGCGGGCCGGGACGTCGGCGTCCTCGAGGATCTCGCCCATGTGAAGCGCGGCGAGCGGAACCTCTGAGGTGCCGGTCAGGTAGAGGTCGTCCTCGGGGACGCGGTAGATCTGGTCCTCGGTGTCGGGCAGGAAGCCCGTGCCGTAGAGCGCCTCCTCGCGGACAAGCACCGGCGGCGCGACCGGGACGAACCCCTTCTCGTCGAGCAGGCCGAGCGCCCAGCGCACCAGCGCCAGCTCCACGAAGACCAGATCGCCCTTGAGGTAGGCGAAGCGCGAGCCCGAGACGCGCGCCCCGGCCTCGAGATCGACGAGGTCGCCGAGCAGCTCCAGGTGGTCCCGGCCCGAGGCGCCGGCCTCGCCGACCTCGCGCAGCACCGTGTCGGAGTCGGCAGCCGCGGGATCCGGCAGGTTCGGCAGCGAGGTCAGCGCCGGCTCCAGCTCCTCCTCGGCCGCCTTCAGCTCCGCGTCGAGCTCCTTCTGGCGCTCGCCGACGGCCTTGACCGCCGCGATCGCCTCGGAGGCGTCGCCGCCTCCGCGCTGCAGCTCGCCGATCTGCTTGCTCGCCGCGTTCTTCTCGGCGCGCAGCCCCTCGAGCTCCGGCAGGATCGCCCGCCGCCGCTCGTCGAGCTCCAACACCCGCGCCAGCCGCTCGTCGGAACCGTCGCCGCGGCGCGCGAGCGCCGCGCGTGCCGCCTCAGGATCGGTCCGGATCGACTTTAGATCCAGCACCGAGAGGGGCCTACTGAGTCTGCTCGCCCTCGGACTGCACGTCGGTGCCCTCGCCGGCGTCCGCGCCGGAGTACTTGGCGAGGAAGTCCGCGACCTTCTCGGCGTCCTCGCCCATGACGATGTTCGCCGGCATGATCGCGCCGGAGAAGCCGCCGTTGCGGATCGCGTACAGCGCGTCCTCCTTGTTGACCTTGCGGACGTTGAAGTTCGGTCCGTTGGTCCGCTCGCCGCCGGCGAGCTGCCCCTCCGGCTTCGAGCCGAAGGAGTTGGCGCGCTTGAAGGTGTGGCAGCCGGAGCAGCGCTCGTTGAAGAGCACGGCGCCCTCGCGGTTGGCCTCGTTGACGTCGATCTCGCCCTGGGCGCATCCCGAGACGCCCAGAAGGGCGGCGACGGCGACTGCGTAGAGGCCTCGGCGGGCGCGAATGCGAGTGGTGGGGCGCGTCACGGCGGGCGCATAGTATCCGCCGCCCCATGTCGATGCCCTTCGGACGGACCCTCTGCCTCGTCGGCGCGCTACTCGGACTGGCCGGATGCGGGGGTTCGAACGAGCCGCCAGACCTGCCGGCGACGGTCTCCGCGGGGCAGCCGCTGACGGTCGACGCCAAGGAGTACGTGTTCAATCCGAACCGCGTGACGATCAAGGGCGCACCCACCGAGGGAGCCCGCCAGCGGATCGAGCTCGACAACACCGGAACGCTTGCGCACAACATCGAGATTCTCGACGGCAACAGGATCGTGGACCGCCTGCGCAGCTTCCCGGCCGGCCAGGAGCGCGCGCTGACCGTCGACCTTCCGCCCGGCGACTACCGCTTCATCTGCACCGTGGCGGACCACGACGAGAAGGGCATGCACGGAACCCTGAAGGTCCGCTAGGACCGGACCTCAACCAAGCGACTTCGAGAAGCGCATCAGACTGCCGTCGCCGGTCGAGCTGATGTGGACCTCGTCCATCATCAGTTTCACCAGCTCCAGGCCGCGCCCGCTCTCGTCGTCGATCGTCGCGCGGTTCATCGGGGCGACGAAGGTGCCGCTGTCGCGCACTTCGAAGACCAGCGAGCCGTCGGCCTCGAAGGCGGCTATTCCGATCTGGTCGCCGCGCCCCTTCGAGCCGTGCTGGATCGCGTTGGCGACGACCTCGCTGACCGCCAGCTTGACCTGGTAGCAGTCGGTCTCGTCCAACCCAGCCTGGCTGGCGGCGCGGTGCGCCCACTCACGCGCCTCGCCGAGGCGCTCGGGATCGGCGTCGATCGTCATCGATTGCTCCTCGGACACGAGAACAGGCGGTGGTGGGCCAAGCTTTCCCATTGTTCTAGCTAACGAACCATCGGGCCGAGAGTTACGCAGCGCCGAGATTTGCTCAGGAACCGGTCTGGTATGCGCGCAGAGCCAGCGTCAGGATCATCAGGACGCCGATCGTCATCACGCCCATCTCGGCGAGCGCGACCTTGCGCGCGATCGCGATCTGCTCCGAGCGATCGATGCCGTCGACGTCGACGTCCTCGAGCTCGCGCTGCGCGACGCCGACGCGCATTCCCTCGCTGAACAGGGTGATCGCGAGGGGTGCGAACCCGTACACGGCATGCAGGCCGTCGGGCGCGCGCAGGCCCTGGGCCAGAAGGCCGAATCCGATCACTGCCTGGACCACGACAGCCGCCTGGGCGACGCGCAGCAGGTACCAGAACCAGACCGACGGATCGTTACGAAGCCAGGCCACGGCGCCCCACACACCGGCGACCCCATTGGTCGCCAGCACCGCTATCCCGACCACCATGTGTACTTCGCTCAGTTAGCTGCCTTTCGCACTATGTAGCAACTCCGCACAAACCTCGTTATACATCCGTGCCCCAGTGCTTAGCGCCTACCTCCCCGCCCTCGTCTTCCTCGCCCTCGGAATCACCGTCGGCGTCGTCTTCACGCTCGCCAACAACGTGCTGGGTCCGCGGCGGCCGAACAAGACCAAGAGCGAGCCCTACGAGTGTGGCCTGCCGTCGGACGTCCAGAAGAGCTTCCGCTTCGGAATCAGCTTCTACCTGATCGCGATGCTGTTCATCCTGTTCGACATCGAGGTCGTCTTCCTCTACCCGATCGCCGTCCAGCTCGAGGCGGTCGGACTCTTCGCGCTCGTCGAGACGGCGATCTTCATCGCGCTGCTGTTCGTCGCCTTCGGGTACGTCTGGCGGAGAGGAGCGCTCGAGTGGAAATAACGCGCACCAAGGTCGATCCAATCGAGTCGCCCGAGGCGTTCAGGGCGAAGCAGCTCAGCGCACAGCAGATGCTGCGCGGCGATCTCGACGGCCGCGCGCTCGAGGAGTACGTCGAGGAGCGCGTGATGCTGACGACGCTCGAGAAGGCCCAGAACTGGGCGCGTCGCAACGCCTGCTGGCCGCTCGGCTTCGGCCTCGCCTGCTGCGCGATCGAGATGATCACCGTGATCGGATCGCCGCGCAACGACATCTCGCGCTTCGGCGCCGAGGTCGTCCGCGCCTCCCCGCGCCAGGCCGACATGATCATCCTGTCCGGCCGCGTGTCGATCAAGATGGCGCCGGTCATCCGCCGCATCTACGACCAGATGCTGGAGCCGAAGTGGGTGATCGCGATGGGCGCCTGCTCGTCGAGCGCCGGCATGTTCAACAACTACGCGGTCGTCGCCGGGGCAGACAAGTTCCTGCCGGTCGACGTCTACATCCCTGGCTGCCCGCCACGGCCGGAGGCTCTGATGTACGGGATCAACAAGCTGCAGGACAAGATCACGCAGGACCCATCGCTCGGCTGGCGCGAGCGGTACCAGGCGGAGGGAACCGAGGAGAGCAGTGCCTGACGCAGCGGGGCTCGAGCTGATCGCCCAGCGCGTCCGCGCCGCCGTCGCCGACGAGGCGGTGCTCGGCACCCACTACGCCCACGAGCAGGCGATGCTCGAGGTGGCCCCCGCGCACGTGCGCGGCGTGCTGACCTACCTGCGCGACGAGGACGAGGAGCCGTACGAGTTCCTCGCCAGCCTGCACGGCGTCGACTACCTGCCCGAGCAGCCGCGGCTCGGCGTCCACTACCAGTTGCTCTCCCGCGCGCGGGTCGAGCGGCTCGGCGTAAAGACGCGCGTCACGGTCGAGGCCCCGGTCGTGCCGAGCGTCGTCGACCTCTTCCCGACCGCGAACCATCAGGAGCGCGAGGTCTACGACATGTTCGGCGTGCTGTTCGACGGCCACCCGGACCCGCGCCGGATCCTGATGCCCGAGGACTACGAGGGCTATCCGCAGCGGCGCGACTTCCCGATCGGCGGCGAGCCGGTCCTGTTCACGCACAACGAGCACAAGCTCCCCCGCTGGTATGACTGAAGAGCCCGACCAACCGTCGATGCCCGACCCGCTGGCGGCCCCCTACCGCGAGCGCGAGAAGTCGGTCACGCTGGAGCGCGTCGCCCACGGCACTGCCGCCGAGACGGCCGAGCTGGAGCCGGAGACCGAGCTCTTCACGCTCAACCTCGGCCCGCACCACCCGGCGACGCACGGCGTGCTGCGCCTGCTCTGCACGCTCGAGGGCGAGACCGTCCGCGAGGTCAAGCCGATCATCGGCTACGTCCACACCGGCATCGAGAAGTCGATGGAGACCCAGCAGTACTGGAAGGCGATCACGTTCGTCGAGCGGATGGACTACCTCGCCTACTTCGCGAACGCGATGGCGTACTGCAACACCGTCGAGACGCTGCTCGAGGAGGAGGTGCCGAAGCGCGCCCAGTACCTGCGCGTGATCCACCTCGAGCTGAACCGGATCGCCAGCCACCTGTTCTGGCTCGGCACCTCGGCGCTCGACATCGGCGCGATCACGATGCTCTGGTGGGGCCTGCGCGAGCGCGACCACGTGCTCGACCTGTTCGAGATGTCGACCGGCCAGCGGATGCACACGCGCTACTTCCAGGTCGGCGGCGTGATCGACGACATCCCGCCCGGCTGGGAGCAGAAGTGCCGCGAGTTCCTGGCGCTGTTTCCGGCGCGGATCGACCAGTACGAGGCGCTGCTCGACAAGAACGAGATCTGGCTGCAGCGGATGAAGAACGTCGGTGCTGTGCCGAAGGAGCGGCTGGTCGAGCTGGGCGTCACCGGGCCGCTGCTGCGCGCCTCCGGCGACCCGTGGGACCTGCGCAAGGCCGATCCCTACTCCTCCTACGACGACTTCGACTTCAAGATCCCGGTCGGGACGATCGGCGACTGCTACGACCGCTACCGCGTCCGGATGGCCGAGATGCGCGAGTCGTGCAAGATCATCGAGCAGGCGCTCGACGGCCTGCCGGAGGGTCCGTTCATCACGACCAACCGCAAGGTCGCGCTGCCGCCGCGCCACGAGCTGGCGACGTCGATGGAGGCGCTGATCCACCACTTCAAGCTCGTCACCGAGGGCTTCCGCGTCCCGGCCGGCGAGGCCTACAAGGCGGTCGAGTCCCCTCGTGGCGAGCTCGGTTGCTACATCCTCGCCGACGGCTCGTCGAAGCCGGCGCGCGTCCACGTCCGCGACCCCAGCTTCGTCAACCTGCAGGCGCTCGCCGAGATGAGCGAGGGCGGCCTGCTCGCCGACATGATCGCCAACGTCGCGATGCTCGACCCGATCCTCGGAGGGATCGACCGGTGAGCGCGCACGTCACGGGCAACGGACGGACCGACCGGCGACTGAAGCCGCTGGGTTGGGACGCGGCCGTCGATCTCGAGAAGCCACCCGCGTCGGTCCCCGAAGCCTCGGAGACCGAGGTCCCGGCTGAGCTGCGCGCGCGGATCGAGGCGCTGATGGCGCGCTATCCGGACCGCCGCTCGGCCGCGCTGCCGGCACTCGACGCCGCCCAGCGCGTCCACGGCTGGTGCTCGCCTGAGGCGATCGGCCAGGTCGCCGCCGTGATGCGCGTCACGCCCGCGTACCTCTCCTCGGTAGCGACCTTCTACGACATGCTGCGCACCGAGCCGCTCGGCCGCCGCTACGTGTATGTCTGCACGAGCGTCGCCTGCTGCCTGCGCGACGCCAAGACCGTCCACGACGCGATCGCCGACGAGGCCGAGCGCCAGGGGCTCGAGGACTGCGACATCCGCGAGTTCGAGTGCCTCGGCGCGTGCGACATGGCGCCGATGGCCTCGGTCGACGGACGCTACGTCGGGCCGCTGGAGACCTCCGACGCCGCCGAGCTGGTCGCGGCGATCAAGGAGAACCGCGACGTGCTGCCCGGACGGGGACTGGGGGACAGGTGACCGACACGCTCGAGACCAAGGTCCTGACGGCCAACCTCGACGTCGAGAACCTCCACGAGATCGAGGTCTACGAGCAACAGGGCGGCTACCGCTCGGCGCGCAAGGCGGCGCTCGAGCTGGCGCCCGAGCAGGTCGTCGAGGAGCTCGAGGCCTCCGGCCTGCGCGGCCGCGGCGGCGCCGGCTTCTCGATGGGCAAGAAGGCGAGCTTCATCCCCAAGGGGACGATGGACAAGTACCTCTGCTGCAACGCCGACGAGTCCGAGCCCGGCACCTTCAAGGACCGCCTGCTGATGCAGCGCAACCCGCACCTGCTGGTCGAGGGCTGCATCATCGGCGCGATCGCCGCCGGCGCCAACCGCGCGTTCATCTTCATCCGCGGCGAGTACTCGCTGCAGGCCGACATCCTCGACGCCGCCGTCGAGCAGGCCTACGCCAAGGGCTACCTCGGCAAGGGAGTCTTCGGCTCCCAGACCCAGGTCGAGCTGGTCGTCCACCGCGGCGAGGGCGCCTACATCTGCGGCGAGGAGTCGGCGCTGCTCGACGCGCTCGAGGGCAAGCGCGGCAACCCGCGCCTGAAGCCGCCGTTCCCGGCCAACCAGGGCCTCTACCAGGGCCCGACGCTGATCAACAACGTCGAGACGCTCTGCAACACGCCGATCATCCTCGAGAAGGGCGCCGACTGGTACCGCCAGTACGGCGTCGGGAACTCGACCGGCACCAAGATGGTCTCGGTCTCCGGCAACGTCCAGCGGCCGGGCAACTACGAGATCGAGTTGGGGATCACCGCGCGCGAGATCGTCTACGGACTTGCCGGCGGACCGCCCGAGGGACGCGAGATCAAGTGCTGGTTCCCGGGCGGCTCGTCCGCGCCGGTGCTGCTGCCCGAGGATCTCGACCGTCCCTACACGTTCGAGGACATGGCCGAGGCGGGCTCGATGCTCGGCTCCGGCGCGATCATCGTCGTCGACGACTCGATCCCGATCGTCTCGGTCGCGCTACGCCTGGCCGGGTTCTACCGCCACGAGTCGTGCGGCAAGTGCGTGCCGTGCCGCGAGGGCACGAACTGGACCGTGAAGATGCTCGAGCGGATCGATCGCGGCGAGGCGACGCCGATGGACATCGAGATCGTCGCCGGCGTCCAGGAGAACATCATCGGCAACTGCCTCTGCGTGCTCGGCGACTCGATGGCCATGCCGATCGGGTCGATGATCAAGCACTTCCGGCCGGAGTTCGAGCGCCACATCGAGCAGGCGCGCGAGCGCGCCGACCGCGCCGCCGCCGTCGGCGAGTTCTCGGCCGTCGAGCTCGCGCAGAGCGCCCACGCGGGACCCGGAGTCGGCTGATGGCGCGCCCCGCGATCAAGCAGATCACCTTCGAGATCGACGGCCGCCAGGTGACCGCGCCGGAGGGCACGATGCTCGTCGACGCGGCCAAGCACGGCGACGTCGAGATCCCCTACTTCTGCTACGAGCCGAAGCTCGGCGCGCCGGTCGGCGCCTGCCGGATGTGCCTGGTCGAGATCGAGGGCATCCCGAAGCTCCAGACCTCCTGCTCGACGCCGGTCAAGGACGGCATGGTCGTCCACACCACGACCGACCGCGTCAAGCACGCCCAGAACGCGGTCGTCGAGTTCCTGCTCGTCAACCATCCGCTCGACTGCCCCGTCTGCGACAAGGGCGGCGAGTGCCCGCTGCAGGACATCTCCTACGGCTGGGGCGCCGGCAAGTCGCGGATGATCGAGCCGAAGCGCCACTTCAAGAAGCCGCTCGAGGTCTCGCCGCTCGTCGCGATCGACCGCGAGCGCTGCATCCTCTGCTATCGCTGCGTCCGCTTCTCGCAGGAGATCGCCGAGGACTACCAGCTGGTCTTCCTCGAGCGCGGCGACCACACCTACGTCGGCACCCACGACGGCCGCCCCTACGTCGCGCCGTTCAGCGGCAACATCATCGAGCTGTGCCCGGTCGGGGCGCTGACCTCGACCGCCTACCGCTTCCGCGCGCGTCCGTGGGACGTCGAGGAGGCAGGATCGGTCTGCATCGGCTGCGCCAGCCAGTGCAACGTCAGCTACACGGTCCGCGACGACGACAAGGTGCTGCGCGTGCTCGCGCGCGACAACGACGAGGTCGACGACGGCTGGGTCTGCGACAAGGGTCGCTTCGGCTACGAGTCGTTCCACTCGCCGGACCGCGTGCTCGCGCCGAGGGTCCGCGACGGCGGCGTGCTGCGCGAGGTGTCGTGGGAGCGCGCGCTCGGCGAGGCCGCCAAGGCGCTGACCCGCGGCGGCGAGAAGACCGCCGCGCTGGCCGGCGGCGCGGTCACCAACGAGGAGGGCCTGCTGCTGGCCCGCCTGCTGCGCGACGGACTCGGCTCGCCGCACCTCGACTCCCGCGCGACCGGCGCCTTCGACCCCTGCCAGGCGCGCGTGCTGGCGCGGCCGGAGCTGACCGCCCGGGTCTCCGACATCGACTACGCCGACGCCATCCTGGTCGTCGAGCTCGAGCCGGTCGACGAGGCGCCCGTCCTCGACCTGCGGATCCGCAAGGCGCGCCGCCGTCATGGCGCCAGCGTGATCACCTTGACCAGCCGCCCGAGCTCGCTCGACGATCCCGGCTCAGAGCTGGGCGCCGACCCCGGCGGCGACGTCGCCGTTCGGTTCGCGCCCGGCGCCGCCGAGGCCGCCCTTGCCGCACTCGCCGCCGCCCTCGGATCGCCTCGAATCGGCAGTGCCGATGGTGAACCCCGACTTTCGGCGAATATTTCGCCGAAAGTCGGGGTTCACCCGTCTGTGGTTGCGGACCTCGCGGCGAAGGCAGGCGCCGATCCCGCCGCGATCGAGGCTGCCGCCGCGGCGCTGCGCGAGGCCCGCTTCGGTGGAGACGCCGACGAGCGCAAGCACGGCGACGTTGTCGTCATGTGGGGCGAGCGAACGACGGTCGGCAAGCGCGGAGCCGCGGCAGTCGATGCGCTACTTGCGGTGACCGGCGCGCTGGAGATCGGCGAGCGGCCCGAGTCCGGCCTGATCGAGATCGGTTCCCGCGCCAATGGCCGCGGGCTCCGCGAGGTTGGCGTTGCGCCGAAGCTGGCCGCCGGTCTCGCCGACTCGTCCGCCCCGGGACTATCCGCCGCCGAGATCGGTCCCGCGCTCGCCGCGGGCGAGCTCTCCACATTGCTGCTCGTGGCCGCCGACCCGCAGACCGAGCTGTCCGACCGGCCGACCTGGGAGCGCGCCTACGACCGCGCCGAGGCAGTCGTCGCCTTCTCCGACTTCATAACGCCCGGCCTCGCCGAGCACGCGACCGTCGTCTTCCCAAGCGAGTCGAACGCGGAGAAGGAGGGGACGCTCACCCATCCCGACGGCCGCCTCCAGCGGGTCCGCCAGGCGGTTCCGCACGCCGGCGCGGTGCGCCCGGTGTGGGCCGTGCTCGCCGAGCTCTGCGCGCGTGCCGGCAAGCCGCTGAGCGCCCCGTCGTCGAACGGCTCCGGGCCCTCGCTATCGCTGCCCGACGTGACGGCCGCCGTCACCGACGCCGTGCCCTTCTACGCCGGAATCACGCTCGACGAGATCGGCGGGCGCGGAGTGCGATGGCAGGACCGTGACGCAGCCTCCGCGGCACCCGAGGCAGAGCTGCCGAGCGGGCCCCTCGAGAGTCCGCCCGACCTCCCGACCGGCCTGCAGCTCGGCGCCGCCCCCGCCCTCTTCGCCTCGCCCGCCGTCGAGCATTCGCCCTCCCTGCGCTTCCTCGCGCCGCGCCAGCGCGCCGAGCTGTCGCCCGACGATGCGCAGCGGCTCGGCATCGCACCCGGCGAGGACGTCGAGGTCTCCAGCGGCGACCGCGTCGTGCGCGCGACCGCCGCGATCCGCGCCGCGATCCGACCCGGCAGCGTCTTCCTGACCCAGGGCCTGGGCGCCGAGGGCGCCGAGGCGCTGACCAACGGCGCGCCGCGCACCGTCGAGGTCCGCTCGGCGCCACCGCTGATCCACCAGGTCGGCGAGGACAAGCAGCCGCAGCCCGTCGCGGCCGGAGAGACGGGCGGGTCGGCCGCGACCGGCGCTCCCGGTGGCCCGGACACGCCCGGAGCCGGCGGCTCCGATGCCCCGGGCGACCCGAGCGAGGTCGTCCCCGAGCCCGGCGAGGCCGCGCGGGAGGCGCACCCGGCGCGCGAGGGCGATCGCGCCAGCGACGCCGGGCCCACCGAGGACTATCCGTCATGACCGTGGAGTCGACGCTGGTCCAGATCGTCAAGGCGATCGTGATCTTCGCGTTCATCTTGCAGGTCGTTCCGCTGATCCTGCTGCTCGAGCGCAAGCTGCTCGGCCGCTTCCAGGCCCGCTACGGCCCGAACCGCGTCGGCTTCCGCGGGCTCGGCCAGCCGCTCGCCGACGTTCTGAAGCTGCTCTCGAAGGAGCGCTTCACCCCTGAGACGGCGGTGCCTTGGATGATGGCGCTCGCCCCGGTGATCTCGATCACCACGGCGGTCGCGACGCTCGCGATCATCCCGTTCGGCCCGCAGGGCGCCTGGGGCGGCGACCTCGGCCTCTACGGCATCGACGTCCCGATCGGGCTGCTCTACTTCTTCGCCTTCGGCTCGCTCGCCTTCTACGCGCTGGTGCTCGGCGGCTGGGCGTCGGGCTCGAAGTACTCGTTCCTCGGCGCGATGCGCTCCGCCGCCCAGCTGATCTCCTACGAGGTCGCGATCGGCCTGTCGCTGCTCGGCGTCGCGATGATGGCCGGCTCGCTGTCGTTCGTCGACATCGTCGAGGCGCAGGGTGCCGACGGCAAGGGGATCTGGTTCATCGTGCCGCAGTTCGTCGGCTTCCTCGTCTTCATGGTCGCGGGGTTCGCCGAGACCGCGCGCGCCCCGTTCGACCTCCCGGAGGCCGACGCCGAGATCGTCGCCGGCTACAACACCGAGTACGGCGGCATGCGCTTCGGCTCGTTCTTCATGGCCGAGTACATCGAGGTGATCATCATCGCCGGCGTCGCGACCGCCTGCTTCTTCGGCGGCTGGCACGGACCGGGCCCGATCGCGCTCGCGCCGCTCTGGGTGCTGTTGAAGATGTTCGCCTTCGTGATCCTCTTCATCTGGATCCGTGCGACCCTTCCGCGGCTGCGCTACGACCAGCTGATGTCGTTCGGCTGGAAGGTGCTGCTGCCGCTGGCGACAGTCAACGCCCTCGTCACCGCAATCGTCCTGGTGGTCTGACCTACTTCATGAGCTACGAGCTGACAGACGACGTCATCGAGGTCCAGCGCGGCCCGGAGCCCGGCGGCATGGGCGGCGCCTACCGCACCTTCGGCGCGACGCTGCGCGGCATGCGCACGACGCTCGCGCGACTGGCCGAGAAGCCCGTCACGATCGAGTACCCCGAGGAGAAGACGCCGGTCTATCCGCGCTTCCGCGGCCGCCACAAGCTGCACAAGTTCGAGGACTCAGGGCTCGAGAAGTGCGTCGGCTGCTCGCTCTGCGTCGCCGCCTGCCCGGCCGAGTGCATCCGCGTCGTCGCCGACGAGAACACGCCCGAGCATCAGGTGTCGGCCGGCGAGCGCTACGCGGCGGTCTACGAGATCAACATGAGCCGCTGCATCTTCTGCGGCTACTGCGAGATCGCCTGCCCGTTCGACGCGATCACGATGGGCAACGACTACGAGCTGGCCGACTACGAGCGCTCCGACCTGATCTTCACCAAGGAGATGCTGCTGGCGGAGCCGATCGAGCGGACGCCTCTGAGGCGCGAGGGGGAGTAGGACCGCCTTGTTCTTCGAGCAGCTCCTGTTCTTCATCGCGGGTGGCGGCGCGATCGCGGGTGCGGTCGGCGTCGTGCTGCTGCGCAACCCGTTCTTCAGCGTGCTTGCGCTCGTCGCGCACCTGATCTCGCTGGCGGTGCTCTTCCTGCTGCTGACCGCGGCCTTCCTCGCCGCCGCTCAGGTCGTCGTCTACGCCGGCGCCGTGATGGTGCTCTACGTCTTCGTCGTCGCCTACGTCGGCGGCAGCGACGACGAGCTGCGGCCCGAGACCGCCGGCCCGCTCGCGGCGATCGGCCCGATCTTCGCCGCCGCGCTGCTGATCGAGCTGGTCATCGCGGTCGTCGGCTCCGGCCTCTCGCTGCTCGACAGCACCGGCGCCAAGGTCGGCGACGACTTCGGCTCGCCTGCCGCGATCGGCGACGCGCTGCTGACCAAGTTCCTGCTGCCGTTCGAGGCGGCCTCGTTCCTGCTGCTGATCGCCGCCGTCGGCGCGGTCGTTCTCGCGCGCAAGCGGCGCGGCCTGCATGAGCCCGCAGACGCGATCTCGGTCGCCGACGTGCTGCGCTCAGAGCCGCCGGCCGGAAGCCAGAAGGAGGCGATCGGCTAGTGGACATCTCCTGGTTCATCGTCCTGTCGGCGTTCATCTTCTGCATCGGCGCGGCCGGCGTGATGACGCGCCGCAGCCCGCTGGTGATCCTGCTCTGCCTCGAGCTGATGCTCAACGCGGGCAACCTCGCGCTGATCGCCTTCTCGCGGATGGTCGGCAACGTCGAGGGGCAGATCTTCGCGCTGATCGTGATGGTCGTCGCGGCCTGTGAGGTCGTGATCGGCCTCGGGATCATCGTCGCGATGTACCGCCGGAAACTCCCGATCGACGTCGATGACATGGCGGAGTTGCGCGGATGAGCGCCACTTCATGGGGGTGGCTGGTGCTGGCGTTCCCGCTCGCGGGGATGCTGGTGATCGCGCTCGGCTGGAAGGTGCTGCCCGACCGCGTCGCCGGCTGGATCGGCAGCGCGGCGATCGGCGGTGCGTTCGCCTCAGCGATCGCGATGCTGATCGACCTGCAAGACCAGCCGGAGGAGGCGCGCTCGCTGGTCGACTCGGCCTGGACCTACGCGAGCACCGCCGGCTTCAGCGTCGACATGTCGATCCTGGTCGACCCGCTGTCGGTGATGATGTGCCTGATCGTCTCAGGCGTGTCGTTCCTGATCCACGTCTACTCGGTCGCCTACATGGAGTCGGACCGCTCCTACAAGCGGTTCTTCGCCTACCTCAACTTCTTCGTCTTCTCGATGCTGCTGCTCGTCCTGGCGGCGAACTTCGTGCTGCTGATCGTCGGCTGGGCGTTCGTCGGCGCGGCGTCCTACCTGCTGATCTCGTTCTGGTACCGCCGGACGACGGCGACCAAGGCCGGCATCAAGGCGTTCGTGATCAACGTGATCGGCGACGTCGGCCTGGTGATCGGCGCGTTCCTGCTGTTCGACGCGACCGGCGCGCTCGACTACGCCGGCGTGTTCGCCGACGTCGGCACCGCCTTCAGCCACAACGACGGCCAGCTCGTCGCCGCCTGCCTGCTGCTGCTCGTAGGCGCGTTCGCGAAGTCGGCCCAGCTGCCACTGCACACCTGGCTGCCGGACGCGATGGAGGGCCCGACGCCGGTCTCCTCGCTGATCCACGCGGCGACGATGGTCACCGCCGGCGTCTACCTGATCGCGCGCATGCACCCGCTGTTCGAGCAGGCGCCGGCCGCCGCCGACATCAGCGCCGTGATCGGCACGCTGACGCTGTTCGTTGCCGCGTCGATCGCGCTGGTGATGACCGACCTCAAGCGGGCGATCGCCTACTCGACGATGTCGCAGATCGGCTACATGATCCTCGGCGTCTCGGTCTTCGCCTACAGCGCCGGGATGTTCCACCTGATGACGCACGCCTTCTTCAAGGCGCTGCTGTTCATGGGCGCCGGCTCGGTGATCGCGGCGATGGCCAACGAGCAGTCGCTCGACAAGATGGGCGGCTTCCGCAAGGCGATGCCGTTCACGTACGCGACCTTCACCGCCGGCGCGCTGGCGCTGGCCGGCTTCCCGCTGACCTCGGGCTTCTTCTCGAAGGACGAGATCCTCGCCTACACGATCAACCGCGGCGACTGGTTCGTAGCGCTGGCGGTCGTCGGCTACATCACCGCGTTCCTGACCGCGATCTACGCCTTCCGGCTGGTCTTCCGGGTCTTCCACGGCGAGCCGTCCGAGCAGGCGCGCGAGCTGGAGGGCGGCCACCTCGCCCACGCCGAGCCGTTCAACCCCGCGACCGGAGAGGCGGAGGACACCGAGGCCGGCTTCCCCGGCCCGGAGCACCACATCGCCGAGCGCGAGGGCGCGATGAAGGCCGCGATGGGACCGCTGGCGCTGCTGGCGATCTTCGCCGGCTTCGTCCAGATCCCGGGCGTGACCGACGTGATCGAGAAGTTCCTCGAGCCGACGTTCGCCGGCTCGCACTACGTCCACGATCACCCGAGCGACTCCGCCGAGTACATGGGGATGGCGGTCGGCGCGCTGATCTCGATCGCCGGCATCCTGGTCGCGGCGCGGATCTACCTCTGGCGTCCCGGGACCTCGGCGAAGCTGCAGGAGCGCTTCGCGCCGCTGCACACGCTGCTGTCGAACAAGTGGTACTTCGACGAGGCCTACGACCTCGGCGTCGTGCGGCCGATGACCGCTCTCGGCCGCTTCGGCCGCACGGTGATCGAGAGCTCGTTCGTCCAGGGCTTCCTGGTCGGCGGCACGGTCGGCATCGTCCGCGCCGGCAGCTCGTTCGCCCGCTCGATCCAGACCGGCGAGCTGCGCGCCTACGCCGCCGTGCTGCTGCTCGGCCTGAGCGCGATCGTCCTCTACTTCCTGATCGTGGCGAGCTGATCGCGTGCTGACGATCCACCTGACAATCGTCGTCTTCCTGCCGGTGGTCGCCGCGCTGATCGGCGCGCTGCTGCCAGAGCGGATCGGCCGCTGGGTCGTCGTCGCCGGCAGCGTCGCGGTGCTCGGCTACGCGATTGCGATGATCGCCGACTTCGGCGCCGGCACGACGGGCATGCACTACGTCACCGACGCCGAGTGGATCCCCGAGCTCGGAATCCGCTACCAGCTCGGCGTCGACGGGCTCAACCTCTTCCTGGTCGCGCTGACCGCGCTGCTCTGGGTCGCCGCGATGGTCTGGTCGGCCGTCCGCGAGACCGAGCGCCAGAAGCTGTTCCTCTTCCACATGGCGCTCGCCGAGACGGCGGTGCTCGGCGCGTTCCTCGCCCAGGACCTGGCGCTGTTCGTCCTCTTCTTCGACCTGATGCTGGTGCCGTTCTACTTCCTGATCGGCGGCTGGGGCCAGGGCGACCGCGTCGCCGCGACGACGAAGTTCGTCATCTACACGCTCGTCGGCTCGCTGCTGATGCTCGCCGGCGCGGTCGCACTCGGCGTGCTGACCGCTTCGCACTCCGGCAACGACCTGAGCTTCTCGATCGCCGAGCTGGCCGCCAACCCGCTGCCCGAGGGCTCGCAGCAGTGGATCTTCCTGCTGTTCGCGCTCGCCTTCCTCGTCAAGGCGCCGGCGTTCCCGTTCCACGGCTGGGTCGTCGACACCTACCGCGCCACGCCGATCCCGGTGCTCGTCTGCCTGTCGGCGGTGCTGTCGAAGGTCGGCGTCTACGCCTTCTTGCGGATCGTGCTGCCGACGATGCCCGACGCCTCGGTCCACTTCCAGGACCTGATCCTGGTGATCGCCGTCTTCTCGATCCTCTACGGCTCGGTGCTCGCCTTCTCGCAGGACGAGCCGCGGCTGGTGCTCGCCTACTCCTCGATCGCCCAGCTCGGCTTCATCACGCTGGGCATCTTCGCGATCGACGACCTCGGCTCCCAGGGTGCCGTGATGCAGATGGTCAACCACGGCCTGGTGGTCGGCGCGCTGCTGTTCGTGATCGCCGTGTTCACCGTCCGCGCCGGCGGCTCGCCGACGCTCGCCCAGATGGGCGGCATCGCGCTGCGCGCACCCGTGCTTGCGGCGCTCTTCCTGATCGTCACGTTCGCGACGCTGGCGATGCCAGGCTCGCCGAACTTCGTCGGCGAGATCCTGATCCTCTTCGGGGCGCTCGAGGACAAGATCGTCTTCGGCCTGATCGCCAGCCTCGGCGTCGTGCTGGCGGCCGTCTACGCGATCCGCCTGTTCCAGAAGTCGATGCACAACCGCGTCGGCCCTGGTGTCGGGGGCAGTGACCTGTCCGCGCTCGACTTCGGCCTGATCGCCCCGATCGCAGCCGTGATCGTCGCGCTGGGTGTCTACCCGCAGCTGATCCTGGAGCGCACGGAGGATGCGACGACGGCGCAGGTCGCAGCGGCCGCGAAGCTGACCGAGGACGGGACTCCCAGCCGCGCGGACCAGCAGCGAGAGCCGACGGGTGAGCCCGGCGGTGACGGCCACGGAAGCGCCGAGCCGCGCCAGACCGTCACCAGCGTCGGCACCGACGGCCACTCGACCGTGACGGAGACGCCATGATCGACGTGCTCGCAGCCGTCAAGGCGCCGGAGATCGACTACCTCGGCCTCGCGCCGCTGTTCGCCGTGATCGGCGGCGCGATCGTCGTGCTGATCGCCGGCCTGTTCCCGGGCCGCTACGTCCAGCGCTCGCTGGTGCCGCAGCTGGCGGCCGCCGCGCTGGTCGTAGCGATCATCTTCTCGGTCGCGAACTGGGAGCCGGGCGTCGTCAAGCCGATCGTCTCCGGCGCGCTGTCGATCGACACGCTCGCGCTGTTCATGTCGCTGCTCTTCTACGTCGCCGGGCTGGCGGCGATCGCGCTGTCGCTGCGTTCCGAGGCCGTCCAGGAGGCGGGCGCCGGCGAGTACTACGCGCTGATGCTCGGCTCGATCGCCGGCATGGTGCTGCTGGCGGGCGCCGAGAACCTGGTCACGCTGTTCGTCGGCCTCGAGCTGCTGTCGATCCCGCTCTACGTACTGTGCGCCTCGTCGGTCCGCGACCGCAAGTCGCTGGAGTCGGGGCTCAAGTACCTGGTCGTCGGCTCGGTCGGCTCGGCGACGCTGCTCTACGGACTCGCGTTCGTCTACGGAGCCACCGGCAGCACCGACCTCAGCGCGATCGGATCGGCGATCGGCGACAGCGCCTCCGCCGGCGACCCGCTGCTGCTGACCGGCGTCGCGCTCGCCACCGTCGGCCTCGCGTTCAAGGCGTCCGTCGCGCCGTTCCACCAGTGGACGCCCGACGTCTACCAGGGAGCCCCCACGCCGGTCACCGCCTTCATGGCCGTCGCGACCAAGGCCGCGGCGTTCGCGATCGTCCTACGGCTATTCGGCGGCACGCTGCTCGACCTCCAGGACGACTGGGCGCCGGCACTCGCCGCGCTCGCCACCGCGACGATCCTGATCGGCAACGCCGGCGCGGTCGTCCAGCGCTCGCTGAAGCGGCTGCTCGGCTGGTCCGGCGTCGCCCAGGCCGGCTACATGCTCGCCGGCGTCGTCGTCGGCACCCAGCTCGGCCTCCAGGCGACAGTCTTCTACCTCGCGGCCTACCTCGTTATGAACGTCGCCGCCTTCGCCGTCGTGATCGCCCGCGAGCGGGTGTCGGAGCACGGCGACGACATCGAGTCGCTGCGCGATCTCTCGCGCGCCGCCCCGCTGCTGGCCTGGCCGATGACGATCGCGATGCTCGGCCTCGCCGGCTTCCCCGCCACGGCAGGATTCATCGGAAAGTTCTATTTGATCGACGCCTCCGTGGCCGGCGACTACGCCTGGCTCGGGATCGTGATCGTCATCGGCTCGATGATCTCGCTCGCCTACTACCTCCGCGTCGTCGCGATCATGTGGATGGACCGCATCGACGTCACCCTCCCGACCACGCCCCCACGCACCGTCAAGCCCATCCGCGGCTGGTCCCCAGAGGGCGATCCCCGCGCCACTCCCGAGATAACCGCGGTCGCCATCCTCGCGGCCGCCGCCACGATCTTCGTCGGCATCTTCCCCTCACCCCTCTTCGACGTAGTCAAGGACGTCGGCACCTCCCTCGCGTCGCTGCTCTAACAGCGACTGCGGCAGGGTCGTCCGACTCCTGTCGCGCTTCCGTCACCCGCGCGTCCCCACGCGTCAGTCGCGCGTCGGGACGGTGGCGGAATGCCCCGAATCAGCAGCTTCCACGGAATCGTGATCCGGATGTTCTTCGAGGATCACCAGCCTCCCCACTTCCATGTGGACTACGCGGAACACGCCGCAGTCGTGGCCATCGACACGCTCGCCGTAGTCAGGGGATCCATTCCACGTCGGCAGGCGCGACTCGTACGACGCTGGGCCGCCTTGCACAGAGCAGAGCTGCTCGCCAACTGGGAGCGGGCTCGGGGCGACGGGCAGCTTGCGCCCATTGCCCCACTTCCCTAGCATATAGTCCATGTACGAGCTAGTTCGCGCAACAGCAGTCGAAGTTGTCGGTGACCATCGTCTGCGCGTGGAGTTCGCGAATGGCGCCCAAGGCGAGGTCGACTTCTCTCGGCATCGCTGGACCGGTGTGTTCGCTCCCCTCAAGGATCCCGACTACTTTGCCCGGGTCTACTTGGATCTCGGAGCTGTCACCTGGCCGAACGAGGCCGACATCGCGCCGGAGACCCTTTACCACTGGGCCACGACCGGTACGGGACCCGACGACCGCCCGGGTCAGGCGGAGCCGGCGTAGACCGCTCACTGGACGGGCAGTAGGTTCCTCGCAAGGGAATCGAGGCGGAGTGGAGGACGTATGAACCTGGCGAGCATCCTGGTCGCGGCGGTGGAGCGGAGCGCGGAGAAGGTGGCGTTCAAGCTCGACGACGTTGAGCTGACCTACCACGCGCTGGACGAGGGCAGCGCGCGGGTGGCGGGGATGCTGAAGGCGGCTGGGGTCGAGCCTGGGGACCGGGTCGGAATCATGCTGCCGAACGTGCCGTACTTCCCGGTGGCCTACTACGGGGTGCTGCGGATGGGCGCCGTCGTGGTGCCGATGAACGTGCTGCTGAAAGGGCGCGAGGTCAAGTACTACCTCGAGGATCCGGGGGCGAAGGCGCTGATCGCCTGGCATGGGTTCGAGGAGGCGGCGCGCGAGGGGGCGGACGGGCTCGACGTCGAGACCTTCATCGTCACGCCCGGCGAGTTCGAGCAGCAGCTTGGCGAGGCCGAGCCGGCGCGCGAGACCGTCGACCGTGACGAGAGCGACACCGCGGTGATCCTCTACACGTCGGGCACGACGGGGAGCCCGAAGGGCGCCGAGCTGACGCACGCGAACATGCTGACCAACTGCCAGGTCGCGACCGACTCGGTGATCTGCGTGACCGAGGACGACCGGCTGCTCGGCGCGCTGCCGCTGTTCCACTCCTTCGGCCAGACCTGCGGGATGAACGTATCGATCAACGCGCGCGCGACGGTGTCGCTGATCCCGCGCTTCGACCCGGTCAAGGCGCTGGAGATCCTCGAGCGCGACAGGATCACGATCTTCGAGGGCGTCCCGACGATGTACAACGCGCTGCTCGCCGTTCCGGACCGCGACCGCTACGACACCTCGTCGCTGCGCGTCTGCGTGTCGGGTGGCGCCTCGCTGCCGGTCGAGACCCTGCGCAGCTTCGACGAGGCGTTCGGCTGCAAGATCCTCGAGGGCTACGGCCTTTCGGAGACCTCGCCCGTCGCCTCGTTCAACCACCCGCACAAGGAGCGCAAGGCCGGCTCGATCGGAACGCCGATCGAGGGCGTCGAGATGAAGGCGATCGACGACGACGGCAACGAGGTCGCGCAGGGCGAGCCGGGCGAGGTCGCGATCCGCGGCCACAACGTGATGAAGGGCTACTGGCAGCGGCCCGAGGCGACCGCGGAGGCGATCGACGACGACGGCTGGTTCAAGTCCGGCGATATCGCCACCGTCGACGAGGAGGGGTACTTCTTCATCGTCGACCGCAAGAAGGACCTGATCATCCGCGGCGGCTACAACGTCTACCCGCGCGAGATCGAGGAGGTCCTGTACGGCCACCCGGCGGTGCTCGAGGTCGCCGTGCTCGCGGTCCCGCACGACGAGCTGGGCGAGGAGGTCGGCGCGGCCGTCGTGCTCGACGAGGGCGCCGAGGCGACCGCCGACGAGATTCGCGAGTACTGCAAGCGCGAGGTCGCGGCCTACAAGTACCCGCGCCACGTCTGGTTCCTCGACGAGCTGCCGAAGGGCCCGACCGGCAAGATCCTCAAGCGCGAGATCGAGACGCCGAGGGGCGCCGAGACCAGCTAGTCGAACTCGATCACGCTGCGGATGCCGTCCTGGGCCTCCATCAGCTCGAAGCCGCGGTTGACCTCGTCGAGCGTCAGGTGGTGTGAGATCAGCGGGTCGACGTCGATCTCGCCGTTGAGGTAGCGCTCGACGAGCTGCGGCACCTGGTCACGGCCCTTGACGCCGCCGAACGACGAGCCGGCGACGCGGCGGCCGGTGATCAGGAAGCGCGGCACGATGTCGAGCGTCTCGCCCTTGCCGGCGACCCCGGCGACCGTGCACAGCCCCCAGCCCATCCGCGCCGCCTCGACTGCCTGGCGCATCACCGCGACGTTGCCGGTCGCCTCGAAGGTGTAGTCGGCGCCGAAGCCGCCGGTCGACTCGACGATCTGCTCGACGGTGTCGGGTCCGCCGATCATCGTCTCGGTCGCCCCCTGGCCGCGCGCCAGCGCGAGCCGCTCCTCGGACAGGTCGACGCAGACGATCCGCTCGGCGCCCTGCAGCCGGCAGCCGGCGACCGCGCCGAGGCCGACCAGCCCGGCGCCGAAGACGACGCAGGTAGAGCCCGGCTCGACCGCCGCGGTGTTCATCGCCGCGCCGAGCCCCGTCGACAGCCCGCAGGCGAACACGCAGGCGCGATCCGGCGGCGCCTCCGGGCTGATTACCGCGAGCGCGATCTCCGGCATCACCGTGTACTCGGCGAACGTCGAGGTGCCCATGAAGTGGCGGATCGGCTCGCCGCCGGGCCGCGCCAGCCGCACGCTGCCGTCGGGCAGGTGGCCCTTGTTCTGCTCCTCGCGAATCGCCATGCAGAGATTGGTCCGCGGGTCGACGCAGTGCACGCACTCGCCGCACTGCGGCGAGAACAGCGTCACGACACGATCTCCCTCCTTCACCAGCGTCACGTCCTCGCCGACCCGCTCGACGATCCCCGCCCCCTCGTGGCCGAGCACCGCCGGCGCATAGCCGGACGGGTCTGCGCCGGAGGCCGTGTACATGTCGGTGTGGCAGACCCCGCACGCCTCCAGCCGCACCAGCACCTCGCCGGCGCGCGGCTCCTCCAGCTCCACCTCCTGCACCGCCAGAGGCTGGCCGAACTGCTCGAGCACCGCCGCACGCATCCGCATCGTCCGATCCTAACCCGCCCACTCCGATGCATTCGAAAGGGGCCGGCTGGGTAGGCAAAGGGGATGCCGAATCTGGTCCTCGGCCCGCTACTGCGTTACGTCGGTGACACCTGTGCGGTGGTCTGGGTCGAGACCGATAGCGCATGCGAAGTCGCCGTCCTCGGGACCACGACGAGGACCTTCACCGTCGCCGGCCACCACTACGCCGTGGTGCGGGCCGAGGGGCTGGAGCCGGCGAAGCGCTACGAGTACGAGGTCGAGCTGGACGGCGAGCAGGTCTGGCCGCTCGCCGACTCGCCGTTCCCGCCGTCGAGCTTCAGGGCGCGACCCAAGCCGCCGCCGCTGCGGGTCTCGTTCGGCTCCTGCCGCGTCGGCGCGCCGCACGAGGACCCCTACACACGGTCGAAGGACGACCACGAGCACGGCCGCGAGCTCGACCCGCTGCGCGCGCTGGCGCTGCGGATGACCCATCAGGACCCGGACGACTGGCCCGATCTCCTGCTGCTGCTCGGCGACCAGGTCTACGCCGACGAGGTGTCGCCCAAGACGCGCGAGTTCGTCGAGCAGCGCCGCGACATCACCAAGGAGCCCGGACCGATCGCGCTCGACTTCGAGGAGTACACCCGCCTCTACCGCGAGACGTGGAGCGACCCGACGATCCGCTGGCTGCTGTCGACGGTCTCCAGCGCGATGATCTTCGACGACCACGACGTCCATGACGACTGGAACATCTCGGCCGCCTGGCTCGAGCGGATGCGCGCGACCGGCTGGTGGGAGGAGCACATCGTCGGGGCGATCATGTCGTACTGGATCTACCAGCACGCGGGCAACCTCAGCCCCGAGGAGCAGGACCGCGACGGGCTGCTGCGGCGCTGCCATGAGGCCGGCGACGCGGAGTCGCTGCTGCGCGAGTTCGCCCACCACTCGGCGCACACCACCGACGGCGTCCGCTGGAGCTACCACCGCGACCTCGACGGCACGCGCCTGCTGGTGATCGACTCCCGCGCCGGCCGCTGCCTCCAGGAGGACGCCCGCTCGATGCTCGACGAGGAGGAGTGGCAGTGGGTGTCGGACTGTCTCGACGGCGACTTCGAGCACGTGCTGATCGCCAGCTCGCTGCCGTGGCTGCTGGCGCCCGGGATGCACTACCTCGAGGCCTGGAGCGAGGCCGTCTGCGGCGGCGCCTGGGGGCCGCTCGCGGCGCGCGGCGGCGAGCGCATCCGCCAGGCGCTCGACCTCGAGCACTGGGCGGCCTTCGGCGAGTCGTTCGAGCGGCTGGCCGAGCTCCAGCGCCAGGTCGGCGCGGGCGAGCGCGGCAAGCCACCGGCCTCGATCGTCACCCTCTCCGGCGACGTCCACCACGCCTACCTGAGCGAGGTCGCGTTCCGGGAGGGGTCGGGCGTGCAGAGCGCCGTCTACCAGGCGGTCTGCTCGCCGCTGCGCAACCCGCTCAACAAGCGCGAGCGCTACGCGATGCGCTTCGCGGCCTCGCGGGCGGCGCACGCGCTCACCCGGGCGGTCGCCCGCACGGCCGGGGTCCGCGATCCGTCGGTCCACTGGCGCGCGCTCGACGACAGCCCCTGGTTCGACAACCAGGTCGCCTCGCTGAAGATCGAGGGGCGCGACAACACGATGCGGCTCGACAAGGCCGTTCCGGGGCCGACGGACCGCGAGCCGGGGCTCGAGCGGGTGCTGTCGCGATCGCTCACCTGAGCCGCGCGTCGGGACCGCTCCGCCGATTCGTCCGGTCTCGCGCGTAGGGTCGCCAGCCCGTGCACGAGACCGCTCCGACCGTCCACCTGATCGCCCGCCCGCAGCTCGACCTCGACGGCATGCGCAGCTACCTCGAGGACGTCGGCGGCGAGTCGTGGCTGGAGCGCCGGCTCGGCGAGGAGGAGCAGGCCAGCCCGGGCGAAATGCTGGTCGAGTTCGGCGGCCGCGCCTGCTACCGCAGCTGGGAGCCGGGGCTGAACCCGAACGTCACGCGTGTGCGGACCGACCGCATGGAGTACTTCGCGAACATCCTGCGCAGCGCCCACGGCTCGGTGCTCGAGCACGCCAACTACTCGTTCGCCCTGCGCAACGTCTCGCGCGTCTTCACCCACGAGCTGGTCCGCCACCGTGCCGGCTCGGCGTTCAGCCAGGAGAGCCTGCGCTACGTGCGGCTGACCGAGATCGGCTTCCGCGTGCCGCCGGCGCTCGAGCCGGTCCGCGACCAGGTCATTTCGATCGTCGAGCAGCTCGAGGAGTTCCAGGTCAGCGCCGCCAGCGAGCTGGGCATCGACGAGGAGGGCGTCCCCTTCCACGTCAAGAAGGAGGTCACCTCCGCCCTGCGCCGGCTCGCGCCGATCGGGCTCAGCACCGACATCATGTGGACCGCCAACGCGCGCACGCTCCGGCATGTGATCGAGATGCGCACGGCCGAGGGAGCAGAGGAGGAGCTGCGACTCGTCTTCGACCAGGTCGCCCGCATCATGCAGGCCGAGGCGCCCGGCCTGTTCCAGGACTTCGCCCAGCAGGACGACGGCTCCTGGGCGCCTGAGTACCGCAAGGTCTGAACGCCCGCACCCGCACCGCACCCTCACCGAGCGAAGGATCCTTATGCCTATACGCATAAGGATCCTTCGCTCGACGTTTTGAGGGGGGCGCTTCGACGGCCAGGCGCCCTCTATGGCGATGGCGCGAAGAGCGATCCGCGGAGAGTTCTCCGCCGAGGCATGGCGGCTGGGTGGAGCGCCAGCACGGCGTCATAGCGCGTGCGCAGCTGCTCGAGCTCGGCCTGCGCTCCGATTCGATCGCGCACCGAGTCGGGGCCGGGCGTCTGCATCCGGTCGCCCAAGGCATCTACGCGGCCGGCCGTCCCGACCTGTCGAGGAACGGGCGCTGGTTCGCCGCCCTGCTCAGCTGCGGTCCCTCGGCTGTTCTCAGCCATCGCAGCGCCGCTGCGCTGTGGGGAGTCCACCCGAACGACCTGGCCTCCACCGAGGTGACCGTGGCTACGACCGTGCGCCGGCGCCGCCCTGGAGTCGTCGTGCACTGTCGAGTCCTGGAGGCCGACGAGCGAACCAGCCGGGATGGCGTGCCGGTGACGACAGTCGAGCGGACGCTGCTCGACCTCGCCACTCGGGTGAGCGGGACGGTGCTGGAGCGCGCGATCAACGAGGCCGACAAGCTCGACCTGGTCGACCCCGACGCGCTGCGCGCCGCCCTCGACCGCTACTCCGGGCGCCCCGGCGTCGCCGCACTCCGCACGATCCTCGACCGCCACGCCTTCCGCCTGACCGACTCCGAGCTCGAGCGACGGTTCCTCGCGCTCGTCCGGCGCAGCGGCCTGTCCCTGCCCGACACGGGTACGCGCCTGAACGGCTTCCGGGTCGACTTCCACTGGCCCGGCCTCGGCCTCGTCGTCGAGACGGATGGTTTGCGCTATCACTGCACGGCCGCCCAGCAGATGCGCGACCGGCTGCGCGACCAGGCCCATACCGCGGCCGGGCTCACCGCGCTCCGCTTCACCCATTTCCAGGTCCGCTACGAGCCACGTTACGTCCAAGCGACGCTCATCACGGTCGCACGACGGCTCGACCAGAGGCCGGACGAAGGATCCTTATGTTCATAGGCATAAGGATCGTTCGCTGGACCGGGAGACGGCGGAGGCAAGCGGGCGGTGGCCGAGGGTCCGCGCAGTGCGGTAGCGTCGGCGGCGCCGTGAACGCCGAGCTGCTCCGCGACCGTCGTGTCGCCCCTTCGATTCTCGCCTCGGACTTCGCGCGGCTGGGCGAGCAGGTGGCGACGGTGATGGACGCGGGCGCGCGGGTGATCCATGTCGACGTGATGGATGGGCATTTCGTGCCGCCGATCTCGATCGGACCGCTGATCGTGGATGCGCTGCGCGAGCAAGTCCACGGCGCCGGCGGGGTGCTCGATGTGCATCTGATGATCGAGCGTCCCGAGCGCCATGTGGCCGACTTCGTCTCGGCCGGGGCCGACTCGATCAGCGTCCACTTCGAGGCGACGCCGAACATCCACTACGCGCTGCACGCGATTCGCGAGGCCGGCGCCAACGCCGGGCTGGCGCTCAACCCCGGCACGCCCGTCAGCGCCGTCGATGCGCTCGCCGGTGCCTACGACCTGCTGCTCTGCATGACCGTCAACCCCGGCTGGGGCGGACAGCCCTACATCCCCGCGTCAGGCGCGAAGATCGCCGCGCTCCGCGAGCGGATCCCGGAGGGGACGCCGATCGAGGTCGACGGCGGCATCGACGCCAACACCGCCCGACCGGCCGCCGCCGCCGGCGCAACGCTCTTCATCGCCGGCTCGTCGGTCTTCGGCAAGCCGGACCCGGCCGCCGCCTACCGCGCCGTCGCGGACGCGGCCGGCGCGGTCTGACCGGCGTTGTGAAGCCAGCCACCGCCGAGGTGGCCAAGTCCGCAACGGTCGGAGGCCGTCATGGCCTTGTGGCGCTGACCACCGCATAGGTGGTCGACACCGCAAGGGTCCGCCGCTAGCGCCGTTTCTTCTTGCGCTTGCGCGGGGAGCGCGTGCGGGTCGGCTCGTCACCCGCACCGTTGCCGTTCGTCGGAGTCGGCTCGGCCTGAGCCTGCTCCGCCTCGGCCTGCTCGATCGCGCGGCGCTGACCGGGCGACAGCCACTCCTCGGCCACGCCGGTCTCCCAGGTCGGCCCGCGGCCGCCGGGCCACCAGCCGAGGATGACCAGCCCGACCGCGATCAGCCAGAAGAGCCGGATCACGTCGGTCCCGAGCGGGAAGAGCATTCCGAGCACGTAGAGCGCTCCGACGACGATCCCGAGAATCCCGAGGAACTTCGTCAGCAGCCCGACGCGCATCGCGTTCTGGGCGATCATGATCGTCGCGAACGCCAGCGCCAGCGCCCCGGAGAGGCCAAGCGACTGGATCAGCACCGGCCGGTCGGCGACGAGATCGTCGGCGCGCGTCTCGGCCTGAGGGCCGCTCGCTAGGAACTCGCCGGCGCGGTCGACCAGGTTGAGCTGAACGAGGACGGCGGCCACCGCGAGCAGTATCGGGCCGACGATCGCCAGCACCAAGGCGACCTTCTGCAGCTCGGGCCTGCGGGCCTTCGTCGCGTTGAAGAGGTACCAGAGGACCACCGCCAGCAGCAGGCTGCCGATCCCGCTCAGCACGGCGCCGGTGGTGAAGACGCTGCTCTGCTCGTCGACCGTCCGCAGCAGCTCACGCGTGTTGTCGGCGGCCGGCGTCGTGTCGATCGACGAGCTGACGTACAGGCTCGCAGCGACCGTGAAGCCGACCGACAGGAACGCCGTCGCGGCAACCGGCTTCGCCCAGCGGGACTCCCAGTCGAGCTGCTCTTTCACGGACACGGCCGGGGATGCTCTCACGCGGACGCCCAAGGGCGCCGGACGGCTAGTTGTCGCCGAGCCGGTAGACGCGCCGGCCGAGGCCGAGCAGCAGGCTGCGCGGGGTGAGCTGACCGCCGACCGCGCCCGCCTTGTTGATCAGTCCGGGGATCACGACGCCCTTGCCGCGCTCCAGCCCCTTGACGCCGGCCTCAGCAACGTCGGCGGAGTCGACCCACGCAAACCCTGGCATCACCGACTCCAGCTTCACCCCACCCACCTCGGCGAACTCCGTATCGACCGGGCCGGGGCAGAGCGCCGTCGCCGTCACGCCCGTCCCGTGCAGGTCGGCCGTCAGCGCCTGGGTGAAGGTGAGCACGAACGCCTTGCTGGCGCTGTAGGTCGCCTGCGTCGGCAGCGGCTGAAACCCCGCGGTCGAGGCCACGTTGAGCACCGCGCCGGCGCCGGCATCCACCATCTTCGGCACGAACTCGCCGCAGAGCGACACCACGACCTCGCAGTTGAGCCGCACCAGCTCGGCCTCGCGCTCGCCGTCGAGCCGCTGGAACAGGCCCGCGGAGCCGAAGCCGGCGTTGTTGATCAGGACGTCGACGCGCAGCCCGAGCTCCTCGATCGCCCTCAGCATCGTCTTGCGGCCGCTCTTGGCCTGGAGGTCGACGGCGACCACCTCGGCGCGCACCTGGTGGGCGTCCACGAGCTCCTTCGCCAGCTCGGCGAGCCGTTCCTCACGACGGGCTACCAGGACGACGTTGTGCCCGCGCTTGGCGAGCGAGCGGGCGATGTCGGCGCCGATGCCCGACGACGCGCCGGTGACGAGTGCGGTGGAGTCCTTCGATGGGTCTGGAATGGCCATCCGCAGAGCCTAACCGGGCTGCCCGGCCTGGGCCCCTAGAATCGAACCCATGTCATCAGAGGATCCATTCGGCGGACTGTTCGGCGACCCCGACGAGCTGCGGCGGCGCATGGCCGAGATGGCCGAGCAGATGCAGGGCGCGCAGAAGGTCGCCTGGGCCGACAACGCGATCAAGCTCGCCGTCGACATGACCGTCGCCGGCATCGACCGGATCAACCTCCAGGGCAACGCCGAGCAGCAGGCCGACGAGGTCCGCACGGCGATGACGCGGATCTTCCCCGAGGCCGTCGCGCTCATCAGAGAGGCAAGAGAGGGCTTGGGAACCTGACGCAGTCAGGTTGAGTTCTCTGTAGCCCTATCCTCGCGGCCGCGGGCGATGACCTCCTTGAAGCTGCGCAGGCGGAAGATGAAGGCGAGGGCGCCGAAGCCGACGCCGAAGACGAACACGGCGATCGCGATCTGCTGACCGACCGAGTAGGCCGCGACGGTCGCGGCCGGCGCGGTTCCGGCGAACACCTTGACCAATAGCGCCTGGGCGACGCCGGCGCCCTGGGGCGTGAACGGCACCGCGGCGGCGACGGCGTTGACGCCGAGCACCAACAGCACGTTGTTGACCGAGCCGCCGACGTTGAACGCCTCGAGCAGGAACCAGAACGCGGTGAAGCGGAACAGCCAGCCGATGAACTGGATCGCGAACACCTCGCGGAAGTAGCGCTCGCGGTCGAAGACGATCGTCAGGCCCTGGCGGACGCGCTCCCAGAACGCGCGCACGCGGACCGAGAAGTAGGCGAAGGAGAACAGGACCGCGATCGCCACCGCCGTGATCAGGAAGAGCGTGAAGCGCGGGTGGGCGGCGAGGTAGGAGAGGTCGAAGGCATTGAGGTTGGCGAAGTCGGGCGGCTTCGGGAAGACGCCCTGGGTGAACGCGAACAGCAGGATCAGGCTGCCCATCGCCACGTCGAAGCCCATCTCCACGACGAAGCTCGACGCGACCGCCGGATAGCTCGAGTTCGGGATCGCGGTCTTGGTCAGGAACAGCCGCACGACGTCGCCACCGCGCGCCGGGACGACCGCGTTGAACCCGTAGCCGGCGAAGTAGGCGCCCCAGATGTCGCGGAAGGCGATCGGCTCGGTCGGGTAGGCGGCGCGCAGGATGTTGAACGAGGCGCGCGCGCGGAACGTCAGGTAGATCCCGAACGCGAGCAGCGCGATCAGCAGCGGCACCGGCCGCACGTCGGCCAGTCCCTGGAGGAACTGGTCGACCGCGTCGAAGAACGAGCGGAACGAGTCGCCGAGGGTCGCGGAGGGCGCCATTCCACGAGGAGACTACGAGGCGACGTCAGAGCTCGACGTGGGTGTCCGGATCGCCGCCAAGGCGGTTCTCGCGGTCGAGCTCCGCGAGCGACGCGAGCTCCGCTTCGCTCAGCTCGAAGTCGAAGACGTCGATGTTCTGCGCGATACGCTCCGGGTCAGCGGACTTCGGGATCGCGACGAGGCCGAGCTGGACGTGCCAGCGAAGGACGACCTGGGCCGGCGTCTTGTCGTGCGCCTCGCCGATCTCGGCGAGCTTCGGGTGACCGAGCAGACCGCGCCCCAGCGGCCGCCACGCCTCGATCGCCACCCCGTGCTCGGCGTGCCAGGCGCGGACGTCGGCCTGGGCGAAGTCGGGGTGCAGCTCGATCTGGTTGACCGCTGGCCAGACGCCGGTCTCCGCGACGATCCGCTCGATCTGCGCCGGCGTGAAGTTCGACACGCCGATCGACCGCGCGAGGCCCTGCTCGCGCAGCTGGACGAACGCGCGCCAGGTGTCGACGAAGCGGTCGATCGTCGGCAGCGGCCAGTGGATCAGGTAGAGGTCGACGTACTCCAGGCCGAGCCGCTGCCGGCTCTGCTCGAAGCCGGCGAGCGCCTCCTCGTAGCCGTGGTCGGCGCCCGGCAGCTTGGTCGTGACGACGATCTCCTCGCGCGGCACGCCGGAGTCGGCAACCGCTCGCCCGACACCGACCTCGTTGTCGTAGCGCGCGGCGCTGTCGATCAGGCGGTAGCCGCGCTCGAGCGCCGTGCCGACGGCGGCGTAGGCCTCGTCGTCGTCGAGCGGCCAGGTGCCGAATCCCAGTTGGGGGATCGTCCTCCCGTCGAACAGCTCGATCGTCGGCGCCAATGCCACAGGGGCTTCCTTCCCACTCTCGCCCGGATCGACGCGTAGTGTGCGCACCGTGAGCTGGGGATCCCGCTTCCGCGTCCGCGAGTGGCTCGACCGCAGCTGGATCGTCGTCCCAGCGCTCTACATCGTCGCGGCGCTGGCGCTCGGGAAGCTGATCCCGTCGTTGGAGAGCGGCGACGCCGGCCCGTTCGGACTGAGCCTCGACCGCGACAGCGCGCGCTCGATCCTCGAGGCGGTCGCGGGCGGGATGATCGCCTTCACCGGCCTGGTCGTGTCGGTCGCGGTCGTCGTCGTCCAGTTCGGCGCCAGCCAGTACACGCCCCGGCTCGTGCTGCGCTTCCGTCGCGACACGGTCGTCAAGAACGCGCTCGGGATCTTCATCGCGCCGGCGATCTACGCGCTCGTCTCGCTGGTCGACGTCGGCGACGGCGACGTGCCGAACCTGACCGTCGCGGTCGCGGTGCTGCTGCTCGTCAGCGCCGTGCTCGCGTTCTTCACGCTCGTCGCGCGGCTGCTCGACCTGCTGCGGCCGCGCCGCCTCTACGACCAGCTGCGCGAGGGCTGCGAGCGGGCGATCGACCAGGTCTACCCCCGTCCCTTCGACGACGCCGCGGCGGATCCGGCGACGGCGCTGGCGCCGCCGGGTGACGCGATCTCCTTCCACGGCCGCAGCGGCGTGCTGTCAGCACTCGACCGGGTGGCGCTCGTCGAGCTGGCGAGGGCGTCCGGGACGACGGTCGAGGTGCTGCTCCCCGTCGGCAGCTACGTCCACCACGGCGCCCCGCTCTTCCGGCTGCGCGGCGACACATCGGCCGAGCCGCCGCACTGGGCACTGGAGCGCGCCGCGATCGTCGCCGAGGAGCGGACGCTGACCCAGGACCCGGCGTTCGCGATCCGCGCGATCGTCGACATCGCGATCCGCGCGCTGTCGCCGGCGGTCAACGACCCGACGACCGCCGTCCAGGGCCTCGACGTGCTCGAGGCGATCCTCCAGCTGCTCGCCCGGCGCGATCTCGGCGCCGGGCTGGTCGACGACGGCGACGGCACGCCGCGCCTCCTCTACCCGGCCCCCGACTGGCCCGACCTGCTCGGCCTCGCGCTGACCGAGATCCGCTTCTACGGCGCCAACTCGCACCAGGTCGCGCGCCGGATGCGAGCGCTGCTGGCCGAGCTCTTCGCCGCCGTCCCGCCCGGGCGACGGCCGGCGATCGAGGCCCAGGTCGCGCTACTCGACGCGGCGGTGGTTCGCGCCCATCCCGATCCCGGCGAGCGGGCGCTGGCGCTGACCGCCGACCACATGGGGCTTGGCGGCCACCCGCCCCGCTGAGCGGCGGCGGCGCCTTCAGGCCGGCTGGACGAGCAGCAGCGCGCGGGCCGGGCGCGCCCCGGCGGCCTCGACCTGTCGGGGCACGTCGGCGGGAAAGGACGCGTAGTCGCCCGCGACCAGCTCGCTGACGCGCTCGACCGGCCCGGCGATCAACTTCCCTCGCAGGACGTAGAGCAGCGTCCGCGAGCCCGGCGCCTGCGGCGCGAGCTGCTCGACGTGCCCCGCCGGCAGGTTGAGCTCGAGCGCCTCGAGCGCGCCGCCGCCGCCGAGCGCCGGGCCCTCGAGCGTCCGCCGGATCTCGCCGCCGTCGGCCGGCCGCCCGCCGCGGACGATGCGGATCGGCGCGAGCTCCGGCCGCTCGAGCAGCTCGCCGAGCGACACGCGCAACGCGCCCGCGAGCGCCGCGAGCGTCTCGACGGTCGGGTTGCCGGCGCCGCGCTCGATCCCCGACAGCGTCGCCTTGCTGATCCCGGTGGCGCGCGCCAGCTCGGACAGCGACAGGTGGGCGGCGACACGCAGGCGGCGGAGATTCGCGGCGAGATCGGCTATCGTACTGGACGAATCGTTCATTATCCTGAACATACAGGAGAGTCATGACGCCATCGGCCACCTTCTACCTCGACGTCGGATCGCCGTTCGCCTACCTGGCGGCGGAGCGCATCGACACCCTCTTCCCGGCGGACGCGGTCGACTGGCAGCCGGTGTCGCTCGGCGCGCTGTTCAAGGCCAACGGGCGCTCGTCGTGGGCGCTTGCGGGCCCGAAGCGACGGCGGGACGGGATGGCGGAGGTCGAGCGGCGCGCCGCCGAACGCGGCCTGCCGCCGGTCCGCTGGCCCGATCCGTGGCCCGGCAACTACCTGATGGCGATGCGCGCCGCCACCTACGCCGACCAGCTCGGGCGCGGCCGCGACTTCCTCGTCCAGGCGCTGCGCGACGGCTTCCGGCACGGCCGCGACCTCAGCATCGCGGCGCACGTGCTCGAGTCGGCCGAGCAGATCGGCCTCGACCCGCTCGACGTCGAGCGCGCAACGGCGGACCCCGACGTCAAGCTCGCGCTCCGCGATGCGACAGCCGCCGCCCACGAGCTCGGCGTCTTCGGCGTGCCGACGGTCGCCGTAGCGGGCGATCTCTTCTGGGGCGATGACCGGCTCGAGGACGCTGCCCGCGCGTAGGTCCCACTCGGCTCCGAGACTCGTTACGCCCCGGCCGCGAGGCGCAGGTCGGCGACCAGCGGGGCGTGGTCGGACAGGCCGGCGTCGCGGTGGTCGTGGAGGTACCCGCAGCTCAGCGGCTCGAACTCGCGCGAGGCGACCAGATGGTCGAGCCGGTAGCCACCGCGGCGGCGCGGGGTAGACCCAGCTGCTCTCCTGCCGCTCGTAGCCGTGGAGGTCGCGAAACAAGTCCCTGATGCCCTGGCCCTCGAGTCCGCGCAGCAACGCCAGCTCGGCGCGCTCCCAGCGCTCGCCCCGATCGGCGCGCAGGCGGCCGCGCGCATCGCGGGCGAAGCTCCATGTCTCCCCCTCCGGCAGCTCGCGGCGCGGCGTGTTGAGATCGCCCGCGACCAGCTGCGGCAGCTCGCGCCCCCGCGCCAGAGCGTCGCCCAGCGCGCGGTGGGTGCGCAGCTTCACCTCGTCCGGCTTCTGCGAGATCGGCGAGTGCAGGTTGTGCAGCTCGAACGGGGGCTCGGTCTCGACCCGCACCGACAGCAGCCGCTCGGCCCACGGCGGGTGCGCGACCGCGATCTCGGCGAGTGGCCAACGGGCAGCGGTCAACACGACCAGCCGCCGCCCCTCGGGCGGCGGCTCGCCGGGAATCCAGTCGTCGAGCGAGCTGCGCACGTGAGTCAACCCACCGTCGCGCAACGCCGTGCGCCAGGCCGGCGCCGTCGTCGGCGTCACCTCCTGCAGGCAGACGACGTCGGCGCCGGCGGCCGCTACGGCGGTGGTCTGGGCGGCCAGCCGCGCGACGCGGCCGGCGACGTTCCACGACAGAACGCGCAGCTCGGCCACGGCCGCGCCGACCGCGGCCGCGCTAGCTCCTAGCCTCGTCCGTCGCGAGACTGAGGCAGGACTCGCGCACCGCCTCGATGTGGCCGCGCTGGACGCCGACGGCCCACTCGGCCAGCTCCGTGACCGACCGGTCGCCGAGCGTCTCGCCCATCTTCTTGACGATCTCCCAGTGGCCGAGCTCGCCCGCCTCGGCCATCGTGAGGAACTCGAAGCCGTCGAGCGCCTCGTCCTCGCCCGCGAGGTAGGTCTGCATCATCTCCTTGGCCTCGCTCTTGGTCTCGGCGCCCTTCTCGCGGATCGCCGTCTTCTTGCCGTCGAGCGAGTCGAGCAGCTCGTCGGTGCGGCGCTCGGTCTCGGCGGCCTCGTCGGACATCCGCGAGAGGCGGTCCTGGAACTCGTCCGCGCCCTCCATCTTGGCCACGCGCGAGGTCGCGTCCTGGGCGGCCTGCGCCAGTCCCAGCACCTCGCCGAGCTTCTCGTCCAGCGGTGTCAACTCCGCCATCTGGTCCCCTTTCGCTGGTTGATCCCAGCCGATGGGTTCCCCGGCTCCGCGGTCGAGAAACCCTACGTCCGGCTGCCGATTCCGGTGACCAGCTCCTTGACGCGCAGCGGACCGCCGGTGGCCCGGGCGAGCGGCGGCGTGGGGAACTCCGCGCCCTCGCGAATCCCGTCGAGCAGCTCCAGCAGCGCCTCGTCCGCGCCGCGCGTCGGCTCCCAGCCGAGCTCGCGGCGCGCGCGGGCTGTGTCCATCACAGGCACCGCGCGGGCCATGTCGACCCAGCCGGGCTCGGTCGGCTGTAGGTGCAGGCGCCAGGAGACGTCGGCGAGCGCGCGCAGCACCTCGCCGCGGAAGGGAACCGGCTTGGCGCCGAGAACCGCCCCGAGCCGGCGCGGGTCGAGCACCGGCTCGGCGGCGATGTTGAACGGCCCGCGCGCGTCGCCCGTCGCGGCGAGCCGGTAGGCCTCGCCGACGTCGCTGGAGTGCACGGCCTGGAAGACGAGCCGGTCGACGTCCGGGACGAGCGGGATCAGCGACGGCCGCACGAGCAGGCTCGGCAGCAGCGGTCCGACGAACAGCCGCCGGATCTCCGAGGCCGCGCCGCGCTTGAAGATCAACGCCGGCCGCAGGCGGACGACGCGTACCTCGGGTGCCTCCAGCTCGAACAGGTCGAGTCGCCGCTCGACCTCGGCCTTCTGACGAGCGTAGTACGCGCTCGGAATGCCCTCCGTCGGCCAGCTCTCGTCGACCCGGCGATCCTTCGGACCCGGCGAGTAGGCGCCGACCGACGACGCGTAGACGAGCGATCCGACGCCGGCCGCCGCGACCGCCCGGAACACCCGCGCGCTGCCTTCGACGTTGACCGCCTCGAGCACGTCGAGATCGCGGCCCGGCTGAATCAGCCAGGCGAGGTGGATCACGCAGTCGGCGCCCTCGAAGATCGGCTCGAGAGCGTCGACCGCGACGTCGGCGGCCCGCCACGACGTCTTCGGCAGCGTCAGATCCGGCAGCCGGCGCGCGACGCCGACGATCGAGTCGACCGCGGGGTCGCGCGCCAGCGCGTCGAGCACGCTGGTGCCGACGTTGCCGGTGGCGCCTGTTACGACTACTCGCATGGCGGCTCGGAGGTGACGAGCCCTACGACATCGCGTCCTTGACCTTGCCGACGACTCCCTTGCCGTCGTTGGCGACCTCGCCGGTCGGCTCGTCGGAGAGGCCGGCGGCCTGGCGCAGCCGCTTGGCGATCTCGGCGATCTCCTCGGGCGCGTAGTCGGGCGCGAAGACCCCCTCCTGCGCCGGCAGGTCGAACGCCGGGAACCCCTCCGGAGGCTCATCGACGACCTGCAGCTCGTCGCCGGTCTCGGGGTGCGGGCCGTTGAAGACCGCCGCCAGCTCGAGGTAGTCGCTCGGCGAGAAGCGGTAGAGCTTGGTGTGCTCGCCCTTTGCGATGTGCGGCTGGCACTCCGGGATCTTGTCGGTCGGGATCCGCGGCGAGGGGAACATCTTCATCAGGTCGGCGCCGGTCAGCCGCTCGACCGCACGCGCATAGGCGACCTGGTGGACGCCGCCGCGAACCAGCAGGTAGCCGGTCAAGGCTCGCGCCGCCGGGTGGTCGACCATCTCGTAGACCTTCAGCTTGCCGTTGCGCGCGCCTGTCTCGAGGAAGAAGTTGTGCGTCAGGTCCTCGATCAGGTCGCCGGTGGAGGTGACGTAGTCGCCGTTCCACGGCTTGCCGTTGGAGTCCTGGACCAGCGTCCCGGCGCCACCAGCGACGAAGTGCTGCGGATTGAGGACGTCATTGGGGTCCGGGAGGGCGCCCTTCTCAGCCGCGCCCGTGAGCATCGTGTTGATCGTCGTCGAGACCAGCTCGATGTGGCCGAACTCCTCGGCCGCGATATTCGACACCAGGTCGAAGAACGGCCGCGCGCCCTGACGGGCGCGGAAGTTGAATGACTGGAACGTGTAGTTCATGAAGGTCGACATCTCGCCGAACTTGCCGCCGAGCAGCTCTTGGACGACGGCCGCGCCAGCCGGATCGGGGTCCGACGGCGGTGGAATCTCTGCCTGGATGCGGTCGATGCGCAGGATCATGGGGTCCCTCCAAGGGATCGGGCGAAGGTGTGTCGAGACGTGCTTGCCCGATACGAGATCGGCAAACATCGATGGCGAGATCGGACCCGCTACCGCTCAGGCGGCCGCGGCGTGAAGGTCGTCGAGCGCCCGTCGCAACAGCCGCGAGACGTGCATCTGCGAGATTCCCATCCGCCCCGCGATCTCCGACTGGGTGAGGTCCTCGAAGAAGCGCAGCTCGACGATCTTGCGCTCGCGCGTCGGCAGCCGCTGGAACGCCGGCTCGACCGCGGCGCCGACTTCGACGAACTCGAAATGGGGGTCGGGCGCGCCGATCGTGTCGCCGAGCACCCTCACCTCGGACGTGTCGTTGGTCGTCGGCGCGTCCAGGGAGGCGGGCGTGTAGGCGCGTCCCGCCTCGAGTGCATGCAGGACGTCCTCGACCGCCATGTCCGTCGCGTCCGCGACGTCGCGGACGTCCGGAGTCCGGCCGAGCTCGGTCGCCAGCTCCTCGAACGCGGTCGTGACGCGCAGCAGATTCTCCTGGACCGAGCGCGAGACGTGCGTGCCCCAGCCCTTGTCGCGGAAGTGGCGGCGCAGCTCGCCGAGAATCGTCGGGACCGCGAAACGGACGAGCGGGCCGCGGCTCGGCTCGTAGCGGTCAACGGCCTTGACGAGTCCGAGATAGGCGACCTGCTCGAGATCGTCCTGGCTCTGGCCCGAGTTGCGGTAGCGGTGGGCGAGTCGCCGCGCGAGCGGCAGCATGCTGACGATCAGTTCCTCGCGTTCCGAGGAAGGACCGAGGTTGGTCGGGCGTGACATTGCGCTTCCCTTGCTAGAGCTGCGGCATTGGGCGGTCCCAAGTAACCCCTCCGGAGTCGCCTAGTCCTGCGCTGGCCTGGACTACGGCACTTCACGAGACTGCAAGGTTCTGCATTCCGCGAACTGCCTCATGGAACTTCTACCCAGCTTGCGCCGGTTCTATCCGTGCGGACGCTCGACCGGCTTGCGCTCGAGCGCGTGGACGGCGGGCCCCTCCAGGACTCTCCCGTCCGGCGCGAAGCGCGAGCCGTGGCAGGGGCAGTCCCACGACCGCTCGGCGCTGTTCCAGTTGACCTGGCAGCCGAGGTGGGTGCAGCGCGGGGAGACGGCGACCAGCGCCCCCTCGTCGTCGCGATAGGCCGCGACTTTCTCGCCGTCGTGCCGGACGATGTCGCCCTCGCCGGGCTGGAGGCTCTCGATCGAGCGCCCGCCTGGCTTCGAGAGCCGGTCACCGACGAAGCGGGCGCCGACCTGGGCGTTCTCCTCGACGAGCTTGATCGCCGACGCGCGCAGCGTCTTGCGCCAGGGATCCCACAGGTCGGCGGCGGCGCTCTCGCGCCCCGCGATCAGATCGGCGAGCGCGTGGGCGGCCGCGGTGCCGCCGCTGAGCCCCCACTTGGCGAAGCCGGTCGCCATCAGCACGCGGTCCGAGCGCGGTGTGAGGCGGCCGACGTACGGCATCCCGTCGAGCGTCGTGCCGTCCTGGCTCGACCAGCGGTAGGCGACCGACTGGACGTCCCAGTGCTCGCGAGCGAACCGCTCCAGCGCCTCGTAGCGCTGCTCGGTGTCGCCACCGGTCCCCGTCTTGTGGCCCTCGCCGCCGACCATCAGCAGCTCCTCCCCGCTGTCGAGCGGGATCGCCCGGATCGAACGGGTCGGCTGGTCGCCGCTGATGTGCATCCCCTCCGGTGGCGCGCCGGCGATCCGGCAGGCGACCGCGTAGGACCGCTGCGGGGAGACGCGGGCGAAGGAGAGCGAGCGGTCGAGGAACGGGTAGTGGGTGGCGACCACCGCTTGGGCGGCGTCGATCCGGCCGCCGGGCGTCTTGACGGCGACTCGGTCCTGGTCGGCGTCGACCTCGGCCGCGTGCGAGCGCTCGTAGGTCTCGGCCCCGCCCGCGACCAGCCGCTCGGCGATGGCGAGCAGATACTTGCGCGGGTGGAACTCGGCCTGGTCGTCGAAGCGGACCGCCGCGGCGACGGGATACGGCAGCGGCGTCTCCTCGACGAAGCTGGCCGGCAGGCCCGCCGCGACCGCGGCGCGGACCTCGTCCTCGATCTGGCCCCGTTTCGAATCCGAGCTGACGTAGGCGTAGGAAGGCTGGCGGCGGAAGTCGCAGTCGATCGCGTCGCGCTCGACGCGCTCGGCGATCCACGCCAGCGCCGCCTCGTTCGCCTGGCCGTAGACGCGCGCCGCGTCGGCGCCGTGCTTCGACGTCAGCTCGGCGTACTTCAGGCCGTGCTGCGAGGAGACCTTGGCCGTCGTGTAGCCGCTGACGCCGCGGGCGACGCGCCCGGCCTCGACGAGCACGACCTCGGCGCCCGACTCGCGCAGCAGCAGCGCGGTCGTCAGGCCGACGATGCCGCCGCCGATGACGACGACGTCGGCGCTCACCGAGCGCCCCAGCCGCGGCAGCTCCGGCTGCGGCGGGCCGGCGTCGATCCAGACCGACTCGCGGATCGTCTCCGCGACGCTCACGCGCCCGATCCGTTCTGGCGCTGCGCCAGCTCCTCGAGCCGCATCAGCGACTCCGCGTTGCGCCCGACCGTCAGCAGCTGGACGAGCGGGTTGAACGCGAGCAGCGAGGTCAGGCCGTCCGGGTTCTCGGTCATCCGGACGAGCGTGCCGCCGTTGAGGCCCGTCATCTCGAGCGTGACCTGAGCTGTCCCGAGCGGGCGGCCCTTGGCGCGCAGCCGGATCATTCGCGGCCGCTCGGCCTCGAGCGCGACGGTGTGGTCCTGGACCTCGAACGGCCCGAAGCCGATCGTGTGGTGGAACTTCGAGCCGGGCGCGGGCCACTCCGGCTCGGCGTCGCGGATCTCCTTCGAGCCGACGACCCAGTAGCCGTAGCCCTCCGGATCGGCCAGCGCGTCCCAGACCGCCTCGGGCGGGACCGGCATGAAGCGCTCGTTCGTGGCCACGCAAGGAGCGCTACCCCTGTCGGGTCAGGCGAAACCGCTTCGACCACGGCGCGCCGGGTATACGACCGACGTGCCCGCGGACTTCGACGCGATCGCGATCGGCGCCGGCCACAACGGCCTCGTCGCGGCAAGCATGCTCGCCGAGCGCGGCTGGAGCGTTCTCGTGCTCGAGGCCGAGGACGCGCCCGGCGGAGCGGTCAAGAGCGGCGAGATCACCGAGCCGGGATTCACGAGCGACCTGTTCAGCGCCTTCTATCCGCTTGCCGCGGCGTCGCCGGCGATCCGCGCGCTGGGGCTCGAGCGCCACGGCCTGCACTGGCGGCGCTCGCCGCTCGCGGTCGCCCATCCGCAGCCCGACGGGCGGTGTGCGGCCATCTCCCTCGACATCGACGAGACGGTCATGCTGCTCGAGCGCTTCGCGCCGGGCGACGGCGAGGCGTGGCGAGATCTGTACGCGTATTGGGAACGGGCGGGCGGGCCCTTCATCGACGCGCTGCTGCGTCCCTTCCCGCCGGTGCGCGGCGCCGCTCGACTGGCCACGGCGCTCGGCCCGCGCGGGCTGGTGCGCTTCGGCCGCTTCGCCCTGCTCCCGGTTCGCCGGCTCGCCGAGGAGCGCTTCGACGGCGACGGCGGCGCCTGGCTGCTGGCCGGCAACGCCCTGCACGCCGACCTCACCCCCGACTCCGCCGGCGGCGGCCTGTTCGGCTGGGTGCTCTGCGGCCTCGCCCAGCAGTACGGCTTCCCGGTGCCGGAGGGCGGCGCCGGGAGGCTGACAGCGGCGCTCGTCGATCGGCTGCGCGCGCACGGCGGACGGCTGGAGTGCGGCCGGCGGATCGAGCGTGTGCTCGTCCAGGGCGGCCGGGCGGTCGGCGTCCGGACCGTCGGCGGCGAGGAGATCGGGGCGGGACGTGCGGTCCTCGCCGGCGCCGGAGCGCCCGCGCTCTTCCGCGACCTGGTCGGCGAGCAGCACCTGCCGCGCGACTTCGTCGACGACCTCGGCTCGTTCCAGTACGACAACTCGACGATCAAGGTCGACTGGTCGCTCGACGCGCCGATTCCGTGGATCGCCGAGGCGGCGCGGCGGGCCGGGACGATCCACGTCGCCGACGGGATGAACGACCTGACGCGCTCGACCGCGGAGCTGTCGCGCGGGCTGATCCCCGACCGGCCGTTCCTCGTGATGGGCCAGTACTCGATGGTCGACCCCACTCGCCAGCCCAGTGGCCGCGAGACGGCGTGGGCGTACACGCACGTGCCGCAACGCGTCAAGGGCGACGCCGGCGGCGAGCTGACCGGCAGCTGGGACGAGCGCGAGACGGAGCTGTTCGTCGCCCGGATCGAGGCCGAGATCGAGCGCCGCGCGCCGGGATTCGGCAATTTGATCCGCGCGCGTCACGTCTTCACGCCACAACGGCTGGAGGCCGCGAACTCCAACCTCGTCGGCGGCGCGATCAACTCGGGGACCGCCCAGATCCATCAGCAGGTCGTCTTCCGCCCCGTATCCGGGATGGCGCGAGCCGAGACGCCGATCGCGGGGCTGTTCCTCTCGGGGTCGTCGGCGCATCCGGGCGGCGGCGTCCACGGGGCGGCCGGCGCAAACGCGGCGCGGGCCGCTCTTGCCGCGAACGTCCGCGGGCGAATCTCCCGCCTAGCCTCGCGGCGGCGCTAGGCGGCCGCGCCGATGCCGCTGCTCGCGCCGGTCACCAGCGCCGTGCTCCCGGCCAGCCGCCTCACGCCGCCGCGGCGTCGACGGCCGGCTTGCGCCCCTGGATCACGACGATCTCCTCCTCGCGGGCCCCCGGCGGCAGCAACCCACGCTGCTCGAGCGTGGCGCGGCGCTCGCTCAGCAGACGCCCGAGCGGGCCCCGCGAACGGAGGACGACCTCGGCGACGAGACCGCCGCGCGTGAGCATCGCGAGCGTGCGATCCGCGTCGCAGACACTCGAATGCACGACCAGGACGGCACCGCCGGGTCGCAGCCGAGCCGGGGCCTGCGCGCAGATCCGGTCCAGCAGCGCGCGGCCGTCGCGGCCGGCGTCCCAGGCTCGCGCGGCCCCCCGGGTCGGAAGCTCGTCGTCGGCGGCCGGGACGTAGGGCGGATTGCTGACGATCAGGTCGAAGCGGTCGCCGTCGAGCGGGGCGAGCAGGTCGCCGCGACGGGCGCGGACCGACACCCCGTTCAGGCGCGCGTTGACCCAGGCCGTCAGCACGGCCCGCCGCGAGACGTCGACGGCGGTCACATCGTCCGCCCCGGCGCGGGCCGCGGCGATCGCGAGCACGCCGCTGCCGGTGCAGATGTCAGCCACCGACGCCCCGGGCACGACCGCCTTCTTCAAGTACTCGGCCAGCAGCAGGCTGTCGCTGTGCGGGCGGAAGACGCCGGGCGGTGTCACGAGTCGCATGAGCCCCTGATTTCCCCGCAGCCAGCCCGCGAAACGAGGTTTCCACCGCCACGAGTCGGGCATTGGACGCGGATGGACACCGACCGGCTCACCGAGACCTTCGAGACGGTCGAGCCGTTCACCGTCGGGCTCGAGGAGGAGGTCATGCTGCTCGATCCCGACACGCTGGACCTCGCCGACCGCGCGCCCGCCCTGCTCAGGCGCTTCGGCAACGAGCCGTCGCCCTTCAAGCTGGAGCTCCCGGCCAGCCAGATCGAGCTCGTGACGCCGCCCTGCCGCTCGACTCCGGAGGCCATCGCCGAGCTGGGGGCGGCGCGCGACGAGCTGCTGGTGGCGGCCGCGGGGCTGGTGCGGCCGGCCGCGGCCGGCGTGCATCCGTTCGCGTCCGCCGAGGGCGCCCTGAATCGCGGCGTTCGCTACGAGCGGGCGGCGGCCGAGTACGGCTGGGCGGCGCGACGCCAGCTCGTCTGCGCACTGCAGGTTCACGTGGCGGTCGGCGGCGCCGAGCGCAGCCTCGCCGTCTACAACGCCCTGCGCGAGGAGCTGCCCGCGCTGGCGGCGCTGGCGGCGAACGCCCCGTGGCACGGCGGTCAGGACACGGGCCTGGCCTCGGTGCGACCGCTGATCTCAGGACTGCTGCCGCGCCAGGGCGTGCCTCCGGCGCTGGCGAGCTGGGCCGAATTCGCCGCGGCCATGCGCTGGGGCGCGACCGCGGGGTCGATTCCCGAGCCCGGGTTCTGGTGGTGGGAGCTGCGGCCGCACCCGCGCTTCGGCACGCTCGAGCTGCGCGTGCCCGATGCTCAGACGACGCTCGCCGACGCGGCGGCGATCGCCGCGGTCGCGCACGCGCTGGTCGTCGAGCTGGCCGAGCGCCACGACGGTGGTGACCTCGGCCCCCCAGCGCCCAGCTGGCGGATCGCCGAGAACCGCTGGTCGGCCTGCCGTCACGGCATGGACGGCACCCTCGCCGACCTCGACAGCGGCGAGCCGATGGCGACCCGCGAACACGTCGACGCATTGCTCGATCGGCTCGAGCCGGTCGCCGAGCGGATCGGCGGGGCCGAGCCGCTGGCCGAGGCGAGCCGGTTGGCGCGCCGCAACGGCGCCGAGCTTCAGCGCGCCGTGGCGCGCGACGGCGGACCGCTCGAGCTGGCCCGCTGGCTCGCCGACCGCTTCGCCCACGGGCTCGGCGCGCCGCGCCGGGGTTTCACGTCGCGTGGGCGGGTAACGGAGGGCGTATGAGAACGCTCCCGGCGCCACGCGGACCGATCACAGAGTCGCTGTTCGAGATGCTGCGGGGCGATCCGGGGGGCTGTGCCGAGGCGACCGAGATCGTGCGCCCGCCCGCTCCGCTCGACGACGAGGATCTGCAGCTCGCTCTCTACTGCTGCTACGAGCTCCACTACGGCGGCCTGCCTGGCATCGACGATCGCTGGGAGTGGGACCCAGGCCTGCTCGAGCTGCGCGGCGGTCTCGAGGAGCTCTTCGAGCAGGCGCTGCTCGAGCAGATCGGCCCGCCCGCGGACACCGCCGCGCCCGAGGAAATGGACCTCGCGCTGCGCGCCATAGCCGACGCCGACGACGCTCCGTCGCTGTCGAAGTTCGTCGAGCACCACGCGACCGTCGAGCAGGTCCACGAGTTCCTGATCCACCGCTCCGCCTACCAGCTCAAGGAGGCCGACCCGCACTCCTGGGCGCTGCCGCGCCTCAGCGGGCCGCCGAAGGCGGCGCTCGTCGAGATTCAGACCGACGAGTACGGCGGCGGTCGGCCGGAGCGGATCCACGCGACGATGTTCGCCCGCTCGATGGAGGCGCTCGGCCTCGACTCCGAGCCCGGCGCGTATCTCGACGCGATCCCCGGGGTGACGCTCGCCACCGTCAACCTGATGTCGTTCCTCGGCCTGCACCGCCGCTGGCGCGGGGCGATCGTCGGCCACCTCGCGCTGTTCGAGATGACGTCTTCGATCCCCAACCGCCGCTACGCCAACGGCCTGCGGCGGCTCGGCTTCGGCCAGCAGGCGACGGCGTTCTTCGACGAGCACGTCGAGGCAGACGCGGTCCACGAGCAGGTCGCGGCGGTCGACCTCGCCGGCGGCCTCGCCCGTCAGGACCCGCGGCTCGGACCAGACATCCTCTGGGGCGCCCGCGCCCTGGCCACGCTCGACGCGCGCTGGGCGCTCGCCGTCCACGACGCCTGGCGGCACGAGCGCGCGTCGCTACTCGCGCCGGACGTCAGCCTCGCTGGTAGCCCTGAAGCCGCTTAGCTTGTGCGTGCCGTCGCAGAACGGCTTGATCCGCGACTTGCCGCAGCGGCATAGCGCGATCGTCTCGCGCCCTACCTCGATCTCGCGGCCCTGGGTGTCCTGCAGCCGCACCGGCCCGCGGATCAGCAGCGGACCGTCGCGGTAGGGAGTGATCGTGGCGATGTCGCGGTCGTCGCCCATCAGACGCGGGCCCCGCGCAGCGCCGGCAGGACCTGCTCGCCGTAGATCTCGAGCGCGCGCTCGGGCGCCGCGCCGGAGGCGTTCTGGATGCAGACGATCGTCGCGCCGAGCTGCTCGATCTCGCGGATTCGGTCGGCATGGACCGCCGGGTCGGAGCTGAGGATGTAGGCCTCACGGAAGTCGTCGTCGGAGACCTGCCGCTCCGCGTGCTCGTACATGGCGCGCGGGTCGTGCCAGTCGTCGGTGAAGAACTCCGGGGGCTGGGCGCCCTTCCAGACGCGCGCTCCCTCGAAGGCGGCCTCGTCGTCCTCGGCCCACGACATGCCGGTCTGCAGGACGATCTCGCCGGGCGGCTTGCCAGCGTCGTCGCAGGCGGAGCGGTAGGCGTCGATCAGCCCCGGCGCCTGCTCGGGATCGGCGAGCGTCCAGAGGCCGTCGCCGTGGCGCGCGGCCACGCCCGCCGCGTCCGGCCCGAAGGCGGAGACGTAGATCGGCGGACGCTGCTCGCCGCGCGTGTGTAGATAGGCGCCCTTGGTGCGGTAGAAGCGACCGTCGTGGTCGACCCGCTCGCCGTCGAGCAGGCGGCCGACGATCTCCAGCGCCTCGTCCATCCGCGCGACCTGCTCACCGGTCGACGGCCAGTCCATCCCGCACGGCGTCTCGTTCAGCGACTCCCCGGAGCCGATGCCGAGGAAGGCCCGGCCAGGGCAGAGCTCCTCGACGGTGGCGACGAACTGCGCGACCACGGCGGGGTGGTAGCGATGGACGGGCGCGGTGACGCCGGTGCCGAGGCCGACCCGCTCGGTCGCCTGGCCGATCGCGCCGAGCAGCGTCCACGCCTGCCCGGACTCCCCTGGCTCCCACCAGGGCTGGAAGTGATCGCTGACGTTGACCGCGTCGAAGCCGACCCGCTCGGCGGCGACCGCCTGCCCCACGAGCGCGCTCGGCGGGAACTGCTCGGTGGCGAGCTGCGTCCAGTAGCTCGTCATGGCTGGAGCAGGACCTTGAACGCGCCGTCCTGCTTCTTCTGGAAGATCTCGTAGGCGCGTGGCGCGTCCTCGAGCGGCAGGCGGTGGGTCGCAAAGCTGTCGACGCCCAGCGGGTCGTCGTCGCCGCCCAGCAGCGGCAGGATGTCGTCGATCCAGCGCTTGACGTTGGCCTGGCCCATGCGCAGGTTGATCTGCTTGTCGAACAGCTGCAGCATCGGCATCGGGTCGACGGCGCCGCCGTAGACACCGGACAGCGACACCGTCCCGCCGCGCCGGACGACCTCGATCGCCGCGTGGAGGACCGAAAGGCGGTCGATGCCCGCCTTCTCGATCAGCTTCTGGGCGACCGGGTCGGGCAGGTAGCCGGCCAGCGTCTGCGCCAGCTTGCCGACCGGAGCGCCGTGCGCCTCCATGCCGACCGCGTCGATGACGCTGTCGGGGCCGCGCCCGCCGGTGATCTCGCGCAGCGCGCCGGCGAGATCGTCCTCCCGCTCGACGTCGATCACCTCGACGCCATGACCGCGGGCACGCTCGAGCCGCTCCGGCACCAGGTCGACGCCGATCACCTTGCCGGCGCCGCGGTGCTGGGCGATTCGGCAACACATCTCGCCGATCGGCCCGAGCCCGAACACGGCGACGCTGCCACCGTCCGGGACGTTCGCGTACTCGACGGCCTGCCAGGCGGTCGGCAGCACGTCGGAGAGGTAGACGAAGCGGTCGTCGGGCGGCCCCTCGGGCACCTTGATCGGCCCGTACTGCGCCTGGGGCACGCGCAGGAACTCAGCTTGGCCGCCCGGTACCTGGCCGTAGAGCTTGGTGTAGCCGAACAGCGCCGCGCCGGTCCCGTGCTCGTGGACCTGCGTCGTCTCGCACTGCGACTGCAAACCGTGGTCGCACATGAAGCAGTGGCCGCAGGAGATGTTGAACGGGATCACCACGCGGTCGCCCTTCGCGATGTGAGTCACCTCGCTGCCGACCTCCTCGACGATCCCCATCGGCTCGTGCCCGAGCACGTCGCCTGGATCGATGTAGGCGCCCAGCACCTCGTAGAGGTGGAGGTCGGAGCCGCAGATGCCCGAGGACGTGATCCGCACTATCGCGTCGGTCGGCTGCTCGATCGTCGGGTCGGGGACGGTGTCGACCTGCACGTCTCGCTTGCCCTGCCAGGTGACTGCCTTCATCTCGTTCCCTCGCCTCTCGTCTCGTTGTCGTCGGGGGTGATCGCGCCCTGCTGGTCGCGGACGCGCCGCGCCTCGTCGGAGTCCGTGGCCTCCGCGGTGACCCGCACCGCCTCGGTGAGCGCGGCGTCGGGATCGCGGACGCCCTGCTCCTCCAGCGCGGCCGCGGCGGTCGGGCTGGGGCTCTCCACGCTGGCCGTCATGCGCAGGGTCGTCGCGACGACGACCACGGTGCCGATCCCGTGGATCGCGAGCGCGATCAGAATCCACCACCACTGACCGCTGGCGATACCGACCACGAGTCCCACGATCAGGGCGACGAAGAACGTCGCGACGATCAGGATCCGCGACTGCGACAGCGCGGCCGAGACGGTGCGCGGACTTCCCGCCTCCTCGGCCGCCTCGAGCGCTCCGGCCCGCTCGCCCTCCGCGGCTGCTCGCTCCCCGACGACCTCGCGCAACTCGTCGCGCAGGGTGTCGCGCGCCGCCTCGCGGCGCCGGTCGTCGCCGCTCTGCTCTTGTCCCGTCATGCGGCGGGGCTACCCATCGGGGTGGAGGCGAAACAGCGCGCGTCAGCCGGGCAGCGTCTCGCCGCCGATCGGCGCCAGGACCTCGCCGGAGTAGTAGCTCGACAGCTCGCCCGAGGCGAAGAAGACGTACGACGGAGCGATCTCGTCGGGCTGGGCCGGCCGCCCCATCGGGGTGTGCTCGCCGAACGACTCGACCTTCTCCTCGGGGAAGGTCGCCGGGATCAGCGGCGTCCAGACCGGTCCCGGCGCGACGCAGTTGACGCGGATGCCGCGCGGCTCGAGCGCCTGCGCGAGCGAGTAGGTCCAGGCGAGGATCGCGCCCTTGGTCGCCGAGTAGTCGATCAGCGTCTTGTTGCCGCGCAGGCCGTTGATCGAGCTGGTGTTGACGATCGCCCCGCCGTCGGGCAGGTGACGGAGCGCCGCCTTCGTCGTCCAGAAGAAGCTGAAGACGTTGGTGTGGAAGGTCCGCTCCCACTGCTGGGTCGAGATCGCCTCGAGCGAGTCGGCGGGGCACTGGTAGGCGATGTTGTTGACGAGCACGTCGAGCCCCCCGAGCGCCGCGACGGCCTGCTCGACGGTCGCGACGCACTCACCCTCCTGGGCGAGGTCGGCGCGCAGCGGGAAGGCCCGCTGGCCGGCGCGCTCGATCAGCTCGGCCGTCTCGCGCGCGTCGCGGCCCTCCTCGTCGTCGGACAGGTAGGCGAACGCCACGTCGGCGCCCTCCTTGGCGAACGCGATCCCGACGGCTCGGCCGATGCCCGAGTCCCCGCCGGTGATCAGCGCCCGCTTGCCCGCGAGCTTGCCACTGCCGACGTAGTGCTCCATGTCGCTGCGCGGCTCCGGCCGCATCTTCTGCTCGCTGCCCGGGTGCGGCTGTGTCTGCGGCTTGGCCATCGCGCCTCCCTGCTCGGTTCGCCCAGCCCGCCCTTACCCAGACGCCCGCTTCTCATCCCTGTTTCGCGCCGTCCCCGTCGGGTAGGCGCCATGTACCCGAAAAAGGAGCGATCAGATGAGCAAGACCGCACGCGAGGTGATGACCGGAGACGCCCAGTGCATCGGCGAGAACGATTCGGTGCTCGACGCCGCCAAGCGGCTGTCCGAGCTCGGCGTCGGCGCGATGCCGATCTGCGGGGAGGATCAGCGCCTCAAGGGCATGCTGACCGACCGCGACATCGTCGTGAAGGTGCTGGCCGAGGGCAAGGATCCCGCTTCCACCACGGCCGGCGAGCTCGGCGAGGGCAAGCCCGTCACGATCGGCGCCGACGACTCCGTCGACGAGGCCGTGCGCACGATGAAGGAGCACAAGGTGCGCCGCCTGCCGGTGATCGACGGCCACGACCTGATCGGCATCGTCAGCCAGGCCGACCTCGCCCGCTCGATCGACGAGAGCCAGGTCGGCGACCTGGTCGAGGCGATCTCCGCATAGCCCGTCGGCGGGCAGCCGCGGCTCGAGTCCGGCGAACCCGGATTCAAGCTGCGGCTTCCCGCTGCCGATAGAAGTCGAACACCAGAGCGCGTTCTCTCGAAAGGACCGTCACCAGGCTGACCGCTCGCATCCAGCGGCCGATGGCGACCAAGCTGCTCACTCATCAGGGAGGACGCCATGTCCAACCCGACTCATCTCAGGCACGTCAGACGTGCCGGCATCGCGCTTGCCATCGGCTTCGCGCTCGTCGCCCTGCCGTCCGCCGCGCAGGCCCAGGTCAACCTGGGCACGACCGACTCCTTCGTCGTCCTCGGCGGCGCCGGCGTCTCCAACACCGGACCGTCGGTGCTCAACGGCGACCTCGGAATCTCCCCCGGGACGTCGCTCACAGGCTTCGGTCTGCCCGCGGTCGTCAACGGAGCGACGCACAACAACGACGGCGTCGCCAGTCAGGCCCAGCTCGACCTCGCGGTTGCCTATGACGCCGCCGCAGCACAGCCGGTCCTGCCGGCCAACGACCTCACCGGCACCAACCTCGGCGAGCGGACGCTGACCGCGGGCGCGTACAGCTACAGCTCGAGCGCCCAGCTGACAGGCGCGCTGACGCTCGACGCCGAGGGCGATCCAAACGCCCAGTTCGTCTTCGAGATCGGCTCGACGCTGACGACGGCCTCGGCCAGCTCGGTCGTGCTGGTCAACGGCGCCTCGCCCTGCAACGTCTACTGGCAGGTGGGCAGCTCGGCGACGCTCGGCACCACCACCGCGTTCCAGGGCAACCTGATGACGCTCGCTGACATCTCGCTGGACAACGGAGCAACCGTGATCGGAAGGCTGCTCGCGCGCACCGACGGCGCCGTCACCCTGATCAACAACGTCCTCAGCCGTCCGTCGTGTGCGACTGGCTCGGACTCGGACTCCACGCCGGGGACGGCCCCGACGGACTCGACGACCTCAGACGATGCGACCTCGGACGACGCGGCCCCCACGACCGCGGCCACCCGGGCGCAGGCAAGAGCGCGAGCACGGGCCAGGACACGCGCCATGGCGGCCCGCCGTCAGGGCCGAGCGACAGTCCGTCGCGGTCCGCGCAGCGGCTGCACCGACGGATTCAGCGCGGCCGTCCGCGGCAAGCGCATCGCGCGTGCCGTCTTCAGCCTCGACGGCAGACGAATCGCCAGCCGTGGCAACTCACCGTTCCGGGTCCTTATCCCGGCGACCGCCGGAGCCCACCGGGTTCGCGTCCACGTGACGTTCACCGACCTCACTCGGCCGAAGAACATGACGCTGCGCTACCGCGCCTGCGCCGCACAGCTGCTCGAGCCGCGTCGCGGCCCGTCGCGGTTCACCGGATGATCGATGCTCCGCCACCGGTGCCGGTCAGCCAGCCGCTGGTCGTGGTCCAGCAGGGCCACGTAGCCCGCGGCCGGCCGAGCCGCAACGCGCGTCGCATCGAGTACGTGGCCGCGCGGCGACCGCTCACCGGTGTGCGGACCGTCCTCCCCGCGCTTGGCCACGGGCGCAGCCGCTCGTGGGTGCGCGTCCGCCTCCCCGGACGGCCGAACAGTCACGCCGCCTGGATCCGCACCGCCCACACGCGGCGCACGTCCACGCCGTGGCGCCTTGCGCTCGACCTCTCGGCTCGGCGCGTCACCGTCTACCACGGCGGCCGCGTCGCACGACGCTTCGGAGCCGTGGTCGGCACCTCCTACACGCCCACCCCACGCGGCCGCTTCTTCGTCGAGGAGGGCGTGGCGCTCCCCGGCCAGATCGGCGGCCCCTTCGCCCTGGCCACCAGCGCCCGCTCGAACGTCCTGCAGGAGTTCGCGGGCGGACCCGGCCAGATTGCGCTGCACGGGACGAACGGTCTGACCGGCGCTCTCGGGAGCGCCTCCTCACACGGCTGCATCCGGCTCAGCACCGGCGCGATCACCTGGCTGGCGCGAAGGGTCGGCGGTGGTGTCCCTCTGACAATTGGCAGTTAGCCGCAGGACTTATGGGTTCGTGGGAGGATCGCGACAATCCGTAAGTTCACCGATTCGAGGGTGTCGATGCCACTGTCCAGCGTTATGCAAGCTGATCAGCAAGGGGTCGCGCGTATCCTGGTGACCGAGGACCAGCCGGAGGTGCTGCAGTCGGTGATCCAGGCGCTGGGCGATCCGTACCGCTGCGAGTTCGCCACCGACATCGAGCAGGTGCGCGAGAAGCTCGAGAGTGAGACCTTCGAGCTCGCGCTTTGCGGGGTTTCGATGGCCGGAGCGTCGGGACTGGAGCTGGCCGAGGAGATTGTCCAAGATGTCCCCGACACAGCGGTCGTTCTCGTCACCGCTGAGGACGACCCGGAGATAGCGCGCAAGGCCTTCCACATCGGGGTCTATGGCTACATGGTCAAGCCGTTCTGGCCTGGGCAGCTGCTGATCACCGTGATGAGCGCGCTACGGCGGCGCGAGCTCGAGCGCGCGGCACGATCCCGCGACGAGAACCTGCTGGTGCAACGGCAGAAGATCATCGACATGGCGCCGATGCCGATCTATGTCAAGAACAGGTCCTACCGCTACATCCTCGCGAACCTCCAGGCCGACGCACTGGCGGGCCTCGAGGAGGGTCAGCTCGTCGGCAAGAGTGACGAGGCGATCATGACGCCGGAAGCCTTGGAGGCGACCCGCGACATCGACAGCACGATGTTCGCCGAGGGGACTGCCTACGAGGCCGAGGAGCGGCTGACGATCGGCGGGGTCGAGCGGGTCTACAAGACCGTCAAGTTTCCGCTTTTTGGCGAGGACGGACAGGTCACCTCGGTCTGCGGCATCTCCGCCGACATCACCGACCAGAACGAGGCGATCCGGCTGCGAGACGAGCTCACCGCCGCGCAGCAGAAGGCGATCGAAGAGCTGTGGTCGTCCCATCAGGAGACGGTCGACCGCTTCGCCAAGGCGATCAAGCTCCACGACTCCTCGACCGGCGACCACGTCAACCGGATGGCCGGCGTCGCCTCGCTGATCGGCGACGAGCTCGCGCTCGACGCGGAGCGGGTCCGCCTGCTGCGGATCGCGGCGCCGATGCACGACCTCGGCAAGATCGCGATCACCGACCAGATCCTCCGCAAGCCCGGCCCGCTGACGACTGCCGAGCGCACCGAGATGCAGCGCCACACGGTGATCGGACACGAGATCCTCGCCGGCTCGGAGAGCGAGCTGCTGCGCGTCGCCGCGACGATCTCGCTGACCCACCACGAGTGCTTCGACGGCAGCGGCTACCCCCACGGCCTGGCGGGCAAGGACATCCCCGTCGAGGGACGGATAACCGCGCTGGCCGACGTCTTCGACGCGCTGCTGAGCGACCGCTGCTACCGCCCGGCCTACCCGACCGACGAGGCGATCGAGATGATCAAGGCCGGTAGCGGCACCCAGTTCGACCCCGAGATCGTCGACATCCTGCTCGACCACATCGACGACGCGCTGACGGTACGCGGCTAGCCCTCCCTCCCCCGATTCGGGTGATGAAATCCGAGGGCGACCGGCGTAGAGTCGAACGCACCAGGAATCGCGACGAAGGGACCGGATTGAGCGCCGAGGGAGTCAACGAGATGGGACCGATCGACTACATCCTGGTCGAGTGGCCGGGCCGGCAGCCCAACGGCGAGGTGGCGCCGCACCTGGTTGACCTCGTCGACCGCGGCCTGATCCGCATCCTCGACCTGACCTTCGTCACCAAGGACGAGAACGGGACCGTGAGCGGCCTGGAGATCGCCGACGTCGGCGGAGAGGTCGCCGAGCTGTCGATCTTCGAGGGCGCCTCCTCCGGCCTGCTCTCCGACGAGGACGTCGCCGAGGCCGGCAGTGCGATGGAGCCCGGCACCTCCGCCGCGCTGCTCGTCTTCGAGAACACCTGGGCCGGGCCGTTCGCGGCCGCGGTCCGTCGCTCGGGCGGCCAGCTCGTCGCCAGCGGCCGCATTCCCGTCCAAGCCGTCCTCGCCGCGCTCGACGCGGCCGAGACCAACGCCTAGAGGAGATACGAACCGATGCCAGGACTACTTCGTGGAGTGGCTCGCACCGCCGCCATCGCCGGCACGGCGACCGCCGTCAGCAATCGCGTGTCCAGGCGCCAGGGCGAGCGCTGGGCCGAGCAGGAGGCCCAGCAGCAGCCGCAGGCCGCGCCGGCTCCACCACCGCCGGTGGCCGCGCCCGCCGCGCCGTCGATGATCGACCAGCTCAAGGAGCTCGGCGAGCTCAAGAACCAGGGCATCCTCACCGAAGAGGAGTTCGCGGCCCAGAAGGCCAAGCTGCTGGCGGCCGGCGACTAACCCCGGTCTAGCCCGGCGTAGAGCGCTGGCGGCCGAGCAACGGCCAGCAGATGACCGCCGCGGAGAGGGCGATGGTGGCGGCGACGGCTAGAACGGCGTCGAGGCCGTCGACGATCCCGACAAGCGGGTCGAGGTGCCCGGCGGCGCGATGGGTGAAGATCGCGCCGAGGCCGGCGATCCCGGCGGCGATGCCGAGCTGGCGGAAGGTGTTGTTGATGCCCGAGGCGAGGCCGCCTTTCTCGACGGGCAGGACGGCGACCATCGCGGCGGCGAGCGCGGGACTGATGATCCCGACGGCGAGGCCGCCGACCAGTAGGCCGGGGATCAGGACGGTCCAGTCGCTTGTCGGGGTGACGGCGCGCATGAGCAGCAGCGAGGCTCCGATCAGCAGCAGTCCGCTGGCGAGCGGGATGCGCAACGGCCAGCGGCCGGTCAGCTTGCCCGAGATCGGCGCGACGGCAAACAGCACGAGCGTCAGCGGCAGGACGCGCAGACCGGTCTCGGTGGCGGACATGCTCAGGGCCTCCTGGAAGTAGATCGCCAGGAACAGCAGCAGCGGGTAGAGCGCGATCGATTGCGAGAACGCGACGATGGCCGTGCCGGTGAAGGCGGGGATGCGGAACAGCCCGAGCGGGAGCATCGGGTCGGGGGCGCGGCGCTCGACGGCGACGAACGCAACCGCGAGCGCGGCGGCGACGGCGAACGCGGCGAGGATCGGCGCGCTGGTCCATCCGTCCTCGTTGCCGCGGATCAGGGCGAAGGTGGCGAGGAAGCAAGCGCAGGCGAAGATCGCCATGCCGGCGAGGTCGGCCCGGCGCGGCGCGGGGTCGCGCGACTCCGGCAGCCGGCGCAGCGTGAGCCAGGTCAGCAGCACTCCGAGCGGCAGGTTCACGAAGAAGATCCACCGCCAGCCCGGACCGTCGACCAGGACGCCGCCGACGAGCGGGCCGACCGCGAGCGCGCCGCCCGTGATCGCTCCCCACACCCCGAGCGCAAGCCCACGCTCGCGGCCCCGGAACTCGTCGGCCAGCAGCGCCAGCGAGGCCGAGAACATCGCCGCCGCGCCAACGCCCTGCGCGCCACGGGCGAGGTCGAGAACGACCGCCGACGTCGCTGCTCCGCAGAGCGCCGAGCAGACGGTGAAGACGACCAGCCCGGCGGCGAACACGCGGCGGCGGCCATGACGGTCGGCCAGCACGCCAGCGCCCAGCAGCGTCGCCGCCAGAGTCAGCGCGTAGGCGTCGATCACCCACTGCAGCTCCGCGAAGCTCGCGTCGAGGTCGGCGCGGATGACCGGCAGCGCGACGTTCACCACCGTCACGTCGAGCAGCAGCATCGCGGTCGCGGCGGAGACGACCGCCAGCGTCAGCCACCGCTCTCCCGTCATCGACCGGAACCTACTGGTCGGCGGCAGGTGATCGGGATTCCCCGCGGATCGCTTGGTAGGCGAAGGCGGCGAGCGCCGCTCCGACGACCGGGCCGACGACGTAGAGCCAGAAGTCGGTCCACTCGCCCGAGACGAGCGCGGGGCCGAGCGACCGCGCGGGGTTCATCGAAGCGCCGGTGACCGGACCGCCGAACAGCGCGTCGAGGCCGACGGCGCCGCCGATGGCGATGGCCGCCGCCGCGCCGACGGCGCGGGTGTCGGTCGCCACGGCGACGATCACGAACATCAGGATCGCGGTCAGGACGATCTCGTAGACGAGCGCGCTGCCGGCCCCGACGCTCGGGACGGTCGCGCCGAGATCGGCCGGCTTGTCGGTCCATACGGCCGCGAGCGTGAGCGCGCCCGCGATGGCCCCGGCAAGCTGGGCGGCGATGTAGGCGGCCGCCTCGCGGGCGGGGAAATGGCGCGTCAGCGTGAAGGCGACGGTCACGGCCGGATTGATATGCGCGCCCGAGAGGTGGCCGGTCGCGTAGATCATCGCCATGACGATCAGGCCGAAGGTGAGCGACACGCCGACGGCTCCCAGCGTGCCGTCGTTCTCGGCGTTGGCGACGATCGCGCCGCAGCCGGCGAATACCAGCGCGAACGCGGCGATCCCCTCGGCGGTCGCGCGGCGCGCGAGGTCTGGGCGAGCAGGCGTCTCCACGGCCCGCGATCCTATCTATTGACGTTCATCACTTCAATCGATAGATTCAAATAGATGATCGTCGATCTGGAGCTTGCCCCGAAGACGAAGGCCCCCGCCGGGCAGCCCTGCTGCGAGCCGGTCGTCTACCCCGACGTCCAGCGCGCCGAGGCCGAGCGGATGGCGAAGGTCGCCAAGGCGCTCGGCGATCCCGTCCGCCTCCAACTGGTCGACGTCCTGCGCAAGCACGCCGGCAAGGTCTGCGTCTGCGAGCTCGTCCCACTGTTCGACCTCTCCCAACCGACGGTCTCCCACCACCTCAAGGTCCTGCGCCAGGCCGGGATAGTCGGCTCCGAGCGTCAAGGGCTCTGGGCCTTCTACTACGTGAAGACCGACGCCCTGGGGGAGGTGAGCGAATGGCTAACCCGAACCGAGATCGACCGCTAACGGCTTATCCTCGAACGGCAATGGCCTCATCCAGGTGGTCGACGAGAGCGTCGACGACCATCGGGTCGAACTGGCTACCGCGCGCGGCGGTGACGATCTCGATCGCCTCTCCGATTGAAAGGGCTGGTCGGTAGCAGCGGTCGCTGAGCAAGGCGTCGAAGACGTCGGCGACCGCCGTGATCCGTCCCTCGAGTGGGATGTCGTAGCCCGCTAGCCCCTCGGGGTAGCCGCTGCCGTCGAAGCACTCGTGGTGGGTCAGGGCGATCGTCGCGGCGATACGCAGCAGCTCGCTGTCGGTTCCGCTGAGGATCTCGTGTCCGATGACGGCGTGGCGCTGCATCTCCTTGCGCTCGTCGGCTGTCAGCGGTCCTCGCTTGCGGAGGATCTGGTCGGCGATGGCGATCTTTCCGACGTCGTGCATCGGTGCGGCGAGTCGCAGCAGCCGTACTTGTCCGTGGTCCAGCTGGAGGCGGTCGCCCAGCAGCGACGCTACGTTGGCCATTCGATTGACGTGATCGCCGGTCGAGGAGTCGTGGAGCCGGATTGCCTTCGCGAAGCAGTCGACTGTCTCCTGATGCGATGTCCACAACTCCTCGATCGCGTGCTCCTGGGTGGCGGTCAACTCGTCGCGCAACCGCAACGCCTCGTTCTCGTCGGTGATGTCGGCGGAGATCCCACAGACCGAGGTGACTCGCCCACCCTCGTCGAAGAGCGGGAACTTGACCGTCTTGAACACTCGCTCTACGCCGCCGATCGTCAGTGTCTCCTCGGCCTCGTAGGGGGTGCCCTCGTCGAACATCTTGCGATCGATGATGCGTGTCTCACCCAGCGCGTCGGGCGACATGATCGACTCGTCGGTCTTGCCGACGAGCTCGCCTTGACCCAGCCCCGCGAGTGCGTCGGCCTGGAGGTTGGCGAGGGTGTAATGACCGGTTGCGTCCTTGACGTAGATCGGCATCGGGGCCATGTCGATGATCTTCTGGCGCTGCACTGCCAGGTTGTTACGGTGGTTCCGTCCGGCGATCTCGAGGTCGCGTCGACGCAGGGCGTTCATGACCGTGATCAGCAGCTGGCCGGGCCAGAACGGCTCGACGAGATAGCCGTAGACCCCAAAGCGGAAGGCCTGGTTCGCCACTTCCGGGTCGTCCTCCCCCGTGAGCAAGACGACAGCGGTGTCGGGATGGTTGCGGCCGATCTCCTCGGCCAACGCGAGGCCAGATGCACCTGACATCGTGACGCCGCACAGCGCAAGTTCGAACGCGCCGGTAGCGAGCTTGTCGCGTACTTGGTCGAGGTCTGTCGCGAACTCGCAGACGTACTGGTCGCTCAGAGTTCGAGTGATCGCGCGCAGCACCTCGGGCTGGTCGTCAGTCACCAGAATCCTGGCGGCCGCCGCTCGGCCATTGGCCCGAGGCGCCGTCCAAGACGCCGTCATCGACCCTGGATCAGCGCCCATGTACTGCCTCCCAACCTTTACCCTTCGTACATCTATTGTCGCAGTAATCGCCCCTGACCATGGATATTTCGTTGAGCCTGAGTCACGGGGCCTCGTAGCGAACCCGTCCGCCACCGTCGATTTGGGTGACCATGTGTGATTTCGCGCAGGGGTGAGCACGTCGCCTGCACCAAAGCGGACTGACGGCTACCGCCGGCGGCGGGTCTCGAGCAGGTCTTGGTCAGCGCGATCGATCAGCTGCTGCGCCCTGTCGCTGTCGCGCAGCTCGCTGATTCCGAGGCTGATCGACCACGGCGCGGGTCCGGCCGGCCCGAGGTCGTGGAAGCGCCGCCGCGCGTCGTCGGTGCTGACGCCGGGCAGGACACAGAGGAACTCGTCGCCGCCGATGCGCATGAGCAGATCGTAGGAGCGCATCCGGCTACGGAGCGTGTCCGCGACGCTGCGCAGCAGCCGATCGCCCGCGATGTGTCCCTTGCTGTCGTTGACCGCCTTGAGCCCGTCGACGTCGACATAGGCGGCAACCAGGTTGTCGCCGTGGCGGCGGGAGCGCTCCATCTCGCTCTGCAGCTCCTCGATCCCGACGCCGCGGCGTCGGGCGCCGGTGAGCTCGTCGGTTCCCGCGTGTCGGCGGTCGTAGGCGGCCTGCTCGCGATCCTGCGCCGCGCGACGGCGGTCGTGCGCCGCCTTCTCACGGTCTCGCATCGCGCGGCCGCGATCCTGCGCGGCGCGAACGCGCCCCGCGAGGGCGCGGGCACGGACCTCGTCCATCTCTTGGGCACGGCTGTCCGCAACGCCGTCTTGGGCGTCGGCCGCGGCGGCCTCCCTGTCGTGGGTCGCGGCGACCTCGTCGTGCAACAGCGAGATCGCGTCACGCCGGATGGCAGCCGTGTCTCGCTCTTGGGCCGTCAGGTCGCGTGCCGCTGAGACGTCGTCGCGCTCCTGGGTCCGCGCGGCGCGGCTCGAGGTCGACTCGGCATACACCTCCCGGTCGCCGCCGTGGTCGAGATCGAGGTCCGCCGCCGCCTGGTCCTCGTCGGACGCCTGCTGATCGCGGTCGCTCAGCGTCTGGTCGCGGTCGCTCAGCGTCTGATCGCCGTCACTGAGCGCCTGATCGTCATCCTCGTCTGGCGTGGGCTTACCGTTATTTCCCATGCCTCCCCCTCATTGAGTAAGAGTCCGTACCAAGCTACTCCTATTGAGGAGATCCGGTGAGATCAGCACGCGCGGCGTTTGTGGCAGCGTCGTCCTGGGGCCGGTCATAGACCCGGAGGAAGGCCGCGACGACGCGCGCGTCTAGTTGACCGCCGGCGACTCGGCGCAGCTCGGCGAGGGCGTCGGCATCGCTCATCGCCTTCCGGTAAGGCCGGTCGGAGCGCATCGCGGCCCAGGTGTCGCAGACCGCGAGGACACGTGCCTCGATGCAGATGTCGTCCCCCGCCAGCTTGGCGGGGTAGCCGCTTCCGTCGTAGTGCTCGTGGTGCTGGCGCACAACGGCGGCAACGTCGCTGAGGCCAGGCGCCATGGCGAGGATGTCGGCGCCGATGTCGGGGTGGCGGCGCACCTGCTCCCAGCCGTGCTCGTCCAGCAGGTGGGGCGTCGCGAGGATCTCGTCGGGGACGCCGAGCTTGCCGATGTCGTGCAGTCGCCCGGCGGCAGCGACGCGCAGCCGCTGGGAAGCGTCCAGACCGAGCTCGTCGGCGACCAGGACCGCCCAGCGCGCGGTGTAGCGACCGTGGTCGCTCGCACCGTGGGCAGCGTCTACGTAGTCGACGAGGTCCTGCACGAAGTTCAGGACCGTGCTGCGCTCCATCAGTGCCTCGATGCTGCCCTCGTCGCCGTGCGATCCGATCTGTACACGGTTACGGCCCATCGACTTCGCGCTGTAGAGGGAACGGTCGGCGATACGCAGCAGCTCGGTCAAGGTGGCGGCGTCGGCGGGCATCGAAGCGCCCCCGACCGAAGCCGTCAGGACGAGCGACATCGAATCCCCGATGTCGAATGGCTGCTCGGCGATGCTGGCGCGGAACCGCTCGGCGACCTCGCCCAGCAGCGCCCTCTGGACGCCGGGGAGGATGACCATGAACTCCTCGCCCCCATAGCGAGCGACGACGTCCCCTGGACGGGCGGCGGCGCCCAGCCGGCCGGCCGCCATCCGGAGCACGTCGTCTCCGACCGGGTGCCCATGGCGGTCGTTGATCTGCTTGAAGTGGTCGAGGTCGAGGATGAGCAGACCGGTCTCCGGCATGACGTCGTCGGGTCCGGCTCTTACGTGTTCGTCTAGATGGCGGTCCGCGTAGCGGCGGTTGTGCAGGCCTGTCAGCTCGTCGGTGTCGGCGATCCGGCGTTGCTCGAGCAGCGAATCCTCGAGCTCCCCGGCGAAGCGGTCACGCGCTCGCGAGGTCAGATGCAGGCGGAGCGCGAGGGCGCCCACCACGTAGAGGGCGATCACTCCCGTGCTCACGGAGATGACGCTGTCGACCGCGTCGAAGATCACCAGTGCCAGCGTCACCGCGACGCCGGCGAGGGCGAGCGTCAGGCCCCGGTCGCGCGGCTCGCTCGCGGCCGGCGACGGCAGACGCTCCATCGGACGCACGGCCAATAGCGCCGCGGCTACGAGCAGCACCGCCTCCATCTCCCATCCGATCTTCAGCCAGCTGAGCTCGGACGCGAGCGCGTTCAGGCTGATGTAGCCCGCCACCGAGTCGGTGATCCCGCCGATCGCGATCGCGGCGGTCAAGACGATGAGCGACAACGGGGGACGGTGAAACGACGCCAGGATCAGCGAGACCAGGATCGTCAGCATCGCGACGTCAAGGACCGGATACGCGGCCCCGACCAGAGTGGCGAGGCTTGCCGGCTGGGCGAGCTGCGGCTCGATCACGATGGTCCAGCCGACGTAGCCGACCGTGACCGCGAGCACCGAGGCGTCGAGCACCGCCTTCCAGCTTTGGACGTTGAGCGCGGGCCGCAGGGCCACCAGGAAGGTGACGATCAGGCTGAAGTAGAAGGCGAGGAAGAACGCGTCGGAGATTCCGGGGAAGGGTGGATCGGCGCCGAGCGCGACACTGTAGAAGCTGACGGTCAGCTCGCCCGCGACCCATAGGGACAGCGCGCAGCCGACCATCGTCCACAGCTTCCGGGAGGCGCCGGCCGTAAGCCGAGCGGCTCGAAACGCCAGGGCGAGGGCGAGCACATGCGGCATCAGATAGACGAGGCCGACGACCACGAGCCCTGACGTGCCCTCTCCTGTCGTGACCAAGGTCGCCGCGGCGAACAAGGCCAGCCAGCATGCGGCGCCGACGGCCAACTGGGCTCCGCTGATGCGTTCGAGCGGACTTTCCGGGCGTACCCGGTGGGTGAGGATGGACATACGCCCTTCCTGCTGGCAAGCAGCCCGCTCGACGTTCCCTTCAGGTAGCCCGGCCGACTCCGGTGGAGTCCCGTGGCTCTGCGGACCCGCCTTGCGACGAGGGTGCTCGAGTCGAGAAGGTCTGCTCTCTCTGTTCAGCGTTCATCGACACCCGTCGCCCCCGACTTGAGCACAGAGCTCGCGTCCGGCCAGCGGTGATAGGCCTACGCCGCCGCGCTCAGCTCGGCCAACGCCTTCAACACCACGCGGTGGCGCGCTGGACGGCCATGTACTGCTTGCCGTACGTGGCTTCGGCGATCCGGCACGCCCTGCCCGAATAGACACCCGCGGCTACGACGGCGTACGCGCCCCTACCCACGCACCCCGATCCGACTCCGCTCTACAGAAGACCGACCGCATCCGATCGAGTGGAGCCGCGGGCGTCCGTGGCCGCGTGGCGGAGCCTGCTCGCGAGGTCGGGATTCGATCCGAAGTGCAGATGGATGTAACTGGCGACGATGTTCTGGGACACGTATCCGGCGCGGTCGGCCTGACCCGAGCTGGTCATGACGTCGTAGAGCGTGGGCTCGAGCTCGGAGTCGACGATTCGCGACTGGTGGAACTCCTGGCCACGGGCGACGGTCCCGATCTCGCCGAGGGGTGACGCTGTGCATGTGCGCACCTCGACGTAGCGGATCGCGAGGTGTGCGGGGTCCATGACGGCCTCGAAAGGCAGGACACCGGCCATCGCGTGCGTCACGCCGTCGAAGCCGGTCAGCGAGCGGCCGAGATAGAGGAGGCCGCCGCACTCCGCGTACAGGGGCATCCCGTCGGCTGTCCGCTCGCGCAGCTCGTCGGCAAGGGTCGAGTTGGCCTCCAGCTCGGCGGCGAAGCTCTCGGGATAGCCGCCCCCGATGTAGACGGCGTCGACGTCGACAGGCAGCGCCCGATCGCTCGTTGGACGAAACGGGACCAATTCGAAGCCCGCGTCGCGCAGCAGCTCCAGGTTCTCCTCGTAGTAGAAGGAGAAGGCCTTGTCGCGGGCGATGGCCATCCGCGCCACTGGCCGCGCAGCGCTCGGAGCCTGGGCCGGCCCGGCGCCGGCCCAGGCCCCGGCGATCGCGGCGACGCGGTCGATGTCGAGCGTCCGGGCGGCGTCGGTCCTCGCGGTCTCCCTTTCCGTCTTGGCGCCTGGGTTCTCGTCGACGGTGACGAGGCCGAGGTGGCGCTCGGGAACCTGGAGATCAGCCCGATGCTCGATCGCGCCCAGCACGAGCTCGCGCAACGGTGCCGACAGGGACGCGGTCACCATCGCCGCGTGGGCTGGGCTGCCCACGCGATTGAGCACACAGCCGGCGATCTCGGTCGCGGGGTCGAACGCACGCAGGCCCTCGAGGATCGCGCCGGTCGTGCGAGTCATTCCCCAGACGTCGAGCACGACGACGACCGGAACGTCGAGCAGCTTGGCGACATGCGCGGCGCTGCCGTGGTCGGTGCCGTCCGCTCCGTCGTAGAGAGCGCCCATCGACTCGATCACCGAGACGTCGACGTCGGTGGACCAGCGCTCGAAGCTGCGCCGAATCCCCTCCTCGCCCATCATCCAGACGTCGAGGTTGATCGCCGGCCGGCCGGTCGCCTCCGTCAGGTAGCCCGTGTCGATGAAGTCCGGGCCGACCTTGAACGCCCGCACAGAGAGCCCGCGGTCGCGCAAAGCGCGCAACAGGACGCCTGTGGTCGTCGTCTTGCCGGCACCGCTGTGAGTCGCCGCGACGAGGATCGCCGCGCCACCAGCCACCGGATCAGGCGGCGGCTCGAAGGTCCGCCAGCGCCTTCAGCACCACATCGTCGTGGGTCTTCGGCGAGACCTTCGGGAAGACCTTGGCGATCTCGCCGGAGCCGTCGACCACGAACGTGGCGCGCTGGACGCCCATGTACTTCTTGCCGTACATCGACTTCTCGACCCAGGTGCCGTAGGCCTCGGCGACTGAGTGGTCGGGGTCGCCGACGAGGGTGAAGTCGAGGTCGTGCTTGTCGGCGAACTTGCGTAAGGCGGCGGGCTCGTCGGGCGAGATGCCGATCACCGTCGCGTCGGCGGCCGCGTATTCCGCGCGGCGGTCGCGGATGCCGCAGGCCTGGGTGGTGCAGCCGGGGGTGTCCGCGCGCGGATAGAAGTACAGGACGACCGTCCGACCGGCGTGATCGGAGAGCTTGACGGTCTCGCCGTCCTGGTCGAGCAGAGCGAAATCGGGTGCCTTGTCGCCTTCTTGCACTGAGGTCCTTTCGAGTTCAGGGGAGCCCTACTTGAGCAGCTTCGACAGCCGGCGGTCCTTCAGCACCCGCCCGCCGGTCTGCTCCTCCGGGCAGTAGGACATCACGTAGTCTTTGAAGTGGATCGCCTCGAGCTTCGTGCCGCAGCGGGGACACGGCTCGCCCTGGCGACGGTGCACCTCGAGCGGCAGCGGCAGCTTGTCGGGGATCTTCTCGCCGAGCACGTCCTCGTAGTGGGCGAGCGCGTGGCCGAGCCGCTCGTCGATCGCGACGCGCAGCCGCTCGACTTCCTCGGCCTCGAGGTCGTCGCCCTGCTTGAACGGCGAGAGGCGCGCGGTCCAGAGGATCTCGTCGACCCACGAGCGGCCGATGCCGGCGATCGTGCGCTGGTCGCGCAGCAGCGGGTGCAGGTGGCGCGGCTGGTCGATCAGCGCGGCGAACGTGTCGGGGTCCGGGGCCGGCCAAGCCTCCGGTCCGAGCGTCGCCACCGCCGGGTCCTCGTCGACGGCGTCAGCGGCCAGCAGCTTCGCCCACGCCCGCTGCTGGGTGCCGAACTCGCGCAGGCGCAGCTCGCGGTCGCCGTCGAGCCGGACGAGCAGCCGCGACGCCTTGTCGCGCAGCGAAGCCCGCTTGTCCCACAGCTGCAGGCGGCCGGCTGACATCAGGTGGATCAACAGCGTCAGGTCGCCGAAGCGGACCTTGAACAGCTTGCCGCGCCGCTCGACCCCGTCGAGCGTCCGGCCGGCAAGCGCGTCGAGCGGCGGGGCGAACGTCTTCATCGTGACCATGCCCGGCGCGAGCGCCGACTCGACCGTCGCGCCACCGGCGGCGACGGTCAGCCGGCGCGCCGTGATCTCGACCTCGGGCAGCTCGGGCATGCTTGAAGCCTAGGCGGGGCGGGTAGGTCTGGTGGCGTGGGAAGCCGACACGCAGCGGCGCTGGCCGCGACCATCGCCGTCCTCGCCGCCGCTGCGGCCCCGGCCGCCGCGCGCGACGCCACCGTGACGTCCTTCGACGGCACGCCGATCTCCACCCACTTCTTCCCCGCCGCAGGCCTGCCCGCCGGCGGCAAGGCGCCTACCGTGCTCGTCGGCCACGGCTGGGGCGGCACCGGCGCCACCGACCCCGAGAGCGCGTCGGACAACACGACCGGCAACACCGGCCTCGGCCCGCTCCGCCGTGCCGGCTTCAACGTCCTGACCTGGGACGCGCGCGGCTTCGGCGAGTCCGGCGGCCAGGCGAGCGTCGACTCACCCGCGCTCGAGGGCCGCGACGTCCAGGCGCTGATCGACTGGCTCGCGGGCCAGCCCGAGGCGAAGCTCGACAAGCCCGGCGACCCGCGGGTCGGGATGAGCGGCGTCAGCTACGGCGGCGCGATCCAGCTCGTCGCGGCGGCGATCGACGGCCGCGTCGATGCGATCGCCCCGACGATCGCCTGGCACTCGCTGCTGCGCAGCCTCTACCGCGACGGCGCGGTCAAGCAGGGCTGGGGCACGCTGCTGATGGCGGCCGGCTCGTCGTCGGCGACCGGCGGGCTGACCACGCCGGGCCCGGCCGAGAACGGCAACCTCCACCCGCAGATCGTCCAAGCCTTCACCGAGGGGCTCGCGACCGGCGCCTTCTCGCCCGCGAGCGTCGCCTTCTTCGACGAGCGCGGCATCGACAGGCTGATCGACCGCGTCCGCGTCCCGACGCTGATCGTCCAGGGCACCGTCGACACGCTCTTCACCCTCCAGGAGGCGATCGACAGCCACGCCGCGCTCGAGCGCAACGGCGTGCCGCTGAAGATGATCTGGTTCTGCGGCGGCCACGGCATCTGCACGCTCCCCGCCGGCCCGGCCGGCTTCGTCGAGAGCAACGTCGTCGCCTGGCTCAGCCGCCACCTCGCCGGCAAGCAAGTCGCGACCGGTCCCGCGTTCGAGTGGATCGCCGACGACGGCGAGCGCCGCGGCTCGGCGCGCTTCCCACTGGCGCCGCGGCCGTCGCTCGAGGGCAAGGGCTCCGGCGCCCTGCCGATCAGCCTCGGCTCGCAGGCGACCGGCGCGGGCGCCCTGATCGCGGCGGCCCCGGCGGTCGGCGCGGTCGAGGTCGCGATCGAGCCGGCGAAGTCCGACCAGGAGCTGATCGGACCGCCGCGCGTCGAGATCGCCTACAGCGGGACCGCCGTCCCGCAGAAGACATGGCTCTACGCCCAGGGGCTCGACGCGGGCGCCAACCGCGTGCTCGGCAATCAGGTCACCCCGATTCCCGTCACCCTCGACGGCCAGCCGCACACCGTCGAGCGCACGCTCGAGCCGATCGCCGCCCACGCCACCCCGGCCTCGCGCTACCGCGTCCAGGTAAGCGGCGGAACGACCGTCTACGGCTTCCAGCGCAGCACCGGGACCGTCAACCTCACCTCGGTCGAGGCCGCCCTCCCGGTCCGCGTCGCGCTCGACGCCGCCGGCGCCACAGTCAGCAGCAACGCCCGTCTCATCGTCGGCAAGGCGCGCGGGCTGTTGCGCGCCCGCCCCGGTCGCCCCGTGCGCGTCGCCGTCAGGGCGCGCGGCGCCAACGTCCGCCGCATCCTGGTCACGCTGCGTCGGCGCGGAGGCAAAGTGGTCCTCGGCAAGAGCCGCCGCTTCAACCTCGCCGCCGGCCAGCGCAAGGTGGTGCGGATCCCCGTCCGGCACCGATTGAAGGCCGGCAAGTACACCGCCCGCGCCAAGGGCCGGGTGGCCGGCGGTCCGGTGCTGCGCGGGTCGAGCAGCGCGAGACGCCTCAAGTCTCGCGCGCGCCAGTAATCGACCCGCCACGGCGTCGCTCGACGCTTTAGACACGGAGTGGTGGACAATGGCCAGCGTATGCGCGTCTCCGCCAAGGCTGACTACGCCGTTCGCGCCGCGGTCGAGCTCGCCGCGAACGCCAACGACTCGAACAGCCCGATGAAGGGCGAGCGGATCTCGGACGCCCAGGGCATCCCGCTGAAGTTCCTCGAGAACATCCTCGTCGACCTGCGCGTCGCCGGCCTGGTCAACAGCCGCCGCGGTCCCGAGGGCGGCTACTGGCTCGCCCAGCCAGCCGCCGACGTCAGCGTCGCCGACGTATTCCGCGCCGCCGAGGGCCCGCTCGCCAGCGTCCGCGGCGAGAAGCCCGAGGAGCTCGACTACGCTGGCAACGCCGAGGCGCTGCGCGACGTCTGGGTCGCTCTCCGCGCCAGCCTCCGCGACGTCCTCGAGCACGTCACCCTCGCCGACATCGCCAGCGGCAAGCTGCCCAAGCAGGTCGCCTCGCTCACCAGCGAGCCCGGCGCCTGGCAAAGACGCTGACTCGCCCGACGATCTTCGTCTTTTGTACGGGCTCTGGCCGGTACAAACGACGAAGACCTGTCAGGCGCCGGCGAACCTTCGCTCTCTGTCGGGCCGCAGATACACGATCTGCCCCGACTCCAGCTCGCGCTCTTCGGCGTCCTGGCGCGTGGTCTGGACCGCCAGCCGGCGGCCGTCGTCGAGCACCAGCTCGACGCGAACCTCGAAGCCGAGGTGGGCGACGCGCTCGATCTGGCCCTCCTGCGTGGTGCCGTCGGGCTCGAGCAGAATCTGGATGTCGTGCGGGCGGACGAGGTCCTCGCCGAGCTTGTTGACCTCGCCGACGAAGCCCATCACGAACTCGTTCGACGGCCGCTCGTAGAGCTCGACCGGGCTGCCGACCTGCTCGATCCGGCCATCGTTCATCACCACGATCTGCTCGGCGACGTCCATCGCCTCCTCCTGGTCGTGGGTGACGAAGATCGTCGTGACGTGGACGTCCTCGTGGAGGCGGCGCAGCCAGGTGCGCAGCTCCTTGCGCACGGTCGCGTCGAGCGCGCCGAACGGCTCGTCGAGCAGCAGCACCTCGGGCTCGACGGCGAGCGCGCGCGCGAGCGCCATCCGCTGGCGCTGGCCGCCGGACAGCTCGGACGGGTAGCGGTGCGCGAAGCCGTCGAGGTGGACCAGCTTCAGCAGCTCGCCGACCTTGGCCGCGATCTCCTCCTTCGGCTTCTTGCGGATCTTCAGCCCGAAGCCGATGTTGCGCTCGACCGTCATGTGCTTGAAGGCCGCGTAGTGCTGGAAGACGAAGCCGACGCCGCGCTTCTGCGGCGTAACCCCGGTCACCTCGTTGCCGGCGATCATCACCCGCCCGGCGTCGGGCACCTCCAGCCCGGCGATCACCCGCAGCAGCGTCGACTTGCCGCTGCCGCTCGGCCCGAGCAGCGCGGTCAGCGAGCCGTTGGGGACGTCCAGCGAAACGCTTTTGAGCGCCTCGAACGTGCCGAACCGCTTCTCGACGCCCTCGACCGCGATCCCATTACCGTCGCTCATGCGTCGCTCTCCTTGCGCTTGAAGATGTTCATGCCGAACAGCACGACGAGCGCCAGCAGGGCCAGCACGATCGCGGCCGCGTAGGCGCCGGCGAGGTTGAAGTTGGTGAACTCGTTCTCGACGAACAGCGGCAGCGTCTCGGTCTCGCCGGAGATCCGCCCGGCGACGACGCTGACCGCGCCGTACTCGCCGAGCGCGCGCGCCGTCGCGAGCACCACGCCGTAGGCGACGCCCCAGCGGATCGCCGGCAGCGTCACGCGCCAGAAGGTCTGCCAGGCGTTGGCGCCGAGCGTGCTCGCCGCCTGCTCCTGCTCGTCGCCGATCTCCTGCAGCACCGGCATCGTCTCGCGCACGACGAACGGCAGCGAGACGAAGATCGTCGCCAGCACCATGCCCGGCGTCGAGAAGATGACCTGGATGCCGGCGTCGAGCAGGTCCTGGCCGATCCAGCCGTTGCGGCCGTAGACGAGCAGCAGCGCCAGCCCGATCACGACCGGCGAGATCGCGAACGGCAGGTCGATGATCGTGTTGAGGATCATCTTGCCGCGGAACTTCTGCCTCACCAGCACGAGCGCCGCGAGGATGCCGAAGACCGTGTTGAGCGGCACGGCGATCCCGACGCAGACGAGCGTCAGCCAGAACGCGTGCTGCCCGTCCGGGCTGGTGATCGCCTCGAGCGGCGGGCCGAGGCCGTCCTCGAAGGTGCGCACGAAGATGATCGCCACCGGGATGACCAGCAGCAGCGCGAGGTAGCCGAGCGCGACGACGCGCAGGCCGTAGCGCTGGGCGCGTCCCTCGGAGGTCGGGGGGCTAGCCGTTGGCATGCCTGCTGCTCCACTTGGCGACGAGATTGAGGGCGAACAGCAGCGCGACCGACAGGACCAGCAGGAAGATCGACACAGCGGCGGCGCTCGTCGGCGCGTCGCTCTCGATCCTGCCGAAGATGTAGACCGACGCCACCTGGGTCTCGAACGGGATGTTGCCGGTGATCAGCACCAGCGACCCGTACTCGCCGAGCGCGCGGGCGAACGCGAGCGCGCAGCCGGCGACGATCGCCGGCGTCAGGTTCGGCAGCAGCACGCTGCGGAAGATCCGGCGCCGCGACGCGCCGAGCGACGCGGCCGCCTCCTCCATCTCGCGGTCGACCTCGATCAGCACCGGCTGGACCGCCCGCACGACGAACGGCAGCGTCACGAACAGCAGCGCCAGCACGATCGCCGCCTTGGTGTAGGCGAGGTTGGCGCCGATCGGGCTGTTCGGCCCGTAGAGCGCGAGCAGCGTCAGCCCGGCGACGATCGTCGGCAGCGCGAACGGCAGGTCGATCAGCGAGTTGACGATCCCCTTGCCGCGGAAGTCGTCGCGCACCAGGACCCAGGCGATCAGCGTTCCCATCGTCGCGTTGACCGCGACGATGATCAGCGACGAGATCAGCGTGAGGCGGATCGCCGCGACCGACTCGGGCTCGGTGATCGCCTCCCAGAACTCGCCGAGGCCGTCCTGGAGCGAGTGCTCCAGGACGGCCGCCAGCGGAATCAGGACGATGACGGTGAGCCACAGCGTCACCACGCCCCGTGACAGCAGCTCGCCGCCGAAGGGGAAGCGGATGCTCACCCTCGGCGGCGGGGCTACCGTCGCGTCGTTTGCTGCCATGCGGCGACCTCGTCCCGGCCTTACTCGGTCGGGTTCCCCAGCTCGCGCTGGATCTCGAAGATCGACCCGTTCTCCTCGTCGAAGAAGTCGGTCTCGACCACGTCCCAGCCGCCGAACTTCTCGATCGTGAACAGCGCGCTCGGCTCCGGGAACTTGTCGCGGTTGGTCTCCAGCACCGACTTGACGACCGGTCGGTAGCCGTGGTCGGCGAACAGCTGCTGCGCCTTGTCGGTGCGGGTGTAGTCGACGAACTGCTGCGCCTTTTCGGACGCGTCGGTCGTCGCCGCGAGCGGGTTCTCGATCAGGATCGTCTCGTCGGGGATCACGTACTCCAGCTCGATGCCCTCGTCCTTGGCCTGGAGCGCCTCGTTCTCGTAGCCGATCAGCACGTCGCCCTTGCCGCCGGCGAAGGTCTGCAGCGAATCGCGTGCGCTGTCGTCCTGGACCGACGTGTTGGCGAGCACCTGCTTGACGAAGTCGAGCGCCTCCTGCTCGGACTTGCCCTGCTCGATCTGCGAGCCGTAGGCGGCCATGATGTTCCACTTCGCGCCGCCCGAGGTCGCGGGGTTCGGGGTGATGATGTCGACGTCGCCGCTGACGAGGTCGTCCCAGCCCTTGATGTTCTTCGGGTTGCCGGGGCGCACCGAGAGCACGACAACCGAGTCGGTGACCATGCCCTTGTACTCGTCCGAGCTCCAATCCTCGGCGACGAGGCCGGCGTCGACCGTCTTGGTCATGTCCGGCTGCAGCGAGAAGGCCACCACGTCGGCCGGCAGACCGCTCTCCACCGCGCGCCGCTGGTCGCCGGAGGCGCCGAACGAGGTCGAGAACTCCACGCCCTCGCCGTCCGCGCTCTTCTGGAAGCCCGGGATCACCGCGTCCTCGTAGGCCTGCTGCGGCGTCGAGTAGGCGACCAGGGCGATCTTGCCGCCGCCCCCGTCGCCACTGGCGCTGCTGGCGTCGTCCGAGCCGCAGCCGGCGACCACCGGAGCGGAGAGCGCGAGCAGTCCCAAGATGAGGCGCGTGATGCGAGTCCTAGTCATAACCCCTTATTCCCAGTCAAGTTTGTGGACTTTACGATTTGGGAAGACTAGCAAGTTGGTGGGGAAAGTGCCAATAGCGGTTCGGAGCCCGGCACACAGCCGTGTGGGGTCAAGCGTCCGAACTCCTCTGGGAGGATGCGAGCGATGGGTGCGAGCGAGATCGTGGACACGGCGGCCGAGGCCGCGGAGCTCGAGCTGGCCCCGCTGCTGGTGCGCGAGCCATTGGCGGAGTTCCTCGACGGCGCGGGCCTGGGATCGGGCCCGCTCGAGGCCGAGCGCGTCGGCGATGGCCACTCGAACGTCACCTACCTCGTGCGCCGTGGCGGCGAGCGCTTCGTTCTGCGGCGCCCCCCGCGCCCGCCGCTGCCGCCGTCGGCCCACGACGTGCTGCGCGAGGCGCGGCTTCTGACGGCGCTGGCCGGCACCGCCGCGCGCGTCCCACGCGTGCTCGCGACCTGCGACGACGAGTCGGTGCTCGGCGTGCCGTTCTACGTGATGGAGGAGGTTGCGGGGACGGTCATAACCGACGCCGTCCCGCCGGCGCTCGACATGCCCGAGCAGCGCGCGCGGATCGGGGACGAGCTGATCGACGCGCTGGTCGAGATCCATGCCGTGGACTGGCGGGCTGCCGGCCTCGAGGGGTTCGGCAAGCCGAGTGGCTATCTCGAGCGCCAGCTGCGGCGCTTCGCCGGGCTGTGGGAGCACAACAAGACGCGCGAGCTGCCGGTCGTCGCCGAGGTCGGCGACTGGCTCGCGGCGAACGTGCCCGAGTCGCCGCCCGCGACGATCGTCCACGGCGACTACCGGCTCGGCAACGTGATGGTTTCCGACGACGCGCCCGGCCGTGTGGTGTCCGTCTTCGACTGGGAGCTCGCGACGATCGGCGACCCGCTCGCCGACCTCGGCTACCTGACCGTCACCTGGGCCGGCACCGACGATCCCGGCGACTCGCTGTTCGCCGCCCTCACCGCCGTCAGCCGCGCGCCCGGCTTCCACGCCCGCGACCAGTTGGTCGCCCGCTACGAGCAGCGCTCCGGCCGCTCGATGCACGCCCTCCACTGGTACCAGGCGCTCGCCCTCTGGAAGGCGGCGGTCTTCATGGAGGGCAACTACAAGCGCTTCCTCGCCGGCAACAGCGACGACGCCTTCATGGCCGCCTTCGACAAGGGCGTCCCCGCCCTGGCCGACAACGCCCGCGCGATCGCGCTCGCCGGCTAGCGACGCTCCTGCTAGACGCGTAGGTGGCGTAGCCGCTCGATATGACGCCGCGCGATCGCGAGGTTGGGGGTACCTCTCTCACGGATGACCTTACGGGTCATGTCCGTGGCCGCGGACCTTTGAACTCCGTACTCCTCCACGACGCGATCGAGCAGATCGTCGGGCATTAGTCGCTCACCCAAGAGCTCGAAGATCCTGTCTTCAATATCCATGTCACACATCCCTCGCATAGCATATCGTCTAGGTCGAGTCACCGCTCTTTGCGCTTGACATAGGTCACTTCTCGCAAGTCCTCTACCTCGCCGTCGAGGCGCTCCAGTGTGGACCGCACCTCCGCAAGGGCTTCCTGTGTCGTGCCTCTGTCCGCGTATCTGACTCCGCGACCCGAGATCTCCGATGGGAGTTGGCCGACCGATGCCCTGGACATGACGACCACTACGAATAGCCAGGCGGCAAAGAGGCCGAGGGTTCGTTCGACGACCAAGATCGTCTCGGAGCCGAGCGCGACGCCTGGCAGATCGCCGGCCGGTCTCTCGATCAGGAAGACTCCTGCGACCATGCTCGCGATCAGGCCACCCGCGACGAGCGCTGCGACTGTCGCTCTGCCCCGCGATCCCATCGGCCCACCGTAGGTCGAGTCCAGTTACGCGAGAACACGCCTCAGTGACGGAAGCGCAACAGAAGATCCGCGGTCTGCTGGTCGACTTCGGCGGGGTGCTGACGACGAACGTGTTCCAGTCCTTCAGGGCGTTCTGCGATGCGGAGGGACTGGACCCGAACGCGTTCGCCGACCTGCTGCGGTCGAGTCCGGAGACGCGGGCGGAGCTGCGCAAGCTCGAGACGGCGCAAATCGGCGCCGACGAGTTCGGCGCGCACCTGGCGCCGCTGCTCGGCGTTGCCGACGCCGACGGTCTGATGACCCGGATCTTCGCCCAGATCGGGCCGGAGCCGGCGATGATCGACGCCGTGCGCGCAGCGCGTGAGGCCGGCGTCCGCACCGGCCTGATCTCCAACTCGGTCGGCACCGACATCTACGACCGCGCCCTTATCGACGAGCTGTTCGAGGCCGTCGTCATCTCCGGCGAGGTCGGCCTCCACAAGCCCCAGCCCGAGATCTTCCTGCTCGGCGCCGAGCGAATCAGCCTTCCGCCCGAGGCGTGCGTCTTCGTGGACGACCTGCGCGAGAACTGCGCGGGAGCCGAGGCGGTCGGGATGACGGCGATCCTCCACCGCGGGCCCGAGCGAACGCTGCCCGAGCTCGAGCGGCTGCTGGAGCTCCCGGAGCTGGCCTAGCTGCAGCCGGGCGCGGCGTAGTCGCCGCTGCAGGCCGTCTTGTCCTGCCAGCGCTTCTGGAAGTCCTTCTGGAACTCCTTGACCGCCTTGGCGCCCTCCTTGCCGCCGCCGGCCTCCTTGGAGACCCGATCGGCGATCCGCTCGGAGAGGACCTGCAAACGCAGCTGGACCAGGATGTCCGCGACGGTCTGCCCGCCGAGGAACTGCCTCAGCGCCTTCTTGGTCTTGAACTGCCGCTTCGCAGTCGAGTTCCAGGTGCGCCGCACCTCGGCCTTGGAGACCTTGATCCCGCGCTCGGCGGCCTCCTGCTCGATCGCCTCGCGCTGGAGCAGCTGGGCGAGCGCCTGGGAGGCGATCTGCTTGCGCTCCGTCGCGGTCGGAGCCTTGCCGTTGGCCTGCCGCTGCTGTCGCGCCAGCATCGCGATCTGCCGATTGAGCGCGGCCTTGGGGACCTCGGTCTCGCCGACCACAGCAACCGCTCCCGACGGGATGTCCTCGGCCCGCGGCTTGTCGCCGTCATCGACGCCACCGCAGCCGCCGATTACCGTAACCACGAGCAGCGTGGCGACAAGCGCCAACGCCCGATATCGCACCTTCCCCGTCACTCGGCGCCCATAGTACGGGACCAGCGTTACCGCTGGTCCCGTAACCGCACTTGGTCTACGTCGGTCAGCTGCGCCGCGATGCCCGCTGGGCGGCACGCTTGGCGGCTTTGGTTTGCTTCTTGGTGCATGGGGTCTTCATGCGGACGTCGGTGTCGTGTTGGCGTCCGTTGTGGCCGTCCATGTCGGTCTCTGCGATGTGGCGGCCGGCACAGAGGTTGATCTTGGCCCTGCGGGTTCGTGTGACGGCGATGATGCCTGTCTTGCCGCCCTTGATGTTGAGGTTGAACCGGCTGATCGGCGCGTCCGGCACCGCGTTGAACGTGTTGACCAGCTTGCCGGACTTCGTGGTCGAGGACTCGCCTTTGAGGTTGACCGCGATCTCGCCGCGCAGG
>Ga0190275_10000065_pt1 | contig 132765 bp, 132 predicted proteins | sample Popmic550T_FD_133745 | JGI IMG/M metagenome (GOLD analysis project Ga0190275, IMG submission 133745) | Populus adjacent soil microbial communities from riparian zone of Yellowstone River, Montana, USA - 550 T | ecosystem: Environmental > Terrestrial > Soil > Riparian zone > Trees stand... | reverse complement strand
GGCCCGTTCGCGAATGAACTCGACGATGTCGTCGGTTCCCGAGCCGGGGGTGAAGACCTCGGCGACGCCGAGCTCTTTGAGCTCGGGGATGTCGTCGGCGGGGATCGTGCCGCCGACGGTGACGAGGACGTCCTCTACTCCCTGGGCCTTTAGTAGGGCGACTACTTTGGGGACCAGGGTCATGTGGGCTCCCGAGAGGATCGAGAGGCCGACTGCGTCGGCGTCCTCTTGGATCACCGTCTCGGCGATCTGCTCGGGGGTTTGGTGCAGGCCGGTGTAGATGACCTCCATGCCGGCGTCGCGCAGGGCGCGGGCGATGATCTTGGCGCCGCGGTCGTGTCCGTCGAGGCCGGGCTTGGCGACTACTACGCGGATCTTGCGGGCGGTTGCTGACTCCATCGAGCTGGAAGCCTATTCGTTCGATTTGCTCAGCGCCGCGCCGGGAAGCGGCGCGGAGGGGGCTTGCGGCGGCCGGCGGCGCGGGAGGCGCTGACCCCGACGACCGTTGCCAGCACGGTGACCGCGACGGCGAGCAGGCGGCGGCCGAGATGTTCGAAGCGCAGGACCTGCCACCCCTCCTCGCGGGCGATCGCCGCCAAGGGCGGGTCCGGGTTGACCGCGACCGGGTTGCCAACCGCGCGCAGCATCGGCAGGTCCGAGAGCGAGTCGGAGTAGGCGTAGGACCCGCTGAGGTCGATCCGATGGCGAGCGGCGAATTCGCGCATCGCCGTCACCTTCCCCTCCCCGTAGACGAAGGGACCGTCGAGGCGGCCGGTGAAGTTGCCCTCCCCGTCGACCTCGTAGCGGGTGCCGATGCCGCCCTCCATCCCCAGCACGTGGGCGAGCTGCTCGACGACGCCGTTGCCCGCGGCGCTGACGATGAAGGTGGGGCGACCGGCATCCTGGTGGATGTAGATCTCCTCCAGCATCTGGGGGTAGATCCGCGGCAGGATCGCCGCCATCACCTCCGGTCCCATCCGGTCGACCGCCTTCTCCGGAACTCCCGTGATCAGCTCCTGCGCCACCTTCAGAACCTCGGCGGTGCGGGCGTCGGTGGTGCCGCGGAGGCGGTAGCGCAGGTGCTCCCATCCCCAGCCGACGAGCAACCTGCGGCTGACGATCCCCTGCTTGGCGGCGATGCGGGCGAACTGCATCCCGCTCGACCCCGCCATCAGGGTCTTATCTAGATCGAAAAATGCCGCAGCCCGTTGTGACTCTTCGGACTGCGGCATGAAGATCAGACCCCGTCTACCTCGATCACGATCGCGTCGCCCTGACCGCCACCGGAGCAGATCGCGGCGACACCGAGGCCGCCACCGCGGCGGCGCAGCTCGTGGACGAGGGCGCCGACGATGCGGGAGCCGGAGGCGCCGATCGGGTGGCCGAGGGCGATCGCGCCGCCGTTGACGTTGACTTTCTCGTCGTCGATGCCGAGCATCCGCACCGAGTTCAGCGCCACCGAGGCAAAGGCCTCGTTGATCTCCCAGAGGTCGACGTCCTCCGGGTTCTTGCCGATCTTTTCCAGCGCCAGCTTTGAAGCGTTGGCCGGCGTTTTCGCCAGGTAGGGGAAATCGTCAGCAACGGTGCCGTAGGAGAGGATCCGGGCCAGGGGGGTCTTCCCTTCCTTTTGCGCCCACTCCTCGGAGGCGACGATGATCGCGCCGGCGCCGTCGTTGACGCCGGGAGCGTTGCCGGCGGTATGGGTGGCGTCATCGCCGCCGATCGCCCGCAGCTTCGCCAGCGTCTCCAGGGTCGTTTCGGGCCGGATCGCCTCGTCGGCCTCGACCGTGCTCTCGCCCTTGCGGGACTTGACGGTGACGCCGACGATCTCCTCGGCGAGGCGGCCAGCGTCAGTTGCCTCGCTGGCGAGGCGGTGCGAGCGCTCGGCGAAGCGGTCCATGTCGACGCGGCTGATCTCGAGCTCGTTGCCGACCTCACTCGCCTCGTTGATCATCTGCTTCTTCGTGAAGGGGTTGGTGAGCCCGTCGTGGGTCATCGCATCAAGCGCCTTGACGTCGCCCATGCGGAAGCCGGAGCGAGCGCCGGGCAGCAGGTACGGGGCGTTGCTCATCGACTCCATGCCGCCGGTGACGGCGACGTTGGAGTCGCCGGCGCGGATCGCCTGGTCGGCGAGGCCGACCGACCGCATGCCGGAGGCGCAGACCTTGTTGATCGTCTCGGAGGGGACCTCCTTGGGGATCCCACCCTTGATCTGGGCCTGGCGTGAGGGGATCTGGCCCTGACCGGCCTGCAGAACCTGGCCGAAGACGACCTGCTCCACCTGCTCGGGGGCGACGCCCGAACGCTCGAGCGCGGCCTCGATCACGGTGCCGCCGAGGTCGGTGGCGTCGAGGGAGGCGAGGCTGCCGCCCATCTTTCCGAAGGGAGTGCGCGCGGTACCGAGGATGACTGAGCTGGGCATCTACTGCCTTTCCTTTCCTAAGTCTTTATGGCCTGACGCCTGAGCGCCGGGTCCAGCGGGTGAAGATACCGACAGGTGGCCGTAGACTCGCGGCCGATGAAGATCGAGGTCAAACAGATCGAGCCGGCCGACAGCGACGCCGAACTCGTCGCGGTCGGGCTCTACGAGAGTGCGGAGCTTGCCGCCGCGATCGCCGACGCCCCCGGTGCCGACGCGGCCAAGCCGGGCTTCCGCAAGCTCTCGCTCCTGCGCCCACAGGGATTCCCGCCCGTGCTGGTGGTCGGCCTCGGCAAACGCGACGAGCTCGACGCCGAGCGACTGCGGGTCGCCGCCGCCCTTGTAGCCAAGGAGGCGGCGCGCCTGGAGGCGGAATCGCTCGCCTGGGCACTTCCCGAGGCCGACGACGCCGGCGCTGCCGCCGAAGCCCTCGTCGCCGGGACGATCCTCGCCTCCTACCGCTTCGACCGTTTCAAATCCGGCGAGGGAGACGACACGCCGCGGCTGCAGTCCCTGATCTTGCTCGGGCCAGTCGCGATGGACGAGCCGGCGCAGACGGCCCGGGTCGCCGCCGAGGCCCAGAACCGGGCCCGCGACCTGCAGAGCACGCCCGCCAATTTCGCCACTCCGACCTTCCTCGCCGAACGCGCGGAGGAGATCGCCGCCGGCTCCGAGGCCTTGACGGCTGAGGTCCTCGGCAGGGCCGAGCTCGAGGAGAAGAAGATGGGTGGCCTGCTCGCGGTCAGCCAGGGCGGGCCACAGGAGCCGAAGCTGATCGTCCTCCGCTACAGCGGCGGCGGCTCCGGGCCGACGCTGGGCCTGGTCGGCAAGGGCGTCACCTTCGACACCGGCGGCATCTCGCTGAAGCCGGGTGCCGGGATGCCGGATATGAAGATGGACATGTCCGGAGCCGCCGCGGTGCTCGAGGCGGTCGCCGCAATCGCTGAGCTGGAACTTCCCCTCGACCTGATCGCCGTCGTCCCCTCGACCGAGAACATGCCCTCCGGCACGGCCATAAAGCCCGGTGACGTCATCACGCAGTACGACGGGACGACGGTCGAGGTCAACAACACCGACGCCGAGGGACGCCTGATCCTCGCCGATGCCCTCGCCTACGCGATCGAGCTCGGCGCCGAGCGCCTCGTCGACATGGCGACGCTGACCGGCGCCGTCGTGATCGCCCTCGGTTCCACCTACGCCGCGGTGATCGCCAACGACGACGACCTCGCCAACGCGGTGAGCGAAGCCGGCGTGCGCAGCGGCGAGCTGACCTGGCGCCTGCCGCTGCACCCCGAGTACAAGGAGCTGATGAAGGGCAAGTTCGCCGACCTCTCCAACCTCGCCGCCAAGCGCAAGGCGGGGACGATCACCGCCGGTTCCTTCCTCGAGGAGTTCGTCGGCGACACCCCCTGGGCACACATCGACATCGCCGGCACCGCCTGGGACGTGGGCCGCCTCTACGTCGGCAGCGGTGCCAGCGGCTTCGGCGTGCGGCTTCTGGTCGAGCTCGCGCGCCGTCACGCCTAACCCTCTTCTCCGAGGACCATGCAGGTGGAGACGCCGTGGGCGAGCAGCTTGCCGCTCTCGGCCGCGGTCAGCGTCGCCTCCGCCGTCGCCTGCTTGCGGCCGCGGTAGAGGACAGTCGCCTCGCAGAGGACGCGGCCGGTGTCGCGGGTGATCGGCCGCACGAACTTCGCCTCGAGGCCGAGTGAGGTGTAGGCGACGGCGGCCGGCAGGGTCGTGTGGACTGCGCAACCCAGAGCCGAGTCCAGCAGGGTCGCGGCGTAGCCGCCGTGGACGACCCCGATCGGGTTGTAGTGCTCCTCGCCGGGTTCGCCCTCGAAGACCACCCTCCCCTCCTCCAGCTCGACCGGCCGCAGCCGCATCGTCACCGCGATCGGTGGCGGCGGCACCTTGCCGGTGACGACGGCGGTCATGTACTCCATCCCGCTCATCGTCGCCCCGGCCGAGGCCGTCGCCACCGGGTCCTGCCAGACCAGGGTGCGGCTGCGGGAGCTCTCGGGGCTGGCGGCGGCAAAGGTCTCCGCCAGCTCGGCGGCGGTGCCTTCCGGGGCGACCACGACTCCGTTCTCGCTCACCTGGCCTCGAGCCTCCGGCGCTCCGCGGTCCGCCGTGCCTGTCGCGGCGCCGCCGGGTAGTGCAGGTCAGCGCTGATCTCCGCCTCGCTGATCGCGATGCGGGTCTTGCGGTTGCGCTGGTCGTGCCTGTTTCTTGGAATCAGCCTCATGGTTGCCTCCGATCGGCTGGGTCTTAGTTGCATCAAGCAACTGATCTGTTTCCGACCCTAGACCACCCAGTTGCTTGATGCAACCGACTGTGCGAAGATCACAGAGTGCTGCGCCGTGACTACCCCGCCCTCGATGACTGCTCCGTTGCCAAGGCGCTTGAGGTAGTTGGCGAGCGCTGGTCGCTGCTGATCGTCCGCGCCGTGATGCACGGCAATCGCCGCTTCGGCGAGATCCAGGGCTCCCTGGGAATCGCCCGTAACGTCCTCTCCTCCCGGCTCGAGCGTCTGGTCGAGGAAGACATCCTCGAACGCCGCGCCTATCAGGAAAGCCCGCCCCGCCACGAGTACTTCCTGACCGAGAAGGGCCTCGACCTCTGGCCGGCGCTGATCGCCCTCCTGCACTGGGGTGAGCGCTACTCCCCCGACCCCGCCGGCCCGCGGCGGCTGATCGTCCACAAGGAGTGCGGCGGTTCGGTCAGCGAGCGCGGCATCTGCGAGAGCTGCGGCAAGGTGCTGCACGCCCGCGACGCCAAGCAGATGCCAGGGCCCGGGGCAAGGCAACCCGCCGTTGCCGCTGAGAGCGCTTGAGCGCTAGCGTTGCCTGCAGGCAAAAAGGGCAAGGCGAGGAGAAGGGAACGATGGCGACGGCAGCTGAGCTTCAGGTCAGGGACAAGATCTTCATCGGCGGCGAGTGGGTGGAGCCCGCTGGCGGCGAGACGATCGAGGTGGTGAACCCGACCACCGAGGAGGTGATCGGGACGATTCCCGGCTGCGCGCAGGAGGATGTCGATCGCGCCGTCGCCGCCGCCCGCAAGGCGTTTGACGGCTGGTCGCAGACCTCCCGCGAGGAACGCGCTCGCTTCATCACCGCGATCGCCGAGGGCTTGAACGAGCGGGCTGATGAGCTCGCGGCGACGATCACGCAGGAGCTGGGGATGCCGCTGAAGCTGAGCCGGATCGTCCAGGTCGGCCTGCCGGCTTCGCAGTTCGCGGCGACGCCGGAGCTGATGGAGCAGGTTGCCTGGGAAGAGGAGGTCGGCAGCTCGCGGGTGATCCGCGAGCCGGTCGGGGTCCTCGGCGCGATCACGCCCTGGAACTATCCGCTCAACCAGATCGCCTGCAAGGTGGCTCCTGCCCTCGCCGCCGGCTGCCCCGTCGTTCTCAAGCCGAGCGAGGTGACGCCGCTGAACGCCTTCCTGCTGGCTGAGGTGATCGAGGCCGCCGGCCTGCCCGCTGGCGTCTTCAACCTCGTCACCGGCGTCGGGCCGGTGGTCGGCGAGGCGATCGCCGCCCACCCCGGAGTCGACATGGTCTCCTTCACCGGCTCGACCAGGGCTGGGCGCCGGGTCAGCGAGCTGGCCGCGGCGACGGTGAAGCCGGTGGCGATGGAGCTCGGCGGCAAGTCGCCGAACGTCCTCCTCGATGACGTCGACCTGGCCAAGGCGGTCCCCGACGGGGTCGCCAAGTGCTTCCTCAACTCGGGCCAGACCTGCAGCGCCCTGACCCGGATGCTGGTCCCGCGCCAGCGCCTGGCCGAGGCCGAGGAGCTGGCCAGGGCGACGGCCGAGACCTTCACGCCCGGCGACCCCTTCGACTCCTCGAGCCGATTGGGACCGCTCGTCTCCGCCGTTCAGCGCGAGCGCGTCCGCGGCTACATCAACAAGGGCTTGGAGGAGGGCGCGCGGCTGATCACCGGCGGCGCCGAGGCGCCGGATGGGCTCGACCGCGGCTACTTCGTCCGGCCGACCGTCTTCTCCGAGGTCGAGGCCGAGATGGCGATCGGCCAGGAGGAGATCTTCGGGCCGGTGCTGGTGATTCAGCCCTACGAAGGAGAAGACGACGCCGTCCGCATTGCCAATTCCACCCCCTACGGCCTCTCCGGCGGGGTCTGGTCGGCGGACACCGATCGAGCGATCGCGGTCGCCCGGCGCATCCGCACGGGCCAGGTCGAGATCAACGGCGGCCGCTTCAATCCCCACGCGCCCTTCGGCGGCTACGGCCAGTCGGGCCACGGACGTGAGAACGGGCGCTACGGGATCGAGGAGTTGCTGCAGCTCAAGGCGCTCCAGCTCTAGAGCTGGAGGAGACTCAGCTCCCAGGCGGAGTAGCGGTGATCTCGCCTTCTTGACGCGGCGCCACTTGGGAGGCGCGACCGACGTTTTCGCCGATTCCGAAGTGGGCGCAGATCATCAGCTCGTGCTCGCGGCGCAGGGGCCTGGCCGGGTCGACGATAGGTGCGCTGCGGATCGCTTCCCCCTCCTGGGCGACCCAGACGCCAAGGGGGGCGCCGGCGCAGTTGGAAAAGGGCACGGCGACGACGCGGGCGCGCCTGCGGCGTCCGAGCCGAGCGACCACCCAGGCCGGCTCGCCGCTGCCGGCATCGACGAAGACGCCTTGAACCTCGCCAATCGGGGCACCATCGAGCTCCGCAAGCTCGGTGCCGAGCCAACCCATCGGCCCAGCGGCCGGAGAGGCCGCGGCAGCCTCAGTCATCGACGTGCTTCTCCAGCAGCTCGCTGGCAGCGGTGGCGGGGTCGAGCTCACGCCGCACCACCCGGTCGAGCAGCTCGGCGGTGGCGGGGTCGGCGGAGACCGTCTGCTCGAGTCGGCGTCGCATCCGCGAGGTCGCGATCCCCAGCACCTCGCTGCGGAGGTTGCGAGCGCGCCGTTCGGCCAGCGTCCCCGCCCCTTCGATGAAAGTGCGGTGCTCGTCGATCGCCGCAGCCAACTCCTCGATCCCCTCGCCGCGTGCAGCCTCGGTCCGCAGAATCGGCACCTTCCAGCCCTCCGGGTCCTGGGAGAGCGCGAGGACGCCGCGCACCTCGCGCACCATCGTGTCGGTCATCGGGTGATCGGCCTTGTTGACCACGATCACGTCGGGGATCTCCATCACCCCTGCCTTCAGCGCCTGGATCGAGTCGCCGGAGCCGGGCATCAGCGCCAGCACGATCGTGTCGGCGTGGTCGACGATGTCGATCTCGGCCTGGCCGACGCCGACGGTCTCGATCAGGACGTCGTCTTTGCCGGCGGCGTCCATCACCAAAGCCACCTGCAGCGCCGCCTCGGAGAGGCCGCCGAGAGCGCCGCGCGAGGCCATCGAGCGGATGAAGACGCCGGGGTCGAGAAAGTGATCGGTGAGCCGGATCCGGTCGCCGAGCAGGGCGCCGCGGGTGAAGGGACTGGAGGGATCAATCGAGAGCACCGCCACCTCGCGCTCGGCTTTGCGCAGCTCTCCGGTCAGGGCTCCGATCAAAGTGCTCTTGCCGACCCCCGGGGGGCCGGTGAAGCCGATGATCCGGGCCTTGCCGGTACGCGGGTAGACCTCACGCACCAGATCCCAACCCGCCGGGTCGTCGGACTCGATCAGAGTGATCGCCCGCGCCAGCGCCCGCTTTTCGCCGGCGATCAGGCGCTCGGCGAGCGGTGCGGTTTTGGCGGCGTCGGGCAAGGGGCGCCCAGTCTAAGAGTCGGCCTTTAAAGTTGCCGCGCCGTGCTCCGCTTCCTCGCTCGCAACCGAATGTTGACGCCGCCCTACTCGCGGCTCTTCTGGCGCTACCTCTGGCGCCGCATGCTGACGACCGCCGGCCGGCGCTGGCGCTCTGACGGGCCTTTCTTCCTCGGCAAAGGGCTCGAACTGAAAATCGAGCCTCAGGGGGAGATCCGCTTCGGCCGCTTCGTCTGGATCGGCGACGGGACCAAGATCCGCTGCCACGAGGGAGTGGTTGAGATCGGGGCCAAGACCGTGATGGGCCAGGAGTGCACGATCTCCGCCTACCAGCGGGTGCGAATCGGCGAGGAGTGCGTGATCGCCGACCGGGCAATGTTCATCGACTTCGACCACGGGATCGTCGAGGTCGAGCGGCCGATCCGGCTGCAGGGCATCTACAAGCGCGACGTCGAGGTCGGCAACAACGTCTGGATCGGCTATGGCGCCTGCATCCTCCGCGGCGTCAGCGTCGGCGACAACTCGGTGATTGGGACCAACTCGGTGGTGACGAAGGACGTGCCCGCTAACGCGGTTGTCGGCGGCATCCCGGCCCGGATCATCCGCATGCGGGACGCTCCTGGGGATCTGCGCTGGGCGCGGCCGGTTGAACCGGATCCAAGCGCCTGGACGACGATGCAGCTACCGGCGCTCGCGGGCAGTGACGAGTAGCGAGCGTCGCCCCCGGGTAGGCAAGCCGCATGCCAAACGAAGAGCAACTTGATGAAAAAAAGGCCGTAAAGCGCCTCAACGCAGCGCTCGAACTGCAGTACCGCTCCGCTCTGCAGTACTCGATCGTCGCCTCCAGCCTCAGCGGAATCGAGGCGCAGGCGATCGGATCGAAGCTGACCGAGTTCGGCGATGCCGAGCTGTCGGACCTGCGGCGGCTGATCGAAAAGATCGTCTCCTTCGGCGGCAAGCCGACCACGGACGTCGCCGAGCTGAGCTTCGAAAGCGGCGTCAAAGCCGCGATTCGCACCCTGATCAAAGGCGAGGAAGCAGCCGTCGAAGCGCTGCAGGAAGCGATCGAGCCGACCGGCCGCGACGGGCGCTCCGAGGCGCTCGAGCATCTGATGGAGCACCTGATCCTGCGCAAGCAGCAGCAGGTCGACTTCCTCAAACGGGCGATCTCCTAGCGGCCCACCCTTCGCTCGACCCGCGGTCCGTGCACGGGACCTGTCAGGGTTGAAGCGTATTGTCTGGCTGACAATGAACTCCCGTCGCAGAGTCACGTGCATGGCCCGCGACGGAAGACTGCGCTCGGAGGAGGTTGCGACCCAGTTCGGGCGAAACCTCTTCCGCTGCCGTCGCCGCGCGGCAATGTCCCAGGAAGAGCTGGGCACCCTCGCCTCCCTGCACCGGACCGAGATCGGGATGCTCGAGCAGGGCACCCGCCTCGCCCGGGTCGACACGCTGATGAAGCTGGCCGGAGCGCTCTCGATCTCCCCCACCGAGCTGCTGGAGGGAATTCAGTGGCTTCCCACCAGCAGCAACGAGGGCAGCTTCAGCATCAGCGAGCGCACGCTCGCGCGGCGGCCCTAGGAAAGCTTGGCGCCGGCCAGCTCGGCGTAGACCGCGGCGGTCTGCTCGGCGACGTCGCCCCAGTCAAAGCGGCGCAGGTGGTCGTAGGCTTCGGCGACCAGGCGACGGCCTAGCTCGTCGTCGGAGAGGACGCGGATCGCCACCTCCGCCAGCGCTTCGGGATCGTGGGCGCGGAAGCGCAGGCCGGCCTCCTCGTGGGGGACGACCTCGCGCAGGCCGCCGGTGTCGGCGACGATGCAGGGACAGCCGGAGGCCATCGCCTCCAGGGCGACCAGGCCGAAGGGCTCGTAGATCGAGGGAACCACGGTGAGGTCGGCGATCCGGTAGAGCGAGTGGAGGACGTCGTCGCCGATCCAGCCGAGGAAGGTGCCGTGGTCCATCAGGCCCAGCTCCTCGGCCTGGCGCTTCAACTCGGCCTCGTGGGTGCCGGAGCCGGCGACCAGGAAGCGCGTCCCCGGTGCCTCCTCGATCACCCGCGGCATCGCCTCCAGGGCCAGCTGGAAACCCTTCTCGTAGACGAGCCGGCCGATCAGCAGGACCAGCTTCTCTTTCGGTGTGGCGAACTCCGCGCGCAGGCGCGCCAGATCCTCCGCCGGCTGGGCCGGCAGATCGTCGGGGTCGATCCCGTTCGGGATCACGTTGATCCGCCCCTCCTCGACGCCGAAGATGTCGGCTACTTGTTCGCGCATGTAGTGGGAACAAGTAATGACGCGGTGGGAGCGGTTGGTGATCCAGCGCTCGACCCCGTGGATGTAGGTCTGCGGGTGCTTGTCGACCCAGCCCTGGTGGCGGCCGTACTCGGTGGCGTGGATCGTCGTGACCAGCGGCGCGTCGAAACGCTTCGCCAGGTGGTCGCAGGCGTTGGCGACGAGCCAGTCGTGGCCATGGACGAGGTCGTAGCTGTAGCGGTCGCCGAGCTCGACCCCGGCCGCGAGCATGTCGGAGTTCATCCGTTCGATCCAGGCGACGAACTCGCCGAGATCAGTCGGCCGATTCGGCTCGCGGATGCGGTGGATGATCACGCCGGCGCGGCGCTCCTCGGCCGGCGACTCCTCCCCCCCGCGCGTCAGCACGTGGACCTCGACGTCGCGCTCGACCAGGGCCTCGGAGAGCTTGCGGACGTGCCGAGCGAGGCCCCCCTCGATCAGCGGCGGATACTCCCAGGAAAGAATCAGGACGCGGGTCATTCGGGGGTGGCGTGATCCGGTGGCTTAGGGCTCCAAAAGAGGAGCGAGGCTTAGATCCGGAGCGAGCGAACGCAGGCGCGGATCGACTGGGCGGTCGCAGTCTATGGCCTCCAACATCGCCCGTGAGTGATCGGTGGCTCGCTGGTAGGCGTAATCACCCGCCTGCTTGCGCTGATCCAGAAACGCCCAGTCACTCGCCTGGGCGGCGAGGAGCTCCCGCGCGGCGCGCTCCAACGGCGCTCCGTGCAAGCCGCCAGAGACCGCCCGCAACAGGCGCAGCTCCAGTCGCCGGGCGCCGGTAGCGAGGTCGGCCACCGGCGGTGAGTCCCAGGTCCGCAGGTCCTTCCCCTCCCCCCAACTCGAAGCCCGCAGTGGCCGCTGCCCCGGTTCGTGCTCGGCCAGCGCCTGCGGGACGGTGAGCAGCCGGACCCCCGCCGCCGCCGCGCCCTCGAGGACCGCTTGCAACCAGATCGGCCCCTCCGACCACCAATGGCCGAGCAGCTCGGTGTCGATCGCGAAGACGAGCAGACCGCGCCGGCCCTTCGCTTCGGCGTGGTCGCGCAGCCGCTGCGCCGTCGCCGCGAGGAACTCCTCTGCCTGGCGCCGCGCCACCGCCGCGGCCGCGGCCGGGTCGTAGGCGCCGCCTCCCACTCGCCAGATCCGAATCCCGCGCAGGGATTTGCCGGCGAACTGAGCGTGGGCGGGGTCGGAGGGGTAGCCGTCGAGCGACCAGAGCCAGGAGATCGCCTCCCAGTCGATCGGCAGCGCCGTCGGCCCCGCCTCGGTGCCGATCGGAGTCAGGGCGTCCAGCGGCTCCAGGTAGGCGCTCTGGTCGACGCAGAACCAGTCCACCCCGTGCTCGGCCAGCCGCCACTCCAAGCCCGGTGCGTAGGCGCACTCCGGCAGCCAGAAGCCGCCGTCCCAGCCGAAGCGGCGGCGATGGGAGCGGACGCCGGTCTCGAGCTGGAGGCGCGTCCCCTGGCGGGTCGCCAGCAGCGGCAGCACCGCGTGGGTCGCGGCGGAGGCCGCGAGGGCGACGCGCCCCTCGGCCGCGGCGCGCTGAAAGGGGGCGAGCGGATCGCCGCCCGCCTCGTCGAGCAAATCGAGGGCGTGGCTGTAGCGGCGGCGCTCGGCCTCGCAGGCCGGCCGGCACTCCTCCGGCACCTGCTTTAGGTCGGCCTCGGCGGCTCCGATCCGCCACTCGACCAGGAAGCGGCGCAGGCGCTCCGCCGCGCCGGGGTCCTCGAGCTGGTCGGCCAGGACCGGCGTCACCGTCAGGGTCAGGTCGCGCGCCACCTCCAGGACCGGGAGGTAGGAGCGGATTACCGCGTCGAACAGCCACTCCTCGCCGAAAGGATAGGTCCCGAACCCCTCGACGTAGGGCATATGGCTGTGCAGGACTATCGCCAGGTCACCGGCGGTCCCCTCGCGGCTCATTCCCCAGGGCGGCAGACGGCGAGGAAGTCAAGGGCGCGGTCGAGGTCCCCCGAGCGCAGCTGGAAGTCCGAGGCGGCGATCGCCGGCGTGAAGCGATCGTAGAAGGGCTTGGTCAGGCGCAGCCGCTTATGGACGGTGTCCCAGCCGAGCTTGATCGCCAGCTCGTGGGCCCGCAGCTTGCGGGCGTGAAAGAGGCCGAGCATCTCGACCCGCCCGAAGTGCGCCTCGCAGAGCGCCCGGAACTCCTCGGCCCGGTACTCCTTCACGTGCCAGGGGTTGTCGGATTTCTCCGCCCCGGGGGGCGCCAGCGTCAACAGGTTGGGCGTGGAGACGAAGGCGACTCCCCCCGGCGCCAGCATCGACTTGAAGTGCTCGAGGATCGCGCCGGGGTCCTGGACGTGCTCGATCGTCTGCAGGAAGACGACGGCGTCGCAGGGCTCGGCGAAGGTCTCCACCAGCTCGCGCTCGAAGCGCAGGTTCGGCCGCTGGTAGCGGAGCCGGGCGTGGTCGTGCGCTTCGGGGTTGGCGTCGACGCCGACGACGCTGGCGGCGGTGCGGGCGAGGACGTCGGAGCCGTAGCCCTCGCCGCAGGCCATGTCGACCACCCGCCTGCCCTGCACCTGCTCGGCGATCCACTCGTAGACGACGAGGTGGCGGCGGAACCAGTAGTTCTCCTCCGGCACGTCGGGCAGCGTCCGCTCGCCGGTCAGCGGTAGCGGTGGCACCCCGGGCGGCTGGTTCAGCTGTAGGTACTCCTCGGCGATCACGGGACCGTATTGCAGCGGTGCGCCTTTTGCCCCCTATGAGGTGGAAAAGGCGCACCGCTGCGCCGTTCCGCGTAGAGTTCCGCCGCGATGCCAGCCTCCCCCTCCGCCACGCCAGAGCACATCAAGGACGTCAACACCCGCTACCACGACGCCGCCGCCGAGGAGTACGACGCCAAGTGGGGCATCGACTTCGGCGAGGTCGGCCAGCGCCAGGTGCGCCTGAAGTTGGTCAAGGCGCTGGGCGGGCTCGACGGCCGCTCCTTCGGCGACGCCCTGGAGATCGGCTCCGGGACCGGCTACTTCTCGCTCAACCTCGTCCAGCTCGGGGTGATCGAGCGACTGACCGCGACCGACATCTCGCCGGGGATGCTGACGCGACTGGCGGCGACGGCGGACGCGCTTGGGGTGGGCGGCGTAACGACGGTCGAGACCGAGGCCGAGACGCTTCCCTTCGAGGACGAGAGCTTCGACCTCGTCTTCGGCCACGCCGTCCTCCACCACATTCCCGACCTCGACAAGGCCTTCGCCGAATTCCGCCGCGTCCTGCGGCCCGGGGGGATGATCGCCTTCGCCGGCGAGCCCTCCCGCTACGGCGACAACCTGGCAGCGCTGCCGAAGCGCGTCGGCCTGGCGCTGGCGCCGGTCTGGCGCCGGGCGGTCGGGGCGCGCCTGCGCGACACGCCCGAGCACGAACAGTCCGAGGGGCACTCGCTCGAGGGTGAGGTCGACGTCCACGCCTTCGCGCCCGCCGACCTGCGCCGCCTGCTCCGCGACTCCGGCTTCGAGCAGCGCCGGGTAGGCGGCGAGGAGCTCCTCTCCAACGCCTGGGGCTGGGGCCTGCGCACGGTCGAGTCCAGCGCCGAGCCCGAGTCGGTCTCCTTCGGCTGGCGCCGCTTCGCCTTCAACAGCTACATCGCCCTGCAGAAGGTCGACACTCGGGTGCTCGAGCCTCACCTTCCGGCCGAGCTTTTTTACAACTTGCTCGTTTCGGCGCGTAAGCCGCTTTAGGAGAGGCGTTGCGGTAGAGGGTCCGGTCGCCCTCCGCGGGAATTGGGTCGCGCCCCTATGTCGGGGCTGCTCCACAAGATGCTGCCCGCCTATGGCGGGCAGGAATCAGATTGCATATCGCCGCTTCGCGAACATTCCCGCGGAGGGCGACCGGACCCTCTCTCACACACAGCCTCGAGACGACCGGCCTACATCAGCTCTCCATGTTCCGTGGTTCCTTCAGACGGATAGCGACCGCAAAGAACCACGACTCCAGGCCGAGAGGGGATCCACTGATCCCGTGGTTCCTTTTGCCCCCATAGCGTCTGAAAGGAACCACGACACTGAGCTTGCGTCTTGCTTCGCACCTTCGGCGTCTGCGGGAGCGCGTTCGCAGGGGGTCCGGTCATCCCCTGAGCGAATGTTCGCGAAGCGGCGGAAATGCAATCCGGTCTTTGTCCGCCATAGGCGGGCAGCATGTTGCGGAGCAGCCCCGCCAGGGGCGCGACCCAATTCGCTCAGGGGATGACCGGACCCCCTACCGCAACGCTGCGTCCCTCACCGCTTCTTCTCGCCAGCAACCCGAGCCCGGAACAGCTTCACCCGGTAGTCGAGCCCCTTCAGCTTGCGTTCCCCCACATAGGAGTAGTCGAAGGCGTCACCCGCCGCCTCCTTGGTCGCCTCGTCGAGGACGAGGCTGCCGGGGCGGGCGACGTTGGTGATTCGGCTGGCGAGGTTGACCGCGCGGCCGTAGTAGTCGCCGGATTGCGGCAAGGTGGGGCCGCTGGCGATTCCCGCCCGCAGCCAGGGAAACTGCTGGCCTTCCTGCTCGGCGGCCTGGATCAGGCCCAGGGCCGCCGCGACCATCGGCTCGGGCTCGGGCGAGATCAGCATCACCGCGTCACCGATCGTCTTCACCAGCCGCACCGGCGGCTCGGCCACCGCGCTCGCCATCTCCTCGAGGCGGCCCGCGACCATGCCCAACTCCTCAGCCGCGATCTCCTCCCCCAGGCGGGTGAACTCGACCAGGTCGGCGAAGCAGACGGTGAGCTCGACGGTGCCGCCAACCTCGCCGGAGGCAAGATCGGTGGCGCCGATCACGTCGCGGCGGATCTGTTCCAGCAGATGCGCTTGCAGCGCGTAGACAACGGTGGGGCCGGCCAGCGGCAGCATGTACTCGGCCGCCGCGGCAAAGCGAAAGGCGACGTCGCGCTCGGTGTCGCCGGGGCGGATCAGGGTGCGGATGATCAGCTCGCGGTTGGCTTCAGCGATTCGCGCGGTCCCCATCCCGATCGTCCGCGCCACCTGCAGCATCCCGTCCTCGGGCAGGCCCGCGTCGAGGAAGGCTTTCATTCGCCGCGCAGCCTCGAGGTCGGCCTCGCTGCCCTGGGGCTCATCTGGGTCGGCGATGGGAACGCCGAGGGCGGAGCGGAAGCGGAGCAGCATCTCCATGTCGAGCTCGGCCCGCTCGGCGATTTCGCGAGCGGTGTAGCGAGGGCCGTCGCCGGCGAGAGCACGCTCCACCGGCAGCAGGGTCAGCCGGCCGGCGGCAACGGCCTCCTTCAGGTCATCGAGCGAGCAGCCTTCGTCGCTGAGCCGTTCCAGCAGGTCAAGTCGGGCGTTGCGAGCCTCCCCCTCCAGCCCCTCGAGCAGCCCCTCGGCTTCGAAGTCGATTTCACCGCTCGGCACGGCCCCATTCTTCCGCCTCCATCGGTTGCGTGGTTCCTTTCGGACGAATAGCGACTGAAAGGAATCGCGTAACTAGGCGTAGGCGACGGCGCCGCCGCGGCGGGGATCGCCGCCGCCGCTGAGCTCACCGCTGCGCGGGTCCCGTGCCACGGCTTGGACGCCGCCGAAGAAGAGGTTCAGCGAAGGCCACCGCGCCACCTCCCAACCGCGCTGTTCCAAGCCTTTGAGCGCATCGGGGTCGACTCCCTGCTCGGCCTGGACGACCCCCTGCTCGAAGTGCAGCCTTGGCGCCTCGACCGCCGCGGCAACGGGATAGCCCTGCTCGACCGCCCGCACCACGGTCTGCAGGATCGCCGAGCGGATCCGGTTGGAGCCGGCGCTGCCAACCGCGAGGACGACCTCGCCGTCGCGCAGGACGACCGTCGGCGCCATCATCGAGGGCACCCGCCGCCCGGGGGCGATGCCGTGGAAGCCGGCCGGGTTGAGGTCCTCCTCGCCGAGCATGTTGTTGAGGATCACCCCCGTCCCCGGCACCAGCACGCCTGAGCCCGAGCCGTTGGAACAGGTGACGCTGGCGCAGGCCCCCTCCCCGTCGAGAACCGAGATGTGGGTGGTCGAGCCGAGCAGGTCGATGGCGGCGAGGTCGAGGCCGACGGGGTCGAGGAAGCCGGCCTCCATTCCCTCTTCGTAGAGCGCCTCGGCGAAGGCGAGGTCGCGACGGTCGTTGGCCGCTTCCATCGCCAACACCAGCTGCTCGGGCCCGCTGTGGGAGCCGAAGCGCTCCAGCAGCCCGAGGCAGTAGGCGATCAGGATGCCGCCGGAGGAGGGCGGCGGGTTGGTCAGCACCTCGGTGCCGCGAAAGGGGGCGGCGATCGGGGCGCGCTCGAGCGCCTCATAGGAGGCCAGGTCCTGTGGCCCGAGGGTGCCGCCGTGGTCGACGACGAACTCGCTGATCCGGGCGGCCACGTCGCCGCGATAGAACGGCTCCGCCCCCTCGGCCGCGAAACGCTCCAGCGCCTCGGCCAACTCCGGGAAACGAAAGACGTCCCCCTCCCCCAGCCGCCGCCCCTCGGGGGCGTAGAGCTCGCGCGTCCCCGGCCTGTGCTCGTGGATCGGCGCGAGGATGTCGAGGAGGAATGCCTGCCCGCGGTTGACCTCGGACCCCTCGCGGGCATAGCGAACTCCCGGCCCGACCAGCTCCTCCAGCGCCATCGTCCCGAAGCGCTCGAGCGCGTGGGCAAGCCCGGCGGCGGTTCCAGGGACGCCGCAGGATGCAGCACCGACGTGAAAGGTCTGTGTCGTCTCCGCATCGAAGCGAAGCGGAATCGGCACCAGCTCAGCCCGGCGCTCGATCCCGTCCCGCCCTGGAGCAGCGACGAAGAAATCGACCAGCGTCGTCTCGCCGCCGCCGTGAACCATCATGTGCCCGCCGGCGCCGAAGCCGGTTAGCGGGCTCTCGACCGCAAACGAGGTGAGCACGGCGCAGACGGCGGCGTCAACCGCGTTGCCGCCTTCGCGCAGGACAGCGGCGCCAGCCTCGGCGGTCAGCGGATGGCCGGCTGCGACGACCCCCTTCATCGCTGGAATCTAGGGACGGCCTCAGCCAGGAAGGAACTCGGGGACATCGATCCCCAGCTCGCGATCGCCGGGGCGGCCGCGGCGACCCGCATCGGGCTCTTTGGTGCGGCGGATCGTCGGCTCGGCGGTGCGGCGCGGCGGCTGCGGTCGGCCGTCGAAGCGGGTGGCGACGACGGTGACCCAGATCTGCTCGGAGATCTCCTCGTCGATGTTGGCGCCAAAGATGATGTTGGCGTCGGGATGGGCGGCCTCACCGACCACCTTGGCCGCCTCGGAGACCTCGACCAGCGAGAGGTCGGCGCCGCCGGTGATCGAGAGCAGGATCGAGCGAGCGCCCTCCATCGAGGTCTCCAGCAGCGGCGAGGAGATCGCTTTTTCGGCGGCAAGCACGGCGCGGTCGTCGCCGTAGGCCATGCCGATGCCGAGCAGAGCGCGGCCGGCGTCGGCCATGATCGAGCGCACGTCGGCGAAGTCGAGATTGATCACGGCCGGCAGCGTCACCAGGTCGGAGATGCCCTGCACACCCTGGCGCAGGACGTCGTCGGCGACCTTGAAGGCCTCGACCATCGAAGTCTGCTGGTCGAGCACCTCGAGCAGGCGGTCGTTGGGGACGACGATCAAGGTGTCGACCTCGGCGGCGAGCTCGTCGATGCCCTTGTCGGCCTGGGTAGCGCGACGGCTGCCCTCGAAGCTGAACGGCTTGGTGACGATTCCCACCGTCAGCGCACCCACCTCGCGGGCGAGGCGGGCGACGACGGGGGCGGCGCCTGACCCGGTGCCACCGCCGGCGCCGGCGGCGACGAAGACCATGTCGGAGCCCTTCAGCAGTCGCTTGATCTTGTCCTGCTCCTCGAAGGCGGAGCGGTGACCGACCTCCGGGTCGGCCCCGGCGCCGAGCCCACGCGTCTGCTCGTCGCCGATGTGGACGGTGATGTCAGCGACGCAGAGCTGCAGCGACTGCAGGTCGGTATTGACCGCCATGAACTCGATCCCGGGGATGCGGGCGTCGACCATGCGATTGACCGCGTTGACGCCGGCGCCACCGACACCGACGACTTTGATCACCGGCTGGTGGGGCTCGCCGCTGCCCGGCGGCTCGTACTCGGGCTCGTCGCGACCGTAGCGAGGGTTTTCCGGCACGAACTGTTCCCGCCGCGGCTTCGGCTCCTCAGCAAAGACCCGTTTCAACCTCTCAGGAGCAGACTCGGTGCTTTCCTGCCCGACGACATCATCAGCCCGTTCCGCGTCCGCAGCGTCCTGATCGAAGAAGGAAGGGGCGTCCTCATGCGCCAGCGGAACGTCCCCCGCAGGCGCCTCTGCCGCAGGCGCTTCTGCTGCGGGTGGCGACGATAGGCCGTCCTCGCCGGTAGGCGAGGGGGGACTGTCGGAGACAGGGCCCGCAGCCTCAGCGCCCTCGTCCTTCGCCTTCTTCGCCTCGGCCGGATCGTCCCGCCCATACCGAGGAGCCTCAGGAGGATCTATCGGCGCGTCTTCGGCCGTAGACCTAAAAAGATCGGACAACGGTCCCTCGCGCATGCTTGCGCGCTTGTCACGCCGAGCCATTCGCCAGAACCTCCTTCGCCAGCTCCCGGTAGTAGTTCGCTGCGCTCGAGTCCGAATCGTACTTGAGCACGGAAGCGCCTTTGACCGGTGCCTCGGCAAATTTGATCGCCTTTTTGATCCGGGAGCGGAAGACGAGGTCGCCGAAGTTCTCCTCGAGGATCTCCACCGCCTCCTTGGCGTGGATCGTCCGCGTGTCGAGCATCGTCGGCAGGATCCCCTCGATCCGGACGTCGGGGTTGAGGTTCTCCTGGATCATCCGCAGCGTGTTCTGGAGCTGGACCAGGCCGCGCATCGAGAGGTACTCGCACTGGACCGGGACGATCACCTTGTTCGCCGCGGTCAGCGCGTTGATCGTCAGCAAGCCGAGGCTCGGCGGAGTGTCGATGCAGACAAAGTCGTAGTCGCCGTGGACCTCTTTCAGCGCTTTCTCCAGCGTGCGCTCGCGGCCGATCTTGGTGCTCATCGCGATCTCGGCACCGGCCAGGTCGATCGAGGCGACGGCAATATCGATCTCGCGCTTGACGATGATCTCGGAGATCGGCATGTCGTTGACGAGGACGTCGTAGAGGCTTTTCTCGACCTTGTCGGGGTCGATCCCCTGGCTCATCGTCAGGTTCCCCTGCGGGTCGAGGTCGATGCAGAGCACGCGGTAGCCGGACTCGGCGAAGGCAACGGCGAGGTTCAGGGTCGTGGTCGTCTTGGCGACGCCGCCCTTCTGATTGGCGAAGGCGATTACTTCCGCCGTCTTCACCGGCTCCTCGTCAGCTGCCGCCTTCTCGTTGAGGAAGTCGAGCCGGGTAGGCGCAATCAAATCGATCGCCTTCATCCGCGCATCCCCAGACTCCTCATCATCAGAAGCAGGCTCTTCAGCATTCAGAGCAACCTCTTCAGGCTCCTCCTCTACCTGAGGAGCAGCGGCAGGCAGTTCGTCAGCGGCAGGCGCCTCTGCCGAGACAGGGCCCGCGGGCTCAGCGACCGGTCCCTCGTCGCGCGGTTCCACGTCGAAGGCGTACTCATCGGTCCGCTCGGGTACAGCTTCTTCCATCTGCTGCAGCTCGTCGACGATCGGAGCCTCCTCTTGGATCTCGACGGGAGCGGGCTTTGGCTTCTTGCGGCTTAGAAATCCCATTGCGCGGATATTCGTATGGAGACCGGCTTTTCCTGCCGGCCTCCGAAATTGCTAGGAATCAGTCAATCCCCGACCTCCTCGACAAGAGACTCGTCATCGTCACCGGCAAGGGTGGCGTCGGTAAGACGACGGTGGCGGTAGCCCTCGGGCTGCGCGCCGCCAGCGAAGGCAAGCGCACGATCGTCTGCGAGGTCGCCTCGCAGGAGAACACCTCGCGCATGTTCGAGCACGGCACCGTTGGCTTCCACGAGGTGGAAATGGAGGAGAACCTCTGGTCGATCTCGATCGACCCCGACGAGTCGATGCGCGAGTACGTGTTGCTGCAGCTGAAGGTGCGGGCGATGCGCGACCTGCTCTTCCGCAGCCGCATCTTCAACTACCTGGCCGCGGCGACGCCCGGGTTGAAGGAGCTGGTGACGATCGGGAAGATCTGGGAGCTGGCCCAGCTCGACCGCAAGGTGAAGGGCGGCGCCAAATACGATCTCGTGATCGTCGACGCGCCCGCCACCGGCCACGGCGTCGGCTTCCTGCAGACGCCGCGGACCTTCGCCTCGATCGCCCGGGTCGGACCGATCCATACGCAGGCCCAGACCCTCGACCGCTTCATCACCGACCACGAGCACACCGGCACCGCGATCGTCGCCCTGCCCGAGGAGATGCCGGTCAACGAGTCGATGTCGCTGGAGAAGGATCTGCGCGACGAGGTCGGGGTCGCGGTCGACCGCGTCTACCTCAACGGTCTCTACCCGGAGCGCTTCAAGAAAGCCGAGGCGGAAAAGCTCTCGCAGCTGGCCGAGAACGAGAACGGCGCCACCCGGGCGGCGGCGCGGGCGGCGCTCTCGGAGTTCGGCCGCGCCCGCTCCCAGCGCCAGCAGCTCGCCCGCCTCAAGCGCGGAGTCGAGGCGCCGGTCAAATCCCTGCCCTTCCTCTTCGAGCCCGAGCTCGACGTCGAGGCGGCGCGCAAGCTGGCGGGGAAGCTCGGCTGATGGCCTCGGTTGGAGAAGTCCTCGAGGGCAAGTCGATCTGCATCTGCGCTGGCTCGGGCGGAGTCGGCAAGACGACCACCTCGGCAGCGATCGCCACCGGCATGGCGGCGCAGGGGCTGAAGGTCTGCGTGCTGACGATCGACCCCGCCAAGCGGCTTGCCGACTCGCTTGGCCTGGAGGAGCTCGGCAACGAGGCGCGCCGCGTCGATCCGGCGCTGTTCGAGGAGCAGGGCGTGGAGATGAAGGGCGAGCTCTGGGCGATGATGCTCGACGCGAAGGCGACCTTCGACGAGCTGATCGCGCGTCAGGCGCCCGACGAGGAGTCCCGCGACCGGGTGCTGAACAACCGGATCTACCAGCAGATCTCCAGCGCCCTGGCCGGCTCGCAGGAGTACATGGCGATGGAGAAGCTGTTCGAGCTGCACACCGAAGGCGAGTACGACCTGCTCGTCCTCGACACGCCCCCGACCCGCAACGCCCTCGACTTCCTTGACGCGCCGAAACGGTTAACCCAGTTCATCGAGGGCAAATCGATGCGGGTATTCATGAAGCCGACCGGGTTCGCAGCCAAGGTCACCGGCCGTGGCGTCTCGGTTGCTCTGGGGGTCTTCAAGAAACTCGTCGGCTTTGACCTGCTGGCCGACTTGGCCGAGTTCTTCAACGCCTTCAGCGGCATGGTCGACGGCTTCCAGGCGCGGGCGAAGCGGGTCAACCAGCTACTCAGCGACCCGGAGACCCTCTTCCTGGTCGTCTGCGGCCCCCAGGGGGAGCCGATCGACGAGGCGGTCTACTTCCACCGCAAACTGGTCGAGGCGAAACTGCCCTTCGGCGGTGTCATCGTCAACAAGGTCCACTACCCGGCCGACCAGCTGCAAGCCGACGTCGAAGACCTACCGGCGACGTTGGCCGAGAAACTGGATGACCCCGCTCTCGCCAAGCGCGTAGCCGACAACTTCGCCGACTACCAAGCCCTGGCCGAGCGGGACTCGCGCAACATCGACCACCTCGCCAACGAGATGCGGACCAGCTGCGTGATCCGCGTTCCTTACCTCGACGAAGACGTCCACGACCTCCGCGGCCTCACCGAGATCGACCGCTACCTCTTCGCCAGCGCCGACGAGCGGGTGGAGATGGCGGCGGGTCGGGCTTAGCTACTAGGAGCGGTTGCGGCTGTACTCGAACTCGAGGCGGCTGACTTCCCAGTCGGCGTCCTCGGGCACGGGGAAGAGATGGCGCACGCGGGGGGTGTCGATCCGCTCGCGGTGCTGGATGTCACGGTCGGAGTCGGCCGGCCATTCGATCGAGTCGCCGCCGTCGTTGCCGGAGACCTCCTCGAGCCACGGCGTTGCCGTGATCTTGATCTCATCCTCGGCCGGGATCGGCTCCATGATGCGGGTCTCCTGCTCCACGTACTCCTCCTCCGGTAGTTCCTCGACGGGCAGCTTGGGCAGCTGAAGTTCAGCGGAGGGGTCCGGCTGCCAGGCCGGCTCGGGCTCCACGTGGGAGATCGAGATCTCCTCTGCTTCGAGCTCGGGCTCGAATAGGTCGGGCTCGGGCTCGGGCTCGAAGGAATCCGAGACGGTGATCTGGGCGTCGCCTTCGGCAAGGCCGTTGACGATCAGGGTCTCGTCGGCGACGGTGCTGAGGTCGTTGCCGAGCTCTCCCAGGGCCGCCTGGCGCAGCAGCTTGCGGGCCCCCTGCTCGATCCAAGTCGCGAGCTCGACGGCGCGCTCGATCGGGCGGCCGTTCATCATCGCCCGCTCCAGCTCGAGCACCTGCTCGACCCGTTCGCCGGCCTCGATCCGGTCCAGCTCCTCGTCGGCGATCAACGCCGCCGCTCGCAGCGGCAGCGAGGCGCCGACAGGGCCGCGTCCCTCCAGCACCGCACGCAGCGCCAGCAGGTGGTCGCTCAGGCCCTCCAGCGCGGTAGCGCGCTCGCAGCCCATCTCGAAGCGGCCGACCGCCCAGCTGAGGGCGTTGTCGGGGTCCGGCCGCGCCTCCAGCGCGGTCCCGAACTCGATCAGCTCCTCGGCCTCAGCCTCGCTCAGCCGGTAGCCGCCCGGACGCGTCGCCGGAGCGCCGGTAGCGATCCGCCGCCAGCAACCCTCGCCGGTCGGGGCGAACGCGTAGGGGCCCATGCCGATGCCGCCGCCCTTGAAGAGCCTCATCACGCTGACCAGCTCGCGCAGTTGCTGCAGCGCCGTCTCGACCCCTTCCTCGGGATCCTGCTCGGCGACCGCCAGATACTGCGGCTCCCAGGCGGCGCGGCCCATGCCCTCGCTGCGCATCGCCTCGACCGGAGCCTCGATCGAGTCGGCGCGGACGATGCGAACGTCGTGCGGCAACTGCAGCCGCGGCATCGACATCCGCAGGCCGACGATCGGGACCAGCAGCACCTCGGCCTCGTCGGCGCTGCGCGCTTCGGCATCGAGGGTGGTCAAAGCCGTCTCAAGCCGCTCACGGTCGAGCGTAAAGCCGGCCGAGCCATCCCAGAGCTCGGCGAAGAAGGTGAACAGCATCAGCTCGGCGCGCCGGCCAGGGTCGGCGGGCACGCTCTCCCCTCGCTCCTCCAGGTAGGCGGCAGCGACACCGGCTTCGACCGCGGCCTCGCGGGCGGGCGCAAAGCTCGGCAGCGACCGCAGCTCCTCGCCGTGCTCGAGGACATAGCGGCCGGTCATCGGTACGTAGCTGTAGAAGGCGGACTCGTCGCCACTATCGGCGGCGACGTCGAAGGGAATCTCCTCCCCCATCGCCACCATCGAGCTCAGCCGGCTGGCGGCCTCAGCGGCGAGGCGTTTGATCGATTCGTTGAGGAGGAAGTCGCGCACATCGACGCATTCCGCCTGCGGGCGGGCCCTCCTGCGCCTGCACGGATGCTTGCAGGGATGCGGTCCGTCATCCATTTGTCCGGCGCCGATCCAGGCAATTGCTCCTGCTGCCGACATCTGTCCCATGAACTTGACCTCGCGCCGTCCCAGCCCTGCCCTGATCATCTCCATCCTCGCCCTCGTTTTTGCCCTGGGCGGATCGGCGATCGCCGCCAAGCGCTACCTGATCACCGACACCAAACAGATCTCTCCGGTCGTGTTGAAAAAGATCGCCAAGATGGCGGCAGCGCAGGGCGGCCAAGGAGCGGCCGGGGCGCCTGGCTCACCCGGCGCTGCCGGTGTTCCCGGCGCTGTTGGCGCGGCCGGGGCTCCCGGCGCGGCCGGCGCGGCCGGGGCCGAAGGCGAACGGGGGCAGCCCGGCCCCGGCGCCGAGGTCCATTGGGCAGTCGTCGACTCCGAAGGCAACGTCAAACGCCACGGGTCGGGCGAAACCACCGCCAGCAAACTGGCCGAGGGCACCTATGAGGTGGAGTTCAGCCGCGACGTGCGCAATTGCGCCTACCAGGCGGCGATTGGCCGCTGGGACACCCAGGACACCGAAGATCCCGGCTTCGCCACTGTCGTCTCTCGCTTCGAGAACGACAACGCGGTCTTTGTCCAGACCTATGGTCCCAGCGCCGACAGCGCCGACGGGATCGACAAGAACTTCCACATCGCCGTCTTCTGCTGAGTTAACTTCGAGCCGGCCGGTCGAACCGGCCGGAGCCGCGGGGTCAGACGACCGCCGCGCTCGGGTTCCCTTCGAAGAGCCAGCGGCTGCCGTAGCTGCGCATGTCTTCGACGATCGGGACCAGGGCTCGGCCTTTCTCGGTGAGCGCATATTCGACCCGCGGCGGGACCTCGGGGTAGGTATGCCGCTCGATGATCCCCTCCTCCTCCAGAGCGCGCAGACGCAGCGAAAGGGTGCGCGGGCTGATCCCCTCCAGCGAGCGCTCGAGCTCGCAGAAGCGGGCATTGGCCTCGGCGAGATCGCGAATCAGCAGCAAGGTCCATTTCCCGCAAACGATCTCGGCGGTCCGGCAGACGGGACAGGAGGAGTTGGAGACGGCGCTCATCTGATCTTTCGAGGACGTCGGAGGGCTTGATCAAGCCGATTCCCTACTTCAAGAAGTGTAGCGATGTGGCTTTACTTACTGAAGCAGGAGGGCCGAACCGAGCGCGATTTCAGCGCTCATTCTCCTTGCCGTCGACCTTCTTCTGATCCGGGTCGTCGGCTTTCTCGGTCTCGGTTGCGGTGACGCTGTCCGCATCCCCGCTGCGCTCGACGATCGGGTAGATCCGGTTCAGGGTCAGCTTGTAGCGCGTTTTCCCGTAGCCGTAGGCGAACGTGGCCGAGTCGCCGGGTTTCAGTTCCACGGTCGCGCAGGCGACTTTGTCGAGCGCGCACTTCGCTTTGCCGTAGTAGGCCGTGACGTTGCTGTCCATCAAAAAGATCGCGCCTTTGCCGCCCTCGGCGAGGCCGACGAAGACGAGCACCGGGTTCTTCTCGCCCGGGAGAGTGGTCATCGGTTCGATCCCGCCCTCGCGTTTGAGGTCGCCGAGAAAGCCGCCGCGGACTTCGATCGCGTGGCCGGTTACGTTGTTTTCGATCACCACGTCGGTAATCGTGGTCGTCGTCGTGGTCGTCGGAGCCGGTTCTGAGGCGCCCGCAGACGACGAACCCCCGCCGCCGGGGACGGCGGATTCGGTGGGCACCGAAGCGTCGCCGTCAATGCTTCCGACAGTGCCGACGATCCCGGCATCCGCGCCTTCCCCCTCTCCGCTCGTCGGCGCGACCGGCTGGGCGAACGGGTTGCGCGGCTGGCGATGGCGGAGGCGGCGCGCAGGGTCGCGCAGGCCGGGTTCGGCGGGGACCACTGCAAAACTGGCCGCTGCTTGGGCTTCCTCGACTATCGCCGGAGCGGCCTGGAATTCGTCTTCTCCGTCGCCTCCGCCGAGCAAGAACGGCGTCGCGACGATCGCGACCAGAAGCAGCGCCACCAGCGGCAGCAGGCGGCGGTCGCGCAGATCGGCGTAGAGGTCGGCGACAAACTGCGGCGGCTTCAGGCCGGAGAGCTTGACGTCGCCGCCAGTGCGGCCGAGCTGGGGTTTCTTGAAGGTGGGTTTGCGCATGATCAGGGCAGGGTCGAGGTGGTTTCGGTTTCGGGTCCGGCTGAGGTAGCGCCGGCGGTCAAGCCCTCTTCGGGCGGCGTCACGTAGGTGGTGACGCTGAAGTCCGCGTGCAGCTCGCCCGAAGCGGATTCGGCTGGGTTCTCTCCCCTCGGGGCGAGGTTGAAGCCGTCGATGGTGATCAGCCGTCCCTTCGCGTCGACGCCGCCGTGCTTGGTCTCGACCAACGCGTCGAGGCCTTCGATGAAGTCGGCGATCGCGAAGAAGCCACCGTCGAATTCGAGCGTGTACGGCATCGCCGGCAGTCCGGCGGGCCCGACCGACGCGCCCAGCGGTAGCTGCGCCGCGGAGCCTTCAGTCGCTTCCGCCGTTTCGCCTTCGCCGGCTTCCCCGCCGAGCGAGATGCTCACGAACTCCGTCTTCGACCGCGAGCTCACCTCGTCAAGCTGGACGAGCAACGAGGGAGTCGCCGCTTCGGCCGGTACCGCCTTGCCGAGCTCGACGAGCTGCTGGTAGTTGGCGGAAAAGTTCTCTTTGGCCTCTGCGGCGGTTGCGGCACGTTGCTGTTCGGTCAGGACTTCGGTGCTCAGCTGTTCGGCCTGGACGGCGAGTTCGTCGGCCTTCTCGCGCTTCGGGGCGAGCAGCAGCAGCCAGAAGGCGATCGCGAGCGCGACGACGACCATGGCGGCAAGGGCGACTTTGCCCGAATCGGTTTTCAGCGCCTTCATCGCTCAGCCCGTCGCTTCCCCGCCGACGACCGCGGCGGCTTCGCCGCCTTCGGCTTCGCCCGTGGCTTCGTCGCCGGCTTCGTCTTCTTCGCCCTCTTCGCCTTCTTCTTCACCGGCTTCTTCTTCACCCGGAAGTTCGACCGCCCCTTCGGCCCCGTTCGGCGAGGGGGGCGCCGCGTCGAAGGCGACGAGGATGTCGAACAGGGCCTTGTTGCCGACCTGGCAGAAGCCGCCGGCGGCCGTTTCGCCCCCTTCACCTTCGGCGAGGGCCGAGTTCTGCAGGCCGACCCGGGTGACCCCGTCGATCTCCTTCAGCGCCGAGACAAAGACCGCGACGCCCTCCTGCCCAGGCGCGCAGCCGCTGAGAGTGAGCGAAGGACCCGAGACTTCGGATTCGCCGCCGCCGCCGGCCGATCCAGTCAGCGAGCTGAGGTAAACGCCGGACGGCAGGATCAGGGAAAGCTCGCGGATCATCCGCGCCCAGTCGAAGCGACTGTCGGCAAGGCCGGAGACGGTTTCGGTGCGGGCTTCGGCGACCTGCTGGAAGCTGGCGTAGGGCGCGAGCTCTTCGGCTGCTGCTACCGCCTCCGCCTTCTGGGCTTCCAACTTTCCGACCTCCGCTTCACGATCGCTGATGTCGTTACTGGCGGAGACGACCATCACAACTCCAATCAGCAGCAGGGCGAGCGCGCCGACGAGGACGAAGGCGATGGGACCAGTGCGCGAGGCGCCGTCGCGGGCGCGGCGCTCCTCGGGCGGGATCAGGTTGATTGGCCGCATCGCTCAGCGCTCCAATGCCAGTCCGTAGGGGAGGGTGAGGCGCGCCGCCCAGGCATCGTCGGCCGCGGCCAACGCCGGCGGACGGCGGACCGAGACCTCACGGCCAAGCACCGCCCCGAGCTGCGCGGGCAAGCCGGGGATCGTGCTGCCCCAGCCACAGAGGACGACTTCTCCGACTGGCACGGCGCTCTCGAGGGCACCGTAGTAGTCGAGTGAGAGCCGCAGCTCGTCAGCCAACCGGCCGAGGTTGGACTCCAGTGCGCCGCGTGCGGCGGCGACGGTCTCCGGATCGCCGGAGATCTCCTCCACAGGTTGCTCGAGACCGGCGTGGACGAGCCACTGCTCGGCGTGCTCGAGCTGCAGGCCGGTCGTCCCGGCGAGCTCTTCGGCAATCCCGCGGGCGCTGAATTCGGCGACCCGGGAGAAGAGGCAGGAGTAGTCGCGGGCGATCGCCAGGTTGGTGACCCCGCCCAGGCCGCAGTACAAAGTCGCCGGAACGTACTCCTCGGTCTCCGGGCCTGCGGCGGCTGCGAGCTCAGCGCCCGGGCGCGAAGCGGTGGCGGCGAGCGCCCGGATCATCCCGAAGGCGGCGAGGTCGATTCCCACCAGCTCGAGGCCGGCCCCGCGGGCGACGGCAAGCAGCAAGTCGATGCTCTGTCGGCGGGCGGCGACGACGGCGACGTCGACCTGACGGCTGCCGTCGTCGGCGACCTGGGCCCCGATCACCTGGTGATCGAGGACGGCGCTCTCGAGCGGCATCGGGATCTGCTCCTGGGCCTGGAAGCGGACCGCCGCTTTGAGCTGCTCTGGGTCCTCGATCAGAGGCAGGCGCAGGGAGCGGAAGGCGACGCTCTGGCTGGCCACCGCGAGCCGCACGCGTTTGCCCAGCTTCTCGCGGCCGAACAGCTCTCGCAGGGCAGCGGCGACCGCGTCGACGTCGGCGATCTCGCCGCCGCTGTAGGCGCCCGCCGGCAGCGGCACGACGGCGCCCTGAGGGGCGCCGGAGCCCTGGGCGGGCTGGACGGCGGCGACGCTATCGGCGTCGATGTCGACGCCGACGGTGGTCGTGGTCTTGTTCTTCTTCGCGGAGAGGATCATCAGTTTGAAGGGGCCGAATTCAGCCCTGCCTCTAGATCGGCATCCCGCCGAGCGGCCTTTACCGCTGGGCGCGGTTGGGCACTTAGACGAAGGTTTGGGTGTAGAGGTCGAGCAGCCCCTGGCCGAACAGCAGCGCGACGACGCCGCCGAGCGCCAAGAAAGGCCCAAAGGGAATCGCCTTTTTGCGGGCCGCGGCGCCCTCGCGGGCAATAAGGGCGAGCCCGACCAGCGAGCCGGCGAGCAAGGCGATCAGCAACGCCGGGATCACCTCGACCCCAAGGAAGATCCCCATTACCGCCGCCAGCTTCACGTCTCCCAGCCCCATCCCGCCGGGGTAGGCCAACGCGGCCAGGAAGAGGACGCCGCCGGCCGCCGCCGCGGCAGCAACCCGCTCGGGCAGAGAGCCGGGGTCAGTGACAGCGGCGATCGCGACACCGAGCACCGTTGCGACGAGCAGGACCCGATTGGGGATGATCCGCCGCTCCAGGTCGGTGAGCGTGACCGCAACCAGAGCGGAGACGAAGACCAGGCCGAGCAGGAGCGCGCCGAGATCGTCGTGGAAGCGCAGTGCGACGGCGGCGAAGAGGGCGGCGAGCGTCAGCTCGGTCAGCGGATAGCGGGCGGAGATTGCCTGCTCGCAACAGCGGCTGCGGCCGCGCAGCGCCAGCCAGGAGACGACCGGCACGTTGTCGAAGGCACCGATCTGGGCGCCGCAACCAGGGCAATGGGAACGGCCGCCGACTACCGATTCGGCCCGCGGCACCCGGTGGGCGACGACGGTGACGAAGCTGCCGATCATCGCCCCGAAGACGGCCAGCAGGAGCGCGGCCGCAGCGGTCACGGTTCCTCTCCTGATTCGAGCTCGGTCACGGTGGACTGCAGCTCGTAGTAGTTGCGCGCCAGGTTTCCGAGGTTGGTCTTGGGGGCGAGCTGGACGTCGATGATCACCCGCTTGGCGATGCAGCTGCCCAGCAGGTCCTCCTCTTCGCAGGTGACGAACCGGTAGACGGTCACCTCGGTCCCGTCGTCGGCGCGAACCCCGGGCGTTTCGACCTCGACTTCAGGCAGCGCTTCTATCCCGTCGTCCGGGACCAGGAGGGGCTGGTACTCAGGCGAGGAGCCGCTGCGGACGACGTCGAATTCGGGCGCGACCGCGCTGCCCGGAGGAATACGGAAGTAGGGACTGCGCGAGTCGACGACCCGGGCCGGCGTGCTGTTCAGCCGGATCGAGTCGAAGGGGATCACCCGCACCCGTTCCATCTCGCGCTGGGCGACGCTGATCGCAATCTGGGATTCGCGGCTGCGCTGGGTGTTTTTGACCGCCGCCGCCAGGGTCATGAAGACGGCCAGGGAGGCGAGCACGAGGATGATCGAGGCGACGAGGATCTCGAGGATCGTGAAGCCCTCCTCCTCTTGGCGCAGCCGGTCGAGAAGCCGCCGCATCAGCTTCCCTCCGTCGTGAGGTTGTGCAGCGCCGCTCCCCCTTCGAGGACGGTGCTGCCGTCCTGATCGCCGGCGGGAAACTCGATCTTCACGCCGACGTAAGTCGGCTCGGCCTCCGCGCTCTCCCCGCATTCGGAACCTTCGCTGCTCGGCACCACACAGAAGACTTCGGGCGAGGAAAGGCCGGTGACGACGATCCGAGCGGGTTCGGAATTGACCGAACGCAGGCACCGGTAGGTCCCCCCCGCTTCGGCATCGCAGCTGTAGTCGACATCGCAGCGGACCGTCCCAGCCGCGGTGTCGCAGATCGTCTCGAGATTGAGCTCAGCGGCACTGACCAGATCGGCATCGCTGCCCTGCCGCAGGTCCACGCTGAGCTTTTCGAGTGCGTTGCGTGCATCGCCGATTTGATCGGCGCGTTTGGTGACTTCGGGCTGGGTTTGCATCACCGAGACAAGGAGCGCGACGACCGCTCCAGTGACCACCACCATCATCGTCGCGGCGATGATCAGCTCGATGAGCGTGAGGCCGGATTCCGTATGAAGTGGCGCCCTTTTCATAGCAAATAAAAGAGTGATCGTCCTAGTCATCGGCCATAAGTCGTCAGAACTAAAAGAGGGAGCGGGCGGGGCCCGCTCCCTCTTCTCATGCACTACTTGGATTGGAGGACTTGACTAGGGGGTTACCGGATTACCCGTGGGCTCTCCCCAGGTGCCTACACCGCCCGCCGTGCCGTCATCGGTGCATCCACCTTGGCCACCAGCGCTGCACGGGAAGGAGAGCGCACCGTTGGCTGCACGAACAACAGAGAACGTGCCTTTCTCACCATCGGCTACGACGGTGTAACCGCCGGTCGGCGTGTCAGGCGTAGCGCTCACACCGCTGGTTGGAATGGACGGCTCGATGTCACGCAATACGTCGATAGTGCAGCCGCCGTACGTCCCACCGCGATCGGTAGCACAGGTCTCCATCGCGACCTGCGCGGAGTGCGCGTACTCCTTCGCCTTGGCGTCGCCGGCCTTGTCTTTCTGGTTGAAGAAAGCGGGCAGAGCGATCGCGGCAAGGATGCCGAGGATCAACATGACGACGAGGAGCTCGATCAGGGTGAACCCCGACTCGCTCTCGCCATTGAGCCGGGCGCCAACTTTGGCCCGGAGATTCTGGAGAAACATTAGTGACCTCCTATGGTCCTAATAGCTTGCGCCAGAGCCCCGTCGCCTGAAGCCACGTGGTGTCTGTCGACCCCGGTGGTAGCCCGGCCGACTCCGAAGGAGTCCCGACAGCTTTGCGCCCCCGCCTCACAGCGAGTTTGCCTTTTGCACCGAAGCACTGGCAGATTCATCACAGAGAGGTAATCGGCAACCGACGCGGATACTTGATCCCTGAAATTTGGACTCCGTGTCGCGAAAACTGGGGAATCCGCGGAGCTCAGCGAATCTTGTCGTAGATGCTGAAGATCGGCAGGTACATCGAGATCACGATGAAGCCGACGACAGCGCCGATGAAGACGATCAGGATCGGCTCGATCAGCGAGGTCAGCGCTTTCACGGTCGCATCGACCTCGGCCTCGTAGAAGTCGGCGATCTTGGACAGCATGTTTTCGAGCTGACCGGTCTCCTCGCCGACCGCGACCATGTTGGCGACCATCGGCGGGAAGATCGGGTGCTGCGCGAGCTGGGTGGCAACCGAGCCGCCGCGCATCACTGCTTCGTAGACGTCTTCCATCGCCTCTTCGACGACCACGTTGCCGGAGGTTTCGCCGGTGATCTGGATTGCCTGCAGGATCGGCACGCCGGAGCTGACCGCCCCCGAGAAGGTCCTCGACCAACGGGCCAACGCCAGTTTCTGGACGACGTCGCCGATCTTGAACGGGATCTTCAGCTTCGCCCGGTCGATCGCGGCGCGGCCTTTCTCGGTGCCGCGCCAGCGGAAGAACATGTAGACGGCGAAGACGGCCAGTGGGAAGACGATGAACCAGTAGCCGGTGATCGCATCGGAGACGCCAACCGTGATTTTGGTCATGAACGGCAGCTCGGCTTTTTCCTCCGGGTTCTGTTCGGCGAGTTCTTCGAAGATCCCGATGAAGACCGGGACGATGAAGGCGACGATGCCGATCATCGCCAGGATCGCGGCGCTGAAGACCAGGGCCGGGTACATCAACGCCGATTTGACCTCACGGCGCAGGTTGTCGATCTTCTCGATGTGGGTCGCGACCCGGTCGAGCGCTTCGTCGAGACGGCCGGCTTCCTCGCCGGAGCGGACCATCGCCCGGTAGAGGCGGTCGAAGACGCGCGGTTTGCGCTCCATCGCCTGCGCCAGCGAGGCGCCCGCCTCGACGTCGCGGCGGACGCTGTCGAAGGCCTCGGTGATCTCCTCGTCCTCGGTCTGCTGCTCGAGCGTGCCGAGCGCCCGCAGCATCGGCATCCCGGAGGCGACCAGGGTGGCGAACTGCCGCGAGGCGACGGCGAGGTCGCGCATCGAGACCCCTTTGAACTTGCGGAAGAAGTCCTCGACCTTGACCGGCGCCGATTTCTCACTGACCTCGAGTACGACGAGGCCGCGTTGGCGCAGCTGCTCGGCGACCTGCGCTTTCGACTCGGCCTCGATCTCGCCCTTGGTCGGGACCCCGCTGAGGTCGAGCGCCTCGAAGGTGAAGGTGGCGGCGGCGGTTGCCACGGCCTAGCCCCCCATCCCTTGCTGCATCCCCGGAACCTGCGGCGCACCGGTCTGGTAGCCGCCGTTGGCGGGGTACCCGGCGGGCGCGGCACCGCCGAGCAGGCGGCGCAACTCCTCGGGGACCGAAGCGCGCTGTTCAGCCAGCTCGCGGGTGATCTGCCCGGCCCGCACCAGGCGCACCAGGTCGGCGTCCATAGTCTGCATGCCGATCGATCCGGAGGTCTGGATAGCGGAATAGATCTGGTGGGTCTTCGCCTCCCGGATCAGGTTGCGGACCGCCGGGTTGGGGACCATGACCTCGCAGGCGACGGCCCGGCCACGACCGTCGGCGGTCGGCAGCAGCTGCTGGGTGACGATCCCCTGCAGGGCAATCGAGAGCTGGGTCCGCACCTGCTGCTGCTGCTCGGGCGGGAAGACGTCGATGATCCGGTCGACGGTCTGCGCCGTCGACTGGGTGTGCAAGGTGGCGAAGACGAGGTGCCCGGTCTCGGCCGCGGTTAGCGCCGTGGAGATCGTCTCCAGGTCCCGCATCTCGCCGACCAGGATCACGTCGGGATCCTGGCGCAGGGCGGCGCGTAGACCGAGGGCGAAGTCCGGCGCGTCGGCGCCCACCTCGCGCTGGTTGACGATCGAGCGTTTGTGCTTGTGCAGGAACTCAATCGGGTCCTCGATCGTGAGGATGTGGTCCTCGCGTTCGCGGTTGATCACGTCGATCATCGCCGCCAGGGTCGTGCTCTTGCCCGAGCCGGTAGGCCCGGTAACGAGCACGAAGCCGCGCGGTTTGCGCGTGAACTCGCGCAGCACTGGCGGCACACCGAGCTCGTCCAGCGACGGGATCCCGTGCGGGACGAGGCGGAAGGCGGCGCTGACCGAGCCGCGCTGCATGTAGGCGTTGACGCGGAAGCGGGCGACCCCCGGGATCGCGTAGGCGAAATCGAGCTGCTGGCCGGTCTCGAAGCGTTTGCGCTGATCCTCGTTGAGGATCCCGAAGATGACCTCACGGGTCATCTGAGGGGACAGCACCGGGAATCCCTCCAGCGGCAGCACCTTCCCCTTCTCCCGAATCGCCGGCGGGAAGCCCGCGGTCAGGTGCAGGTCGGAGGCTCCGCGCTGGGAGACTTCGGTCAACACCGCGGCGAAATCGAAGTGCGCGGGATCGACCGGCGGCTGCGGTTGCGACTGCGCCTCCATCAGGCCGTCACCCTGACGATCTCGTCGAGGCTGGTGAGGCCGGCGCGCACTTTGGCGAGGCCGTCCTCGCGCAGGGTCAGCATGCCCTCCTGTCGGGCGACCGCCGAGATCTCCGCTTGCGGGGCCATGTTCACGGCCATGTCCTTGATCCGCTCGGTCATCTGCATCACCGAGTAGAGGCCGATTCGGCCCCGGAAGCCGGTGTTGGAGCAGCGTGAGCAGCCGACCGGTTCGTAGACCTCGATGTCGCCTACGGCGCCGAAGCCCGCCTCGGCCATCGCCTGCGGCGAGACCACGGACCGTCGCTTGCAGCTCGAGCAGAGGGTGCGAGCGAGGCGCTGGGCGACGATGCAGTCGATCGCCGAAGCCGTGAGGAAGGACTCGATCCCCATCTTGCCGAGCCGCGTGATCGTGCCCGGGGCGTCGTTCGTGTGCAGGGTCGAGAGCACCATGTGCCCGGTCAGGGCGGCCTCGATCGCGATCCGGGCGGTCTCCCCGTCGCGGATCTCGCCGACCATGATCACGTCAGGGTCGGCGCGGAGGATCGAGCGCAGACCGGAGGCGAAGGTGAGACCCGCCTTGGGGTTGACGTTGATCTGGCTGATGCCTGCGATCTGGTACTCGACCGGGTCCTCGATCGTGATCACGTTCTTCTCCACCGAGTTGAGCTCGGCGAGCGCCGCGTAGAGGGTGGTCGACTTGCCCGAGCCGGTCGGCCCGGTGACAAGGACGGCCCCGTAGGGGCGGCGGACCGCGCTCTCGAACGGGCTCCGCGCCTGCTCCCCCATCCCGAGCTCGTCGAGCGTTCGCATCGCGTTGCGCGTGTCGAGGATGCGGATCGTGATCCCCTCACCGCGCTGGGTAGGCAGCGTCGTCACCCGCAGGTCGACGCGGCTCTCGTCGACCGTGACCCCGACCCGTCCGTCCTGGGGGATGCGTTTCTCGGCGATGTCGAGGTCGCTCATGATCTTCAGCCGCGAGATCACCGCGGACACCATCCGCCGCGGCACATGGGCAGCCTCGTGGAGGACGCCGTCGACGCGGAAGCGGACGCGCATGTCGTTCTGCTCGGGCTCGAAGTGGATGTCGGAGACTCCTTCGCCGACCGCCTGGCCGAGGATGCTGTAGACGAGCTTCACGACCGGTGCGTCGTCGGCGGTCGCCTGCAGGCCGCTGATCAGGTCGCCATCCTCGTCTTCGGAGGCCACGAGCTCGTCCTCGACCGCCTCGCTGACGGCACTCTGCAGCGAGTTGACGCGGCCGAGAAGCGATTCGATGTCGGCTGCCTCGGCGACCACCAACTGGCACTGCAGGCCGGTCGCCATCTTGATGTCGTCGGCGGCGAGCACGTTGGCGGGATCGGCCATCGCTACCAGCAGCGTCTGGGTGTCGACATAGCCGATCGGCACCGCCTGGTAGCGGCGGGCCGCGGCGATCGGAAGCAGGTTGGCCGCCGCCATGTCGACGTTGTAGGAACTGAGGTCGACGTAGTTGAGGCCGTAGCGCTCGGCGATCGCCCGCGAAAGCTGGCGTGGGTCGATCGCGTTCTGCTCGACGAGGATCCGCTCCGGCTGTTTGCCAGCGATCCGCGCCTCGGCAACCGCCGCCTCGACCCGCTCCGGAGTGACGTAGCCGAGCGCGATCAGGACGTCGGTGACGAAGCGGGCGTTGCGGCCGTATCCCTGCGGCGCGGTCACCCCAGGAGTGCCGGGATCGCCCTCGACCTGGCGCGCGAGCGCGCCTTCGACCTCTGAGACATCGGCCACGGGGCCCGGCAGGGCGCGCAGGTGCGGTGAAGTGTTCTCGTTCATCGGCTCGGGAGGTCGCTTATTCAGGTGCGTAGGTCAACTCGGGGCCGCGGTAGCCGGCGTCGATCACCGCTTGGCGAAGGTCCTCGACGCTTTGGAAGCCGTAGGTGACAGTTGCCGCCGCCACGCCGTTGTCGCCTTTGGAGCGGGGGCTGACCACGATCATCGCCGGCGTCTGATCGACGCCGAGCGGGCCGGTGATCGGCGCATAGCGGGCGATCTCGCCAACCGGCGCGGTGAAGAAGGCGACGTCCTGCATCTGCTCGAGCGCGCCGGCCGCCCGGACGACCTTGCGGTCCTCGATCCCGCCGGGCCGGATGATCAGCAAGGCGATCGTCTCGCCGTCGGCATAGGCGGCCTCGACCGCGCTGGGAAGGGGCCGTGACAGCGGCACGCTCGTCGAGCTCGAGCTCGCGGTTTCCGTGCCGCCGCTGACCGTCGCTCCAGCTTCACCGGTGGCGGTTTCCGCCGGCGCTTCGGCCGTCGGAGCCGCTTCTCCGGATTCGCCCGATTCGCCGCCGAAGCTTTTCAGCATGAAGACGGCGACGACCAGAACAAGGACGCCGACGACGGCGATCTGGGCAACGGGATTTTCGTTCAGCGTCTCTCGCATCGCGATCTCTAGACCTCTCGTCTAAGTTCGTCATCGCGAGCGCTGACCTTGAGTGCTGCAGGCCGACTTGAAGAGGCGCGTTCAGCAGCCCTCGTCCGGAGCCTGTCCGGGGGCGGGCGGAGCGGCGGAGCATTCGACGAAGAGACCCTTGGCAACGGTCTTCTCAGGTTCCGAGGAACCTGGGGGGATCCGTTCTTCCAGTTCTTTGATCCGTTCGTTGATGATTTTCAATTCTTCTTCGTGTTTTTTCCACGACTCGCTCGGCACCTCGACCGGTTCACCCTCTTCGATGATCACCTCGCCCGGAATTTTTTCCGGTTCGATGAAGTCGCCGGGGGACGGCGGAGTGAAGGGCCCACCCGGGTTGAGGTCGGCACCGCCGCCGAGGTCGAGCGTGCGGCCGATGATCGCCCCGCGCAAGTTGACTCCGTTGTTGGCGGTGATCTTCGAGAAAGGCGCGTAGACGACGAACTGGGAGACGTTGGCGCCACCACCGAGTTCGATCTTGCTCGCCTCCGGGTTGGTCGAACCGACGAAGTAGAAGCCGGGGCCGCTGAAGGAGTCGGCACCGACATAGGCGCCGTTGGCGATCTGTAGCTGCGAACCGCCGTTGAGGCCGGGGCATTTCTCCGGCGCGTCGAAGAAGATCCGGATCTGCCTGCCTTTGCCCGCGAGCAGCTTCGAGCCGCCCGCCAGGGTCAGTTTGCAGAGGTAGTAGGGCAGCGTCCCTTCCAGGGTGAGCTGGTCGTAGGTGACCGTCAGGTGCCGGTTCGAGGAGTTCCAGGAGATGTTGCCGCGCTGCCAGACGTTGGGGCCGACCGGATCAGCCGCGGCCAGCCGCGAATTCGAGTTGTTGGTCGCGATCCCCGTCGGCAGATCGACTGCCGGATATTCCGCGGTGCCTTTGCCCACGGTGCGGCCTTTCGAGCAGTTCGCCGGCGCTTTGTTGCTGGTGGATTTGTCGGTTTCGAAAGTCGTCCCGTAGCTGACGGTGCCACAGACGTTGGCGCTGCCGACCATTTTCACCCAACCGTTGGTCCCGGCGCCCCCGGCATGGACCTGCGCGTCGTTGTGCATGTTGAGCCAGTCGATGCCGACGATCTGGCCTTTGGCGAAGACGTTCGGGGGCGGCACGATTTTTTCTTCCCCGGGTTTTTCGATTTTCTCCCCGGGGATGAGCACCACGTCGGTGCCGTTTTCTTCTTCTTCGCGCATGATTTTTTCGAGCAGCTCGCGTTCCTGCATACGTTCGATCAGCTCGAGCTGGTCAGGAGTCAAGCCGGCGGTCGCGTTCGCGCAAGCGGTGACTTCGACGCGCTTGGTGACCCCGTTGGAGATGCCGGTCGAGACAACCTGGACCGCGCCGCCGCCGTCGTCTTCGCTGCACTCGGCGCGGTTGCCGGCCTCGACGCATTCGCTCCCGCCGGTACCGCCGTCGTAACAAGGACGTAGCTGGTACCTGTATTCGGCAGATCCGATCGGCTCCGGACCGACCTCCGGGCACCAGCCCGTGCCGATCAGCGAGGCGCCACCGGCGCAGAGCGCTTCCGGGTCCGCCGCCAGCAGCACGCTCTGGCCCAGCACCGCCCGTTCAGCGCCTGCTTCCGCCGCCGCCAAGGCCTCGTTGCCGCGCTGGTTATTGGTCCCCCCGCTCTGCGAGGAGATCGAAGCCACGATCGGCACCGCTGCCATGCCCATCGCGATCACGGTGATCATCATCGCCATCGGCAGGGCGATTCCCTGCTCGGAGCGGCGGAGCTCAGCTAGACGGGACCTGACCCAGGTGCGGGTTGACTTCAACGGACTGCTCCTTCCGGCTCGGCTGCGAGCTGCTCGATGCCACTCGCGCGCTGCCCGCCGGCGGCGAGCATCAGTTTGAAATCGTGCGGGCTGGTCGCCGTCTCGTAGGCCACCTGCTCGCTGATCCGCCCGGCGCTGACGTGCGCGAGAAGATCCTGGTCGAAGGTCTGCATCCCGTAGTAGGAGCCTTCTGCGATCGCTTCGGAGATCTTGCCGGTCTCTTCCGGCGAGAGGATCAGGTCTTTGATCCTGCCGGTCGCGACCAGTACCTCGGCGACCGGGACCCGGCCGCCGTTGAGGCCCGGCACGAGGCGCTGGGAGATCACCCCGGCCAGGGTGGTCGCCAGCATCACCCTCGCCTGGGTCTGCAGGTGGGGCGGGAAGAAGTCAAGGATGCGGTTGATCGTCTCCGTCGCGTCGAGCGTGTGCAGGGTGGAGAGAACAAAATGCCCGGTCTCAGCAGCGGAGAGCGCGGTGCGCACCGTCTCCTCGTCGCGCATCTCGCCGATCAGGATCACGTCGGGGTCCTGGCGGAGGATCCGCCGCATCGCCCGTGGAAAGCTCTCGGTGTCGGCACCGATTTCGCGCTGGTTGACGATCGAGCGTTTGTCCTTATGCAGGTACTCGACCGGATCCTCCAGGGTGACGATGTGCTTCGACCGGTGCGAATTGATGTGGTCGATCATCGCCGCCAGCGTCGTGCTCTTGCCCGAGCCGGTCGTGCCAGTGAGCAGGACGATGCCGCGCTGGGTGTCGGCCAGCTTCAGGACCGATTCCGGCAAGCCGAGGTCGACGGCGCCGCGAATCTCAAAGGGAATGGCACGACAGGCGATCGAGACTGAGCCACGCTGGCGGAAGGCGTTGACGCGGAAGCGACCGACCCCGGGAATCGCGTGGGCGAAATCGGCCTCGCCCTCGGCGGCGAATTCGTCTCGGCTTTTCTCGTCGGAGATAGCCCCGAACCCGCGCTCGGTGTCGGCCGGCCCAAGGGGAGGTTCATCGAAGAGGGGTTCGAGGTGGCCCTCGATCCGGCCCATCGCCGGCGATCCGACCTTGATGTGAAGATCCGATCCCCCGCGCTCGACCAACGCTCTCATGCAGGTCTCGATCTCGAACATGTCGACTCCGTATCGGCCGACAGTTCAAAAAACTGAACCACCTGGCCGGATCTCCGACCAGGTGGCTCGCAAAACTTGGAGCTAGGCGACCTCGCGCAGTTTCTGCGCCTCGCCGAGGGACTGGAGCTTTTTCAGGCTCTGGTTCTCGATCTGGCGGATTCGCTCGCGGGTGACGTTGAAGGTGCGGCCGACCTCGTCCAGGGTCCTCGGGTGCTCGCCGCCGAGCCCGTAGCGGAGCTCGAGCACGCGGCGCTCGCGGTAGGAGAGGTTCTCGAGGGCTTCTTTGAGCGCCTCTTTGGTCAGCAGGTCCGCCGCCCGGTCGAACGGGGACTCGGCCTTCTCGTCGGCGATGAACTGGCCGAACTCGGACTCCTCCTCGTCGCCGACCGGCTTCTCCAGCGAGACCGGGGCCTGGGCGGAGCGTTTGATCGAGTCGACCTCCTCGGGATCGATCCCCGTTACCTCGGCGATCTCCTCCGGGGTGGGCTCACGACCCAGCTCGGTGACCAGCTTGCGCTCGGCGCGGCCGATCTTGTTCAGCTTCTCGACGACGTGGACCGGGATCCGGATCGTCCGCGCCTTGTCGGCGAGCGCCCGAGCGATCGCCTGGCGGATCCACCAGGTCGCGTAGGTGGAGAACTTGAACCCCTTGCGGTAGTCGAACTTCTCCGCCGCACGCACCAGGCCCAGCGTCCCCTCCTGGATCAAGTCGAGGAAGGGCAGGCCCTGGTTCCGATAATTTTTCGCGATCGAGACGACCAGGCGCAGGTTCGACTCGACCATTTTCTGCTTCGCGTCGAGATCGCCGCGCTCGATCCTTTTCGCGAGTTCGACCTCCTCCGCGGCGGTCAGAAGGCGAACTTTGCCGATGTCCTTGAGGAACAGCTGCAAGGAGTCGGTCGTCATGTCCGGTTTCAGGTCGAGCGCCTGTTTCTGGCGCCGGCGGCCTTTTTTGCCGGTGTCGACGGGAAGCGCTTCGGCCGCGGCTTTCTGCGCCGGGTCCATGTCCTCCACGAGCTCGATCCCCGACTTCTCGAGGTGCCCGTAGAGGTCCTCGACGTCGGACTCGTCGAGATCGACCTCGGAGACCGCGGAGGCGATGTCACCGAAGGTGAGTACGCCGAGCTGCTGCCCGCGATTGATGAGGTTTTTTACCTCCTCAAGTTCCTGAAGCTCTGCTACCAGCATTCGTTCTACGTTCCCTTACGCTCGATGTTTAGTCCTGGGGATGAAATGCCGTCGCGAGCCAAAAGTCGCGCCGGACCGACAAAAAGCGGACCCGAGAGTTGGTCCGCGAAGTAGCGTCTACATCGTCATCGTGCCCTGTGGGCAGGCGCTTGAACTAGTCAAACGCTTGTTCGATGGTACTCGCTTCAGTTTGTGAAGTCAATGCCGAGATCCCTCCGCCATCCCACCCCCTGGCTGCGTGCCTTCTGGAACCGCGCCTACCGCGAGAACGTCACCGGGCTCTCGGCGATGGTCGCCTACAACCTGATGCTTTCGGTCTTCCCCTTTGCCCTCCTGGTCCTCTTCATCTTCGGCCAGGTGCTGAGGATCGAGGGGGTCGAGAGCAGCGTCCTTGCCGATCTTCAGCGCCTCTTCCCCAACGTCGAGCAAGAGACGTTGAGCGACACCCTGCGCCGGATCGAGAACAACTCGACGACGATCGGGATCGTCGCCTTCGTCGGCTCGCTCTGGATCGGCGCCTCCTTCTGGGGGGCGATGGACACCGCCTTCTGCCGGATCTACCACGTCGAGTGCCGCGGCTGGGTCGAACAGAAGCGCTTCTCCTTCGCGATGCTGGTCGTGGTTCTCCTCTTCATCGCCGCCAGCATCTTCGTACCGACGATGGAGAGCGCCGTCGTCAACAGCACCGACCGCCTGCCGCTCGGCCTCAACGGGATCAAGGCAATAGACACGGTCCTGCTCCTGGGCGCGGCGCTGCTCGGCACCTTTGCCGTCTGCTGCGTGATCTTCTGGGCCGTTCCCAAAGGGCACATGCCATGGCGGGCGGTCTGGCCGGGCGCCCTCTTCGTCACCCTCGCCGTCGGCCTCGCAAACTGGCTCTTCCCGATCTACCTGGCGAACATCTCCAACCTCTCGCACTTCGGCACGACCGTCGGCTTCATCCTCATCGCCCTGCTCTGGTGCTATGTGCTGAGCCTGGCACTGACGGCGGGAGCGGTGATCAACTCGCTGCGCTTCGAGTACAACGAGACCGGCGAAATCCCCTACCAATCGCCTCGTCCCTGCGAAGGCTGCGACGAGTAGGCCGCTCAGGCAGAGGGATGCAGAGAGGTTTCGGGCGCCGGCAATCTCTCCGGTCCTGCAGCCGGAAAGCTGACTTCGCCGATCTCCTTCGGCGCCTGCTCCTCTTCGGTGTCTGCGGCAAGCGCCGCGACCACGGCCGGGTCGTAGTGGCTGCCGGCCTCCCGCCGAAGCTCCTCCAGGGCTTCCTCGGGGCTGCGGGCAACCCGGTAGGGCCGCTCGGCGGTCATCGCCGCGAAGGCCACGCAAACCCGCAGGATGCGAGCGCCGATCGGGATCTCCTCGCCACTGAGCCCGTTCGGATGGCCGCTGCCGTCGTAGCGCTCGGAAACCGCCACGATCATCTCGGCGACACTGGCGAGCTCGCTGGCGGCACCGACGATGCGGGCGCCAGCCGCCGGGTGGTTGCGGATCAGCGCAATCTCGGCAGGCTCGAGCGGGCTGGTCTTCTCGAGAACCGTTTCCGGCACCGCCAACAAGCCGATGTCGTGCAGCTCGGCCGCCAGGAAGATGTCATCGATCGTGCCGCGGTCGAGGTCGAGCCGACGCGAGACCGAAAGAGCCCGGAAGGCAACCGTGCGCAGATGTTCCCGCAGGTCGGGGCGGCGCGCCGCGAGAACAGCCATCAGCACCGCGTGCGCCTGGCGCCGGGCCGACCGCTGCTGACCCTGCTTGAAAGCCGACACCCGCTGCCCTGCCAACTGCATCGCCGAGTCGGGGCCATCGGCCTCCTCCGGCATCACAACCTCGCCGTAGGCGCGACCGACTAGACACTCGGGGCTCTGCGGATCAGGCGCTCCCGAGCGTGAAATCAGAAACTCGCCGGAGATCCTCGCCCGCGAGGGGGCGACCACGGCGAAGCGATGCGTGTCGATGCGGTAGGCACTACCGCCGACGGCGCTTGCCTCCTCCAGGAAGCGGAAGGCGAGGCCGGCAATGAAGCGATTGCCGGCAGCTTCCCCAATCTCGTCATAGAGACCTTGCAATCCATCCAGTTCAAAGAGGACCAGCGTGTCGCGCCTCCCCGGCTTCGCCAGGATCGCCTTCAGGTCAGCCATGAGAGCGGCGCGATTGGGAAGCCCGGTGACCGGGTCTTGAAGCGCCCGCCGGTGTTCCAGGGCGAGGTCATGCGACTGCCTCCTCGCCATCTCAATCAGCCAGACGAAAACGGCCCCGATCAGGCCAACGCAGAGCCAGAAGACGAGGGGCCCAATGCGCTCCTGAACATGGTCGAAGACCAGCAAAGCGAGCGCTGCCACCGCAAAGACCCCAGGCCACAGGATCGATCGCCAACCCTCGGGGCCGATGAACGCACTCCAGACGCTCCTCGAGGAGAGCTGCAGGGAAGTCACTGCCGCTGTATCGGCTGGATTCGTCGCCAGCAACAGTGCCCGGACGAGTGGTCGAGCATTCAGGCCAATCCGCCCATCTCGATCGAAGCCCTTTAAAAAATAAAAAACTGCCGTATTCTTGTGCCGGGAATCACGAGCGGATGGACGCGGGGTCCAGATCGCCGGTCAGGGTGGAAGAATCCAGTCGATGCAGAAACATCGGAGTTCCGAAACGACGGGCGACCTCCTGCGCCTGAGTACTCCGGTTGAAATCGCCCGCCATGGGCAGCGTCAACGGATCCTCGACGCAATGATCGAGTGCTCTGCGGAGAAGACCTACGCGGCGACCACGATCACCGACATCGTCGCCCGGGCGCGAATCTCCCGCACCACCTTCTACAAGCACTTCGCCGACAAGCGGGCCTGCTTCGATGCCGCCGTCGAGCAGTGCATCGAGGAGCTGCAGCAAGTCGCCTCGGCAGCTCTCGCCCCGACCGACCCGCCGGCCGAGGCCGTTCGCAAGGGAGCGACCGCCGTGGTCGGGGCGCTGGCAGCGCGGCCAGGCCTGGCTCAGCTACTGACCGGCGATGCGATCGCCGTCGACCCGATGGTGATCGAGCGCTACCGGCGGGCGACGATCCCCGCCCTCGAAGCTGTCTGGGAGCAGGAGGGATCGGCCCCGGAGCCCCATACCGACCCCCGCCTGGCATTTGGACAGGCCCAGGTCCTGATCCTCAACCAGATCGCCACCGGCAAGGCCGACAAGCTGCCCGAGCTGCTGCCGGAGATCGTCTACCTCGCCGTCGGCCCCTACGGCGGCCACGAGAAGGCCTTGGAGCAGTCCCGCCGGGCCCGGGAAGCCGCCGCCCCAGGTACCGCGAGCGAATGATCAGCAACCCCGACGACCTGCAGCAGTGGCGGCTACCGCGGGGGCGGCACGGCCTGCCGCGCGAGCTGGTCGAGCGCTCCCAGCGGGAGCGACTGCTGGCCGCGGTGGTCAAGACCACCGTCGCGAAGGGCTACGAGTCCACCACCGTCGCCGACATCCTCGGCGAGGCGGGGGTCGGACGCGAGACCTTCTACGAACTCTTCGACGACAAACTGGACTGCATGCTCAGCGCCGAACAGATCCTGCTCGACAGCCTCGAGCAGCGCCTCCGGGAGGTCTACATCAGCTCTGCTCCCTGGCCGCAGCGGGTTCGGGAGGGACTGCAGGCGACGCTTGAATGGTTCGCCGCCGATCCCGAGGTCGCCCGCTTCCTCCTGATCGAGCTGAGCACGATCGGCCCCGATTTCCATGCGGTCTTTCGGGCCCAGTACGCCCGCTTTACCGGGCTCTTCGAGGATGGCCTCGACGCCGGCGCTCCCAGCCCGGAGCTAAGCCAAGCCACTCGGCTGGGAGTCAGCGCCCTGCTGGCCCGGCTCTACGAGGAGGTCGTGCTCGGGCGCGCGGCGGAGCTTCCCCGGCTCCTACCCGACGTGACCTACGATTTCCTGGTGCCGTTCGTCGGTGAAGAAGAGGCGCGAGCCGAGCAGCAACGGGCGACGGCCTGACGCGGTCATCCCTCCGCGGCCCCTTGCAGCGCCGCCTGTAGCCGCGTCGGTTCGATCCACGGGAACAACTCCATCCCCGAGCGATCGCGGACCACCGTCTCCGTCGCCAGTCCCTCGATCAACGGCTTCGCCACCCCCGCGTCGACTGGCGTGACGAGACCGATCCAAAGCGAAGAGAGCCAGGGCGTCAGCAGCGGCACCGTGATCCTCATGGGCGGCCGACGGCCGAGCGCCCGCGCCAGTTCGTCGATCATGCCGCCGTACGTGGTCAGGTCCGGGCCGCCGATCTCGATCGCCCGGTCGACCGGGAGCGCCAGATCGGCCGCCGCGGCAAGGTAGGCGATCGCGTCGGCGACGGCAATCGGCTGGGTGCGGGTGGCAACCCAGCGCGGGGTGATCATCACCGGCAGGCGCCGCTGCAGGTAGAGCGCCATCCGAAATGACTCGCTGCCGGCGCCGATCACCGCCGCCGCCCGAAAGTAGGCGACCGGCACCGATCCCGCTTGCAGGGTCTGCGCCGTGGCGTGACGGCTGTCGAGGTGCTTCGACCCCTCCCCCAGGCCACCGAGGTAAACGATCCGCTTGACGCCGGCGGTCGCTGCCGCGGCGGCGAAATTCTCGGCGCCGCGCTTGTCCCGCTCGGCAAAGTCGCCGTCGGAGCCGCGACCCATCGAGTGGACGAGGTAGTAGGCGACCTCGATCCCCTCTAGGGCGGAAGCGAGGGTCTTGGGCTCGAGCACGTCAGCACGGCGAACCTCGCAACCGACCTCTTTCAGGCCCTCGGCGCCCTCCGGCCGGCGCGCCAGCGCTCGCACCTCGCGCTCTTCCTCGCGCAGCCGCCTGCACAGCAGGCCGCCGATGTAGCCGGTCGACCCGGCGACGGCAATCACGCCGCTCAGCTACCCCGGCGGCGGAAAATCAGCCGTATTTCTCGCCAATTATTTCTCTGAGCTTCGAGCGGTTGTGGCGGGCGTGGACCCTGCGCACGGTGCCCGAGCGCGAGCGCATGACCAGCGACTCGGTGGTGACGCCAGGCCCGCGGTAGCGGACACCCTGGAGGACGTCGCCGTCGGTGACGCCGGTGGCGGAGAAGAAGACGTCGTCGCCGGAGCAGAGATCGTCGGCGGTGAGGATGCGGTCAAGGTCGTAACCGCCATCGACCGCCGCCGACCGCTCCTCGTCGTTGCGGGGCCAGAGGCGCCCGATCAGCTCGCCGCCCATCGACTTCAGCGCGGCGGCGGAGATCACGCCCTCCGGGGTGCCGCCGATCCCCCACAGCAGGTCGACGGGGGACCGTTCGCTCACCGCCAGCAGGGCGGCGGAGACGTCGCCGTCGGTGATCAGGCGGATGCGGGCGCCCGCCTCGCGGACTTCGCGCATCGCCTCCTCGTGGCGCGGGCGGTCGAGCATGACCACGATTACGTCGCCGACCGAGCCGCCCTTGCGCTCGGCGATCAGCTTCAAGGTCTCCGGCAGCGGCCGGTCGAGGTCGAGCAGGTCGGCGATCTCTTCCCCGCCCGCCATCTTTTCCATGTAGACGCAGGGGCCGGGGTCGAACATCGTCCCCCGCTCGGCCAGGGCGATGACGGCGATCGCGCTCGGCATCCCCAGAGCGCAGAGGCGGGTTCCCTCCAGCGGGTCGACGGCGATGTCAACCGTGGGCGGGCTGCCGTCGCCGATCTGCTCGCCGTTGTAGAGCATCGGCGCCTCGTCCTTCTCTCCCTCGCCGATCACGACGGTGCCGTCCATCGCCACCGAGTCGAGGACGTGGCGCATCGCGTCGACGGCGGCCTGGTCGGCGGCGATCTTGTCGCCACGGCCGACCCAGCGAGCGGAGGCGAGAGCAGCGGCCTCGGTGACGCGCACGAGCTCGAGCGCGAGGTTGCGGTCCGGCTTGGTGGTCGAAGCGGTGGCCTCCATCTGCACCGAACCCTATTGAAACGATTAGGGTCAGCGCATGGACCGCTGGGGCCTGACGCTGCCACTGCCGGGGTTGACGCTCGCCGACCACGAGGAGCTGGTCAAGAGCGCCGAGGCGGCGGGCTACACCGACCTCTGGACGGGAGAGACCGCCGGGCCCGACGGCTTCACGCCGCTGGCGTTGAGCGCCGCCTGGACCGAGCGGGCGCGACTGGGGACCGGGATCGTCGGCGTCTTCCAGCGCGGCCCGGCCTTGCTGGCGCAGCAGGCAGCGGCGCTCGCCGATGCCTCGGAGGGGCGATTCGTACTCGGCATCGGCTCCTCCTCGGACCGCATCGTCGAAGGCTGGAACCAGATCCCCTTCCGACGGCCGCTGAGCAAGGTGCGGGAGACGCTCGACTTCCTCGGCCCGGCGCTGGCCGGCGAACGGACCGAGACCGGGTTCAAGCTCGAACAGAAACCTGCCCACCGGGTGCCGATCGTGCTGGCGGCGCTGCGGGGGAAGATGCTGGAGCTGGCGGTCGAGCGGGCCGACGGCGCCTTCACCAACTTCCTGCCGCTGGCCGGCCTGCCGAAGGTGACCGCCCAGCTCGAGGGGGCACCGGAGAGCTTCGAGCTGCTCTGCCGTTTCTTCTGCATCCCCGGCGAGCGCGAGCAGGTCGAGCCGCTGGCCCGCTTCATGTTCTCCTCCTACATCACCGTCCCGGTCTACGCCGACTTCTACCGCTGGCTCGGCTACGGCGAGCAGATCGCGCCGATGGTCGAGGCCTGGGAAGCGGGCGACCGCCAAGCCGCTGCCGCAGCCGCGCCCTGGGAGCTGATCGAGGAGATGTTCATCTTCGGCTCGCCCGAACAAATGAAGGAGCGTCTTGCCGCTTTCGTCGCCGGCGGCATCACCCTCCCGATCCTCACCCCGATCGTCACTCCGGACAAGCTGGCGGAGACGATCGACGCGCTCGCTCCACGCTGAGGGACTGGGCGGGGCGGTAAGGGGTCCGGTCATCCCCTGAGCGAATTGGGTCGCGTCCCTATTGGGACTGCTCCGCATGATGGTGCCCGCCTATGGCGGGCAGATACCGGATTGCATTTCCGCCGCTTCGCGAACATTCGCTCAGGGGATGACCGGACCCCTTCGGACCGTTCCCGTCTAACGCCGAATCACGCAATCTCTCTCAGGGAAGTTCCGACAGACGCTGGTCCTGCGCCGTCCCGGTGCTGCGTATCGGAGAGGGTCCGGTCGCCCTCCGCGGGAATGTTCGCGAAGCGGCGAAATGCAATCTGATTCCTGCCCGCCATAGGCGGGCAGCATCATGCGGAGCAGCCCCGCCATAGGGGCGCGACCCAATTCCCGCGGAGGGCGACCGGACCCTCTACCGCCCCGGCTCGTCGTTCATCACATCGGTCGCATCTTCAGCCAGGCTGGCATATGCGTCAGGGCGCCGGGTGGTCAGGAACGGGAAGAGCTCGAGCCAGTCACGCCGCTGATCCAGATCCAGGTCGGCAACTAGAACCGCTGGTTCATCTCTGGGAGCCTGGGCAAGGATGCGGCCGTACGGGTCGGAGATGAATGAGGAGCCGTAGAAGGTGAGGGGCTGCTCGGTGCCGATCCGGTTGACGGCGACCATGAAGACTCCGTTGGCGATCCCGTTGGCGACGATCACCTGCCGCCAAAGCGGCTCGGTGTCGAACTCTGGGTGGTCGGGCTCGGAGCCGATCGCGGTCGGGTAGACGAGGATGTCGGCGCCCTCGAGGCTGTAGGCGCGGGCGACCTCGGGGAACCACTGGTCCCAGCAGGTCGGCAGCCCCAGCTGCGCCTCCCCCAGCCCGACCAGCGGGAAGGCCTCAGCGTCGCCGGGCCCCGGGCGGAAGTAGCGGTCCTCGTGGTAGCCGGAGGTGACCGGGATGTGGAGCTTGCGGGTGCGGGCGACGAGCTCGCCGCTGGGAGAGACGACGATCGCGGTGTTGAAGCCGAGGCCGTCATCACCGTCGGAGCGCTCGTAGAGCGAGGCGTGGATGTGAGCGTCGGTCGCCGCCGCCATCCGGGCAGCGAACTCGAAGGTGCGGCCGCCGGGGAGCTCCTCCGGTTCTGCTCCGGCGGCCTCGGGGCCAGCCGGGTCGACCGCGAAGTAGCGGCTTAAGGTCAGCTCCTGCAGGCAGACCAGCTGCGCCCCCTCCGCGACCGCGAGCCGAACCCCATGCTCCAGCGCTGCCTCGTGCTCGGCTGGGTCGGGGTGCCAGCGGTGCTGAACGGCGGCGATCCGGAACGGCGGGCGGCTCGGCGGGCGGGTCCGAGCAGGTGACTCGGGGGGATCCTCGGCACGGATCAGGCGGATCTCATCCACTGGTTCAAGATAGACGGAGATGGGCCGCACGCTGAAATCGACCCCCGCCGAAGACGGCTTCCGGATGCCGGGCGAGTTCGAGCCTCACGCCGGCTGCTGGATGGCCTGGCCCGAGCGACCGGACAACTGGCGCTTGGGGGCGAAGCCAGCGCAGGAGGCATATGCGGAGGTGGCCGAGGCGATCGCCGCCTCTGAGCCGGTGACGATGGCCGTCTCCGACGCTCAGTTCGAGAACTGCCGGGCGATGCTGCCGCCGGCGGTGCGCGTGGTCGAGGTCTCCAGCGACGACGCCTGGATCCGCGACCACGGCCCGACCTTCGTCGTCGACGGCAGCGGTCGGCGCCGGGGCGTCGACTGGCGCTTCAACGCCTGGGGCGGGACCGAGGGCGGCCTCTACTTCCCCTGGGACCGCGACGAGCGGGTGGCGGCAAAGGTGCTAGAGATCGAGGAGGCCGACCGCTACCGGGCGCCAATCGTGCTCGAGGGCGGCGCGATTCACGTCGACGGCGAAGGCACGGTTCTGACGACCGAAGAGTGCCTGCTCAACCCAAACCGCAATCCGGAGCTGTCACGCGAGCAAATCGAGCGCGTCCTCCTCGACTACCTTGGTGCCGAGAAGGTGATCTGGCTGGGGGCTGGGGTCTTCGAGGACGAGACCGACGGCCACGTCGACAATCTCGCCTGCTTCGCCCGGCCGGGGGTGGTGCTGCTGACCTGGGGCGAAGATGCGGACGACCCACAGCAGGCGATCTCCCGTGATGCGCGCGAGCGCCTGGAAGCGGCAACCGACGCGCGCGGCCGCTCGCTGGAGGTGATCCTGCTCCCCTCCCCCGGGCCGCTGCAGATCTCAGCCGAGGAGGCAGAAGGCGTCGACACTGCCGAGGGCACGACCCCGCGGCGCGCCGGCGACCGCATGGCCGCCTCCTACGTCAACTTCTACCTCGCCAACTCCCGCCTTGTCTTCCCCCTTCTCGACCCGCGCCACGACGACGAGGCGGCAGCAATCCTCCGCCGCACCTTTCCCGACCGCGAAGTGGTTGGCTTGCCGGCGCGGGAGATCCTCCTCGGGGGCGGCAACATCCACTGCATCACCCAGCAGGTGCCGGCGGGCGAGACCGGGGCGGTGGCCGATGAGGCCGCCCATGCGCCCTGAACTAGACGGCCTTGCGAATCAAATGCGCTGGCGAAGCACTTTCAACGCTGATCAACTTCATCGTGAGTCACCTCCTGGCGATCTGGGAAGACAGTTGGAGTTGGTTTGATTGTTCTTATTTTTCTCAACCTAACGGACAGACCGAGATCCTTTCCTTTGCTCCGCAGGCCCGCTATAGCTGCGGGTGACAGGACGGTTCAGGGATAGCCGTCGCTGCTCTCACGATCAGTTCAGGAAGGGGGATGTTGTGGATCAGGAGAAGCGCAGTGCTCGCTCTCCGGGGAACAGGCGGCGAAAGGTACATCCGTTCCGCTTGCGAGTCAGGATCGTCGCTGCTTGCCATTTGCGTGAAGTCACGCCGAGGGAAATTGCCGCCCAAGAAGATCTAGAGGCGGCCACTGTCCAGTACCACTTCGGCAAGTTGGAGAAGGAAGGCTGGATTCACGTCAGCAAGAAGAAGGAGGTCCAAGGCGGCGTGCGTCAGTACTACCTGGCCGATCGCCTCAAACTAGTCACGCATAGAGAGTTCGAGGAGATGAGCAAGGAGGAGAGGGAGGCCACGAGCGAAGGCGTCCTCCTCCACTACCTGGAGATCTGCCGGGAGTCTCTCCGCGAGAAGACTCTGGATGCCCGTTCCGACAGCCACCTCAGCCACACTCCGATGGATCTGGATCAGCAGGGCTGGGAAGACCTGCGCGATGAACTAGATCGGCTTTTAGAACGGACCCTGGAAATCAACGTGGAAGCGATGATGCGCCTCCGCAAGAGCAAAGCCGAGGGAATTCCTACGGTCGTCCACTTGGCCGCCTTCGAAGTGCCACCCAACGTCACCGCCGGAATCAGAGCTCGCCCGTAACCGCCCCGACGGCCTAGTCGGTCCCAGTCGCCTCGGGGTCAAGCCAGACCTTCTTCAGCCAGGGAGGTGAGACGGCGAACTGGTCCCCGTTGGTGGCGGCGATCTGCTCGAGCGGAATCAGGTGAACGCGGTTGCCAGGCACATAACGACTGACATCGGCAAATCCGATGGCGTTGCCGGCGTGGCTACCGCCGGAGACAAGCAGCAAACGAGTCTCGGGGCCCCAACCGTCGTGCACAGTGATGCCGGTGTCGGAGCCCCAGTTCCCCTTGCTGAGGAAGTAGTTGTAGCCGTGGTGAGAGGAGGCGCGCTGGTCGACCTCGCCATCGGCTCCGAAGCGCAGTTGGACGCTCTCCCAGTCGTCAACGTGAAAGCCCTTCTTCCCCGCCACCGGAACGCCGCGCAAGGTCGCCGAATCGGGGTAGTAGGTCCAGTACTGGACGTAGAGGTTGCCGGCACGCTCGCCCGAGCAGTCGCCGCCAGCGGCTTCGGCCCCCACCTCCTCTCCCTCGCGGCAGTCGATTACGTGGACGAAGGCGGTGACCGGCAGCCGCTCGTCGGTGCGATGAATTCGGCCCTCGCCCTCGGCGTCTGCGCAAGTGGTGCTACGGCAGCGACGGAAATCCACCGGCAGCGCTCGTGAGCCGTGCTCGAAGGCAAGCATCGGCATGTGGCCCCGGACAAGCTCACCGACTTCGCTGCCATAGGCGGCGATCAGCGTCGACTCGTCACCGCAGCCGTCTGCCAGCGCCGCCGCGCAGATGATCCGGTCGGCGACCGCCAGCGCCAGCGACGCCCCCGGGACCCTGACCCCGACTGCAATCAAAGCCAGCATCGTCAGCGAGACGAACAGCACCAACCCGATCCACTCGACCGTCCCCTGTCCCCGCTCTGACCGCATGCGCCGAAGCTAAGGAGCGAGGACCGACGCGTGTGCGCCTAGAGTGCCGGTTGCGTGTCGGCATCGCTACGACTTCGTGGGTTGGCAGTTCTGGCACTTCTCGTCTCCTGCACGAGCGCCGATTTGGCGGCCGCGGGCGAGCGCAGCGTCATCGGCCACTCGGTGCAGGGTCGCCCGATCGTCGCCATCCGCAAGGGCCCTCAGAGCGCGGCCGTGAAGGTGCTCGTGGTGGGCGCCATCCACGGCAACGAGACGGCGGGAATGCAGATAACTGACCGGCTGCTGGCGCAGGGAGTCCCCGGTCACACCCAGCTCCTGATCGTCCCGACGGCAAACCCTGACGGCATCGTCCTACGCACCCGCGGGAACGCCCGCGGCGTCGACCTCAACCGCAACTTCCCCTTCGACTGGCGCCCGCTCATCGGCGGCGAATACTCCGGCTCCGGACCACTCTCAGAGCCGGAGTCCCGCGCCGCCCACCGCCTCATCCTCCGCGAGAGACCCGACGTAACGATCTGGTTCCACCAGCCGTTCGGCCTAATCGACCGACCCCCAGGCAACCCCTTCGCCGCCCAACGCTTCGCCCAGCTGATCGACCTCCCGCTGGTCAAGCTGCCGGGGCGCTATCCGGGCAGCAGCTCTCGCTGGCAAAACCACCACTCCCCCAATACCGCCGCCTTTGTAGCCGAGCTACCTCAGCGAGTGAACAGCGCACTCATCAAGCGAGGCACCGCAGCCGTCCTCACCCTGGCAGCGGAGCTTGGAAGCCCGGGGCTGGCGCCCGCCAGGCCGGTGCGTTCGGCCCCTTAGAGGTTGCCGATCTCGGCGGCGATTTCGCTGGCGGCCGCTTTGGCGTCAGCGAAGAGCATCGAGGTATTCGGTTCGTAGAACAGATCGTTGTCGATGCCGGCGAAGCCGGGGCTGAGGGAGCGCTTGATCACAATCACCTCTTGGGCCTCGGAGACCTCGATGATCGGCATCCCGGCGATCGGTGAATCGGGATCGTTTTTCGCCGCCGGGTTGGTGACGTCGTTGGCGCCGACGACCACGGCGACGTCGGTGCGCGACATCTCCGGGTTGATCTCCTCCATCTCCTTCAAGTTCTCGTAGGCGACGTCGGCCTCGGCGAGGAGGACGTTCATGTGGCCCGGCATTCGCCCGGCGACCGGATGGATCGCATAGTTGACGGTGACGCCGCGCTTTTCCAGCTCGTCGGCGACCTCCTTGATCGCGTGCTGGGCCTGCGCGACCGCGAGGCCGTAGCCGGGGACGATCACGACCGTGTCGGCGTAGGCCAGCTTGATCGCCGCGTCCTGGGCACCGATCGAGACGTGGGGCTTTTCCTCGCCCGTGCCTCCACCGCCGCCTGCGGGCGCGCCGCCGAAGCCGGAGAAGAGGATGTTGCCGACGGAGCGATTCATCGCCGTCGCCATCTCCATCGTGAGGATCGTTCCGGAGGAGCCAACGAGGGTGCCGGCGACGATCAGGGCGACGTTGTCGAGCGCGAACCCGGCGGCCGCGGCGGAGAGACCGGTGAAAGCGTTCAGCAGCGAGATCACGACCGGCATGTCGGCGCCGCCGATCGGCAGCACGACGAGGTTGCCGAGCAGCGCCGAGGCGAGCAGGATCGCGATGAAGATCTCCTCGGAGGGATCGTCGTTGTTGATCCCGATCGAGACGCAGGCGACGACGATTCCGATGAGCAGCAGGGCGTTGATCACCTGCTGCCCCGGGACCGCGATCGGCCGGGTCGGGATCAGGTCCTGGAGCTTGGCGAAGGCGATGTTCGAGCCCCAGAAGGAGACCGAGCCGACGACGCCGGCGAAGAGGATCGGGATCAGCTCGTCGAGTGGGACCTCGTGTCCAGCCCCATGCCGGATCTCCGACCAGGCGATCAGAGCAACCGCGCCGCCGCCGACCCCGTTGTAGAGGGCGACCATCTGCGGCATCTCGGTCATCTGCACGCGGATCGAGGCGATTACGCCGACCGCGGTGCCGATCCCGAGCCCGAGGAAGATCAGGCCCCAGTTGCCCATCCCGTCGAGCAGCAAGGTGGTGACAACTGCGATCGCCATGCCGCCTGCGGCGACCAGGTTGCCCCGTTTGGCGGTGGTCGGGTGGGTGCCCATTTTGATCCCGACGATGAAGAGCGAGAAAGCGACGATGTACAGAGCGGTGGCAGCGTCGCCACCGGGCTCGAAGACGGCGAAGAGCGGGTTCATGAGCCGCCCTTGCCGTCAGAGGTGGCCTTCGGTTTCGGCTTACGCGAAAACATGCCGAGCATCCGGTCGGTGACCATGAAACCGCCGACGATGTTGATCGCGCCGAAGGCGACCGCGATCGTGCCGATCACGTACTCGAGGCCGTCGTCGGCGAAGCCGAGGACGATCAGGCCGCCGAGCATGACGATGCCGTGGATCGCGTTGGTCTGCGACATCAACGGCGTGTGCAGGGTGGTCGGAACCTTCGAGATCACCTCGAAGCCGACGAAGACGGCGAGGACGAAGATCGTGATCTCGGTCATCAGGTCCATGGCTACTTCGCTGCCCTCTCGTTTTTGATCTCGCCGCTCTGGGTGATGCAGGCCGCGGCGATGATGTCGTCCTCGAAGTCGACCTTGGCCTCGCCCTCCTCGGTGACGATCAGGCCGAGCAGGTTCTCGAGGTTCTTGGCGTAGAGCTGGGAGGCCGGCGCCGGCATCTCCGAGGGAAGGTTGCGGGTGCCGATCACTTTCACCCCACCCTCGACCACGGTCTGGCCGGGCTGGGTCAGCTCACAGTTGCCGCCGGTCTCGGCGGCGAGGTCGACGATCACCGAGCCGGGGGACATGTTGCGGACGCCCTCGGCGGTGATCAGAGTCGGCGCCGGGCGGCCCGGGATCGCGGCGGTGGTGATGATGATGTCCTGTTTCGCCGCGTTCTCGGCGAGGGCGTCGCGCACCTGCGCGTTCTCCTCGTCGGTCAGCGGCCGGGCGTATCCGCCCTCCCCCTCGGCGTCGGGGATGAAGTCCAGTTCCAGCGGCCGGCCACCGAGCGAGGCGATCTGCTCCCAGGCGGCGCGGCGGATGTCGAAGCCGGTGACGATCGCGCCGAGGCGCTTGGCGGTAGCGACGGCCTGCAGCCCGGCGACGCCGGCGCCGAGGACGAGGACCTTGGCCGGCGGCACGGTGCCGGCGGCGGTGGTCATCATCCCGAAGAAGCGGCCAGACTCGCGGGCGCCGATCAGGGTCGCCGCGTAGCCGGCGGCGGCAGCCTGAGAAGAGAGCGCGTCCATCGCCTGGGCGCGGGTGGTGCGCGGAATCGCCTCCATCGCGAAGGCGGTGACGCCGGCGCTTGCCAGCGCCTGGTTGGTCTCCGCCGCGACCCAGGGGTTGAGGTGGGAGATCAGGATCTGGTTGCCGTTCAGCTTCGAGATGTCGCCGGCGCTCGGCACGGCGACGTGGAGGACGATGTCGGCTCCCCAGGCGGCGTCAGCGGCGCCAACCGTGGCCCCGGCCTCCTGGTAGGCGGCGTCGGTATGGCCAGCGGCCTCACCGGCGCCGGACTCGACGATGACGTCGACTTTCTCGTTCTTCTTCAACGATTTGACGACATCGGGAATTAGCGCCACGCGGCGCTCCCCTTCAGCAGTCTCTTTCGGCACTCCGATCTTCATGGCGCGGCGCGGAAGATTATGCGATCAGGTCGGGAGAGCGTCCCGACCCCCGCCAATCAGGCAGAGACCCCCGCCAATGCGGCCAGCCGCTCCAGCGTGTGCAGCTGCTCGGAGCGCTCGACGTGGACCGGGGAGACGATCAAGCGGTCGATGCCGGCACCGCGGAACCGCTCCACCCGCTCGGCCACCTCGGCCTCGGTCCCGACCAGCGAGGTCGCCTCGACGATCTCGTCGGGCATCGCCTCGAAGGCGCCGGCGCGATCGCCGTCCTGGAAGCGCTGCTGGACCTCGTCGGCGACGTCGCCGAAACCGAAGCGATGGGCGAGGTCAACGTAGAAATTCGTTTTGCGGCTGCCCATGCCGCCGAAGTAGAGGACGAGGCCGGCCTTGACGACGCTCTTCGCCGCCTCGAGGTCGCCGTCGATCGCCACCTGCAGCGAGGGGCTGACCTCGAGGTCGGAGCGCTGGCGACCGCCTTTGGCAAACCCGGCCTCCAGGTGCTCGCCCCAGGTCTCCTCGAAGGCATCGACACTGAAGAAGATCGGAATCCAGCCGTCGCAGATCTCCGCCGCCATCTCCACCGATTTGCGCCCGATCGCGCCGACGAAGACGGGGATCTCGTTGCGCAGCGGGTGGAAGTTGAGCTTCAGCGGCTTGCCCTCGCCGTCGGGCAGGGGCAGCGTGTAATGCGCGCCTTGGTGGTTGACGGGACCCTCGCGGGCAATGATCTCGCGGACGACTTCGATGTACTCGCGGGTGCGTCCCCAGGGCTTCGAGTAGGGAACGCCGTACCAGCCCTCGGAGACCTGCGGGCCGGACGGACCAAAGCCGAAGAGGAAGCGGCCGCCGGAAAGTTTGTCGATCGTCGCCCCGGCCATCGCCGCTGCGGCGGGGGGGCGCGCCGGCACCTGCATGATCGCGGCGCCGAGGTTGATTTTCTCGGTCCGCGCCGCCAGCCAGGCGAGCACGCTGACCACGTCGGAGCCGTAGGACTCGGCGGCCCAGACCGACTCGTAGCCGAGCCCCTCGGCGGCGAGAACGGCCTCCGCGGCCTCCTCGCCGGCCGGGCCGATCCCCCAGTAGCCAAGGTTTAGTCCAAGCTTCAGCCCCATCGTTCCCGCACCCTATTGAATAGGGGGTCTGATGGGAAACGGCCACGCCGGCATCGACCAGGGGCTCTCCGTCAAGGAGGCGGAAGCCCGACTGCGAAAGCTGGGGCCGCCGCCGGAGAACTCCTCGCGCTCGCTGGCGAGCATCGTCGCCGCCAACGTCTTCACCCTCTTCAACGCGATCATCGCGGTCTTCTTCGTCGTCGACATCGGCCTCGGGCTCTGGGCCGATGCGCTGTTCGGCGTGATCGCGATCATCAACTCGAGCATCGGGATCTACCAGGAGAAGAAGGCGAAGGAAACGCTCGATGAGATCGCCGTCCTCGTCGCCCCCAAGGCCCAGGTGATCCGCGACGGTGCCGAGGTCGAGCTGACCGCGAACGAGGTGGTGCCGGGCGACGTGATCCGGGTCGGCCCCGGGGACCAGCTGGTCGCCGACGGCGAGGTGATCGCCTCGCGGGGGATGACTATGGACGAGTCGCTGCTGACCGGCGAGGCCGACGGGATCCAGAAGGACGAGGGCGACCGTGCCCTCTCCGGCTCCTTCTGCGTCTCCGGCTCGGGCCACTACGCGGTCGACGCGGTCCGCGAAGAGAGCTACGCGGGTCAGATCGCCGGCGAGGCGAAGACCTTCCGCCACCCTCCCTCGCCGCTGCAGGAGGAGGTCAACCGGGTGATCCTCGCCTCCACCTACCTGATGCTGCCGCTGGCGGTGCTGCTGATCGGCAGCCTCTACCTGCGCGAAGTCCACCTCGAGGAGGCGGCGCAGACGGCGACCGCGGGCCTGATCACCCTGATCCCCGAGGGCCTGGTCCTGCTAATGAGCGTCACCTTTGCGGTGGCGGCGATGCGGCTGGCGAAACGGGGGACGCTGGTCCAGCAGATGAGCGCCACCGAGAGCCTCGCCTCGGTCGACACGATCTGCGTCGACAAGACCGGGACGCTGACCGCGGGCGAGCTGCGGCTGGTCGGGGTCGAGTATGCGGACGGCATCGACCCGAAATCCGGGGCGACGGCGCTCGGGCGCTTCGCCGCCAGCGCCGGCGACCGCAACAAGACCCTGGAGACGATCGCCGCGGAGTTCCCCGGCAGCGCGGAGGCGGTGCGCGGCGAGGTCCCCTTCTCCTCGGAGTGGAAGTGGAGCGGCCTCTCCCTCGACGGCGGCTCCGGTGCCACCTACGTGCTCGGGGCGCCCGACATCCTCGCCGAGTCCGGGGCGCTGACCCTGCCGCCGGGCCTCGCCGGCAAGCTCGAAGAGGAAACCGCCGCCGGCCGCCGCGTCGTCGCCTTCGGCCAGACCGGTGAGGCGCTGCCGGACGACCCGGGCGCAAAAGGTGCGCCGCGGCTGACGCCGCTGGCGCTGGTCGTGCTGGAGGAGACGCTGCGCCCCGACGTGGCGACGACGATCGCGACGATGCGCTCCGAGGAAGTCGACCTGAAGCTGATCTCCGGCGACGCCAAGGCGACGGTGACCGCGGTTGCCTTCGCGGTCGGGGTGCCGCACGACGCCGGGGTGGTCGAGGGCCCGGACCTGCCCGACGACCCCGAGGCGCTGACCAAGGTCGCGCTGGAGAACACGATCTTCTGCCGGATCAAGCCCGAGCAGAAGAAAGCATTGGTCGGGGCGTTGGTCGCGGCTGGTCGCTACGTGGCGATGATCGGCGACGGGGTCAACGACGTGCCGGCGCTGAAGCGGGCACGGATGGCGGTGGCGATGGGCTCGGGGACGCAGGTGACCAAAGGCGTCGCCGACGTCGTCCTGCTCAAAGACCAGTTCGAGCGGCTGCCCGAAGCGGTCGGTGAGGGCCGCCGGATCGCCCGCAACATCCACCGCCTCGGCCGCCTCTACCTGACCAAGACGATCTACGCGGCGACGCTGATCCTGCTCGTCGCCGTGCCGGGCCTGGCCTTCCCCTTCCTCCCCCGCCACCTGACGATCGCGGCGCTGATCACGATCGGCATCCCTTCCTTCGTCCTCGCCCTGATGCCCTCCGACGGGCCGCTCTACCGCGGCCGGCTGCTGCGGGCGCTGGCCGCCTTCGCGGTCCCCGCCGGGCTGGCGACCGCGCTCGGCTCGATCCTCTCCTTCTTCCTCGTCGACACCCTCGCCGGCGGCAGCCTCGAAGAGGGGCGGACCGCGGCGACGACGACGCTGATCGTGCTCGGCCTCGCCTTCGTGCTGCTGCTCGAGCGCGGCCCCGGCCGCGAGCACATCGCCGTCCAGGGCTACATGCTGGTGATGATCATCAGCCTCGCCGCTCTCTACGCCGCGATCCTCGGCATCACCCCGGTCCGCGAGTTCTTCGAGATGACGCAGCTCGGCGCGGGGCAGTGGTTCCTCGCCCTGCTCTCGGCGGCGGTCGGGCTGACGATCGCCAGCGTGCTCTGGCGGCTGCCCCAGATCGAACGGCTGGAAGTCCCGGAAGAGGGGGTAGAGGCCGAGGGTGAGCGCGCCTAGCTACTCGCCCGAATCGGATTGCGCCGACGAGGCATATGACTCCGCCGGCGAACCGCGGCCGCTCTACGCGGAGCTGCTGGAGGAGCTCGGCCGGCGGAACCTGAAGGGGCTGCGGAAGCGGGTCGAGGCCCGGGTCGCCGAGAGCGGCCTCACCTTCGGCGAGGGCGAGCCGATCGCCGTCGACCCCGTCCCGCGTTTGATCGCAGCGGCGGAGTGGGAGCATCTGCAGGCCGGGCTGCTGCAGCGGGCGGGTGCGCTCAACGCCTTCGTCGCCGACGCCTACGGCCCACAGCGGATCTTCGACGCCGGCGTCGTTCCCCGCCGGCTACTGGAGACCTCGACCGGCTTCGCGAGGGGGATGGAGGGGGTGCTCGATTCCGCGGTGCCGCCGGCGACCGTGGCGGGCCTTGACCTGGTCCGCGATCGCAGTGGCGAGCTGCGGGTGTTGGAGGACAACCTGCGGATGCCCTCAGGCGCCTGTTACGCAATCGGGGTGCGGGAGGTGGTCGCGCCGGAGTTGGACGGGGTGGTCTCCCCCAGCGGCCTCGACGGCTACCTGGAGGAGCTCGGGCAGGCGATTCGCGACGCCGCCCCCGCCGGCCGGGACGAACCCTGCGCCGTGGTCCTCTCCGACGGTCCCGAGAACGGCGCCTGGTACGAGCACGAGCGGATCGCGCGCGAGCTGGGGCTGCCGCTCGTCTCCCCCGACCAGCTCGAGACCAGCCGTGGCCGGCTCTTCGCCCGGATCTCGCGCGAGCGGCGCCAGGTCGACGTGGTCTACCGCCGCCTCGAAGCCGATCGCATCACCGAGCCCGACGGCCGCCCCACCGAGCTGGGGGAGCTGCTGCTGCCGGCGCTGCGGTCAGGACGCATGCGCTGCGTCAACGCCTTCGGCACCGGCCTCGCCGACGACAAGCTGACCTACGTCTACGTCGAGCGGATGATCGACTTCTACCTGGGCGAGAAACCGCTGCTGCGCTCGGTCTTGAGCTATGACCTCACCGACGAGGCCAGCAGGGCGGAAGCGATGGATCGGCTCGAGGAGCTGGTGGTGAAGCCGCGCGGAGGCTTCGGCGGCCACGGCATCACGATCATGCCGCGGGCAAGCGAACCCGACCGCAAGCGGGCGGTGGCGGTGGCCCGGCGCCGCCCCGAGCACTTCATCGCCCAGGAGCCGGTCGAGATCTCCACCCACCCGACGATCCGCGGCGAGGGACTGCAGCCGCGGCGGATCGACCTGCGGCCGTTCGTGATCAGCAGCGCCAAGGGACAGGTGGCGATGGTCGGCGGGCTCACCCGCTTCGCCCAGGGCGCCGGCGAGATGGTGGTCAACAGCTCCCAGGGTGGTGGCTGCAAGGACACCTGGGTAGTGGAGAATCCGCAGGCATGAAGCAAGGCGCCCCAAATGGACGGCCCCTGATCGGGGTCACGACCTCGGAGGTACGCGAGGCCGAGCGGATCCAGCAGACCCCGGAGAGCGAGCCGAAGGTTCGCGAGATGGTCCTCGGCCTGACCTATCTGCGGGCGCTGGAGGCGGCGGGTGCGGTGCCGATGGTGATCCCGCCGCTGCCGGAGGAGGCGATCGGATCACTGCTCGACCGACTCGACGGCATCTGTCTCTCCGGCGGCCCCGATCTGGATCCCGACACCTACGGCGCCCGCCGCCATCCGGAGCTGGGGCCGACCGAGCTTGACCTCGACCGCTTCGAGCTGGCGGTGGCGCAGCGAGCCGACCGGCGGGAGATGCCGATCCTGGCGATCTGCCGCGGCACCCAGGCGCTCAACGTCGCCCGCGGCGGCTCGCTGATCCAGCACCTGCCGGACGTCTCAGCGGAGCTCCCTCACCGGCAGTCGGCGCCGGGGAACCAGACCAGCCATCCGATCGAGATCGAAGTGGGCAGCCGCTTGGCCGCGGCCCTGGGAGACGACGAGATCGAGGTGGCTGACGAGCTCGACGTCAACTCCTTCCACCACCAGGCAATCGAGCGGTTGGGCGAGGGGCTGAAGGTCACCGCCCGGGCGCCGGACGGGACGATCGAGGCGGTCGAGGATCCGTCGCGGCCGTTCCTGATCGGCGTCCAGTGGCACGCCGAGACGCTGGTCCACCGCACCTACGAGGCGGCGCTGTTCCGCAACTTCGTCGCCGCGAGCCGCCTCAGCCCCGTGACCGCCTGACCAGTAGCCGGCTAGCCCCCGGCGGGCGGGAGCACGAACTGGCTGACGATCAGGTTGGCCGCCAGCTTCGGCTCCTTGCCCTCGCGCCGACGCTCGATCCTCACCTCGATCACGACCGTGCTCTGGCCGACGTGCAGGGGCTCGGCGCGGGCCTCGATCTCATCTCCCAGCACGCCGGCGGCGAAGACGTTGAGCTTGAGCTCGATCGTGGTGAAGTTGTGGCCGGGTGGGATGCAGCGGAAGGTCGACCAGGCGGCGACGGTGTCGCCGAGCGCGGTCCAGACCCCGCCGTGGACGAAGCCGCCGGGATGCAGGTGGCGGCGATCGACGACGATCCGCCCGCGGGCGTGGGAGTCCTCGACCTCGAGCGGCTCGATCCCGAGATCGCCCGGAAAGCTTCCTGGTAGGAAGTCCCGGACGGTCTCGGGGGTGATCATCGAGCTGGGGTGCGGCGTGTCGTTCATCGCCGCGGCTACTCCTAGTTCATCCGCTCCACGAGCATCGCCTTGCCCTGGCCGCCGGCGACGCACATCGTCTCCAGGCCGACCTGCTTGTCGTCGGTCTCGAGCACGTTCAGCAGCGTGCCCATGATCCGGGCGCCGGTCATCCCGAAGGGGTGGCCGAGGGCGATCGCGCCGCCGTGGGTGTTGAGCTTGTCTTCCTCGATGCCGCATTCGGCCATGATCGGGATCACCTGGGCGGCGAAGGCCTCGTTGAGCTCGACCCGGTCGACGTCACCGATCGTCATCCCGGCGCGGTCCAGCACCTTCTTGATCGCGCCGATCGGTGCAACGCCCATCAGCTCGGGCTCGTTGCCGTGGGTGGCGGCGGTGAGGATGCGGGCGCGCGGGGTCAGGCCCAGCTCCTTGGCCTTGGTGTCGCTCATAAGGAGGACGGCTGCGGCGCCGTCGTTGAGCGGGCAGGAGTTGCCGGCGGTGACGCCGCCGCCGCCGAAGGCCTCCGGCAGTTCGGAGAGCTTCTCCAGGGTCGAGGAGGCGCGGGGGCCGTCGTCCTTGCTGACTTCAGTTCCGTCCTCGAGCTTGACCGGGACGATCTCGCGGTCGAAGAAGCCGTCTTCCTGCGACTTCACGGCCAGTTCCTGCGAGCGCTGCGCGAACTTGTCCATGTCGGCGCGGCTGACCTCGTACTTCTTGGCGACGTTGACCGCGGTCAGGCCCATGTCGATGTAGGCGTTGGGCTGGCCGTTCTCGCCGATCAGATTGGGGTTGCGGTCGTCGGCGCCGGCGGGCTCGGTGCGCTCGTTGAAGCGGCTCACCCACTCGACTCCGACGGCGAGGTAGGCGTCGCCCTCGCCGGCCTTGATCGCGTTGCCGGCGTGGCGGATCGCGTCGAGGCTGGAGGAGCAGTAGCGGGAGACGGTGACCCCGTTGACCTCCTGCGGCAGCTTCTCGCTGAGCAGGGAGATGATCCGGCCGATGTTGAAGGCCTCGAGGCCCTGCGGCATGCCGACACCGCAGAAGACGTCTTCGATCAGAGCCGGGTCGACGCCTGGGTTGCGCTCGAGCAGCTGGTCGACCACGAACGCGCCCATCTCCTCGGGCCGCAGCTGGGCCAGCGAGCCCTTGAAGGCACGGCCGATCGGCGTGCGGATGGTGTCGACGATGACTGCTTCGGGCATTCCGTATCTCCTTGAAGGCTTGTGAATGGCTTGCGACTGCGGCAGGAGGGTAGTTGACCGAAGGAATGGACGTTTCGTGTGGTTTGTTACAAAGTCATTCGAAAGTGTCTTGGAACCACGTTACATTCGCCTCAATCCACCTCGCTGGGAACGCGAGATTTGCCGCTTCGGCGGCAACGAAAGGAGGGCCCTTTCATGCCTGAGGGTTACTGCGTCAAAGAGCGTAAGAAGGTCGAGATCAAAGACGCTAAAGAGGTGACGATGAAGAACGGTCGCCCGGCGATCCAGGGCACCTGCCCGGACTGCGGGACGAAAATCTTCAAGATCGGAAAACTCGAATAGGCCCCTCCTAAAAAGGAAGTCGGACCCCGGGGATGCCCGGGGCAGCGTACGCCGGGTCGATGATCCAGTGAGGGGCTTCGGCCCGGAGTGCGTGTGGTTCCTTTTGCACGTATGCAGTGCATATGGAACCGCGGATTAGTGCTCCGGGGGGAGAGATCGACTACGCGGTTCCTTAAGCACGCATGTCGTGCAAAAGGAACCGCAGGACGAAGAGCAGGACGAAGAGGGCTGATTCGAAGGCGCGGGTGGCGCAGATCGCAACGGCTCAGGGCGGCGTCGTCTCGCTGGGCCAACTGAAACAGGAGGGCATATCTCCGAAGATCGCTGCGGACCGCGGTAGGGCTGGCTCCTATCACCGGGTTCATCGTGGCGTCTACACCGTGGGACACCGGTCAGTCTCCCGCGCCACGCTTCTACGGGCGGCGTTGCTTGCTTGTGGTGAGGGGGCGGTGATTTCTCATGGGACGGCAGCGGCCTTTCATGGCCTTTGGGATTCCTGGCCGAGCCTGATCGATGTGACCGTGCCCGAGCAGGCGGGCCGCAAGATCGACGGCATTCGCTGTCGCCGCTGCCGCTATCCAAACCCGGAAGAGATCGAAATTCGGAACGGTGTCGCCTGCACTACGCCAGCCCGGATATTGGTCGACCTTGCGGGAATGGTGGGGCTACCCACGCTCCGAAAGACGGTTGGCCGCGCCGCCGTCCGCAAGAAACTTCACCTCCATGCCGTGGACCTGGCGATTCATGCCGCCGAGGGAAGGCGCGGCCTGAAGAGTCTGGAACTTGCACTGGTGCCCTACCGGACCAAAGACGGCAAGCCGGTCGACCTGCGTAGCGACTTCGAGGCCTTGGTTCTCCCAGAGTTGATCGAACTGGGGGCGCAGCGGCCACTCGTCAACGCCTGGATCCACGAGGAGGGCGAGCGCTTTCTCGTCGACTTCTTTTGGGAGCAGGCGCAGGTGATCGTCGAAACCGACGGACGCGAGACCCATGAGACGCCTGAGGCGTTTCAGTCAGACCGCCGTCGGGACCAACTCCTGACGGCCGCGGGCTACCGAGTCCTGCGCGTCACCTGGGACCAGATCCACTCCGAACGAGAGGCAGTCCTCGACCGCATCAGCCGCGCGCTCAGCCTTCACTCCATCCGTGGGTAGGCGAGCGGCCCAGGGGCCGGGGTGGTGCCCTCCGGACCCTCCCCGCTGTTGTCCGGAGGGCACCACCCCCGCCCCCCCGCTCAGTCTTCGCTGACGCCGCTGAGCTTGGCCCGCTTGCGGTAGGAGATCGATGGTGGGACCAGCTCGCGGATCTCGGAGAGGAGGCGGGCGGAGAGGGCGCCGGGGTCCTCGTCGGGGCGGGGCTGACCGCCGACGGGGTCGAAGAAGCGGAGGCGGATACGGTTGCGGCGGGGGAAGCCGGTGAGGTCCGAGGTGCCCTCGATCGCGACCAGGGTGACGTGGGCCTCGGGCACCTCGAGGGCGAGGCGGCCGACGCCGCTGCGTGCCCTTAAGACCTTGCCGCGCGAGCGGGTGCCCTCGGGGAAGACGCCGATGCAGGCGCCCGCCCGCAGGGTCTCGATCGCTTTGGCCAGCGCGTCCTTGTCGCCCTTGCCGCGTTGGATCGGGATCTGCCCCATGCCGTTGAGGACCGGGGCGAGGCCGCGCACGTCCCAGAGCTCGGATTTGGCGAGGGCGCGGATCTGCCGCCGTTTCAACGCCGCGATTCCGACCATCACCGGGTCCCAGTGGCTGTCGTGGTTGCCGAGGATCAGCAGCGGTCCCTTCTCGGGGAGCACCTCCAGGCCCTCGGCCTGCATCCGTCCCCACCAGGCGACCGGCTTGCTGACGGTCATCGCCAGGCGGTAGGTCTTGGTTCGCTCGTTCACGGACCGGGAGTTCTACTGGATAGCCTCAAGCGCAGTGACGACGGAGGCACAGCGCACCGGCGGCATCGAGGTCGAAGCCCTCGTCCGCGAGTTCAAGAACGGCCCCCGGGCCGTCGACGGCATCGACCTCGAGGTTGCCCAGGGTGAGATCTACGGCTTCCTCGGCCCCAACGGCGCCGGCAAGTCGACGACGGTGCTGATGCTGACCACCCTCCTCCCTCCCACCGCCGGCACGGCGCGGGTCGGCGGCTACGACGTCGTCCGCGAAGGGCCGCGGGTGCGGTCGACGATCGGTGCCGCCCTGCAGGAGGCGGCGCTCGACCCGCTGCTGACCGGCCGCGAGCACATGCGCCTGCAGACCGCCCTCCACGGCCTCGGCAAGGGCGAGCGCGAAAGCCGCGGCAAGGAGCTGCTGGAGCGGGTCGGCCTCGCCTACGCCGCCGACCGCAAGGTGGGCGGCTACTCGGGCGGGATGAAGCGGCGGCTCGACCTGGCGCTGGCACTCGCCCACCGGCCGCGGATCCTCTTCCTCGACGAGCCGACGACCGGACTCGACATCCAGAGCCGCACCGCGCTCTGGGAAGAGGTGGCGCGGCTCGCCGGCGAGGACGGGGTCACCGTCTTCCTCACCACCCAGTACCTGGAGGAGGCCGACGCGCTCGCCAACCGGGTCGGGATCATCGACCACGGCAAGATCGTCGCCGAAGGCACGCCAACCGAGCTCAAGGCCGAGATCGGCCGGCCGACTGTGGAGGCGGTCCCCCGCGAGGCGGGCGAACGGGAGCGAATGGCGTCCGTGCTCAGCCGCTTCGGCCAGCCCGCCGGCGCCTCGCCGCGCGGCGTCGCCGTAAGGCTCGAGGGCGGCGAGTCGCAGCTGGCCGAGGTGGTGCGCGCGCTCGACGCCGAGAACGTCGCGATCGAGCACCTGCAGCTGCACGCCCCCTCCCTCGACGACGTCTTCCTCGCCAAGACCGGCCGCTCGCTCGAGGGCGCCGCCGAGGAGGAGGCCGAGGCACCGGAGTCCGAGGCAGTCGGATCGGGGTGAACGGCGCCCTTCGCATCCAGGTCAGCCAGCTGGCCCGGCGCTCGGTGCTGCGGACCCTGCGCCAGCCGGCGCAGATCGTCCCCGCCCTCGTCTTTCCGCTCTTCCTGTTGGCGGTCAACGCCAGCGGCCTCCAGGACGCGACCAACCTGCCCGGCTTCCCGACCGACTCCTACCTCACCTTCGTCCTCGCCGTCCCCTTCATCCAGGGGGCGCTGTTCTCGGTGATGAACTCGGGCACCGACCTCGCCCGCGACATCGAGACCGGCTTCCTCAACCGCCTGGCGCTGACGCCGCTGCACGGGGCCGCTCTGCTGAGCGGACTTCTCGCGGGGTCATTCGTGCTCGGGATCGTCCAGGCCGCCGCCTACCTCTCGGTCGGACTGCTCGCCGGTGCCGAGCTGGCCGCCGGACCGGCGGCGATCCCGGTCATCCTCGCGCTCTCGGTCTCGATCACCGTCGCCTTCGGCACGATCGGCCTCTTCGCCGCCCTGCGCTTCGGATCAGGGGAGGCCGTCCAGGGCCTCTTCCCGGTCTTCTTCGTCTTCCTCTTCCTCTCCTCGATGGCGCTGCCGCTCGACCTGCTGACGACCGACTGGTTCCACGCGATCGCCGCCGCCAACCCGATCTCCTACCTGCTGGCGGCTTTTCGCTCGCTGCTGATCGAGGGTTGGGAGATCGGGCCGCTGCTGCTCGGCTTCGGTATCGCCGCGGCGATCATGGCGGTCGGCATGTTCGCGGCCAGCAGCGCCCTGAAGACGAGGCTGGTGAGGACGTGATCGCGGTCGCCCGCGCCGTCGCCTGGCGCAGCATCCACAACTTCCTCACCAACCCCGCCTTCCTGGCGCCGGCGGTGATGTTCCCGCTGTTCTTCTTCGTCTCCTTCGCGGGGGGACTGGCGGCGATCGGCGACGTGCCCGGCTTCGACTTCCCGAGCGGCTACACCGCCTTCCAGTTCGTCTTCGTCCTGCTCCAGTCGGCCGCCTTCGGCGGTGTCTTCACCGGCTTCGCGATGGCCCGCGACTTCGAGAGCGGCTTCGGCCGCCGCTACATGCTCGCCGCCAGCCGCCGCAGCGGCATCGTCGCCGGCTACGCGCTGGCGGCGCTCTTCCGCTCCTTCGTCACCTGGGTGATCCTCACCGCCGTCGCCCTGGTTGCCGGGATGCAGGTCGACGGCAGCGGCGTCGACATCTTCGGCCTCTACGCGCTGGCGATGCTGGTCAACGTCGCGGCGACGCTGTGGGCGGCGGGGGTGGCGCTGCGGGTGCGCTCGATCCAGGGCGGGCCGCTGATGCAGTTCCCCGTCTTCCTCATCCTCTTCCTCGCCCCGGTCTACGTCCCGCTCGACCTGCTCGACGGCTGGATCCACACCATCGCCTCGATCAACCCGGTCACCGCCCTCTTGGAGGCAGGCCGAGGCTTCATCTCCGGCGACCCGATCCTCGTAGCCGCCTCCTTCGCAATAGCAATCGGCCTAACCCTCCTCTTCACCCTCTGGGCGAGGGGCGGCCTACGAAGCGCGGAAGCAGCCGGCTAGCGAGGGGCGGGTGACCCTCTCCAGACACTCAACCGCGAGCCATTGGCGAGCGGTGTCTGGAGAGGGTCACCCGCCCCTCGCCCCACCACATCGGAACATCTAAGTGACCAAAGTCACGCCTCAGCATCGCCCCCCCAGCGAACCTTCAATCTTCTTGGCTCCCTGCGGCAAAATCCGGCCCTCTCTGGCACCGAGGACCTGACGAACTAAAGTGTCATTTGTGACGCAGAGGCCCCTCGAGCTGATCCTTGCCCGCAACCTGATGTCGGCTCTCTCGACCCCTGCCTTCCTCGTCGATGAGGGCGGGCTCCTCGTCTTCTACAACGAGGCCGCGGGGATGCTGCTCGGGAAACGCTTCGAGGAGCTGGGCACGGTCGGGCCACAGGAGTGGGGATCACTCTTCGGGCCCTTCGACGAGCGCGGCGAGCCGATCCCATACGACGACCTGCCGCTGGTCAAAGCGGTGCGGGCCGGGCGCCCGGCGCATGCCGAGATGACCGTGCGCTCGACCGACGGCTCCCAGCACGACGTCGAGGTCTCCGCCTTTCCAATCCAGACCGCTCACGGCTCGCAGGGCGCGATCGCCGTCTTCTGGCCGGCGCTCGTGGGTGGCAACGGAGCGGGACCGGCGTGAAGGTCAAGCTCTGGGGAACGCGGGGGTCGATCCCCGCACCGGGGCCGGAAACGATCCGCTACGGCGGCAACACCTCTTGCGTCGGCGTCACCCTCGCTGACGGCTCGATGCTGGCGCTCGACGCCGGCACCGGCATCCGCTGCCTTGGCCTCTCGCTGCCCGACGAGCCGACCCGTCTCCACATCCTCCTCACCCACCTCCACCTCGACCACATCCAGGGCCTCGTCTTCTTCGCCCCCGCCTTCCGTCCCCAGACCGAGATCGTGATCTGGGGACCCGCCTCGCCGGAGGCCTCGCTGCGCGATCGCATCGCCCGCTACATCTCCGCCCCGCTCTCCCCGGTCGAGGTGCGGGAGCTGCCCTGCGACGTCTCCTTCCGCCACTGCCCGGAGAGCGAGTGGGAGATCGGCTCGGCTCGCATCCGCTCCGCCTCGGTAGCCCATCGCGGCCCCACCCTCGGCTACCGGATAGACGACGGCGACTCCTCCCTCACCTACATCCCCGACCACGAGCCGGCCCTGGGAGCCGACCTCGACGAGCTCGAGGAGGACTGGATCTCCGGCTTCGAGCTGGCCCGCGACACCGACCTGCTGATCCATGACGGCCAGTACACCGACGCCGAGTACCCCAACCACCTCGGCTGGGGCCACTCCGCTCTCGAGCACTCGCTCAGCTTCGCGCGGCGGACCGGCGCCAAGCGCACCGTCCTCTTCCACCACGACCCGCTCCACTCCGACGATGAGCTCGACCAGCTCGCAATCGAAGCGCGGCAACGGTGGGTGGAGCTGGGCGGGGACCCGGCGGCGATCGAGCTGGCGACCGAGCGCAGCGAGTACGAGCTGCCGGCGCGGGCGGCAAGCACCGTCGCGACCGCATGAGCGCCGCTGAGAGAATCGAGGCGGCGGCCAAGCGCTCGCCCCTGGTCCGGGCGGCGCTGGAGAAGGCCCGCGCCGACCACGAGGGACAGATCCGCAACGGCAGCGGCGGCATGCCGTACGTCGAACACCCCGTCAGCGTCGCGGCGATGCTCGACGAGCGCGGCTGCCGCGAGGAGGTGCTGGCGGCGGCGCTCCTGCACGACGTCGTCGAGGACTCGGACACCAGCCTCGACGAGCTGCGCGAGCTGTTCGGCGAAGAGGTCGCAGGGATGGTCGGCGTCCTCACCGACGACGAGTCGATCGAGTCCTACCGCGAGCGCAAGGCCGAGCACCGGGAACGGGTTGCCGCCGCCGGCGCCGAGGCGCTGGCGATCTACGGCGCCGACAAGCTGGCCAACATCCGCATGCTCCGCCGCGCCTACGCCGAGGAAGGCGAGGCGGTCCAGGAGGAATTCAAGGTCCCGATCGACCTCAAGGCGGAGATCTGGGAAGCGGACCTGGAGCTGCTGCGGGAGAAGGCGCCGGAGCTTCCCTTCCTCGACCCGCTCGAGGAGGAGCTCACTCTGTTTCGCGCTCAGCGAGCGGCTGCCGCCCCTCCGACCTCAAGCTGAACCGCCGCCGCAGCGGCAGCGCGTACCAGAGGACGAAGAAGGCGGTCACCGTCAGGGCGACGACGACGGCGCTGGCCGTGGTGCTGAAGAGGACGTCGGTGACGAGCAGCAGCGCCCCGGTCATCGCCGCCGCCAGGAAGGTGAGGCCGATGATCGCGAACCGGTTGGAGTAGAAGACGAGCCGGCGCTTCTGTTGGTAGCGGAAGGTGAGCCGGTGGTAGGCGGTCGGGGACATCAGCAGGATCGCCGAGATCGCGGTGCACATCAGCGTCGTGAAGTAGACGTCGCGCTGGAAGGCGTTGATCTCGGCGAAGCGCTGCTGGAACGGGACCGTGAGCAGGAAGGCGAAGAGGACCTGCACCCCGGGGATGACGACGCGCAGCTCCTGGAGGAGCTCGCCGAGATTGCGGTCGAGGCGTTCCTCCTCGGTCTCTTCGCGACCGGAATCCCGGTGGGATTGATCCTTCTCCCTGGCAGGACCGTTCTCCATTGCAGCACCATATGTCAATCGAAACCGCCCTCGTCCTCTTCAACCGGGACCTTCGGACCCACGATCATCCAGCCCTCTCCGCGGCCGCGAAGGCGGAGCGGACGGTGCCGCTGTTCGTCCTCGACGAGCGGCTGCTGGGGTCGCGGTTCGCGGCGCCGAACCGGGTCGCGTTCATGCTCGAGGCGCTGCGCGACCTCGACGAGGCGCTGCGCCGGGCCGGCGGGCGGCTTTTCATCCGCCGCGGCGATCCGGTGCGGGAGGCGGTCGCGGTCGCGCGCGAGTGCGGCGCCGGCGCGATCCACGTCAGCGCCGACTACAGCGCCTACGCCCGGGCGCGGGAGCAGAGGTTGGCCGAGGCCTGCGCGGCGGAGCGGATCGCGTTCAGCGCCCATCCGGGGATCACGATCGTGCCGCCGGGAGCGGTGACGCCGACGGGCGGCGACCACTTCAAGGTCTTCACCCCCTTCCACCGCGCCTGGAGCGCGCTGCCGCGGCGGCAGCCGCTGCCGCCGCCGCGGCAGCTCGCGGTACCGCCGAAGCTGGCGGCGGGCCGCCTGCCGGCCTTCGAGGCACTGAGCGGCGGCCGGCCGTCGCCCCGGCGCCTGCCCGGGGGCGAGAGCGAGGGGCGGAAGCTGATGCGCTCCTTCCTCCGCGACGGCCTCGGGTCCTACGAAGATCGGCATGACGATCTGCCGGGGGATGGCACCTCCCGCCTCAGCGCTCACCTGCGCTGGGGCTGCGTCTCGCCTCTGGAGTTGTCCCGGGAGACCGAGGACCGCCGCGGCGGCGGCGCCTTCGTCCGCCAGCTCTGCTGGCGCGACTTCCACCACCAGGTGCTGGCGGCAACCCCCTCCCTCCCCCGCCGTGACTATCGGCCGCGGCGCGATCGCTGGTCGCGCTCGCAGCGGGTGCTGGAGGCCTGGCAGCAGGGCCGCACCGGTTATCCGCTGGTCGACGCGGCGATGCGGCAGCTGGCCGAGGAGGGCTTCATGCACAACCGGGCGCGGATGACCGTCGCCTCTTTCCTCTGCAAGGACCTCTACGTCGACTGGCGCGCTGGCGCCTGGCATTTCTGGGACCTCCTCAGCGATGGCGAGATCGCCAACAACGCCGGCAACTGGCAGTGGGTGGCGGGGACCGGCAACGACACCCGGCCCAACCGGGTCCTGAACCCGGTTCGCCAGGCGCAACGCTTCGACCCCGATGGCGCCTACGTGCGCCGCTATCTCCCCGAGCTGGAGTCGGTCCGCGGCAAGGCGATCTTCCGCCCCTGGCTGATGGAAGGCTTCGAGCGCCTCGACTACCCGCCGCCGCTCGTCGACCACGACGAGGCCACGGCCGCGTTCCGTGCCCATCGAGGCGCATAGGATCGGCCGATGGGACGGCTGGCCGTCATCCTCGGCACCAATGCCCTCGGCCCCGGCGGCGAGGAGATCGCCGCGGCGGCAGCCGCACAGGGGGCGGCGATCGCCCAGCGCCACGCCGCCGACGGCGCCTTCGTCCTTCCCCACGCGATCGACCACGAGGCGAACCTGCGGCCCCTGCTCGAGCAGGGATGCGACCGGGTGCTGGGGATCGGCTCGGTCGGCTCGCTGCGGCCCGAGCTCGAGGTCGGCAGCCTCGTCTGCCCGGACGACTTCATCGCCCTCAACCTCGGCGACTCGGTCTTCGCCGACGCACGCGCCCACTCGGCGCCGCGCTTCGACCCCCGCTGGCGCCGCGAGGTGATCGCCGCCTGGAGCGAGAGCGGCCAGGCGCCGCGGGACGGAGGCGTCTACTGGCAGGCACGCGGGCCGCGTTTTGAGACCCCGGCGGAGATCCGGCTGATTGCGGCCCACGCCGACGTGGTCGGGATGACGATCGCCTCCGAGTGCGTCGTAGCCGGCGAGCTGGGACTGGACTACGCGGCGCTTTGCGTCGTCGACAACCTCGCCAGCGGGCTCGCCGAGGAGACGGTGAGCACGGCGGGGATGGAAGCGGATCGCCTGGCCAACGCCGAGCGCCTGCGCGAGGGACTGGCGGCGGTGCTGCCGCGGCTCGGGGCGGTGGGCCGGTGAACGCGTGGTTCCTTCTGCACGATATGGGTGAAAAAGGAACCACGCGATGGCGTTGACGGTCACGAACGCGCTGCTGGAGGGGGAGCGGATCGGCCTTCGCTGCGAGGACGGAGCGATCGCGGCGCTCGGTGCCGACGTCACGCCCGAGTCTGGCGACGAGACCCTGGACGCCGGCGGCGCCCACCTGCTGCCGCCCCTCGTCAACGGCCACACCCACGCGGCGATGACGCTCTTCCGCGGCTCCGGCGGCGACCTGCCGCTGATGCCCTGGCTGGAAGAGAAGATCTGGCCGGTCGAGGCGAAGCTGGAAGACGAAGACGTCTACTGGGGAGCGCGGCTGGCCTGCGCGGAGATGCTGGGCAGCGGCACGACCCGCTTCTGGGACATGTACTGGCACCCGGAGGCGACCGCGCGGGCCGTCACCGACGCCGGCCTGCGGGCGACGATCGGCGCTCCCCTCTTCGACCTCGGCGGCAGCCCGGAGGAGCTGCGCGAGTCGGCGCACCGCAGCCTCGAGGCGCTCGCCGAGTTCGGCCCGCGGATCACCCCCGCCCTCGCCCCGCACGCGATCTACACGGTCAGCGAAGAGTCGCTGCGCTGGATCGGCGAGCTCAGCGCCAGCCACGACCTGCCGGTTCAGATCCACCTCTCCGAGACCGAGCGCGAGGTCCAGGACTGCATCGCCGCGCACGACCTCCGCCCCGCCTTCTACCTCGACCGGCTGGGGATGCTGAGCGAGCGCACCGTCCTCTCCCACGGGGTCTGGCTCGATCCCGACGAGCTGGCGCTGATCGCCGAGCGCGGCACCACCGTGGTGACCAACCCGGTCGCCAACATGAAGCTCGCGGTCGGCGGCGTCTTCCCCCACCCCGCGGCGCGCAGCGCCGGAGTCCCGGTCGGGCTCGGCACCGACGGCGCCGGCTCCAACGACTCGCTCGACTTGATGTCAGACCTGAAGATCTTCGCCCTCGCCCAGAAGCACGCCGCCGCCGACCCGACCGCGATCGACGCCGCCGAGGCCTGGGCCGTCGCCACCGGCGGGCGGGCGCCGCTGCTCGGTGCGACTCCGCTGGAGCCGGGAGCGCCCGCCGACTTCCTCCTCCTCCGCCCCGATTCGCCGCAGCTCGCGATCGGCGAGCTCACCGCCGACCTCGTCTACTCGGCCTCTGCGGCCACGGTTGAAGCCGCCGTCGTCGCCGGCAACGTCCTGATGCGAGGCGGCGAAGTTCCCGGGATCGCCGAGATCGTCGCCAAGGCCTCCGAGCGCGCCGGGAGACTAGGCCTGTGAACGAGAGCCCACAGGCTTCCTCGGTCAGATACGAGGGCGCGACGAAATGCTATCCCGGCGCCGCCGAGCCGGCGGTTGACCAGCTGACGCTGGAGGTGCCGGCAGGTGAGATCTGCGTCCTCGTCGGGCCTTCCGGCTGCGGCAAGACGACGGCGATGCGGATGGTCAACCGCACGGTCGAGATAAGCGAGGGCGACGTGCTGATCGGCGGCCAATCGGTCCGCGACCGCGACCCCGCCCAGCTGCGACGGGAGATCGGCTACGTGATCCAGCAGATCGGGCTCTTCCCGCACCGCACGATCAACGAGAACATCGGCGCCGTCCCGCAGCTGCTGGGTTGGAAGAAGGATCGCATCCGCGCCCGCAGTGCCGAGCTGCTGGAGCTGATCGGACTCGACCCCGAGCTCGGCGACCGCTACCCGGCGCAGCTCTCCGGCGGCCAGCAGCAGCGCGTCGGCGTCGCCCGGGCGCTGGCGGCCGACCCGCTGGTGATGCTGATGGACGAGCCCTTCGGGGCGATCGACCCGATCAGCCGCGAGCGCCTCCAGAACGAGTTCCTCCGCCTGCAGGCCGAGATCCGCAAGACCGTCCTCTTCGTCACCCACGACATCGACGAGGCGATCAAGATCGGCGACCGGATCGCGGTGATGCGCGAGGGCGGCAGGGTCGAGCAATACGCGACCCCGGCCGAGCTGCTGATGGCCCCCGCCAACGAGTTCGTCGAGGACTTCGTCGGCGCCGACCGGGCGCTGAAGCGGCTGGCGCTGATGCGGGTGCGGGACATCGACCTCTGGGAGGCGCCGCTGGCCTTCGTCGGCCAAGCGACCGCGGAGGTGCGGGCGAAGCTGGCATCGCCAGCCGTCGAAGTGCCCTATCCACTGCTGGTCGACAGCGAGCGCCGGCCCCTCGGCTGGCTGAGCGAGCGCGACCTGGCACGGGACGTCGTGCCGGAGCGAGCCGACTCACCGCTGGGGCCTCTCCTGGAGCGCGACGACGTAATGCGCGACGCCCTCGCCGACCTCCTGCAGGCGCAGTCGCAGTACGCGCCGGTGGTCGATCACCGGGGCCGGATCGCGGGCGTGCTCTCGGTCGAGATCATCTCCGAGTTCCTCGGCTCGCCGGCGGCGAAGGGCGACGAACAGCCGGCGACGGAGCGCCCGCATGGCTAGCCTGTCCCTGCTGGCCGCCGTCGGCGAAGTCGGCGGCGACTTCTTCAAGGAACGCACCTCCGACACGTTGCCGTGCCAGGCGAAACCGAACGAAGTCTTCTGCTTCGACTGGGCCAAGGACAACATCGATCGCTTTGGGACGCCGACGGTGCAGCATTTCGAACTGGTCGTCATCTCGGTTCTGCTCGGGTTCGCCCTCGCCTTTGCCCTCGCCTTGTTCGCCCATCGGCAGACCTGGCTGCGCCCGCCGCTACTTGCAGCCACGGGAGTCCTCTACACGATCCCCAGCCTTGCCTTCTTTTTCCTGCTGCTGCCACTCACCGGCCTGGGGAAGAACACGGCGATCATCGCCCTCGCCGCCTACACCTTGCAGATCATCTATCGCAACACGATGCTCGGGCTCGACAACGTGTCCGGGGCGGTGAAGGACGCGGCCAAAGGGATGGGGTTGACCGATCGCCAAATCCTCTGGCGGATAGAGCTGCCGCTGGCCATCCCGGAGATTGTCGCCGGACTGCGGATCGCGGTCGTCAGCACCGTCGCGATCGCGACGCTGGCTGTGTTCATCGGTGGCGGCGGCCTGGGAACCCAGATCTACGGCAGCGGCAACCTCACTTTCCCGACCAGCATCTTTATCGCCCTGGCGATCGTGATGGTGATGGCGCTGGTTCTCGACGCCGGCCTCCTGGCCGTTCAGCGCCTGACCACTCCGTGGCGCAGAGCGAGGGCGTCATGAACGATTTCCAAGTTCCGTTGGCCGGATTCGGAGGGGCCCTCGAATTCATCTTCTCTCCTCAGAGCTCGAACGTCACCGGCGGCAAGAGCGTCGGCGGCCTCGAGCAATCGCTCGACCTGGCACTGAAGCAGCTCGAAGTAACGGGCTTGGCGATGGCCGTAGCGCTGATCATCGCCCTACCGCTCGGCCTCTACCTCGGCCACAAGGGAAAGGGTGAGCAAGTGCTGGTAGGGGTGGCGAACGCCGGGCGCGCGATTCCCGAGCTGGCTTTGATCGCTCTTGTCGCCGCCCTGATCGGCGTGGGGTTGGTACCGGTCACCCTCGCTCTCGCCGTTCTCGGGATCCCACCGATCCTCACCAACGCCTACGTGGGCGTGCGGCAGGTCGACGCCGCAACGGTCGACGCCGCCCGAGGAATGGGGATGAGCGAGTCAGCGATCATCCGCAAGGTCGAGCTGCCCTTGGCCGTCCCCACCGTTATGGGAGGGATTCGCAGCTCCACGATCGCGATCCTGGCTACCGCCACCATCGCTCCTCTGGCCGGAGTGGTGACCCTCGGTGACTACATCATCAACGAAGGTATCTACGGCCTCGATGGCCGTATCGCCGGCGCCATCCTGGTCGCCGTGCTCGCGCTCTCACTGGAGGGAATCCTCGCCCTCCTGCAGCGGCGCCTAACTTCCGACGGGCTGAAGTTAAAGACTGTCTAGTCGACTTACCCAAACCACCCACCCCAAGAGGAGGCACCAAGTGAGGATCGACAAGACGAGATGGCGGGCGTTGCTTGCGACGCTAGCCGCGCTCGCACTGACGCTGGGCATCGCTGCCTGCGGTGACAGTGACGACAGCACCACCAGCGGCTCGACCGAAGGAGGCGAGGCGACGGGAGCGATCCAGCAAAATCCCGAGAACGGAAAAGTGAACCTGACGATCGGCTCGAAGAACTTCCCCGAACAGGAAATTCTCGGCGAGATCTATGCACAGGCACTGAGCGCCGCCGGATACAAGGTCAAGACCGCACACAACCTCGGCTCCGAAACGGTTGCCCTGAAAGCGCTCAAGACCGATCAGATCTCGGGCTACCCGGAGTACGCGAGCACGGCCCTCACCTCGTTCTTCGGCCTCGAACCCGAAGAAGTGCCTGCCAACGCCGACGAAGCGTGGGAGAAAGCCAACGAGGAATTCGAAAAAGAAGACCTCCAGGCGTTCGAACCGACTCCGTTCGCCAGCGCCAACGCGGTCGGCACGACCAAAGAGATCGCCGACAAATATGACCTGAAAACGGTCTCCGACCTCGAGGGCGTCTCCGAGAAACTCTCCCTCTACGGCTCACCCGAGTGCCGCCAGCGGATCGACTGCCTGGCCGGCCTCGAATCGCTGTACGGGTTGGAATTCAAGTCGTTCACCCCGGTCGACATCGGCCTCCGCTACACGGTCCTCGAAAAAGGCCAGGCCGACCTCTCGATCCTCTTCACCACCGACCCGCAGCTGGCGGCGGAGAGCGACAAGTTCGTCATCCTCGAGGACGACAAAGAAGTGTTCCCGGCCGGCAACGTGATCTTCGTGACCTCGAAGAAGGTCGCCGAAGAAGCTGGGCCCGACTACGAAGAGACGATCCTGCAGGTGCAGGAAGGGCTCGACCTGAAAGTGATGCAGGAGCTCGACGCTCGGGTGGAACTCGAAAAACAGACGCCTAAAGAGGCTGCGAAGGCGTACCTCGAATCGGCTGGGTACATCGGCTGATTCGGTAGGTAGGTGTAGGGCCGGCGGGGAGAGCCTCGCCGGACAACAGCGGGGAGGGTCCGGCGAGGCTCTCCCCGCCGGCCTTCCCGATACTTCTCCAAGGGACGACTTCGCACGCGAGGGAGCAGGGTGCGCCAGCTCCTGGAAACCCGCTTCCGCCGCCTGCGCCGTCCCGGCGGCGCGTGTTGAGAGAGAGTCCGGTCGCCCCCGCGGGAATGTTCGCGAAGCGGCGGAAATGCAATCCGATTCCTGCCCGCCATAGGCGGGCAGCATCTCGTGGAGCTGTCCCGATAGGGACGCGACCCAATTCCCGCGGGGGCGACCGGGCTCTCTACGCCACCGCGTGTTCTCCGGTGGATGCCTCGTGGCGGCGGCGGATGCGGTTGAAGCTGACGTGGGCTGCCCAGGCTGCGATCAGGCCGCCGGCGCCGGCGAGGACCAGTGCCACTCTTGGGTCGTAGGTCTGTGCCAGCCAGCCGGTGAGGGGGGCGCCGATTGGGGTGGAGCCTAGGAAGACGACTGAGTAGAGGGCCATGACGCGGCCGCGCATCTCGGGGGAGACCGCTAGCTGGAGGGTGGAGTTGATCGTGGCGGCGAAGGTGACTGCGGCGGCGCCGAGGAGGGCCAGCATGAGGATCTCGAGGGCGAGCGTGGGCATCGCCGCTGCCAGTAGCGCTGAGACGCCGAAGGCGAGGGCGCCGCCGGCGATCAGGCGCGGACCGGTGCGGCCGCGATGGCCGTTGACGAGGGCGCCGGCGATCGAGCCGACCGCCATCGCCGAAACAAGGCTGGCGTAGGTCATCGCCCCGGACTCGAAGCTGAATTTCGCCAGCAGCGGCAGGACGACCTGGAAATTGAAGCCGAGCGTTCCGACCAGGCCCATCAGCGCCAGCGGCACCAGCAGCTCCGGGGTGCGGAGGACGTAGCGGAGGCCGGCGCGGATCGCCCCCGGCTCGCGCTCGGCGACTGGCGCCGCCTGCAGCCGGGTCGGATCCATCCCCCGCAGGGCGAGGATCATCGCCACGAAGGTGAGCGCGTTGAGGCCGAAACAGGCGACGACGCCGACGGTTGCGATCAGCACTCCCGCCACCGCGGGCCCGACGATCCGCGCCGCCTGGACGATGACGCTGTTGAGGCTGACCGCGTTGACGACGCGATCGGTGCCAACCATCTCGATCACGAAGCTCTGCCGCGCCGGGTTGTCGATCGCGTTCAGCGAGCCGAAGGCGAAGACGGCGAGGTAGACCATCCACGGCGCCACTACGCCGGTGGCGGTGACGGCGAAGAGTCCGACCGCGGGGATCACCATCAGTGCCTGCGTCGTGATCAACAGGCGCCGCTTCGGGATGCGATCGGCGAGCAGGCCGCCCCAGGCCCCGATCAGCAGCATCGGCAGGAACTGCAGGGCGGTGGTGAGACCGACGGCGACGCCGCTGTCGGTGAGGGTGAGAATGACCCAGATCGCCGCGACGGTCTGCATCCAGGTGCCGGAGAGGGAGATCAGCTGGCCGGCGAAGTAGCGGCGGTAGTTGGGGACCTCCAGCGAGTTGAACGAGTGGCGGATCGCGGCCGTCAAGACCGCTCTCCCTCCCGCATCCGCTCGAGGATCTCGGCCGCGCGCTCGAGCGTGTCGATCTCCTCGGCCGAAAGGTCGCGCATGCGCCGCGCCAGGTAGGCGTTCTTGCGGCTGCGCAGGCGCCGCAGCCGCTCGCGGCCGGGGCCGTTGATGCTGACCAGGGCGCTGCGCCCGTCGGCGGGGTCGGGAGCGCGGTCGATCAATCCCTCCCGTTCCAGACAGCCGAGGGTGCGGGTGATCGTCGGCCGTTTGACCCGCTCGATCTCGGCGATCTCGCTGGGCGTCATCGGTCCATGGCGCTCGATCGTCGCCAGCGCCGCGACCGAGGTCGGGGTCAGCCCCGTGGTCTCAGCCGCCGCCTCCTGGCGCAACCGGCGGGCAGTGCGGACGATCGCCGTGCGCAGGTGCGCGGCGCGTTCGCTGAGGGGGATGTCGAGGGTCTTCGTCATCTAGTTAGCTCTACTAATTAGTTTAGCAAACTAGTTTTCCCTACCCTCCTGCCCGCGCCTGACCTTGCTTTTCATCAATCGGCGCGTATAGTACGACTCGAACTATCGACAGGCAAAAGGCGGGAGGCCGAATGCCCAGCAACGATCGCCGCTACGACGTCGTCATCGTCGGCGCCAGCCTCGCCGGCTGCGCCGCCGCGATCGGACTCGGTCGCGCCGGCAACAGGGTCGCGGTGGTGGAGAAGCAGCCCGACCCGACCGCCTACAAGCGCACCTGCTCGCACTTCATCCAGGCCTCCGGCGTGCCCGCGCTCGAACGCCTAGGACTCCTCGAGCCGATGGAAGCGGCCGGGGCGCAGCGTCCGAGGATTCACATCTGGTGCCCGTGGGGTTGGATCGAATCACCGCCGGAGCGCGCCCCGCGCGGCGTCAACCTCCGACGCGAGGTCCTCGACCCGATGGTCCGCTCCGCCGCGGCCGAGACCCCAGGGGTGGAGATGCTGCTGGGCTGGGCCGCCGAGCGGCTGCTGCGGGAGGGGGATGCCTTCGCCGGCCTCGCGGTCCGCAGCCCGGAGGGAGAGGAGCGGGAGCTCCGCGCCCGGCTCACGGTCGGTGCCGACGGCCGCGACTCGCGGATCGCCGAGCTCTCCGGGGTGCCGGTCAAGACCTACCCCAACGAGCGGTTCGCCTACGGCGCCTATTTCGAAGGGGGCGCGCCCGCCCATTCCCCAGACGCGACGACCTGGTTCCTCAACCCCCAGTGGTGCGCGGCCTTCCCCACCGACGGCGATCTCACCTTCTACGCAGCGATGCCGACCAAGAAGTGGCTGCCGGAGTTCAAGCGCGATCCGGAGCGAGCACTGGTCAGATTCATCGCCGACGTCCCCGAGGCGCCGCCGATCCGCGAAGGACGCATAGTCGGCCCGGTGATGGGCAAGATCGACATGACCAACCGGATGCGCAAGCCGGTGGCGCCCGGCCTGGCGTTGATCGGCGACGCGGCCCTGGCCACCGACCCCCTCTTCGGGGTCGGCTGCGGCTGGGCCTTCCAGTCGGCCGAGTGGCTCACGGACGCCGTTCGGCCAGCCTTGCAGGGAAGTGAGCCGCTGGAACAGGGCCTGGAGCGCTACCGCCGCCGTCACGCAAAAGAGCTGCGCGGCCACGCCTTTTTCATCCACGACTACTCGACCGGCCGCCGCTTCAACCCAGGGGAGCGGATGGTCTGGGCCGCTGCCACGCGCGATCCCGAGCTGGCACTGATCCTCGAGTCCTATGGGACGCGGCAGATCGGGCCGGCGCGGATGCTGTCGCGGGCGGTGTCTCGCGCAACCGCCGTCAACGCCCGCCGCGCCCTTGCCAGATGAGCCCGGCAGTCGAGCGCTCGCGCCTGCTGGTCGGCGGCACCAACACGCGCTTGATCCAAGCGGGCCCCACCGATGACTCCGCGGCGGTGGTCTTCGTCCACGGCAACCCCGGCTCCGCCGACGACTGGGAGCGCCTGGTCGCCGCGGCGGCGGGAACGGGACGGCGAGCGGTCGCCTTCGACCTCCCCGATTTCGGCGAGACGATCGCGCCCGACGGCTTCGCCCACGACGTACCCGCCTACGCCGGATTCGTCGACGAAGCTCTGCAGGTCCTAGGGATCGAGCGCGTCGACCTCGTGATCCACGACTTCGGCGGGCCGATCGGGTTGGTCTGGGCGATGGCGCACCCCGACGCGCTGGCCGGCGTCATCTTGATCGACACCGGCCTGATGCCCGGCTATCGCTGGCACGGGCTCGCCCGGGTCTGGCGCACGCCGATCGCCGGTGAGGTTCTGCAGGGCACTGCCACGCGCCCCTTCTTCCGCTTCCTGGTCAATATCAGGGAGCCGCGCGGGCTGCCCCGCGAGTTCATCGAAAAGATGTACGACCACTACGACCGGCGCACCCGCCGGGCAGTGCTGAAGCTCTACCGGGCGACCCCAGATCCGGGCGGGATGTCGGAGAACCTGGTCGAGCTCTTCCGCCCCCGCGAGATCCCGGCGCTGGTGATCTGGGGCGAAGACGACGCCTACCTGCCGTCCTCCTTCGCCGAGCGCCAACGCGAGGCCTTTCCCGCAGCCGACGTCCACGTCCTGCCGGCCAGCGGCCACTGGCCCTACGCCGACGCCCCGGAGACCGTCGAGCGGCTGCTCGTCGAGTTCCTCGGGCGTGGCGGGGCGAAGACGGACTAGGCGGCGAAGCGCGCTTCGGAGCGGGCCTTGGCCTTGGCGGCCTCGACCTCGCGGTTCTTCGGCGGCGCCGGAGTGACGAGCCGGTCGAGCAGCTCACGGGTGGCGGCCGCAACCGCCTCGACGGCCTCGTCGAAGACCTCGACGTTGGCCTGTGAGGGCTTGGTCGAGCCGCTGATCTTGCGCACGTACTGCAGCGCTGAGGCCTGGATCTCGTCCTCGGTAGCGGGTGGATCGAAGTTGTGGAGGGTGCGGATATTTCTACACATGCGTTGATCATAAGCAGCACGTTTCGAGAAGTCCCGCGGCGCCGGATGTGAAATCCTCGCGGACCATGGAGACCGTCCGGTGACCGACGCCGCCGAGGCCCGCGACAAGCGCTGGATTGCCCTGATCCTGCTCTGCTCGGCGCAGTTCGTCGTCGTCCTCGACGCCTCGATCGTCAACGTGGCGCTGCCGACGATCAAAGAAGCGCTGAACTTCAGCGAGAGCGGCCTGCCCTGGGTCGTCAACGCCTACGTCCTCACCTTCGGCGGCTTCCTCCTCCTGGGCGGGCGGTTGGCGGACCTGCTCGGCCGCCGCCGCGTCTTCATGTTCGGGCTGGTGCTCTTCGCCCTCGCCTCGCTGGTGGGCGGGCTGGCGACGAACTCCGGGCAGCTGGTCGCCGCGCGGGCGGTGCAAGGGCTCGGCGCCGGGCTCCTCTCCCCCGCCGCGCTCTCGATCGTCGCCACCACCTTCAAAGACGGCGCCGAGCGCAACAAAGCGCTGGGGATCTGGGGCGCGGTCGCCGGCTCCGGCGGTGCCGCCGGCGTCCTCCTCGGCGGCGTCCTCACCGAGTATGTCGGTTGGGAGTGGGTGCTCTGGGTCAACGTGCCGATCGGGATCGCCGCCGCGGTGCTGACCCCGAGGCTGATCGCCGAATCCCGCAACGAGGACGAGACCCGACACTTCGATGTCGCCGGCGCGGCGACGATCACGATCGGGCTTTCGGCCCTCGTCTACGCCCTGCTCGACGCCCCTGACGCCGGCTGGGGCTCGACGCAGACGATCGGCATCCTCGCCGCCGCGGCGATCCTGCTGACCGCCTTCGTCGTGATCGAGCGCCGCTCGCACGCGCCGCTGGTGCCGTTCCGGATCTTCCGCTTGCGGACGATCACTGGTGCCAACGTCGTCGGCATCCTCGTCGGCGCCTCGCTCTTCTCGATGTTCTATTTCATCTCGCTCTACATGCAGCAGGTGCTCGGCTACAGCGCGATCAAGGCCGGTCTCTGCTACCTGCCGCTGGCGATCTCGATCATCCTCTCGGCCGGGATCGCCTCGGGCCTGGTGACGAAAGTCGGCTTCAAGCCGATCCTCGCCACCGGCATGGCCCTGATCGCCGCCGGCCTCCTCTGGTTCTCCCAGATCTCCCCCGACGGCACCTTCCTCGCCGACATCCTCGGCCCCTCGCTGCTCGCCGCGGTCGGCCTCGGCTTCGCCTTCGTCCCGGTCACGATCGCCGCCGTCTCCGGCGTCGCCGACCGCGAGCAGGGCCTCGCCAGCGGCCTGATCAACACCTCCCAGCAGGTCGGCGGCGCCCTCGGCCTGGCGATCCTCGCCGCGATCGCCAACTCGGAGATCGGCACCTCCCAGAGCAAGGCCGTTCTCACCGACGGCTTCGCCTCCGCCTTCCTCGTCGGCTCCGGCTTCGCGATCCTCGGCCTGATCGCCACCCTCCTCCTGATCCGCAGCTCCGACAGCAAGGCGCATATGGAGCTGGGCTCGGAGCCAGCGGCGGAATCCAGTTCTTAAGTCGCCTAGTAGAACCGAGATGACAGAGAAGTGTCATTTCTTTGAGCCAATTCAGTAACACCTATTGAAGTAGGGAAATTCGTCCCTAGGATCGGCCGCCGGAGGGTTGAAGGAGACAGGCGCACTCCAGACGATTGAAACCCGTCATGCCCAGCCAACCACTGGGCCCGGTTCGAGTCCGGCGCCCTCCGCAGAAATACCGCGGCAAGCGGGTCGAGGATGGAAGGCGGCGTGCTAACTTGAAGGCACGGGTATCAATCGTCTGCGGGGTGGTTCCCCGCTTCACCAGACTCGACCCGCCTCCCGGCGGGTCTTGTCGTTTCTGGAGCTGACAAGGGGCGAGGCGGTATGCCGTCGAATCAGTCGCGGTGAAGACCGCTTCCGCTGAGAAACCCGCCCCTTACGAGCCGGGGATGGATGCTCGCAGCACGCGGGTGGCCGAACGGCTGAAGACGCCGATGCTGATCGCGGCGGCGCTGACGCTGCCGACGGTGGCGATCACCGAGTCCGAGCCCGGCGGCCTGCTCGAGGACATCGCCATCCTTCTCAACTGGGTGACCTGGACCGCCTTCCTGGTCGAGCTCGTGGTCATGCTCTCGGTCGTCCCCGACCGCCGCAAGTGGCTTCGCCACCACCCGCTCGACCTCGTCATCGTCTTCTTCACCCCACCCGTGCTGCCCCCCGGCCTGCAGGGGCTGCGGGTCCTGCGTCTGCTGCGGCTGTTGCGTCTGCTGCGACTCGCCCAGCTCTCGCGCGAGGTCTTCTCGCTGGAGGGGGTCCGCTACGCCGCCCTGCTCGCGACCTTGACCGTGGTCGGCGGCGCCGCCCTCTTCGACGCCTTCGAGCAGCGGCAGGACCTCGACTTCTGGGACGACATCTACTGGGCGATCACGACGATGACCACGCTCGGCTCCGGCATCGAGCCGACCACCACCGGCGGCGAGATCGTCTCCGTCACCGTCCTCCTGATCGGGATCGGCTTCGTCGCCCTGCTCACCGGTTCCTTTGCCCAGCGCTTCCTCGCCCCCGAACTCGCCGAGATCGAGGAGGAGCTGGAGAAAGAGAAGCTGAGCCCCGAGGCGCTGGCGCTGCGGGAACTGCACAGCGTCCAGCAGCAGATTCAGGCGCTCGAGCTCGCGATCGAGCGAATGGCTGCTCAGCGGAGCAGCTAGCTGGTTTCTGCTTTACGCGTCGACCGGCTTGATGCAGACGACGTGGTCGGGGTTGACGAAGATCGGCACAGCCTCATCTCCTCCGCCCAGCCATTCCTTCATTTCGCAAAGTCCACTAGCGGTTCTACTGCCCTGACTGAGCTTGTCATTGGCTTCTATGAAGTCTTCGTCGACGTAAATCGAAGCCTCGGGCTTAAAGGAAAAGTAGATCTGCGCAGGCATGGATCTCCTAACTTTTTGACAAGAATCTTTTCGGCGGTTCGCACGCGATCCTAGTCGGAGCTTCGGAGCTAGTCCTCGCTGTCGATCTCCTCGGCGATCTTCGCCTCCAGCTCCTGCATCACATCGGGGTCGCGCAGGGTGGTGACATCGCCCAGCGCCCGGCCCTCGGCGATGTCGCGGAGGAGGCGGCGCATGATCTTGCCGGAGCGGGTCTTCGGCAGGTCCTCGGCCCAGACGATCCGCTTCGGCCGGGCGAATTTGCCGATCCGCTCGGCGACGGTGGCGCGGATGCCCTCGACCAGGTCCTCGCTCTCGTCGATGTCGCCGCGGACGGTGACGAAGGCGCAGATCGCCTGGCCCGTCTCCTCGTCGGACTGGCCGATCACCGCCGCCTCGGCGACGTCGGGGTGGGCGACGATCGCCGACTCGACCTCGGCGGTGGAGAGACGATGGCCGGAGACGTTGACGACGTCGTCGATCCGCCCGATCACCCAGAAGTAGCCGTCGGAGTCGCGGCGGGCGGCGTCACCGACCAGGTAGCGATCGACCCCGAAGCGCGAGAAGTAGGTCTCGATGAAGCGGTCGTCCTCCTTGTAGAGGCCGCGCAGCATCGAGGGCCACGGGCGCTCCAGCACCAGCAGGCCCTGGCCTTCGGCCACCGGCTCGCCCTCCCCCTCGTCAACCACCTGCGCCTCGACCCCCGGGAACGGCGTCGTCGCCGACCCGGGCTTGGTCGCGGTGATCCCCGGCAGCGGGCTGATCATGATCGCGCCGGTCTCCGTCTGCCACCAGGTGTCGACGACCGGGCAGCGGCCGCCGCCGATCACCTGCTGGTACCAGAGCCAGGCCTTGGGGTTGATCGGCTCCCCCACCGAGCCGAGCAAGCGCAGCGAGGAGAGGTCGTGTTCGGCGGGGATCTCGGCGCCCCACTTGATGAAGGTGCGGATCGCGGTCGGCGCCGCGTAGAGGATCGTCGCCCTGTAGCGGGCCGCGATCTCCCACCAAATGCCCTTGTGCGGGTAATCGGGCGCCCCCTCCCACATCACCGAGGTGGCGCCGTTGGCGAGCGGGCCGTAGACGATGTAGGAGTGGCCGGTGACCCAGCCGACGTCCGCGGCGCACCAGTAGACGTCGGACTCGGGCTTCAAGTCAAAGACGTAGCGGTGGGTGGTGGTGACCCCGGCCATGTAGCCGCCGGTGGTGTGGAGGATCCCCTTCGGCTTCGCGGTCGAGCCGGAGGTGTAGAGGATGTAGAGCGGGTGCTCGGCCTCCATCGGCTCCGCCGGGCACTCGGGGTCGGCGGCGTCCATCACCTCGTCGTAGAAGACGTCGCGCTCAGACTCCATCGGGCACTCGATCCCGGTGTGGCGGACGACGACGATCGTCTCCAGGGTGCCGAGGTCGCCAAGGTGCTCATCGACCTGCGGCTTGATCGGCGCCGTCTTGCCCTTGCGGCGGGCGCCGTCGACGGTGACCAGCGCTTTGGCTTCGGAGAACTCCATCCGCTCCCGCACCGACTCGGCCGAGAAGCCGCCGAAGACGACGTTGTGGATGGCGCCGATGCGGGCGCAGGCGAGCATCGCGACGACGACCTCGGGGATCATCGGCAGGTAGATCCCGACCACGTCGCCCTTGCCGACGTTGAGGTCCTTCAGCGCGTTGGCGAAGCGCTGGACGTCGCGGTGCAGGTCGGCGTAGGTGACGTCGCGCTCCTCCCCCTCCTCGCCGCGCCAGTGGTAGGCGACGCGCTCGCCGTTGCCGGCCTCGACGTGGCGGTCGAGGCAGTTGTAGCTGGCGTTCAGCCGCCCATCGGCGAACCACTTGTAGAAGGGCGGGTTGGAGTCGTCGAGCCCCTCGGTCGGCTCGACGTCCCAGTCGAGCACCTCCCGCGCCTGCGCCAGCCACCAGGCCTCGGGGTCGGCGGCGGCCTGCTCGTAGATCTGCGGATCAGACCAGAGCGCGTCAGCGCGGAACTGCGCCGGCGGCTCGAACTTCTCTACCTCGAGGAGTTCCTCCAGCTTCTGCTCAACACTCATGGCCCCAAACTACCCGAGCCGACTCCATTGTTTCCACCATTGGTGCCCTCATAGGGGCCAAAAGGGTGGAAACGATTCAACTAGCTAGCTAGAGGCCGGCTGGATGGCGAGCGATGAATCCTTCCGGCGAGTTCGGCCAGGGGTTGTGCCAGCGCGGGCCGGCGCCGCCGCTGGTGTCGAAGGCGAGGCCGGCGACGACCATCCAGGCGTGGCCGGAGTTGCCGTAGACGGTGATCCAGCGGCCCGGGCCCGGTTCGCCCCAGGTCGTGAGGCCGGTCGAGTCGAGCGGGCTTTCGATCAGGCCGCCGCCGTTGAGCGCGTAGCTGACCGCGCCCGAGCAGTCGTAGCCCGGGGATTCGAAGGAGCCATGGCCGCCGCCCCAGATGTAGGGGGTGTCGGCGATCGCGTTGGCGGCGGCGATCACGTCCTTGACCGCCTGCGGGGCCGCGGCGGGGGCGCTGGCTTCGCTTTCGGAGATCAGCTCCGCTTCCTGGCCCGGGTTGAGCGGCGCCGGCATCTGCCCTTCGGTGGCGTCACCGCCTTCGGAGGCGATCTGTTCGGAGATCGAGGCGAGGTTGTCGCTGAGCGCCGCTTCACGCGACTGCAGCGCGTCGAGGGCGTCCTGGCGCTCGGCCTGGGCCGCTTTCAGTTCCTGGAAGCGGGCGTGTGCTTCCTGGCTGGCGGCGCGGACTTCGCGCTCCTTGGCGGCGATTTCGTCGCGCGCCGCTTCGATCTCGGCGCGTTGCTCGTCGAGCCGCTCGACGGCGGCGGTGACCTCGTCGCGCAGCGTCTCCACCCGCTCGATGACCGCGTCGTCGTAGCTCTTGATCTGCTGCAGGTACTCGGCCTGCGCCGCCATCTCCGACCAGTCTTCGGAGTCGAGCACCGCGTCGAGGACTTCCGGCGAGCCGGTCTCGTAGATCGCGACGAGGCGGTCGCCGAGGACGTCAAGCGCCCGTCGCAGCTTCGCCCGCACCCGCTCCAGGTGCGCTTCTTCGGTCTCCAGAGCCGCGGTGGCCCGATCCAGCTCCGCCTGCTTAGCCACGAGTTCGGCCTCAACCGCTTCCTGTTCCTGGCGAAGCGAGGAGACTTCGCCCAGTATTGAGTCGATCGCCTGGTTCTGTTCGGCGATCGTCGCCGCCAGGTCGCTCTCCTGCGCGCGGACGTCTTCGAGCTTGTCCCGCGTCGCTTCCAATTTGTCCCGCGGGTCGGCGGGAGCCGACGCCGCCCACGACCCCGCGACCGCACAAAGGGCGGCGAGAAGAAGGGCGGCGAAGATCAGGGCACGGCGGCGAGCCGAGCTCGTGGCGGAGGCAAACTGCACGGCGGCGCAGGCTAGCGGAGCACCCCCGCCACCCGAAGGTAGCCGATAACCCGCAAGTTCCCTTGCAATTTGCGGGTTTTGAAGGAATCCGGGGGCCGTCCTCGACCCCCGGACCCAAAGGCTTAAGCCAGCAGCTTAGCCTTGGCCTTGTCGAACTCCTCCTGGGAGATGTCGCCTTTCGCCTTCAGCTCGGAGAGCTTGTGCAGCTCCTCGGCCGGCGAGCTGGCGGCCACCTGCTGGGTGACGTATTCGTCGAAGTGCTGTTTCGCCTCCGCCTGGGCTTTGATCGTCCGGTCCCGCATCCCGTCGCCACGCGCGATCAGGTAGATCAACGCCGTCAAGAACGGGATGAAGACGAGGAAGAGCACCCATGCAGCCTTCCCCCAGCCCGACATTTCGTGATCGCGGAAGAGGTCGGAGAGGATCGTGATCAGGATCCAGATCCAGATCACGAAGAGGAACACCTGGAGGGTTACGAGGAGAATTTCCCCGAAGCTGATGTCAGCGAACGGTATTGGCACAAAATTCCTTTCTTATGACTGCGAAGGAGCCATTCTCATCGCAAAAAGCACAATTGCAACCGAAGTGGCCAGATTGAGACTGGAGACTCCTTCTCGCATCGGGATCGAGATCCTTGAATCGGCACGCTCGAATACCTCGGCGCTGAGGCCGTGGCGCTCGGTGCCGAAGGCGAGGACGGCGCGGGCGGGAAGCTGCTCTGGCGCCAGCACCTCCCCCTCCGGGTCGATCGCCAGCAGCGGTCGGTCGCTGACCGGCAGCGCCTCGGCTTTGGTCACCGGCAGCGCGTACTGCAGGCCGGCGGCGCCGCGGACAGCGTCGGGATGCCAAGGATCGTTCTCGCCGGTAGTGATCAGCGCCGCTGCCCCGGCGCCGGCGGCGACGCGAATGCAGGCGCCGATGTTGCCCATGTTCTTCGGCTGCTCGAGCAGAACGGCTGGCGCTGGCGCCGGGTCAGCGAGCGCGGCGGCGAGGTCGACCGGGGGCCGGCGGGCGATCGCGACGACGCCGGTATGTGGCACCAGCGGCACCAAATCGGCCAGGGTCTCCTTCTCCACCGGCTCGACCTGAGCGCCGATCTTCCCGACCATGTCGGGGGCCAGCTCCGCCGCCATCTCATCCAGCGCCGCCGGGTCGACTGCCACGGCCTCGACCAGCTCGGCCCCGAACCGCAGCGCGTGCTTGAGCGCGTGGAACCCCTCGACGACGGTCAGCTCGGGATCGCGGCGGGCGGTGCGGAAGCGCACGGCGCGTTCGTGCTCTTCGCGGCCCATGCCCGCATCATGACTCGACCGGCGTTGCCAGCGCCAGCTGGTCGCGGCCGCTGGCCTTCGCCAGGTAGAGAGCCTCGTCGGCCCGCCGCAACAGTTCGTCGATGCTCTCGACGTGGTCCCAGCCGGCGAGGCCGGCGGAGCAGGTCTGCCCCATCGGCGTGTTCTCTCGCAGCCGCTCGATGATCTCCGCCGCCTGCTCGGTGTCCGTGTCGGGGAGGAGGACGAGGAACTCCTCGCCCCCGAAGCGGACGATCGTGTCCTCGGCGCGCAGGGCCGCATCCCAGGCCCGGGCGCAGGCGCGCAGGACTTCGTCTCCCGCCAGGTGGCCGTGGGTGTCGTTGTAATCCTTGAAGCGGTCGATGTCGAGGATCGCGACGCTGAGTGCTGAGCGGCTACGGCGGGCCCGGGCCATCGCCTGGGGCATCTGTTCCTCCAGGGCCCGCCGATTCGGCAGGCCGGTGAGGGAGTCGCGGCGGGCCATCTCCTGGACTTTGCCCAGCAGCTCCTCGCGTTCTGCCTCGATCTGCTTGAGCTCGGTGACGTCGGCGGCGCGGGCGTAGATCATCGACTCGTCCGGCGCCAGCTGCGAGCTCCAGCGCAACCAGTGCCAGGTCCCGTCTTTGGCCCGGTAGCGGTTTTCGAAGCCGATCGTCTCGGCGCCCTCGAAGAGGCCGGCGGCCTCGGCTTCGGTCCGTTCGCGGTCGTCGGGGTGGATCCGCTCGACGAAGGGGGCCGAGCGCAGCTCCTCGAGGCTGTAGCCAAGGTACTGCGTCCAGGCGTCGTTGAGCTCGACGAAGTAGCCGTCGCTATTGCTGGTGCAGAGCATGTCCCGCGAGAGATCGAAGAAGTGGCGGGCGCGCTCGTCGGCGCGAGCGCGCCGGGCGACGATCGCGGTGATCAGCAGCATCACCACGGTGAGCGAGATCGCCGTGAAGAGCCAGCGGGTCAGCGGCGAGTAGCCGGCGGTGTTTTCGACCAGAAGGAGGGTGACGCCGTTTGCGACAAGCAACCAGCCGAGGTGAGTTGCCGCGATCGGCCGAGGGAAGAACAAGGACGTGACCAGGACGGTCCAGACGAAGATCGACCCGTACTGACCAACTGAGATTCCGCTCTCGTAGATCAGGACGCAGGTGAGGGCGGGGACCGCGGCCAGGATTAGATGCACCCCCGGCATCGGAATCTTGCTCGCGAAGAGCCAGACGAGTCCACCGCCGACGGCCATCGCCAGGGCGGTGACGACGAGAGCTACTTCGTCGGCTCCCTCCGGGTGGGGCAGGACCAGGGAGATCGCCACCAAACCGGCGCCGGCAACGAGGAGGGCTGCCGCCGCGCGCGCCCTCGTGCGCGAAGCGGGATGAATGCTTACCTGATTTTCGGGACTCCCCATGCCTGGGAAATCGGCAAACGCTTGTGTTTCCTTTAGGGACGCACAACCTGGAACTGAGACATAAGTCCATGGTCCTCGTGGTCGAGCATGTGGCAGTGGACCGCGAACTTGCCGGCGTGATCGCAAAAGTGACCGGCAAGGAGAATTTTTTCGTTAGGGAACACGAAGAACGTCTCTTTTAGACAGTCTTCCCAGGGAGGCGGCGGGGAGCCGTTTCGCTCCAGCAAGTACCAGTCGGTGTGGTGCAGGTGCATCACGTGGGCGACGCTGGTCTTGTTGACGATTTCCCAGGTCTCGGTCGTGCCGAGGCGGGGGAACGCCTCCGAGCGGGCGGGGTTGAAGGTGCGCCCGTTGATCCGCCAGGTCGGTTTGAAGAAGCCGCCGATCGCGATCTCCCAGCGCTGGTCAGGCGTCCGTTTCGCCTTCCGGGTCCAGGCCGGCAGCGGCCGCAGCTGGCGGGGAATGCGGGAGCGGTCCGGCACCCGCTCCGCTGCGACCCGGAACTGCATCAGCGCCCCGCCGTAGGTGCGAGCCCCGATCGAGTTGCGGCCTGCGTGGCGTTTGCTGCTGCGAAGCTCGACGCTCTCCCCGGCCATGCCGGCGAAGTCGACGATCACCTCGACCCGTTCGCCGGGGCCGAGGAGGATCTCGCGGCGGCGGATCGGCCTCGGCATCAACCCGCTCTCGGTCGCGATCTGCACCATCGGCGCCCCGTTGGAGAGCTGCAGGTTGTAGCTGCGGTAAGAGGAGATGTTGAGGAAGCGCAACCGGTAGCGGCGGGCGCTGACCCGGCGATAGGGCATGAAGGCCCCGTTGACCAGGACCCCCTCGCCGAGGATCCCGTCGTTCGGCGGGCGGCGATCGCTGAAGGGGTCGGTGAGCTGGTTGTGGCGATCGAAAGTGCGGTCGCCGATCATCAGCGGCAGGTCGTGATCGCCCCGCGGCAACGGCAGCGCTTCCTCGAAGCCGTCGTCGACGATCCACATCCCCGCCAGGCCCTTCCAGACGTTCGGAGCGGTGCGGTCGAGTCGGTGGTCGTGGTACCACTGGAACGAGGCGCGTTCGGGCTTGCCGTCCTCGACCAGGTCGTAGACGTAGGTTTTCTCGCCGCCCGGCTCGAGCAGGAGGTCGTTGCCGGACTCGCGAGCCGAGAGGCCGCGGGGGATCTGGCAGAAGTAGGAGATCGGCTGGCGCTTGGTCAGGCCACCCGGCTGGCCGTCGAACTGGCTGCGGTTGTGGCCGCCGTGGAGGTGGATCGAGAGCTCCCCCGCCGCCTCGCCCAGCCGGTGCTCGAAGGTGACCCGGGTGCGCTGGCCGGCGCGCCGGCGGATCGTCGGGCCGGGAAAGGTGCCGCCGAAGGTCCAGAGCCTCGTCGGTCGCCCAGGGAGGATCTGCTGCTCTGCTTCGCGGATCGGGATCCGGATCTGGTCTTCGTCGAGGACCCGCGGGATCGGCAGCTGCGAGCGGAAAGGAGCCGCGGCAAGCGCCGGCGCCGGCTCCGCCGTCAGCGGCAGCAGGCCGCCGCCCCCGCCCCGCAGGGGCAGGAGCGTGGCCAGGGTGCCACCGCCGAGGACGCCGAGAAAGGCTCGGCGCCCAAGGCGAGGCGTACTTGAGGGCTGCCCAGTCGTGCCGCTAGCTGGTCGGCGTGGGCTGGGACTGGATCTCCACCACTTCGACCTCACCCTGCATTTCCGGGTGGACGGCGCAGATGTAGGAGAGGGTGGTGCCTGCTTTGGCGGTCACGGCCTGGGAGAAGGTGGCGCCTTTCTTTTCCGTGAACCAGGAGTCGCCCTTCTTGCCAGCGGCGTCGCCCATCGTGCTCCAACCGGCGGGGCCAACCCTGACTACGTTCTTTTTGATCTCTTCGTCTTTGGGATTGAACCCGTGCCATTTAGCGATCTCGAGGCAGATCTTTTTCGGCATGAAGCAGCTGGCCATCGCTTTGCGAGTCTTCGGCAAGGACGCCTCGGTCACCAACGTGAAGGTGTGGGGGCCGACCTGTTTCGGGTTGGTGTCGTTGACGATTTCCAGCTTTTCGCCGGCGATGACCGTTTCCGGGCCGGAGAAAATCAGTTTCCCTTTCGAGAGCTCCATGGTGACCGCGGGGGTGAGGATGGTGGTCTTGGCGGTGGCGAAGCTGCTGCCGCCAGCGACCACGGCGAGGGCCGCGACCGAAACCGCGAGGACGAGAGCGCGCAGACGGGCGCGACGTGAAAGCGAGTGCAAAGCGTGCCTTTCTGTGAAGAAATTCGGACGTCGGGGGAAGTCCCCGATGAGACGACGGGGCACGGTATTACGCAAATCCGATTGCTGCAACGAATAAAGAGTGCATTACCTGATTTTGGAGCGTTTCCGCCATCGCTAATCTTGAGTTCTCCGCATGCCGACCTTTCTCCACACCTGTTACCGGATCGGCGACATCGATCGCTCAGTCGACTTCTACGAGAAGCTCGGCTTCGCGGAGGTGCGCCGCTCGCCGATCGGCGACGAGGCGATCAACGTCTTCATGGCGATGCCAGGCGAAGAGCCCCGCCTCGAGCTCACCTACAACCACGGCGTCACCGACTACGACCACGGCACCGGCTACAACCACATCGCCCTCGGCGTCGAGGACCTCGACGGCACCCTCGAGTGCCTCGCCGAAGTCGGGATCGAGCCCGAAAAGCCGCCCTACCGTCCCGGCGGCCGCACCGAGGGCCACCGCATCGCCTTTGTCAGGGACCCCGACGGCTACCGGGTCGAGCTGATCGGGGAGTAGGCGTCAGCCGGCGCTGATGCCGCCGCCCGCGGGAGGCGACGAGGGTTCCGGCGTGGGAGTCGGTTCTGGGGTGGCTTCGGGAGTCGGAGCCTCTTCTTCGGCTGCTTCTTCGCCGTCGGCCTCCGGTTTTGCCTCGGGCTCTTCGGTCTCCTCTTCGGCGCCGAACTCCTCTTCGCTTTCGTAACTCTCTGATTCCGAGGTGGTGTCGTCGTCGCTGTCGAGGCCGCTGAGGTCGGGGAGCGAGCTCGGAGTCTCGAATTCGGGGCATTCGCCTTCATGGGCGGACGACATGAAGTTGGCCCAGATCGGGCCGGCGGTGGGGCCGCCGTAGCCGGTGTATTCGCGTGAGGTCGGATGGCCGACCCAGACCGCAGTCGAGAAGAGCGGCGTGTAGCCGACGAACCAAGCGTCGGAGAGCTCCTCGGAGGTGCCGGTCTTGCCAGCCGCGTCCGAGCAGCCCATCGAGGTGTAGCCGGCGCCGGTGCCCTGGGTGATCACGCCCTCGAGGATGCGGGTCACTTCATATGCCTGCCCCTCGGTGAGGACGCGCTCGCCGGGATCTTTCTCGAAGTTGTCGACCTTGCCCTCCTTGGGGAACTCGACGCGGCTGACCGCGGTGGCCTCATGGTGGACGCCACCGTTGGCGATGGTCGCGTACGCGGAGGCCATTTCCAGCGGCGTGACGCCGTAGCCGAGGCCGCCGATGCCCTCCGCCGGGACCGATTGCAGTTCGGCCTCGATCCCCAGCTCGCGTGCCATCTCGGTCACGTCTTCGGGGCCGACGTCGAGGTCGAGCTGGGCGTAGACGACGTTGACCGAATGCCAGGTAGCGCTTTCCAGATTCTCCGTCCCACCCCCGTCGCCCTCGGAGTTGTTGACGGTCCAAGAGCCACCCCCCGGAATCTCCAGGGTCATCGGCGAGGCGCCGCTGTAGTAGGTGCTGGCGGGGTCGATCCCCTCCTTGACCGCCGCGGCGAGGACGATCGTCTTGAACGAAGAGCCGGGCTGGCGGTGCGCCTGCCAGGCGTAGTTGAACTGCTCTTCGTCCTCGTAGCCTTCGGTCGCGGCGAGGGCGACGATCGCCCCCGTCTCAGGATCGACCGAGGCGAGGCCGGCGGCCGGGCCCCCTTCGGGGTAACAGACGTAGCAGTAGTTTTCGACCGCTTCTTCGGCCTTTTGCTGCAGGTCGGGGTCGATCGTCGTGTAGGCCTTGAGGCCGCCTTTGCGGACGGTGTTGATCCCGTAGCGCTCGATCAGTTCGCTCTGGACGAGGTCGAAGAGGAAGGGGTCCTTGATCACCTGGTACTTGTCGCCGGGGTCGACCCCGAGGCCGCGGGTGCTCGCCTCGAGGTGTTCCTCCTCGGTGATGTAGCCCTCGTCGGCCATCGCCGCCAGCACCTCGTTGCGCCGCTTCAGCGCCGCTTTCGGGTCGAGGAAGGGGTTGTATTCGGACGGCGCCTGAGGCAGCCCGGCGATCATCGCCGCCTCGGTCAGGTTGAGGTTCTTCGCCGGCTTGCTGAAGTAGGTCTGCGCCGCCGCCTCGGCCCCCACCGCGGTCTGCCCTTCGACCGTCCCGTAGGGAGCGGTGTTGAGGTATTCCTTGAGGATCCACTGCTTGCTGTGCTTGTCGTCGAATTCGACCGCCAGCCTCGCTTCTTTGAGCTTGCGCTCGATCGTGTTCTCCGGGTTTGAGATGTAGAGGTTGCGGACCAGCTGCTGGGTGATCGTCGAGGCGCCCTGGACCGGGGCGCCGGCTTCGATGTCCTTGACCAGGGCGCGGGCGATCCCTTCGTAGTCGAGGGCGCCGTGCTCGTAGAAGTTCTTGTCCTCGATCGCGACCGTGGCCTCCCGCAGCACCCGCGGCAGCGACTTGCCCGGCAGCGGCTGGCGCACGTTTTCGGAGCGGATGAACCCGATCAGGCTGCCGTCGGCGGCGTAGATCGCCGAGGAGCTGCCCTTCTGCACCGGTTTCAGGCTCGAGAGCTTCGGTGCCGAGTTGTAGACGTTGAGCGCCCAGGCGGCTCCAATTCCACCAGCGATCAGCACAAGCCCAGCGAGTACCCCCAACGGGATCGCGATCTTGTGCCAGATGGGATGGTGCGGCGTGCGACGCCGCCTGCGAACCCGCGTGGCCATTCGGAACTGATTGTAGGGAGCGACCGGTGGCGGCCCCCGCCGCGGAGGGGCCGCGCAATCCCAGTTGCCATCCCGATAGGGTCGCGCACCGCAGGGGCAGCCAAGCGGGAGAGGGAGAGAAAAAGTGAAAATGGTGATCGGGATCGTTCGTCCCGAGCAGGCGAACCAGGTCCTCGAGGCGCTCCACCGCGCCGACATCCGCGGCTTCTCGATGAGTCGCGTGCAAGGGCACGGCGGTGAGATGGACCGGGTCGAGACCTACCGCGGCACGACCGTGCAGATGGGGCTCTCGGACAAGATCAGGTTCGAGCTCGCCGTCTCCGACGACTTCGTCGACAAAACCGTGGAAGCCCTCTGCGAAGGCGGGCGGACCGGGGAAGTCGGCGACGGCAAGATCTTCGTCGTCCCGCTCGAGCGGGCGGTGCGGATCCGCACCGGCGACAGCGACGAGGGCGCCGTCACGCCGGTGGGCAAATGATCGCCGCGATCGACACCGGTGATACCGCCTGGATGCTGATGGCAACCGCGCTGGTGTTGCTGATGACGCCGGCGCTGGGGCTCTTCTACGCGGGGCTGGTGCGCTCGAAGAACACCCTCAACACCTTCATGATGTGCGTCGCCGCGATCGCCGTCGCCACCGTCACCTGGGCCGCGGTCGGCTACTCGCTCGCCTTCGACGGCGACGGCGCCCTGATCGGCGGCCTCGGCAACGCCTTCATGAGCGGCGTCGACTTCGCCCCGCGTGAAGGGTCGACGATCCCCGAGCTCGTCTTCTTCGCCTTCCAGGCGACCTTCTGCATCATCACCGTGGCGCTGATCTCCGGCGCCGTGGTCGAGCGGATGCGGTTCGGCCCATTCCTGCTCTTCTCGGCGCTGTGGTCGGTGCTCGTCTACGCCGTGCTGGCGCACTGGGCCTTCGGCGGCGGCTGGCTGATCGCCGGCGGCACCCTCGACTTCGCCGGCGGCGTGCCGGTCGAGATGGCCTCCGGCTTCTCGGCCCTGGCGGCGGCATTGGTGGTCGGCGCGCGCAAGGACTACGGCCGCCAGGCGCTCCTCCCCCACAACGCGATGTACGTGCTGCTGGGGGCGGGGCTGCTGTGGTTCGGCTGGTTCGGGTTCAACGGCGGCAGCGGCTTCTCGACCGGCGACCCGAGCGTCCTCGCCTTCACCAACACGCTGCTCTGCCCGGCGACGACCCTGGTCGTCTGGTTTGCCCTCGACGCGATCCGCGGGCGCCGGGCGACGGCGATCGGCGCCGCCACGGCGATCATCGTCGGCTGCGTCCTGATCACCCCCGCGGGCGGCTTCATCAGCCCCGGCTGGGCGATGTTGCTGGGCGCCCTGGGGGCGCTTCCGAGCTGGGCGATCATCGCCTGGCGGACGCGGACCCGGGTCGACGAGACCCTCGACGTCCTTGCCGCCCACGGTACCGCGGGGCTGCTGGGGATCCTCTTCATCGGCTTCTTCGCCCAGGAGTCCTGGAACGGGGTCTCCGACGGGCTCTTTTACGGCAACTCCGCCCAGCTCTGGGACCAGGTGCTGGCCGTGCTGGCGGCTCCCACCTACGCCTTCGTGATGACCTTCGTCCTACTCAAGGTGATCGGGGCGATCATGCCGCTGCGGGTGACCGACCGTGAAGAGGCGACGGGCATGGACGTCACCCAGCACGGTGAGGAGGCTTATGTGACCGGCGAGGGGGCGATTTTGCTTCTTCCTGATGATCACGAGAAGGTCGTTCTGCCGGTTGGTGATTCGAGGTAAGCGAGGTGGGGCGGTCGGGTGACCCTCTCCAGACACCGCTCGCCAATGGCTCGCGGTTGAGTGTCTGGAGGGGGTCACCCGACCGCCCTTCTAGCCTTTGCACTGGCTCATGACCGACTTCGTTCAGTTGCTGACTACCGCCGGGTCCGAGGAGGAAGCTGGGCGGATCGCTGAGGTGTTGGTCGAGCGGCGGTTGGCGGCTTGTGTTCAGGTGGTTGGGCCGGTTGTTAGTCGCTACCGGTGGCAGGGGGAGATCGAGGTGGGTCGGGAGTGGCAGTGCTTGGTGAAGACGACTGCCGACGCCTACGCGGCGGTCGAGGCGGCGATTCGCGAGGTTCACTCCTATGACGAGCCGGAGATCATTGCGACGCCGATCGTCGCCGGCTCGGCCGGCTACCTCGCCTGGATCGAGGGAAACGTCAGCGAGCGCTGAATTGGTTCGTTACGCGCGGAGGCGGTAGCCCTTGCTGAAGAGGCGCAGGTTGACCAGGAAGAGGACTGCGGTCGCCGCGGTCAGGGCCGCCAGCGAGAGGGCGATGCTGACTTCGGTGTAGCCGACGAACCCGTAGCGGACCAGGTTGATCATGTAGAAGAGCGGATTGAAGTGGGTCAGGGTCTCGTAGGGCTCCGGCAGCAGGGTCGCCGAGTAGAAGACGCCGCCCAGGAAGATCAGCGGCGTCAGCACGAAGGTCTGGGCGAAGGCGACGTCGTCGAACTGCTCGGCGCGGACGCCGATCAGCACCCCCAGCTGGCTGAAGAAGAAGCCGACCAAGAACAAGGACGGGATCAGCACCAGGACGTGCTCGACCGGGAGGTCGACCAGCAGCGAAGAGGCAATGAAGGTCAGCAGCGCGACGATCATTCCGCGGGCGAAGCCGCCGAGCGAGAAGGCGAGCAGCAGCTCCGCCGGCGAGGCGGGCGAGGAGAGCTGGTCCTGGATCGCTCCCTGGAACTTCTGCTGGAGGATCGAGGAGGAGTTGTTGGAGAAGGCGTTGGTCGCCCAGGCCATCATGATCAGGCCGGGGATGACGAAGACGACGTAGTCGATCCCGTGCAGATCCCCGACCCGGGAGCCGAGGGCGGCGCCGAAGACCGAGATGTAGAGGAAGGTTTCCAGCAGCGGCGCGCCGATCGTCTGCTTCTTGATCTTCATGAAGCGGTTGACCTCGCGGCGCCAGAGCGTCGCGAGGCGAATCTGCGCCGCGCTCACGCCTCCACCTCCGGCGTCAGCTCGATGTGCGAGCGGGAGAGCTCTTTGCGCCCGACCAGGGCCAGGTAGGCGTCCTCGAGGTTCGGCACGTCGAAGCGCTCGGCCAGCTCGGGGCTGGTCCCCTCGGCGACGATCTGGCCCTCGGCGATGAAGCCGATCCGGTCGCAGAGCTGCTCGGCCTCCTCCAGGTAGTGCGTGGTAAGGAGGATCGTCGTCCCCTCCTGGTTGATTTTCTGGACGTAGTGCCAGAGCTCGAGTCGGAGCTCGACGTCGACGCCGGCGGTCGGCTCGTCGAGGATCAGCAGGCGGGGCCGGTGCATGATCGCCCGGGCCAGGATCAGCCGCCGTTTCATCCCGCCCGAGAGGGTGCGGGTGCGTTCGTCGCGCTTCTCGGTCAGGGAGAAGGTCTCCAGCAGCTCCTTGGCGCGCTCGCGGCGTTCGCGGCGCGGCATCCCGAAGTAGCCGGCGTGATAGTCGAGGGTCTCCTCGGCGGTGAGGAACCAATCAAGGTTTGGCTCCTGGGGAGCCAAACCCACTGCCTGGCGCGCCTCGGCGTAGTTGTCGATCGCGTCGTGGCCGAAGATCTCGATCGAGCCGCCGGTCGGCTGCGCGAGGCCGGTGGTGCAGTGGATCAGCGTCGACTTGCCGGCTCCGTTGGGGCCGAGCAGGCCGTAGATCGCGCCGGGGTCGATCTCGACCGAGACGCCACGCAGCGCCTCCACCCCGGTCGGGTAGCGCTTCTCCAGGTTCTTGATGTCGAGGGCCTTCATCGCGGCACGACTCTAGCCAGCGCCCGCCTTCGGCTGATTCAGGCGCGTTCGGCGACGGCGACGAGCTGGCGGTTCATCAGCCGCATGATCAGCTCGTAGCCGGGCGGGAACCAGCGCTGGAGCCAGAAGGCGAGCTGGATGTCGCGGGAGGTGAAGACGAGGTAGCGGTTCTTCTCGACCCCGGCGAGGATCCGCTCGGCGACGTGCTCGGGAGTGACCGCGCGCTTCTCGAAGCGGTGTTTCAGCTTCTGGATCTCCGGGCTCTCGGAGTCGACGCCGACGATCTCGACCGTCCCGACCAGGGGCGTTTTCACTCCGCCCGGGCAGACGAGGCTGACGCCGATGTCGTGGCGGGCGAGGTCGAAGCGGAGCACCTCGGAGACGCCACGGAGTCCGAACTTGGCGGCGCTGTAGGCGGCGTGCCAGGGAAGCCCGAGGAGGCCCGCGGCGGAGGAGACGTTGACTATGTGGCCGCCGCGGCCGGCCTCGATCATCGGCGGCACGAAGGTCTCGAGGACGCTGACCGGGCCGATCAGGTCGATCTCGATCACCCGCCGCCAGTGCTCGTGGGTGAGGCGGTCGATCGTCCCCCAGACCGAGATCCCGGCGACGTTCATCACCACGTCCATGCTGCCGTGGCTGGCATGAATCTCCGCCGCCATCGCGACCACCGCGGCGTGGTCGGCGATGTCGGCGGCCTGCGAATAGCCGACCCTGCCCCCCGCCGCCCGGATCTGCTCCGCGGTCCCCTCCAGGCCCTCGGCGGAGATGTCGGTGAGGTAGAGCTCGGAGCCGCGCCGGGCGGCGGCGACAGCGGTGGCGCGGCCGATGCCGCTGGCGGCGCCGGTGACGAAGCAGCGCTTGCCGGCGAAGCCGGCGACGGGCGCGGCCATCAGCCGATTCGCTTCGAGGGCGGGTCGAGCTGGACGCGCAGGCTGTTCAGGGTCATCGCCAGCATCTCGTAGTGGCCGACCAGCAGGCAGAGCTCGATCAGGAGGCGGTCGTCGAGCTCGGCGGCGAGGCCGGACCAGGTCGCCTCGCCAATCGCGCTCTCGGCGTGGAGCTCATCGCAGGCGCGGAGCAGGAGCTGCTGGCGCGGAGTCCAGCCGGGAGCGTCGGGGCCGGAGCGAACCCGCTCGACTTCCTCGGCGCTGAGCCCCGCCCGCTGGCCGATCTTCTCGTGGTGGGACCACTCGTAGGCGCAGTCGGTGTTGTGGGAGACGCGCAGGATGACCAGCTCGGTGTCGCGCCGCGGCAGCTTCCCTCCCGGCATCAGCCCGCCGGCGAAGAAGAGCCAGCGACGGAAGAGGCCGCGGTTGCGGGCGAGCGTGGTGAAGACGTTGGGCGGTCGCCCCCCGGTGGCGCGCCCGACCACCCAGACGATCGCGGCGTTGACGGGGCCGATCCGGCGGCGGTTGCCGGGCGCGATGCGCGGCTGCTGACTCCCCTCCATCGCCAGACACCGTAGAGGGTGTGGTTGAGCTTTGTCCCGCATACCGGGACGAAGCTCAACCACACCCTGGGGCGTAGGCTGCGAGCCGTGCCCGCGCCCGCGCCGCTGCTCGCCGTCGATGCCCCCTCGATGCTTTTCCGTGCCTTCTACGCGCTGCCGAGCAAGATCGTTGGGCCGGACGGGAAACCGGTCAACGCGCTGCTGGGGACGGCGAATCTGATCCTGCGCGAGGTCGAGATCCACCAGCCGCGGGCGGTGGTGCTCTGCTTCGGTCCCGACGCCGCCGCCTACCGGACCGAGCTCTACCCCGCCTACCACGCCGAGCGTGAGAAGGCGATGCCCGACGAGCTTCCCCACCAGTTCGCCGACTCGCCCGAGTTCTTCGAGGCGTTCGGGTGGACCGTGGCCACCGCCAAGGACCTCGAGGCCGACGACCTGCTCGGCACCTACGCGCGACTGGAGGCCGAGGCCGGCGGCCGGGCGCTGCTGCTGACCGGCGACCGCGACATGTACCAGTGCGCAACCGAGGACGTGATCGTGCTCTACGTCCGTACCGGCGGCGGCAAAGGGGCCGAAGAAGTTGGCCCCGCGGAGGTGCGCGAGCGCTACGGCATCGACCCCGAGCTGGTTCCCGACTTCATCGCCCTGCGCGGCGACCCCTCCGACGGGCTGCCCGGCGCCAAGGGCGTAGGGCCGAAAACCGCGGCGGAGCTGCTGCGCGAGCACGGCTCCCTGGAGGCGATCCTCGACAACGCAATCCGCGAGCGGCGCCCGGCGCTGCGCGGCGCCCTGCTCGAGGGACGCGAGGACCTGCTCAAGTTCAAAGACATCGCGACGCTGCGCGACGCGGGGGTCGAGCGGCCCGAGGACCGCGCCACGAACTGGAGCGGCGCCGCCGAGGCGGCACGCGAACGCGGGATGAACCGGCTCGCCGAGCGCCTCGAGGCGAGCGCGGACTAGGCGCCTGGCGCTTTAGGTGCCCTGGGGGGTCCAAAAAGCGCCACCCCTAAGCCCCAGGCGCTGACGATCGCCCAGACGCCCTCGAGCAGGACGAAGCCCCACTGCTCGGCGTGCACCGCAAGCACGGCGAGGATCAGCGAACCGACCAGGTTGAGCGCCAGGTAGAGGCGCGAGTCCGGGCGCATACGTTCGAACTGGACCGCCGCGAAGGCGGCGAGGATCAGCAGCGCGCCGACCACCTGGATCAACTGGTCCACGCCGCGAGCCTAGAGATCGGGTCCGAGGCGATACCGTCGCCCGATGGATCTCGACTCGATGGGCCTCTTCGATAACGGCCAGCTGCGCAAGCGCTGGCGCTACGTCGGCCTCTTCTCCGAGGAGCTGATGCTCTGCGCGGCGCGGGCTGAGGTCGGGCCGATGAGCCAGACGTTCTGGATCCTCTGGGATCGCGAGGGGCGCCGTCACGACGCCCACACCTCACCGCTGCCGGGCAGCCGCGAGGTGGTGCTCGACGGGCCCTCGCTCGAGATCGACGGCCCCAACCTGCGCGCCAGCCTCCGCCTTGGCGAGGTCGCCCCGATCGAGACGACCTGCCCAAGTGGGAAGTCCTGGGCCTGGACCCGCAAGCGGGTCGGGCTGCCGGTCGAGGGGACGGTCGAGGTGCCGGGACGGCGCTGGCGGGTCAGCGGCCGCGGCGTCGACGACGAGTCCGCCGGATTCCACCAGCGGCAGACGAGCTGGCGCTGGTCGGCGGGAGTCGGCGAGTCGACAGACGGCCGCAGCCTCGCCTGGAACCTGGTCGAGGGCGTCAACGACCCGCCCGAAAGCAGCGAGCGGGCGATCTGGATCGACGGCGAGCCGACCGAGCCGCCGCCGGTGCGATTCCGCGGCATCGAAGGGGTCGATCTGCCCGAAGGCGAACGGCTCGACTTCTCCACCGAGTCCAAGCACGCCCACGACGACAACTACCTGCTGATCAAGTCCCGCTACCGCCACCGCTTCGGCAGCTTCAGCGGCTCACTCGGCGGTGTCGAGCTCGCCAAGGGCCTCGGCGTGATGGAGGAACACGACGCGCTCTGGTGATCGTTTCCACCCTTTGCGCCCCTATGAGGGCCAAAAGGGTGGAAACGACGCAGGCCCGGCTACCAGGTGTCGACGAAGCGGTGGGCGCCGGGCGTCCTCGTCTCGCCGGCGGCGGTGAGGGTCGCGGCGATCAGGGCCCGGGTCTCGGCCGGGTCGATCACGTCGTCGAGCTCGAACAGTGCCGCCGCGTTCAGCGCCTTTGCGTTCTCTTCGGCGGCCGCCGTTAGGTCGCGGACGCGCTGCTCGCGCTCGGCCTCGTCGGCGATCGCCTCCAGCTCCTTGCGCAGCGCCAGCCGCACCGCTCCCTCAAGCCCCATCGGACCGAGGTGGGCGCTCGGCCAGGCGACCGTCAGCAGCGGCTCGTGCAGGCTGCCGCCGACCATCGCCTGGGCGCCGAGGCCGTAGCCGCGCCGCAAGATCACGGCGATCAGCGGCACCCGCAGGGCGGCACCGGCGACCAGCAGTCGCGAGGCGTGGCGGACGAGGCCGGTCGCCTCGGCCTCGGGACCGACCATGTAGCCGGGGGTGTCGACGAGCGTGAGCACCGGCAGCCCGAAGGCGTCGCAGAGCTGCAGCAGCCGCGCCGCCTTGTCAGCGGCATCGCTGGTTACCGCGCCGGCGGTGTGGCGGGTGTCATTGGCGATCACCCCGACCGGGCGGCCCTCGATCCGAGCCAGCGCCGTCACCATCTCCGGCGCGAAGTGCTCGCGCAGGAAGGTGACCGAGCCCGCGTCGGCGAGGGTCTCGACGATCGGCCGCGGGTCGTAGGCACGGCGCTTGCGCTCGGGGACGAGCTCGCGCAGGCGCGCTTGGTCAGGTGCGGGGCCCGGCGCGGTCGCGCCCTGGAAGTAGGCGAGCAGCTTCTTCGCCGCGGCGGTCGCCTCGGCCTCGTCGGCGCAGGCGACGTCGACGACCCCGTTGCGCTCCTGCGTCTCCAGCGGCCCGACCTCGTCGGGGTGGACGTCGCCGAGGCCGCCCCCGGCGATCATCGCCGGCCCGCCCATGCCCAGCGAGCTGCCCTCGGTCGCCACGATCAAGTCCGCACAGCCGGCGATCACCGCGTTGCCGGCGAAGCAGCGGCCATGAACGATCGCGATCCGCGGCACCAGCCCGGAGAGCTTCGCCCAGAGCGCGAAGGCGCGGGTATCGAGGGCGGAGACGACCGGGTAGTCGGTGTCCCCGGGCCGCCCTCCCCCGCCCTCGGCGTAGAAGACGACGGGCAGGCGCATCCGCTCGATCAGCTCGAAGAGGCGGTCCTTCTTGCGGTGGCCGAGCGCGCCCTGGGTCCCGGCCAGCACCGTGTAGTCGTAGGAGAGCACCGCGCAGGCGGCGAGCTCAGGGTCGAAGAGCTCGCCGTTGACGCGGGCGGTGCCGCCGATCAGACCGTCGGCGGGAGTGCGGGCGATCAGGTCTTCGACCTCCCTGCGGCCGCGCTGGGCGGCGATCGCGTAGCGGCCGTACTCGACGAAGGAGCCGGGGTCGACCAGGTCCTCGAGGTTCTCCCGCGCCGTGCGCCCGCCGGCGGCGTGGCGCTTCTCGACCGCGACGGGCCGGGCCGCGTCCTCGGTCAGCGCCCGCCGCGCCAGCAGCTCCGCCAGATCGTCTCGCTCCCCCTCGGACACCCGAGGATCTTTACACCGGCAGGAGGTTTAGCCGCGGATCGCCTTGCCGGCCAGGTTCTTGACCCGAGTCCTGTCCCGTTTGCTGAGGTGGTCCGGTCGGCCTTTGGACTTCTTGACCAGGTTCCAGAACTCGGACTGCTCGTGCTTGGTCAGGTTCTGCTGGATCCGGTCCTGGCCTTTCTTCGCCAGCCACAGCGACACCACCCAGACTTTCGCCCAGGGGACCCGCTTCCAGACATGTGGCGCGGCTTTGCGCGCGATCCACCAAGGCATCATCCCGGTCCCCTACTCGACTACTTCGACGGTGCCGCGCATGTCGGGGTGGATCTCGCAGAAGTAGGCGAAATTGCCGGCCTCCTTGAAGGTTTCCGAGCCGATCTTGCCTTTCTCGATCGTGCCGGTGTCCCAGCTGCCGTCGTCGGCGGTCGCCGTGTGGGGAGCGGCATCCTGGTTCTGCCAGATCACCTTGCCGCCGGCCTGGACCACGACCGGGTCGGGCTGGTAGGTGAATTCGACGATGTCGACTTTTTCGGACTTCGACGCCTCGCCGCTTGGGGCGGGCTTGCTTTCGGTCGTCTGGTCGACGCCATCTTCCGTCGTCGTTTCACTAGCCGGCGGAGTCGTCTCGGCATCGGTCGAGGTCGAGTCGGAGCCGCTGTCCCCGCAGGCGGCAAGGCCGAGGGAGAGTGCGACCAGGGCAGCGGCGAACAGCGGCTTCGAGCTCATGAGCCCTGCCTACCCACCTGGGCCGCAGAGAAATCACCTGCACTGCGAGGAATCGGTCGGCGCGCCGATCTAGGCTCCCGCCCGTGATCACCGGCCCCCGCGGGCGCTGGGTGACGGTCGCGGTCTGGCTCCTGATCGGGGTCGCCGGCCTGCTCGCCCATGCCCACATCGACGACGTCACCGCCGCCGGGCAGAGCAGCTTCCTGCCCGCCGACTCGGAATCGACGCGGGCCCTCGATGCGCTGCAGAGCGCGTCGTCCGGGGGCGAAGACGTGCCGGTGGTGATCGTCTTCGAACGTCCGGGCGGACTCGCCAAGGGCGACGTCGCTGCGATCGGCCGCATCGGCGACGGTCTTGGCCGGCTGGGGCTGACGGGGGCGACGCCGATCGTCGACCCCTTCTCGGGGCGCTATCGCAACGACCTGACCAAGGTGGCGCGGATCGCCAACGGGATCGGGCCGATCTCCCGCGACGGCAAAGCGGCGCTGCTGGTGCTGGCGCTCAACGCCGACGATCGCGGCGCCATCGTCGACGGCGTCGAGCGGATCCGCAGCTACCTCGGCGAACACGACCGGCCCGGGCTGCGGGCCTTTGTCACCGGCCCCGGCGGAATCGCCGCCGACCTCGAGGCGATCGCCGCCGACGCCAGCCGCACTCTGCTCGTAGCCACCCTCGGCCTCGTCCTCCTGCTGCTGCTGGTCGTCTACCGCTCCCCGGTCCTGGCGCTACTGCCGCTGGTCTCGGTCGGCGCTGCGTACTTAGTAGCCGTTGGGATCGCCTATCTCCTCATCGAGGCCGGCTGGATAACTGTCAACGCTGAGGGCACCATGCTGCTGCTGGTCTTGGTCTTTGGCGCCGGAACGGACTATTCGCTGCTCTTAGTACACCGCTACCGGGAAGAGCTGGCGGCGGCCAACGGGGGTCGGGGGGACTCCCGGAGGAGCCTCCCCAAATTTGCGACGGAGGGAGTCCCCCCGACCCCCCTCGACGCAGCAGTCCGCGCCAGCCGCCGACCGCTGGCCGCGTCGGGCGGGACGGTCATCGCCGCAATGCTGGTGTTGCTCGTAGCCGACCTGGAGTCGACGCACTGGCTCGGGCCGGTACTGGCGATTGGGATCGCAGTGATGCTCGCCGCCGCCTTCACCCTCCTCCCCGCCCTGCTGGCGATCCTCGGCGAGCGAGCATTCTGGCCCGCGACGGGGATCAGGGGGGTCCCCGGAGGAGCCTCCCCAAATCGCGACGGAGGGGACCCTCCTGATCCCCCCTCTTCGATCTGGCCCCGGATGGCGGGTCTGGTGCGGCGGCGATCAGTGGCGATCATCGTCGGCGTCTGCGCGCTGCTGGCGGTACTGGCGCTCGGCAACCTGACCGAGCACAAGACCCTCGGCTTCGGCCAGGGGGTGACGAAGGCGACTGACTCCAGCCGTGGCAATGAAGCGCTCGAACGCCACTTCCCGGCCGGCCTCGGCTCGCCGCTGACGGCGGTGATGAAGCTCGAGGACGCACCGTTCGCGGCCGTGGCGATGGAGCGGCTGCACAGCGTCCTAGCGGCCGTGCCCACCCCCGTCCCAGGCGACCCCTCCCGTGCGGTCGTCCTCCTCATCCTCCGCGCCGATCCCTACGGCGGCGAGGCCGAAGGCGCCGTCGAGAAGATCCGCGAAGAGCTGCACACGCAGGTTCCCACCGCTCTCCTCGGCGGCATCCCGGTCGAGAACCTCGACGTCGAGGAAACCAACGCCAGGGACACGAAGCTGATCGTGCCGCTGGTCCTACTCGTGGTCGGGCTGATCCTGATCGCGGTGCTGCGGGCCCTGGTCGCGCCGGCCTACCTGATCCTCACCGTCCTCGCCTCCTTCACCGCCACCCTCGGCCTCGCCACCTTCGCCTTCACCGAGGTCTTCGGCGCCGCCGGCCTCGCCTTCGACCTCGAGCTGCTGGCGTTCATCTTCCTGGTCGCGCTCGGGATCGACTACAACATCTTCCTGATGACCCGGGCGCGGGAGGAGGCGGCTGTCCGCGGCACCCGCGAGGGAGCGCTGGCGGCGCTGGTCAGCACCGGCGGCGTCGTCACCGGCGCCGGCCTGATCCTCGCCGGCACCTTCGCCACCCTCACCTTGCTGCCGCTGGAGGAGCTGGTCCAGGTCGGCGCCACCGTCGCCGTCGGCGTCCTCCTCGACACCTTCCTCGTCCGCGCCCTGCTGATCCCGGCGATCACCTATCGCCTCGGCGACCGAGCCTGGTGGCCCTCCCGGGCCGATGCCGGCTCGACTGACCAGCCCTAAAAGCCGGGGCTGCGCTTCATCTGCTGGCGCTCGCTCGGGTGGGCGCCGCCCTTCTTCTCCAGCGTCGCGCAGGCCTGTTCGATGTCGTCGGCAAGGCGGTCGATCTGCTGCCGGCCCAGCGTCTCCTTGACCAGCGCCCGCATGATCTTCACGGCTTCGGCCTTGGGCGGCATCGTGTAGGCGGGGAGCATCCAGCCGCGCTCGGCGGCGAGCTGCCAGGAAACGTCGAACTCGTCATAGGGCTTGTCGCCGGCCAACCTGAAGGCGACGAGGGGCAGCTGCTCCTTGTCGGCGCCGATCAGCTCGAAGTCGCCCATCGCCTCGAGCTTGCCCGCCAGCGCCTTCGCGTTTTTCTCCATCGCCCCCATCACGTGCGCGTAGCCCTGGCGTCCCAAGCGGACGAAGTTGTAGTACTGCGCCAGCACCATCGAGGCGCCGGTGGAGAAGTTGAGGGTGAAGGTGGCGTCGGTTTTGCCCAGGTAGTTCTCGTAGAAGACGAGGTCCTCGGCGAGGTCGCTTTTCTCGCGGAAGACGAGCCAGCCAATCCCCGGGTAGACGAGGCCGAACTTGTGGCCGGAGACGTTGATCGAGCGCACCTGCTCGAGCCGGAAGTCCCACTCGGAGTCGGGGTAGAGGAAAGGCCAGACGAAGCCGCCGCTGGCGGCGTCCACGTGCAGCGGCACGTCGATTCCCTTCTCGTCGCGCAGTCGCAGCAGCAGGGCGTTGATGCCGGGGATGTCGTCGGCGTGGCCGGTGAAGGTGGTGCCGAGGACGGCGGCGACGCCGATCGTGTTCTCGTCGACGTGGGGCTCGACGTCTTCGGGCCCGATCACGTAGCTGTTCTCGCTCAGCGGGACGATCCGCGGTTCGACGTCGAAGTAGCGGCAGAACTTCTCCCAGACCACGTGGACGTCGCCGCCGAAGACGAGGTTCGGCTTATCGACCGACCGCCCCGCCGCTTCCTGGCGTTGCTTCCACTTCCACTTCAGCGAGAGCGCCCCCAGCATGATCGCCTCTGAGGAGCCTTGGGTGCGGCAGCCGGTCGTCTCCCCCGGCGCGTGGTAGAGATCGGCGAGCATGCGTACGCAGCGCTGCTCGATCTCGGCCGAGATCGGATACTCGGCGTGGTCGATGAAGTTGCGATGGAGGTTCTCGTTGACGAGCCGGTCTGCCTCGGGCTCCATCCAGGTGGTGACGAAGGTGGCGAGGTTGCGGTTCGGATCCCCCTCCAGCACCAGTTCCTCGTCGACCAGGCGCATCGCGTCGAGCGCGGTCATTCCCCCTTGGGGGAAATCGTTGTCCGGCGCGTCTTCGACGAGGAAGCGGTTGCCGTAGAGAAGGGCTGCGTCTTCGGGGCTGAGTTCGGTCATCGGTCGCTCGCTTCGTAGGGGCCAGACAGGCACCGAGCCTATCCGGATGACAGGCGGGCTCACCCGTAGTAGCGTCTCGCCGAGCTTTTGGATCGAAATCCCAGTTCAAAGCGAGGAGCCGTCGTGAACATCCGTCTGACCCACCTCGGCGGCCCCACCCTGCTGATCGAGGTCGGCGAGTGGCGGCTGCTCACCGACCCCACCTTCGACCCCGCCGGGGGCAGCTACAAGTTCGGCTGGGGCACCGGCTCGAAGAAGCTCGCCAATCCGGCGGTCGGGCCCGCCGAGCTGGGGCGAATCGACGCGGTGCTGCTCAGTCACGACCACCACGACGACAACCTCGACGCCGCCGGCCGGGCGCTGCTGCCGTCGGCCGGCACCGTCCTCACCACCGAGGCCGGCGCCCGCCGGCTCGGCGGCAACGCCCAGGGGCTGGCGCCGTGGTCGACGACCGAGCTGGCGCACGACGGGCGCATTCCGATTGAGGTCACGGCGACGCCCTGCCGCCACGGGCCACCACTGAGCCGCCCGATCGTCGGCGAGGTGACCGGCTTCGCGCTGGCCTGGGAGGGTCAGGAGCACGGCAACCTCTGGATCTCCGGCGACACCGTCCTCTATGACGGCGTCCGCGAGGTCGGCGAGCGCCTCCAGATCGGCACCGCGATCCTGCACCTCGGCGGCGTCCGCTTCCCGATCTCCGGCCCCCTGCGCTACACGATGACCGCCGCCGAGGCGGTCGAGCTCTGCGACCTGATCAAGCCGCATACGGCGATCCCGATCCACTACGAGGGCTGGAAGCACTTCCGCCAGGGCCGCGGGGCGATCGAAGCCGAGTTCGCGGCGGCGCCCGAGCAGTTCCGCCGCAGCGTCCGCTGGCTGCCGATCGGGGACCAGGTCACCGTCGAGGTTTAAATCCCGCCCCCGGGCGGAAGTAGCCTCCCCATATGGAGGGGCTGATCGAAGACCTGACCCGGGGCAACGTGACCGAGGTCAAGGTGGTGCTGGCCACCGTCATCGCCGCCCTCGTCGTCTACCAGCTCGTCCTCGCCGCGGTCTCCTACGGGAAGGTGCGGCCGCGCTTCCTCGAGTCGGGGCCGGCGACCTGGGCGCACCGGGCGGCGGGGGACACGATCATCATCCTCGCCGTCTTCGTCGCGATCGCCTGCGTCGGCTTCTACGGCTGGGAGGAGGGCGGCACCCACGCCATCCTCGGCTGCCTCGTCCTCGGGGCGCTGGCGGCGAAGGTGCTGGCGGTGCGGATCGGCGGCTCGAGCTCGCCGCTGCTGCCCTGGATCGGCATCGCCCTCTTCGGTCTCTTCATCGCCACCTGGTGGACCTCCGCCGGCGACTTCCTCGGGGTCGGCTGATGCGGATCCCCTCCCAAGGCGTGCAGATCCTGCTCTCGATCCTGGTGGCGCTGGTGATCACCGCCGCGGCGATCGCCGTTGTCACCGCCCACTTCGGACCCACCTCCCATGCCGAGCTGGAGGTTCAGGAAGAGCGAATCGACACCCGCGCAGACGCCCGCGAGGAGCGGCGCGAGGCGGCCGAAGAGCGCCGCGAGGAGGCGACTGAGCGCTAGCCGCGACCAGATCCCGCTCGGTACGCTGGCGGTATGACGGTCGAGGAGGAGGCGCAGGGGCTTCTCGAGCAAGCACTGGGAAGCGAGGCGACCTTCCGTCCGCAACAGTTCGAGGCCATCCGGGCCCTCGTCGAGCAGCGGGGCCGCGTGCTTGTGGTGCAGCGCACCGGCTGGGGCAAGAGCATCGTCTACTTCATCGCTACCCGTGTGCTGCGCGGGGACGGGCTGGGGCCGACGATTCTGATCAGCCCTTTGCTCGCACTAATGCGAGACCAGGTGACGATGGCCGAGAAGCTCGGAGTCAGGGCTCGCTCAATCGACAGCAGCAACCGGGAGCGGTGGGATGAGATCGAAGCCGAGCTGATTGCAGATGAGGTCGACCTCCTGCTCGTCTCCCCCGAGCGCCTCGCCAACCAGCGCTTCACTGAGAAGACCGTTCCAGCCATCCCGAAGGGCATCGGCATGTTCGTCGTCGACGAGGCCCACTGCATCTCCGACTGGGGGCACGATTTCCGTCCCGACTTCCTGCGCATCCGTTCGTTGATCCGGCATTTGCCGCCGGGGGTGCCCCTGCTGGCCACCACCGCCACGGCAAACAATCGCGTGATCACGGATGTCGAGGGGCAACTGGGACCCGACCTCGAAGTGTTCCGAGGAGCCCTGGCACGGAAGAGCTTGCACCTCCAGGTAATCGAGTTGAGCGACCAGGCCGAACGACTGGCCTGGCTCGCCATGTATCTCGACTCCGTCGAAGCGTCGGGCATCGTCTACACGCTGACCGTTCGAGACGCCATTCGAGTTAGTGCCTGGCTGAAAGAACAGGGGATCGACGCTCCGCCCTACTTTGGGTCCCTGGGCAACGAGGAACGCCTGCGCCTCGAGCGAGCCCTGAGGAACAATGAGGTGAAGGCACTGGTGGCGACGGTCGCCCTCGGCATGGGATTCGACAAGCCCGATCTTGCTTTCGTCGTCCATTTTCAGCGGCCGACGTCGGTGGTCGCCTATTACCAGCAGATCGGCCGTGCCGGGCGCGGCATCGATCGGGCAGAGGTGGTCCTACTGACCGGTCGCGAGGATGACGAGATCGCCGAGTACTTCATTAGCGGGGCCTTCCCACCGGAGCAGATGATGCGCGACGTGCTCAGCGCGGTGGAGGATCACGACAGCGTAAGCGTGAAAAAGCTCGAAACCATGATCAATGCAAGGCATGGGGAGATCGACCAAGCGCTGAAGATCCTCGAAGTCGAAGATGCCGTCGTCAAGCAGAACGGAGGCTGGTCTCGGACGGTCAATCGTTGGGAAGCGGATCATGAGCGCATTGAGAAAGTGACGGCGACTCGATATGAGGAGCTAGAGCGGATGCAGGAGTATGCGGACACCGGGGAGTGCTTGATGCTCTACCTGACCAAGGAGCTCGACGACCCCGCCGCCGACCGCTGCAGGCGATGCGCGAATTGCACGGAACCGTTCTTACCGGTTGCCTCAGACCCGGAGCTGGTGCAGGAGGCGATTTTCTTTCTGAAGCGGGCATATCGCCCGATCGAGCCGCGAAAGCAGTGGCCGCCTCACCTCGGGAACCCTCGCGGAAATATTCCGCAGCAGCACCGCCTCGAAGAAGGGTGGGCACTCGCGATCTACGGGGACGCCGGATGGGGTCGGCAGATCCGGGAGGGAAAGGCAGAAGGAGCATTTTCAGATGAGCTCGTCGAGGCGGTTGCGGCGATGATCGAGAACGACCTACGACCGGGCCCCGCCCCCACCTGGGTCACTTCTGTCCCCTCGAAGAGCCACCCCGAGCTTGTGCCTGATTTCGCCCGCCGCTTGGCGGATCATCTCGACCTTCCATACAGGGAGGCCCTGGCGAAGAGCCGAGACACGGCTCCCCAGAAGCAAATGGAAAACAATGTTCAACAGGCGCGCAACGTTCTCGGAGCCTTTGCCGCCCAACCCACCGAGATAATGGAGGGACCCGTGTTCCTCGTCGATGACATGGTCGATTCTCGCTGGTCCCTCACCGTCTGCGGCGTCGTCCTCAGAGAAGGCGGCAGCGGGCCCGTCTATCCGATCGCGCTCGGCGAGACGACCGCCGGTGGGGGCGGGTGACGACGCTGCCGATATCAGCCGACGGGCAGGCGATCGCACTCGCCTGCTCGTCCTTGGCCTCGCAGGGGGACCGCAGCTTGAAGCCGCTGACGCCAACCGAATGGCGCAAGCTCGCAGGCGACCTTCACAACGCGAAATTGCGGCCTCGAGACCTCATCGGCCTCTCCGAGGAGGGGATCCGAGAAGCATTGGGGTATACCCCGGACGGGGCCAATCGCCTCTCCCGGCTGCTCTCGCGGGGCGGACAGCTGGCGATGGAGATAGACCGGTTGTCGAGCCGAGGGATCTGGCTGCTGACGCGCGCAGATGATCAGTACCCGTCGCTGCTTAAAGCGCGGCTCGGTCCCCAGGCGCCCCCGGTTCTGTTTGGCGCAGGTCCTCAGAGTGGGCTTCGCGCGCCCGCCATCGCCATCGTCGGCTCGCGCGATGTCAAGAAAGAGGGCCTGGAATTCTCCTCGACCCTTGGACGTCGCTGTGCAGACGAAGGCTTCGTAGTCGTTTCGGGCGCCGCCCGGGGTGTTGACCTAGCGGCCATGAGCGGCGCCCTTTCCCGTGGCGGGGGCGCCGTCGGCGTGACCGTGGATCCACTGGAACGCCTAGTCGGCCGCAGGGAGCTACGCACGGCCATCGCCGACGAGTTGCTGACCCTCACCACGCCCTTCCATCCCGCTGCTCGCTGGCACGCCGGGAACGCGATGCGCCGCAACCGGCTGATCTACGCATTGGCAAAGGCGGCCGTGGTAGTCGCCAGCTCGCCAGGGAAAGGCGGCACCCGGTCGGGGGCGCTTGAGAACCTGAAGGCGAATTGGGTCCCCCTCTACGTTCGGGACGACGGTAGTCCGGGAAACCGGCTACTCGTAACCGAGGGGGGAAATCCCCTGCCACAAACGGATCCCGCCGCCGTGGACGTGGCCCGCTTGACCGATGATCCGCGCTCCACCCTGCTTCCCAGTCCCCAGGAGGAGTCCACCAACGGGTCGGCCCCGGCCACCATCTTCGAGGCCGCTTGGCCGATCCTCTCCCCCTTTTTGTGCGAGCCCCGAGGGGAGAAGGAGGTTGCCGAGAAGTTCGGATTGGAGCTGACCCAAGCCCGCACTTGGCTCAAACAAGCCGCGGCAGAAGACCGAGTGGAAGTGACGAAGCGACCGAAGAGGTACCTGTTGCCTGATGCCTCGGCAGACCAGTTGCGCATCGACGGAGCCTAGTCGCGGCCAGACTCCGCGAACCGCGAATGTGAGGTGAGTGACTGCCGCTCGCCGCCTTCTCCCAGCCGGGCACTCCTCACTTGGCTTTGAACACTTGGCCTGCTCACAGCGGGATCAGAAGCCTCAGGCCCACAAGCGCTGCGCGCTATCCTGTTCGGAGACTAACTACAGAAAGTGGACTTAGGCATGAGCCATCTGCTGATACCGCTTGACGAGGCAATCGTCTTCCCAACCGTTACCGCGACCCTTCCGATCGACGTCGGCGAGGAGGAGCGCGTCTTCCTGATCCCCCGCCGCGAGGGCGAGTACGGGCGTGTCGGCGTCGTCGCCGAGGTGATCGAGACCGGACTTTCCCGCCGTGGCCGCCCGGTTGCCACCGTCGTCGGCCTGCACCGCGGACTGATCTCCGGCGCCGCTCAGCCGGGCGAGGGCGAGACCCTGCGCGTCGAGGTGCAAGAGATCCGCGACGGCCATCCCGACGATGAACACACCCGCGAGCTGGCCCGCGAATACCGCGCCGTGGTCGAGGAGATCCTCGAGCATCGCGGCGACGACGGCCGCATCGCTGCCTTCCTGCGCAACATCGACGAGCCCGGTGCGCTGGCCGACACCTCCGGCCTCTCCCCCGACATCTCCAACGAGGACAAGGTGCGCCTGCTGGAGGCGATCGACGTCACCGCCCGGCTCGAGCTGGCGGTCCAGCTGCAGCGCGAGCGACTAGCCGAGCTGCAGGTCCGCAGCAAGATCCGCGACGACGTCGAGTCCGGCGCCCAGAAGCAGCAGCGCGAGTATTTCCTACGCAAACAGATGGAGTCGATCCGCAAAGAGCTGGGCGAGGACGAGGTTGACCTGATAGGCGAGTACGAGCGCAAGATCGCCGAGGCGGAGATGCCGGAGGCGGTCGCCGAGCAGGCCGAGAAGGAGCTGCGGCGGCTCGAGCGCCAGGGCGAGCAGTCGCCGGAGAGCTCGATGATCCGCAGCTACCTCGACTGGCTGATCTCGGTGCCGTGGAGCAAGCGCTCCGAGGAGCTGCTCGACCCGACCCGCACCCGCGAGGTGCTCGACGCCGACCATGCCGGCCTCGACGACGTGAAGAAACGGATCACCGAGTTCATCGCCGTGCGCAAATTGCGCGAGGAACGAAATATTGAGGATGAGGGTCGTGCCAACGGCGCGATCCTCACCCTGGTCGGCCCCCCGGGCACCGGCAAGACCTCGATCGGCGAGTCGATCGCCCGCGCCCTCGGCCGGGAGTTCGTCCGCATCAGCCTCGGTGGCATTCGTGACGAGGCGGAGATCCGCGGCCACCGCCGCACCTACATCGGCGCCCTGCCGGGACGGATCATCCGCGCCCTGCGCGACGCCGGAACGATGAACCCGGTGATCCTCCTCGACGAGGTCGACAAGGTCGGCGCCGACTGGCGCGGCGACCCGAGTGCGGCCTTGCTCGAGGTACTCGACCCTGCGCAGAACGACACCTTCCGCGACCACTACCTCGACGTCGAGGTCGATCTCTCCGAGGTCGTCTTCATCGCCACCGCCAACCTCGCCGACGCGATCCCGGCGCCGTTGCTGGACCGGATGGAGATCATCTCCTTCGACGGCTACACGACCGAAGAGAAGCTGGCGATCGCCCGCGGCTACCTGCTGCCGCGGCAGCTCAAGCGCAACGGTCTGGAGCCGGAGGAGATCGAGGTCTCCGACGCGATCCTGCGCGCGGTGATCTCCGAGTACACCCGCGAGGCGGGCGTGCGCCGGCTTGAGCGTGAGATCGGCAAGGTGGTCCGCGCGGCGGCGACGAAGATCGCCGCCGGCGAGGCCGAGGGGAAGATCGCGATCGACGGCGAAGCACTGCGCGTCGCCCTCGGTCGCCAGAAGTTCTTCCAGGAGTCGGTCGAGCGGACGGCGATCCCGGGCGTCTCCACCGGCCTGGCGGTGACCGGCGCCGGCGGCGACATCCTCTTCATCGAGGCGACCGCGATGGACGGCGACAAGGGCCTGGTCCTGACCGGCCAGCTCGGCGACGTGATGAAGGAGTCGGCGCGGATCGCCCTCTCCTACGTGCGCGCGCACCGCAAGGAGCTCGGCATTCCCGCCGAGGCCTTCCAGCGCGAGTTCCATCTCCACGTCCCCGCCGGGGCGATCCCCAAGGACGGCCCCAGCGCAGGCACGGCGATGACGACGGCGTTGGTGTCGTTGCTGAGCGGCCGTCCGGTCAAGCACACGGTCGGGATGACCGGCGAGGTCACCCTCCAGGGCCGGGTGCTGCCGATCGGCGGCCTCAAGCAGAAGGTGCTGGCCGCGCACGCCGCCGGGCTGAGCGAGGTGATCCTGCCCGAGCGCAACCGCGGCGACCTCGACGAGGTCCCAGAGGAGGTGCGCGAGCAGATGACCTTCCACCCGGTGATGAGCATCGACGAGGTCCTGGGGCTGGCGCTGGAGCCGGTCGAGCAGCGCCGCGAGGTAGCGGCGGCGTAGGAGAGCCGATGGCCCCCCGCTGTCGCAACTGTACCCCGGTCCCCCAGGAGCTCCGCGTCACCGCGGGGCTCCTCGAGCGGCGCTGGACGATGGCGACGATCTACGCCTGCTCCAGCGGCGCGGCCCGCTTCAACGAGTTCCGCCAATCGCTGCCCGGCGTCTCCCCCACCACCCTCTCCGACCGCCTCGAACAGCTGGAGGCGGCGGGGGTCGTCGAGCGGCGGCTGGTTCCGGGCCGCCCGCCCCACACCGAGTACACGCTGACGCCGCGGGGCGTGCGGCTAGCCCAGGCCGTCGCCGGGCTGCTGGGGCACTGAGTCCTCGGCCGGGGACCGCGCCTCCTCGATCTCCAGCAGGCGGAAGTAAAGGACGGAGGCGACGAGGGCGGCGACCGGGGCGGTGATCATCGAACCGAGGGCGCCGACCACGATTCGCAACAGCACCTCGTCGGAGAGGCTGGCGATGATGGCGAGGAAGGCGGCCGTCACGACCATGGCGATCAGGAACGAGACGAGAACCGTCCAGAGGACAGGCCAGCCGTTGCCGCGGACCAGTTGGCGCGAGCGGCCGAAGGCGTCGAAGACCCGTCGCCGCTCGACCACGATCACGGGAGCGATCACCGCCCAGATCGTCAACAGGTAGAGGCCGGGCACGACGAGTAGGAGAAATCCTCCGGCGACCCCGAACGCGGAAAGGATGCCCGCTCCGATCAGCGGCCACAGCACCGGCACCACCGAGCGGATCAGGTCGCCGACCCCGGAGTCCCGCCGACCATCCCGCACGTCGCTGACCAACCGCACGACCATCCCCTGGTAGAGCGTTATCACCGCCAGGCTCAACACACTTGCCAGCACGTAAAGCCCGAGCGCCGCGAACGTCAGCTCTTCGACGATCGCCACCGCGAGGAACAGCCAGAAGGCAACCGGCAGCAGCACGCCGGCCTGCTCGCGGTAGAGACGGAAGGCTTCGCCCAGCGTCTCCCCCACCTCGATCTTCTGCTTCATCTGGGGGCATTCAATCGGAGTTGGCTGTTAGAGGGGGGCGGGGCACCCCTTCCAGACACCGCTCGCTTATGGCTCGCGGTTGAGTGTCTGGAAGGGGTACCCCGCCCCCCTCTTCGACACGCAGCTGCTGGACGCCGCCGCTCACGAGTGCTTTTTGGATTAGCTGACGGACCCAGGTCGTCTCTCGGGGCTCTGTTGTTGAGGGTCTCGGTGGGGGTCTCCAGACACTCAACCGCGAGCCATTGGCGAGCGGTGTCTGGAGACCCCCACCGAGACCCTCCCCTACATTCACCCCCGTGCTGTATTTCAGCCACCAGGTCTCCCACGACCATGATCCGCAGCAGGCGATGCCCGGTCATCCCGAGCGGCCGCAACGATTGCGGGCGATCGAGGCGGCGCTGGAGGAACGCGGCTGGCTGGGCTGGGAGCGGCGCGAGTCGCCGGCAGCGAGCAAGGAGGAGCTGCAGGCGGTCCATCCGCGCGAGTACGTCGAGGGCATCCGCGACCTCTGCCGCTCCGGCGGCGGTGCGATCGACGCCGACACCGTCGCCGGCCCCGCCTCCTACGAAGCGGCTCTGCGCGCGGCCGGGGGTGCCTGCGCGATGACCCGCGCCCTGCTCGACGGCGAGGCCCGGGTCGGCTTCAGCGCCGGCCGCCCTCCTGGCCACCACGCCGAGCCGGCGCGGGCGATGGGCTTCTGTCTCTTTGACAACGTCGCCGTCGCCGCGGCGCTGGCGATCGCGGAGCTCGGTGTGGAGCGCGTCTTCATCCTCGACTGGGACGTCCACCACGGCAACGGCACCGCCGAGATCTTCCGCCACCGCGACGACGTCCTTTTCGCCAGCATCCACCAGGGCGGGATCTTCCCCGGCAGCGGCGCCCGTGAGGACTGCGGCTCCGGTCCCGGCGAGGGCTACACGATCAACCTCCCGGTCGCCGCCGGCAGCGGCGAGGACGTCTGGCTCTCCTTGCTCGAGGGGGAGGTGCTGCCGGCCGCCGAGCAGTTCGAGCCCGAGCTGGTGCTGATCTCGGCCGGGTTCGACGCCCATCGCGACGACCCGCTCGCCCAGTGCCGACTTGAGACTTCCTCCTTTGGCCGCCTGGCGGCGACGGTCGGCGAGGCCGCCGCCGGCTGGAAAGCTCCGGTGGGCGCCGTGCTCGAGGGCGGCTATGACCTGCAGGCGCTGGCCGACTCGACGGTGGCGACGATGTCGGCGCTCGCCGCCAGCGAGCTGCGCTAGCTCCCCGCCTCAGCCCTTTTCTCGGCGCCTTTGCCCGGACTCGCCGGCGGCCCGGGCGGGGGGGTGGATTTGACGGGCGGTTCGGCTTGCGGCGAGGAAGGGGGCGTTTGGGGCGGGGGTTCCGGTTGCGCCGCCTGAGGGCTGGCCGGGGTGCCGGCCGGGGGACCTTTGCCCGGCGGCGGACCTTTGCCTTCTGGCGGCCCTTTGCCTTGTGGGGGGCCTTTGCCTTGGGGCCCCGAACTCGGCGAGGAGGGGGCAGCCTTCGGCAGGTCTATCGGCGCCCCTTTGTCGCTATCGGCCTCGGACCCGGGGACCGAGGGCACGTGCTCGACGGCAGTTTCCTGCCCATGGCCTGCAGCGCTCGGATGCTCCTCCTCCTTCACATGGCCGGCTCCCCGCTCCAGCGGCGGTCCTGGCGCCACTGAGTTCTCTGGGTGAGCAGGGTGATCTTCAAGGCCGCGGCCCGGCGCTGCGACCGGTGCGCCCCCGATCCGGGAGACCGGCGTTTGCGCCTCGGAGAAGCCGCCCCCCTGACCAGCGGCCGAATTGCCAGCAGGCTCGCCCCCCGCGCGGCGGACAACTGGTGCGCCCGCGCCGACCCCCTCCTGACCAGCGGCCGAACCCAGCTCGAACGCAGTCTCCGTAGTCGCCGGGCTAGCCTCGCTCGACTTACTCGGCCCCTCCCCCGGCAGGCCGACGTGAATCACCCCGGTGCGGTCGGCCGCGCCCACCCCGACCGCTGCCACCACCGCAACGGTGGCGACACCTTTGGCCGCCGCCGAGGCACCAACCGTTTTCGCCGCGCCGCTCCCAAGGATCGCAGCGAGGCCGCCACCGGTCGCCGCTTGGGAGCCACCCAGCAGGCCCTGCAGCATCCCCGCCGCCGCCATCGCCGGCAACGGGGAGAGGGCCGCGAAGCTGCGCTCGCGGCGCTCGATTTCCTCGCGGAAACAGCGGCAGCCGGCGCAGGTGCGTAGGTGTGCGCGCACGTCGCGGCGGCGAAGCACCCGGCCATCGCCGTCGGAGAGCGCGCGGGTGAGGAGGTCGCAGTCCATCTCACGCCCCTCCTCCATCTGGCGCAGGCTCTGGCGCGCCTCGTAGAGCGTCTGCCTGGCGACCGCGCCCGAGGTCGCAAGGGCGGCGCCGATCTCCTCGAAGCCGAGGCCGCCGAGCTCGCGCATCACCAGTACCTCGCGCTGGCGCTCCGGCAGCTCCCGCAGGTCGGCCAGCAGGCTCCGCAACCGTTCGCGGGTCGCCGCCTTCTCGGCCAGGCCGTGGCCGGGTGCGATCTGCTCCACGTCGAGGACTTGCGTCTCCCGGCGCCGCCGCAGCAGGTCGATCGACTCGTTGCGGGCGATCCGATAGAGCCACGGCTTCAGCTCGATCTTGCGCTGCTCCCCCGGCAGCGCCCGCAGCACCTTCGTCATCGTGTTCTGCAGTGCGTCCTGGGCATCCTCGGGGTTGCCGACGATCGTCAGGCAGAAGCGGTACAGGCTCTGGTGGTAGCGGCGGAAGATCGCCCCGAAGGCACGGTCGTCCCCCCCGACCGCGCGGCTGGTCAGCCGCTCGTCGGAGAGCAGGCGGTCGAGGCCGGGAGTGGCTGCTACGCCCATTGCTCACACATCCTCAACGGATGCCCTCCGTGACTGTCAGCGCTTTTCTCGAAGGTTCTTCCATTGACACCTGACGAACTTGCCTTCTACCCGTTCCACAGGGGATTCGATCCAACAACCAGGATGGCGACCGCCGCCGTCTAGAGTGAGCCGCCGCATGAATGGGAAAGCGAAGACGAACGAGCTGGTGCTGGGGCCGCTGCTGCGGTATGTCTCCGACACCGAGGCGACGGTCTGGGTCGAGACGCGCGAGGCCTGCGAGGTGGAGATCCTCGGCCGCCGCGAGCCGACCTTCCGCGTCGAGGGGCACCACTACGCGCTCGTCTGCATCAAGGATCTGGAGCCGGCCACGCACTACGAGTACGAGGTCAAGCTCGACGGCGCCGTCCACTGGCCGCAGCCGGGGTCCGACCTTCCCCCCAGCGCGATCCGCACCATCGACGCCGAGAAGGACCTCGACATCTGCTTCGGCTCCTGCCGCGTCGCCGTTCCGCACGACGCCCCCTTCACCGAACCGAAAGACGAGACCGAGATCGGCCACGAGGTCGACGCGCTCTGGGTCCTGGCCAAGCAGATGGCCGAGGGTGACCGCGATGACTGGCCCGAGCTGCTGTTCCTGCTCGGCGACCAGGTCTACGTCGACGAGGGCTCGCCGAAGACGCGCAAGAAGATCAAGGAGCGGCGCGGCACCGACACCCCGCCCTTCGACGAGGTGACCGACTTCGAGGAGTACACCTGGCTCTACCAGGAGAGCTGGGAAGACCCGCTGATCCGCTGGCTCTTCTCCTGCGTCTCGGTCTCGATGCTCTGGGACGACCACGACATGAGCGACGACTGGAACATCTCCCGCGGCTGGCTACTGGAGATGCAGCAGAAGTCCTGGTGGCACCGGCGCGTGGTCGGCTGCATCGCCAGCTACTGGATCTACCAGCACCTCGGCAACCTCTCGCCGCGGGAGTTGGACGAAAACGAGATCTACCAGCGGATGCGCGGCAACCAGAAGGGCGAGGAAGAGCTGTTCGCCTGGGCGCACCGGATCCAGACGATGGGAGACGGCACCCGCTGGAGCTACTGCCGCGACTTCGGCCGCACCCGGGCGATCTTCATCGACGCCCGCGCGGCGCGGGTGCTGGAGGAGGACCGCCGCGCGATCGTCGACGACGACGAGTGGGACTGGATCGTCGAACACAGCGAAGGCGACTTCGACCACCTGCTGATCTGCACCACGATCCCCTGGCTCCTCTCCCCCGCTTTCAACCGCCTGGAGGCGTGGAACGAGGCGGTGGCCGGCGGCAGCTGGGGCAAGCTGCCGGCCTGGGGTGCGGAGAAGATCCGCCGCGAGCTGGACTTCGACCACTGGGCCGCCTTTAGCGAGTCCTTCCACAAACTCAGCGACCTCCTGCACGAGGTCGCCGCCGGCGAGCGCGGTAAGGAACCGGCCTCGGTGGTCGTCCTCTCCGGCGACGTCCACCACGCTTACCTCGCCGAGGTCGCCTACCCGCAGTCGGCCAACGGCGACGCGGCCGAACGCGCCCCCGTCTACCAGGCGGTCTGCTCGCCCTATCGCAACCCGCTCGACGAAAAAGAGCGGCGGGTGGTGCGCTGGGGCTTCACCCGCCCGTTCACCGCGGTCGCCCAGCTGCTGGCGCGCGCAGCCGGCGCCGACGACCCGGGGATCCGCTGGCGCACCCTCGAGGGCCCCTGCTTCGACAACCAGGTCGCGACCCTGGAAATCGAGGGCCGCAAAGCCTTGCTGCGCCTCGACAAGACCGTGCCGGGCGAAGACGGCAAAGAGGCGCTGGAAGAAAGCTTCTCCCGCCGCCTCAGCTGAGCGACCCGGGTTCGTACCCAGCCCCACGGGGTAGAGACAGCAGGTCTTTGCCACGGAGAGGGGAGTCGAGTTTGGGAACCGAGGGATTGCGCCGAGTACTGGTAACCGCTGCCGCAACGCTGCTGGGGGTCCTCGCCCACGCGCCCGCGGCGCAGGCGGAGTTCACCTCGCTCTACGGCGGCGACGCGCCCTGCACCGAGCAGGCCGCCAACGGCAACGTCCGCCTCTGCGGCGGCGAGACCGTCACCTGGGACGGGCAGACCCAGATCGACGTCAACGTCATCCTGCCGCCCGAGCCCGCGGCAGGGGCCGATGGTCCTTACCCGCTGATCGGCTACTTCCACGGCTGGGGCGGGTCGAAGATCGGCCTCGGCGACCCGCAGGTCCAGAAATGGGCGGAGGCAGGCTACGCCGTCTTCAGCATGAGCGACCGCGGCTGGGGCAAATCCTGCGGCAAAGAAGACCTCCTCGACCTGCTGACCCCGGCCTGCGCCGCCGGCTACAACCACCTGATGGACAGCCGCTACGAGGTTCGGGACGCCCAGCACCTGATCTCGATCCTCGCCGACGAAGGCGCCGCGCAGCCGCGGAAGATCGCCGCAACCGGCGTCTCCTACGGCGGCGGCCTCTCGCTCTCCCTCGCGGCGCTGCGCGACCGCACGATGCTTCCCGACGGCTCGCTCGTCCCCTGGACCAGCCCGAAAGGGACGCCGATGGAGCTAGCCGCGGCGGCGCCGCAGTGGCCTTGGAGCGACCTCGCCTACTCGCTGATGCCGAACGGCCGCATGCTCGACTACCGCGTCGACAACCCCTACCGCGGGCCCGCGGGCAACGCGCCGATCGGGGTGATGAAGGCCTCCTACGTGACCGGGCTCTTCGGGATCGGCACCCTGCTCAGCAACTACGCGCTGCCAGGCACCGACCCGGACGCGGACCTGATCACCTGGTACGGGCTGATCAGCGCCGGCGAGCCCTACGACTCCAACCCGCTGGCGAACTCGATCGTCGAGGAGATCTCCGCCCACCACTCCCCCTACGCCCTCGACCACTCGCAGCCGCCGGCGCCGCTGCTGATCCAGAGCGGCTGGAACGACGACCTCTTCCCGGTCGACGAGGCGATCCGCTTCTACAACCGCACCCGGGCGCAGTACCCCGCCGACCCGATCTCGCTCTTCCTCAGCGACGACGGGCACGCCCGCAGCCAGAACAAGCCGGCCGACCAGGCGCTCTTCCGGGCCCGGCGCGACGCCTGGTTCGACCACTACCTCAAGGGCGCCGGCCCGGCGCCGCAGTCGAGCGCCGAGGCGCTGACGACCACCTGCCCCAAAGAGAGCGCCTCCCAAGGCCCGTACAAAGCCGCCTCCTGGCACGAGCTCTCGCCAGGTGAGATCCGCGTCGGCACTGCCGCTGCGCAGACCGTGCTCCCCACGGTAGCCACCGACCTTCCCGTCGGCCAGGCCTTCGACCCGATCGCCGGCCAAGGGGCCTGCGCGACCGCCTCCGGCGCCGACCAACCGGGCACCGCCAACCACCGCCTCGCGGTGCCGGCGCCCGGCTTCACCCTGCTCGGCTCACCGACCGTGATCGCCGACCTCGCCAGCGGCACCGGCTCCCAGCTCGCCGCCCGCTTGCTCGACGTCGCCCCCGACGGCAACGAGCGCCTCGTCGCTCGCGGGCTGCTGCGGCCAGGCGCCGGCGGCGCGGACTTCGTCTTCCAGCTGCACCCGCAGGGCTACCGCTTCGCCGGCGGCCACGAGGTCAAGCTGGAGCTGCTCCCCAGCGACGCGCCGTACTCGCGCCCCTCGAACGCGCAGGGGCCGATCACCGTCTCCAACCTCGAGCTGCGACTGCCGGTGCTAGAGCAGCCCGGCTCCCTCGGCGGCCTCGTGCAAGGCCCGGCACCCCCTGGGCGCCTGCCCCGCCCCGGCGACGGCGCTCGACCGGGCGCGCTGCTCGGAGCCGCCGGCCTGGCGGGTCGCCTGCGCGCCGCCCGCAAAGCCGTGCGGGTGCCGATCAAGTGCGTCGGAGGCTCATGCCAGGGGCGCCTGCGCCTTACCGCCGGCAAGAAACGGATTCTGACCCGGGGCTCCTACTCCCTGGTCGACGGCACCAAAAAACGGCTCAACCTGAGGCTGACGAAAGCGGGGCGCCGGATCGTCGCCTCCCGCCGTCAAGCCGAGAAGCGCTCCTTCCGGATCCGGATCAAGCTCGAGGACGCAGGACGGCCGGCGCCGGTCGAGCTACGGCGTCGACTTCACCTCGGGCGACCGCTCACCGGCCCCCGTCGCTAGTCCGCGCCGCCGCTCCCACCAGCCCCAGCCGGCCATCACCGCGCCGGCGTAAACCCAGCCGAGGACGACGTCGAAGAAGTAGTGCTCGCCGGTCGCCATAAGGGTGAGGCCCATCGCCAACGGATAGAGGAGCAGCAGCGGCCGAACCCAGGGGCGCACCCGGCCCCAGAGGAAGAAGACGACCAGGGTGACGAAGGCGGTGTGCAGCGAGGGCACGGCGGCGACCAGATTGCTGCCCGCCTGCCCCTTGGAGAAGAGCGAGGCGGTGCCGAGGCTGATCACTTCCCAGCCCTTGCCGGTGGTCCGGTGCACCTCCTCCAGCGCGCCCGTTTCCGCTGCCAGCCAGGGCGGCATCGCCGGGAAGAGGATGTAGGTGGCGAGGCCGGCGACCGCCAGGGTGACGAGGCGGCGGGTGAAGCGGCCGAAGGCGCCGCGGTCGCGCGCCCAGAGGTAGCCGGCGAGGGCGAAGGGGACGATGAAGTAGGAGGTGTAGATGAAGGTGAAGGCGACGTCCCACCACATCACGACGCCGGGCTCGTAGAGGTGGCTCTGCAGCCATTCGGTCGGCACCTGGCCGAAGAAGACGGCGCGGTCGAAGTCGATCATCGGCGTGACGTTGACCGCGATCCCCATCGTGTCGGCTGCCCCGCGGGTGAGGTCGTAGAGCCAGAGCACGGCGACGATCGGCGCCCAGTCGAGCACCAGCTGGACGATTTCCCGCGGCGGCCGGCCGATCGAAGCGCAGGCGAGGGCACCGCAGGTCCAGAGGATCACCAGCTCGCGCTGGACCGGAATCCCGTAGTTCGCGGTCCAGAGCAGCAGGCCGATGACGTAGATGCCGAAGGCATAGGGCCGCAGCACCGTCAAGGAGGCGAAGCGGAACTCGGTCGTCTGCTCGACCGTCACCTCTGCTGATTCGCCGGTTGACACGCGGTCAATCTAAGCGAACTTCACCGGCCGTTAGCCTGAGTCGGGATGACGACCGGTAGCGCGCACCCCGTCCAGCTCCTGATCGGCGGCGAGTCGGTTGCCGGCGCCGGCGAGCCGCTGGCGGTCGAGAACCCGTTCACGACGGAGACCTTCGCGACGCTCTCCGCCGCCTCGGCCGAACAGGTCGACGCCGCCGTCGCCGCCGCCCGCGAGGCCTGGAAAGGCTGGTCGCGAATGCCCGCCGGCGAGCGCTGCGAGCTGCTGCACGAGGTGGCGCGGCAGCTGCGCGAACAGACCGAGGAGCTGGCGCGGACGATGACCGCCGAGGGCGGCAAGCCGCTGATCGAGAACCGCGACGAGCTCGAGTGGACGGCAGCGGCCTTCGACTACTACGCCGAGATCGGCCGCGACCACGCCGGCCGGGTGATCCCGCCGATCGAGGCGAGCCAGCTGGCGATGGTGGTCAAGGACCCGCTCGGGGTGGTCGGCTGCATCGTCCCCTGGAACTACCCGCTGCTGCTGCTGGCCTGGAAGGTGGCGCCGGCGCTCGCCGCCGGCAACTGCGTCGTCTGCAAGCCCTCCGAGCTGACCCCGCTCTCGACCCTGATGCTGGCGCCGGTCTTCGCGCACCTGCCGGCGGGGGTGGTGAACCTCGTCGCCGGCGGCGGCGAGGTCGGAGCCCAGATCGCCTCGCACCCCGGCGTCGACTGCGTCGCCTTCACCGGCTCGGTCGCCACCGGCAAGAAGGTCGCCGAGGCTTGCCTGCCGCGGATGGCACGGATGAACCTGGAGATGGGCGGCAAGGACGCCTTCATCGTCTGCGCCGACGTCGCCCCCCAGCTCGAGGTCGCCGCTCGCGGCGGCGCCTGGGCCGCCTTCCTCAACGCCGGCCAGGTCTGCACCTCGGCCGAGCGCTTCTACGTCGCCCGCGAGGTCTACGACGACTACGTCGAGGCCTTCGTCGAGCACACCCGCAGCCTCGTCCTCGGCGACCCCTTCGAGGTCGCGACCGACGTCGGGCCGATGGTCTCCGCGCCGCAGCGAGCGAAGGTCGTGGCGCAGCTCGAAGCCGCCACCTCGGCCGGTGCCGAGGTCCTGGTCGGCGGCGACCGCGGCGGCCAGGAGCGCGGCCACTTCCTCTCCCCCGCCGTCGTGGTCGGAGCCGCCGCCGACAGCGCCCTGCTGCGCGAGGAGACCTTCGGCCCGGTCGCCCCGATCGTCCCCGTCTCCTCCCTCGACGAGGCGATCGAGCTCGCCAACGGCACCGAGTTCGGGCTCGGCGCCAACGTCTACACCGCCGACCTCGAGAACGCGGTCCGCTGCATGCGCGAGCTGCGCGCCGGCACGGTCTGGATCAACGACCCGCTGACCGACAATGACGCCGGCCCCTTCGGCGGCTTCAAGCAGTCGGGGCTGGGGCGCGAGCTCGGCCGCGAGGGGCTCGAGGCCTTCCAGGAGACCAAGCACGTCCACATGGAGTCGCGGATCGAGCGCAAGGAATGGTGGTACCCCTACCGCGAGTACGGCGGCCCAAAGGGAGACGGCGCCGGCCCGTAGGCCGACGCCTAGTCGACGCGGCGTTCGTCCTTTTTCGCCCAGAGGGCTACAAAGGACGAACGCCGGCTTGGAATCAGGTCGCGCGGCGGGCGGCGGGAGCGCCGCTGCGGTGATCGGACTTCTCGGGGTCGCTGGCCGCGTAGGCGCCGATGCCGAGCACGCCGAGGATCAGGTGGAGGATGTTGTCCTCGGTGTTGATCGGGATGATCCCCAGGATCGCCTCGCCGCTGCCGATGATGAAGCCCCAGATGGCGACGACGATGTAGACGGCGCCGAAGGCGAGGGCATAGGTGCGGGAAGCGGACGGCCCCGCGGCGAAGGCGAGCAGGCCAAGGACGCCGCTGGCGATGTGGACGAGGTTGTGCCAGCCGTTGACGTCGAGGATGCCGAGTACCGCGTCTACTTCGCCGGGACTGCCAAAAGCAGAGCTGTAGAAGAACCCGATGATGCCGGCGACCAACAGCACGGCCCCGATCAGGCCGGCATAGAGACTTGCGGGGGTGTAATCACGATGGGTGTCGTCACGCATTAGTTCAGCTCCTCCTTGGACAGCTGGGTTGGACGAGAACTCCTACGTAGATTTACCCCGCGTAGATCACCTCAATCAATGGGGAATTCCATACCGCTCGTAGGCCTCCTCGCGCCCCTCCTGGCTGGCGCTGTAAGCAGGGCCGCGGAGGCGGTTGAGCAGGCCGACCAGCTCCAGCCCACCGCTGGTATTGGTGGGGTCGAAGTGAAGGTGCTCGGTCTGCTCCGGCGGCAGTCGCTCCCCGAGCGCGATCCGGGCCACCGGTTTCCAGGCGCCGGTCACCGCGGCGATGGCGAGCTCGAACTCGAGCCCGCCGACCGTGCGCCGGCGCAGGTCCCCCAGCGTCGGCCCCGGGCGCGGCGCCCGCGCCCGCGCCCCGATCAGCACCGCCTTTCCGCGCAAGCGATAGGGGAGGAGCGTCGAGTAGGGCAGGTCGGAGAAGCCGCGAGCGGGCAAAAGGGCGTGGCGTCCGCCGGGCGGCAAAGCCGAGGTGACGAGGAGGAAGTCCTGGTGGGCGTCGGGCCCGTGGGCATCTGGAAAGCGAATCGCCAACCCGTAGGGCTCCGGCATCCACTCCGGCAGGCCGAGGGCGCGCGAGAGACGCACCACCACCTCGGTCTCCCGTTCGAAAACGTACGCGCCGGAGCCCCCACCTCCCCGCGGCGTAAAGCGCGCCGAGAACCCCACCCCGAACGGGTGGAACCCGCGCTTGCGTCGCAGCTTCGAGAGCGTCCGGTAGGGATTCACCCGCTTCGGTTACCCGCCCGGACCGCGGGGAAAGCTCAGGTGCTTCCTGGCGCGACCGTTCGCAGGCCGGCGAGGCGGGCGGCGGCGGATTGCCGCTTGTCGTAGGTGACGAAAGCGTCGATGGGATGCGCCGCCACCGCCGAGATCACATGGATCGCATCCAGCGCACGCAAGGCGGGCTCGGCAAGAGCACCGGCGCCAACCAGCAAATGGCTCTCGAGCGGCTGCAGCGCCACCCCATCAAGAACTTCACAAGCGCGTTTCAGCAGCGACTCAAGCCGAGACTCTGGATCATTGGCGGCTATCCGCCGTGCTGCTCTCGGGAGCTCGGTCAGGAGCAGCTCGCTGCTGACCACATCCGCATCTGCCAGAAAAGCGCGCAGTACCGTCGACTCCTCCTCCTTGCGCACCAACTTCATAAGCGCAGAAGCATCCGCATAAAAGAGAGACATCTCAGCGATAGCCGCGTACTTCTTCGAGCGCCCGGGTCGCGGCTTCCGGATCGACGCCTGAGGGTAGATCCAGTGGCTCGGGCAGAGGGCCCGGGCGTTTCGGAGGATTCACTTTCCCTTCGGCTATCAATCGATCGAGGGCGCTCCCAGTCGTCGGCGCCGGGCCCAGCTCGGCGACCGGCCGGTTCCGGTCCGTCACGACCAGCCGCTCCCCTTCCGCGACCCGGCGTAAGTACTTGCTGAGGTTCTGCCGCAATTCGGCGACGCCGACCGTATGGTCGTTTGCCTTGTTCATGTACATGAAAGTAGCAGGTGGTGGGGATGCTAACGCGAGATTGTTCAGGGGTTGCCCAAGGACCGGGGCCAGGCGCTTCTCCCCCTCACGCCACGCTTGTCGCGCCCACTTTGCGGACGATCGCTGCCAGCTCCTCACCGAGGTGAGACCAGGAGTAACAGGCCACCGCCTTCTCCCGCGAGCGGCGGCCGCGCGCCCGGCGCTCCTCCGCATCGGCGACCGCCTCGACGATCGCCCCGGCAAGGGTCTCGACGTCGTCGGGCTCGACCAGCCAGCCGGTCTCCGGGTCGTCGACGATCAGGGCGGGGCCGCCGCGGTTGACGGCGATCACCGGCAGCTCGCAGGCCATCGCCTCGACTAGGACCAGACCGAACTGCTCGCGAACCGAGGCGTGGACGAGAAGATCGCCGGCGCGCAGGAACGGCGGCAGCTCGGCGTGCCCGTGCCAGCCGGCGAGGAAGACATTGCGAGCGCCGGTGCGCTCGATCGTCTCGACGGGGTGCTCCCCCTCCCACTCGCCCGGGTGGCCGCCGATCAGGACCAGCGCCGCCGGCTCGGAGAGCTCCTCCTGCGCCCGCGCGAAGGCTTCGACCAGGAGCGGCAGGCGCTTGACCTCGGTGAAGCGACCGACCGAGAGCAGCACCGTTCCCTCCAGGGCCTCGAGGTCCTCCTCTCGGTAGCCGACGCTGCCGCCCTCGCTCCCCGGCCGCCACCCGCGCGGCTCTTCGACCAGGTGGCGGCGCCAGTGGGCACGCCGGTCCACCTGGCCCGGGGAGAAGACCGGTTCGAAGCCGTTGGGGATGCAGGCGAAGTGGCTCTCATCGAGCCGCAAAAGGGAGGTCGCGCGGGGGAGGCCGCCGACGTCGTTGAGGACGATTCGCCGGCAGCCGGCAGCCCAGCGCCGCAGCCGCTCGGCCCACTCCTCGGCGTGGTCCCAACCCGCGGGCGCTCCCGCCTCGATCTGCTCCAGCATCAGCAGCTCGGTCCCGTGCACGTGGCCGACCACCGGCACCCCGGGCAGGACCCGGGCGGCGGCCTCGTTGAGGGGGGTCAGGTGGTGCAGGTAGAGCACGTCGACGCCGGGAGCGGCCGCCTCGGCCAGTGCCGCCGACCAGGCCTCGACCTGCAGCTCGAACTCCTCGGCGCCGAGGCTGGCGAGGACGGGGTCGACCGCTCCCGGCCGGCTCTCGTAGGAGCCGTGGATCGGCGCCGTGCCGACGGCCCCGCGGTAGCGCAGAGGGTCCGGGGATTCGATCGCCGGGGTGAAGTCGATGGTCTGAGGCTCGAGCCCGGCGTAGAAGTCAGGCGCCGACGCCGCCTTCCCGAGGTCGGAGCGCGAACCGCTCAGCACCGTGACCTCGAGCCCATTGCGCTCGAGCTGCCGGGCGATCGAACGGTTGACGTGGGCGGAGCCGCCACGGGGGTAGAAGTAAACCCCCATCAGCACTCTCTCTCCCTGGCTAGACACGACCGCCGAGGGTAGCGACGGGAGCTGCCGGCCTGAGGTCCCCTCTCAGAGGGCGCGGCGGGGCGCGAAATGCAGGGCGGTTGCGACCTCGCGACCTTCGCCCAAATCGAAGCCGTGCTCTTCGCGCGGCGTGTTGACGAGCGTGCCGCCGACGACCAGGGAGGCGGAGCCACCGCCGTCGAGGTTGATCGCCGCGGTGGCGCCGAGCCCCGCCATCGCCTCGGCCAGCTCCGCCATCGTCAGCCCGGACTCGTCGTCGGCGCGGCCGTCGCAGACGACCGCGATCAGCTCCCGCTCGGAGAGACCGAGGGCCGCGCGGGGGTAGCGGCCGGCGGTGATGTCGGAGTCGAACTGCCGCGAGCCGGCCGAGAAGCCCTCAGCGTCAACCCCCTCCCGAACCTGGGAGCGACCCCCGGCGACCAGCATCGGCCCGGCGTGGAGGAGATCGCCGTGAGGAATCTCGCCGAGCTCCGCGCGCGGGGCCAGCCGCACCTCGCCGCCGCTGACGTGGACGCAGGCGCGCTGCTCGTGCCAGGGGGCGTCGAAGGGCTCTGACCGCAGTGCCCGGCTGTCGACCCAGAGGTCCCCCAGGGCCGGACCGCCGGGTCGCATGTAGAAGCCGCCGACGATCGCGTGCTCGGCATCGTTGCGCTGGCACCAGGCGCGCACCGTGCAGCAGGGCTGGAGGGCGACCACCCGCGGAGTGAACTCGCGGCGGCCGAAACGGGCGACGTGGAGGGTGGTGGCGGCACCGTCGGCGAGCCGGAGCCGGCGGCGCTCGAGCGTCGGCCGTGGGGCGTCGATTGCCGCGGCTGGTGGAAAGAGGGACGTGGTCGGCATTGGAAGACTTAACCCGCTTCGCCCCGAATGGAACAGGACGCCTCCGACGGAGATGTTGCGATCCTGAAATGCCCTTTTGCAGGCCAAATTCCAGGCCGGTAGCTTGTCGCTCATGAACGGAGCCAGTCAGACCCTCACCTGCCCCAAGTGCGGCGGCCAGATGCGTAGCTACGAGCGCAACGGCGTCACCGTCGACCAGTGCAACGACTGCCGCGGCATCTTCCTCGACCGCGGCGAGCTCGAGCGCCTCGTCGACGCCGAGAACTCCCACTACGAGCGCGAGTACGCCGACCCCGGCCGCGACCGCGGCTACGAGGACCGCCCGCCCCGCGACCGCGACGACGACAAGCGCAGCCACAAGCAGCACAAGAAGTCGAAGAAAAAGAGCTTCCTCGAGAACCTGATGGAGGGGATCGGCGAGTAGTTTCTTCACCCGCCGGCGATGAGTTCGGGCGCTCGCCGCGGTCTAACCAGTCGAAAGCCCAATCACAGGAGTTGAGATGAACTTAGGAGTTCCGGCTGTCCGGGCCGAGGGCCTGGTCAAGCACTACGACAGCGGCGACGGCGAGGTTGAAGCCGTCCGCGGCGTCGACCTCGAGATCCAGCGCGGGGAGATCTTCGGCTTCCTCGGCCCTAACGGGGCCGGCAAGTCGACGACCGTGCGGATGCTGACCACGTTGCTGACGATCACCGCCGGCAAGGCGGAAGTGCTGGGGACCGACGTCGCCGCCGATCCCGACGGGGTCCGGCGCCGCATCGGCGTCGCCCTCCAGGAGGCCGGGCTCGACCCGCGCCAAACCGGCCGCGAGCTACTCGTCCTGCACGGGCAGCTTTATGGGTTCAGCCGGGCCGAGGCCGAGAAGCGAGCCGAAGAGCTGCTGGAGCTGGTCGGTCTCGAGGACGCCGCCGACCGGGTGACCAAGGGCTACTCCGGCGGCATGCAGCGCCGGCTCGACCTCGCAGCGGCGCTGGTCCACGAGCCCGAGGTCCTCTTCCTCGATGAGCCGACCACCGGTCTCGACCCGGCCAGCCGGCTGACCGTCTGGGACGAGGTGCGGCGGATCAACGAGCGCGGCACCACCGTCTTCCTCACCACCCAGTACCTCGAGGAGGCCGACGCCCTCTGCGACCGCCTCGCGATCATCGACGACGGCCGCATCGTCAGCGAAGGCACTCCGGCCAACCTCAAGGCCGAGCTGAGCGAGCGCCGTGGCGGCGCTGAAACCACTCTCGACGACGTCTTCCTCGACGCGACCGGGCGCACCCGCGACCGTGCCGCCGGCGAGGTTCAGGAGGTAGGAGCATGAGCGCCACTTTGACCCTGGGGATGCGTTCGCTGCGCGAGGCGCTGCGACAGCCGGATGCCCTCTTCATGACGATGTTCATCCCGATCTTCTTCCTGGTCGTCAACACCGGCCAGGCGGCGGAGGTCTTCCCCTCGAGTTCGACCGACTTCCTCGAGGGCCAGGGCTACGGCGCCTTCCAGCTCCCGATCACGCTGCTGCTGGCAGCCTCGTTCGGGATGGCGGCGCTGTTCCTGGTCGAGGAAATCGAGGGCGGCTACTTCGACAAGCTGCGGGCGATGCCGATCCCGCGCTACTCGATGGTGCTCGGCCGGCTCGTCTCCGAGGCGGTCAAGTGCTTCGTCCTCGCCTCGGTGATCGTCCTCATCGCCCTCCCCTTCGGGATCACGATCGCCAGCGGCCCGCTCGGTTTCATCCTCTTGGTTCTGCTCACCACTCTGTGGGGGGTCGTCTATGCGGGCTTCATGCAGCTGATCGCGCTGAAGACGCGCAGCGCCGCGGCGACGAACTCGGGCGGGATGATCTTCTTCCCGCTGCTCTTCCTGACGCCGAACTTCGTCCCCCGCGAAATGCTTGCGAAGCCGATGGAGGTCGCCGCCACCGTCAACCCGGTGACCTACCTGATGGAGGCGCTTCGGTCGCTCATCCTGGTGGACCTCGACTGGG
>Ga0190275_10000064_pt1 | contig 133649 bp, 133 predicted proteins | sample Popmic550T_FD_133745 | JGI IMG/M metagenome (GOLD analysis project Ga0190275, IMG submission 133745) | Populus adjacent soil microbial communities from riparian zone of Yellowstone River, Montana, USA - 550 T | ecosystem: Environmental > Terrestrial > Soil > Riparian zone > Trees stand... | reverse complement strand
TCGGCCTGGCGGTCGTCGCGACTCTGGAACGTGATCCCGGTCAGCTTCGTGACTCCGTCGACCAACTGGGCGATCTCGTCGCCGAACTCCGCCCGCACCTCGTCCAGCGACGCGCTGGTGTCCTCGACCGTGTCGTGCAGCAGCGCCGCGCACAGCGTCGCCGTGTCGAGCCGCATCCCCGCGCAAATCTTCGCCACGCTGACCGGGTGGACGATGAAGTCGTCCCCCGACGCGCGCCGCTGGTCGGCATGGCGCTCGCAGGCGAACACGAACGCCTCTTCGACCTTTGCCCGATCGACCCGCTCCGCCGCCTCCTCGGCGTGCTCCTCGACGACCGCGAACAGATCGCCCAGCAGCACCCGCTCCTCGGCCGTCAGCCGATCCGTGGGCCCGGCCGCCTGCGGCGCGGCGGCGCCGTCGACCGGCTCGCGGTCGATCGCGGGCTCCGCGACGGTCGTTCTCGGCTCCTCGGCCATTGTTTGAGTGTAGAACGGCCTCCCGCCGTCAAGCGGTGCCGGGAATGCGAAACCGAATGGTGCTCAGCCGGCCGAGAGCTTCCGGCGACCCTCAGCGATCAGGCGCTTGGCGTAGGCCGGGTCGAGCGAGAGCATCATCCCGTTCTGGGCCACGGCCTCGAGCGTCGCTGGATCGTCGAGGGGACGAAGCCCATCTGAGAAGACCGCGTACGGCCCGCCAGGACCTGGCAGGTCGTGGCAGCGAATCTTCTTAGCGCGGGTCGTCCTCACTGCTCCAGCATATCCGTCCTTGATTCCTCGACAGCCGGCATCGTGCGCTCGACGAGCAACTTCGCAAAGGGATTCGGGTCAGCTCGCGCGTCATCCCTCAGCGCCCAGCCGAGAGCAGCGTCGTGTTGCTCGAGGTCGTCGAAGGTGATGACGTACATGCCCTGGGAGAGAAGTGCTGCCTGGAGAGCGACGAAGGCCGTGCGCCCGTTGCCATCCTCGTATGGATGGATTTGGAGGATGCCGGCGTAGAGCTTCGTCGCCGCGAGTGCCCCATACATCGTGTGGATCCGCCCGCCTCGCTCGAGCACCGCCTCGAGGTGGTCGCGGAACGCTCGACATGTCCCGTCGAGATCGGAGCGGATGCGGTCCGGGGCCGACCCCCGCTGGCGTCGCTCACGTATCTCCCCTCCTGCCATCACCCGGACCGGGTACTCGACGTCTCCTCTGCGGATCTGTCCGGCGCTGACGAAGTCCTTGCCGAACATGTACGCATGCCAGCGATCGAGATCACACGGCGTTATCCGGAGGGGTTCCCGCCGCGTGCGCTCGACCATCCCCCTAAGAAGGCCGTGGAGCCGACTGTTGATGGCCGACCACGTCTCCTCTGGCGACAGCCGACGCAGTTCGGAACGGAGATACGGCCCGCTCTCACTGTCGCGAAACGTCTCGAAGCCGGTGTAGGCGGGCGACGCCTGGGTGTCACCAGTTCTTCGCTGCCGCTGGAGAGACCCACTCCCCTCACCGTCTTCCTTCGGACGCCCCACCCACTGGCAGGGCGCTACGCCTTGGGGTTGCCCCCTCTAACCCGCGAGACGGGCCGGCTTGAGCGTGGTGATGGCGAGGTGGTGCTCGGCGGCCGCTAAGCGGGCGGCGTAGGCGCGGTGGGCCGTGGAGCGGTCGAGTTCGGTGCGCTGGCCGGCGGCGCGGGTGAGTCGGGGGCCGGCTGGGTCCCAGGTGGCGAGGTCGAGCTCGCAGAGGACGCGTACGAGCCGCCCGCAGTGGCTGCCCTGGCGGGGGTAGGCGCCAGCGCCGCGCAGGGCCACTTCGAGATCGTCGCCCGCGAGCGTGCCGGCGGCGTCGAGAGCGCGCCAGAGCTCGATCAGCGCCGGACGCAGGTCGAGGCGCTCGCGCCAGCAGGCAAGCGTGAACGCGCGCTCGGGCTCGCCCCAGACGAGGTGCGCGACCGGGTGCGACGAGCCCGGGGACGCCGCCGCGTGGCGGGCGGCGTCGAGGATTGCGAGGCCCTCGGCGATCGGCGGCGGATCGAGCGCGACGATGTGGCGGAAGCCCGTGACGAGCGCTGGCTCGGCCGCGAGCGTCTCCCAGGCGACGGGCAGCGGGCCGGCGCCCATTCCCGCGACCAGCTGGGCCAGGTTGGCACGGCGGCGGTCGACGTCGGCGACGACCACGAGCACGCTCTCCCGACTCGCGAGCAAATCGCCGACCAGGCCCGCGAAACCCTCGCCGTGGCGGGGGCGCGGTTGTGGCAAGACGGGGAGCGCCGACACCGGTGCGGATGGCGCGGGTCCCGCCGCATCTGCCCCGCTAACGGCCGCTGCTGCCGCGGGCCACCAGGCGGCGGGATCGGCGGCGAGCTCGTGCTCGATCGCCTCGGCGAGCGAGGGCTCGGATCCGAGCGGCTCGATCTCGCCGGCGCGGGTCGGGCTCAGCGCGCGCAGGACCACGCGGGCTTCGACGGCGCCGTTCCAGCGGTTCTGCTCGAGGCTGACGGCGACGTCATGCGGGCTGGCGCCGGCGTCGGCGAGCGCGCTCTGGGAGGTGCGGAAAGCGACGCCGCGGGCGCGGGCGGCGCCGCCGGCGAGGGTGAAGCGGGCGTGCGCGCGCTCCTGGCCCATCGCCGTGACGTGCTCGACGCGCGCGGCGGGGACCATCAGGACCGGCGCGGGGTTGCCGGCGCCGAGCGGGCCGAGCCGTTCGAGCTGCTCGGCGAGGTCGATCGTCAGCGCGCCGGCGGGCACGACGGCGTGCGCACGCTGGACGCGGACGAGGTCGTACGGAGTCAGGGCGGCGCCGGCGTGTGCGGCCAGCGCTGCGCGGAACGAATCGACGCGGTCGGCTTCCACCTCGACGCCAGCGGCCATGCGGTGCCCACCGAAGCGCAGCAGCTCTCCGCTGGCCGCCGCTAGTCCGGCGTGGAGGTCGTAGGCGTCGATGCTGCGCCCGGAGCCCCGCCCGCTGTCGCCGTCGAGCGCGATCGCGACGCATGGGCGACGGTGGCGCTCGACGAGGCGTGAGGCGACGATTCCGACGACGCCCGGGTGCCAGCCCTCCCCCGCCACGACGATCGCCGCCGCCGACAGCTGCGGCGCGCAGAGCTCCTCCGCCTGGCGTGTGATCAGCTGCTCGGTCTCGCGCCGGTCGTGGTTGAGGCCGTCGAGCTCGCGCGCGATCTCGTCGGCACGGTCGCGGTCCTCGGTCAGCAGTAGCTCGAGCGCGGCGTCCGCCCGGCGCAGACGGCCCGCGGCGTTGATCCGCGGCCCGAGCCGGAAGCCGACCGAGCGCTCGTCGACATCCCCGGGATCGAGTGCCGCCACGGCCATCAGCGCCCGTAGCCCCGCTTTGGACGTGCGTGCCAGCGCCGCGAGCCCCGTGCGGGCGATCCGCCGGTTCTCGCCGACGAGCGGCACCATGTCGCAGAGCGTGGCGAGCGCCGCGAGATCGAGATCCTCCTCGGCGGTCGCCGGATCGACGCCGGCCGCCGCGCGCAGCGCCTCCGACAGCTTCAGCGCCACGCCGGCGCCACACAGCTCGCCAAACGGATACCCGCCGAGCGCCGGATGCACGACCGGGCACGCGGGCAGCTCCGCACCCGGGCGATGGTGATCGGTGACGACGACGTCGACTCCGAGCGACCGCGCCAGCGCGACCTCGACAGTCGCCGTGACACCGCAGTCGACCGTCAGGATCAGCCCGGCGCCCGCCCCGGCCAGCTCTCGCACCGTCGCCTCCGACAGCCCGTAGCCCTCCTCGCGGCTCGGCAGCCGCCACGCCGGCGCGACGCCGATCGCCCGCAGCGCCCGGATCGCGATCGCCGTCGAGCAGACCCAATCCACGTCGTAGTCCCCGAACACCACGATCCGCGACCCCTTCGCCGCGTGCTCGAGCACCAGCGCGCACGCGTCCGCCATTCCGTGCAGCAAGGCCGGATCGTGCCGGTCGCTCGCGGCCAGGAAGGCGCGCGCGGACTCGAGGTCGGTCAGCCCACGCCTGGCCATAATCGCCGCGACGTACGGCGAGAGGCCCAGCGAGTCGGCGAGCGCGAGACTGTCGGCGGCCGGATACCGATCGCAGGTCCAGCTCGAGACGCTAGGAAGCACCGGTCCATACTCACGGCCGGAGGGGACGGAATCGCCGTCTGGAGCTGGCTAAATCACATCCGGGCGGTGCTCGCCCTCGGTGCGCGAGCCGTACCACCAGGAGATCGCGAGCGCGAGCACGGTGCCCGGCACGGCGATGAAGGCGGACATCAGGTCGGTGTCGTTCTGGCCGGGCACGGTGAAGCCCGAGATGACGAAGCCGAAGACTGCGGCGCCGACGATCGCGGCGGCGAACGCTCCGACGATGCCGCCCCAGAAGCGATCGGGGACGAAGATCGCGAAGTGCCAGAGCGCGATGCCCATCATGACCCAGACAACCATGCTCATCGTCAGCGCCTCCCGTGCCTCTTGCGCGCCCGGTTGCGTGCGCGTTGCTCCTTGCGGGCCGCGGCCGCAGCGTCCGCGGGCGCCTTCGCCCCGTCGCCGGCGCCGTTGCCGGGCGTGGCCGCGATATCGCTGGCGCCGTTGTCGGCGTCGGCCGCTCCGTTGCCCGTCGCGGTCGCGGGTCGGGGCGTGGTCGTGGCGGCCGCCACGGCGGCCGGCCGGCGGCGCCTGCCGCGCTTCGCGACGGCGTCTCCGGCGTCCGCCCCGTCGCCCTCGTCGCCGATCACCCCCGACGCGAACGGGGGCACGACGCCGCCGCTCTCGTCCATGATCAGGCGGCGACGGCGGACGTAGACGGGCTCGCGCTCCTTCCACAGCGTCAGCACCGGCGCGGCGATGAAGATCGACGAGTAGGCGCCGGATGCGACGCCGACCAGCAGCGCGAACGCGAAGTCGCGCAGCGTCTCGCCGCCGAAGAACATCAGCGCGGCGACCGGGGCGAGCGTCGAGAAGCTCGTCGCGAGCGAGCGCGTGAGCACCTCGGACATCGAGCGGTTGACGATCTGGGAGAACGTCGCGCGCGGCATTCGCGGCACGTTCTCGCGGATGCGGTCGAACACGATGATCGTGTCGTACAGGGAGTAGCCCAAGATCGTGAGCAGCGCGGCGACCGTCGAGGTCGTGACCTCCCGTCCGACGATCGAGTACACGCCCGCGGTGATCAGGATGTCGTGCGCGATCGCGATCAGGACCGGCACGACGAACTTCGCCTCGAAGCGCAACGCCATGTAGAGCGAGATCAGCAGCAGCGAGGCGATGACCGCGATCAGCGCCGTGCGCGCGACCTGGGCGCCGAAGGTCGGCCCGATCGAGTTGACCGAGAAGTCGGCGCGCTCGACCCCGAACTCCTCGTCGAGCGTCTCGCGGACGTCGCGGACCTCGTTCTCGTCGAGCGTCGACGTCGAGATCTGGAAGACGTTGGCGCCGAGCTCGGGCTCGTCGACCTTCTGGATCTCGGCGTTGTCGTGGCCGAGCGGTGCGAGCGTCTCGCGGACCTCGTCGACGCTCGCCTCCTGGGCGATCGGCGTCTTCATCCGCGTGCCCGACTCGAAGTCGATGCCGAAGTTGAGGCCCTGGCCGGCGATCGCGAGGGCGCCGACGACGAGGATCAGTCCGGAGCCGGAGAAGAACAGCTTCGAGCGCCCGACGAAGTCGAACCGCCAGCGCGGGCCCTCCTCGTCGTCCTTGCCGACGCCGAGCGCGAAGCGCGAGCGGACGAGCCGCGTGCGACTCATCGAGCCGAGGATCGCCGACGTGGCGAGCACCGCGGTGAACAGCGACACGATCGTGCCGACGCCCATCGTGAAGGCGAAGCCCTTGACGCCCGCCGTCGCGAGCGTGAAGAGGATGAACGCGACGCCGATCGTGACGACGTTCGCGTCGATGATCGTCTTGAGCGCCTTCTGGTAGCCGTTGGCGATCGCCGCCGGTATCGAGGCGCCCGCACGGGCCTCCTCCTTGATTCGCTCGAAGATGACGATGTTCGCGTCTGCCGCGACGGCGAGCGTGAGCACCATGCCCGCGATCCCGGGCAGCGTCAGCGTGATCGGGATCAGCTTGACGAGCGCGAACAGGAAGATCGCGTAGATCACGAGCGTGACCGCGGCGACGAGCCCGAGCACGCGGTAGAAGACGACCAGGAACATCAGCGTCAGCGCGAGGCCGGCGGCGCCCGCGAGCAGGCCCTGGTCGAGCGCCTGCTGTCCGAGCGACGCCGAGACCTGCGTCTGCGAGACGAGCTTGAGCTCGATCGGCAGCGCGCCGATGCGCAGGCTCTCCGCGAGGTCCTGGGTGTCCTGGAGGTTGCCGATCCCGTTGATCTGGGCGCCGGTGCGGCCGTCGATCCCCTCCGGGTTGTCGCGGTAGTCGATCGTCGCGATCGAGACGACCTTGTCGTCGAGCGTGATCGCGAACCGCTGCAGCGTCTGGTCGCGGTCGGTGCCGGGTGGGACGATCAGCTCCGCGCCCCGCTGCGCGATCCGCTTCGTGACCGCCGCGAACGCCTCGCGCCCATCGTCGGAGAACTCCATCGTCACGATCGGCTCGTTGGTGTTCTGGTCGCTCGCCTGCTCGGGGTTCTTGATGTCGGCGCCCGAGAGCTCGGAGTCGTCCTCGATCACGAAGTAGTTGTGGACGTCCTCGGGCTGGTTCTCGGCCCGGTCGGCCTCGATGACGACGATGCCGCGCGGGACCTTCAGCACGCGCGAGCCCGCAGGCGGTCCGCCCTTGGGAGCGCCCGTCGACTGCTCGGTCTCCTGCTTGGCGTTGCCGACTGGCGTCGCCAGCAGCTCCTTGCGGCAGTCGCTGGACTTCGGCACGTCCTTGGCCGTGCGCTTGGGACCGTCGACGCCCTCGAAGTCCGACAGCAGCTCCTCGCAGTTGGAGTCCGGTCCGGCGATCGGCAGCTTGTCGGGGCCGAAGAGGTAGTAGCGCCCGTTGTGGCTGTCGTTGCGCTTGTCGTAGTAGCGCTCGAGGCCCTTCTTGTCACCCTCGAAGCGCTTCTCGATCTCCTCGTCCGCGCCGCCGGGCGGGACGTCGACGTCCTCCGCCGTCGGCTTCGCCTTGGCGGCGACCTCGACGGCGTCGAAGAGCGAGGTCTTGCCGGCGAAGGGCGCGTCGGGCCCCTGCCCGTAGACGTTCGGCTCCCAGTCGTAGAACTGCAGCTGGGCTGTGGTGCCGACCTGCGAGATCGCGCGGTCGGCGTTGGCGACGTCTGGGAGGCCGATCGAGATCTGGTTGGCGCCGGCGCGCTGGATCTCGGGCTCGGAAACGCCGAGCGCGTCGGTGCGCTTGCGGATCGTCTCGATCGAGTCGTCGATCGCCTGTGGGGTGACCTCGGGAACCTGGGGCGTCGGACGGCCCTCGTAGACGAGCTCGACGCCGCCGCGGAGGTCGAGCCCGAGCACGGTGCGCTTGGTCGCGATCACGGCGAACGAGGCCGCGAGCAGCACCAGCACGAGGCCGATGATCGTCAGGTTGCGCTTGCGTGAAGTCATGTCGGTCGGGGTGCCCCGGGCCTAGCGAGGCGTGAGCACGAGCAGCATGCCGCCGTCGTCGTCGTACGCGGGGAAGATGTCTGCTACCGCCGGCTCTGGCCGATCTCCCTCCGCGTTGACCACCACCGGCTTGTCGAGAACCCTAACGCCCCATTCAAGCGCTGTGCCGATGTGGTCGCTGTCATTTTCGAACTCGAGCCCCAGCACCTCGTGCGCGGGCCGGCCGATGACGTCGAGATCGCCGAGGCCGGTCAGCTCGCGCGCACCCCTTCCCGCACCCGTCAGACGACCCTCCTGGTCGCAGAGGAAGAAGGCGGCGTTGGGGGCCGGGTAGTAGTCGTCGAGCAGCTCGAAGAGGAACCCGAAGCCGCACTTCTTGCACCCGCGCGCGCGACTCTGGAAGCCCGCCGTGCGCTCGGTCGAGACGCTGCGATCGCCGCAGCTGGGACAGATGAAGTTCGGCACGGAGCGGAGCTTAGCGACGCTCTGTGGGCGGAAGTTGCACTCCCCGAGGCGCCTGCGAGCGGGTGTGGGCGCGGCGCATCAGAACAGCCGCGCGCCGGCATCCGGCGGCTCCATGCCGACGTGCGCGAAGGCCGCCGGGGTGGCGACGCGACCCCTCGGGGTGCGCATGATCAGGCCCTGCTGGAGCAGGTACGGCTCGTAGACGTCCTCGATCGTGTCCTGCTCCTCGCTGACCGCCACCGCGAGCGTCGAGAGGCCGACCGGTCCGCCGCCGAACTTCGCGCAGATCGCGCGCAGGATCTCGCGGTCGAGCCGGTCGAGGCCCATCCGGTCGACGTCGAGCAGCTCGAGCGCCTCGACCGCGACGCCGTCGTCGATGCGGCCGGTCCCGCGCACCTCGGCGAAGTCGCGCACGCGCTTGAGCAGCCGGTTGGCGACGCGCGGCGTGCCGCGCGAGCGCGACGCGATCGCCTCGGCGCCGGCGTCGTCGATCTCGACGCCGAGGATCGTCGCCGAGCGGCGGACGATCTTGCCGAGGTCGACGGGGTCGTAGAGCTCGAGCCGCGGGGCCACGCCGAAGCGGTCGCGCAGCGGAGTCGTCAGCAGGCCGGCACGGGTCGTGGCGCCGATCAGCGTGAACGGCGGCAGGTCGAGGTTCACGATCCTCGCCCCCGCGCCCTGGCCGACGGTGATCGGCAGCCGGCGGTCCTCCATCGCGGGGTAGAACGTCTCCTCGAGCGCGCGCGGCAGGCGGTGGATCTCGTCGACGAAGAAGACCGAGCGCGGCTGCAGCGAGGAGAGGTAGGACGCGACGTCGCCCTTGCGCTCGAGTGCCGGCGCGGCCGTCGCGACGAGGTCGACGCCGAGCTCGTTGGCGACGATCTGGGCGAGCGACGTCTTGCCGAGGCCGGGCGGACCGGCGAGCAGGACGTGGTCGAGCGCCTCGTTGCGTGCGCGAGCGGCCTCGATGAAGACGCCGAGCTGCGCCTTGACCTGCTCCTGACCGACGAAGTCCTCGAGCCGGCGGGGGCGCAGCGAGCGGTCGAGCTCCTCCTCCGCCCCGCTCTCGATCTCCGGATCCTGCAGGCGCTCGACGCCGGGTGTGCGGATGCCGCTCATCGCGCCGCCCTCAGCGCCTCGGAGATCAGGTCCTCGGCCGACTCGCCCTCGGCGCCGTCGAGCATCGCGTCGGTCTCCTGCGGCGTGTAGCCGAGCCCGAGCAGCCCCTCGCGCGCGATCGCGCGCGGGTCGGTGGAGGCGCGCGTGATCACGATCTCCTCGGCGACCGCGCCGGCGACCTTGTCGCGCAGCTCGACGATGATCCGCTCCGCTGTGCGCTTGCCGATTCCGGGCACCGCCTGGAAGCGCGCGGCGTCGCCGCTGGCGATCGCGCCGAGCAGCTCGCGCGGCGGGCCGCCGGAGAGGACGGCCTGGGCGACCTTCGGCCCTACGCCCTGGACGCCGATCAGCATCAGGAAGAGGTCGCGCTCGGCCTCGGTGGCGAAGCCGAACAGGTGGATGCCGTCGTCGCGCAGGACGAGGTGCGAGTGCAGCCGGACCTGCTTGCCGGCGGCGGGAACCGACGACAGCGTCTCGGTCGAGACCGCCAGCTTGTAGCCGACGCCGGCCGACTCGATCACGACCTCGCCCGGCCGGCGGACGAGCACCTCGCCATGGACCGAGGCGATCATGCGGCGTGGTCCACGGTCGTGGCGGTGGTCGATGACGACGTCACGCGGGCTGTCCTTCGGTCACGGCAGCCTGCGCGGCGACTGCGGGCACCGTCATCGCGGTGGCGGCGACGAGCCTGCCCGCCAGCGGCGCCTCGTTGGCATGGCAGATGGCGACCGCGAGGGCGTCGGCGGCGTGGTCGGGCTCGGGCGGTTCCGTCAGTGACAGCAGCGTGCCGACCATCCGCTGGACCTGGTCCTTGGCGGCGCGGCCGGAGCCGCAGACAGCCTGTTTGACCTGCTGCGGCGTGTAGGCGAAGCACGGCACTTCGGCCATGCCGGCTGCGAGGAGGACGGCCCCGCGCGCATGCCCGACCGCGAGCGCGCTTTGGGCGTTCTGGCCGAAGTAGAGCTGCTCGACCGCAACCGCTTCGGGCTCGTGCTCCGCGATCAGCTCCCTCACGCGCGCGTGAATCTGCGTCAAGCGCCGCTCAAGCGGCTCGCTCGCCGCGGTGTCGATCGTCCCGCCGTCGAGCGCGCCGAGATTGCGCCCGCGCGCGACCACCACGCCGTAGCCGGTGTGGGCGGTGCCGGGATCGATGCCGAGGACGACCACCATCGGGAGGATTCTGCGCCGCAGGCCGGACGCCTGCCACAGGGCGCGTCCTGGGCCTGTTGCGGCCATAGCCCGGCCGCGATCGGCCCAGCTGGTGATCCGTCGCTGCCCCTGGGCCTGTTGCGGCCACATTCCGGCCGCGGTCGGCCCAGCGAGCGGGTCGGGTCGGCCGAATCGTCAGGCGCCGGCCACGCGCTCCAAGACGTCGGCGTCGACGTCGAAGTTGGCGTGGACCGCCTGGACGTCGTCATTGTCGTCGAGCGTGTCGAGCAATCGCATCAGCGCGCCGGCCTGGGTCTCGTCGAGGGTCACTCGGTTGGTCGGCCGCATCGCGAGCTCGGCGGACTGGAGCTCGACGCCGGCCTGCTCGAGCGCCGCGCGGATCGCGACGAGGTCGCCCGGGCCGGTGATCACCTCCAGCACATCGCCGTCGAGCGCGACGTCCTCGGCGCCCGCATCGATCGCCGGCATCAGGTCGTCCTCGTCGTAGCGCGCGGCGTCGACGACGATCTGGCCCTTCTTCTCGAAGATCCAGGCGACCGACCCGGGCTCGCCGAGGTTGCCGCCGCTCTTCGAGAAGGCGTGGCGGACGTCTGAGCTGGTGCGGTTGCGGTTGTCGGTCAGCGCCTCGACAAGCACCGCCACGCCGCCGGGGCCGTAGCCCTCGTAGAGCACTGTCTCGAAAGCCGCGGCGTCCTGGTCGGCGCCCGTGCCCTTGGCGATCGCACGCTCGATGTTGTCCTTGGGCATGCTCGCGTCCTTGGCCTTCTGGACCGCGAGCGCGAGCGCCGCGTTGCCCTCCGGGTCGCCGCCCTCACGCGCCGCGACGGTGATCGCGCGCGTCAGCTTGGTGAACAGCGCGCCGCGCTTGGCGTCGGTCGCCGCCTTCTTGTGCTTGATCGACGCCCACTTGGAATGCCCCGACATAACGCCGATCCTATCTTCGACCTAGACGACGAACTTGCCGTCGCGCTGCAGCTCGACGCCGTCGACGACGATCGAGCCGCCCTGGCGCAGGTCGCAGACCATGTCCCAGTGGACGGCGGACTTGTTGACGCCGAGGCTCTCGGGGTAGGCGGCGCCGACGGCCATGTGGACGGTGCCGCCGATCTTCTCGTCGAGCAGGATCTCCTTGGTGCCAGTCGCGATCCCGTAGTTGGTGCCGATGCCGAGCTCCCCGAGCGTGCGGGCGCCGTCGTCGGTGTCGAGCATCTCGATCAGGAACGCCTCGCCGCGCTCGGCCGAGGCATCAACCACGCGGCCGCCCTCGAAGCGCAGCCGCACGCCGGCGACCTCACGACCGCCGTAGCTCGCGGGGAACGAGAACGCGACCTCGCCGTCGACGGCGTCCTCGACCGGCCCGGTGAAGAACTCGCCGTCGGGCATGTTGTGGGTGCCGACGCACGGGATCCAGTGGCGGCCGGCGACGCCGAGCTTGATGTCGGTGCCGGGCGCGGTGATATGGACCTCCTCCTTGCCCTCGATCCACTCCGCGAGCCGCAGAACCTCGTTGGACTGGCGCTGCCAGGCGGTGACGGGATCGCCGTCGGTCGCCAAGCACGCCTTGTAGAAGAACTCCTCGTAGGCGGACAGCGACATGCCGGCCTCGCCGGCATAGGCGTGCGTCGGGAACAGCGTCAGCGACCAGCGGTGCTTGCCCTCGGCCGCCCGCTGCATCGAGGTCTCCATCAGCTTGCGCCGCGCACGCTGGGCGCGCGCCTGCTTGGCCGGGTCGGCGCCGGACAGCGCGCGCGGGTTCGCGTCGGCCATCACGACGATCCGGACGTCGGCCTCCTCGGCGGTCCACTCCGCCGGCGGCGCGACCCAGTCGAGCTGCTCGTCGGAGGCGAGGTCGAAGAACGCCGCCTGGGCCTGCTCGGTGGTGAGCTGGAGCACCGGCAGCCCGCCGGCGCGCAGCACCTCCTCGTAGATCGCCTGGATCAGCGGCTCGCCGGTCGTGGTCCCCTGGATCACGCAGACGTCGCCCTTCTCGACCTTCGTCGAGTACCGCACGAGGATCTGTGCCAGCGCCTCGACTCGTGAGTCCTTCACCGCGTCTGCCCTCCGTCTTGGATCGTTGTCTCCGCCACCTGCTCAACTTTGCCGCCGCCAGCCGCGATGCGTCGTAGCAGCCACTCGTGCAGCCGCCGCTCGCCGTTGAGCTCGGGATGAAACGCGACCGCCAGGACGTTCGCCTCGCGCACGGCGACGGGATGCCCGTCGACGTCCGCCAGCACCTCGACCTGGGCGCCATGGTCGCGCGCCCACGGCGCGCGGATGAAGATCGCCTTCACATGCCCGATCTCGTCGAGGTCGAGATCGGCCTCGAAGGAGTGCAGCTGGCGCCCGAAGGCGTTGCGCTCGGTGTCGATGTCAAGGATCCCCAGGTGGCTGCGGTCGAGGACGATCATCCCGGCGCAGGTCCCTAGCACCGGCGCCCCGCCGCGGACCAGCTCGCGCAGCGGCTCGGCAAGGCCCTCACGCTCGATCCCGAGCGTGATCGTCGTCGACTCGCCGCCGGGGATCACCAGGCCGTCGAGCCGCTCCAGATCGGCCGGCACACGTACCTCGCGTACACGGGCGCCGAGGCTCTCGAGCAGCTTGCGATGCGCCTCGAAGTCGCCCTGGAGGGCGAGCACCCCGACCACCGGCGCCGTCGGCTCGAGCACGCGCTGCGCAGCTACCAGCCGCGCTCTTGGAGCAGGCCGCCCTGCGCCTCGATCGCGTCCATCCCGATGCCGGTCATCGGCGCCCCGAGGTCGCGCGACGCGGCGGCGATCCGCTCGGCGTCCTGGAAGTGCGTGGTGGCCTCGACGACCGCGACAGCCGTGCGCTCGGGATCCTCGGACTTGAAAATCCCGGATCCGACGAACACGCCCTCGGCGCCGAGGCGCATCATCAGCGCGGCGTCGGCGGGAGTCGCGACACCGCCGGCGGAGAACATCACGACCGGCAGCCGGCCGGCCGCGGCGACGTCACGGACCAGCGGCAGCGGCGCCTGGAGGTCCTTTGCCGCGGTCGCAAGCTCGGACTCGTCGAGCGCGCCGAGGCGACGGATGTCGCCCCCGATCTGGCGCATGTGGCGCACCGCCTCGACGACGTTGCCGGTTCCGGCCTCGCCCTTGCTGCGGATCATCGCCGCCCCCTCCGCGATCCGCCGCAGCGCCTCGCCGAGGTTGGTCGCACCGCACACGAACGGCACCTTGAACTTCCACTTGTCGATGTGGTTCGCCTCGTCGGCCGGCGTCAGGACCTCGGACTCGTCGATGTAGTCGACCTCGAGCGCCTGCAGCACCTCCGCCTCGACGAAGTGCCCGATCCGCGCCTTCGCCATCACCGGGATCGTCACCGCCGCCTGGATCTCCTCGACCTTGGTCGGATCCGCCATCCGCGCGACCCCGCCGGCAACCCGGATGTCGGCCGGCACGCGCTCGAGCGCCATCACCGCACACGCACCCGCGGACTCCGCCACACGCGCCTGCCCGGCCGTGACCACGTCCATGATCACCCCGCCCTTGAGCATCTCGGCGAGGCCCGACTTGACCGCGAAGGTTCCTTCCTGCTTCACGAAGCCCATGCTACGCACTCGGCTCTACGGGCGGCCTAGCCGGCCGGTCGATGAGCTATTTCAGCTTGAAGGCCTTGATGCGGTCGGCGTACTGCGACTCGTCCATCGCGTAGACGCCATACGCCAGTGCTTGAACGACACTCATCAGCGCTGAGTGCGAGCGCACGTAGGCGGGGCTGTTCGAGCTGTAGAAGAGCTTGTGGTCGGCGAGCTTCGCGACCTCCGACAGCGTCGCGTCTGACACCGAGATCGTCGCGGCGCTGCGGTTGCGCGCGAGCTTCATCGCACGTACGACGAGCGGGTGCGGCCGACCGGCGGAGAAGCCGACGAGCACGGTGCGATCGTCGATCCGGCCGAGCTTGGCGAGCCCCTCCTGGCTCGGGCTGGCGACTACCTCGCAGCGGACGTCGAGCAGCATCAGCAGGTGGCGCAGGTAGCTCGCGAAGAAGGCCATCTGATCGGTCCCGCAGAGCACGAGGCGGTCGGCGCGCGAGATCAGCTCGACGCAGTGGGCGACCTCCTCGCGGTCGAGCTTGCGCGCGGTCTCCTCGACGTTGACGTGGTCGGCGGCGAGCGCCGCCTCGAACTCGGTCTGGTCGATCGGGAAGAGCGGCGGGTTGGCGAGGTCGACGGTCCCCTGTTCGCCGTCGCGGGCGCGGCGGTACTCGTCGCGCGCTGCGGCCTGAAGCTCGGGGAAGCCCTCGAAGCCGAGCGCCTGCGCGAAGCGGACGACGGTCGAGGACGAGGTGTTCGCGCGGCGCGCGAGCTCCTCGGCGGTGTGGAAGGACGCCTCGTCGAGGTGGTCGACGATGTACTGCCCGACGTCCTTCTGGGAGCGCGAGAACTCGTCGAAGCGGGAGCGGATCTCGGCGGAGAGGGTGAGTGCTGCGGTGGCGGAGGACTTCACGGCGGATTGTTTCGCCCGCCGCTCCGAAGTTCCTTCTAAGCGCGGTCGCGGCCGCTACCGCGAGGCGGTCACCACAGCTTCCACGGCGCCCGCTCTTCCTGCCACAGGTCGTTGAGCTGGACGGAGTCCTTGTAGGTGTCCATGCACTCCCAGAAGCCGGTGTGGCGGTAGGCGCGCAGGAGGCCGTCGCCGGCGAGCCGCTCGAGTGGCTCGCGCTCGAGCACGCTCGTCTCGGTCAGGTAGTCGAAGACGCTCGGCTCGAAGCAGAAGAACCCGCCGTTGATCCAGTGCTCGGAGCGCGGCTTCTCCTCGAAGCCGAGCACGCGGCTGTCGCCGTCGAGGCGGGTGACCCCGAACTGCAGCTCCGGGCGGACGACGGTCATCGTCGCCGCGGCGCCGTGGTCGCGGTGGAAGGCGAGCAGCTCCTGGAGGTCGACGTTCGCGACGCCGTCGGCGTAGGTCACGCACGCGGTGCCCTCCCCCAGCTCGCCGCGAGCCAGGTGCAGGCGCCCGCCGGTCGGAGTCTCGAGCCCGGTGTCGACGCACCTGACGAACACGCCCTCCGGCCAGGACGTCTCGGCGACGAACCGCTCGATCGCCTCGCCGCGATAGCCGGTGCAGAGCACGAAGTCGCGGAAGCCCTGGACGGCGTAGATCTGGATTACGTGCCAAACGATCGGCCGGCCGCCGATCTCCACGAGCGGCTCCGGGATCGACTCGGTGTGCTCCTGGAGGCGGGTGCCGCGCCCACCGCAGAGGATCGCGACGGTCGGTGGCCGCTGGCCGGTTGTGTGCTCCATGCGGGCGGGATTATCGCCAGATAGCCTCCGCCGCCGTGAAGCGACTCGAGACGCGACTCGACGGACCGGTGCTGATCGAGCCCACCGTCCACCCCGACAGCCGCGGGTTCTTCCACGAGACCTACCGCCGCGACGTCTACACGACGCTCGGGGTCGATGCCGAGTTCGTCCAGGACAACCACTCGCGCTCGGCCCGCGGCGTCGTCCGCGGCATGCACTTCCAGGTCGGCGAGGGCCAGGCGAAGCTGATCCGCTGCGCGCGCGGATCGATCTTCGACGTCGTGGTCGACCTCCGCCGCGGCTCGCCTACGTTCGGCGAGTGGGAAGGCGTCCAGCTCGACGACGAGCGGCTGCTCCAGCTCTACGTGCCGGTCGGCTTCGCACACGGCTTCTGCGTCACCAGCGAGGTGGCGGACGTCGTCTACAGGTGCTCCTCCTACTACGGCGGCGAGATCGAGCGCGGCATCCGCTTCGACGACCCCGACGTCGGCATCGAGTGGCCTTCGGAGCTGAAGCTGCTGCCCTCCGAGCGCGACGTGTCGGCGCCGCTGCTGCGCGAGGTGGAGTCCGAGCTGCCGTTCAGCGTCTGACGGGGATCGACCCCGGGTGGTTGATCCGCCCCGTCCGCGGTAGCGAATAGCAGTGGAGATGACACGTGCGACCGCCGAGCGCCTCGCGGACGAGGAGCTGATGATCTTCGTCCAGGAGGGCAACTCGGGCGCGCTCGAGGTTCTCTACGACCGCCACGGCGGGCCGGCCTATTCGCTGGCCCACCGAATCGTCGGCGACGCGCAGGCCGCGGAGGACGTGACCCAGGAGGCGTTCCTCTCGGTTTGGCGCACGAGCGCGGGCTACGACGCGGCGCGCGGCAGCGTGCGCTCGTGGCTGCTGCAGATCGTCCGCAACCGCGCGATCGACTCGCTGCGACGGTCCGCTTCGCGCGGCGGACGGCTCGACCTCGACGACGAGGGCCTGGTCGAGGCCCAGGAGGCGCCCGAGCAGACCGATGCCGAGGCGTCCCGCCGCGAGCGCGCGCGCCAGGTCCGCGGCGCGTTGCGCGACCTGCCGCGCGACCAGGTGCAGGTGATCGGCCTCGCCTACTTCGGCGGCTTCACCCACAGCGAGATCGCCGAGCTGCTCGGCATGCCGCTCGGGACCGTCAAGGGCAGGATGCGACTCGGCCTGCAGAAGGTCCGTGCCAACCTTGGGGAGCAGATCGCATGAACGAGCACGACCACCGTCAGTGGGAGGACGACATCGCCGCCTACGCGCTGGGCGCGCTCGACGAGTCCGAGACGGCGCGCATCGAGCTTCACCTCGCGGACTGCCAGAGCTGTCGCGCGGATCTGCGCTGGCTCGCGCCGGCGGTCGACGTCCTGCCGGCCTCGGTCGAGCAGCTCGCGCCGCCGCCGGAGCTGCGGCGGCGAATCGTGGACGCGGTCGCCGGGGAGGATGGGCCGATGGCGCGGCCGGCCCGTGACCGGGCGCCGTCGCTCGGGGCGTCGCGAGCCGGCCGGCGCTCGCGGCGAAGCTCCTCCCGGCGAATCGCCTCGCTGCGCCCCGCGCTCGCCGGCGCCGCGGCGGTCGTGGCACTGGCCGCCGGACTCGCCGCCGGCTACGCGCTGCGTGGCGAGGACGACGCTCCCACCGCTGCTACCACCACCCTCCCGGCCAACGTGCTCGCCCCGGGCGGCACCGCGACCGCTTCGCTGCTGCACCACGGCGACTCGTGGACGCTGAACGTCCGCGACATGCCGGCGCCGCCGGGCGGAGCGGTCTACCAGGTGTGGCTGCGCCACGACCGGCGGATGGTGCCGTCGGTGCTGTTCGTCCCCTCGCGCGACCGGCGCGCCACGGTCGCCCTCCCGGCCCGCGTGGCCGAGGCCGACGAGGTGCTCGTGACGCGTGAGCCGCGCGGCGGCAGCAGGGCGCCCACGTCGGACCCGATGCTCGCTGCCGAGACGTCCTGACGGCCGGATTCGAAGCCGGTTCCGGCCGCGTGCGCGCGTTCCCGGATCCGCCGCAAATAAGCCGTTAGCGCGCGGCGATGCCGGGTAGCGCTGCCGGACCCACAGATGCAAGGAGGATCCGATGGCAGAGGCAGTACAGGAGGTCGCCGGCCAAGCGCAGGAGAAGGCGGGTCAGGCGGCAGACCAGGCAAGGACGAAAGCGCGCGAGCAGGTCGACCAGCGGTCGACCCAGATCGGCGAGCAGATCAGCTCGAACGCCAGCGACGCTCGCAGCGTGGCCGACGAGCTGCGCAAGCAGGGCAAGGACGGCCCGGCCCGCATGGCCGACCAGGCCGCGGACCGCGCGGAGCGGATCGGCAGCTACCTGACCGAGGCCGACGGCGATCGCATCCTCCACGACGTGGAGGACTTCGGCCGTCGCAACCCCTGGGCCGCCGCGCTCGGCGGCCTGGCGATCGGCTTCGCTGCCTCGCGGCTGCTGAAGGCGTCGAGCAGCCGTCGCTACCAGAGCTCGTACGGCAACGGCTCGTACGACCGCGGCGCGTACGGCGCCGGCTCGCCGGGCGAGCAGTGGAACAGGACCTACGACGAGACCACCGGCGAGCTGCCGGCGGGGATCGGGTCCGGCGCGACGCCCGGGACCACCGGAGGGCTGTAGGGATGGCCGGCCAAGGACCTCCGGAGCTGCACGATCGCCCGGCCGGCGAGCTCCTGCGCGACCTCTCCGACCAGACCACGCGGTTGATCCAGCAGGAGATCGCGCTGGCGAAGGCGGAGCTGAGCCAGAAGGGCAAGCGCGCTGGCGCCGGCGCCGGGATGTTCGGCGGAGCGGGCCTGTTCGGCCTCTTCGCCTTCGCGGCGCTGACGACCGTCCTGATCGTCGTGCTGGATTCGTTCATGACGCTCTGGCTCGCCGCACTGATCGTCGCAGTGGTCTACGCCGCGGTGGCCGGCGTGCTCGCGATGCAAGGCAAGAAGCAGATGGAGAAGGTGGGCCCACCGGTCCCCGAGCAAGCAGTCGACAGCGTGAAGGAGGACGTGCAATGGGCGAAGACCCGAGCCAAATCAGGCATGACATAGAGGACACGCGCGCGGAGATGGGCGAGACGGTGGAGGCACTCGGCTACAAGGCCGACGTGCCGAGCCGTGCCCGCGACCGCGTGGACGCGGTGAAGTCGAAGGTGACCGGGAAGGTCTCCGGCGCGACCGGACGGGTCTCGGACGCCACGCCGGGCACCGGCGACATGAAGCAGGGCGCCCGTCAGGCCGTCGGGGTCGCCCAGGAGAACCCGCTCGGGCTGGCGATCGGCGCGGCCGCCGTCGGCTTCGTCGCCGGCATGCTCGCCCCCTCGACCAAGGTCGAGGACGAGAAGATCGGCCCGATGGCCGATCAGGTCAAGGAGAAGGCCAAGGAGACCGGCCAGGAGGCGATGGAGCGCGGTCGCCACGTGGCCGAGCAGGCGGCGGAGAGCGCCAAGGAGACTGCCCGCGAGGCCGGTCAGGAGCAGGCCCAGGAGCTCAAGGAGTCCGCTCAGCAGAGCGCTCAGGAGACCCGCCAGCAGGTCGGCTCCAGCGGTAGCGGCAACGCTTCCGCCTGAGCACGACGACGACGCGGCCGGCCAGTCCCCCGCCGGGGGCTGTGCCGGCCGGGCCGTCCGTCGGGGTTTGCCGGCGTTGACTCATCCGGCACCCCCAAGGAGCCGACTGGGGCTCCAGTGCTTCCAAACGACTGGCAGCCATGTCGATCCCGCGCCATCGAGGGCTTCCGCTATCTCGAGGATCGCGAGATCCTGCAGCTGCTCTTCGTGGGTCGGCGTCGGCCCTACGACTATCCGTGTCCGCTCGAGATGTACGAGCGGTTCGTAGCCGCGCCGTCCAAGGGTCAGTTCCACAACGACGTCCTCCAGCCCCATGCCAAGGCCCAGGGATGGTCCCCGCGACCCCAGGACTGGCCGCGCAACGACCCGCTGGGGCCTTAGCTGCCGCCCTTCGCCAGCTTTGTCACAGGCCGCCCGTTCGGCTCAATGACTCGCACAGACCGACGATGAAGCCGCCGCCCCACGCGTGGTGCATCGTGGCGAGGGCCACGGGGGCAGCGAGCAGGGCCGGCTCGCGCCGCCGCGCGGCCCCAAAGGCGCTCACTCCCGTCAGCGCGGCGAGGTAGGCCCCGATCGGGACGAGCAAGGCCCGTCGCCTGATGCCCAGCAACAGCAGGATCGTGTGCCAGATGACGAGGGCCGGCGGGGCGAGTTGCCGCGGATGAGGGCGCTGCCGATGGGTGACGACGGTGGCCGCCCGGCCGCGACCGTAGAAGAAGTACTGGCGCGTGAGCCCGCCCAACGACGGACGTGACAACAGGCCGACGCGTAGCTCTTCGTCGAGCCAGACTCCGCCGACCGCCTGTAGGCGCAGCGACAGCTCGGCGTCCTCGTTGTAGGCAACTGTCTCGTCATAGCCGCCGACCGCCTCGACGGCCTTGCGCGAGAAGCAGCCGTGCATCGCCGACTCGACCCAGCCCGACTTGCCGCCGACCCGGTACGCGGACCCGCCGATGCCGACCCGCGTCGTCTGCGCGAAGGCGACAGCGGCCTGGAATGGACTCTCGGCGGTAGCCATGACGGGAAAGCCGACCATCGCGGCTCCCGTTCGCTCCAACGTCTCGACGGCGCGCGAGACGAACCCCGGCGGGTAGAGCGCATGAGCGTCGCAGCGCAGCAGACAGGTGGCACGGTCGTCGGCGACCCGCAGTGCGAGGTTGAAGGCGGCCGACTGGAACCGGCCGGGATTGTGGACGACCCGGACGAGCGGAAGCTCGGCGGCGAAGCGCTCAGCGATCGCGACCGTCGCGTCGGTCGATCCACCGTCCACGACCAGCACCTCGAGGTGGTCGCGGGGATAGGGGTCGTCGAGCAGGCCACGCAGGCACTGCTCGATGTGGAGCTCCTCATTGAGCGTCGGAACGACGATCGTCACAAAATCGGCCATGCGGACTCCGCGCTCGGAATCACCACGGTAGCTACCCGGATCGGCGGCCGGAGACATCGCCGGGTACGCGCAGTCGCTTCCGAATGCTGTGTATCACCGGCGATACGCTCATCCGATGGGCCACCAGGTGAGCATCCGCGAGCTACGCAACCACGGGGGCGATGTCGTCGACCGTGCAGCCAGTGGCGAAGAGATCACCGTCACCAGAGCCGGCAAGCCGGTGGCCGAGTTGCGTCCAGCCGCTCATCCAGCGTTGTCGGCTACCACGCTCCTCTCGCGCTGGTACGACGCCATGACGCCGCGACCGCCCTCGCCAACGACCTCCCGATCTACACCGCCAGCCCGACTGACTTCGCCGACACCGACGGCCTCGTCGTCCTTCCCGTCGAGGTCCCAGCGGTCGGTGCCCAGCCGGCGTCGACGTAGGCGCCTCTTTCAGAGTGGGCCGGCCAGGACTCGAACCTGGGACCTACGGATTATGAGTTGACCTGGAAGGGGTCGGAGTTGAGCCGGTTTGGCTCTAGGTCGCGGAGTTGGGCGAGGTTGGCTGGGGACACTTTTGCCGAGTTGGGGACATGGTCCGGGACACGGTTTGCGCGGTCGTCGGGCTAGCCGGGGTAGTGCCCGTTGAGGCGCTTGTAGGCGCGTTCGTAGACCGTGCGCGTCTTGGGGTTGGAGGGATGCCGCTCGCCGAACGCCACGAAGGTCCAAGCCAAGCTGCTGTCCTTGCGTTGGACGAGCAAGAAGACAAATCCATACGGAGCCTCCGAAGGCGCCCGCTTCCCAAGCGGCACGTAGAGCTTGCGGCAGCCAGGGAGCGGCACCGGACCATCCGGCTTGCAGTTGAGCCAGTCGAGCTTCTGCTTGCCGCCTTCGATCGCCTTCCGCGCGTTCTGCGCACGAGCACGGGGCGGCGAGAGCGGGTGGTACCGCTCGACCTCCTCCTCCCATGCCCGCAGGCCAAAGACGACCTCGGCGGACAAGCCGCCTCCCCCCTGAGATGGCACCGTGTTAGCCCTCGTCGTCGTACGGGACGTGACCAGACAACCGCTCGAAATCGTCGGCCGATGCTGGCTTGGTCCCGTCGATGGCGTGCAGCTCATCCATCGGCGTAATCGGTGCCTCGAGCGTCAACTCGCCGTCGCGCGTGGGCACCACCTCGTAGCGACGACCGTCGATCTCGACGATCTCGCCAACCGTGAGCTTCCGGGCCGAAATAGCCATCGTAGATATCGTAGCTCGGGCAGAGGCCGCCACATCAAAGGCATCGATTCTCGAGGTCTACAGACGGTGATCGCAGCGGTCACAGCCCGCTATCGCGCTGGCAACTCGAGCCGCTAGTGGACGATGGCTCCCAGATAGTCAGCGAGCGCTCCGGCGCGCTCCGTCCGAAACCTGTCGAAATCGTCCTCAAAGAGGCTCGGGGGAATCAGCGCCGAGTCGAGGATCGAATCGTCCTCAGGCAACAACTCACGGTACTCCGACGGCTTTCGATCACTGATCGTCCGGTTCTCAGTTCGCGAGATGATCGCGAAATTCGCAAGGCTGTTGATCTGCGGGTCGGGTACTCCGTCTGCGAGAAGACAAGCTCTCGGGTAGCAGTGGTGGAACTCGCTCCGGTTGGGCTCCGCCAACACCTCCTCGACGACGATCGGTTGCCCCGAGATCAAGGACTTTGGTCCGCGCTGCGCCAGCAACAACACAAACGCCTTGGTCGCGACGGTTCGGATACTGAAGCGGTGGCTCAAGAAGAACGTCGGATCAGGGACGACCGATATCTCGTCCAGTACGGACTCTTCGCCTCGCCGGAGCTTGAGCGCCTCTTGAATATCCCGCCGAATGTTGCGCTGCGGATTCCCGCTATATCGATGCGAAAACGACGACCGCCAGAACCAGCGCGTCAGAACTTCTCGCTCATCGTCCGTGAGCGGCGCGGCGGGTCGCTCCGAAAAGAAAGCAGCGAGAGGGATCAGCAGGCTCGCATATGGGACAAGCTTGACGTGGCGGACATGGAAATTCGTTCGCAGGAAATCAATCGCTCGACGGATCGAGTTCGCCACCAAGTCAAAGGACTCTCGCACCTCGGCGCCGCTCATCTCGACGAGCGCTGCAGGAAGCGGATCATTCTTGAGCACAGCAGCGGTGCAGCGCAGCATGAGGTCCGTGTCCTCCCCAACGGACTCGAAGCCAAAGTCTGCAAACTCCTCCGCTAGCTCCTCAAAGCGCTGCTGAAGGTCGAACTCGTCGCTCCACGTCCACGCCGTCAGTAGCTGGAATACATCGAGCTCAATGCCCATCCGGTTTACGCGCTCAAAGACGATCGCGACGCTAGTTCGGTCCTCACTCTCAAACGTTTGGACTGGTAGTAGCGCCTCGAGAAACCTCTGCTGGACCTGCACGATCTCCTCGTTGCGCTCGTCGGGAAGATCTCGCGTAACACGCGAAAAAGCGACCGCATCAAAGAACACCGCCAGCGGGAAATGCTGCTCGGCGTCGAAGTCAGCCTCCTGAAGCGCAACAAACCGCGATTGTTGGGCATCTTCCTGAGCGGCGAAGTCGTAGTAGACGGGCAGCCACGCGTCTGCGTCGGCCTCGCCAGGCTCGATGGACCACTGAAAGGTCGAAAAGAGGGAAGTCAGCCGCTGCTGACCATCGAGCACGTAGTCGACCGGGTAGTCCTTGTCAGGAGCCGGCAGCTCAAAGACACCCAAGAGATTCTCCCGCTTTAGACGGTGCTGGGTCCGCCACAGGAGCACCGATCCGACAGGGAAGCCCTTGAAGATGCTGTCCATTAGCAGCGCGGCGCGCTGAGGCTCCCAGACGAACCGCCGTTGGAAGCCAGGGATGCGAATTGTGCCGTCGAGAAGGCGGTCGATGGCACGACGAATCGGAAGCGGCTCACTCATCGGTGGTAGGCGACTCTAGATGCGAACGCGGACGTATTGCCAAGCACTGCCTCGCGTTGTCACTAGGCCCGCCACTCCTAGTGGTCGGGGTAGCGGGCAGGAATCCCTCTAGTGCGGGCGTTGCACGTCTCGCTCGATCCGACCCCGCCCTCCCATCCTACGTTTCAGGAGTGGGTTGGGAGGCCGGGGTCGGATCGAGCGAGACGTGCGTGGAGGGACGGACCGGGTGAGAGTGCGAGACGGGGTTGGGCGCTGATAAGAGGCCAAGGTGGACGGGTGAAGTAGTGGGGCCAGGGCCGGCACGGGCGCGGTACGGAGGGCAGTGAGGGAGGCCGAGCGGCGGATGGCCGTGGCGAGATGGCATGGCCGGCCGGGCGCGGACGGGAGGAGCCCGCGCCCCGGTAGATCGCTTAGGCCGTGGGTGGTGCGTGGATCTAGACGAGGTCGCGAGCGTGGGAGATCAGGTTGGCGAGCATCTGGGTCAGGGCGCGCGGGTCGGCCGTTGCTCGGACGAAGCCCGCGATCGCCTCGGCGAGCCACAACTCGGCGGTCTCGGTGCCGAACTGCTCAGCCAAGCAGACCAAGCAATCGGTGCTGCCGAGCTCGTGGTCGAGGTCGGCACCGCAGGTCTTGCAGGCGTTGGCGTCGTTGTGGCGGCGGCCGATGGTGTCGGCGTCGCGGTGGTCTAGCCAGGCTCGGAAGTCCGGGCGGTCTGAGAGGGGCATCTCGGTGTCCTCCTTGGTAGGAGGCGACCAAATCGACAGGAGGAAGCGCCGCAGGCGATACCTTGCGCGCGCGTCCGAATCTCGGTTCGGGCGCCACGCCCCCGGCCTGTTCACGCAGGTGCGGGGGCACTTATCTATGGGTTTGTCGAACCTACGAGGCGCTGGCGCGCGGGGCAAGGGCGCGGGGTAGGTCGTCGCAAAGTTGTAACCGGCTCAGTCGGCCGGTCCAGCTGAGGGATCCTCGAAGGCGGCGGCGAGTCGCTTGGCCGCGTCGCGTCGGGGCTTGTAGGCGAGGTACTTCTGCGTCGTCTGGATGTCGGCGTGGCCCATCCACTCCATGACCTCGCGAGGATCCGCCGCGCGGATTGCGTGCGTGCCGAAGGTGTGGCGCAGATCGTGGAAACGCAGCTGGCGCAGACCTGCCGTCGCCAGCGCGGCCTTGTAGCGGGCACTGAGCGCCTTGTAGCCGAGGTGGCGACCCAGCCGGTCGCAGAAGACGAGCTCTTGGTCGGTGGTGAACCGGTGACGGTCTCGCAGCCGAGTAAGCGCCTCGGCTACCTCGCCCATCATCGGCACCGCTCTACCCTGGCCGCTCTTGGGAGTCCCCTCCCTCCCACCGCTCCAGTTGCGTCGCACACGAGAACCGTTGCTAGATCGAAGTCGACGTCCTCCCAGCGCAGGCCGAGCAGCTCGCCGATACGGAGGCCAGTGAAGGCGGCGGTGAGGTAGAGGATCCCGTCTTGCTCGTCGAAGGCCGCATCCACGAGGGCCATGACCTCTTCGCGCGAGAACACGTCGATCCCGGCGCGGCGAGCCAGCCGCGGGCGCTCGACCGTCGCCACGGGATTGCGCGGCAGCCGATGCACCCTCATCGCCCGCTGGAAGACGGCGTGCAGTACCACCAAGTACTTCTGAGCGTCCGGTTGGAGAGCTTGCGCTTGGCGGCGAACCTGCCCTTCCACTGCTCGAGCCCCTCCGGCGTGAAGTCCTCGAGCCGCCGATCGCCGAACGACTCGTTGAGGACCCGCACCATCATTGAGTAGTCCTCGACCGTCCTCGGCTTGCAGGCCCGCTCATGCTCGACGTAGCGCAGCCAGTCGGCCGCAGCATCCGCGAAGGTCGCGCCTGTGCGGACCATCCCGGCTAGCTCGCCCCGGCGCGCCTCCGCGAGCGTCGAGTCGAGCCACGTCTGCGCCAGCGCCTTCGTGAAGTAGCCAGCCGCCGGACGGCCACGCCGCGTCCAGGCCGGACCCAGCTTCTTCTGCACCTGGCGCCCGTCAGGCAGCCTGTACTTCGCGTACCAGACCGGGCCGCGCTTTCGATCGACGCGAAAGACGTGGCCGCTGATCGGCCTGTCGAGCGAAATCCGCATGTCCCAGAACCTCGCGGCTCTCGGGACATATTGGGGACACGCTCTGCGACAGCTCGGCTACGGAAGACGCAAAACCCTGTCGCTACCAGGGCTTTCTAAGTGGGCCGGCCAGGACTCGAACCTGGGACCTACGGATTATGAGTCCGCTGCTCTAACCAACTGAGCTACCGGCCCTTGGGGGCCGATCTTAGGCGCGTTAGACGGGCGGGGTCAGCCGCGGACGGCGGCGTCGATCGCCTTGTCGAGCTCGGCGGCGCTGAAGGCGCCCTCGATGCGGGCGGCGACACGGCCGTCGCGGTCGATCGCGAAGAGCCAGGGCTCTGTCGGGAGGCCCCAGGCGCCGACCGAGGGCCGGAAGCCCTTGGCGATGTCGTTCTCGCGGTAGATCTCCTGGTGGACGAACGCGACCTCGTCGCCGCGCTCGGCCTTGACCTGCTCGGTGACGTCGATCACGGCGCCGCAGACGCGGCTCTGGCAGAGCGCGGCGGTAGCGAACAGGAGCACCGTCGGCCGGCGGCCGGCGACGTCGGCGAAGTCGACGTCGTGCATCGTCGAGGGCGGCTCGCGGGTGTCGATGCTGGCGAGGTTGCCCTTGGCGTCGGCCTCGGTGTCGGTGTGGACGACCGGAGCCATGTCGCCGACGTCGGGGACGGGGCCCTTGCGCTTGACCGTCAGCGGGCCGCCGGCGGGGGTCGCGGCGACGACGCGGTCGTCGAGCCGCGCGACGCCCAGCACCTCGTAGCGGCCGGGCTTCGGCAGGTCGAGCCGAGCGACGTAGAGCGACTTCGCCGCCTCGTCGTCTTCGGCGACCGAGCGGCTCTGGAACTGCGGCTTGACGGTCATCTGCTCGAAGCTCGCCGGAATCGGGCCGTCGACCGGACCGCCGCCCACGGGCGCGACGTAGAGCGCCACCGGCGCATCGGCGATCTGGGCACGAGCGCGGTCGAAGAGCGCGAAGCCGAAGCGGTTGTCGCCCGGCTGGAACTGCGAGACCGACGCTGCGAGCACCGGACCGGTGTCCTCGACCTCGGCCAGCAGGTCGCGCAGCGTCTTGCCCTGGGCACTCGGGAAGTCCTCGCGCTCGGCGGGCGGAGGCGGCGTGCTGGCCGCATCGGGCGTGCTCGAATCGCCGCAGGCGGCCACGCTCGACGCCAGTACCCCCGAGACCGCCACGGCGGTCAACAAACGCAGTCGGTCCCTCACCGCTCGGGAGCGTATGGGACAAAGGCTTACTTAGGGGCCGATTCCGGCTCTCTTAACGCCGAATTCAAATAGCCTCGGCCGGTCCCCCGAATCCGGATCGAGGAGAACCCTTGGCAGAGCGCGCAGCACTGGTCACCGGCGGCTCGAGCGGAATCGGCCTCGCGATCGCCCGTGCACTGGGCGAGGACGGCTACGGCGTCACGATCTCCGCCCGCCGTCCGGAGAAGCTCGAGGCGGCCGCCGAGGAGCTGCGCTCCGCCGGGATCGACGTCGAGGCGGTACCCGCGAACATGGTCGACGAGGGCGCGATCGCGGAGCTGGTGCGCCGCCATCGCGACCGCTTCGGGCGCCTCGACGTGCTCGTCAATAACGCCGGCGTCGGCATCGGCGGCCCGATCGCCGAGCAGGACACCAAGAGGCTCGACATGCAGATCGGCGTCAACCTGCGCGCCGTGGTGCTGACTACGCGCGAGTGCCTGCCGATGCTCGTGCAGGCGGGCGCGGAGCACCGCAAGGCGCTGGTCGTCAACACCGCCTCGATCGCCGGCAAGTCGGGCCAGGGCTGGCTGTCCGTCTACCCGGCGACGAAGTTCGCCGTCGTCGGATTCACCCAGGCGCTGCACAAGGAGCACTCGGGCGACGGGATCCAGGCGACCGCCCTCTGTCCCGGCTTCGTCGCCACGGCGATGACCGACTGGGTGGCAGAGAGCGTCCCCAAGGACGAGATGATCCAGCCCGAGGACGTCGCCGAGGCGGTGCGCTACCTGCTGAGGACCTCGCCGGCCTGCATCGTCCCGGAGCTGCAGTTCGTCCGCCCCGGCGAGGGGCTGTGACCGAGCTCCTCTAGCTCGAGCTCGTACGGCGCGACGGCGAGCTCCTCGCGCCGGGCGCGGGCGTACTGGATCGACCGGTGCTCGGCGATCGCGCGCCGCAGGGCCCCGGCCCCGCGTACGTCCTCCTCCGCGACGCTCGCCTCGAGCATCGCCGTCAGCGCCTTCAGCTCGCGCGAGGTCGCACGCCGCGAGCGCCTACCCGCCCGGGCGTAACGATCCCACGCGGCCGCGAAGGCCGCGTAGCTTGTCCTTCCCCCGTTTCGGTGCGCGGCAAGCATCGGGCAGACCCCGCCGTCGGGCGCCGCATAGGCTCCGACGATGATCGGGTTGCGGGCGATCCCGTCGAGCATCGCCTGACGCGTAGCGAGCGGCATCTCGTCGATCGCGGCGCGCAGCGCGCGGGCCGGTCGGCGGGGCCTTCTCATGCGGTTGCGGGCTGGTCGGGTGCCATACGATGCCGCCGGGCGGCCCCGCGAGCGTAGGGCCCGCCGTCGGCGACTTCAAGGTCGCTCCTGCTGGTGAAAGGAGACTTGCATGCGGTTGGGCCTGCACGTGGGGTACTGGGGACTCGGATTGACCTCCGAGCAGCAGCTCGACATCGTCAAGGAGGCCGAGGCGGCCGGCTTCGACTCAGTCTGGGCGGCCGAGGCCTACGGCTCCGACACCGCGACGATCCTCGCCTGGCTCGCCTCGCAGACCGAGCGGATCAAGCTCGGCTCGGCGATCTTCCAGATGCCCGCCCGCACCCCCGCGATGACGGCGATGACCGCGGCGACGCTCGACCAACTCTCGAACGGCCGGATGCTGCTCGGCATCGGGTCGTCCGGCCCGCAGGTGGCCGAGGGCTGGCATGGACAGCCGTTCGCCCACCAGCTGCAGCGCACGCGCGAGTACGTCGAGATCCTGCGCAAGGCGCTCGCGCGCGAGCGGCTCGAGTACCACGGCGAGATCTACGACCTGCCGCTGCCCGACGGACCCGGCAAGGCGCTGAAGCTGATGATCGCGCCGGTCCAGGAGCGGATGCCGATCTACATCGCGGCGATCGGGCCGAAGAACACGACGCTGACCGGCGAGATCGCCGACGGCTGGCTGCCGACGTTCTTCTCCCCCGAGCACGTCGCCGAGTTCCGCACGCTGCTGGAGGAGGGCGCGGCGGCGGCCGGGAACGGCAAGCGGATCGACGACTCGTTCGATATCGCCCCGAACGTCAACCTCTGCATCGACGACGACATCGACAAGGCGCGTGACGCCGTCCGGCCGCTGCTCGCGCTCTACGTCGGCGGCATGGGATCGCGCAAGAAGAACTTCTACAACGCGCTGGTGCGGCGCTATGGGTTCGAGGACGCCGCCGAGGAGGTGCAGAACCTCTACCTCGACGGCAAGAAGGAGGAGGCCGCCGCGGCGTTGCCCGCCGAGCTGATTGACCGCACGTCGCTGGTCGGTCCCAGGGAGCGGGTCAAGGAGCGGCTCGAGGTCTACCGCGAGGCGGGCGTCGGAACGCTCGTCGCGACGCCGACGGTGTTCGATCCCGAGGCGCGCAGGCGGATGATCCGCGAAATCGCGGAGATGGTCTGAGCACCACCGAGAACCGCATGGGCGACGCCGCGTTGGCGGCCATCGAGACGCCGGTGGCCCGGCGCTTCCTGATCTCCGCGTTCGGAGACCCGGGCCACGCCTTCCCGGCGATCGCGCTCGGGGGTGCGCTGGTGCGGCGGGGGCACAGCGTCTGCCTGCAGACCTGGAAGCGCTGGCAGGAGGACGTCGAGCGCGAGGGGATCGAGTTCTCCGCCGCGCCGGAGTACACGGTCTTCCCCACCGGCCGTGACATGACGCCCTACGAAGCCGCGGTCGAGGCGACGCAGATGACGGTCCCTTTGGTGCGGTCGTTCGACCCCGACGTGGTCGTCGGGGACATCCTGACCGCAGTCGGCGGCCTCGTCGCGGGCGTCGAAGAGCGGCCGTTCGCGACGCTCGTCCCCCATGTGCTGCCGACCTCCGAGGCGGGGCTGCCGCCCTACTCGATCGGCGCCCGCCTCCCCCGCACCCACCTCGGGCGCAGGGCGTGGGGCGTGTTCCAGCCGCTACTGCGACGCGGCGAGCTGCAGGGGCGCGACGAGCTCAACGCGGCACGCGCCAGGGTCGGCCTGCCCCCGCACGACCACACGCACAACGGGATCTCGCGCGACCTCGCGTTGGTCGCGTCCTTCCCCCAGCTGGAGTACCCGCGCCGGGAATGGCACCCGGCGTTCGAGGTCACGGGTCCGCTGCTGTGGGAGCGCCCGGCCGAGGACGTCGATCTGCCCGAGGGCGACGAGCCACTGGTGCTGATCGCGCCGAGCACCTCACAGGACCCCGGCGGCCGGCTGATCGCCGCCGCGCTCGAGGGGCTGGCGAACGAGCCGGTGCGCGTGATCGCGACGACCAATCGCCCGGGCGGCGAGCGGCCGGCGCGCGTGCCAGCCAACGCACGCGTGGTCGACTGGCTGTCCTACGCACGCACCATGCCCAAGTGTGCCGCCGTCGTCTGTCACGCCGGGCATGGCACGGTCGCCCGCGCGCTCTCCTGCGGCGTGCCGGTCGTCGGCTGTCCCGCCGCGGGCGATATGGCGGAGAACGCCTCGCGCGTCGCCTGGGCCGGCTGCGGCGTCTCGCTCCCGCGGCGAATGGTCACGCCGCGCGGGGTCCGGCTGGCGGTGCGCAGAGCGCTCGCCGACGAGCAAATCGCGGCTCGCGCCGGCGAGCTCGCGGCATGGTCGGCCGCCCACGACGGCGGGACCGCAGCCTCCCTCGCGCTCGAGCGCTTCGCCGAACGCAGCGGCTGACGAGCGCCGGGCCGATCACGGCCGTGATTCGGCCGTAAGCGGCCCGTCCCCGGCGGCGCCACGGGCGTGGGCGCCTTTCGGCCGTCCCCGGCCGGAACAGACCCGTCAGTCGTCCGTCGGGCAGGCGGCGTCCTCGTCGAGCGCTCCGGGAAGCTTGCCGAGCAGATCGGCGAGCGCCTCGATCTCCTCCTCGTCGAGGTGGTCGCCGAAGACCGAGCGCAGCGATCCCGAGTGGCCGCACGACGCCGCGTCGAGCTTCTCCGCGCCCGCGTCGGTGAGCTGAGCGTAGCTGACGCGCAGGTCGGTGTCGCAGGCGACCTTTTCCACCAGCCCGGCAGCCTCCAGGCCCTCCAGCAGTCGCGTGATCCCCGAGGGGGTCAGAACGAGCCGCTGGGCGAGGTCGACGCGCTTCATCCGCTGGCCCTCCGCGAGCGAGAGCACGTACAGCGCCTCGTAGTCGTTGAGCGTCAGTCCGTGGTCCTCGTGGAGCTGGGTCCGCAGCTCGCGACGCGTCGTCGAATAGGCGCGCACGAGCCGGTTCCACGCGCGCAGGGCGGGCGGAGACGCTTGTGGGCTCAATACTTGACGACTCAAAGTGTTATTGCTACCATTGGTTGCGTACTCAACTATAGACAGATCTTCCGGAGGTAGCAACCATGAGCACAAGCACGATCGCAGCCCCGCCCAGCACGTGGCGGCTCGACGACACCCATTCGTCGGTCGGCTTCCAAATCCCCTATCTCGCCAACGCGTTCAAGGGCGCGTTCCGCGAGTTCGAGGGCACGCTCGACGTCACCGACGCCGGCGCAAAGCTGAGCGGCGCCGCCAAGGTCGCCAGCATCGACGTCAAGGACGAGAACCTGGCGGCCCACCTGCAGTCGCCGGACTTCTTCGACGCCGAGCAGTACCCCGAGCTGCGCTTTGCGGCCGATCGGGTCGCGCTCGACGGCGAGTCGGTCGAGGTCGACGGCGAGGTGACGATCAAGGGAGTCACCCGGCCCGTCGAGGCGACGGGGACGGCCACCGGGCCGCTCACCGACCCGCACGGCAACGAGCGGATCGGCCTGACCCTCTCCGCGACCGTCGACCGGACCGCCTTCGGCGTCAGCTGGAATGCTGAGCTGCCCGGCGGCGGACAGGCGCTCGGCAACGAGGTCACGATCCTCGCCGAGCTGTACTTCGTGAAGGCGGAGCAGTGACGAAGGTCCTCGCCATCTCGGGCAGCCTGCGGCGCGACTCGCACAACACGGCGCTGCTGCGCGCCGCGGCCGAGCGTGCGCCGTCCGGCGTCGAGCTCGAGCTGTGGGACGGCCTCAAGGCCGTGCCGCCCTACGACGAGGACGACGACGGCGATCTCGCGCCGGCGGCCGTGACCGCGCTGCGGTCGGCGGTCGCCGGCGCGGACGCCGTCCTGTTCGCGACCCCGGAGTACAACCACTCGATCCCGGGCGTGCTCAAGAACGCCGTCGACTGGCTCTCGCGGCCGTTCACCACGAATCCCCTGCGCAACAAGCCCGTCGCGGTCGTCGGCGCCAGCACGGGCGTCTTCGGCGCCGTCTGGGCTCAAGCGGAGCTGCGCAAGGTGCTGGCAGCGACCGGTGCCCGAATCCTCGACCGCGAGCTCGCGGTCGGACAGGCGGCCGATCGGATCGACGGCGGCCGCCTCACCGACGACGAGACCGCCGACGCGCTCGCCGACGTTCTGCGCGAGCTCGAGGCCATCGTGCACGCGCGCGAGGCCGCGCTGACGAGAGCCGCCGCGTGAGCCCGCCGCATAACCGCCGAGGACAGGCAGCCGCCCAACCGGGTAGGACTTGACGACCGCGATGGCCGACGATCGCTCCCAAGCCGGCGCTCTCGACGCGCTCCGCTACGCGGTCCGCGAGGCCGCCGGAACGCCTGAGGGCCTGCTCGTCCTCCACCACGGCCGCGCGACCGACGAGCACGACCTCCTCCCCCTCGCCGACGCCCTCGACCCCGAGCGCCGCCTGCTGGCGGTCACCCCCCGCGGCCCGCTCAGCCTGCCGCCCGGCGGCGCCCACTGGTACGTGGTGCCACGCGTCGGCTACCCCGACCCGGAGACCTTCAACGCCACCTACGCGACCCTCGCGGCCTGGCACGACGCGCTCGCCGAGCACACCGGCATTCCGCCCGAGCGCACGGTCCTCGGTGGCTTCTCCCAGGGCACCGTCATGAGCTACGCGCTCGGGCTCGGACCCGATCGGCCGCGCCCCGCCGGCGTCCTCGCCCTGAGCGGCTTCATCCCCACGGTCCCCAGCTGGGCGCCCGACCTCTCCCGCCCGCTGCCCCGGATCGCCATCGGCCACGGGACCCAGGACCCGATCATCCCGATCGACTTCGCCCGTCAGGCCCGCGAGACGCTCGCGGCCGCCGGCGTCGACCTGCTCTACCGCGAGTACCCGCTCCCTCACGCCATCGATCCCGGCTTCCTGCGCGAGCTCTCCTCCTGGCTACGCGACACCCTCGCCCGCTGAGCTCCGGGGGTGGGACTCGAACCCACAACCTATCGGTTAACAGCCGATCGCTCTGCCTGATTGAGCTACCCCGGAATGGCGCCGGCCCACGATAGCGAGCACCGCGCTGATCGACGGTCTAAGAGGGGTCGTCCGTCGTTCCCTCGAGCGCTCCGGCGCGGCCGGAGTCGCGCAGCATGTGGAGCGTCTGGACCTCGATCTGGCGGACACGCTCGCGGGTGAGGCCAATGACCTTGCCGATCTCCTCGAGCGTGAGGGGGCCGCGGCCGGCGAGGCCGTAGCGGAGCTCGATCACGCTGCGCTCGCGCTCGGTCAAGGTGTTGAGCACCGCGAGGACGTCGGCGTCGCGCAGCTGGCGGGCGACGACCTCGAGCGGGCGGTCGTCGATGTCGTCGGCGATGAAGTCGGCGAGCTCGGCGGACTCGTCGCCGGTGCCGACGGGCGACTCGAGCGAGACGGGGTCCTGGCCGAGCTTAAGTAGGTCCTCGACCTTCTGTTCGGGCATCTCGAGCTTGGCGGCGATCTCCGCCGTCGTGGGGTCGCGCTCGAGCTCCTGGGACAGCGCCCGGCGGGCGGCGTGGACCTTGTTCATCCGCTCGACCATGTGCACCGGAATGCGGATCGTGCGCGATTGGTCGGCGAGCGCACGGGTCATCGCCTGGCGGATCCACCAGGTCGCGTAAGTCGAGAACTTGAAGCCCCGGCGCCAGTCGAACTTCTCGACGCCGAGGATCAGGCCCATGTTGCCCTCCTGGATCAGGTCGAGGAGGGTCAGGCCGCGGCCCTGGTAGCGCTTGGCGATCGAGACGGCGAGGCGCAGGTTCGCCTCGATCAGCGCGTTCTTGGCCGCCATGTCGTTCTGCTCGACGCGTTTGGCGAGGCGGACCTCGTCCTCGCGGCTCAGCAGCGGGACGCGACCGATCCGCTGGAGGTAGAGCCGGACCGCGTCGCCGGTTCCGCCCTCCGGCGGGGCGGCCTTGACGCCGGCGGTGACGACGCCGCCCTCGTGGAACTCGTCGTAGGGGTCGCCCGCGGGAGCGACCTCGGCGGGCGGCGGCACGTCCTCGAGCTCGTCGTCGAGCAGGTCTTCCGGCTCGCCGATCACGTGGCCTGCCCCATTACCGCGTCCATGTCGCGGCGAACCCTCTGGCGAGCGTTCGCCAACTCGACCTGACTCTCGAGATCGCCCTCCTGACGCGCGCGTCTCACCTCACGGTCGATCCGGCGTAGCTCCAACGCGAGAAAGCTCATCCTCAGCAGCGGCTCCTCGGCCGGCTCCCCCTCCTCCGCGCGTACCGCGATTCCCGCCACCAGGCCCGCAAGCTCGGCGTCGTCGGGGTCCAGCTCGGCGAGCGGGTCGTCGAAGTTCGCGCTGAGATACTTCCGCGCCCGACGCAGCGACGCCGATGACAGGTGCTCCGGCTGAAGCCGGTCGAGGTACTCCCGGCCGACGCTGCCAGCGGCAAGGCAGAGGGCGAGGAAGACCCGCTCGGCCTCCAGCGCAGCGGCTCCCGGCCCCGCGGCAACGCTTGCTCCGCCGCCAGCCGAAGGCTCGGAACCGCCATCGCTCGCGGTTGAGGTGCCGCTGCCCGGATGGTGCTCAGGACCGGGATCCCCAAAAGCGGCGGCCGGTGGTCGTCTGGCGCTCGAGCGCGTCGAGTCTCTTAGGAGCGTGACGACGTATGAATCCGGGACCTGCAGGCGGTCGGCGACCGCATTCACAAGGTCCGCGCGCAGGGCGCTGCCCGGCTGCGTCTCAGAGATCAGCTCGCTGGCCTGCGCTATCGCGCGCTCACGGCCCTCCGCCGTCGCGATGCGGGCGTCCGCCAGCACTCTTAGGACGGCGAACTTGCGGACTGACAGCGCATCGTCGAGCTTGCCGAGGATTGCGTCGGCGCCCTGGGCGGCGACGAGCTCAGCCGGGTCCGCGCCCTCGGGCATCTGGACGACACGCAGCTCGATGTCGCGCTGCTCGGCGATCTTCGCCGCGCGCAGCATCGCCTGCTGGCCCGCCCTGTCCGCGTCCAGGGCCAGGTAGACGACGCCCTCGGCGCCGGCCGCACGAGTGAGCTCGGACAGCTGGTGCTCAGTCAGGGCCGTTCCCATGATCGCCACCGTCTCGCCTACCCCGGCCTGGTGCAGGGCAAGCACGTCCGTGTAGCCCTCGACCACCACCACGCGACCCGACTTCGCGGCGACCGCACGCGCCTTGTCGATCCCGAACAGCTGACGGCCCTTGTGGTAGATCTCGTTCTCGGAGGTGTTGATGTACTTCGCGCCCTGCTCGTCGCTCATCGCACGGGCGCCGAAGCCGAGCACGCGCCCGCGCGAGTCGGCGAGCGGGAACATGATCCGCTCGCGGAAGCGGTCGACGCCGCCCTCGCCCGAGCGCTTGGGCTGCGCCAGCCCGGCCGCGATCAGGTCGTCGAGCGAGAAGCCGTCGCGCTCCGCGCCCGCCAGCAGCTTGTCCCAGCCGCTCGGCGACCATCCGACCCTGAACTCGCGCAGCGTCTCCTGCGACAGCCCGCGGCCAGCCAGATAGTCCCGCGCGGCGCGAGCCTCGTCCGATTCCCATAGGTACTTCTCGTAGAACGCCGTCGTGCGCTCCAGCAATGCGAGCAACCGCCCACGGCGGCGGCGGCGCTCCTCCTCCTGCGGATCCTCGCGCTCGCGCTTGAGCTCGACGTTGAAACGCTCGGCGAGCAGCTCGACCGCCTCCGCGAAGTCGAGCTGCTCGGTCTCGCGGACGAAGCTGATCGCGTCACCGCCCTCGCCGCAGCCGAAGCAGTGGTAGAGGCCCTGCTCGGCGTTGACCGAGAACGAGGGCGTCCGCTCCTCGTGGAAGGGGCAGAGGCCGACCCAGCGCGAGCCGACGCGGCGCAGATCGGTGCGCGACCCCACGAGGCCGACCATGTCGATCGACTCGCGCAGCCGCTCGATCGAGTCCTGCGTGTAGCGGGCCATCAGTAGCCCTGGGGCAGCGACAGGTCGGAGAAGGCGCGGATGGAGAAGCGGTCGGTCATGCCGGCCAGGTAGTCCACCACGCGCTCGGGCTCGGAGGCGTCTGGGGTCACCCCGGGCGGCGGCTCGGCGGCGTAGTGGTCGAACAGGGTCCGCAGCAGCCGCTCGATCCGCGGCCGCTCGCGCTGGGCGTCGGCGCCGAGGTAGACGCGCTCGAACATGAACGCCCGCAGGCGCAGCATCGTGGCGCCGACGTCCTCGCTCTGGACGATGTCGCCCGCGGCCGCTGAGCGCTCGATCAGGTCGGCGACCAGCGTGCCGATCCGCTCGGAGCCGGTGTCGCCGAGCGCGTCGATCTCCGCACGCGGGAGGTCGGCGCGATCGATCACGCCGGCGCGCAGGGCGTCGTCGATGTCGTGGTTGATGTAGGCGATCCGGTCGACGACGCGGACGATCCGCCCCTCGAGCGTCGCCGGGGTGCCGGGACCGGTGTGGTTGAGGATCCCGTCGCGGACCTGCTCGGTCAGGTTGAGTCCCTCGCCGTCGCGCTCGAGGCGCTCCACGACCCGCAGCGAGTGCTCGTTGTGGCGAAAGCGCGTCCCGTAGCGCTGCTGGAGGCACTCGTCGAGGACGCGCTCGCCGATGTGCCCGAACGGCGGATGGCCGAGATCGTGCCCGAGGCCGATCGCCTCGGTGAGGTCCTCGTTGAGCCCGAGCGCGCGGGCTACGTTGCGCGCGATCCCGCAGGCCTCGAGCGTGTGGGTCAGCCGCGTCCGGTAGTGGTCGCCCTCGGGCGCGATGAAGACCTGCGTCTTGTGCTTGAGCCGTCGGAACGCCTTGCAGTGCACGATCCGGTCGCGATCGCGCTGGAACGGCGTCCGGTGCGGAGCGTCGGGCTCGGGGCGCGCTCGCAGCGCGGGATAGGACCTCGCGGCGCCTGGCACTAGCTGCTGCTCCTCGATCGCTGCGATCCGGCGAGGGAAGCTCGCCACGTCGCTGCCGATCGAGCTGCCGCTGACCATCTCCGGATTGTCTCAGGAAGCCAGGCGGCTTCCTGGGGCGACGGCGGCGATCAAGCCGCGGCGCGGGCGGCGCTCGTCAGACCGGACGGCCGGATGTCGCGCAGCTCCGCGAACGCCTCGAGATCGGTCGACAGCCCGGCGAGCGCGAAGGCATGCCAGAGGGTCACCTGGTTCGCCACCAGTAGCGGCACCGGTACGCGAGGCGCCAGTGCACGACGCAGCTCGAGGCCCCAGACGGCGGTGTCGGGAAGCAGCACCGGTACGTCGCCGGCCAGCGCTTCGACCGCCGGCCCCACTTCGCCCGGTCCGAGCAGCGTGGACTCCGCCCCGCTGGGCCGACCGAGGTGTGTGGCGGTCCGCACCTCTATCCCCCACTCCGCGAGGAACGCGATGAACGCCGCCGTCGCGGGCGCGGGGTATGGGGATACGACCGACACCTCGTCGGCGCCGAGTGCAGAGAGCGCCTCGACGAAGGCGAGCGACGTGCTCGTGGCGGGCACGCCTGCGGCACGCTCGATCGCGCGCGCCTGGGCGAGCGCCCACGCGCGTCCGCCGACGAAGGATCCGCTCGTGCAGGCCCACGCCACGACGTCGGGATGCCAGCGGCGCATTCGCTCGACGCCCGCGAGCAGCGGCTCGTCGGCCCCGGTCTCCAGCAGCTCGTCGATGTCGTGGCTGTCGGCCGAGGCGGTCAGTACCTGCCACTGCGCCACCGGCTCGTGTGCCTCGGCCACGAGGTCGGCAATCTCCCCCGGCAGCTCGCGAAACGGCACCAGTAGACCTACCCGCCGCGGGCTCACGTGCCCCCGCGATCGTCAAACGTCACATCGCTCGATCGTTTCAACCCTCGCCGTCCCTCCGATTGACAGACATCAGATTATTCCCATTCAGACGCCGGATTACGCTCTAGAGCGGGAGTTGGCGCCAAGAGCCCATTCTGACGAAATTGGGACTTCCAATCCCCGCGACCTCACGCTATGATGGGTATGACCAATGTGGTCAGGCCAATTACAAGCGACGCATGACCCGCTCGGCGCCCCGGCGCTGGGTCTAGGCCGCGCGCCGCTTGGGATCGGCCGTTCAAAGCTTCGATCCGGACGCCCGCCGGCGGTGCCGTCCGGCCCCCGGATCGAACCCACACCGGCCGCAGTTGGCGCAGACAGCATCACGGACCGAACCCTCCCCGTGAGCCCGTCCGCGCTTACTTGTGGAGTTTCACTCGCCGGCGGCGGCTTGCCCATCCCTCCGGGCGCCGCCGCCGGTGCCGGTGACCCTCTGCTTGCATTTACGACTCGGCGTTCACGACCGCGTTAGACTCGGCGGGTGGATAGCGCAGCAGATCGTGCAGCGAGCGGCATTCGCGCACTGATCGTCGCTGGCGAGTACGGACCGGGAGACCGGCTCCCGTCCGAGCGGGATCTAGCCAAGGACCTCGCACTTTCGCGTCCAGCGCTTCGTGAGGGAATACGCCGCCTCCGAAGCGGCGGAGTGCTGGAATCGCGCCGAGGCTCCGGCACCTACGTTGCGCCGGTCGACCTGGAGGGCGTCTTCGACGTGCGTATCCGGCTCGAGCCTCTGGCGGCCGAACGCGCCGCGCTGCTGAGGAGCGAGGCCGAGGCGGCGAGGCTCGCCCAGGCGGTCGAGGAGATGCGCGTGCGGCTCGACGATCCGGCTGCCTTCGACAGTGCCGATGCCGTGTTCCACGGCCTCGTGGCCCAGGCGAGCCGCAGCCCGGTGCTGATAAGCGCACTCGACATGCTGACCGAGATGGCACTGCTCTCGCGTGCGGTCACATCTCCGCTGGACCACCTCCGCAGCGACTCGCTGGCAGACGTCGAGCGCATCTGCACGGCGATCGAGCGCCAGCATCCCAAGCGCGCGGCGAACGCGATGGAACGTCACATCCTCGGCGTCCGCTCCGACTTCGCCGAGGTGATCGACCGCGACGGCGCTCGCGCCGTCGCGATCGTCAAGAGCTAGCGGCGGGCGAGCGCTCGCCGGATGTCCTCGCCGCAGATCGTCCTGGCGCGCCACGGCGAGACCGAGTGGAGCCGCGACCGCAGGCACACCGGCCGCACCGACGTCCCGCTGACCGATGCTGGGCGCGAGCAGGCCAGGGCGCTGCGCCCGCGGCTCGAGCGGCGCGACTTCAGGCGCGTGCTGGTGAGCCCGCTCGCACGCGCCCGCGAGACCTGCGAGCTGGCGGGCCTGGGCGACCGGGCCGAGCGCAGGGACGAGTTGGTCGAGTTCGACTACGGCGAGTCGGAGGGCCTGACCACCGCGCAGATGCGCGAGCGGGTTCCCGGCTGGACGGTCTGGACGCACGAGACTCCTGGAGCCGAGTCCCCGGACGACGTCGCCGCACGGCTGCAGCCGATCTTGGCCGAGCTGCGCGAGACCGGCGGCGACGTGGCGATCTTCGCCCACGGACACGTCCTGCGCGTGCTCGCCGCGCTCTGGATCGGCATGCCGGCCGCGGGTGGAGCGCACCTGATGCTGGCCACGGGGAAGCTGAGCGCGCTCGGCTGGGAGCACGAGACGCAGGCGATCCTCGCCTGGAACAGCTGACGCCCCCTCTACGCGACGCGGCGCAGCCGCACGTGCGCGTGGTACTCGAGCGTCTCTCCGATCGCCCGGTCCACCTGCCCCAACGCGAGGTCGGATGCCGCCGGCGCCTCGGCGAGCGGGCGTCCGAGGGCGTTGACGAGGAATCCGTGGGCCTCGGCGCCGAGCGGAAACGAGCCCGACTCGCAGCCGGCACAGACCACTCCGCCGGCCGCGGGCGAGAACCCGGCGAGGTGGTCGACCTCGCCGCATGAGGCGCACGAGGCCAACTCGGGGGCGAAGCCGGCGGCGAGCAGCAGCTTGAGCCGGAAGGCGAGCGAGCGGGCGCGGGTAGCCGCCTCGGGGTCGGAGTCGAGCAGCGTCAGGTGGTTGCAGAGCAGGTGGTAGGCCGCGGCGTTCGGCTCGGCCGAGTCGAGCAGCCGTAGGACGGCCTCGCAGGCCTGGGATGCCCGCTCCAGCGAAGCGCGCCGCTCACGCAGGCCGGCGTGGGCGTCGACCGTGTCGACCGAGGTGATCGTGCAGAGGTCCCCCCTGCCCTCGTGCAGCACCAGCCGCACGCGCGACAACGGCTCGAGGCGCCCGCCCATCCGCGACCGCGTGCGCCGGACCCCCTTCGCCACGGCGCCGACACGACCGCGATCTGCGCTGTAGAGGTGCAGCACCCGATCCGCCTCGCCGTACCTGATCGAGCGCAGCACCACGGCCTCTGTCTTGAAGCTGCCTGCCATCGCCCCCTCCATGCTGCGCCATCGAGCGGACGAACAGCGCTCAGACCCTCGGAGGCCGTTGGCAGCGAGGGCAGACGTACGTGCCCCGTCCGGCGGCGCGCAGCTTGACGATCGCCGTGCCGCAGCGTGGGCAAGGCTCGCCCTCGCGGCGGTGGACGAGGAAGCGGTCCTGGAAGCTGCCGCGTGCGCCGTCGGTGTGGCGGAAGTCGTCGATGGAGGCGCCGCGGGCGTCGATCCCCGCCTCGAGCGACTCGACGACCGCATCGCGCAGGGCCTCGAGCTGAGCCCTGCGCAGGGTTCCCACGGGACGCAGCGGGTGGATGCGGGCGCGGAAGAGCGCCTCGTCGGCGTAGATGTTGCCGACGCCGGCGATCCGCTCCTGGGCGAGCAGGAACGCCTTCACGGGAGCGCGGCGGCCGCGGGCGAGGGCGCGCAGGGCGTCGGGAGTGAAGTCGGGGCCGAGCGGCTCGACGCCGAGACGGGCGTGGAAGTAGGCGTCGCGGGCCTCGTCGCCGAGCAGCACGATGCCGGTGCCGAACCGGCGCGGGTCGGCGAACAGGAGCCTCGAGCCGTCGTCGAGTCCGAAGCGGACGCGGATATAGGGCCGCTCCTCTCCGTCCTCGGACGGGACGAGCAGCAGGTTCCCGGTCATGCGCAGGTGGATAACGAGATGGACCTCGTCCTCGAGCTCGACGTCGAAGTACTTCCCACGGCGGCCGACGTCGCGAACGACGCGGCCCTCGATCGCCGCGGCGACCTCGTCCGGCGGCGCCGGCTCCGACCAGCGGGGGTCGAGGATCTCGGCCCGCTCGATCCGGCGCCCGCGGAGGTGCGGCTCGAGCTGGCGGCGGATCGTCTCGACCTCTGGGAGCTCGGGCATCCCCGGGCTTCTATCAGGCAGTCGCGCGGGGGTGCGCGCGGAAGTAGACGTCCTTGAGGCGCTCGCTGGAGAGGTGGGTGTAGAGCTGGGTCGTGGCGACGTCGGCGTGGCCGAGCATCTCCTGGACGGCGCGCAGGTCGCAGCCGCCGGCGAGCAGGTGGGTGGCGAAGGTGTGGCGCAGCGTGTGCGGGCTCATGCGGTCGCCGAGCCCGACGGCCTCCGCGTGGCGGCGGACGATCTTGTAGAGCCCCTGCCGGGTCAGGGCGCGGCCGCGGAAGTTGACGAACAGGCAGGCCTCGACGCCCGACCCGACGACCTGCGGGCGCCCACGCTCGAGGTAGCGGCGAACGGCGTCGGCGGCGGCGCGCCCGACCGGGACCAGGCGCTCCTTGGAGCCCTTGCCGTGGGCGCGCAGGACGAGCTCGTCGAGGTCGACGTCGGTGACGGCGAGGCCGGTCGCCTCGGAGGCGCGCAGCCCGCAGGCGTACATCAGCTCGAGCAGGGCGCGGTCGCGCAGGTCGATCGGCTCGGTGCCCTTCGGCGACTCGAGCAGGCGGCCGACCTCGCCGCGCGAGAGGACCTGCGGCAGGCGCCGGCCGCGCCGCGGCGGCGCGAGCTCGGCCGTCGGGTCTCTGTCGAGCAGCTCCTCGCGGCGCAGGTGGCGGTAGAAGGAGCGCAGGCAAGCGGACTTGCGGTGCACGGTCGCCGGCGAGGCGGTACCGCCGTCCGAGCCGCCGAGCGAGGCGAGGAAGTCCGCGACGTCGGCAGGGGCGGCGGAGAGCGCGGTCAGGCCGCGGTCGTCGAGGAAGCGCCCGAACTGGAGCAGGTCGGAGCGGTACGCCTCGAGCGTGTTGCGCGAGAGCCCGCGCTCGAACTCGAGGTGCGCCACGAAGTCGAGCACGAGGTGCTCATGGGGCCGGCTCGCCGCCGGCTGGACCACCGTCGCCACTGCCAGGGTCTTCGCCCATCGCGGCCGGGCTCCTCGGCGCTGCAACGGCGCGCCCCGCAGCGTCGACGATCCCGAGCGCGACGTCGAGCGCCAGCTCGAGCGCCTCGACGGTGACCGACTCCCCCGGCTCGTGGTTGCGCTCGGTGCCGTTGGCGACGTTGAGGACCGGCAAGCCGCGGGCGACGAAGACGTTCGCGTCGCTGCCGCCGCCGGTCGGGACGAAGCTCGGCTCGATGCCGAGCGCCTCGAGCGCGGTGGCGGCGGCCTGCACCGGCGCCGCGGTTCGCGGCAGCCGGTAGGCGCGGAACAGCTGCTCGACCGTGGTCTCGACGTCGCACTCGCCGTCGCTGGCAGCCTCGGTCAGCGCGTCGACGATCTCGGCGACGACGGCGCCCGCGCGGTCGTCGTCGAGGCTGCGGACCTCGAGCGCGACGTCGCAGCGCTCGGCGACGACGTTCGTCGCTGTGCCACCGACGATCGTCCCGACGTTGGCGGTCGTCTCCGGGTCGAGCCGTCCGAGCCGCATCGCCGCGATCGCCTTGGCCGCGACGGCGATCGCGTTACGGCCGCTCTCGGGCCGGATTCCCGCGTGCGCGGCGGCGCCGTGGAAGTGGGCCTCGATCCGGTAGTAGCTCGGCGCGGCGACGATCAGCTCACCGATCGGCGTGGCGTGGTCGAGGACGAAGCCGAAGTCCGCGCGCAGCTCGTGGCCGAGCTCCTTGGCGCCGAGCAGGGCCAGCTCCTCGCAGGTGGTGAACAACAGCTCGATGCCGACCGGGGCGCCACCGGCGGCAAAGCGGCGCGCGATCGCGATCAGGACCGCGACGGTCGCCTTGTTGTCGGCGCCGAGGATGCCCTCGTTGCGGTTGGCGAAACGCCCGCTCTCGCGCACGACCTCGATCGGGGCCGTGAGCGGGACGGTGTCGAGATGGGCGCAGAGCAGGACCGTCGGTGCGTCCGCGGGTCCCGGGATGCGCGCCAGCAGGTTGCCGGCGTTCGAGCCGGTCGCCTCGGCGCTGCCGTCCTCCTCGACCTCCAGCCCGCAGGCCGTCAGCTCGGCCGCAACCGCGTCGGCGACGGCGCGCTCGTTGCCCGACGGGCTCTCGATCGCACACAGGCGCACGAAGTCGCCGGCGAGCCGCTCGCGCTCGTCCGGGGCCGCGCGCATCGGCGCGGCGGGGGTCAAACCCGGGACTCTGAGTCCGCGTGCTCGGCCGAGACGCGAAGGTCGCTCTCGCCGTCCGCGTCGATGCTGGCCGGCGCCTGGGCACGGGCCCGCTCCAGCGCGGCGCCGACGAACTCGCGGAACAGCGGCTGCGGGCGCAGCGGACGCGACTTGAACTCGGGATGGAACTGCGAGGCGACGAAGAACGGGTGGTCGGGCAGCTCGACGATCTCGACTAGGCGGTCGTCGGGCGACGTGCCCGAGCAGACCAGGCCCTCGGCCTCGAGCCGGCGGCGAAGGTGGTTGTTGACCTCGTAGCGGTGGCGGTGGCGCTCGTAGATCACGGCCTCGCCGTAGATCTCGCGGGCGCGCGTGCCCTCGTGGAGCTTCACGGGGTCGGCGCCGAGCCGCATCGTGCCACCCATGTCGCGGACCTCCTTCTGCTCGGGCAGCAGGTCGACGACCGGGAAGGGCGTCTCGGGATCGAACTCGGTCGAGTTGGCGCCGTCGAGGCCGACCACGTGGCGGGCGAAGTCGGACACCGCGATCTGCATCCCGAGGCAGATGCCGAGGTACGGGACGCCGTTCTCACGCGCCCAGCGCGAAGCACGGATCTTCCCCTCGATCCCGCGTACGCCGAAGCCGCCGGGGATCAGGATGCCGTCGCAATCCTGGAGCTGAGCCAGCTCCTCGTCGTCGGTGAGCTTCTCGGAGTCGATCCAGCAGACCTCGACCTTGCCGCCGTGGTGGGCGCCGCCGTGGCCGAGCGCCTCGATCACCGACAGGTAGGCGTCCTCGAGCTTCGTGTACTTGCCGACGAGGCCGATCTTGACGACGTCGCTCGCCTCCTCGTAGCGCTTGACGATCGACTCCCAGCCGGAGAGGTCGGGGGTCTCGGTCTCGATCCCGAAGCGGTCGAGGATCTGGTCATCGACGCCCTCGGCGCGGAAGTAGAGCGGCACCTTGTAGATCGAGTCGACGTCGCGGGCGGAGACGACCGAGTCGATCGGCAGGTTGACGAACAGCGCGATCTTCTCGCGGATGTCGCGCGACAGCGGCTCCTCGGAGCGGCACATGACCATGTCGGGCTGGATGCCGATCCGGCGCAGCTCCTGGACCGAGTGCTGGGTCGGCTTGGTCTTCAGCTCACCGGCGTGGCCGAGGAACGGGACCAGCGTGAGGTGCAGGAACATGCAGCGGTCGCGGCCCTCGTCGACCTGGAACTGGCGCAGCGCCTCGAGGAACGGCAGCGACTCGATGTCGCCGACGGTGCCGCCGATCTCGGTGATGACGATGTCGACGTCCTCCATGTCCGCCACCCGGCGGATCCGGGCCTTGATCTCGTCGGTGATGTGGGGGATCACCTGGACGGTGCCGCCGAGGTAGTCGCCGCGCCGCTCGCGACGGATCACGGCGTCGTAGATCGCGCCGGTCGTGACGTTCGAGGCGCGCGTCGTGTTGACGTCGGTGAAGCGCTCGTAGTGGCCGAGGTCGAGGTCGGTCTCTGCGCCGTCCTCGGTCACGAACACCTCGCCGTGCTGGAACGGGCTCATCGTGCCGGGATCGACGTTGATGTACGGGTCGAACTTCTGCAGCGAGACCGACAGGCCGCGGGCGACCAGGAGCTGTCCGATCGAGGCCGCCGCGATGCCCTTGCCGAGCGAGGAGACGACGCCGCCGGTGACGAAGATGAAGCGGGTCTTCGAGGGGCTAGACATGCGCCGCTCCGGGGTCGGTGGTCGGCTCTGCGGGGAAGGAGGGCGAGCGACCGGCGAACGACTGCACTCGATGAATGTAGCGCGCGGAGAAGACGCTCATGCGGCGAGCAGCTCCCTGGCGTGCTCGAGCGCCCCCGGGTCCGATGCGTCCGCACCGAGCATGCGGCAGAGCTCCTCGACCACCGCGCCGTCCTCGAGCCGCTCGACGCTTGTGCGGGCGACCTCGTCGCCCGCGGACTTCTCGATCCTGAAGTGGCGGTCAGCAAGCGCGGCGATCTGAGGCAGGTGGGTGATGCAGAGCACCTGGCGACCCGCTCCGAGCGCACGCAGGCGCTCGCCGACCGCGCGCGCGGTCTGGCCCCCGACGCCGGAGTCGACCTCGTCGAACACGAGCGTCGGCGCCCCGCCGACGCCGGCGACCGTCATCAGCGCCAGCATCACGCGCGACAGCTCGCCGCCGGAGGCGCTCTCGCGTACCGGCGCGGCGGGGACCCCGGGGTTGGGCGCGAGCATCAGCTCGACGCGCTCCGCCCCCGTGGCGCCGATCTCCTCGCGCGGCTCGAGCACGACCTCGAACGAAGCGCCGTCCATCGCGAGCGCGGCGAGCTCCTCAACGACTCCGGCGGCCAGCTTCGGCGCCGCCTTGCGCCGGCCGCTGGTCAGCTTCGCCGCCAGCTTGGCCCGCTCGTCGCGTGCCTTGCCGAGCTCGGCCTCGGCGTCCGCGACCGTCAGCTCGGCGTTCTCGAGCCGGTCGCGCTCCGTGCGGCAGCGCTCGGCGTGCTCGAGCACGGCCTCGACCGTTCCCCCGTGCTTGCGCGTCAGGCGGTCGTACTCGGCGAGCCTGGCTTCCACCTGCTCGAGCCGCGCCGGATCGGCGTCGACGCCGTCGAGGTAGCGCCGCAGCTCGCCGCCAAGATCCTCGGCCTCGAGCCGCAGAGCGCGCAGGCGCTCGGCGAGCGCGTCGAGCTGCGGATCGGCGCCGTCGACGGCGTCGGCGAGCCGCTCGGCAGCGGCAAGCAGCTGCGCGGCTCCGCCGTCGCCGTCGTCGGGCGCGATCGCCTCCGCGCCCGCCGCGGCCGCCTCGCGCAAACCGTCGACCTCCCGAAGTCGCGTCCGCTCGGCGCTCAGCTCGTCGGCCTCCTCGACGCTCGGACCGACCTCCTCGATCTCCTGGATCTCGAAGCAGAGCAGGTCGAGATCGCGGTCCCGGGTGCCGGCGCGGTCGCGAAGCTCGTCGAGCTCCTCCGCGAGCCGCCGCACGCGCCCGTGGGCCGCGGCGACGCGGCCCCGCAGCGCCAGATGCTCGTCGCCGCAGAAGCCGTCGAGCAGGTCGAGCTGCGCCGAGGCGACGGTCAGCCGGCGGTGCTCGTGCTGGCCGAAGAACGACACCAGCCGCCCGCCCAGCTCGCGGAGGTCCGCGGCGGTCGCCGAGCGACCCTGGACGTAGGCGCGCGTGCGGCCCTCGGGACTGACCCGTCGCGCCAGCACGATCTCGCCGTCGTCCTCGAGCTCGACTCGCTCGCGCAGATCCGCGAGCGCCTCTGTCTCGAGCAGGCCCGCGGGCAGCTCGAAGACGCCCTCGACATACGCCTCCCCCGCGCCGGGCCGGACGATCCCCGAGCGCGGCTTCCCGCCCAGCAGCAGATCGAGCGCATGGGCGGGCACTGTCTTGCCCGCTCCGGTCTCGCCGGTGATGGCGTTCAGGCCGCCGTCCGGGCGCAGCTCCGCCCGCTCGATCAGCAGCAGGTTCTCGATCCGCAGCTCCAGCAGCATGGAGCTGGTGTACCGCCGCAGCCGGACGGAGCGGGACCGCCGTGGCTCTCTAGCGGGCTAGGCGACCGAACTTGTCACGTAGGCGGTGGTAGAAGCTCGCTCCGGCCACTTGAGCGAGCAGCGCCATGTCGCGACAGAAGCGGACCTCGATCCGCTCGCGTGGGTGCAGCGTGCAGATCGTGCGCCCGTCTGTGACCACGTCGACCGGCTCGTCGGGCGACTCGTTGCTGACCTGGAGCACGTCGTCGGGAGCTACGACCAGCGCTCGCGCCGACAGTGTGTGGGGAGCGATGAAGGAGACCACGTAGCCCTCCACGCCCCAGGCCATCACCGGACCGCCGTTGGCGAGGTTGTAGCCGGTGGACCCGGCCGGCGTGGCGATCACCAGGCCGTCGCAGCGGACCTCGCCGACCTGCTCGCCCTGAACGGAGTAGCCGAGCTCGGCCACGCGCAGGTCGTGCCGGCGGTGGAAGGAGACGTCGTTGACCGCGACCCACTTCCCGGAGGACGTCTCGACCTCGAGCGCGGGCAGCGGCAGCACGTCGAACGCGCCGCGCAGCGCGCGTCCGATCGCGGCGTCGAGGTCGTCGCGCTCGACGGTCGAGAGGAACCCGATCGCGCCGAAGTTGATCGCGAACACCGGCACGGCGCGCCCGGCGTAGCGGCGCATCGCGGCGAGGATCGTGCCGTCGCCCCCAAGCGCGAGCGCCAGGTCGGTCGGGCCGTCGGGGTCCGCGCCGAGCTCGACGCCTGGCAGCGGCTGCAGGTCGTGCTTCTCTAGCTCCTCGGGCGGGACGCGCAGCGTTACGCCGGCCTCGCTCGTCAGCTCGGCCAGCCGCGCCAGTCCGCGACCGGTCTCCCCGCCACGGGTGTGGCGGGTGAAGACGGTTATCGAGGTCGGCGCGCTCACCGCTCCACCGTTCGGGCCGCCGCGTCCAGATCCTCTACCGCGCCCGCCCTGCCGCCCTCCGCGAGCCAGACGAACGTCTCCTGGTTGCCGGCCGGCCCGGGCAGGCCCGAGGAGGCGTAGCCGAGCACCGCGACGCCGAGCTCGTCACGGGCGTGCGCGCCGACGGCGACCAGCGCGGCGCGGCGGTCGGCGGACTCACGGACCACTCCCCCGCTGCCGACCCGCTCGCGGCCGACCTCGAACTGCGGCTTGACCATCGCCAGGCAGTCGAAGCGGTCGGCGGCGCAGGCGAGCACCGCGCCGAGCAGCTTGCGCAGCGAGATGAACGAGACGTCGATCGCGATCAGGTCCGGCCGCCAGGGCAGGGTGCCGGGTTCCAGCGCGCGCGCATTGACGCGCTCGATCACCGTCACGCGCGCGTCGTTGCGCAGCTGCCAGTGCAGCTCGCCGTAGGCGACGTCGAGCGCCACGACCGCCTCGGCGCCGCGCTGCAGCAGGCAGTCGGTGAACCCACCGGTCGAGGCGCCGACGTCCATGCAGCGGCGCCCGGCCGGGTCGATCGCGAACGCGTCGAGCGCGTTCGCGAGCTTGACGCCGCCGCGCGAGACGAACCGCGGACGCTCGGCGACCGTCAGCTCGACGTCGTCGCTGACCATCTGGCCAGGCTTCTCGGCGCGCCTGCCGTCTGCTCCGATCGTCACCTCGCCCGCCATCACGGCAGCCGCCGCGCGCGAGCGCGACTCGAACAGGCCGCGTTCGGCCAGCAGCGTGTCGAGCCTGCGCTTCGGCACCGCCGGAGCCTATCCCGGCGTTTCGCTCGGCCTCGGTCGCCGGTGATTCACCCCGACGCTCGGGCGACTCCGACCGAACGGACGTTTGTGTGACGACCCTCACAGACAATCGGTACACAGGGACGTACTCTGCTCCATGCAGACGCAAACGAGCCGCCCCCACAGGGCTCCAAGCGTCGAAGACCTTCTCGTTCCAGATCACATACGCATCACTCCTCCCTCGGAAGCGGCCCGCCAATAGGCGGGTCGTTTCTTTTCTGGAGACGGAAAGGCGGCCGCGGCAGGCGGCGTTTCGCTCCAGCAAGAGAAACGCCCGCCCGGAAGGCCCGGGCGGGCGACTCGGATTCCGCTCCTCCCCAGGACGCGGCCGAAGCACGGAAGCGTAGCGCGAACGTGACAGAAGTCGCTTGCGGCGCTTAGGCCAGCGCGCCGCGCGGGGTGAGGACCGCGGCGGCGACTCGCTCGGCGACGGCAGCCGGCGTTAGGCCGACCTCCTCACGCAGCAGCGCGGGCTTGCCGTGGGTGACGTAGCGGTCGGGCAGGCCGACGCGCAGCACGCGCAGGTCGGCGAGCAGATCGCCGTCGGCGAGGTGCTCCAGCACTCCGGCGCCGAAGCCGCCGGCGAGCACGTTCTCCTCGATCGTCACGAGCAGGTCGTGCTCGCCCGCGAGCCGCTCGATCAGCTCGGCGTCGAGCGGCTTGGCGAAGCGCGCGTCGGCGACGGTCGCGTCGACGCCGTGCTCGCTCGCGAGCAGGTCGGCGGCGCCGAGCGCCACCGGCACTCCGTAGCCGTAGCCGAGCAGCGCGACGCGCTCGCCCTCGCGCAGCAGCTCGCCGCGGCCGATCTCGATCGGTCGCGGCCGCTCGGGCAGCGGCACGCCCTCCGCCTCGCCGCGCGGGTAGCGCAGGCCCACCGGCCCGTCGTGGGCGATCGCGGTGTGGAGCATGTCGACCAGCGCGGCCTCGTCGCGCGGGGCCATCAGCGTCATGTTCGGCAGGCAGCGCATGTAGGAGATGTCGAAGGCGCCGTGGTGGGTCGGCCCGTCGTCGCCGACGAGGCCCGCGCGGTCCATCGCGAAGACGACGTCGAGGTTCTGGAGGCAGACGTCGTGGACGATCTGGTCGAAGCCGCGCTGGAGGAAGGTCGAGTAGACGGCGGTGACGGGCTTCGCGCCCTGGAGCGCGAGGCCGGCGGCGAACAGGACGGCGTGCTGCTCAGCGATGCCGACGTCGTGGTAGCGGTGCGGGATCTCGCGCTGGAGGACGTCGAGCCCCGTGCCGGTGTTCATCGCCGCCGTGATCCCGACCACGCGCTCGTCGCGGCGGGCCTCGGCGACGAGGGCGTTGCCGAACACCTGTGTGTACTGCGGCGGCTTGGCCTCCGCCTTCGCCTTGGCCGCCGCGGTCACCGTCGGCTTCGGCGCCGGCGCGCCGTTGACGATCGACGCCGGCTTCGCGGCATGCCAGCGCTCCATCCCCTCGAGGCCGCCCTCCTCGGCGGGAGCGAAGCCCTTGCCCTTGACCGTCGCGCAGTGCACGACGACCGGGCGCTCGGCCTCCAGCGCCTCGCCGATCGCCTCGCGCAGGGCGGCGACGTCATGCCCGTCGATCACGCCGATGTAGGCGATGTCGAGCTCCTCCCAGAAGAGCCCGGGCGCCCAGTAGGCCTTAAGCGACTCCTTGACGATCGGGCCGAGCCGCTCGAAGCGCTCGCCGATGCCGGCCGGCAGCTTGGTCAGGCTCGACTCGACGTCCTCGCGCGCCTTGTGCAGGCGCGGGTTCATCCGGATGCGGTTGAAGTAGCGCGACATCGCGCCGACGTTCGGCGAGATCGACATGCCGTTGTCGTTGACGACGATCACGATCGGCAGCCCGAGGCCGCCGGCGTGGTGAAGCGCCTCGAACGACACGCCGCCGGTCAGCGCGCCGTCGCCGATCACGGCGACGACCTTGCCGTCGGGGCCGATGCCGCTGCGCATCGCCTGCTTGAGGCCGACGGCGTAGCTGATCGAGGTCGAGGCGTGGCCGGCGCCCATGATGTCGTGCTCGGACTCGGGGATCGAGCAGAACGGGGCGAGGCCGCCGTAGGTGCGGATCGTCGGTAGGGCGTCGCGGCGACCGGTGAGGACCTTGTGCGGGTAGGCCTGGTGGCCGACGTCCCAGAGGACCTTGTCGCGCGGCGAGTCGAGCAGGCTGTGGATGGCGACCGCGAGCTCGCAGGCGCCGAGGTTGGCGCCGAAGTGGCCGCCGATCTCGCCGATCGTCTCGATGATCTGCTCGCGGACCTCCTGGGCGACCTGCGCCAGTTGCGCGTCGTCGAGGCCGTCGAGGTCGGCGGGGCCGTCGATGCTGTCGAGCAGCCTTGTCATCGGAGGGTGGTCATCGAAGGACCTCTAAGTCTGGCGGGTCAGGATGTAGTCGGCAATCTGGCGCAACCGGCCGGTGCTCTCGCGTCCCCCGTCCGCCTCGGCCAGCGCCCCCGTGGCGGCGGCGTGGGACGCCGCGGCCAACTCGCGAGCACGGTCGAGGCCGAACACGCTCACATATGTTCGCTTGCCGTGACGCTCGTCTGACCCGCGTGGCTTTCCGAGGGCCTCCTCGTCCCCGGTCGCGTCGAGTATGTCGTCGACGATTTGAAACAAGACGCCGAGCTCCGCGGCAAAACGGCCGTAGCTGATTCTCGCAGGTCGGTCCACTCCGAACAGAAGCAGCACCGAGTCGACGGACGCCGCGATCAGCCGCCCGGTCTTGAGCTCGTGCAGGCGCCGTAGCGCGGCGGCGTCGAGGTCGCCGGGAGCGGTGATGTCGAGGAACTGACCGCCGACCATCCCCCCCACGCCGGCCGCCGCGACGATCTCGCGTACCGCGGCGAGCACGTTCGCCGGCTCGCCCCGCTGACGGCCGAGGGCGAGCTGCAGCGCCTCCGCGAACAGCCCGTCGCCGGCGAGGATCGCGACGTCCTCGCCGAACGCGCGGTGGCAGGTCGGCTTGCCGCGGCGAAGGTCGTCGTCGTCCATCGCCGGCAGGTCGTCGTGGATCAGCGAGTAGGTGTGGATCATCTCCAGCGCGGCGGCGAGCGGGAGGACGTCGTCGGTCTCGTGGCCGAGCGCCTCCGCAGTGGCCAGCGCGAGCACCGGCCGGATCCGCTTGCCGCCGGCGAGCAGCGAGTAGCGCATCGCCTCGGTCAACCGTTCCGCGCCGGCCACCTCGCTGAGGTCGATCTGCTCCAGATAGGCGTCGATGCGGCGCTGGAGGTCGGTCGGGAAGGCCGCCTCCCCGCCCGGTGCGCTCACCGTCGCGCGGCTCCCGGCTTCACAACAGCCGCTCTTGGCCGGCGCTCGGCGCCTCGCGCTCGACGTCGCGCGCCATCGCGTCGATCGTGGTTCCGACCCGTGCGGCGATCTCTGCGCAGCGATCGACCAGCTCCGCGGCGCGGTCCGCGTCGATCTCCGGCGTGCGCAGCTCGCGCGCGGCGTCCTCGAGCTCGCGAATCGCGGCGTCCAGCTCTGGCTTCATCGCACGCCCACCCTTCCGATCGAGATCTCAGCGAGCTCGGCGGTCGCCGCTCGCCTCACTTGGAGCTCACCTGCTCGCGCTCGACCGCTCCGAGGATGCCGTTGACGAAGCCTGGAGCGTCGGTCCCGCAGAGCTCCTTCGCCGTCTCGACCGCCTCGTCGATCGCGACCTCGGCCGGGACGTCGACGCGGTGCAAGAGCTCGAACAGGGCGACGCGCAGGATCCCGCGCTCGAGCGGAGCGATGCGGTCGAGCGTCCAGCCGGTGGCGTGGCGCTCGATCAACTCGTCGAGCTGCTCGCGCTCGCGCTCGACGCCGTCCACGAGCTCGCGCGTGAACGGCGTGGCGTCCTTCGGGACGAGCTGCTCGAGCGGCCGGCCGGTGAGATCGGCCTGGTAGAGAGCGACGACGGCCGCGCGGCGCTGATCGGTCCGCCGCATGACTGCCGCCTATGCGCGGGAGACGTAGTCGCCGGAGCGCGTGTCGACGCGGACGCGATCGCCGACGTTGACGAACAGCGGCACCCGCACCGTGACGCCGGACTCGAGCGTCGCCGGCTTGTCGCCGCCGCCCGACACCGTGTCGCCCTTCAGGCCCGGCTCGGTCTCGGTGACCGCCATCTCGACCGCGCTCGGCACCTGGACGTCGGCCGGCTTCTCGTCGACGTACAGCAGCTCGACGTCCTGGTTCTCGACCACCCACTTGAGCGAGTCGGCGAGCTGGTCCTCCGGGATCGCAACCTGCTCGTAGCTCTGGGAGTCCATGAAGTGGGCGTCCGAGCCGTCCGAGTAGAGGTACTGCATCTTGCGCGTCTCGGTCCGCACCGGCCGAAACTTCTCCCCCGCCCGAAACGTCCGCTCGATCGAGGCCCCGTCCTGCAGCCGCTTCAGCTTCGTGCGCACGAACGCGCCGCCCTTGCCCGGCTTGACGTGCTGGAACTCCACGACCTTGAAGACGGTTCCGTCGACGTCGATGTGGGTGCCGTTCTTGAACTGATTCGTCGAGATCACGGCCCGCGAGGGTACCGGGCCAAGATCGCGGACGGTCGCTGACGGCTACGAATCGAGGTCGGCGGGCAGGCGGTGTTCCTCGCGCAGCTTGTCGAGGTGGGCGTGGAGGCTGAGCGCGGCTATGGGGCGGAGCTCCGGGCCGACGTCGGCCCAGGCGCGGTCGAGTAGGTCGTCGTCGGTGCGGGCGCCGGCGTCGAGTGCGGCGAGCAGCAGGCGCTCGCGCTCGAGGCGGTGGGCGATGTACTCGTCGAGCTTGGCGGCGGGGTCCCAGACGTAGGGACCGTGGCCTGGGCAGAGGACTTCGAGGTCGAGGGTGCGGAGGCGGCGGAGGGAGTCGAGGTAGGCGGACAGCGAGCCCTCGCCGGGCATGATGAAGACGCTGCCCTGCCCCATAACGAGGTCGCCGGCGAAGCAGATGCCCGCGGTCAGCAGGCTTACGTGGTCGGGCGTGTGGCCGGGCGTTGCGATGGCGGTCAGCGGTCCGAGGGTGTCGCCCTCGACCGGCAGGCGGACCGGAACGCCGCCGGTGAGCTCGGCCAGGCGTGCGGCTCCCTCGGCGTGGTCTGGGTGGGTGTGGGTCAGAGCGATGCCCTCGATCTCGCCGCCGGCGGCGTCGAGGACGGCCTGCAGGTGGGCTGGATCGTTGGGTCCCGGATCGACGACCCAGCCGTCGACGACGTAGGTGTTGGTGCCGTCGAGCGTCATCGGCGACGGGTTCGGGGCGCGGATGCGCATGACCCCCTCGGGATGGCGCTCCTCGACCACCCGTCCATCCTCCCAGGCGACAGCGGGTCCAATCGACGGACGCGATCTTTGGACGGCGGGCGAATGGAGAACCGCGGTCGGCCGGCCACCATTGGGAGGGTGCGAGACGCGGACCGGATCAAGCGCTACACGCTCGTCCAGCGGTCGCCGCCCAACGGCAAGCCCGACGGCGTGCGCCGCTTCAGCCTGGCCCGTGTCGGGGATACGCCGCGCTCGGCCGTCGGGGGCGACCGTCTCGACCGGCTAGAGCGGATGGAGCGGATCGTCGAGGCCGAGCGCGACGTGTCGCGCAATGGCGGCGATCCGGAGGACGATCGGCGCGAGCGGGACGGGCCCTCGCCGGACGGGACTCAGGACAGGCGCAGCTGACCGTCGTCAGACGAGGATCAGGACATGCGCAGCTGACCATCGTCGGGCGGCGGTCCGGGGTCCTGGCCCAGCAGGGCGCGGAAGCGGCGGGCGGCGCTGGGCGCGTCGTCGTCGCGGTTGTTGTTGAAGAGGACGTGGACCTCCTCGGCCTGCTCGGCGAGCGTGTGGACACGGCCAGCGATCTCCTCGAGCTCCTCGTCGCCGTAGATCCAGCCGAAGCGCTCGGCGACCGACTTGCCGTGCAGGTAGCCGTGCGTGTCGCGGCCGTGCAGGCGCATGTAGGCGAGGTCGTCACGGGTGACGGCGTCGAGCGCGGGCATGATCGAGAAGTTGTCGTCCGGCGGGGCGTCGACGCAGACGAACGTGACGTTCTGCTCCGAGCACCAGGCGAGCGTCTGCTCCGTGCGCTCGCCGGTCACCCAGCCACGGTGGCGCAGCTCGAGCGCGGGCCGGCGCGGCGCCACGGCCGCGACGAGCGGCTCGAGCTCCTCGAGCGAGTGCTGCGACGGCTTGAACGCGGGCGTGCACTGGAGCAGCAGCGCGCCGAGCTTGCCGGCCTGCTCGAGCGGCTCGATCGCGTTCAGCAGCTCCTCGGTCAGCGCCGCCTCGAGCTCGGGGTCGAGCAGCACGCGGCCGCGGCCGGTCGTCCGCGCGCGGTCGCGCAGCTCCGGCGGCAACGAGTCGAGTCCGGCGCTGTGGCGCGAGAGCAGCCGGTGGAGCTTGACGTCGAAGGTGAACTCGTCGGGCGTGACCTCGACCCAGCGGCGCACGGTGTCGCGCTCCGGGACGGCGTAGAAGCTGGAGTTGAGCTCGACGCCCTCGAAGCGCTCGGCGTACCAGGGCAGCCGCTGGCCGGCGGGCATGCCCGGCGGGTACCAGCGCTTGACGAAGCCCGGGTCGGCCCAGCTCGAGGTGCCTACGAGGATGCGACCGGCCATTGCCTCAACCTACCCCCGCCTGCCCCAGCGGTGGCCGGCCGGGGCGACCGCCCGTAGGCGGCTCTCGACGTCCTCGTCCTCCTCGCTGCTCCACGCCCGCTGCGGCTCGATGTGGTGGACCTCGGCGCCGGGCAGGTCGACGCGCTCGAGCCGGCGGAAGTCGTGGACGAGCACGTTTGTCACGCCCTCGCGGTGCTCGACGCGGCCGTCGGCGATCACGAGCGGCTCGCCGCGAACGGCGAGCCGGCAGCGGTCGTGCACGGGCGGCGGGACGATCAGGTTGATCGTGCCGAACTCGTCCTCGAGCAGCATGAACGTCACGCCCTTCGCGGTCGCGGGACGCTGACGGGCGACGACAAGTCCCGCCACGCGTGCCGGGCTGCCGTTGCCGGCGCGCTCCAGCTGGGCGCTCGAGATCGCTCCCGCGGGCAGCGCCGGGCGCATCAGCTCGAGCGGGTGCTCGCGCAGCGTGACCCCGGTCGAGCCGTAGTCGGCCAGTAGCCGCTCCCACGCCGTCAGCGCACGCAGCTCCGGGCCCGCGTGGCCCTCGAGCGGCAGCCCGAGCTGATCCCCAACCTCGCCGAGCGAGATCCCGGGAGCCGCCACGCCCAACATCCACAGCGCCTGGCGGCGGCGCTCGGACTCCGGGCCCTCGACAAGCGAGTCGCAGGCTCCCGCCCAGGCCAGCCGCCCGAGCGTCTCGGCGCCAGCCCCGCCGCGCGCCGCGAGGTCGCTCACCGACGCCCATCCCCCACTCCGCTCGCGCTCGTCTACCAGCGCCCGCACCTCGCTCTCCTTGACCCCGTTGACGTAGCCGAGGCCGATCCGCACCGCGCCGTCCTCGACCGAGCACTCGGCGCCGCTGGCGGACACGCATGCCGGCAGTACCTCGAGTCCGCGCCGCTGCGCCTCGTGCACGAGCGCGTCGGGCGGGCAGAAGCCCATCGGCTGCTCGTTGAGCAGCGCGCAGAGGAACTCGGGGCCGTAGTGCACGCGCAGCCAGGTCGACTGGTAGGCGAGCAGGCCGAATGCCGCCGAGTGCGCCTTGGGGAAGCCGAAGCCGGAGAAGCCGACTATCTGCCCGTAGACCCGCTCCGCGACCTCCCGCTCTACCCCCTTGCCCACCGCCCCGGCGACGAAGCGGCGCTCGAAGCCGCGCATCAGCTCCTCCGAGCGCCGCCGGCTCATCGCGCGCCGCAGCCCCTCGGCCTCGCTCGCCGAGAAGCCGGCGAACGCCATCGCGACCTCGATCACCTGGTCCTGGAAGACGATCGCGCCGAGCGTGTCGCGCAGCACCGGCTCGAGCGTCGGATGCTCGTAGGGCACCTGGTAGGCGGGGTCCTCGCGCAGCATCCGGCGGCGCTCGCTGTAGGGGTGCACGGCGCCGCCGAGGATCGGCCCGGGCCGGACGAGCGCGACCTGGACGGTCAGGTCGTCGAGGTTCTCCGGCTTGGTCCGCTTGAGCATCTGCATCTGGGCGCGGCCCTCGATCTGGAAGACGCCCATCGTCTCGGCGGCCTGGATCTCCTCGTAGACCCGCTTGTCGCCGAGGTCGATCCGCGACAGGTCGATCCGCTCGTTGCGCTCTTTCGCCACCAGCTCGACGCAGCGCTCGACGCAGGAGAGCATCCCGAGGCCGAGCAGGTCGATCTTCAAGAAGCCGGCGTCGGCGCAGGAGTCCTTGTCCCACTGGACCATCTGGCGGCCCTCCATCGCCGCCGGCTGGATCGGGCAGAGGTCGGTCAGCGGCTGGGTCGAGACGACCATCCCGCCGGGGTGCTGGGACATGTGGCGCGGCAGCCGGCGCACCTCGCGAACGAGGTCGACGAGCGCCTCCCAGCGCGGCGAGCCGGCGGCCTGGGTGCGGACTTCCGCGACCTCCGCGGAGATGTCGTTGCGCTCCTTCCATGGGTCGACGGTGCGCGCGAGCCGCTCGACTTCGGCCGGCGGTAGCCCGAGCGCCTTGGCGAAGTCGCGCACCGCCGAGCGAACCTGGTAGGTCGGGAACGATGCGACGAGCGCCGAGCGGTCGTGGCCGTAGCGGTCGTGCACGCGCGGGATCAGCTTCTCGCGGATGTCGCGCGGGAAGTCGAGGTCGATATCGGGGACGGCGGTCAGCTCGTCGTTTAAGAAGCGGCCGAGGTGGAGGTCGTTGGCGACCGGGTCGACGTGCGAGAGGCCGGTCAGGTAGCAGACAAGCGACGACACGCTCGAGCCGCGCCCGCGGCCGGGCGGCAACAGTGCCCGCACCGTGTCGGGGCCGCGGACCTCGATCGCGACCTCGCGCGCCAGCTCGAGCATGTCGCGGTGGAGCAGGAAGAAGCCGGACAGACCGAGGTTGCGGATCACGCGCAGCTCCTCCTCGAGGCGGGGGTCGGCCTCGTCGCGCAGCTTGCCGCTGCGCGGGTAGCGCTCGTCCATGCGCGCCCGGCAGGCCTCGGCGAGCTCGCGGTCGGCCGCGGGGTCGCCTTCGCGCGGGTAGACGTAGCCGAGGTCGCTGCGGAGGTCGAACTCGATCCGGTCGGCGATCCGGACGGTCTCAGCGACCGCCTCGGGGTGCTCGCGAAAGCGCTCGGCCATCGCCTCGGGCGGGGCGAGCGCGTGGGCTGAGTTGCCGCGCCGCTGGGCCTCGCACTCGTCGAGCGTGCGGCCGAGGCGGACGGCGACCAGCGCGTCCTGGAGCGCGGCGCGCGACCGGTCGTGGCTGTGGACGTTGCCCGTCGCCACGGTCGGCACGCCGAGCCGTCCCGCGAGCTCGGAGAGCAGGCGGTTGCGGCGGCGGTCGTGGCGGGCAAAGGGGCGCTGGAGCTCGATCCGCAGGTGGTCTGCGCCGAAGATGCCCAGCAGCCGCCGGGCGGCCTGGGCCGCCTCGGCGTGGCGGCCGTCCTCGACCGCCCGTGCGACGGCGCCGTGGCGGGCACAGCCCGAGAGGCAGATCAGGCCCTCGGAGCGGCGCTCGAGGTCCTCGTAGAGCGTGCGCGGCGGCAGCGGCTCGCGGCCGGGGTGCGGACGCGTGCCCGCGTGCGCGGCGGTGATCAGGCGGCAAAGGTTTGCGTAGCCCGTGCGCGTCTCGCACAGCAGCGTCAGGTGGGCGCCGTCATCGAGCGTCAGCTCGGCGCCGGCAATCGGCCGCAGCCTGAATTCCACGTCGCTGGTCGCGTCGGCGAGCTCCATCGCCCCATGCAGCCCGTCGTGATCGGTGAGCGCAATCGCCCGATAGCCCTGCCTTGCAGCCGTAGCCGCCAGCTCGTCCGGCAGCGACGCCCCGTCAAGGAACGAGTACGCCGAGTGACAATGCAGCTCCACATACGACACGAACACATGTTCGCATCGTATGCAAGGCGCTGCAAGCGCTTCGCAAGAGGAGGACGCTACTTGCTGTCGACCAAGCGCTGAACGGCCGCCGCGAAGCGGCGCAGGTCGTCGAGGCGCCCGAGCGCCGCGAATACCTCCCGATCGTCGATGTCCAAGTACATGCGGACGAGCACGTTACGCTGCCCTGCCGCGGCTGCCAGCTTGTCGCCCAGGTCTTGATCGATGCAACCAGCTGCCGCGAGGCTCCGAAAGACACCGGCGTAGCTGGACGGGGGCTCCACCGCCAACTCGCTCACGAGTTGGGAGCCGATGTCGATGCACGTCTGGATCGCAAGCTGGAGCCAGCGCTCGGTCATCGCACGCAGCCGCTCGTCGGCGAGGTAAGCCTCTTCTCCCCCCGCCCGGACCTCGTCCAGGAGCTCGATCTGGTGCTCGAGACGGTTGAGACGAATCCCGACGTGATCTCGGTCGAGAGCGCGTACGAGCCGCTCGCGCTTGGCGCTATCGATGCTCGGGACCGACGCGCGCTCGTCGACTTTCGTCATGGACCCATCCTCGCGCATCGAACGGATGCGACAGCCACTTCCGCCATGGCCTCAGCTGCGCTGGACGAACCAGCCGCCGCCGGTCACGTCGTGAAAGACGACGGTATTGCGACCATCCTCGAGCACGAGCTCGAAGTAGCGGCGGCGGAGCATTCGCCGCGTCCACCAGCGGTCCTCGACGACCCAGTCCTCGCGTATGGCTTCGACCTGAGCGCGGCCGACGGCTTCGGGCAGGCCGTGAGCGTCAACGCGGATGCTCACCGGTCGTGGAGCGCCGAGGCGGCGTGCCGAGGCCGTCGCGATCATGGATCGGTGGTCAGGTCCGGGAACGGGGCGAGGACCGCGCGGCGCTCGGGCAGTCGTGAGTCGGGGTCGACCTCGAGCACACGCAGGGCCGCGCTCTCGTCCGCGGCCTGGCGCGCTTGGCGTACGGCCTCGGTGAGGCGCGAGTGGCGCTCGCGGGTGCCGCCGTCGAGCATGCGGGTCTGGTCTTGCGCGGGTGGTCCGAACGCCTCGACCTCCAATCCGAGCGACTCGGCAGGGGCGGGCAGGTCGGCCAGCCGTGGGGCGAGCGCGAGCCGGATCCGCTCGGGATCGGCGCTCGCGCGGCGGAGCGTGACGGGCAGGCGCCAGGTCCCGCCGGCCACGAAACGTGCCGAGATCGCGAGTGCCCGCAGCGATCGTCCCCGCCGCTCCGTGCGCGCCAGCACTCGTGCGATCAGCAAGTCGAGCGCCCGCTCGAGTTGCTGCCCGAACGCTGCCTCCGGCAGATCGATCCGCTCGTTGACCGGCTCCGGCGGGCGCCGGGGCTCGATCGGCGCGTCGTCCCCGTTCGCCAGGTCGAGCGCGTGCAGGCCCGGATGCCCGAACCGCTCCGCCATCGCCGGCCTGGGGATCGCAGCCACCTCGCCTAGCGTGCGGATGCCCAGCCGCTCCAGCACCTCCGGCAGATCGCTCAGCTCGGGCCGCGAGCGCAGCAGGCCGACCGGCAGCGGCGTAAGGAACCGGACCATCCGCCCCCGCTCGACGACCAGCGTCGCCCGCCGCTGGCGCGTCTGCGTCGCCGCGCACCACGCCACGAACCGGCTCGACCCCACACCCAGCCGCGCGCTTCGCCCCAGCACCCGCCGCGTCGCGGCGAGCACGCCGTCCAGCCCGCCGCCGTGGAGCCCGCGCAGCCCGTCGGCCGCGAAGAAGGCCGTGCCCGGCAGCTCCGACTCCGGCGCCCCGCCGATCGACTCGATCCGTCCCAGGACCTCGTCCCACAATCCGCGCGCGCCCTCCGGATCCGGAGGCACCAGCCGCAGCTCGGGACATCGCGACAGCGCCTCACCGACCCGCATCCCAGGCACGATCCCGAACGCTTCCGCCGCCGCCGACACCTCCCCGACCGCCTGCCCGCCCCCCACCTCAGGAGCCAGGGCCACAGGCTCGGCAGCGAGCGTCCGCCGGTCCCCGAGCGCCGCCAGGAGCGCGAACCTCGGAATCAAGACAGCTACGATCATGCGAACACATGTTCGCATAGCTCCAGGACGGATGCGCCGGACCCGACCGCAACGATCGAGGGCAGCTCCGCGTCGGCTGCCTCTCACTCTTTAACGGTTGCACGAATTCAGGTGAAGCTGTACCATCACCCCGGACCCGCCTCGAGCGGGCCGGCTTGGGAGGGTAAGCCGTCGTCTTTCTCCAGCCGAAGCTATGGATCCCTGACCGAGGGGGAATGGTTTCGGACCACAGGCGAATCGCCAACGGCGGTAGCCAGCCCGAGAACGGCGGCAAGAAACGGTCTCGCACATATCGGTGCACCGTCTCCACCCCTGTGGCGACGGTAGCCGCAGCCTGCAGCATTTCGCTGTTGGTGTGAATTTCAGGAGACATACCATGCATCTAGCCCGCAGCAACCTGATCCTGTCCGTGGTGCTGGCGCTAGGGGTCACGGCGCTCGCCGCACCTCCCTCGCTAGCCCAGCTCGAACCCCTCGCCCATAATCAGTTCGTCCCTCTGATCGCCCAGCAGGAAGTGCACAACGGGAGCGACCTCGCTTGCCCCGCCGTCACTCCCAGCCCGGCCCCCAGCCCCGCCCCGACGACGACCTCCGGCGGCTGCCGCATCCACTACACGAGCGACGTCGTCGACTTCGTCTATCACCTGTCCGCCGGTGGAACGGAAGTCTCTGTGGGCGTCTGTGCCATGGAATTCGACCTGCGCATCGACTCGGACGCCGAAGGCTATGCGTCACACCAGGAATTCGCGCAGGGCCAAATAGGGGCATGCACGCGGAGGCCATGTGGGAACGCAACGCCGCCACCGGGCGAAGCACGCGCCTTCTCGTTCTTCACACGCGAATTCGAACCCGAGCCGGAACTCGCGACCATGCTGTTCTGCCACGAGGCGCCGGACGGCACGAATCCCGGGCACTGCGAAGTCAACGTCGTGATGACCTCTCCAACCCTGCACAGGACCAGGCTTTCCGCATCCGATGTCCGGGGGCACGGGAGCACCTTCCCGCAGTGCGAAATGGATGGAGTCTTCAACCAGGAACAGCTACTCCAGACCACCGGGGAAGGACAACTCGAGCAGAGGGTCGAAATCAGGCACCGCTAACGCGGTTCCGACGGACGATAACCACGGAGAGCCCGCCCAGCGGGCCCTCCGCTCGACCTTCGAGGGCTACGAGACGACCGTCAGGGCCTTGGGGAAGCGGGTCAGGACTCGGGACCCGCCCTCCTCGACCACCACGAGGTCCTCGATCCGGACGCCGAGCTCGCCCGGGAGGTAGACGCCGGGCTCGACGGTGACGACGTTCCCGACCGCCAGCGTGCCCTCGGCGCCCTTGGCGAGCCTCGGGCCCTCGTGGACCTCGAGGCCGACGCCGTGCCCCAGGCCGTGGCCGAAGCGCTCGCCCTCCCCCGCCTCCTCGATGATCGTTCGCGCCACCCCATCGACGGCGGCGCAGCCGGCGCCCGGCTCGACGGCGGCGAGCGCCATCTCCTGAGCGCTCAGTACGAGCTCGTAGACCGTCCGCTCGCGCTCCCCGACCGCACCGGTGGCGACGGTGCGCGTGCAGTCCGAGCAGTAACCGTCGAGGCGGGCGCCCCAATCGACCGTCAGCAGTACGTTCGGCAAGATCACGGCGTCGCGCGGCTCGGCGTGCGGCAGCGCGGCGTGGGCGCCGTTGGCGACGATCGAGGGAAACGACGGCTCGTCGGCGCCCGCGAGGCGCAGCTCGTGCTCGAGGTCGAGCGCCACCGCGCGCTCCGTGCGCCCGACGAGGCCACGCTCGAGCACCCGCTCGAAGGTGACCGTGGCCAGCTCCGCCGCGGCCGCGATCCGCTCACGCTCGCCGGCGTCCTTGACCTCGCGCAGCTGCTCGACGAGCCCCCCGCCGGCGACCAGCTCGACGCCGGTCCCGGCGCGCTCCACCAGCCGCGCGTGGGCCCTGACGTTCACATGCGCGTCGTCGAAGCCGGCGTGCCCGCGCGGCAGCCGGGCGGCCAGCTCGCCGAGCAGGTCCCTCCCGGCCTGCACGATCTCGAAGCCGTCGACCTGGCTCGCCGCCTGCTCGACGTAGCGGAAGTCGGTCAGGAAGAGGCGCTCGTCACCCGTCAGCACGCACGCCCCGTTGGTGCCGGTGAAGCCGGTCAGCCACCGCACGTCGACCAGCGAGGTGACGAGCAGGGCGTCGAGCTCGCGCCCGCGGACCAGCTCCAGCAGCCGGTCGGCGCGCGCAGCGCTCACTCGCCGAGCTCGCGCCGCAGGATCTCGAGCGCCTCGCGGTAGCCGTCGGCGCCCTTGCCCTGCACGCGGCCGACGCAGAGGTCGCGGATCACGGACAGCCGCCGCCACTCGTCGCGGCTGTCGACCTCGGAGATGTGGACCTCGACGGCCGGCAGCGCGCAGACCTCGAGCGCGTCGCGGATCGCATACGAGTAGTGGGTCCAGGCACCGGGGTTGAGCACGAGCCCGTCGGCGCGCTCGCGGGCGATGTGCAGCTGCTCGCAGTACTCGCCCTCGTGGTTGGTCTGCCAGAAGGTGACGTCGAAGCCGACCTCGTCGGCGAAGCGCTTGATCTTGCCCTCCAGCTCCGGCAGCGAGAACGTCCCGTACTGCTCCGGGTCGCGCTTGCCGAGCTGGTCGAGGTTGACCCCGTGGATGACATCGATCCGTCGCTTCACCGCAGCCAACCTAGCGGCTAGCCCGCGTGGAGCTCGGCCACGGCGGCGCGCAGGTCGCCGGGGTCGACGGCGTGCCCCGGCGTGACGTCGCCGGGCGCCTGCAGCAGCACGAACGGCACCCGCCCGCCCTCGCGCTTCTTGTCGCGCTCGGTCAGCGCGACGACCTCGTCGACCGTCGCGCCGGTGAACGTCAGCGGCAGGCCGTGCTGCTCGAGCAGTCGCGCGACCTCGTCGCGCAGCGCGTCGGCGCCCGAGAGGCGCAGCGTGGCGAGCAGCCCGATCGCCACCGCCTCGCCGTGGCGGTAGCGCGCGTAGGCGGTGGCGGACTCGATCGCGTGGGCGACCGTGTGCCCGAGGTTCAGCACCTGGCGGCGGCCGGAGTCGCGCTCGTCGGCGGCGACGACCGCGAGCTTGGTGCGCAGGCAGCCGAGGATCGCGTCGTCGTCCACGGGTCCGCCGCGGCGGACCTGCGCCCACAGCGGACCTCCGGCGATCAGCGCGGTCTTGACGACCTCGGCGTAGCCGGCCGCCAGCTCCACGGCAGGGAGCGTCTCCAGCGTCCCGGGATCGCAGATCACCGCCGACGGCTGGTGGTAGGCGCCGGCGTAGTTCTTGCCCTCGGCGAGGTCGACGCCGGTCTTGCCGCCATAGGCCGAGTCGACCTGGGCGACGAGCGTCGTCGGCACCTGGACGTGACGGGCGACGCGCTGGTAGATCGCGGCGCAGAAGCCGGCGAGGTCGCCGACGACGCCGCCCCCGACGGCGACGACGATGTCGCCCCGCTCGGCGCCGGAGCGGGCCAGCTCGCCCAGCACCCGCTCGGCGGTCGCGAGCGTCTTGTGGCGCTCGCCCGCCGGGATCTCGATCGTCTGCTCGCCCTCGACGCGGTGGTGGGCGGCGACCTGCTCGTCGGTGACGACGAACCGGCGCCCGTCGCGCGGGTAGTCGAAGCCTGCCGCGACCAGGCCACGGCCGAAGAACACCGGGTAGGCGCCCGAGGCCGCCTCGGCCCAGATCATCCGCAGGCCATCGATGCCGGCGGCGCGCGCATCGCGCAGAGCGACCAGCGCGGGCAGCGCCCGCTGGCGCGTCTCACGCTCGCCTGGAGGCAGCACGGCGTCGGCGATCGACTCGTACAGCGCCGCCCGCTCGGCGTGCAGCTCGTCGAAGCGGCCACGGTCGCGCGCCAGCGGCCGGCCCTTGCCGGACGCGCGATGCCAGGCGTCGTCGGCGCCGATCTCGAGCTGGACGACGGTATGCCCGCGCAGCGCCGCGCGCACGCGCTCGGAGCCGACGGTCCCGCCGCCGAGGGCGATCACGCGCGCGTCCTCGCGTGCGAGCAGCTCGAGCGCCAGCTCCTCCTCGCGGGTGCGGAACGCCGGCTCGCCCTCGCGATCGAAGAACGACTCGATCGACTCGCCGAGCCGCTCCTCGAGCAGGCGGTCGGAGTCGAGCGCCTCGACCCCGAGCTCCGCCGCCGCCCTGCGCGCGGCGGTCGACTTCCCAGCGCCCATGAAGCCGACGAAGACGAGCGCGCCGCCACCGGCGCGCGCGGGACCGTCGGCGCTCAGCGCCTCCACCCGATGCGCTCCTCGTAAGCGCGCAGGGCGGCGACGGCGTCGCCGACGTGGTCGCCGCCGAGCTTCTCCTTGTAGGCGTCGGCGAGCACGAGCGCGACCATCGCCTCGGCGACGACCGCCGCGGCCGGCACGGTGCAGGAGTCGGTCCGCTCGCGCAGCGCGGCGGCCGGCTGCTTGGTCTCGATGTCGACCGAGCGCAGCGGCTTGGTCAGCGTCGGCAGCGGCTTCATCGCGCCGCGAACGACGACGGGATCGCCGTTGGTCATCCCGCCCTCGATCCCACCGGCGCGGTTGGTCTCGCGCTCGAAGCCATGCTCCTCGCCGTAGAAGATCTCGTCGTGGGCCTTCGAGCCGACGCGCCCGGCGAGGTCGAAGCCGTCGCCGATCCCGACGCCCTTCATCGCCTGGATCGACATGATCGCCTGGGCGAGGCGGCCGTCGAGCCGCGTGTCCCATGAGACGTGCGAGCCGATCCCGGGCGTGACGCCGAAGGCGATCGCGTCGTAGACGCCACCGAGCGACTCGTTCGCCTTGCGCGCGACGTTGATCTCCTCGACCATCGCCGCGCTGGCGTCGGCGTCGAGGCAGCGGACCGGGGACTCGTCGACGGCGTCGAAGTCGGCCGGGGTGAGGTCGTCGCGCAGTGGGGCGGTCACCGACCCAATCTGCAGCACGTGGCTGCGGACTTCGACGCCGAATGCGCGCAGGTAGACCTTCGCGAGCGCGCCCGCGGCCACCCGGGCCGTCGTCTCACGCGCGCTGGCGCGCTCGAGCACGTTGCGCACGTCGGTGAAGCCGAACTTCTGCACGCCGGCGAGGTCGGCGTGGCCGGGGCGCGGCAGGTGGACCTCGTCGACCTCGGCGTCGACCGGCCACGGGTTCATCCGCTCTTCCCAGTTGGCGTAGTCGCGGTTCGCTATCCGCAGCGACACCGGGCTGCCGAGCGTACGCCCGTGGCGGATGCCCGACGTGACCTCCGCGCGGTCCTTCTCGATCTTCATCCGGCCGCCGCGGCCGTGCCCGAGCTGGCGGCGCGCAAGATCGCGGTCGATGTCGTCGGGCGTGACCTCGACGCCGGCGGGCAGGCCCTCGACCACTGCCGTGAGACCGGGTCCGTGGGACTCGCCGGCGGTGGTGAAGCGGATCGTCATGCGGCCAGACACCCTACCGAGGGCACTGGCCGCCGCGACGGCTCAGAAGGGCTCGTAGGACGGGCAGGTCCGTGAGGTCCTGCTCGGTGCGCAAGGATTGAACGGGTTGACGATCCGCTGGTCGCCGCCGCCGAGGTCGATCGACGGGATGCCGACAAAGCCGCACGCCGCCTGGCCGTTGCCATCGGCGTCGTCGGCGACCTCGAAGAGCTCGACGACGTTCGAGTAGTCGTCGTTGTCCTGGTCGTCCTCGCCGTCGAGCAGCGTGTCGCCGTCGACGTCCGGATCGGCCAGGTCCAGGGCGGCGAACGGACGCTCGCCGAAGTCTCCCGGTGCCTGAGGCGTCGGGCATGCCAGCACCGGCTCGGGCCACGCATCGATCTTGTACTCGTCCTGTGCCCAGAAGGGCCCCCAGTACTTGGGGTCGCCGGGCCCGCGCTCGGACTCGAGCCAGTTCGAAAGGCCGTCGCGGTCCGCGTCGCGCTCGTCGTCGCGCCAGGCCGCGTCGCCGTGGAGGTCGTAGGAGGCCGGGAAGGCGTACGGGGGCGCCGGCAGGCCGTAGGAGGGCCCGCGCCAGGAAGGCGCCACCGGTACCTCGCTCGCGCTGCTGTACTGCGTGCCATCGCTGTATCCGAGCGGCGACTCGAGGTCGATGCCGCCGCCCTTGGAGGGGATCAGCGAGCTGCCGGTGACGACCCAGGCGCGGTACTCCTCGTGGCCGAGCAGGCCGTCGCCGTCGAAGTCGATCGCGCGGTCCGAGGGATCGAGCGGGTTCGGATACGGCCGCCTGTCGGGGTACGGAACCGCCTTGACGTTGAGGTCCTTGGCCGAGAAGTACTCCCAGCCGTCCGAGCTGCCGTCCTTGTCGGTATCCCGCAGGCACGGGTCGGTGCCGTACTGGAGCTCGTCGTCGTTGGACAGCAGGTCGTCGTCGTGGTCGGCGTCGCTCTTGCAGACCTTGGGAGCCGGGCTACCGTCACCGCCGGCGCCGGGTGCGTCGGCGCTGAGACCGAGGACGACCGGAGAGAGGCGGCGCGGCGTGAACGCGCTGAAGCGGCCGGCTAGCACGCGCAGCTTGAGCCGCGTCGGGCGCTGCTTGCCCTCGGCGACCACGAGCAGCCGGGCGACGCTCGCGGGGACCTTGACGACCAGCTTGCGGCTGCTCGCGCGGCGGGGCTTGGCGAACGCCGTGCGCCCGCTCGGGCCCTGGAAGACGACGGTGTTGCGGCGTGGCTTGGACTTGAAGCTCTTGCCGCGGATGACGAGTAGCTCGCCGACCTCGATCCGCATCGGCGTGACGCGTGTGATCTTCGGCACGGGGCCCTTCGCGCGCTTGGCGGCCGCGGCCGGAGCCGCCAGTGGGGCGAGTGCGAGCAGCGCCGCGCCAACGGCGATCAGGAGGGTCGTGAGTCGGGACATCTTCACGGTCTATCGGCCTCGCTGTGGATTGCTTGAGTGGTCGTCGGCCTCCGGCTCGCCGCCGTCCGCCAGCACGAGGTCGACGAGCGACGGCAACGCAAAGCGCCGCGTCGATCCGGTCGATGTCCGCGCGAGCGGACCCTCGGCGGCGGACGTCGCGCCGAGCCTCACCCGCCGGATCTCGTCGATGCGCAGGCGGTAGGAGTCGCCGAGGTCGTTGGTGAACGAGTGCTCGGAGCCCGGACCGATGTGGACGAAGGCGCAGTTGGAGCGGCTCGGCTCGCATCGACCCTCGCCCGCCGCCTTCAGCGTCGAGTCGACGAGGAAGACCGCGTTGCCGCCGTTCTCGGACGCGCCCATGAAGATCAGGACCGGAGCCGCCTGGTTCGGCAGCATGTCGAGCTTGTGCACGCCGCGCTGCTTGCGGCGCTTGCCGTTCTGCCAGAAGGTGACGTCGGCGACGTACTCGAACTCCGCCGGCGGCTGAGCGTCCGGACCGCCTGGGGCCGGCGGCTGGCCGGGAGCGACCCCACCGCCCCCGTCGGGCGCGATGTCACCGCTCCCGCCCGGGGTAGCCCCGGAGTCGCCGCCGGTCGCGCCGGCGGTCGCGCCTGAGTCGGCTGTGGAAGCGCTGCTCGTGACGCCCTTCGGCGGCTTGAACGGATCCTTCGCGGCGAAGACGTCGAGCGCGGAGCCAACGCCCGACGAGTCCGCGTCGGCGGTGTCGAGCTGGACCTTTGGTCCCTCCGCGCGCGCCGGGCCTGCCGTGGGCGCCGGCTCGGGCTCGGACGGAGCGGCCGAGGACTCCAGCAGCACCGCGGGAACCGCGAGGATCGCGAGTGCGAGCAACGCGGCCACGGGCCACAAGCGCTTCGCGCGCAGGTCGTGCCAGATGTCTTGGAGGAGATCTCTCATGTCAGCGGGGGGTTGCGGTGGCGGTCGGGGCAACTGAGCCGTCGGCCGGCTGCTCGACGAGCGCCGGGGTCGTCCCGGGACCTGTCGGTGCGGCGCCGGCGGTCGTGCCCTCGTTCAGCGGAGCGAGGTAGACGTTGGCGGTCAGCGTCGCGCTGACCTTCGGGAAGGACTCCGCGTCGCTCTTGAACTCGACGGCCTCGACGGTCATCAGCCGGCCGCGTACGAGGATGTCGTTCTCCGAAGTCTCGACGTACCGCTTGAGGCGGTGGAAGAAGGCCGCAAGGTCGAAGAAGTTGCCGCTGAAGTCGAGCGAAAGCGGGACGGTGTCGAGCCCCGGCGCGCCGGTGGAGGCCGACGTGGTCGTGCCGTCCGGCGTCGCGGTGCCACCACCGATCGGCAGCGCTCCGTTGCGGGCCGACTCGGAGGTCTGCGTGTCGGTTGGGCTAACGCCCGACTGCTCGACCGCGGCGCTGTTGGCGTTCGCGCCGGTCACGGTGTTGCCCGCGGTCTCGGCTGCGCTGCCCGCGCCGCTCTGAGCCGGCTCGCCACCTGCGGCCGCGGGCTGCGAGCCGTCGCCGCTGCCGGGAGCGGGCGGAGGAGCGGCCGTCGCGGCCGGGGCGCTGGCCTGGCGCTCCTCAGCGGCAATCCGGTTGAAGGCGATGCTGGTGCCGGCGGCAGCCGACTCGAGCTGGACGAGCAGGGTCGGCATGTCGACATGCGCAGGCACGGCCTTGCCGAGCCGGACCAGCTCCGCGTAGTCGGCGGCGAAGTCGGTCCGATCGCTGTCGAGCGCGTCGACGCGCTGCTGCGCGGCGTCGACCCGCTGCTGCTGGGTCGCGAGCTCGGTGGCGGCCGTGGCTGCCTCCTCGCGCTTGGGGGCGAGCATCAGGAACCAGTAGGCGAGGATCAGCACCAGCGGCGCGACCACCATCACGATCTTGCGGTCGCGGTCGGTCAGGCTCACGATCCACCTCCGAGCGAAGCGGGGACGCTCTTGCGGCCGTCGGGCGCCTCTTGCGGAGTCGCAGGTGCGAATGCGACGGTCAGGTCGAACTTGTAGAGCCGGCCGCAGTTGTCGAGCGTGGCGGGCGCTCCCTGCTGCTCGCGCGTGGACTCCTTGAGCGTGACGTCCTCGACGCGATGCATGCGGCGCAACCGCAGCATCAGCCGCGCGACGTCGGACTGACGCGGCATGCACCCCGTCAGCTGCGCCGTCGGGCCGGCGCTGACCGTCTCGGTCGCGGTGCCGGACGAGTCGATCGCGCCGGTGGTGGAGGCCTTGACGACCTGCACCCAGCCCTCGCTCGGAAGCACGCGTGCGAGCTCGCGCATCAGGCGCTCCCAGTCGAAGCGGCTGCCGGCCAGTTGCTGGACCGATGCAAGGCGCGTCTCCTTGACCTGCGCGAAGTCGCCAAATGCGCCGATCTCGGCGGCGCGGGCCTCGAGCTGGTCGGCCTTGGCGCTCGCGGCAGCGGCGTCGTTGTCGCGCGAGGTCGCCTTGTTCGCCGTCAGGACGTAGACCGCCACCATGATCAGCAGGCAGGCGAGCGCGGAGAGGACGACGTACGCGCTGCCGCCCTGTCCGCTCGGCTGGCGACGGCGCTGGGACTCCGGAAGCAGGTTGACGGGCCTCATGCGCCCGCTCCGATCGCGAGGCCGGCGGCGACGGTGTAGCGGTGCGGATCGTCGCCGGCCGGGACGCCCGAGGCGTCGAGCGTGCCGAGCGGCGCGGCCACGCCGACCGGAAGGCCGAGCTGAGCGCCGACGCCGTCGACGAGCGTCGCGTCGCGCGAGCCCTCGCCTGAAAGCAGGACATCGCCGACTGCGAGCGCGTTCGGCTGGGACATGTAGGAGTCGATCGAAAGCCGGATCTCGTCTGCGAGCCGGCCGGCGGCGCTGGCGGCGCCGTAGGGGGTCGAGAGCGTGCGGCTGAAGAGGCACGAAGAGCCGACGGCGATTGCCAGGTTCGAGACGCCACCGAGATGGCAGAAGACGCGCGCGGAAGGTGGAAGATCGAGTGGCGGCAGCGCCTGATCGGCGAGTTGCCCGTCCGCCGCCGGGAATCCGTCGAGCCCGTCCGCCGTCGGCTGCTCGTGGGTCGCCGGAGCTTCGTTGGCAAGCATCCGCACCAGGGCGAACGCGTCGAGGTCGATGCCCTCGGGCTTCAACCCGGCATCCCTGACGGCCGCGAGGTACTCCTCGATCATCGTGCGCCGGGCAGCGACGACGACGACCTGCATCCGCTCGGCGCCGTCGCTGTTGGTGACATAGCCGGCGATCTGGTGGTCGAGCACCGCCTCGTCGAGCGGCATCGCGATCGCGTCGGCGGCCGAGAAGCGCAGCGCGGCGTCGCGCTCGCTGGGGTCGTCGATCCGCGGCAGCTCGAGCACGCGGACGACGATCTGCTGGTTCGAGACGCCGAGCTGCACGCGGCGGGGCAGCTTCGCCTCGGCGACGAAGTCCTTCAGCGCCGCGCTGAGCGCGTCGCGGTCGACGACCTCGCCGTCGGCGAGCACGCCCTCCGGGAGCTCGGCACTGGCGACGTTGGTCAGGCGTCCGGCCTGCACCTGCACGGCGGCGAGGAAGCGACCGTCGATGTCGAGGCCGACGGTGCCGCCGTCGGAGTTCTTTCGCAGTGAGAGGGCCATGGTCAAAGGGGCGAGTCCCCCCTCCTATCGGCAGCCCCCGGGACGGCTTGAGCGGTGAAACGCGTCTAGAGGAAGCGGTCGGCGTAGAGCGAGATCAAATCGCCGCCCACGAGCACGCCGACGACCCCGCCGAGAGCCAGGAACGGGGCGAATGGCACGCCCTTCTTGCGCGCACCGGAGCCCTCGCGGGCAATCATCGCGACGCCGACCGCCGAGCCCGCCAGGAAGGCGACCATCAGCGCCGGGATCACGGATAGCCCGAGGTAGAGGCCCATGCCGCCGGCCAGCTTGACGTCGCCCATCCCCATCCCGGCCGGATGGGCGAGCGCCGCGACCAACAGGAAGGTGAACGCCCCCGCGCCCGCCGCGAGCGCCTCCGGCAGGAAGCCGGGATCGACGAGCGCCCAGCCGACCAGCGCCCATACGGCGGCCGGCGCCAGCAGCTTGTTCGGAACGATCCGGTGCTCGAGGTCGATTGCCGCCACCGCGATCATCAGCGCGACGAACGGCAGCTCCAGAGCCAGCTCGCCGTCGACGCCGCGGATCGCCGCGACCGCGCCGAACAGCGTCCCCGTGAGCGCCTCGATCGCCGGATAGCGCGCAGAGAACGCCGTTCCGCAGTGGCGACAGCGGCCACGCAGTAGCAGCCAGGAGATGACCGGCACGTTGTCGTATGCGGCGATCGGCACCCCGCACGCCACGCAGCGCGAACGCGGCGTGACGAGCGACTCGCCGAGCGGAAGCCGGTGGATGACTACGTTGAGGAAGCTGCCGACCAGCAGGCCGAGCACGACCAGCACGGCGATCTCGAACGGGTCTGACATCGGGGCGGGACGCTAACCGGCCGTCCGGCCGGTCCTGGCTAGTTGTCGTCCGGGACCTCGCGCCAGGTGTTCTGGACGACACCGGCGGTTCCGGCAGTGCTGATCGCGAGGAAGGCGTTCGGGTTGTACCTGACGTTCATGCCGCTCGAGCCGGAGAAGACGCCCCCCGGCCCGTCGACGATCACCCCGCCGGTGATCAGCGAGGTTCCCTGAGTCGTGACGACCGCTCCGCTCGAGCACCAGGTCGGGCTAGTCGGGGACGTCTTGTTCGGGACATAGACGATCCCGTGGAACTCGATGTTGCCGCCGATGCTGACCGAGCCGCACTTCATGACGAACAGCCCGGGCTTCGCAGCTGCGTTGCAGCACTTCGCCGCCCCGGGGGCGGCCGGAGTGCTGTTGTTGTACGAGCAGTTGCCCGCCTCGACCACGACGACCTGCCCGTTCGGATTGGTGGGACAGCCGCTGTGGTAGGTGCCGTTCGCCTTCGCGAAGTCCTCGAGCGCCTCCATCTCGTCGGGCCTGATGCCCGGGTCGGAGGTGTAGTTGAGCTCGTAGGCGCCGGCGGGCTCGAGCTGTCCCTTGCCGGGGTCGTAGTCGAGGCAGTTGTCCGACTGCGGCGGGGACGTGCAGCGGACGCCGATCCCGAGCGAGCCGGTCGCGTCGACGATCACCTTGCGGCCGTTGTTCGAGGTCTCGAACCAGCCGCCGGCGATCGCGTAGTTCGGGAACGTGATCGGGATCTCGTCGACCCTGATCAGCGCGACGATCGTGCGCGTGCGGTTGCGGACCGTCGCCTGGGACCGGACCCAGAGCTGGTTGTCCTCGTTGAGGTCGTACGCGGGGGCGGCCTGAACCGCGGTCGCGTTGTAGAAGGTGCCGTCCGGGTTGTCGCGCACCTGCGTCTGCCACGTGGTGGCCGCGTCGTAGTCGCCCTGGCTCGCCGCGCCGTAGGTGCGCGCGAGCTGCGCGGGACTCGGGCACAGCGCCGAAGACGACGCCTGCGTACAGGACGAGGGGAAGGGATTGGTCGAGCTGCCCGTGCCGAGCCGGCCGAGGACGAAGGCCTGGGCGTTGAGGACGCCCTCGGTGAGGTTGAAGGTCGACTCGTGCTGGCGCTCGCGCTTGACCACGTCGGTCTGCGTGTCGACGGTCGACAGCGCGCTGGTGCCGAGCACCAGCATCAACGTGACCATCATGATCGAGATCACGACGAGGTTGCCCTCCTCGCTGCGCAGGCGGGCGATCATCAGCAGGGCCCTCCCCCGGGCACGCAGACGGACTGGGTCGCAGCCTGGTCCGTGAGCTCGCCGGGATCGACGACGATCAGGTAGACGCTGCGCGGCCCGGGGGCCGGGGGAGTGTAGTTGAAGACGATGCCGGCGCCGACGCAGCCCGACTGTGGAAGGTCCTGAGGCAGCACAGGGCAGCCCGCGATGCCCGTCACGGCGGTGTCGTACCAGTAGTACCGCAGCGCCCTGCCCTCCGGATCGTCCGAGCTCGAGCCGTTGAGGACGATCGACGTCCCGCTCAGGCTCGCGGTGAAGACCGCGACCGGACTGCGGTTCTGGTTGCGCAGGAAGACGGAGGTCTGGAGCGATGTCTCGAGCGGCGGGGCCCCGGGGTTGACGTCGACCCAGAGCGTCGTGCCGACCTCGGTGATCGCCGTCCGGATGGTCGAGTTGTAGTCGAAGACCGGGCGGGCGCCGTTGACGACGTTGGCGGCGACGACCCGTCCGGCGCTCCAGCCGCTGCTGGGGTCGGGGCAGCTCGTGCCGGGCAGCGCCGTCAGCGGGGCGAGCTGCAGCTGGCGCCACAGCCGCTTGCCGGCGGTGTCGAGGCAGTAGCGAACGCGGCGCACCGTCGAGTTGGTGACCGACTGGAAGATGACGTCGGCGGGCTCGTTGCGCTCGATCGCCAGGGGCCGCTCAGGGGTCGGGCTGGCGAGGTTGCGCAGCTCCCGCGCCACCCCGGCGAGCGCGGTGCGCACCTGCTCCTGGGCGTCGGTCTGGCGCTGGTGGACGACGTTCGTCTGCTCGAACTGGGTGAACGTCGTCAGCGTCGCCCCCATCACGATCCCGCTCAGTGAGATCACGACCAGCAGCTCGATGAGCGAGAAGCCGCTCTCCTCGCGGGCGATGCGCCTCATGGCCACGTCACCTCGTCGCTCAGCTGGGACTCGCCGAACTGGTCGTCGACGGCGCTGACGCGGTACGTGTGCGAGCCGGTCGCCGTCGCGTCGATGAAGACGAGCGGCTTGCTCGGGACCGGGAAGAGGACGTCGAGGCGCTTGTCGTAGGTGTCGCCGTCGCGATAGACGCGGTAGAAGGCGATCTCGCCCGGCGCATGGTCGGTCGAGGGCTGCCAGCTGAGCACCGGCGAGTTCGACGGGGCGAGCTCGCCGTCGATGTCGAAGCAGCCCGGGCTGCCGCCGGTGCAGATCGACACGCCGGCCGGGACCGACGGAGCGACGTTGGCGTCGGCGTCCAGCTGCAGGAGCGCGCTGCGATCGCCGGGGCGGTCGGCGCCGTTGGGCCACTTGTCGACCGCCAGCACCTGGTAGTACAGGGTCACGCCGGGCGGAGCGGTGAGGTCCACGCACTCCGTCGGCTTGCCGACCTCCACCTGGCAGACACGGTCGTTGACGGCGTTCGGCGCCGTGCCGCGGTAGACCTCGTAGGCCTTGACGTCGCACTCCTGGTTCGGCGACCACTGGAGGTCGACGCGGTCGAGGCCATTGGCGCTGCTGAGGTTGCGCCCACCGCCGAAACCGCTAGGGGCGAACGCCTTGCGCCGGTTGAGCGTGATCACGAGCGCCTTGCTGGCTCCCGCGCGACCCTTCTCGTCGAAGGCCTCCGCCTGCAGGACGTAGGTGCAGTCGACGAAGCTCGGGGTGTCGACATGGCCGAGGTCCCACGTGAAGGTCCAGTCGGTGCCGGTTCCGCTGTCGTCCGCCTCGCCGCGCCGCGCGCCGCCGACGAGCCAACCGACGCTCTCGGCGGGCACGGACGTGGTGACGTCGTAGGTCGGCGTGCTCTCGGTCGTCACTATCTCCTCGGTCGTGGGGTCTCGCGGAGTCAGGCTCGTCACCGACGGGCCGAGGCCGCCGACCGGGTTGGTGACGACGCCGAGCTGACGCACCGAATCGCTGTGAGTCGGGGTGTCGCTCCAGCCGAGGTCGACGGTGATGCGGCGGTAGTCGTCGGCGTTGCGATCGCGCGCCGTCCCGGCGCCGACGGTATCGGTGTCCGGGCAGAACACGACCCCGACCTCGTCGTGCGCGCCGAGGCGGTCCGTCGGGTCGTCCATCGCGCAGATCGTCGGAGTGACGGTGTAGATGAAGCCGCGGCTGGCGACCTGGTGCCCGGCGACGCCTGTCGCGGCGTCGGCCATTCCCGCACGGCCCTCGAGCTCGTCCACGAGCCGGTCCGCCGTCAGCTCGCGGTAGGGGATGCCGCGGGCGATCTCGAGCACCGAGCGCGCGAGCGCCGTCCCCCCCTCGCGCGCCTTCGTCCGGCCGGTCAGGGCGTTTGCCCCGTCGATCATCGTGACGGTGCCTAGGACGCCGATCAGGAGGATCGAGACGGCGACCATCACCTCCACGAGCGTGAAGCCGTCCTGCGAGGAGCGGGGGCGCGACATGCCCTCTGGATCGACCGCAGAGGGGTGGAACTTGACCGGAACAGGTGCCGAAGCAGCTGCGGCGGGCCTTGGCCCGCCGCAGCGACATCGGATCCGATATCGGCTACCAGTTGGTGCCGTTGCACCCGCCATTTGTGGCGGCCGACCCGTCGCACGACCGGGTCACGGTGCCGTTGGTGTTCTTCACGATCGTAAAGCTGTTACCCGACTTCGAGTGCGCGACGATCTCGTAGGTCGCGCCGCCGCTCGTGGCCGACGCCTCGACCTGCCCGGGGCCGGTCCCGATATCGAGACCGGTGGGATTCAGCGCGCCGGCGGTGACGCAATCGGTGTACGACTGCTTCTGGGTGAAGCACGACTCGATGTGCGACACCAGGTTGCGCGCGTCGGACTTCGCCGATCCGTCCTGACCCTTGGCGCGCTGGCCCAGGAACGCCGGCAGGGCGATCGCGGCCAGGATGCCGATGATCAGGATCACGACGAGGAGCTCGATGAGCGTGAAGCCCCTCTCCTCGTCGTGGATGCGCTCGCGGAGCTTGCGCATGTGACACCTCCTCCTTGGCGTAGGTCACGATGCAGCCCTACGACGAACCGAGGCGGGCCTCGCGGCCCGCCCCGGTGATCGTCTGGCTACTCGGTTGGCTCTACCAGCTGGAGCCGTTGCAACCACCGTTGTCGACGCCGCCGGACGTGCTGCACGTGCGCACGCTGGTGCCGGTTCCGGTCTTGGTGATGATGAACGTGTTACCCGACTGGGACTCGGCGGTGATCACGTACGTGTCGGCCGCGGTCGGGTTGAAGCCGACCTTGCCCTTGCCGGGCTTGCCAGCCGCGTAGACGACGTCGAGGCCTGTGCTGCCGATCGTGCCGGCAGTGCACTGGGTGTAGTTCTGGGTCTGGGCGAAGCAGGACTCTGCCTGCGACACCATGTTCCTGGCATCGGACTTCGCCGAGCCGTCCTGGCCCTTGGCGCGCTGGCCGAGGAACGCCGGCAGGGCGATCGCGGCCAGGATGCCGATGATCAAGATGACAACGAGGAGCTCGATGAGAGTGAAGCCCTTCTCGCTGTGCATACGCTCGCGAATCTTCCGCAGCATGTTGTCTTCCTCCTTGTGAGGTGACTGGGTCTGGGGTCTGGGTCGCCAGTCGCCGCGGAAGACCGTGGTGCTCTGGCTTGGCCTCCTGATCGACCCCCGTCGCGGTTTCCTTTAGGCGCGGGCCGCTCCGCTCGCATCAGATATCCGTCTACCGCGCCGTGCTCGTGCAGTGCTCAAGGCCACGCGCCGCAGGGCCGATCCGATCCCATGCAGCGCGCCGCCCTAGCCCTCGCCGTCACAGCGGTGGTAGCCCTGTCACTGCGCGCGAGCGCGGGGATGGAGCCCGGTCTCGACTACTTCTCCGACGCCAGCGCGGCGATCGACGCGCTCGTACGCGGCGACCTCGACGGCTTCTTCGCCAGCCAACCGCTGATGGGCAGCTTCTCGCTGCTGCTGCGCGCGCCGTTCGTCGCGCCGGTCTTCCATGGCAGCCTCTCGACCGTCTACTTCGCCGGCGCGTTGCCGTGCGTGCTCGCGACCGTCGTCCTCGGCCTCGCGCTCGCACGCATGCTCGCCGACCGTGGCCAGCCGCCGGCCGTCCAGGGCCTGGTGGCTGGCCTCGCGGTCGTGAACCCGCTCACGTTCCGGGCGCTGCACTGGGGCCACCCCGAGGAGCTGCTCGCGGGCGCCCTCTGTGTCGGTGCGGTCCTGGCGGCGCTGCGCGAGCGCGAGCTGCTCGCCGGCCTGCTGCTCGGGCTGGCACTCGCGACCAAGCAGTGGGCGCTGATCGCGGTCCTCCCCACTCTGCTCGCGGCGCCCAGGCGCCGGCTGCTGCTCGGCTCGGTGGCCGTCGCGGCGGCCGCCGTGCTGACGCTGCCGCTGCTGCTCGCCGACGGTGACCGGTTCGCCGCCGTCGCCGAGAGCGCGGCCGGCCAGGACGCGATCGGAGTCTCGACCACGCCCTGGAACGTCTGGTGGCCGCTGGCCGACCTCGTCACGCTCCCGGGCCTCGCCGAGCGCTGGCTCGCGCCCGACTGGGTCGCGACGATCTCGCATCCGCTGATCGTCCTCGCCGCGCTGCCGCTGTCCGCCCTGGTCTGGCTGCGGCGCGACCGCCGCGCCGACGACGCGCTGCTCCTGCTCGCCCTGCTCTTCCTGCTGCGCTGCCTGCTCGACAACTGGAGCAACGACTACTACCACGTGCCCTTCTTCCTCTCGCTGCTGGCCTGGGAGACCGTGCGCCGGCCGGGCGTTCCGCGCCTGTCGCTCGCCGTGGCGGTCCTGCTTGGGATCAGCTTCTGGCCCGAGCAGGTGCAGATCTTCGCCGGCTCGGTCGATGACGCGCCGCTGCTGTTCGCCGTCTACATGGCTTGGGCCCTGCCGCTCGCCGCCGGGCTGGCGCTGATGCTGTACCGGCCCGGGGTGCTGCGCCAATACCATCGGCACGATGGATCTCCGGCGAGCCCTGCTGCTGTTCGCGATCGTGCTGGGCCTGGCCGCGATCGCGAGCTCGATCACGCGCCCGTCTGACCGCGATGCCGACGACGCAACCGTGACGACGAGCGGCGACGAGGCCCGGCCCTCCGCCACGCCCAGCCCGGGAGCCGCTCCACTCGACCCCACGACGATCCGGTTCGCGTCCGGCGGCGGGCGCGAGTCGCGCAAGCTCGAGCGAGGGCGTCCCGCGACCGTTCTCGTCAAGGTCGATGCCCCGGGGCAGGTCGAGATCCCCAGCCTCGGGCTGACTCAGCCGGCAGAGCCAGTCACGCCGGCGCGCTTCGACGTGCTGGTGCCACAGGCCGGTAACCACAAGATCCTGGTGCGTCCGGCCGACGGCGGTGCTCTGGAGGCTTCGATCGGCACACTGAAGGTCGTCGCGGGCTCCTGATCGGTGGCTCTCGCGGCGTCGCTACCGACGTCGGCTAGCGCCCCGCCGGATCCCGCTCGCGCGCCTGCCCCGAACCCGTCGAGCCCCGCGAAACGCCCGCTAACCTCGGGTGAGCACCCGGCGCTGTGGCCCCCTGCGGCGTCGGGTGCTTGTCAGCTCCGAGCCCTGAGCACGATCCCGTTTCCGGACGGGTCTCGAAGCTCCAAGGACCCGTCGACGCGCCGCGGGTCCGCGTCGCCCGCCTCGAGGCGCTCGGCGGTGCGCTCGACCGCTCCGCTGTCCGGCAGCTCGACCACGAACGAGCGCAGTCCCGTCGCGCCCGCAGGCGGGGACGCCGCCCCCTCCCCAGCCCACGTGTTGAGCCCGATGTGGTGGTGGTAGCCGCCCGCCGACAGGAACAGCGCCCCGGGATATCCGCGCGCGGTGGGCTCGAATCCGAGCAGCTCCGCGTAGAAGCTCTCGGCCGCTCGAAGGTCGGCGACCTGAAGGTGCACGTGGCCGATGCGGGTGCCGGCGGGCAGCGCGCTCGGCGACAGGTCGGACGCGTCGCCGAGTGGCGCGACGTCCGCGCGGAGCTCGTCGATCAGGCCGCGAAGGTCTAGCGGCAGGGTCGCCATCCGCAGCTCGCCGCCGTCGTGGCGCCACTCGTCGCGCGGGCGATCGCGGTAGATCTCGATCCCGTTGCCCTCCGGGTCGGTCAGGTAGAGCGCCTCGCTGACGAGGTGGTCTGATGCGCCGGCCAGCCGGCCGCCCGCCTCGGCCACGCGCCGCAGCGAGCGCGCCAGCTCCGCCCGGTCGGGGACGAGGATCGCGAGGTGGAACAGGCCGGTAGTCCCGGGCGGTCGCGGCGGCGCGGCCGGGTCCCGCACCAGCTCCACGAGCGTGCGCCCCTCCTCGCCGGCGAGTGCCGTGACCGGGCCATCGCGATCGAGCGTGCGCAGCCCGATAACCCGCTCGTAGAACTCGCGCGTGCCGTCGAGGTCGCGGACCGTGAGGCTCACCGGCCCGATGCTCGTCTGCGGATCAATCGACATGGCGCTCGATCCAGGCTACCCCGGAAGGAAGCTCAGCCCGGGCGGAGGCGGCCGAAGCCCGGCACGAAGCGCCCGACGCGCGCGGCATAGCTCGAGTACTCCGAGCCGTGCGTACGCAGCAGGTACGGCTCCTCGACCACGCGCACCTGCAGCTCGAGTGCGATGAAGAGCGCGGCGAGGCCAGCGAGCGCTACGACGCTCGGGACCATCGCCGCAAGACCGGCCGACGCCGGCAGCATCGCGGCGAAGATCGGGTTGCGCACCACCCCGAAGGGACCGCCGGTGACCAGCTCGGTGCGCGAGCGCTCGTCGACGCCGATCCGCCAGGAGGAGCCCATCGCGGCCTGGGCCAGGAGCGTGCCCGCGAGCCCAACCGCGAACAGCGCGATGCCGACCGCGTGCACGAGGCCGCCGTCGAGCGCCTCGAGCGGCTCCGCGACGCCTGCAAGCGCCAGTACCGGCGCGGCGAGGCCCAGCGCGAGCGCAACGCCGAACAGGACGCCGGCAAGCCACTCGGCGGATCCAGGCCTGCCGCTGATGCCCTCGAAGCCCGACGACCCGGTGCGGCGCCACTGCAGCCAGCTCCGCAAGCCGAAGGCGAGCGCCAGGTAGAGGCCGTACGAGAGCAGCGCGACGGTCGCCATCGCTACAGCTCCCGCCCGGCGCCCGACGGGTGGAGCGCTCCGTTGCCGTGCTCGTCGTTGCCGTGCAGTACCGCGTGGCCCTTGCCACGTGCGATCAGCCAGCGGTTGACCGGGTAGGCGACGACGCCGGCGATGACGAGCGCGACCGCGAGCGCGCCCCAGAAGAGCGGACTGTCGAGGCCGGCCTCCATCGCCCCCGGCACGGCGAGCATGATCGCGTTGTCGACTATCTCCATCGTCGCGATGCTCAGCGTGTCGGCGGCAAGCGCGATCGGCACGACCGCGGCGAACGCCATCCCCGCCCGCAGCAGCGGCAGGCTCGTCAGGCCGTAGCCGAACAGGAACGCGAGCGCGACCGCCAAGGCGACGGTCCCCCACTCCGAGAACCCGAGCGCGGTCCCCAGCACCATCCCGGTCACCTCGCCGATCGCGCAGCCGGTCAGGCAGTGCAGCGTCGCGCTGAGCGCGACCGCGTCGAGCGTTCGATTGGACGTCGGCGACAGTCCGTCGTGGCGATTCGCGTCGGACTCCATGTGGCCACCGTAGCATACCCCCTAGGGGTATGTTCGCCGAGGGCCCGGGCCCCCTATCCGACGGTCAGCTCCGTAGACCCGAGCGGGTGCGTCGAGGCGTCGAAGAAGCACAGCTCCGCCTCGGGCAGCAGAGCGCGAAACCTGACCTTCTCCGCGAGCACGTGGTCGGCGCCCCGCTCGCCCTTGATCGATATGGCGATCGGCCGCTCGCCGCGCGACTGGAGCGCGTCCACGAGATGGCGGTCCTGGTCGCCGAGGCTGTGGCCCACCACGACCAGCGGCTCGTCGAGGTCGCGGAAGCTCTCGAAGACGAACGCGAGGTAGTCCGAGCGGTAGATGGAGCGCAGCTTCTCGTCGCAGTGGCCCTCGGTGATGATCAGCGGGATGGCGTCGGGGTGCTCCCCGGCGGCTGGCGGACGAGCGAGAGCAGGTCGTCCCATCCCGCGCGCTCGCGCTTCATCGTCGCGTCGTCGTGCAGCCGGAACAGATGCAGCGCGCCGTGGAGGAAGCCCAGCCGCGTGAGGCCCTGGCCGACGACCTCCACGTTGGCGCGGTTGAAGACGAGGTGCCCGCACTCGTCGCGCTCCCAGAAGAAGTCGCGGAAGCCGTCCGCGCTCTCGAGGTTCGCGGCCCAGTACGCGAGCAGGTCGTAGTTCGTGCTGAACACCCAGCGGTAGCGCCGCAACGCCGCCTTGATCTCCGCCAGGCGCTCCTCGACGTCCTCCCAAGGCACGTGCACGGCGTGGACCGCGCTCGCGAGCGCGCCCTGGATGCTGTCGTAGCGCCGGGTCGCCGGCTCGGCGGGAACGCCGAGCTCGCGATTGACGGATGCCACCAGGCGCAGCGCGCCGAGCACCTCCTCGAAGTTCCTCGTCTCGAGCAGCTCGAAGATCGCCTCGTCCTCCCGGCTCAGGCCTCCCTCGGCCAGGCGCCGCGCCTCGCCGAACAGGGTTCCGTAGCCGAACCGCTTCCAGACGGCGCAGCTGGCCCCGTTGCCGACGAGCAGAGCAGTCCACTCGCGCCGTCGCGCCAGCTCGCCCCAGGGCTCGAGGTCTGCGCTCAGTCCCTCCACCGTCATCCGCCCTCCACCGTCATCGGCCCCCCAGCAAATCAGACGCCGTCGCCAGCGCGCCGCCTAGCGGATCTGGTCGTAGACCTGGAACATCGGCAGGTACATCGAGATCACGATGAAGCCGACGATCGCGCCGACCATCATGATCATCAGCGGCTCGAGGATCGAGGTCAGCGCCTTGAGCGCGGCAGCGACCTGGTCCTCGTAGAAGTCGGCGATCTTGGAGAGCATCTGCTCGAGCGCGCCGGTCTCCTCGCCGACGCCGATCATCTGGACGACCATGATCGGGAAGGCGGTCGGCGCGTTGCGCATCGGAGCGGCGAGCGTGCCGCCCTTCTTGACCGACTTTTCGACGTCGTTCATCGCCAGCTCGACGACCTTGTTGCCCGACGTGCGGCCGGTGATGTCGATCGCCTCGAGCATCGGAACGCCGGCGGCGACGAGCCCGGAGAACGTACGTGAGAAGCGCGCGAGCGCGACCTTCTGAACGATGTCTCCGATCTTCATCGGCGTGCGCAGCTTGAGCTTGTCCCACTGCAGCCGTCCACGCTCGGAGTTCTTCCACTTGCGGAAGAGCCAGACAATCCCGACGACGATCGCGATCAGCACGTACCAGCGGCCGATGAACATGTGCGACAGCCAGACGGTGAACTTCGTGATCACCGGCAGGTCGCCGCCAAAGTCCTTGAAGATCTTCTTGAAGACCGGTACCAGGAAGGTGACGAGCGCGATCAGGACGATGCCCGCGAACGAGGCGATCAGGCCCGGATAGATCATCGCCGCCTTGATCTGGCGCCGCAGCGCGTCGTCCTTCTCGAGCTGGTCGGCGACGCGCAGCAGCGTCGACTCGAGGATGCCGCCGCTCTCACCGGCAGCGACCATCGCGACGTAGAGGTCGTTGAAGACGTCGGGGTGGCGCTCGAGCGCCGACGACAGCGACAGGCCGGCCTCGACGTCCTTGCGAACCCCGGTGAACGCCTCGCGCAGCTTGTCGTTCTCGGTCTGCTCCTCGAGCACGTAGAAGGAGCGCAGCAGCGTCATGCCCGACGAGACCATCGTCGACAGCTGGCGCGTGGCCACGGTCAGCTCCTCGGCCTTGACCCGCTTGAAGCGGGCGAAGAGGTCGCCGACGTCGGTCGGCTTCTGCTCCTCGATGTCGAGCACGACGAGCCCGCGCCCACGCAGCTGCGAGACGACGACCTGCTTGTCGTCGGCCTCGATCTCCCCGCGGGTGGGGATCCCGGCGACGTCGAGCGCCTTGAACGCGAAGGTCGACATTCCTAGGCCACCCGCACCGTGCCCATGAGGCGGCGCAGCTCCTCGGGCGAGGACGAGCGAGCCTCGGCCAGCTCGCGCGTGATCTTGTTGCGCCGGACGAGGTCCGCCAGGGACGCGTCCATCGTCTGCATGCCGTGCGTCGCGCCGGTCTGGAGCGTCGAGTAGACCTGGTGCGTCTTGCCCTCGCGGATCAGGTTGCGGACCGCGGAGGTCGGGACGAGCACCTCGGTCGCGGCGACCCGCGAAGTGCCGTCGGCGGTCGGCAGCAGCTGCTGGGTCACGATCCCCTGCAGCGCCACCGAGAGCTGGACCCGCACCTGGTGCTGCTGGGCCGGCGGGAACACGTCGACGATGCGGTCGATCGTCTGGGCCGTGTCCTGGGTGTGCAGCGTCGCGAAGACGAGGTGGCCGGTCTCAGCCGCGGTCAACGCGGTCGAGATCGTGTCTAGGTCGCGCATCTCGCCGACGAGGATCACGTCCGGGTCCTGGCGCAGAGCGGCCTTGAGCGCGAGTGAGAAGGTCTTCGCGTCGGCCCCGACCTCGCGCTGGTTGACGATGCAGCGCTGGTGACGGTGGAGGAACTCGATCGGGTCCTCGATGGTCATGATGTGCTCGGCCCGCTCCTTGTTGATCAGGTCGATCATCGCCGCGAGCGTCGTCGACTTGCCGGAGCCGGTCGGGCCGGTGACGAGCACGAAGCCGCGCGGCTTCTTGGTGAACTCGCGGATCGTCGCCGGCAGCCCGAGATCGTCGAGCTTCGGTATGTCCTGCGGGATCAGCCGGAACGCGGCGCCGAGCGAGGCGCGCTGGAAGTAGGCGTTGACGCGGAAGCGCGCCCGGCCGGGGATCGAGTAGGCGAGGTCGATCTGCCAGTCGGTCTCGAGCTTCTGACGCTGGTCGTTGGAGAGGATCGAGTAGACGATCTCGCGCACGGCCGTCGGTGTCAGCATCGGGTAGTCGAGTGCCGAGAGCTTGCCGCGCTCGCGCACCATCGGCGGCGAGCCGGCGGTCATGTGGAGGTCGGACGCGCCGCGCTCCATCACCTCGATCAGGATGTCTGCGAAGTCGAAGTCCATGTCGAGGCCCTATCGGCAGGGTCGGCGGCCGACCTGAGCCCTGCAGCCACGGCTGCCCGCGTGGGCTCCGCTACGCGACACGCGCGACCTCGGCGATCGAGGTCAGTCCCTGCTTGACCTTGCTGAGCCCGTCGTCGCGCAGCGGGCGCATGCCCTGCGCCACTGCCACGTTGTGGATCTCGTCCGACGACGAGCGCGCGATCGTCAGCTCGCGGATCTCGTCGCTGACCACGAGCACCTCGTAGAGGCCGACGCGACCCTTGTAGCCGGAGCCGCCACAGCGGCCGCAGCCGACGGGCTCGTAGGCCTCGACGTCGAAGGCGGCGTGGAAGCCTCCCTCGCGCAGCGCCTCGACGCCGATCATCGTGCGCCGCTTGCAGCTGCCGCAGAGCTTGCGCGTGAGCCGTTGGGCGACCACGCAGTCGACGGCGGACGAGGTCAGGAACGGCTCGATGCCCATCTCGGTCAGGCGTGTCAGCGCCGACGCGGCGTTGTTGGTGTGCAGCGTCGAGAGCACGAGGTGGCCCGTCAGGGCCGACTCGACCGCGATCCGCGCCGTCTCGCTGTCGCGGATCTCGCCGACCATGATCACGTCGGGGTCCGCGCGCAGCATCGAGCGCAAGCCCTGGGCGAAGGTGAGCCCGGCCTTGTGGTTGACCTGGAGCTGGTTGATGCCCGACAGCTGGTACTCGACCGGATCCTCGATCGTGATGATGTTCTTCTCGATCGAGTTGATCACGTTCAGCGCCGCGTAGAGGGTCGTCGACTTGCCCGAGCCGGTCGGCCCGGTGACGAGCACCGCGCCGTAGGACTGGCGGAACGCCGACTCGAAGCGCTCGTAGGGCTCACCGGCCATGCCGAGCTTGTCGAGCGTCATCAACGCCTGCTCCTTGTCGAGGATGCGCATCACGACGCCCTCCCCGTTGACGCCCGGCATCGTCACGACGCGGAGGTCGACGGCGTGGCCCTCGACCTTCAGGCCGACGCGGCCGTCTTGGGGCATCCGCCGCTCGGAGATGTCGAGGTCGGCCATGATCTTTACGCGCGACACGACGCCCGCGACCATCCGCCGCGGGATCGTCGTCGTCTCGCTGAGGATGCCGTCGATCCGGAAGCGCACGCGCATGTCGCGGCCGTCGGGCTCGAGGTGGATGTCCGACGCCCCCTCCTCGACCGCCTGCGCGATGACCGAGTTGACGAGCTTGATGACCGGCGCGTCCTCGGCCGACTCGCGGATGTCGGTGACGGCCGCCTCGGACTCCTCGTCCTCCTCCTGGACCGCCTCGGCGACGGCGTCGTCGAGGCGTGTCATCCGGCCGATCAGGGCGGCGATGTCGTCCGGCGAGGCCACCACCGGCTGGAGCTCATGGCCGGTCAGCAGCTTCATGTCGTCGAGCGCGAGCACGTTCGACGGGTCAACCATCGCGATCAACAGCTTGCCGTCGTCGAAGCCGACCGGGACCGCGTTGAAGCGACGTGCCGCCTGCGAGGGGATCAGGTTCGCGGCCCCGAGGTCGGCCTTGTAGACGTTGAGGTCGACGTGCTGGAGCCCGAACCGCTCAGCGGTCGCGCGCGCGAGCTGGTCGTGCGTCAGCGAGCCCGACTCGAGCAGCACCTGCTCGGCCGTGCGCCCCGAGGAGCGGGCCTCGGCCAGCGCGGCCTCGACGCGATCGGCCGGGACGAAGCCGAGCTCGACGATCACGTCGGAGATGAACCGCCCGCGGACGGTCGGGCGCTGAGGCGGCGTCAGCCCGTTGCCGGGGTCGGGCGCCTGGGCCGCCGCCGTGGCGGCAGTGTCGGGCGAGGGGACAGGCCTCAGGTGAAACGAGCCACCGGAGCCGCCGCCAGAGCCGCCGAAGCCACCAGCGCCGCCGGAGCCGCCGCTACCACCGCCGAACCCGCCGGCGCCACCGGAGCCCCCGGCCCCTCCGCCGAAGCCCCCGCCGCCGCCGAAGCCGCCGGTCATCGTGCGTCGGTCACGTCCTGCGCGAGCGTGGCGGGATCGACGTAGCCCTCGATCACCCGTGCCGTACGGTCCCTGCCGACGATCACGACGGCCGGCGCCTGGGAGATGCCGAGCTCGCCGATCACGCCGCGGTAGCGCGCAAGGCGACCGATCGGGTCGGTGAATACCGCCAACCCACGCTGGCCGCGCAGATCGGCGACCGCGCGTGCGGTCGCTCGGTCATCGGCCGACCCGGGCTTGTAGAAGAAGAGGACGATCCGCCTGCGTGCGTCGAGCGCGCGGGCGACGGGCGCCGGGACGCCGGCGGCGCGAGTGGCCGGACGCTTACGTGCGGCCGGGGTCTTGCGTGCGGGAGGCTCGCTCGTGGCGGAGGACTTGCGCGCGGCAGATGACTTGTTCGTGCCAGACGACTTGCTCGAGGCGCCAGCCTTGCTCGCAGCTGGAGCGTCCGCGGTGTCGGCCGGCGGCTCGGAGGGCGCCGTGGAGATCACGGGCGCGGCCGCGTCGGTCGAGTTGCGCATCGACTGTGTGGCGTAGAAGCCGAAGACGGCGACTACGGCGGCGATGAGGGCGATCAGGAGCGGACGCGAGATTGGCATCCCGGCGTGTATCGGCAGGCGCAACCCGGACCCTTACAGTCGTGGGCGCTTCCGTGCAGCCAATGCGAACGTCGGCGGGTCTATTCCGGTCGCAATATGACCGTAACTGGCCCGTCGAGCGGTGGAGCTCGCCGATGGGTCTGTTCCGGTCGCAATATGACCGTAACCGGCCCGTGAAGCGATGGAGCTCGACGATCCGGTCGGTCGCGGCCGCGGGAAGGTGAGTCAGGCGCCGGCAGCGCCCGCGCGCATGACGTCGAGCGGCGCCGGTCGGCCGGTCCAGCGCTCGAGGCTGCGCGCGCCTTGGCGGACGAGCATCTCGCGGCCGTCGACGACTCGTGAGCCGCCCGCCTGCGCCCAACGCGCGAGCGGCGTCGGACCGCTGCCATAGACGAGGTCGAAGAACGTGGCCGGCGGGTCGACCGCGTCGAGCCCGACGGCCGCGACTGCCTCCTTCTCCTCGGTGCCGGGCTCGAGCCCGACCGACGTGCAGTTGACGATCAGGTCGGCCGGCTCGGGACGCTCGACGTGACGCAGGCCGAGATCGCCGGCGAGCTCCGCCGCACGCTGTGCAGTGCGGTTCCAGACCGAGACCCGCGCCGCGCCGCGCTCCCGCAGTGCCCAGGCGACCGCGCGCGCCGAGCCGCCCGCGCCGAGCACGAGGCAGGTCGTGCCCGCGGGGTCCGACCCGAGTGCGTCGAGGAAGCCGCCAGCGTCGGTGTTGTCGGCCTCGATCCGTCCGTCCTCGTAAGTGAGCGTGTTCGCCGCGCCGATCGCCGCTGCGGCGTCGCTGCGATCGTCGGCGAGGTCGTGTGCCGCCCGCTTGTGCGGGATCGTCACGTTGATCCCGCGGTAACCCGAGCCGGCGAGCGCTCTCGCTGTCTCCGGAAACCGCTCCGGGGGCAACGGCAAGCGCACGTAGAGCCAGTCGAGCCCGAGCTCGCGCAGCGCTGGCGCGAACATCTCCGGCGAACGGCTGTGGGCCACCGGGAAGCCGGCGACGCCGAGCAGCGTCGGCGCCATCAGCAGTCGGTCGGGGACTTGCCCCCGCGGGCGGCGCGCTCGCTGTTGTAGCGCTCGACGTCGGCCTGGAACTCGGCGTCGGTCTCCGAGAACGAGTGCTCGCCGCAGGCGTTCGGCTTCACGACGTAGTAGAGGTAGTCGGTCTTCGCCGGGTGGGCGGCCGCCTCGATCGCCGCGAGGCCCGGGTTGCCGATCGGGCCCGGCGGCAGGCCCTGGTGCGTGCGCGTGTTGTAACCGGAGTCGATCGCGAGCTCGGACTGCTTCAGCGGCTCGCTCCAGTTGCCGGTCGCGAAGCGGATCGTCGCGTCGATGCCGAGCGGTATCCCCTGGCTGAGACGGTTGTAGATCACCGACGCCACCAGGCGCCGCTCACGCGGCAGCTGCGCCTCCCTATCGACCATCGAGGCGATCGTGAGCACGTCGTAGACGGTCAGGTTCTTGCTCTTCGCGAAGCGCAGGTCGACGCCCGCCAGCGTGCGCTTGAACGCCACGAGCTGACGCGTGACCAGCTCGCCCACCGGCTGGTTGGGCTTCAGCTCGTAGGTCGCCGGGAAGAGGAAGCCCTCGAGGCTGGTCGCGTTGCGAGCGCCGTAGTCGCGCGGCTGCAGCGCCCGTGAGCGGCGGCTCGCGGTCAGGTAGTCGCCGCGCAGCGAGTCGCCGACGAGGTCCTTCGTCTCCGAGCGCGAGAGCCCCTCGGGAATCGTGATCGTGACGGTGTCCGGGACCGGCGGGTCGGAGAGCGTGTCGATCGCCGCGCTGTAGCTCATGTCGCGCCGCATCGGGATCGTGCCCGCCTTGAAGTCCCCGTCCGCTCCCGCGAGCTTCGTCCGGGTACGGAAGAAGAACGCGGACGAGATCACGCCCTCGCGCTCGAGCAGGGCGGCGATGTCGCCGACGCCCGCGCCGCGCGGAATCGTGACGTCCACCTGTCCGCTTCCGTCGCCCTTGAACGGCTGGAACAGCGAGAGCAGGAACCAGGCGCTGACGAGCACGACCAGGCCCCCGACCGCCGCGGCGACGATCGAGCGCGACCGGCCACCACGCTCGCCCGAGGCCGGAGCGCGCGCACTCCGCGCCGCCCGCCCGTCACTCCGCAGGAACTCGGTCGCGGCGGCGCGGCGCTCCGCGGCGGACCGGCCGGCTCGCGGGGAGCGCGAAGCGGCCGGACGCGAGCGCCGGCCCGACCCGAGCGGCTCGAACGGCGGCGGCGGCTCGGGCGGACGCACCTCTGTGGCGGTCCTGCCGTGCTCGGGCTCTGCTGCTGCCGGATCCTCGGGCTCGACTGCTGCTGGATCCTCGGGCTCCAGGGATGCCTGCGCCTCGGGCTCGGCGCGCGCTGGCGGCTCTGGGTCGTGGGCCGCGGGCTGCTCAGGAGCGGGGCGCGCCTCACGCTGAGCAGGAGGGGCGGCCGGCGGCGCGGGCGGTGGCCGTCCCTCGCGCGCGGCGCGCCGGGCCTCGCGCTCGAGGCGCGCGCGCTCCCGCTCCTCGGGTGTGCGGTCCGCGGTCATGCGTTCGCCGCGGCACGCGCGGCCAGGTAGCTCTCGAGCAGGTGCGCGGCGGCGACGGAGTCGGGATCGGCCTTGCCCCCGGTCGCCTCCGCCATCCGCGTGGTCAGGCGCTCGTCGTAGAAGTCGATCGGCACCTGCAGGCGCGGGCGCAGGCGATCGGCGAACTCACGTGCAGTGGCGGCCTGAGGTCCCTCGTCGCCTGCGAGCGTCAGCGGCAGTCCGACGAGCACCAGCTCGGCCCCGAGCTCGTGTGCGAGCGTCGCGATCCGCGCCAGTCCCTTGCGCGTCTCGGGTCGTTCGATGGCGTCGAGCGGAGTCGCGACGGTGCCGGAGGGATCGGACACCGCGCAGCCGCAGCGCGCCTCGCCGTGGTCGAGCGCCAGGACCCGCATCGGCTAGCCGAGCGCCTCGGCGATCCGGGCGCGCGCCGCGGCGAGTGCGTCGTCCAGCCGCTTGGGATCGCGGCCGCCGGCCTGTGCCATCGTGTCGCGGCCGCCGCCGCCTCCTCCGACGAGCTCCGCCGCCACGCGCACGACCTCGCCCGCCTTGATCCCGCGCGCGACGGCGCCTGGCGTCGACTGGACGACGAGGTGAACGCGACCGTCGACCGCCGTCCCGAGCACGACGGCGGCGTCGCCGAGCTTCTGGGCGATGCGGTCCGACAGGGCAAGCAGCGCCTTCGCCTCGGTCGCGTCGACGGCGGAGATCAGGACCTTGACCCCGGCGATGTCCTCGGCGGCGGCGACCAGCGCGTCCGCCTCGGCGCCGGCATCTCCTCCAGCCAAGCGCTTCTGCGACTCCTTCGCGCGAGCGGTGAGCTTCTCGACCGCGCGCGATAGCTCGTGCTCCGGAGCCTTGAGCAGGCTCGACAGCTCGCGCAGGCGGGCGGTCCGCTCCTCGAACAGCCGCGTGGCGACCGGCCCCGTGACTGCCTCGATACGGCGCACGTTGGCGGCCGACGAGGTCTCGTTGACGATGTGGAAGAGCCCGATCTCCGCCGTGCCGGCGACGTGGGTTCCGCCACACAGCTCACGCGAGACGTCCGCGACCTCGACCATCCGCACCCAGTCGCCGTACTTCTCGCCGAACAGCGCCATCGCGCCGAGCGAACGCGCCTCGTCGAGAGTCGTCTCGATCGCGCGCACCGGCAGGCCGCCGGCGATCCAGCCGTTGACGCGCTCCTCGATCGCCTGCACGTCCTCCGCCGACAGGCGCTCGCCGTGGGTGAAGTCGAAGCGCAGCTTGTCGGGGCCGACGTAGGAGCCGGCCTGACGTACGTGCGTCCCGAGCCGCTCGCGCAGCGCCGCGTGGAGCAGGTGGGTGGCGGTGTGGTTGCGCTGGGTCGCGAGCCGCTCGTCGCGTTGCACGACCGCATGGACTGCGTCGCCGACCGCGATCTCGCCTTCGACGGGCTCGACGGTCAGCGCCTGGTCGGCGCCGACGCGCACGACGTCGAGCACCCGCGCGCGCGCTGACGGCGTCTCGACGAAGCCGCTGTCGGAGACCTGACCGCCGCCCTGCGGATAGAAGGGGCTGTCCTCGAGCTTGACCAGCAGCTTGCCGTCGACGCGCTCGACGGCGCCCGCGACCGTCTCGGCGTCGGTGCGCTCATAGCCGACGAAGTTCGTCTCGAAGCCCGCCGCCCGGACGAGCGCGGCAACCCGGTCGGCCTCGTCGCTGCCGGTCTCACGCGCGCCGGCGCGCGCCGTCGCGCGGGCACCCTCCATCAGCCGCTCGAAGGCCGCGTCGTCGACGCTCAGGCCCTGCTCGCCGAGCAGCTCGCGCGTCATCTCGAACGGGAAGCCGAAGGTGTCGTGGAGGCGAAACGCGTCCTCCGCGGCGATCTCGGTCTCGCCCCGCGAGCGCGCCGCGTCGGTCAGCTCGCCGAGCAGCCGCTCGCCCTGGGCGAGCGTTCGCCCGAAGCCCTCCTCCTCGGCCGCCGTCCAGCGGCGGATACCGTCGCGCTCGGCGCGCAGCTCGCCGTAGACGTCGCCGAGCGAGTCGACGACGACGTCGCAGAGGTCGGGCAGGAAGCCCTGCCCGATTCCGAGCACACGGCCCTGCTGGATCGCCCGCCGCAGGATCCGGCGCAGGATGTAGCCGCGCTCCTCGTTCGAAGGCACGACGCCGTCGGCGATCAGGAACGCGGCCGCGCGACCGTGGTCGGCGAGCACACGCAGCGCACGGGTGGTGGCCGCGTCCTCGCCGTAGCGGCGCCCCGAGCGCTGCTCGCCGAAGTCGATCAGCGGCCGGACGTGGTCGGTCTCGTAGACGGACGGGACGTCCTGGAGGATCGCCGCCAGGCGGTCGAGCCCGAGCCCGGTGTCGATGTTGCGCTGCGGCAGCTCGGTCAGGGAGCCGTCGGAGTGCAGCTCGTACTGCATGAAGACGAGGTTCCAGAACTCGAGGAAGCGCTCGCTGTCGTCGCCCGGGCGATCGTCCGGGCCACCGAAGCCCAGGCCACGGTCGAGGTAGAGCTCCGAGCACGGCCCGCACGGCCCGGTCGGACCGGACTGCCAGAAGTTGTCGTCGCGGCCGAGGCGCACGATCCGCTCGTCGGGCACGCCGATCGCGCGCCAGTGCTCGACCGCCTCCGTGTCCTCGTCCAAGCCGAGGGCCGAGTCCCCACCGAAGACGGTGACCCAGACCGACTCCGGATCGAAGCCGAAGCCGTCCGTCGACAGCGCCCACGCGAAGTCGATCGCCTCACCCTTGAAGTAGTCGCCGATCGAGAAGTTGCCGAGCATCTCGAAGAACGTCATGTGCCGGGCGGTCAGACCGACGTTCTCGATGTCGGTCGTGCGGAAGCACTTCTGACACGACGTCAGGCGCCGCGCGGGCGGCTCCTCCTCACCCCTGAAGTAGGGCTTGAACGGCTGCATCCCGGCGGTCGTGAGCAGCACGCTCGGGTCGTAGCTCGCGGGCACCAGCGGCGCCGATGGCACGCGCAGATGCTCCCGCTCCTCGAAGAACGAGAGATAGCGCTCGCGGATCTCCCCGGCCTTCACCGCATGCAGTCTAGGAACCCGTGCAGCTTCCGGTGCATCTCGCGTGCGCGCGAGGCGCCTCGGCAGGAAGGCGACCCGCCGGGACGTATAGCTCAGCATTTGACAATTTCTGCGCCACCAAAGGTCGCCGGCGGCCTCGATGCTGTCGTGGTGCTGCAGGGTTGGCGCGCCGAACCTCTGCAATCCCCCACGCGAGTGGTCGGACCGGACCCGGCGCGCCGAACATGATCAGGCGATGTTGCTAGCCGAGCAGCTGGTCGGAGAGGCGCGTGAGCGCCGTAGGCGGCGCATGTCCCGGCGCGAGCTGATGCTCTTCGCCGCCTCCGCGGTCTGCTTCGTCGCGGTCGCTGTCGCGATCGCGATCCTGATCCCCAACGAGCGCCCGGTCGACGCCGTCCTGATCCTCGGCTTGGTCGCGGGCTACGCGATCGTCTCGCGCGTCCGCTTCGAGTTCGGGAGCATGTACGTGACGCCCGAGCAGCTGATGCTGATCCCGATGGTGCTGCTCGCGCCGCTCCCCTTCGTCCCGGGCCTCGTCGTCGCGGCGATGCTGCTCGCCCAGCTGCCGGACTTCCTCGAGCGCAACTGGCACCGCGACCGCTGGATCAGCTGCTTCGCCGACGCCTGGTTCTGCGTCGGCCCGGTGCTAGTCGTCGCCCTGCTCGCTCCCGGGCAGCCCGAGATCTCGCTCTTCGGCGTCTACGTGCTCGCCTTCGGCGCCCAGATCGCATTCGACTTCGGTTGGATGACGCTCAGCGGCCGGCTGCTCGACCAGCTCGCCAATGTCCGGCGCGTGCCCTTCGTGGAGATCTGGCGCAACTACGCCGGCGTCGCCCAGTTCGACGCGATGCTGACGCCGGTCGCGATCGTCGTCGCCACCGTGGCGGCCTCGGAGCCATGGGTGCTGCTGGCGATCGGCCCGTTCGTCCTGATGCTCGAGACCTTCGCGCGCGAGCGCGGCGAGCGCTACTCGAAGGCGCTCGAGCTCCAGCGCGCCTACCGCGGCACCGTGATGCTGCTCTCCGACGTCGTCGAGTTCGACGACCAGTACACCGCCGAGCACAGCCGCTCGGTCGTCGACCTCGCCCACGCCGTCGCCGAGGAGCTGAAGGTCGACGCGCGCGAGCGCCAGACGCTCGAGTTCGCCGCGATGCTCCACGACGTCGGCAAGATCGCGATCCCCAAGGAGATCCTGAACAAGCCGGCGAAGCTCACCGAGAGCGAGTTCGACGTGATGAAGAAGCACACGATCGAGGGCCAGTACATGCTCGACCGCGTCGGCGGCCTGCTCGGCTCGGTCGGCGAGATCGTGCGCTCGTGCCACGAGCGCTGGGACGGCAAGGGCTACCCCGACGGGCTCAAGGGCGAGGAGATCCCACTCGCCGCCCGCATCGTCTTCACCTGCGACGCCTACAACGCGATGACCACCGACCGGGTCTACCGGCCGGCGATGTCGACCGAGGCGGCGCTCACCGAGCTCAGGGACAACGCCGGCACGCAGTTCGACCCGCGCACCGTCGAGGCGCTCGAGCGCGTCCTGGAGCGCTGGCAGCCCGAGGTCGCCTACGCGCCCGACGACATCCGCGCGGTGCTCGCCGAGAACGCCGTCTCGCAGCGCATCGGCGCCGCGGTCTAGTCCCCGCTGACCACGCTCGTCGAGATGCCGATCTCCGGTGCCGGGAGACCGACCGCCGCACCGTCCACCAGCTGACCGTTGTCTGGCTCCGACCACTCGCTGCGCAACGCCAGCGCCGCGATGCTCGAGATGACCACGCCGATCCCACCGGCGATCAGGATCAGCTCACCCGGCCCGAGCGCGGTCAGCAGGGCGCCGCTGAACACGAAGGCGACCCCGAACGCCCACGCCGTGAGGGCGTCCTTGATGCCGAAGACGCGTCCGACGAGCGTGTCGCCGAACACTCCGTAGATCAGCAGCCGCTCGTACATCAGCACGAGCCCGTTGCCGAACCCGGCCACCGCGAACGTCACCGCGGCCAGGACGTAGCTGTCGGAGAGTCCCATCGCGGCGAAGCCCGCCCCGAGGACCAGCAGGCCGGCGAGGAAGCGGCGCTTGAGATGTGGCATCGGCCCTCCCTTCGAGCCGATCAGAGATCCGCAGATGAAGCCGACGCCGAAGATGGTCACCAGCACGCCGAAGCCGGCGTTCGAGGCGCCAAGGGTCTCCGTGGCGAAGAACAGCTCAGCGACGTTGAATATCCCGACACAGAACATCGCCGCGCCCGATGCCAGGAGCACCACGCGGATCGCGCGCATCCTCGTAGTCAGGCGCAGACCCTCGCGCGCCTCGCCCAGCAGCGATCTCGGTATGTCGTCCGGCTGCGCCGGCGTCTGGCCGAAGCGCAACGGCACGAGGAGCACGACGGACATCGCGAAGCTGGCGGCATTGACCCACACGAGCGTCTCGGCGCTGCTTAAGGCGAGCACGCCCGCGGCGACTAGTGGACCGATCGTGAAGCCCAGGTCCGTCACCGTTCCGTAGAGCGCGCTCGCCGCAGGTAGGCGGCGCTCGTCGTCGATGACGCTTGGCAGGGCCGCCAGGACCGACGGAGTGAAGAGAGCCGTGCCCGTGCCGGCCAGGATCGCGAAGCCGATCATCGCCGCGTAGCTGTCGAACAGGGCGATGCCGCCGAACGCGACCACGCGCAGAACGTCCGCGAGGATCGCGCAGCGCTTGCGAGACCAGCGGTCGGCGACCGCGCCGAAGACCGGACCGAGCAGCATCGCCGGGATCAGGTCCGCGAGCAGCACGAGGCTGATCGCCCACGAGGAGTCGAGACGATGCTTGGCCAGCAGCAGCAGGGCGATGTATCCGGCGCCCGTGCCGAGCGCCGACTGCACCAGGGCCAGGAAGAAGGTCCTCGCGCGACGCTCATTCGCAAGAAGGTCGAAGGTCTCTCGCATCAGCCGGTGGGTGAGCCTAGCCGTAACGCGGACGCCGCAAGGGCACGCCGGCAACGAATCCAAAACGAAAAGGGCCGCGCCAATTGGCGCGGCCCCGTACTGCTCTGTATCTACGAATTAACGATGGCCGGGCATGTGAAGCCTCCCTGGGTGGAGAATCCCTCGTCTTTGCACAGGTTTGGGTAGGCAACCCCGTGCACGGTCGAACAAGAGGATTGCACATCCGCAGGAAATCGCCAACTATTGGCGCAAGATCCCGTGCATAGAGAGGAATAGGCGCGCTCGCAGAGTCGCCGAGCGAGCGCTTCGAGCGCTCGGCGTGCTCTAGGAGGCCGCGGTCAGCGGGTGGTGGCAGGCGGCCAGGTGGCCGTCGGAGTGGGCCGCCAGCGGCGGCACCACCTCCCTGCAGACGTCCGTGGCACGTGGGCAGCGCGGATGGAAGACGCAGCCGCGCGGCGGATCGGTCGGGCTCGGCGGCTCGCCGCTCGGAGCCACGCCGCGCACGCGACGGTCGCGACGGCTCGGATCGGGCACCGGGATCGCGGCAAGCAGCGCGGCCGTATACGGGTGCACCGGCCGCTCGTAGAGCTCCGCGACCGGAGCGACCTCCATCAGCTTGCCGAGGTACATCACCGCCACCCGATCGGAGACCTGGCGCACGACGCTGAGGTCGTGCGCGACGAACAGGTAGGCCAGCCCGAGCTCGCGCTGGAGCTCGTCGAGCAGGTCGACGATCTGGGTCTGGACGCTGACGTCGAGCGCGGAGACCGGCTCGTCGAGCACGACCAGGCGCGGGCTCAGCGCGAGCGCGCGCGCAATGCCGATCCGCTGCCGCTGGCCGCCCGAGAACTCGTGCGGCCAGCGATCCGCGTGCTCGGGCTCGAGCCCGACACGCTCGAGCAGCGTCGCCACGCGCGCGGCGGAATCGCGCTTGGACAGCCCGTGCAGGCGCAGCGGGAGTCCGACGATGTCGGCCACGCGCTTGCGCGGGTTCAGCGAGCCGAAGGGGTCCTGGAAGACGATCTGGAGCTCGCTCCGCAGTGGCTGGAGCTCACGGCGGCTCGCCGCGGTGATGTCGCGGCCGGCGAAGCTGACCGTCCCGCCGGTCGGCTCGATCAGGCGCACGGCCGCGCGCGCCAGCGTCGTCTTGCCGGAGCCGGACTCGCCGACGAGGCCGAGCGTCTCGCCGGGACGGACGGCGAGCGTGACGCCGTCGACCGCGCGCACCGTGAGGTCGCTGTCGCGACGCAGGAGCCGCCTGCGAACGGGAAACGCGACCTCCAGCCCGTCGAGCGCGAGCACCGGCTCCCCCTCGGCCGGCGGACGCCGTGCCGGCAGCGGGTCGTCGAGCCGGGGAACGGCGTCGAGCAGGGCGCGCGTGCGGGGATGACGCGGCGCCGCGAAGACCTCCTCGACGGGGGCCTGCTCGACGATCCGGCCGGCGTCCATCACGGCGACGCGGTCGGCCATCTCGGCGACGACGCCGAAGTCGTGGGTGATCAGCAGGACCCCCGCCCCGGTCTCGTCGCGCAGCTCGCGGATCAGGTCGAGGATCTGCGCCTGGACGGTGACGTCGAGGGCGGTGGTCGGCTCGTCGGCGATCAGCAGCCGCGGCCCGCACGACAGCGCCATCGCGATCATCGCGCGCTGGCGCATGCCGCCGGAGAGCTCGTACGGGAACCCCTCGGCGCGCCGCGCCGCCGCGGGGATGCCGACCCGCCCGAGCAGCTCGACGGCGCGCTCGCGCGCCTGCGCGCGTGTGACGTCCTCGTGGGCGAGGATCTGCTCGGCGATCTGGTCGCCGACGCGCAGGACCGGGTTCAGCGACGACAGCGGATCTTGGAAGACCATTGCGATCTCCGCTCCGCGCACACGTCGCAGCTCGTCCTCGGAGGCGTCGAGCAGCTCGCGGCCGCGGTAGTGGACGCTGCCCTCGGTACGGGCGCCTTGCGGGCGCGTCAGCCCCATCACGGTCAGGGCGGTCACGGACTTGCCGCAGCCCGACCCGCCGACCAGCGCGAGCAGCTCCCCGGCCGCGAGGTCGAGCGAGACGCCGTCGACGGCGCGGATCGCGCCGCTCTCGGTCGGGAAGGAGACCGCCAGGTCGCGGACCGCCAGCAGCGGCTCGCCAGCCCCGGGCGGGTCCACGCGCGCCGCGGTCGCGTCAGCCGAGCCGACGTGCGGCGCACTCACGTGAGCCGGATCCTCGGGTCGAGGATCGCGTAGACGATGTCGACGACCGTGCTCAGCACGACGATGAAGAAGGCGCCGAACATCGTCACCGCGAGCACCGGCGGCACGTCGAGCTGACCGACGGCCTCGGCGGCGTACTGGCCGACGCCCTGGAGGTCGAAGACGGTCTCGGTGAGGATCGCCCCACCGGCGACGACCGCGCCGAAGTCGAGCCCCCAGAGCGTCACGATCGGGATCAGCGAGTTGCGCAGGACGTGGCGCAGCAGCACTTGGCGCTCGGAGAGCCCCTTCGCGCGGGCGGTGCGGACGTAGTCCTCGCTCATCGTGTCGAGCACGTTCGAGCGCAGGACGCGGGAGTAGAAGCCGATGAAGAGGATCGCCAGCACCGTCCACGGCAGCACGAGGTGGTGCGCCCAGTCGAGCGGGTCCTCGGTCAGCGGCACGTAGCCGCCGTTGGGGAACCAGCCGGCCTTGAAGCCGAGGTAGTAGCTCGCCAGCGCGCCGAGCCAGAAGACCGGCAGCGACACGCCGACCAGCGCGAGCACTGTCAGCAGCCTGTCCGACAGCCGCCCGGCGCGCAACGCGGCGAGCAGTCCGAGCGCGACGCCGGCGAGCATCCACAGGACCGCCGCGCCGACCGCCAGCGAGAGCGTCCGCGGCAGCCCCTCGACGATCTGGTCGCGGACGTTGAGCTGGCTGAAGTACGAGATCGCGCTGCCGCCGAGGACCTTCTCCATCGTCGTGACGTACTGCACGGGCAGCGAGTCGTCGAAGCCCCAGTCGGCGCGGATCGCCTCGACCTGGCTCTCGGTCGGAGTCTTGCCCGCCATCCGCACGGCCGGATCGCCGTTGGGGATCACGTTGAAGATCAGGAACGTCAGGACGGAGACCGCGAACAGGACCACCAGCATCTGGGCGAGCCGCCGGACTACGAACCTGGTCATGGCCGTCGCGCCCCCCACGAGGCGCGCGAGCGCGGGTCGAAGGCGTCGCGCACGCCGTCGCCGAGCACGTTCAGCGCGAGCACCGTCGCCACCAGCATCGCCCCCGGCACGATCGCCAGGTGCGGCGCCGTCACGAGCCGCTCGACGCCGGCGTCGATCATGTTGCCCCACGACGGCGCGGGCGGCACGACCCCGACGCCGAGGAACGACAGCGCCGACTCGAGCAGGATCGCGTTGGCGACCATCAGCGGCGCGAAGACGACGATCGTCGAGGACAGGTTCGGCAGCAGCTCCGAGAGCATCGTCCGCAGCGGGCCGGCGCCCTGCGCGCGCGCCGCCTCGACGAACTCCTTCTCGCGCAGCGCCAGCACCTCGCCGCGGATCGGGCGCGCCATGTACGGCACGTAAACGACGGCGATCACAGCGATCGAGATCGCCGTCGAGCCCGCCTCGAGCGTGAACGGGCCGATCTGCAGGCCACCGACGGCGAGCGCGGTGGCGAGCGCGACGCCGAGCAGGATCACCGGGAACGCCCAGATGACGTCGAGCGCCGAGCGCGCGACGGCGTCGACCCAGCGCCCGAGGTACCCCGCCAGCAGCCCGACCAAGGTGGCGAGGATCGTCGTCAGCAGTGCAGCGGCGATCCCGATTAGCAGCGAGTTGCGCGCCCCGTAGAGCAGCCGGACCATCACGTCGCGGCCGTTCGCGTCGGCGCCGAGGAAGTACTCGCTCCGCCACTGCGGGCCGATCGGCGTGCCATCGAGCGAGACGACGTCGACCTGGCGGCCGTCGACCTCGATCTTGCCGGTGACGTTGGTCGCCTCCGGCCCGCGTCCGGCGAGGTCCGCCCAGAGCGGAGCGGCGAGCGCGCAGAGCACCAGCGCCACGAACAGCGCACCGAACGCCAGCGCCACCCGGTCGCGCCGCAGGCGGCGCAGGGCGAGGCCCCAGGGGCCCCGTCCCGCGCGCGTCCTGTCGGCTACTTCAGGCAGAAGCTGGTGTAGTCGTTGCCGTAGAGCGGGTGCACCAGCGAGCAATTGTCGAAGTCGACCCGGTCGGACATGAACGTGGTCAGCTCCTCCGACCCATACGGCGCCAGGTAGGACTTCTCGATCGCCTTGCGGTCGAGCTCAGCCCACTGGTCGGCGACCGTCGCCACGTCCGGCTCCTTCAGCAGATCCGCGATGCCCTTGTTGATCTCGGGATCGTTCACGTAGCCGTAGTTCGAGTTGTTGGTCGGCTGGATCGCCGTGCCGTCGAACTGCTGCAAGAACGATCCGGGGTGCGCGAAGTCCGGGTACCAGGCGGCGAGGCCGGTCTGGGCCTTGGTCTTCTCGTTGCCGATCGTGTTGAAGTAGATCGCTCCGTCGATGATCTTCAGGTCGGCGTCGAAGCCGATCTGGTTGAGCAGGTCGGTGTAGTACTCGCCGATCTGCGGCCGGTTCGAGTCGTTGTTCGCGTAGACGGTGACCTTCTCGCCGCCGACGCCGGCCTCCTCGACGAGCCGCTTCGCCTCGTCGACGTCACCGGCCGCGCTCGGATCGCCGAACGGGCAGGGATCCGGATCCTCGTGGCCGGGGATGCCGCTCGGGATAACGTTGCACGACGGCTTCAGGCGGCCACCGAAGATCCGCGCGATCGCGGTCGAGTCGATCGCCACGTTGACCGCCTCGCGCGCCTGCTCGTTGTCGAACGGCGGGATGCTCTGGTTGAGGAAGAAGTAGTAGGTCGACGGCGTCGGCCAATCCTTGTAGCGGTCGCTGTGGCTCGCCTTGATCTCCGCGAGCAGGTCGGTCGGCGGCGGATCCTGCATGTAGTCGAGCTTGCCGCCGATGACGTCCTGGGCCTGGCGCGAAGTCGACTTGACGATCCGCGTCGTGATCGTGTCGACCTTGCCCTTCGGCACGTCCGGGATGTCGAAGCCCTCGACCTGGCTCAGCGTGAACTGGCGGTTCGGCACCGACTCGGTGATCTCGTAGGGGCCGACGCCGGGCGGCGGCTTGGTCGACTGGTTCTCGAACGGGGTGCTCGCCGGCACCATGCCCGCGAAGTTCGTCGCCAGGACGTTGCTGAACGTGCCGTCCGGCTCGGTCAGGGTGATCGTCACCTCGCCGGTCGCGTCGTCGGCCTCGATGCCGGTGATGTCGGCCTTCGGATCGCCGCCCTCGATGAAGTCGGTCGCGCCCTCGATGCCCTCGAAGAGGTAGGTGCCACCGGACTCGAGGTTGAGCACGCGCTTGATCGTGTGCTCGAAGTCGCTCGCCTTGACCGGCTTGCCGTTCGAGTACTTCAGGCCCTCCCTGATCTTGAAGCTGTACGTCTTGCCGTCGTCGGAGATCTCGGGCAGCGCCTCGGCGACGCCCGGGATCAGCTCGGTGCCCTCCTGGCCCTCGGCGTGCCTGTAGGTGAGCGGCGGCGTGTAGACGACCCAGAGCGGCTCCCAGGACTGGGACGTGTACGCAAGGGCAGGGTCCAGCGCGTCCGGCTGCGAGGTCTGCGCGATCGTCATCGACCCGCCGCTGTTGCCGGCCTCCGCTCCCCCGTCGTCGGAATCGCCGCAGCCTGCGGCGGCGAAGGCGGCCAAGGCGAGCACCACCGCGCTGAGGAAGCTCCTGCTGCTGGTCATCTGACGTCCTCCGTTGTGAAGTGGCCGGCGTGCGACGCCGTCATGCAGCTGCCGTGCGGTGCATGACGGAACCCTCCGCTTGCTCACACCCCAGTGGGCGCCCCCTGGCGCCTAATTCGGCCAACTGCCCCCCACTCCTGCATCGCCTTTGACCGATACGGACAAAGATTCGACTTCCTTTTGACCGTTATCGAACGCAGACGCTCGAATAGTCCATTCCGACTACGGGATGGAAGCGGCCGCAGTTCTCCATGTCGAGCCGCCGCGAAGCGAGCACGCCGGCCGTCGCCACCCCGTACGGGGCGACGTAGGCGCGCTTGACGACCTCCGCGTCCACATCGGCCCACTCCTGCTCGGCATCGGTGGCGTCCGCTTCCTGCTCGAGCAGGTCAACGCGCGCACGCAGCACGGGATCGTCCACCGCCCGCAGGTATCCCGACGGGTGCGGAACGACCGGGTTCGCGATCCTGAAGGCGACCTGCGCGCCCGGCGCCGGCGTTACCCGGGCACGAAGGCCGATCTTCCTCAGCGTCCCTGCCAGATAGCGAGCGATGCGCCGTCCCCGGCGATCGCGGCCATCGGCGACGGTCACGGGCACGCCGCCGGCCTCCGCCTCCTCGACGAGCCGGCTCGCCTCGACCAGGTCCGCGTTGCCGACGCGCTCGCCGTACGGACACGGATCGAGCCTGTGGTAGCCGGCGACCTCGGGTGGCAGGACGTTGCAGCTCGGCTCGAGGAAGCCGTCGTAGGTTCGCGCCAGGGTGCCGGAGTCGAGCGCGAAGGCGAGTGCGCGCCTGACGTCGGCGTCGCGGAACGGCGCCCGCCTGGCGTGGATCGCCACGTACAGCGAGCGCAGCGTCGGGTACTCCTCATAGCGGTCCTTGTACTTCGAGCGGATGTCCGGCAGCATCCGCAGCGGCGACTCGCCCTCGACGAGGTCGGCACGACCGTCGAGCACAGCCCGCACGCGCTCGGCACGGTCCGGGATCGTGCGCGTAACGATCTCCTGGGCGTTGCCCGCCGGCACTCCCGCCAGCCGCCAGTCCGGCCGGCGCTCGAGCACGACGTCGCCGCTGCGCCGGACCTGGGAGACGCGGTAGGGCCCAATGCCCGGGGGCGGGTCCTCGGACAGGTCGCGCAACGGCGTGCCGATCGGGACCGGCGCCGCGAGCGTGGTGGCGAGCGCATACGGGAACAGCCGGTCCGGCGTCTCGAGCTCGATCCGTACGCTGCGCTCGCGCTCGTCGGCGACCATCCCCTCGATGTCGACGTCCGAGTCCTTCGAGGCGGCATACGCGCGCGCGCCGACGATGTCGCCGAACGCAGCGGCCGCGCGCGGATTCAGCCGCAACGAGCGCGCCACGGCGCGCTCGAAGTCCCCGGCGCGCAGCGGCACGCCGTTCGCGTAGCGCAAGCCCGGGCGAAGGACGAAGGTGTAGGTGCGGCCGTCGTCGGAGGCCTCCGGCAGCTGCTCGGTCAGCGCGGGCACGAGCTCGGTGCCGCCCTTGCCCTCGACCCGCCCGTACGTGAGCGGCGGCGTGTAGGCCAGCCAGGCGGTCCGCCGGGCGGCGGGACTCGATGCCAGCGCGGGATCGAGCGAATCCGGGGCGACCGCCTCCGCCACGACGATCGAGCCGCCCTCGCGGGCGTCGCCGCGCGGCTCGGCGTCGCTGCTGCAGCCCGCCACGGTGAGCGCGAGGGCGGTCAGCGCCGCCCCCGCCGCCCGTAGCGGCGCGCTCATCCGAGCTCTTCGCGCATGGTCGCGAGCGACCTGCGGATCAGGCGTGAGACGTGCATCTGGGACAGGCCGACGCGCTCGGCGATCTGGGTCTGGGGCAGGCCCTCCTCGAAGCGCATGCGCAGGATCTCGCGCTCGCGGTCGGGCAGCCGCTGGAGTGCCGGGCTGAGCGTCACGCGGTCCTCGCTGCGGTCGAACTCCTCGTCCTCGGCCCCAATCGTGTCCATCGGGTCGTTGTCGTCGTCGGAGCCGGGGCCCGCGTCGAGCGAGAGCGCGCTGTAGGCCGAGCCGACCTCGAGCGCCTCGAGCACCTCCTCGGTCGTCGTCCCGAGCGACTGGGCGATCTCCGCGACGCTCGGCGAGTGGCCGAGCAGCCCGGTCAGGTCGTCGATCGCGCCCGACATGCGGGCGTTGAGCTCCTGCAGCGACCGCGGCACGCGGATCGCCCAGCCCTTGTCACGGAAGTGGCGCTTGATCTCGCCGACGACGTTCGGCGTCGCGTAGGTCGCGAGCGAGACCTCGCGCTCGAGGTCGAAGCGGTCGATCGCCTTGATCAGGCCGATCGCCCCGACCTGCTCGATGTCCTCGAGCGGCTCGCCGCGACCGGCGTAGCGGCGGGCGAGCGAGCGCACGAGCGGCAGGTGGCGCGCGATCAGGCGCTCGCGCGCGGAGGTGTCCCCGTCCTCGTGGTAGCGCCGCAGCAGCTCGCGGTCCTCCCGCTGTTGCGCCGTGCGACCGGCGCGCTCCTCCGTCGTCACGACCGCGCTGGTCCCAGCTTCTCCATCCGGACGACGATCTCGCCGTCCGCCTCGCGCTCCACGCCGAACGAGTCGACCACCGTCGCGAGGATCCGTTGCAGCGACAGCGTGCCGGTCTCGCCGTCGGACTCCCGCAGCGCCGCGTTGAGCGGCTGCTCGCGCAATGGGCCGATGCGCGCGCGGACCCCGCCGCTGTCGGCGAGCTCGAAGGAGATCTTGACCCGGCCGTCACCGCCGGTCTCGGCGAGCAGGCGCTCGATCGCCAGCTGCAGGTCGTCCATCGCCTCTAAGCCGAGCGACGCCTGCTCGGCGATGCCGCCGACGACGAGCCGGATCACGCCCTGGAAGGCGTCGTCGAGCGGCGCCTCGAGCTCGATCCGCTCAGTCGGCACGCGTCACCTCCGGCTCGGCGATCAGGCCCCAGCCGACGACGCGCTCGCCCTGCATCAGGCAGGCGATCTGGCCCGGTGCCGGCGAGGCCACCTCGCGCTCGAGCGTCAGCGTCAGGCCGTCGTGCTCGCCGGCGGGCAGGTCGGTGTCGGCGCGACAGGGCACGGCGGCACCTTGATAGCGCAGGCGGACGGAGTCGACCTGCGACGCGGCCCGGTGCAGGCGGCCCGGGCCGAGCGACACGCTCGTCGTCGCGAGCTGCCCGCGCGGGCCGACGACGACGCGGTTGCGGCGCGCGTCCTTGCCGAGCACGTAGAGCGGCTCGTCGGCGGCCACGCGGATCCCGCGCCGCTGGCCGACAGTGAAGTTCTGGTGTCCCTCGTGCTGCCCGAGCACGTGCCCGTCGCGGTCGACGATCTCCCCGCCCTGCTCGGCGGCGCGCGCCAGCTCGCCGCCGTGGCGCTGGACGAAGTCGCCGCGCTCGGTGCCGGCGAGGAAGCAGAGGTCCTGACTCTCGGGCTTGTTCGCCACCGACAGCCCGGCGCGGCGCGCCAAGTCGCGCACCGCCGGCTTCTCGAGCTCGCCGAGCGGGAAGTGAAGCCGCTCGATCGCCTCGGGGACGAGCCGCGCGAGCACGTAGCTCTGGTCCTTGCGGTCGTCGACGGCCATCCGGATCAACGGCCCGTCGCCGTCGCGCTCGATCCGCGTGTAGTGGCCGGTCGCGAGCCGGCTGGCACCGAGGCGCTCAGCCAGCTCGAGCATCGAGTCGAAGCGCACGAGGCCGTTGCAGCGCACGCACGGGTTCGGCGTCGTGCCCGCGGCGTAGCCCTCGAGGAAGTCGTCGACGACGTCGCCGCGGAAGCGCTCGCGCAGGTCGAAAGTGAAGTGTGGGATGCCCATCTGGTGCGCGAGCCCGCGCGCGCCGCGCACGGCCTGCGGCGAGCAGCAGCTCTGATCGCCGGCGTTGGCGGGGTCCGACCACAGCTCGAGCGTGACCGCGACCACCTCGTCGCCGGCGTCGAGCGCGAGCTGCGCCGCGGCGGCGCTGTCGACGCCGCCGCTCATCGCGACCAGCGTCCGCGTGGCGCACGGCGCGATCTTGACGTCGCCGTCGCGGGCCGCGAGCCCGAGCGCGCGGTGGAGCGCGTCGGCCGCGAGGTCGGCGGCGTGGGCGTGCGTCGGGGCGAGGCCACCGAGCTCCTCGGCGATCGCGGCGGGAGAGACCATCGCCACGTCCAGCACCGGCTCGCCCTCGACCAGCTCGACGACAGCGCTACCCGCGGCACGCGCCGCCGCGCAGCCCGACGCCTCGAAGCCGGCCTCGGCGACGTGGTCGCCCTCGACGCGGACCGAGATCCGGATCAGGTCGCCGCAGATCGCTCCGCCGGCGGCGCCGGTATGCGGGGCCCCGGCCAGCCGTCCCCGGCCGCGCGGATCGGCGAGGTGCTCTTCGAGCGAGCAGCGCTCTGCGACAGCGGTCGAGCCCATGTGACCACTCTACGAGATGTCCCCGAGATGATTAGCCCCAACTTGCCGCTGCCGGCACCGGGGTTGGGCCTTGTCTCGGCACCTTGGGTGTCCTCCGAGCCGTGACTGGCGGTTATGCGCCTGTCACGGCCCGAGCCAGACTCCCATCCCTGTGGTGTTGGTGCAACGTGTGGGCCGGCTGGCGCACAAGTTCGGGCTGCTTCTACGCTAGCACCGCCGCGGGCGCCTGTGGGAGGGTGCGCGGGGTCAGCCGTCGGTCGTGGCGACGCCGGGCTTGAGACGCAGGCCGAGCTCGTCGAGCTGGCGGTCGTCGACCGGCGCGGGCGCGCCGGTCAGTGGGTCGAGCCCGCTGGCCGTCTTGGGGAAGGCGATCACGTCGCGGATCGAGTCGCGGCCGGCGAGCAGCGCGACGATCCTGTCGATCCCGAACGCGATCCCACCGTGCGGCGGGGCGCCGTAGGAGAGCGCGTCGAGCAGGAAGCCGAAGCGATCGCGCGCCTCCTCCTCGCCGAGCCCGAGCGCCTCGAACACACGCGCCTGGACCTCGGCCGTGTTGATGCGGATCGAGCCGCCGCCGATCTCGGTGCCGTTCCAGACGAGGTCGTAGGCACGGCTGCGCCAGCTGCCCGGATCGCTCTCGAGATCGCCGCTCGGGGCAGTAAACGGATGGTGGAGCGCGTCCCAGCGGCGCTCGTCCTCGTTCCAGCCGAACATTGGGAAGTCGACGATCCAGACGAGGTCGTGGCGGTCCTCGGGAACGCCGACCTCGAGCCGCAGCTCGCCGAGCACGCGCGCCGCGACGGCCGGGTCGTCGGCGACCGCGAGGATCGCGTCGCCCTCCCCCGCTCCGGTCGCCGCGATCAGGCCAGAGATCTCGTCCTCGGAGAGGAACTTCGCGACCGGCGAGCGCCAGCCCCCCTCCTCGACCACGCCCCAGACGAGGCCCTTGGCGCCGAGCCCCTGGGCGCGCTCGGTCAGCTCGTCGAAGCGCCGGCGCGGGAAGTCCCCGGACGCGCTGAAGCCGCGGATCGTCCCGCCGCCGGCAAGCGCGCCGCTGAAGACCTTGAACTCCGAGCTGGCGAACACCGCGCCGAGGTCGGCGATCTCGATCGGGATCCGGCGGTCGGGGCGGTCGCTGCCGTAGCGCAGCAGCGCCTCGTCGTAGGGCAGCCGCTCGATCGGCCCGGCGAGCTCGATCCCACCAAGCGCGAGCAGCTCGGGGATCAGCGCGTCGACGGTCGCGATCACGTCGTCCTCCTCGACGAACGACATCTCGACGTCGAGCTGGGTGAACTCGGGCTGGCGGTCCGCGCGCGTGTCCTCGTCCCGGAAGCAACGGGCGATCTGGTAGTACCGCTCGAAGCCGGAGATCATCAGCAGCTGCTAGAACAGCTGCGGCGACTGGGGCAGCGCGAAGAATGACCCCGGCTGTGCGCGGCTGGGCACGAGGTGGTCGCGCGCGCCCTCAGGCGTCGAGCGCGTGAGGATCGGCGTCTCGACGTCGAGGAAGCCGCGCTCGTCGAGGTGGCGGCGGATCGCCGCGGTGACCTCGTGGCGCAGGCGGATCGCCGCCGTCATCCCCTGGCGGCGGAGATCGAGGTAGCGGTAGCGCAGCCGCAGCTCCTCGCCGACCGGCTCCTCCTCGTCGACCTGGAACGGCGGCGTCTGGGCGTCCGCGAGCAGCTCGAACGACCTCACCTCGAGCTCGACCTCACCGGTCGGCAGGTCGGGGTTGACGGTGCCCGGCTCGCGCTCGACGAGCGTGCCCGTGACCGCGATCACGTCCTCGGAGCGCAGCCTGTGGGCGGCGGCGTGCGCATCCGCGGCAGTGGTCGGATGGAAGACGAGCTGCAGCAGGCCCTCGCGGTCGCGCAGGTCGATGAAGATCAGGCCGCCGTGGTCGCGGCGCCGGTGGACCCAGCCCGCGACGCGCAGCTCCTCGCCCACCTGCTCGCGCCGCGCGAGCCCGCACCAGGCGCTGCGGTAGCGGTTGTCGAACGTCTCCGCGCTCACGCGCACCCCACCGACGTCGGAGCGGCTTCCATGCTCACGCCTCGAGCCCCACGGCGATCCGAACCGCCTCCTGCACGTTGCTCACCTTTCGCTGCTCCCCATTCGCCATGTCCTTCCACTCGAGCCCCTCGCCTCCGACGATCGCCACCGCCTTCGCCCCTAGCCGGTCAGCGTGCTTGAGCTGGCCCTTGATCGAGCGGCCCGCCTGCTCGAGCTCGGCCCGAACGCCGGCCTCGCGCAGCGCCGTCACGAGCTTGAACGCCTCGTGGCGGTCGCCGCCGTCGGCGAGCGCGACGAACACCGGCGCCGGAAAGCCGCCGAGGTTGCCCTCCGAGGCGAGCAGGATGCGCTCGATGCCCGCGGCCCAGCCGACCCCGGGCGTCGGCGGTCCGCCGAGCTGCTCGACGAGGCCGTCGTAGCGGCCGCCGCCGCCGACACCGCTCTGGGCGCCGAGCTTGGCGCTCTCGAACTCGAACACCGTGCGCGTGTAGTAGTCGAGCCCGCGCACGAGCGTCGCGTCGACGTCATACGAGACCCCGGCGTCGTTGAGCAGGGCGCAGACCTCGGCGAAGTGCTCGGCGTCGTCGCCCGTGAGGCTGTCGAGCAGCCGCGGCGCGTTCGCCATCACGGCGCGCGTGCCCTCGTGGTCGGCGTCGAAGGCACGCAGCGGGTTGGCGTCGATCCGCCCGCGCACGTCGTCGGACAGCTCGCCCTCGTGGTCGCGCAGGTAGCGGCGCAGGCCGTCGAGGTAGGCGGCGCGAGCGTCGGGCGATCCGAGGCTCGATAGCCGCAGCCGGATCTCGTGCACGCCGGCCGCCTCGAGCAGCTCGGCGAGCAGCAGGACCGCCTCGGCGTCGAGCGACGGATCGTCGGAGCCGAGCGCCTCGACGCCGACCTGCGCGAACTGGCGGTAGCGGCCCGCCTGGGCGCGCTCATGGCGGAAGAACGGGCCCCAGTACCAGAGCTTCACCGGCTGCGGCAGTTTGTGCATGCCGTGCTCGACGTAGGCGCGCGCGACGCCGGCGGTGCCCTCCGGGCGCAGCGTCAGCGAGCGGCCGCCGCGGTCCTCGAAGGTGAACATCTCCTTGCGGACGATGTCGGTCGACTCCCCCACCCCGCGCGCGAACAGCTCGGTGTCCTCGAAGACCGGCGTCTCGAAGGGCCGGTAGCCGTAGCGGCCGAGGACCGAGCCGGCGCGGCGGTAGAGCTCCCGGCGGCGCTGACCGTCCTCGGGGAGCACGTCGAAGGTGCCCCGCGGGGCCTGGAGCTTGCGATCGGACACGGCTAGTGGGCGAACGGCCGGAGGAACGGGTTCGTCGCCCGCTCGGCGCCGATCGTCGTGATCCCCATGTGGCCGGGATAGACGGTCGTCTCGTCGGGCAGCGCCTCGGCCAGCGTGCCGAGGCTCTCCATCAGCACACGCGGGTCGCCGCCGGGCAGGTCGGTGCGCCCGACCGAGCCCTGGAACAGCACGTCGCCGGAGAAGATCGCTGCCTCGTCGGGGATCGAGAAGGTGACGTGCCCGGGGCTGTGGCCCGGCGTGAAGATGACGTCGATCTCGAAGCCGGCCAGCTCGAGCCGCTCGCCGCCGGCGAGGGTGTGCTCGGCGTCCCAGCTCTCGTAGGGACCGAACTCAGCCCACGGGACGTAGGCGTTGATGTCGGCCAGCACGCCCTTCTCGATCTCCGGCACCCAGACCTCCGCGCCCGTCGCCTTGGCGATCGGCGCCACCGCCCCGACGTGGTCGAAGTGGGTGTGCGTGAGCAGGATGGCGTCGAGCGTGACGCCCATCGCGGCGATCTCGCCGAGCAGCCTGTCGGTCTCCTCGCCCGGGTCGACGATCAGCGCGCGGTCGGAGCCGTCGCGGCGAAAGAGGAAGCAGTTCTCCTGGATCGGCCCGACGGTGAGCATGCGCACGTCCATCGGCCGAGCCTACTTCCGGCCGCTCGGCCCGGCCTGCTTGCGCCGCTGGCGGAAGCGGTAGATCGCCGAGTCGGTCGCATAGCCGAGCGGAACGTAGATCACGAGCATCAGCACGCCCAGCAGCGCACCGCTGGCGACCGGCCTGCCGAACGCGACGACGATCAGCACCGCGAAGACGGCCGCGGCGATCGCCGCGCGCGTGAGCGAGCCGCGCCACGTCGGCGGCTTGTCGAGCCGCTCGGCGCGCCGGTCACGGGAGATCTGCTTCCCCTCCTCGCGCGTGCGCGGGCGTCCGGTGCGTCCCGCCCGCTCGACCGTCCCGGCCGCCGTTCCGCGGTGCTTGCGCCGCCGCTTGCGCTTGGTCTGGGCCATCCCGGCAGCGTATCCGGCTCAGTCGAGCGCGGCGAGCACGTTCTCGAGCAGGTGGCGCCCGGGTGAGAACCCGCGCAGCGGGACGTCGGGGGGAAAGCCGTCGAAGGCGGCTTCCGGAGCGAGCCCGACGAGCTCGGCCTCGGTGATCGGCGCCTGTGCCCGGACGGCGGCGACGATCGCGCGCAGCGGGGTCGCGCGGTGGTCGTGGACGTTGGTCGACACCTGCACGCGGCCGCGATGCTCGAGCCTGAGGCCGATCGCGCGCACACCCTCCAGTCCCCCGCTGGATTCGCGGATCGAGGCGGCGATCAGGCGTGCGAGCTCCAGGTCGTCGGAATCGAGGTCGACGTTGAAGGCCACGAGCGGCGGGCGCGCCGCCGCGAGCACTACGCCGGCGGTCGGGTGCGCGCGCGGCGGGCCGAAGTCCGGGACGACCTCGCCGAGCTCAATCCGCCGGGCGAGTGCGTCCGGGCCACCCTCGCGTAGCCAGGCTCGCTCCCGGTGCTCCGGCCGGGTGGCCAGCTCGCCGTACAGGACCACCGGCAGCTCGAGCTCGGCGCCAATCCGCGCCGCCGCGGTCAGCGCCTCGGCACAGGCCGCGCCGCGCTCCTTCTCGGAGCGGTAGACGACCGGGAGCACGTCGAGCGCGCCGACGTGCGGATGCACGCCCTCGTGGCTCGTCAGGTCGATCCCCTCGACGACCGCCCGCGCGCCCGACACCAACCCTTCGGCCAGCTCGCCCTGGCGCGCCGCCAGCGTGTAGACGGCGCGGTTGTGGTCCGGGTCGGCGTGCAGGTCGAGGAACCGCGCCGGGCCGAACGCCCCCTCGATCCGCTCGAGCAGGTTCGCGTCGCGCCCTTCGCTGACATTAGGAACCGCGACGAGCATCCGAGGTTCGCCCATGCGCCAATCTTGCCCGAGCCGAGAGCCCCTGCGCGCCCCGGTCTAGAATCGACCTCCGCGGCTCCGTAGCTCAGCTGGTTAGAGCGCACGACTCATAATCGTGAGGTCGGTGGTTCGAGTCCACCCGGAGCTACCTCCTCGGCGACGCGACCGGCTCGCCGTTCCGCGCCAGGTCATCGCCTACAGGCCGACGACCTCGACGCTGCGTGCGTCCGGCTCGCAGAAGCGTGCGGTGCGCTCGGCCTCGGTGCGGATCTCGGCGTGCGCCGAGCGGCGGATCTCGACGTGCGGGGCGATCTCCACCTCGACGGCGTCGCGCCTGCGCCGCAGACGCCAGCTGGCCGCGATGCGGCCGTCGACCGTCACCGTCGCATCGCCGCTGTGGGTCAGCTTGAGCGGCTGGACCTCGAGCGGGACGATCCGCTCGCGATCGGCGTAGGCGAGCTGCGTCTGGTCCCAGCGCGCGAGGAAGCGAACCGGCAGCGGCGTCGAGGCGGGCGGCAGCGGCTGGTCGGGAAGGTCGAGCAGCTCGACTCCGTGCTCGTCGCGGTACGCGACGGTCGGGATGCGCTCCCACGCCTCGGCGAAGTCGCGCTGGGCGACGCCGGCCCAGGCGGCGACGTCGCGGCGGCTCGCGGGCCCGAAGGCCGCCAGGTAGCGCGAGAGGACGAGCGTGGCCGCGTCGGCCGGGTCGGGCAGCGGACGTGGGTCGACGGCGAAGCGCGGTCGTCCGCGCTCACGCCAGAAGCCCGCCGGCGGCAGCTGCACGAGTGGCAGCAGCGTGCGCGCGAAGGTGACCGACGTCCAGGGGTCGTCCGTCACGCCGTCGTAGCGGCCGACGCGCTCGCGGATCTCGTCGTTGGTGCGCGGCTCGCGCAGCCAGGCCGTGAGCTCCGCGATCACCTCGTCCTCGTCGAGGTGCGCGTAGGCCTTGCGCCAGCCGCGCATCCGCCCCTGGCGCGCCAGCTGCGCATAGGCCGGGTACTCCGAGCCGGCGGCGAGGTGGAGCGTGATCCGCATGATCGTCGTCTTGACGACGTCGCCCGTGCCGAGCGCCGCCTCGAGGCTGCCCTGCTCGAAGTTGGCGAGGCGCGCCGCCAGCGCCACGTACGGCGCCGGCGAGTCCTGTCCCTGGAGCGGAGTCAGGCGACGGATCGCTTCCACGGGATCGAGCGACTCACGCTCGAGCAGCATCTGGCGTGCCGCGAGCGCCGCCGTTAGCTCCACGCGGCTGAGCGTCCGCACCCCCTGATCCCGCGGCATGCCACGATCGTATTCGGATGCCGCGGGCGCTCGACTACGACGACTGCCTCGGCTAGCCGTGCGGGTCCACACGCTGGTACGCGAGCAGGTCCTCCCCGGCGCTCCCGAGGAGATCTTCGAGTTCTTCGCCGAGCCGCTCAACCTCGAGGCGATAACGCCGCCGCTGCTGCGCTTCCGCGTCGTCACGCCACAGCCGATCGAGATGCGTGCGGGGACGATCCTGCAGTACCGGCTGCGGCTGCGCGGACTGGCGCTCGACTGGCTGACGCGGATCGCGGAGTGGGCGCCGGGCGAGCGGTTCGTCGACGAGCAGCTCGTCGGGCCGTACCGGCTCTGGCACCACACGCACGAGTTCGAGCCGTGCGACGGCGGGACGCTGATGCGCGACACCGTCCGCTACGCGCTGCCGCTCTGGCCGCTCGGCGAGCTGGCGGCGCCGATCGTCCGGCGCGAGCTGCGGAGGATCTTCGACTACCGCCGTGAGCAGTGCGCGGCGCGACTCTCCCGCCCGTCACTTCATTAAGTAAAGTAAGGCCCGATGCGCGTCTTTCGTCGCCTGCTCGGCTTCCTGCGCCCCTACCGCGGCGGGGTGATCGCATCGCTGTTGCTGGCGAGCGCGGCGATGGGCGCAGGGATCCTGATCCCGTATCTGATCGGCCGCACGATCGACGACATCGACGACGGCGGCGCGTCGCTGTGGCCGCTCGCCGGCGCGATCGTCGCGGCGGGCCTGCTCCGACTGGCGTTCAGCGTGATCCGGCGGCTGGTCGCGGGCCGGGTGTCGCTCGGCGTCGAGTTCGACCTGCGCAACCTCATGTACACCCACCTGCAGTCGCTCGAGCTCGGCTTCTTCGACGGCCAGCAGACGGGACAGCTGATGTCGCGGGCGACGGTCGACCTGCAGTCGGTCCGCTTCTTCCTCGGCTACGGGCTCGTCTTCATGACCCAGGCGGGGCTGACGATCCTGATCGCCGCCGGGGTGATGATCGCCGTCAATCCGCTGCTCGCACTCGTCGCGCTCGCCCCCACCCCGCTGGTCATCTGGGCCGCGGCGCGCTACGGACGGCTCAACCGCCCGGCGTCGCAGGAGGTCCAGCAGCGGATCGCCGAGCTGACCGCCGCCGCCGAGGAGAACGTGTCGGGCGTGCGGGTCGTCAAGGGGTTCGCCCAGGAGCACCGCCAGATGCGCCGGTTCCACCACACCGTCGGACGCGTGTTCGACCAGTCGATGGTCTCGACCCGCCTGCGCGCCTTCTACAACCCACTGATCGGGTTCCTGCCGCAGCTCGGCCTCGCGGCGATCATCGTCGTCGGCGGCCGCCAGGCGGTGAACGGGACGATCACCGTCGGCGAGTTCGTCGCCTTCTACGGCTACGTGCTGATGCTGACGGGGCCGATGCGGATGCTCGGCATCTCGCTCGGGATGGCGCAGCGGGCCGTCGCCTCGGGCAACCGGATCTTCGAGATCCTCGATCGCGAGCCGCGGCTGACGTCGCCGCCCGGCGCACGGCCCCTGCCGGCGCGCGAGCCCGTCAGCGCCATTCCAGGCCTGCCGGGAGCGCGCGGCAGCGGCCGCGTCGAGCTGCGCGACGTCAGCTTCGCCCACGAGGGCGCGGCGCCGGTGCTGCGCGACGTCGACCTGACGGTGGAGGCCGGCCGCACCGTCGCCGTGGTCGGCGCGACGGGCGCCGGCAAGACGACGCTCGTCAACCTGATCCCACGCCTCTACGACCCGACCGCCGGCTCCGTCCTGGTCGACGGTGTCGACCTGCGTCAGGTCGACCTGACCTCGCTCCGGCGCGAGATCGCGCTCGTCTCCGACGACGCGTTCCTGTTCTCGGCGACGCTGCGCCAGAACATCGCCTACGCGCGACCTGACGCGAGCGACGCCGAGGTCGCCGACGCGGCCCGCCGCGCCGGACTCGCCGACGTCGTCGCCGAGCTTCCCGACGGTTACGACACGCTCGTCGGCGAGCGCGGCCTGACGCTCTCCGGCGGTCAGCGCCAGCGCGTCGCGATCGCCCGCGCGCTGCTCGCCGAGCCGCGAATCCTGATCCTGGACGACGCGACCTCGAGCGTCGACGCGACGACCGAGAGCCAGATCAAGGAGGCGCTGCGGGAGGTCATGCGCGGGCGCACCACCTTCGTGATCGCCCACCGCCTATCGACGCTCGCGCTCGCCGACGAGGTCGTCGTGCTCGACGACGGCCACGTCGTCGCGCACGGCAGCCACGACGAGCTCGTCGAGGCCTCGCCGCTCTACGCCGAGATCGCCGAGCGCGGCCTGCCCGACCAGGTCTTCTTGACCCGCGAGGACGAGGAGCGGGAGGTGGCAGGCCTGAGGATGTTCCCCGGGGGCTCACGCCCCCGGACCCCCGAGGCACCTGGCCGGCGCGCGAAGGGTCCCACCGAGCTGCGGGCGCTGTGGACGATCGTCCGCGGCGAGCGTGGGCGCACGCGCAAGCTCGGCAAGCTGCTGGCGCTGCTGCGGCCCTACCGGTCGCGGGTGATCCTGATGTTCGTGGCGCTGACCCTCGCGACGGCGGCGTCGCTGGTCCCGCCGTACCTGGCGGGCCAGGCGATCGACAAGGGCGTCAAGGGCGGCGATCTCGACGCGCTGACCTGGATCACAGTCGCGTTCGTCGCCGCCGCCGCGATCTACTTCGCCGGCACCTACGCCCAGACCTACCTCACGGGCTGGGTCGGCCAGCGCGCGCTCGCCGACCTGCGGCGACGGATCTTCGCCCACCTCCAGACGCTGTCGATCGGCTTCTACTCACGCAACCGCGCCGGCGTGCTGATCTCGCGCCTGACCAACGACGTCCAAGCGCTCGACGCGCTGGTCACCGACGGCGTCGTGACCCTCTTCGCGGCCACGCTGACGCTCGTCGGGACGGCGGGGATCCTCGTCTGGCTCGACCCGGGGCTGGCGCTCGTGACGTTCCTCGTCTTCCCGATCCTGCTCGCGGGCAGCGTCGCGTTCCGGATCGCGTCCGCCGACGCCTACCGGCTGACGCGCGAGAAGATCGCGTTGGTCACCGCCTACCTGCAGGAGACGCTCTCGGGAGTCCGGATCGTGCGCGCGTTCGGCCAGGAGCCGCGCCATGTCGAGCAGTTCTCCGAGCTCAACGACGCCAACCGCGAGGCGCACATGCGGACCGTCTACCTCAACGCGGCCTACTTCCCGGCGGTCGAGCTGCTGTCGGCGATCGCGACCGCGGCGATCCTGATCTACGGTGGCAACCAGGCGATCGACGGCGCGATCCAGATCGGCGTGCTCGTCTCGTTCGTCCTCTACCTGCAGAGCTTCTTCGATCCGATCCAGCAGCTCTCGCAGCTCTACACGACCTACCAGTCGGGCATGGCCGCGCTCGACAAGATCTTCGACCTGCTCGACGAGGAGCCCGAGGTCCGCGACGCCGAGCACGCGATCGACCTACCCGAGATTCGCGGGGCGATCGCGTTCGAGAACGTGTCTTTCGCGTACGGCCGGACGGGCTACGCCGCGAGCGACGGCGACGAGGCCAGCGCCTCCCAGGGCGAGACTGATCCGACCGCACCGGTGCTCGCCCTCGACCGCGTCTCGCTCGAGATTCCGCCGGGCCAGACCGTCGCTCTTGTCGGCTCCACAGGGGCCGGCAAGTCGACGCTGGCCAAGCTCGTCGCCCGCTTCTACGACCCCCAGCACGGCCGCGTCACGATCGACGGCCACGACCTGCGCGACGTCCGCGAGCGCTCGCTGCGCTCCCAGCTCGGAATCGTCCCCCAGGAGAGCTTCCTGTTCTCCGGGTCGATCCGCGACAACATCGCCTTCGGCGCCGACGAGGACGCGCCCGAGGACGTCGTCGAGACCGCCGCCCGCGCCGTCGGCGCCCACGAGTTCATCGAGCGCCTCCCCGACGGCTACGACACCGAGGTCGGCGAGCGTGGCGGCCATCTCTCCGCCGGCCAACGCCAGCTCGTCGCCTTCGCCCGCGCCGCCGCTGCCGACCCGCGCGTCCTGATCCTCGACGAGGCGACCTCCAACGTCGACGTCCACACCGAGGCCGGAATCGAGCGCGGCCTCCGCCGCCTGCTCGCCGGCCGCACCGCGATCGTCATCGCCCACCGCCTCTCCACGATCCGCGACGCCGGCCGCATCGTCGTCCTCGACCACGGCCGCATCGCCGAGCAGGGCACCCACGAGGAGCTACTCGCCGCCGACGGCGCCTACGCCCGCCTCTACCGCGACTGGGCGGAGCAGACGGCGGCGTAGCCCGCCGCACGACTCAGCAGCACGCCGTGCCTCGGACCGGGAGGCGCCTATGCCTGACGTTGCGAACCCAGACGGCCCCGTCTGGAAGCCGCGGCCGACCGTGGTTCTTACCAGAGAAGTTCGGCGTCTGGCTATGGCAGTTGCCGCACAAGAGCTGAAGGTTCTCGAGGCGGTTGTCGTCCCCGTCGCCGTTCACGTGATGGAGCGCCAGCGGCAGTGGCTTCCCACGCCACTCACTGACCCCGCATTCCTCACAGCGCCGCTGCTTCAACCCCGCATCGAGAAGCCTGCGCTTCAGATGCCCCCGACCGACACGTCGACCTTGGACGAGGTATGCCGAGACTGGCGCGGCCGCCGGTCGCGTAGCGAGATCGCCGCGTGCCCGAGCCTCGTGCCATGTCTGAGAGCTGAATCCGAACCGGGCCATGCACTCGCGAGCGGTGTTCCCCGCGTCATGGAAGCGCTGAACGGCGGGCCAGTCGTACCGCCGTGCGCACTTGTCCATCGGCTTCCTGCCGAGACGGCGCGCGTGATACGACACCGTCGGCTTGGAGATGGCCAGCTGCCTTGCAATATCGGCCGGGCCGACTCCCGCTTCGAGCAGTTCGAAGACGAGGTCTCTGGTCTGTCCGGGTGGGCGTGCGCTGGAGGCCATAAGGTCTAGTTCGACGACGAAGAAGCTATGCTCGGAGACATCGGTGGGGGATGGGGTAATTGGCAGCCCGCCTGGTTCTGGTCCAGGTAGTGAAGGTTCGAGTCCTTCTCCCCCAGTTGCCAATCTGCTTGCAGCTTATCTGCTAGATCGGACGTAGCAGCCGGCGAGGGCGCAAGCTTCGGCCGTCGATGCTCGGCCGTTACAGAACGGCGAGATCCGTGTGCAAATCTGCCAGGGCCAAAGGCGCGGGTCTGCTCTTTTCGGCGATGAAGCGCTTGGCGTGCTCCAGGTCATCCGAGCGGCCGACGGTGAGCGCGGCGGTCACTACGCCCGCCTCGTCGACGTAGAACGCGGTGAAGTCACCCTCGGCGAGCGAGCCGCGGATGACCGGGTCGCCCTTGCCGGGTCCGACGTACTCCATCGAGGCCCAATCGGCCATGTCGGAGAAGAAGTAGGGGATCACTTCGTGGTCGACCTCGCGGCCGAGCATGTTCAGCGCGGCGGTCTTGCCCTGGTTGAAGGCGACGTCCCAGTGCTCGACGCGCAGTGGGCGGCCGTGGACGACGCTGTCGTACTCGCAGATGTCGCCCGCAGCGAAAATGCCGGGGACCGAGGTCTCGAGTCGCGACGAGCAGCGCACGCCGCCGCTCTCGCCCAGCTCAAGGCCGGCGGCGCGGGCCAGCATTACGTCCGGCATCACGCCGGCGCCGATAATCACGGCCTCGCAGTCGAGCTCGAGGCCGCCCTTGGTGTGGACGTGGGTGACCTTGCCGTCGGCGCCCTCGAAGCGGTCGAGCTCGTCGCTGCCGTGGATCTCGACGCCGTGCTCCTCCAGCACGCGGTGGAAGTAGCCACCAACCTCGCTGCCGAACTGGAGGTCGAAGGTCTCCTTCTCCCGCATCACGATGATGCACTTCGCCCCGAACGCCTTGGTGATCGACGCGGCGCTCTCGCAGCCGATGTAGCTGCCGCCGACCAACACCACGCGCTCGGCGCCCTCCACGTCGGCGCGGATCGAGTCCGAGTTGCCGAAGGCGCGCAGGTAGTGGATGCCGTCGAGCTCGGCGCCGTCCACGCGCAGCCGGCGGACGTTCGCCCCCGTTGCGAGCAGCGCCTTGTCGAAGCGGACCTCGTCCTTGTTCGACAGCGTCGCCACCCGCGCCTTCGCATCGAGCTTCATCACGCTCGTCCGCGTCAGCAGCTCGATCCGCTGCTCCTCCCACCACTCGGCCGGCCGGAACAGCGCGTCCTCCTTGGTGTCCTCGCCGCGCAGGTAGCCCTTCGACAGCGGCGGCCGGTTGTAGGGCGGGTCGAGCTCGCGCCCGACGAGCATGATCGAGCTGTCGAGGCCGCCCTCCTCGCGCAGCCAGCGCGCGCAGTTGCCGGCGGCCAGGCCGCCGCCGATCAGCAGGTGGTCGACCTCGCGCGTCGCCAAGCCGATCAGGCGGCCTCGGAGCGCCCGACGAAGCGCTGCGTCACGGCATCCTCGAGACCGATGTCGAGCACCAGCAACACCTCGTCGCCGGCCTTGACGACCGAGTCGCCGACCGGCACGAAGCCACCCCCGTCGCGCAGCACCGAGATCACCAGCGAGCCATCAGGCAGGCCTAGATCGGCGACCCGGATCCCGTCCGCGGGCGAGCCCTCGCCGACCTCCATCTCGATGATCTCGAGCCGCTCCTCCTTGAGGTCGAGCAGGTGGACGAGGCCGTACTTCGGCACCTCGTGCTCGATCAGGCGCAGGATCAGGTCGGTGGCGGAGACCGCCGGCTTGATGCCGAGCAGCTCGAAGTGCTGGAGGTTGCGCGGGTTGTTGCAGCGCGCCACGACGCGGTCGACGCCGTACTTCTCGGTCGCGACCTGACAGATCAGGATGTTGTCCTCGTCGTCCCCGGTCACCGCCACGACCAGGTCCGCCCGCTCGATCCCGGCCCGCTCGAGCACCCACAGCTCGGTCCCGTCGCCGTACTGGATCGCGTGCTCGAGCTCCTCCTCGACGGTCTCGTAGCGGCGCCGGTTCGCCTCGATCAGGCTCACCTCGTGACCCTTGTCGACGAGCTCGCGCGCGAGGTTCCAGCCGACCTTGCCGGCACCGACGATCAGTGCGTACACGGGAGAGCCTCCACGGTCAGCCGGCCACGCCCTCGAAGCGGATCTGGCCGCGCACAGCGGCCTCGAGCAGCTCGATCGCGGTCTGGGTCGGACAGATCGTCTGCAGGCCCTGCTCGGCGTACCACTTGGCGCGGCCCGGGTCGAGCACGCGCACTACGACCCGCTCGACCTCGAAGCGGCGCTGCGCGATCTGGGCGATCACGAGGTTGGTGTTGTCGCCGTCGGTCGAGGCGACGAACGCGTCCGCCCGCTCGACGCCGGCCTGCAGCAGCGCATCGATCTCGAGCGCGGTGCCGACCGTGAACGAGCCGCCGAGGTCCTCCCAGCTCTGCTGCTGCCCGCGGTTGAGCAGCGCGATCGCCTCGAGGTTCTCATCGAGCACCGAGACCTCGTGGCCATCGGCGAGCATCGACTTCGCGATCGACGAGCCCACCCGGCCGCAGCCGACGATCAAGACGAACATGTGCCGCACAATAGCGCCGCTCGGCTAAGGCCCGGCGGGCTCGCCGACGGTCAGCGGCTCGACGGCGTCGCGCTCATCGCCGGCGGGCGGGGCGGTCAGGATCACCTTGCAGGGAGCCTTCTCGATCACATAGCGCGTCAGGTCGCCCGCGAAGCGGTCGCTGCCGATCGCGCGGCCGCCCAGCATCGCCCCGCCGCGGATCCGCGTCGGGGCCTCCGCGGCCAGCACGATCGCCTCGACGCCGCGCCGCTTAGCCTCGCCCACGATCGCGGCCCCGAGCGTGCGTCCGCGCACCATCGCGGTCGACACCTGCACGTCCTCGTACTCCTCGCCGACCCGCTTCGCGCGAGCGAGCGCGCGCCGCGCCTCCTCCACCCGCTCCTCCGGCACACGCGCGTCGATCGGAAGCGACATCGGGATCTGGAACACCCAGATCGCCTCGAGCATCGCCCCCTCCCCCTCCTCGGCACGGTCCGAGGCGAGGCGTCCCGCCGTCCCGACGATGTCGTCGTCCAAGCGCTCGCCGAAGACCGGCACCAGCAGGCTGCCGTACTCGACGTCCCGGCTCTCGCGCAGCGCCCCCTCGGGGATCGTGAACCGCTGCGTCAGCGACTTGCCCTGGGCCTTGCGGTAGATCACGTAGAGGGCAAGGCCCGCGAGCATCCAGCCGCCCCCGACGTAGCGCGCCCCCTCGTGGAGGACGATCACGCTGACCCAGGCGGCGGCACCCAGGATCGCCCCGAGAGCGCTCGGCAGCGGGATCTCGCCACCCCCAACGCGGACGTTCAACGGCACCCGGAAGGCGCGCGCGCGATCCGGCTCGCGGTAGCGCAGCACCACGATCGACAGATGGGCGAGCGTGAACGCCAGCATCGCCCCAAACGCGAAGATCCCGGCGAGCCACTCGACGTCTGCCGAGCACGCGAGTGCGAACGCCACGACCCCGGCGGCGGAGATCGCCAGGTACGGCGTTCCGCGCTCTCTGTCCAGGCGGCACAGCGCACTCGGGATCTGGCGGTGCGTGCCGAGCGAGTAGACGAGCCGCCCGATGCCGAGCATCTGCCCGTTGACCGCCTGGACCAGCACGAGCACCCCCAGTAGCCCGACGGAGTAGCGCAGCAGCTCCGCGAGCCAGGCCGGCTCGAACTGCGACACCACGCCCAGCACCGGGGCCTCGACGAACTCGCCGCCCAGCGCCGTCGCGCCGCCCTCGACCGGGAGCGCCAGCACGGCGATCAAGCCCATCCCCACGAAGATGACGAGCACGCCGATCGACGCCACCACGCCCACCCGCCGCAGCGCCGCTCGGCCGACCCGCAGCTCTCCGGCCAGGCCCGACGCCGACTCGATTCCCGTCAGGGCGACGGTCGCCACCACCGCGGCGAAGAGGAGCCCCTCCCACGTCGGGCTCTCGCCGAGGTCGACCGAGTCGACCAGCGCACCGAAGTCGTGATGCTCGAGCAGCCCGGTGAAGATGATCACCACGAACAGCGCGGCGCTGAGCAGAATCAGTCGCAACACGTTGTGGTACCGATCGGCCGTCTGGCCGCGCACGTTCGCCCACGCGACCCAGGCGAGCACCGCCGCCGCGATCACGAGCTCGACGCCCTCCTCGCCCGGCACGCTCCAGAACACGGTCAGGTAGCCCGAGACGGCGAGCGACCCGATCGCCATCACGATCAGGAAGTCGAGCACGATCGCCCAGCCCGCCACGAAGCTCCAGAGCTCGTTGAACGCATAGCGCGCGAACACCGACGCCCCGCCCCGCTCCGGATGCAGCGAGTTGCCCTCGAGGTAGCTCAGCATCGTCAGCACGAAGAACGCGCCCGCGAGCAGGAAGGCGATCGGCGTCAGCCCGAGCGCGTCCTGGGCGACGATGCCGAGCACGAAGTAGATCGACGACCCGACCGCCCCTGCCGCGATCGCGAACAGCGCCGGCGCACCGAGCTCGCGCTCGATCCGCGCCTCCGCCTCGCCCGACCCGCTCCGCAACCGTGCCCGGACGCGGCCAGGCTGGCGCCCGTCCCCAGTAGCGCTCACCGCTGGTCCTCAGAGCCGAGCGCGCGCGCGAGCCAGACCCGCGCCGCGCCGAGCGCGGCGAACAACACGCCAGCTACGACCCCGAGCGAGAGCGGGCCGCCCCCGCGGGCGAGCGTCACCACGACCATCGCGAGCCCCACCACGCACAGCAGCGCACCGAGCACGCGCTGAGAAGAGACGTACGCCCGCGTCATCAGACCGATGCTACGCCGCCGCTCGCGCCGGAGCGGCTGGTGTCGAGTCGATGATCACCCGGCACGGGCGCTCCGCCAGCACCGTCTCGACAGTCCGCCCGAACACCGACGCCCCGGTCCGCTTCGGCGGCAGCGCCATCACGATCGCACGCGCCCGGATCTCGCGGGCCTCGAGCACGATCCGCCGCCCCGCCTCGCCCGCGCGCACCTTCTCCCAGTGCCCCGTCACGCGCCGGCCGCCACGGATCCGCGCGGAGTCGATCGCCTGCTGAGCGCGCGCCTCGAGCACCGGCATCGACGCGTCGACCGGCAGGTTCGCCGGCACCGTGATCGTCACCAGCACGTGGATGCCGCGCCGCCGTCGCGCCGCCAGCTTCGCCGCCGTCGCGATCGCCTCGCCCGAGTAGTTCGCGTCCTCGAACGCGACCAGGACCGAGTCGTACTCGACCTCGTGCTCGACCGCCGGCAGCGGCACCACGATCTTCGTCGTCTCGGTCAGGCTCAGGCCCTGGTTGCGGCGGTAGACGACGTAGAGCGTCATCCCGAGCGTCAGCCAGAGCACACCGCTGATCAGCGTCTCCGTGTTGAGGACCGTCACCGCAATGAAGGCCGCAAGCGTCCCGAGCCCGCCGACGATCGCGTACAACGGAAGCTCGACTCCGCGCACGCGGACGTTGCCGCGCCCGCGGTAGGGCCGCTCGCGGTCCGGCTCCTTGAACCGCAGCGCGATCACTGACGCGTGCGCCATCGTGAACGACAGCATCGCCCCGAACGCGTAGATCGTCCCCAGGAAGGTGGCCTCGCCCGGAAGGATCGCCAGGCAGGCGATGAAGCCGAACACCAGGATCGCCACATACGGCGTCCTGTAGCGAGGATGGAGCTGGCGCAGCACTCCCGGCAGCTGCCGGTACTGGCCCATCGAGTAGCTCAGCCGCGACAGGCCGATCAGCCCCGCGTTGGTAGCCACCAGCAGGATTGTCGCCGCGAGCAGGCCGACATAGATCTCGGCCGCCGGTTGCAGCGCCCCGAGCTCGAGGTTCTGGACCACGCCGAGGATCGGGTTGTCAGCGAAGCCACCCTCCTCCGGCGGCTCGGCCAGCTGGGTCGAGCCGTTCTCGACGGGCATCGCCGACAGCGCCACCGCCGGCAACGTCAGCGAGATCGTCATCACGGCCACGACCACCGCCCGCATCGCCTGCGGGATCGTCCGCCCGTAGTCCTTCGCCTCCTCGGCCATGTTCGAGATCGTGTCGATCCCGGTGAACGCCACCATCCCGACCGGGATCGCGATCAGGAAGTCCGACAGCGTCGGCGACGTCCCGAAGCTCACGTTCTCGACCAGCGTCTCGGGCGACAGCACCAGCACGATCCCCAGCCCGACGAGCACGACCTGCGTCACGAAGTCGGCGATCGCCAGGAACACGTTCAAGCCCGCCGCCTCCTCGACCCCGACGATGTTGATCAAGCCCAGCAGCACGACGATCCCGACCGCGACCAGGATGTCCGCCGGCGGCGACATCAGCGGCTCCCAGACGATCCCGAGATAGTGCGGCAGGAAGTAGGCCGAGATCGCGACCGTGATGATGTAGTTGAGCATCTGGCCCCAGGCCGTCAGCGCCGACCACATCTCGTTGAACGCCCTGCGCGCGAACGACGACGACCCGCCCGCCTCCGGATACATCGTCGTCGCCTCGGTATAGGTCGCGGCGGTGCAGATGAAGATGATCCCGGCGATCAGGAAGACCACCGGCGTCATCCCGAGCGCGAACACCGCCACGAGGCCGAGCGCGTAGTAGATCGAGCTGCCGACGTTGCCGTACGCGGTGCTGAACAACGCACCGGTTCCCAGCACCCGCTCGAGCCCAGCCGCCTTGGGTCTCCACTCAGCCACGGCGGGGAAAGCTACTCCCGCTTCGGGACGGGGGTTGCCGGCTCTCCGGCTAGCCCCAGGCGTTGGTGGCCGCGGGTCCTGTCTCCGGTGGCGGGTTCCGTGCTCGGCGGGCTCCGGACTTCGCCCCGTGCCTGGCGCGGGCTGCCGTGTAGGGCTCTTACGGGGCCAGACGTCAGGGGCTGCGCCGGAGCGCCCGCCTGCGCGCGGATACCCGACCACCGTCGCCACCCGCGGAAGCCACGTCGGTGAACTGCAGCGAGCCTTCGACCGCCTCGGAAACCGGACCGATGCAAGACTCGGAGCCATGGAGCTACCCGTGCTTCAGAGCGAGCGATTGACACTGCGGCCCCTGAGCGACGAGGACATCGAGGCGCTCCTGCCAGCCGTCTACATAGACGGGATACGCGAATGGTGGGGCGACACGAGCGATCCGGACTACCAGCGCGAGGGCTTCCGCAACGACGGCTCGGCCTTCGCGATCTACGTCGACGAAGCCATCGCCGGTTGGCTCGCCTTCCACGAGGAGACAGAGCCCGACTATCGCCAAGTCGCCCTCGACATCATGCTCCTGCCCCACCACCAGGGCCAAGGTCTCGGCCCCGAGGCGCTTCGCACCGCCATCCGCTGGTTCATCGACGATCGCGGCCACCACCGCTTCACCATCGACCCAAGCGTCGAGAACGAGCGAGCAATCGCCGCCTACGGAGCCATCGGCTTCAAGCCCGTCGGCATCCTCCGCAAATCCGAGCGCGCCCCTGAAGGGCACTGGCGCGACGGCCTCCTGATGGACCTCCTCGCTGACGAGCTGGAGTAGTTCGTCAGCCACCGACGCATCTTCCGCGGGTGGCGACGGTGGTCGGGTATCCGCGCGCAGGCGGGCGCTCGGCGAAGCCCCTGCCGTCTAACCCCGTAAGAGCCCTACACGGCAAAGGCGCCAGGCACGGGGCGGAGACCGAGCCCGCTGAGCACGGAACCCGCCACCGGAGACAGGACCCGCGGCCACCAACGCCCGGGCCAATGGCTGAAGGTGAGACCCGACTTCCGGCCACAATGCGGCCGGAACTCGGGTCTCACCTCCGGAACTCGGGTCTCACCCCGCGGCCCGGACCCAGAACGACGAAGGGCCCGCGGCTTTCGCCACGGGCCCCGCGCCTGAAGCGGTCGCTCCGGCCGGCTAGACCAGGAACGGGATGATCAGGATGGCCACGATGTTGGCGACCTTGATCATCGGGTTGATGGCGGGGCCGGCGGTGTCCTTGTAGGGGTCGCCGACGGTGTCGCCGGTGACCGAGGCCTCGTGGGCCAGGGAGCCCTTGCCGCCGAACTCGCCGTCCTCGATCAGCTTCTTGGCGTTGTCCCAGGCGCCACCGCCGGAGGTCATCGAGACCGCGGCGAAGAAGCCGACGACGATGACGCCGATCAGCAGTCCGCCGAGCGCCTGGTAGCTGAGCAGGCCGACGACGACGGGGATGACGATCGGGATCAGGGCCGGCAGGATCATCTCCCGCTGGGCGGCCTTGGTCACGATGCCGACGCACTGGCCGTAGTCCGGCTTCTCGGTGCCGTCCATGATTCCCGGCTTCTCGCGGAACTGGCGCCGGACCTCCTCGACGACGCCGCCGCCGGCGCGGCCGACGGACTCGATCGAGAGGGCGGAAAACAGGTAGACCATCATGCCGCCGATCAGCAGGCCGACGAGCACCTCGGGCTCGGCGATGTCGAAGCCCTTGAGGATCTCGAGCGACTTGTCGGCCTCCTCCTGGAGCTCGGAGACGAAGGCGGCGAACAGCACGAGCGCGGCGAGCACGGCGGAGCCGATCGCGTAGCCCTTGGTGACGGCCTTGGTGGTGTTGCCGACCGCGTCGAGCGGATCGGTGACGTCCCGGACCGACTGGGGCAGCTCCGCCATCTCGGCGATGCCGCCGGCGTTGTCGGTGATCGGACCGAACGCGTCGAGCGCGACGATCAGGCCGGTCAGCGACAGCTGCGCCATGACGGCGACGCCGATGCCGTAGATGCCGCCGAGCTCGTTCGCAACGAGGATGCCAATCGCGATCACGATCGCCGGTGCGGCGGTCGCCTGGAAGCCCTGGGCGAGGCCCTGGATGATGTTCGTGGCGTGACCGGTCTCCGACGCCCTCGCCGTGCTGCGCACCGGGCGGAAGCGGGTCGAGGTGTAGAAGTCGGTGATCACGAACAGCAGCGCTGTGATGCCGATGCCGATCAGGGTGCAGAACCAGATGTCCATGCCTGACGGAGCGGAGTCGAGGCCGCCGGTGAGGAGGTCGGAGGCGTTGTCGACGAAGGAGAGGTCGTCCATCAGCCAGAGCGACACGGGCAGGAACGCCGCCGCGGCGAGCACGCCGGAGACGATCAGGCCCTGGTAGAGAGCCCGCTCGACGTTGCCTGCGGCGCTGCGGACGGCGAAGGTGCCGACGATCGAGGCGAGGATCGAGACGCCGCCGATGACGAGCGGGAACATCGCGACCGCGTCGATCTGCTCGAAGGTGAGGACGCCGAGCAACATCACGGCGACGGCGGTGACCGCGTAGGTCTCGAACAGGTCGGCCGCCATGCCGGCGCAATCGCCGACATTGTCGCCGACGTTGTCGGCGATAACCGCCGGGTTGCGCGGGTCGTCCTCGGGGATGCCGGCCTCGATCTTGCCGACGATGTCGGCGCCGACGTCAGCGGCCTTGGTGAAGATGCCGCCGCCGAGTCGGGCGAAGACGGAGATCAGCGAGCCGCCGAAGCCGAGCCCGATGAGCGCGTCGATCGCGTCCTTCTGGTCGACGTCGAACGCACGCAGGATCGCGTAGTAGCCGGCGACGCCGAGCAGCGCCAGACCGGCGACGAGCATGCCCGTGACGGCACCGCCCTTGAACGCCACGTCGAGCGCGTTGCCGACACCGCCGCGAGCCGCCTCGGCGACCCGCGTGTTGGCGCGCACCGAGACGTTCATCCCGATGAAGCCGGCCGCGCCGGAGAAGGCGCCGCCGATCACGAAGCCGATCGCCGTCTCGATGTCGAGCGCGATCGCGAGGATGATCGCCAGGATCACGGCTACGACGGCGATGATCTGGTACTGGCGCGTCAGGTATGCCTTGGCTCCCTCCTGCACCGCGGCCGAGATCTCCTGCATGCGGTCGTTTCCGGGCGACTTGGCCAGCAGCCAGCGCGTGGTCAAGAGGCCGTAGACGACGGCGGCTGCCGCACAGGCAAGTGCGACGAGTGCGCCGTGGTCGGTAAGGAAGTCGGTCAAGGGGGATTTCCTCCGTGTGGTTCTTCGGAATCGGGCGAGGCTCGGGGGCCGCGCGCGGCGTGCGCGCGCGTGATTGCCGCACATGCGGCAGCCGCCCGGTCAGAGAGCGGCGGGCAGTCTAACGGCGGATTCGGCGGAATGCCGGCCGGTCGGAGCCCGGCGGGGCTCAGGTCCGCGACACGAGCCCGGTCGGGGCCCGGTACGGCTCGGTCTCGCCCCCGGGACCGGTCAGGAGCCCGGCGGCGTCCAGATCCGTGACTTAGCGTCGCCCGAGCGTCCGGCGTCGGGCTGGGTCTGCGTGCCGGGCTGGGCCGGCTCGCCGGCGCCCGCGGCGGGTGCCCCGGGTCCCGGAGACGGCGCACCAGCGCCCTGAGCCTCCTGCGCGAACGCGATCTGGAGCTGCGCGAGCGCCTGGCGGATCGGCTCGGACTGCTCCGGCGGGCAGAGCGGCACGAGCGCCCGCGCGCCCTCGATCGCGAGTTGCGCCTGTGGCAGGTCGCGGTCCGGGGGCGGGTCTTGGCCGGGCGGGGCGGTCAGGCCGAGCCTGTGCGCGCCGAGGTTGACGAGCGTCGCGGCGGTCTGCAGCAGCACGTCCTCGACGCGGATGCTGCGCATCTGCTCCTCGAACGCGGCGCGCAGCTCCTCCTCGGTCGGAGGCGCCCCCTGCCCTGGGTCCGCGGGTCCTTGTCCTGTGGGGTCGTTCATGCCCTTACCTCCGAGCTCGAATAGGTCCGTTCCGCCGTCTCCACCTCGGCGGCGAAGGCCTCCTCCATGGAAGCACCTCCGGCGAGCGCGCGCCGTTGGCGCTGGGCGCCGTTCTCGGCCGGCAGCACCGGGTCGAGGCCGAGCGACGCGCGCGCCGGGGCGGTCCAGGCGAGCAGGCGGTCGACGATCGCGGCCGAGGGGAACTCCTCGATCCGGTCGAGGTCGATCATCCGGCCGTCGAGCCCGTAGCGGATCGCGCGCCAGAAGTTCTCCTCGACCAGGCGTGCCGGCGGGTGCTCGAACGGCACCCCGTCGTCGTGGTCGATCGCGGCCTGGGCGACGCAGGCCGTGATCAGGGCGGCGAGCGCAGTCGACGCCTCGGCGTCGGACTGGCCGTCGCAGATCCGGACCTCGACGGTTCCGTAGGCGTGGTGCGGACGGACGCTCCACCAGAGCTGGGTGTGCTCGACGATCGAGCGCGTGCGCACGAGCAACTCGACGTAGTCGGCGTATGCCTTCCAGCTCCCGAAGGCGTCGGGGATCCCGCAGCGCGGGAAGCTCTTGGTGAAGATCTGTGTGCGCGCGCTGTGCAGCCCCGAGTCGCGGCCGTCGAGCATCGGCGAGTTCGCCGACACCGCGAGCAGTTCGGGCAGCAGCGGCCGCAGGCGGTCGCAGACGGCAACGGCGCGGTCGGCACCGCGCACCCCGACGTGGACGTGGAGGCTGAAGGTGTTGTTGCGCCAGGCGACGTACTTGAGCCCCTCCTCGACGCGGTGGTAGTGGTCGGTGTCGATGATCCGCTGCTCCTGCCAGGGGCTCCAGGGATGCGTACCGGTGACGGCGAGGCGCGCGTCGTGAACGCTCGCGAGCGCGAACAGGCGCGCGCGCGCTCCGCGCTGCGCCGCCGCGGCAGCGGCGAAGGTCTCGCCGCGCCCCGAGCGGATCTCGATCTCGGACTCGATCAGCTCGCCGGCGACCGCCTCGCTCAGCACGGGATCGGCCTGGGCGGCGGCGCGCAGCTTCTCGTAGCGCTGGTCGAGGGCGAGCGTACGCGGATCGAGGATCTGGAACTCCTCCTCGAGGCCGACCGTGAAGTCCTCCGAGGCCTCGAAGACCTCACGCGCGCGGGGCATGTCGAGCATCGTCAGGTGAGGTAGAAGTAGAGCGCGTAGAGGAGGTCGACCGCGGGGCTCGAGGTGTGCACCGTGACCTCGGGCGGCACCGCCAGCAGCGCCTCGGAGTAGTTGAAGATGATCTTCACGCCGGCGGCGACGAGCGCGTCCGCGACCCGCTGGGCCGCCTCGGTCGGGACGGCGATCACGCCGACGACGATCTCGTCTTCGAGCACGACCTGCTCGAGCTCGTCGACCGGCCGCACCACGAGCTGCTCGCTGATCCGCGTCCCGAACTTCTCCGGGTCGGTGTCGAAGATCGCCACGACGCGGAAGCCGTGGTCGGCGAAGATGTCCGACGCGGCGATCGCGCGGCCCAGATGGCCGGCTCCGAAGAGAGCGATGTTGTGCTGGCCGCTGGTGTGCAGGATCTTGCGGATCTGCGATACGAGCGAGTCGACGTTGTAGCCGACGCCGCGCTTGCCGAACTTGCCGAACCCCGATAGGTCGCGCCGGATCTGCGTCGAGTTGACGTGGGTGTAGTCGGCGAGCTCCTGCGAGGAGATCGTCTCCTTGCCCATCTTGCGCGCCTGGGTCAGGACCTGCAGGTAGCGCGAGAGCCGGGCGGCGACGCCGAGCGAGAGCCGCTCGCGGACGCCGTCCTCCGGCGCGGCCCCGTCGCGCATGGGTTGCTGGACGCTCACTTGCCGGCCACTCTACCGAGCAGTCGTTCCAGCTCCGCCACCTCGACGCCGAGCTCGAACGCCTCGCGTCCGTCGACGTCGACGACCGGGATCCGCTCCCCGTATTCGCGCGCCAGACCGGCGTCGAGCGAGACGTCGACCTCCTCGAGCTCGAACGCGATCCGCGCCCGCAGCGCCTCGATCTCCGCTCGCGCCTCGTCGCAGAGGCAGCAGCCGGGCTTGCCGTAGAGCGTGACGGTCGCCATCGCGCTAGACCAGCCGGGCGGCGGCGTCGAGGTCGAGGTAGCGCGGGTACTCGAGCGGGTCGCCGAAGCGCGCGGCGGCGGCGATCATCGCCGCATTGTCGGTGCAGAGCTCGTGCGGCGGGATCCAGAGGCGCACGCCGAGCTCCTGGCAGAGCTCACCGGCGGCCGCGCGCAACGCGGAGTTCGCCGCCACTCCCCCGCCGAGCGCGACGTTGCGGACCGCCTGCTGGCCGATCGCCTGGCCGAGCCGCGCGACCAGCGAGGCGACGATTGCCGCCTGGTAGGAGGCCGCGAGGTCGGCCCGGCGGCGCTCGGTCTCGGCCTCGCCGAGGTCGCGCACCCGGTAGAGCAGCGAGGTCTTGAGCCCGGAGAAGCTGAAGTCGAGCCCGGCGGCGGAGTGGCCGCTTGGCAGCGAGCGTGGGAAGTCGAACGCCTCGGGGTCGCCTTCGCGCGCGAGCCGGTCGATCGCCGGACCGCCCGGGTAGCCGAGCCCGAGGATGCGCGCGCCCTTGTCGAACGCCTCGCCGGCGGCGTCGTCGAGCGTCTCGCCGAGGACGGCATAGGAGCGCGGGTCGTCGACGCGGGCCACGAACGTGTGGCCGCCGCTCGCCACCAGGCAGACGTAGGGCGGCTCGATCGGGTCGGGCTCGAGCGTCGGAGCGACGACGTGGCCGTGGAGGTGGTCGACCGGCACGAGCGGAAGCTCGCGCGCCGCCGCGAGCGCCTTGGCCGACGAGAGCCCGACGAGCAGCGCGCCGATCAGCCCCGGTCCTTGGGTGACGGCGACCTTCGAGATCGCGTCGAAGCCCACGCCGGCGCTCTCGAGCGCGTCGGCGACGATGACGTCGATCAGCTCCAGGTGGCGCCGCGACGCGATCTCCGGGACCACGCCGCCGTAGCGCTCGTGCAGCAGCCCCTGCGAGGCGATCGCGTTCGCGCGGATCGCGCCGTCCGCGGTGACGACCGCGGCGCAGGTGTCGTCGCAGCTCGTCTCGATCGCGAGGATCACGCGCCGGCCGCGCCTGCTCGCGGCTCGCCGGCGCGGGCGGCGGCGACCTCGTCGGACTTGCGCCACATGATCAGCGCGTCCTCGCGGTTGTCGTGGTAGTAGCCGCGCCGCTTGCCGGCCGCGTGGAAGCCCAGGTCCTCGTAGAGGCGGATCGCCGCCACGTTCGAGGGTCGCACCTCGAGCGTGTACTGCTCGCCCGGCGCGTCCGCCTGCTCGAACAGCCGGCCGAGCAGCGCCTTGGCGATTCCCTGGCGCCAGAGGCGGTCGTCGACCGCGACGTTCATGACGTGCCAGACGGTGTCGTAGCGCGAGCAGACGAGGTAGCCGACGAGCCGCCCGCCGCGCAGCGCTGCGAGGCAGATGCCGGACGGCTTCGACAGCTCGAGCACGAACATCGCCAGCGACCACGGCGTCGTGAAGGCGCGGCGCTCGATCGCGATCACCTGCGGCAGGTCGGCGTAAGCGAGGGGCCTGATCTCGAGCGGCTCGTTCACTGTGTCCTCGGCTTCGCGTTGGGGAGGCGGAGGTAGTCCGGCAGCACGGCCTCGACTGGCGTCGGCGCCGTCGTCGCCGCCAGCCTGCAGACCGACAGCCCCCGCACCACGTGGGCCCGGGCATCGTCGGGCGCGACTTCGACGCCGGCCTCCTCGAGGACGTCCCGAAAGCGTACCGACCCGTCGCCGACGCCCAGCGGGGCGAGACCCTCATCGCGGACGCGTTCGGCAACGGCGTCCGGCGCAGCCACGAACGGCTCCCAGACGGTGGCGCCACCGTCCTCGTAGAGCGCCGCGAACACCTCGCCGCGGCGGGCGTCGATCGTCGCCAGGATCGGAGACGAGCCGTCGCTGCCGGCCGCCAGCGCCGCCAGCGACGAGACGGGCCGCAGCTCCAGGTCGTGGGCGCTCCCCAGCGCCCGCGCCGTCGTCACGCCGATCCGCAGGCCGGTGAACGGCCCAGGCCCGACTCCGACGGCGACCGCTTCGAGCTCGCGCCAGGCGAGGCCAGCGCGGTCCATACACTGCGCGATCGCCGGCATCAGCTCGCGTGCGTGGCCCGGCCCCGCGCCCAGCCGCTCCGGGGCCGGCTCGACCTCGAACGCCTCGCCGTCGGCTCGCACCACACAGGCAGCGCTACCCGGAGTCGAGGTGTCGATCCCAACGACGTTCACACGACCTCCAGCCTGCGCCGGTCGCGGCCGGCGTGCTCGAGCCTGACTCGCGCCGCGATCCGTTCGATCGCCGGCTCGCCGACGGCGGGCCACTCGACGAAGCCGATCCGCTCGGGCGTGAGGTAGTCGTCCAGCAGCGCCGGGTCCTCGCCCGCGAGCGAGTCGAGCCGGTAGAGATCGAGGTGCGCGATCTCGAGGCGACCGGACAGCAGCTGACCGATCGTGAACGTCGGGCTCGTCACGGGACCCTCGACCCCGAGCGCCCGGCAGGCGCCGCGTACGAACGTCGTCTTGCCGCTTCCGAGGTCCCCGGAGACGAGCACGACGTCGCCCGCGGACAGGCGGCCCGCGAGCTCCGCGCCCGCCGCCTCGGTGGCCGCCGCGCTGTCGGTGTCGAAGATCACGCCGGAAGTGTGACCGACCCCGAGCCTGAGCCAGCTGTCGTGCCGGGAGGCGCCCAAGCGCCTCCCGGCACGCCGCTCAGCAGCTGACCAGCAGGTGGAACGGCCGGTTCTCGTTGACGGGATTGCCGCCGGCGTTGTAGGAGACGGTCCGCACGTCGACGCCGTTGATGTTCGTCGCCAGGCTCGCGACGGACGCCGTGCCGGTTCCCGGGCCGGCGGCGGTGGGGTCTCCGACGGACGCCACGTACACGCAGCCACGTACGTCACGGTCGAAGATGACCTGATAACGACCTTGCGCGGTGCGCGCGGTACTGAGGACCCCTCGCCCGCGCACGAGCTGCCCGCCGGCGTTCACGACGGCGGCGTGCGAGAGCGCCGTCACAGGTCCGAGCGTCGACTCCTTGATCGAGCCGCCGCCGATCGAGTCGGCACGCAGCTTCGACCCGTGCAGCGAGCGCTGCTTGAAGTCGACTCCGGTAAGGCTGCCGTTGCGGACGTTCTTGCCTGTTACGACGATCGCCGCGTACGCGCCGCTGCCAAGCGCGACGAACAGGGCTATCAGCGCGACGACCATCGCGGGCGATGGGCGCAGCTTCGAGAGTCGGGCCACCGGACGTGCCTCCTGGGGTTGGGATCGAGGTCTATCCCCTCCAACCCGCCAGATGCCCGAAAGTAGCTAGTCGCGAACCCTCTCGGCCATCAGCTCGCGCAGCCGCGCCAGCTCGTCGGGCGCCATCGTGTAGCCGTGCTCGGGCTGGGGGTAGCGCCGCGTTCGCACGTCCTCGGCGTAGTCGCGCACGCCGGCGATCATCTGCTCGCGGACGTTGCCGTAGCGCTTGACGAAGCGCGCCGCATGGCCGTCGTAGATCCCGAGCAGGTCGTGCATGACGAGGACCTGGCCGTCTGTAGAGGGCCCCGCGCCGATGCCGATCACGGGGATCTCGAGGCGCGGCATCAACTCGTCGGTCAGGTCCGACGGGATCGCCTCGAAGACGATCGCGAAGCAGCCGGCGTCCTGAAGCGCGAGCGCGTCCTCGGCGACCTCGAGCGCGCGCTCGGCCGTGCGGCCCTGCGAGCGGTAGCCGCCGAGTGCGGTCGCGGTCTGGGGCGTCAGGCCAACGTGGCCCATCACCGGTATGCCGGAGGCGACGATCGCGCGGGCCCGGTCGACCGACGTGCCGCCGCGCTCGAGCTTGACCGCGTCGCAGCCGGCCTCCTTGACGAAGCGCTGGGCGGTCGCAACCGCCTGCTCGTCGGAGACCTCGTAGGAGCCGAACGGCAGGTCGCCGACCAGCATCGGCGTGCGCAGCGCGCGGCGCACGGCCGCGGTCAGCATCAGCATCTCCTCGACCGAGACCGGCACGGTGCTCGGGTAGCCGAGGACTGTCATCGCAGCCGAGTCGCCGACCAGCACGACGTCGGCGCCGGCCTCCTCGGCGACCTGGCCGCCGGGGTAGTCGTAGGCCGTGACCATCGCGATCGGCTCGCCGAGCGCCTTTTTCTGCGCGAGCGAGGACAGCGTCACTGGCTTGCCCTTCGCGGGCGGGGCGGTCGCTATCTCCGGCCGGGCGCTCATGCGAGCAGCTCCGCGACCGCGTCGTCGACCGTGACGATCTCGTTGCCCGCGTTGACGTGCACCACACGCGGCTCGTAGGCATCCAGCTCCGCCTGCTCGTAGTCCGCGTAGGAGACGACGATCACCTTGTCGCCCGTGTGGACGAGGCGCGCCGCCGCGCCGTTGACCTGGACCTCGCCCGACCCGCGCCGGCCGGCGATCGTGTAGGTCTCGAAGCGGGCGCCGTTGTCGATGTCGAGCACGTGGACCTGCTCGTGCTCGCGAATGTCGGCGGCGTCGAGCAGGTCGGCGTCGACCGTGATCGAGCCGACGTAGTTGAGATCGCTGCCGGTCAGCGTCGCCCGGTGGATCTTCGATTTGAGCATCGTTCGTCTCATCTGGTGGGGGCTCCTCGGGTAGGGGCGTCGGGGCGCGAAGCGGTCGCATCCGACGTCAGGACGGTGTTGTCGATCAGGCGGGCCCGGCCAACGCGGGCGGCAATCGCCAGCAGGGTCGAGCCATTGACGCGCTCGACCGGGGCCAGGTCGTCGGCGGAACGCAGCTCGAGGTACTCGGGCTCGACGCTGGCGCGCTCGAGCTCG